>SPLK01000017.1_pt1 | contig 111303 bp, 90 predicted proteins | sample 2456111 | NCBI WGS metagenome assembly SPLK01 (sample SAMN11156906, study PRJNA527647) | hot springs metagenome | biome: Geothermal region; feature: Hot spring; material: tree branch in hot spring; isolation source: hot spring sediment rich in lignocellulosic material ... | reverse complement strand
GGGTCAATTATATCCCGGCGGTGACACTTTTCTTCGCGCACGGATCGGTTCCAGGAAGTTTCTGATCGCCTCAAATAACAATTGCTTGACTTCCGTATCCCCGACCTTGCCATTCCGATACCTTTGTTTTAATTCTTCCACCTGTTCCTTGTTGCGATTGAACAAGTCATGGTAAATAAAAACCGTATTCCCTTCGACCCGGCCGGGGATGTCCGCCCGGATTCGTTGGGGATCCGTCGGCATCTTGAACACTTTCGCCCGCAATTCCTCGTCGGAATCCGACAAATAGATGGCGTTCCTCAAACTTTTGCTCATCTTTTGCTTTCCGTCGAACCCCACCAGATTCACTTCAACGCCTTCTATGGTTTCCGGGATCGGGAAGATCTCCCCGTATTCGGAATTGAATTTGCGCGCGATCTCCCGGGTGACTTCAATGTGCGAGTAGTTGTCCTTGCCGATGGGGACGACGTTCGCTTTGTAAGCGAGAATGTCGACCGCCTGCAAAACGGGATAACCCAGCAGTCCGTATGTCATCTCCTGGTTCGCCGCAAGCGCCATTTCTTTTAGACTCGGCACTCTTTTCAGCCGATTGACCGTAATCAGATTGTTCATCAGAAAATACATGCTCCCTAGAAGATCCGCGGTGGCGGACTGCAGGTAAAACCTGGTTTTTCCGGGGTCGATCCCGATACTGAGCATATCGATGACGGCTTCTTTGGCATTTACCAAAATATTTTGAATATCCTGTTTGCTCCGTTTCGTGGTCAGCATATGCAAATCGGCGATGATGATCAGGCAGTCGTAGTCGTCCTGCATCTCGACCCGGTTCTTTAACGTGCCCACATAATGCCCCAAGTGAAGTCGACCCGTCGGTCTGTCTCCGGTCAGCAGTCTTTTCCGCATCGCATTTCCTCCTCGCCATCTTGCCTCATGAATTCAAAATATTAAGTCTATTTTGAACGTAAAAATGAAGACAAAAGGCGGACCCCCGCCCCCGGAGAATCCGCCTCGGCCTCTCTTGCGATGCCTCTTGCAATCCCCGCCGCGTCAACCCCCGGCATACGGATCAATTGTCCGAATGGTGCCGTCGTCGTTGTAGTGCAGCTCCGTATACTTGACGCAACGCAGGTGATCCACGCCTCCGGACAGGGAAGCATCATGGTAGAACAGATACCACTTGCCACGGAATTCCACGATGGAATGATGCGTCGTCCATCCGATGACCGGCGTGAGAATTTTCCCCTTGAAGACAAAGGGGCCCTCCGGATTCTTACTCATGGCGTACACGATGCTGTGCGTCGTGCCCGTGGAATAAGACAGATAATAATACCCGTTATACTTGTGCACCCACGGCCCTTCGAAGTAGCGCCGCTCTTCGTCGCCGGCCAGAATCGGATTGCCGTCCTCGTCGACAATCGAGATTTCCTTGGGCGGCGCCTTGAACGCCAGCATGTCGTCGGTCAGTTCGGCGAAGCGCGGCCCGAGCGCCGGTTCGTGCGGCGCCGGTCCCTTCGCGTCCGGGTTGAAGGTGCCGGTTTGCCATTTCTCCAGTTGGCCGCCCCACAGCCCGCCGAAATACATATAAGCCCGACCATCGTCGTCAACCAGCACCGCCGGGTCGATGCTGAAGCTGCCCGGGATGTAGTTGGGCTGCGGCTTGAACGGTCCGGCCGGCGAGGAGCTGGTGGCTACGCCGATCCGGAAGATGCCGTCATGATCCCTCGCAGGAAAGTACAGATAATAGGTGCCGTTCTTGTACGCGGCGTCGGGCGCCCACATCTGTTTCGAAGCCCACGGTACGTCCCGGATATGCAGCACCTGGCCGTGATCGACGCAGGGCGAATTGAAGTCGTCCAGGGACAGCACATGATAGTCTTCCATCGCATACTGGTCGCCGTTGTCGTTGCTCGGCCCGTCGTGATCGATGTCGTGGGACGGATAAATGTAAATCTTGCCCTCAAACACATGCGCCGACGGGTCCGCCGTATAGATGTGCGTCACCAACGGTTTGTTCGGTTCAACGGGTTTGCTCATGGCATGCTCTCCTTTGTCCAAACATCCTATCCAAATTTTAAAACAGTTGGTAACCACCGTCCACTCCGAACCCCGGTCCATAAGACGGAACAAACCCGCCCGGACTTTCGGCGCGAAAGGCCAAGGCGGGTTTCATTTCGGCCATTAAACCTTAAGGTGGAACGGCCTGATCGGCCGTTCGGTCCGGCATGCCTTCCTGTCAGGAAGGCCGGGTGCGAAGTCGTTTCCACTTTTTGTACTGGTAATAGATCGTGCAACCGACACAATAGCCGAGCACCGCGGCAAAAGCGGCCAAAGCAACCATTCCGGCGAAAATGTGCCCGAGCGCCGTCCAGCCGATGGCATGGGCAGCCGAGGCGAGACCAAGCAGTCCGGCGGCGATGGTCTGGTTGAACCGCGCCAGCTCCGCGGCCTGCTTCTCCGCCCTCTGCAACCGTTCCCGGCCGAGCGCGAGCCGGGCGACGCCCATGACCGGATTCAGCTTTGGCCCGGCAACCAAAGAGATCAACTGGATGAGAAACGCGATATAAACAAACAGGGGCTCCTGAAACCCATAAGACAGCAATACCAGAACGACCATGCCGATTTGATTGACCTTGGTCAGCGGCAACGGAACGTCGTTCATCCGCGATCCCTCCGTTACGATCGTGAATATCGTCAAACGACGAACAAAATCCATATTAATCAAACCTATTTACTTATATTTTTGGATATCCTCAATTTAGCACCCGCTCGCCGACGTTGTCAATTCAATTGATGCCGTTCGGACATGCAACCGGAGAACTCAAAAAATGAAAAACATTTAAGAAATAGCACGGGAGGAATATCAAAGGGGAATGTCGTCCACACAACGAAAATAAACAAAAGGGACAAATCAGCTTCCCCGAAGGGAGAACAGGAACATGACCAACGACCTGACCGTGACGGCGCTCACCTGCGAATACAGAACCAACCCGCTCGGTCTTGACGTGGCGCAGCCCCGTTTCAGTTGGGAGTTGCGCTCGGCCCGACCGGGCACGATGCAGAAAGCCTATCGCCTCCTGGTGGCCGGACCGGATGCCGATTTCGCCAATCCCGTCTGGGATTCGGGCGTTGTCACGTCCGACCGGTCCGTTCTGGTGCCCTACGGCGGTCCCGCGCTGCAATCGCGCACGCGCTATTATTACAGGGTGAAAGTGTGGGACACCGCGGGGCGCGAGTCCGAATGGAGCGAGATCGCCTGGTGGGAAACCGGCCTGCTCGACGCCGGCGAATGGCGGGCGCAATGGATCACGCCGCGGGCCGGAGACATCCCGCCCGACACCGAAGCTTCGTTTCTTCTGCGCAAAACCTTCGAACTGCAAGACGACGTTCGCTCCGCTCGCCTCTACGCGACGGCCGCCGGCGTCTACGAACTCGAAGTGAACGGCCGGCGGGTTTCGGACGAACTGTTCGCCCCCGGCTGGACCAGCTATCCCCGTCGGTTGCAGTATCAAACCTATGACGTCACGGCGCTGCTGCACAAGGGAAGCAACGCCGTCGGTATCGTCCTCGGCGACGGCTGGTACCGGAGCGGCATGGGCTTCGAGAACAAAAACTTCCGTTACGGCGATCGCCGCGCCGCGCTGCTGCAGCTCCACGTGACGTTCGCGGACGGTTCGGAGACGGTGGTCGTCACCGATCCCACGTGGAAGGCGTCTACCGGTCCGATCCTCTATTCGACGATCTACCACGGCGAAACGTACGACGCCCGCCTGGAACAGCCGGGCTGGAGCGAAGCGGCGTTCGACGACGGGCACTGGAAAGCGGTGGAGGCGCTCGATCTGCCAAAGCACCATCTGGTCGCCCAGGAAAACGTGCCGGTGCGCGTGACGGAAACGCTGCGCCCGATCGCCGCTTTGGTCACCCCCGCCGGTGACCGAGTGCTGGACATGGGCCAAAACATGGTCGGCCGCGTCCGGATGCGCGTCACCGCGCCCGCCGGCACCCGCATCGTGCTGCGCCACGCCGAGGTGTTGGATCGCGACGGGAACATTTATTTCGACAACTTGCGCAACGCCCGTCAAACGGTGACGTACATCGCCAAGGGAAACGGCACGGAAGAATACGCGCCGCACTTCACCTTCATGGGCTTCCGCTATGTGAAGGTGGAAGGATATCCCGGGGACGGGCTGCCGCTCGACGCTTTCCTCGGCGAAGTGATCCATTCGGACATGGAGCCGGCGGGCGAATTTGAATGTTCCGACGAACGGGTCAACCGGTTGCAGCAAAACATTCGCTGGGGACAAAGGGGCAATTTCGTCGACGTGCCCACCGACTGCCCGCAGCGCGACGAGCGGCTCGGCTGGACCGGCGACGCGCAGGTGTTTATCGGCACCGCGCTTTACAATTACCGGGGCGCCCTCTTCTTCACCAAATGGCTGCGCGACCTCAGGGCGGAACAGCATCCCGACGGCGGCGTGCCCTTCGTCATTCCGGACGTGGTGGGCGGCGCCAACTCGGCCGCCTGGGCCGACGCCGCGACCATTTGCCCGTGGACGGTCTACCGGTATTACGGCGACGAACGTCTGCTGGCCGAACAGTACGAAAGCATGAAGAAATGGGTCGAATACATCCGGGCGCAGGGCGACAACGAATATTTGTGGAACACCGGATTCCATTTCGGCGACTGGCTCGGGCTCGACGCCAAGGAAGACAGTTACGTGGGCGCGACCCCGAAAGACTTGATCGCCACCGCATTCTACGCGCATTCGGCGCGCATCGTGCGCGACGCCGCACGGGTGCTCGGGTATGAGGAGGACGCGAAAATCTACGAAGAACTTCACCGCAACGTGGTGCGGGCGTTCCGGGAGGAGTTCGTGACGCCGGCCGGACGGATCGCCGCGCCGACGCAAACGGCGCACGTGTTGGCGCTCATGTTCGACCTGGTGGACGAACGCGTCCGCCCGCGGGTGGCCAAAGATTTGAACGATCTCGTCGTGGAAAACAACTACCATCTGACGACGGGCTTTGTCGGCACGCCCTACCTCTGTTTTGTGCTTTCGGACAACGGCTATCACGACACGGCGGTGAAACTGCTCCTGCAGGACAGCTATCCGGGCTGGCTCTATTCCGTGTCCAAAGGCGCGACGACGATCTGGGAGCATTGGGACAGCATCAAGCCGGACGGTTCGTTCTGGAGCGACAACATGAACTCGTTCAACCATTACGCCTACGGCTCCATCGGCGAATGGCTGTACAAACGGCTGGCCGGCCTGGATCTGGACGGCGCCGTGCCGGGATTCAAGCGCATCCGCATCGAACCGCGGTTTGCCGGCCGCGCGCTGACGTACGCGCGCACCGCGCACCGCTCCATGTACGGACGCATCGAAACGGGCTGGCGCGTCGACGGGGATCGGGTGGAGGTTCATGCGTTCATTCCGCCGAACACGACCGCGGAGGTGATCTTGCGCGGAGCGCGGCTTGCCGACTTGCAACTGGATGCCAACGGCGAGAGAGCGGCCGGTTTGCCGTCCGTTGCGCCGACCGTTTCGCGACCCGGTGTACCGTCCGACGCCCCGTCGTGCGGTTTCGCGTTGCCGCCGGGTGACCTTTCGGTGGGGGAAGACGACCGGGGGGTGACGGTGACCGTCGGTTCGGGAACGTACCGTTTCGCCTATTCGAACGGGCAACTGCTGAACGTCCCGTAAAAAGAGCCGCAAAAAAGAACCGGGAGCCCGCACCAGGCGGAGTCCCGGTTCTTTTGTTCGCTGTCCCGACCTCATCCGTTCCAGTGTTCAATCCGTTCTTTCACGTACTGCTCGTACAGATCCTCCATCTTTTCCACGCCGGCCGCTTCGATGTCTTGCATGAATTCGTCCCACAGCCGGTCGAATTCGGACGGCTTCGACAGGATGATTTGCGGAATCCTTTTCTTCATGATTTCGTCGATCCTGGTGAACAGCACGGCCAGTTCGGAATCGCTCGGATACGAAATATTCCAGGCGGCGCCCCACGGCTTCACCGGGAACTCGTCAACCTGCGGCCACAGCTCGATCCAGCGGCTTACGCCGTATTGGGCCAGCGTCTCTTTTTCCACGTTGTGATAATTGGCGATGACCTGATCCGGCGAGTTCGTCGTGTAGTAGTTGCCCGTCGGATCGAGCACGCCGTCACCGTAGCGCGCGGAAATGTTGTACATGCCGATGCCGGTTTCCTTGGTGAAATTCGTGTTGTCGTTCAGCTTCCGGTTCAGCACGTCTTCCGGAATGTACCGCTTGCCGTTTTCGTCGACCTTGTAATGTTTGTCCTCGATCCCCCAGTTGATGAGCACCTGGCCTTCGTCGGAAGCGAGCCAGTCGAGGAATTTGATCGCCTTGACCGGATCCTTGCACGCCGTCGTGATGCCGATGCCCCATCCGGCCATGAATCCGGTGTCCTGCAGGGCGTGATCCTTGTATTCTTCCGTCAGGGTGACGGGGAAGTGGGCGTACGTGCGCTCGAACTTGCCTTCGGACTTGAGCGCGTTGACCGCGTCGTTGAAGCCCCACGTCTGGTCGATGATGCCGACGACGCGCCCGGAGGCGATCTTCGCCTTGTACTGGTCTTCCTTCTGCACGAACGCCTCGGGATCCAGCAGGCCGGTGGCGTTCAGATGGTTCAGCCAGCGGAAATATTCCTTCTCCGGCGGACGGCGATAGTGATAGGTCACTTCGTACGTTTCCGGATCGATGTAAAATTCCCCGTCGTCGGGCGCGCCCGTCGTAATGAACGCCGGGTTCGTCACCCCGATCAGGATGCGCCAGCCGTCCGCCAGGAACGTAATGCCGATGGTCGGCTGGCCGTCAATGGTGGGGTGCTTTTCCACGTACTGCCGGATCACGTTTTCAAAATCCTGCACGGTGCGGATTTGCGGATATAGCCCGCTTCTTTCACGGCCGCGTGCTGGATGTGGAACGAACCGCCGATATCCGTGTACTGGTGACCGACCGCGTTCAGCGAAGGCAGAATATAAATCGCTTCGTCGTCCTTGCTCCAACGCAGCCGGTTCAAATACTCCCCGTACACCTTCTTCAGGTTCGGACCGTGTTCCTCGATGAGCGGCCGCAGATCGATCAGGGCGCCGGCGTCGACCAGCTTGCTGGCATCCCCCTTCGGCGAAATCAGGTCGGGATACTCGTTGCTGGCCACCATGAGGGCGATGCGGTTTTCGTCCATCGCGAATTCCGCTTCCAGCTTGACCCCGGTCCTTTTGATGATTTCCTGGCCCACCTCGTCGTTCATGTCGTTCCAGGTGGCGATCGGGTCCGCGCTGAACCAGGTGAACGTGGTCACCTCTTCGGTCGGCGACTCGCCGCCCGTTTGGCCGGGCGACGGACTGCCTTCCTTCCCTTTCCCGCCGCTGCAGGCCGAAACGACCAGGACGAGGGCGAGAAACGCCGCCGCCAGCCATTTCGTTTTGGTCGGTTTCACGAGATGTCTCCTCCTTTTGAGAATTGCGGTTGAGTTGACAGGATATCGATAACAGCGTGAAACCGCTGTTATTTCACTGGAAGAAAACGGGCCCGTTCCATTTGGGTCAGCTTCCGGCGGTTTCCGCAGGGAGTCCGCTGAACGCCCCAACCGCCCCCCCCGTTCGGGTGCCAGCGCTCCCCGCGCCGGCAACCGCCGGTGATCGCCTGTCGCCGGGATGAGACCGAAATCAATTGTATTTTTGCAATCTATCAGGCGTTCGACGGCTGAAAAGGGGGCGATATCTTGTAAATTTGCAGTATATTGGACCGTTTGGAACGCCTGAACCGCTAATAGATTGCAAAAATGCAACACAATCAATCATCACGGTTGACCCTGCATCCGACGGCATCCGCCGCGCGTCACGCTTTCACCGCGCCCAGCGTCATGCCCTTGACGAAATACCGCTGCAGGAACGGATACACCAGCAAAATGGGCACGGTCACGACCATGGTGATCGCCATCTTGATCGATTGCGGCGACACCCGCGTAATGTTCTGGATCGCCGTATCGCCCCGCGGCATCGAGTTGCCCACCGTCGTGCTCTGCAGCACTTTCATCAACTCGTACTGCAGGGTCGTCAGTTCCTTGTGGCCCCCGTTGTACAAGTAGGTGTCAAACCAGGAGTTCCATTGCCCCACCGCGATAAACAGCGCGATCGTGGCCAGCACCGGCTTGGACAGCGGCAGGATGATGCTCCAGAAAATCCGGAAATCGTTCGCCCCGTCCAGCTTCGCCGATTCCTGCAAAGCGAACGGCAGGCCGTCGATATACGAGCGGATGACGAACACGTTGAAGGCGACCACCATGCCGGGGAAAATGTAGACCCAGAACGTGCCGATCAGGTTCAAATTCCGGATCAGCATGTAAGTGGGAATGAGCCCGCCCGACACGTACATGGTCAGCGCGAGAAAAACGGAAACGAACCTGCGCAATTGAAACTCGTGCCGGCTCAGGACGTACGCCAGCATGGACGCGCTCAACACGCCCAGAATCGTGCCGACGACGGTGCGCAGCACGGAAATTTTGAATCCTTGCAGCAACCCGCCGTAGCTGAAAATCTGTTCATAGTTGGCCCAGGTGAATTTCCTCGGCCAAATGTAAATGCCGCCCTTGACCGTATCCAGCGAATCGTTGAGCGACAGTGCCAATACATGCAGGAACGGATACGCCGTCACCACGACGACCCACAGCATGAGCAATCCGTTGCACACGTCGAAGATGACGTCGCCCCTCGTCCGCAGTCGGCGCCTCCCGGCCATGTCGGTCCCTCCCCTTTCGTGCGTTCCCCGCGGCATCCGCCTGCCGATCCGGCGGCTTCGCCGCGACTCACATGATGCTTTCCTTGGCGACTTTCTTGAAGATGCCGTTGGCCAGGAAAAGCAGGAAGATGCTGATCACGGAGGTGAACATACCGATGGCCGTCCCGAACGAATACCGGCCCAGATTGATCCCGTAGTTCAGCGCGTACAGTTCAAGCACGTCCGAATAATCGCGCACGAGGTTGTTCCCCAGCAGGAACTGCTTTTCGTAGCCGATGGAGATCAGGTGCCCGATCGACATGATGAGCAGCACGATGATCGTCGAGCGGATCCCCGGCAGGGTAATGTGCCAGATTTGGCGAATCCGGCCGGCTCCGTCCACCTTGGCCGCCTCGTACAGTTCCGGATCGATGCCGGCAATGGCGGCCAGGTAGATAATCGCGCTCCAGCCCATCTCCTTCCACGTATCGATCGCGGTCAGAATGTACCAGAACCATTCGCCCTTGGCCATGAACTGGATCGGCTCGTCCACGATGCCCAGGGCGAGCAAAATCTCGTTGACGATGCCCCCGTCGATGGACAGCATCGTGGTGGCCAGGCTGGCCACGACAACCCATGACACGAAGTGAGGCAAATAGGACACCGTCTGGACAAACCGCTTGAACAGCGTATGCCGCACTTCATTGAGCAGCACGGCGAACAGGATCGGCACGGTAAATCCGGCAATCAGCCCGAGAAGGCTCATGGCCAGTGTGTTTCGGAGCACCAGGTAAAATTTTTCGTCGCCAAAAAGATCGATGAAATGTTTGAACCCGACCCATTCCTGTTCCGAAAACGATCGCGCCGGCTTGTAGTTTTGAAACGCCATCGTCCAGCCCCAGAGGGGCAAATAATGGAAGACGAACACCCAGACGACAAAGGGAATGGACATCGTATACAGCCAGCGCTGCTGCAGCGCCCTGCGCCAAACGGCGCCGCGACGCGACCCCGCCCACCGGTCGTCCGGCGCTTCCGGCAAGGAAGGCGGGCGGCGAAACAATAGCGCTTTCACATGAATCGCCTCTTTCCGCATGATCCACGGGCAGCAGATCACCGGGCTTCATCGGCTGCCGGTCCATCCTGCCCTGAACCGCGTTCACGCATCCGCTGCCGTCCGTTGCCCCCGAATCCGTCGACCATGGGGCAACCCGGCGGCAGATCCGGGCAACTTCATGTTATCGCCCCCGCCGGCGCCGCTTAACCCGCAGGATTGGCTCAAAAATCATGTCAATTTTTGAGGCCGGAACCATTCCTTTTTTTGTAATCCGACGGCGAACAACCCGCGTAACGCTTGAATTTCAGGTGGAAATAGTCCACGTTGGCGTACCCGACCATTTCCGCCACTTCGTACACCTTGCGTCCGGACTGAAGCAGCTCCTTCGCCCTTTCGATCCGGATGCGGTCCAGATACGTATGAAAAGACACGCCGGTGTGCGCCTTGAACAGCTTGCCGAGGTAGGCGCTGTTGTAATTGAACAGTTCCGCCAGCGTCTCCAGCTTCAAGGGTTGGTTGTAGTTGCGGTGCATCAGGTCGATCATTTGCCGAAGCGCCGTGCCGCCCGTGTGCCGGCCGAGCAGTTCCGCCGCTTCGCGCAGCAGGCTCCCGGCGAGGCGCTGCACGTCGTCCACGCGCGGCTGGTGGTGGATGTCCAGCAGCTTGCCGGCCGTTTTTTGCAGGAACGGCCCCGCGGCCTCATGCTGCCGGGCCAACCGGTTGAGCACCGCGGTCAGATGAACCGTCAGCTTGCTCTTGATAAGCCGCTCCGAAGGGTCGCGGGCGGCCATCGCCGTCAGCCAGGACGCGAGCGCGTTCTCGGCCGTCGCCACGTTGCCGGTATCCAGCGCGTAATACACCAGGTCGACGAACGCCTCGTCCTCGACCGGCGCTCCGCCTTCCGCCGTCCCGCTTCCTTCGGTCAGGTACGGCGGCGCGGATCTGCGGGTCAGAATCGCGTCGGGCCGGCAGAAAAAGGCGCGGGCGAGCAGCCACTGGGCCGTCTGGTGCGAATGGCGAACGTCCGCAAAGGCATGCACCGGATCGCCGAGCGCCGCGCGGCATGCCGCGGCTCCTTCCGCCATCAGCGCGTGGCGGATCAGCCGGCCGATCCTGTCCAATTCCTCCGGATGGCGCAGCACATCCCGCAAAAGCACGGCCAGATGCGGCCCCGCCTGAAACACGATCCCTCGCGGCGTTTCACGGAACAGCTCCTGCAGCTTCCGCTTCATCGTCCCGAACGGAAGCTCTCCCGCCGCCTCCGCCGCCTCGACGAGCAGCACCTGATAATGGCGCGATTCCAGATCCAGCGCCGCGATAAGCCCCGGCAGTTCGTCGCCCGCCGCGGGCAACCCGTCGTGTTCGAGCAGACGCCTGAGCAGTTGTTCCCGCTGCAGAGCGCGCCGCTCCTCCTCCAGCGCCCGGAATTGCGTTTCCTCCGCCATCCGCCCGGCGATGCGCTCCAGGTATTCTTTCAGTTCCCGCTCCTCCACCGGTTTGAGCAAATAGCCGTCCACCCGGTGCCGGATCGCCTGCCGGGCGTACTCAAACTCCGAAAAACCGCTCAGGATGAGCACGTGCATCTTTTCGTCGAACTGCCGGATTTGCTCAATGGCCTGCAAGCCATCCATCCCCGGCATGCGGATGTCCATCAGCACCAGATGCGGACGGTGCGACTTCACCTTGGCGATCGCCTCTCGCCCGTCGCCGGCGGTGTCGGCCACGCGGAACCCGTATTGTTCCCAGGGCACCAGCGTTTTCAAGCCGTCCCGGATGAGCGGCTCGTCATCCACGATGAGCACGTTGTACACCCCTGTTCCCCCCTTGCGGCAACTCGAAACGGACGACCGTTCCCTGCCCCGGCCGGCTGTCGACCGTCAGGCCGCAGCCTTCACCGCAGGTGAACCGGAGCCGTTGGTGCACGTTGCGCATGCCGATCCGATGGCCTTCTTCTTCGGGGTTGTCCAACCCGCTCACCACCCGGGCCAGCCGTTCGGCCGACATGCCGGCGCCGTTGTCCGCCACCTCCACGCGCACGTTGCCTGCCCGGGACGTGCAACGGACGCGCACCCATCCGTTGCCGCCCTCCTTCTTCTCGATGCCGTGAATGACAGCGTTTTCCACCAGCGGCTGAATGCTGAGCGGCAGCACCGCCACGTCCTCCAGACCCGGCTCGACCTCGATTTCGTAGCTCAACCGGTCGCCCTGGCGAAACTTCTGAATTTCCAAATAACACCGCACGGTTTCCAGCTCATCCCGCAGCGGCACCCGATCGGCGCCGCTCTCGAGCATTTTGCGCATGAGCCGGCCGATCATCTTGACGACGTCGGCGATTTCCGCCTCGCCCTTCATGTGGGCCTTCATGCGGACGGCTTCCAGCGCGTTGAACAGAAAGTGCGGATGAATCTGGCTGGCCATCATTTTCAGGCGGATTTCATTTTGCCTTGCCTCCAGCGCCCGCTTCTGCTCGTTGGAGCGATGCACTTCCTCCAGCAGCTCGCCGATGCTGCGGATCATGTACTGGAACTGCCGCGCCAGGATGCCGATCTCGTCCTTGCCGTCCACGTCGATGGTGGTGTCCAGATTGCCCCTGGCCACGCTGCCGATCTTTTTGCTCAGCCGGAGAATGCGATTGGACAAGAAATAGGAAAATCCGTAAATAAGAACAACGGCCACGAGAATGCTGGCCGCGATGACGAAGGCGCCAAGCCGGATAAACCGGTTGGCGTCCTTCATAATGGTGTCGATGGCGAAAATGGACACGATTTTCAGCCCGTTGGTGCTGGTCTCGGTCAACAGGTCGTCTACGATGACCTTGGAGCGCACGCCGTTGACGTCCAGTTCGTACGTGCCGCTGGTGAGATCCGCCAGGCCGGCCTCGTACGTCTCGCTCAGCTTGCGTCCGACCAGCTCTCTCCGCGTGGCGGCGATAATGTTGTTTTCCATGTCGGCGATCACCGTCTCGAACGGTTCCTGGCTCAGAATGGCGTTTAACTGATAGTCGTCGATCGAAATGACGAGCACCCCGTAACGCACGCCGTGTTCCTGGTAATCGTTCAGGTCGATCCGGCGGACCAGGCTCAAATATTTTCGGTTATATTTGGTTTCGTCCTCGATGTAGTACCAGCCGACCACCCCGCGCGCCCGTACCGCGGAATGATACCAGCCGGACCGGCGAATGTCGTCCGTGACGGGGAAAAATTCCCAGTTGTTCAGCAGCGTCGGGTTGTTCGTATAAAACCGGATGCTGGCCACTTCCTCGTTATAGTTGACGTAATTTCTCAGATCGGGATAGTCGTAATACGCTTTCACCACTTCGTAGACGGATTGATAGCGGCGGCCGGCCACCATTTTCAGGCGATTGTCGAACAGCAGCCGGTTGGAAATGTCCATCGGCACCCTCAGCTTCTCCAGCGTCAGCCGGCGAACCCGTTCGACGTTGGTGGCGGTCTGCTCCAGCGCGTCTTCCAGGGCCATTTTTTTGAGCTCGTTGGTCAGGATCAGGCCCACGAACATGACCGGCACAAACACAACGACGACGAAGGATAGAATGAGTTTGTTGCGCAGTTGCACGTCGTTCAACTTTCCGATGATGCGGGCGAGCAACGGGAGAGCGCCCCCTTTGCAAGCGATTTCGGAGAAGTTTTCGCGCCACCTTCTGTAAAGTTCAATTATAAGAGGAAGTGAGCCAAAAAATCATGGGGGAATCGGCGTGAAAATCATGTCGTTTTTTGCAATGGGAACGAATGGTTGACGCATCCAACCCTTAACATGACAAACCCCCCGGCTTGTGCAAGCCGGGGGGTTCCCGTCCCGAAGCGGATCACCCGCCATATTCTTTCCGGAAAGCCGCCTGCTTCTCTCCCATCACTTCCTGGCCGCCGATCTTCAGGTAATCCTGCACCTCGGCGTCGTACACCTTGTCGAAGTCTTGCGGCTTCGCCGTGACGATCTTGACGAACATTTCCTCTTCCTGCTTCTTCTTGAGCGTCGTGCCGTACTTGATATCCGACTCGATCGGCGTCAGCACGCGCGGTCTGACGACACCGTCCTTGCTGCCGGTGGCGATGCTGGCGACCGTGAAATCCTGGAACTCGCCCGTCGCGTTCGCCTTGATGTTCAGCTCGTTGTTGTCCGGATCGACAAACTTGCCGTTCAAAATAATGCAGTAGTCGTGGTAGTTGTACAGCAAGTTGTTCGCTTTTTCGTTGTTGAGCTGGACCGGAATGCCGTCGTGCCACTCGAACGTTTCGCCCTCGATGCCGTTTTGCAACACGATGTAGTTCTCCTTCTGCGCCATCCAGTCCAGATATTGGATGACGGCCGCCGCCTTGTCCTCGCTCGCCTTCGGCACCATGATGTACATCCCGTTCGGCGTATAGACCGGCTTCGGCGTCTTGCCGCGCGCGTCCGTAAACGGATCGATCAGCGTCAGCTTGGCGTTCGGATTGTTTTTCAGGAATTCGGCTAGGTAGCCCTGATAGACCGGCTCGTTCGTGTTCGTCGTGCCGACGCCCATCAGGCCGTTGATGAAGTTCTTCTGGAACTGGTTCGTGTCCTTGTTGATATACAGCGGGAAGTCCTTGTCCAGCAGGCCTTCGTTGTACAACTTGTTCAGGAAGCGGAACGCCTCCTTGTGGCCGGGCTGCAGCCAGTCCGGCTTGGCGTACAGATCCTCGTCGCTGATCTTGTCCCATTCCCAGAACGAGTAATACAGCGGCGCCATGTGGAAATAGTCGGTCATGCCGCCCCACGGAATCGCTTCCGGGTGGGCCTTTTTGAACGCCACCAGCGTATCGTAAAACTCCTGCGTGGTGGTCGGCGGTTTCAGCCCCAGTTCGTCCAGCCAATCCTGGCGGATGAAGGTCGACGTTTGGGCGAGAATGACCCGGCGGGCCACCACCGCGTATTGTTTCCCCTCAAATACGCCTTAGCTGAGCACTTCATCGCCCAACACCCTTTTCAGGTTCTGGCCGTATTGCTCCATGTACGGCCCCAGGTCGGTCAGACCGCCGTCCTTGACGTAGCGCTCAACCACCTGGGTATTATACGTGAAAATGAGGTCGGGCGCCTGGTTCGCGGCCATCAGCACGTTCAGCTTGTCGATCTCCTCCGAACGCGGAACCGTCACCCACTCGATCTTGATGTTGTTCGGGTCGCCGAATTTCTCCTGGATGTACCGCGTCATGTAGTTGTTGGTGATCGGCTCGGCCCCCGCCGGCGTGTTGTTGCGGTCAAACAGCTCCACGCGCAGCGTGATCGGCTCCGACTTCGGCGCGCCGGACGCGTTGCCGCCCGAACCGCTTTCCTTGGTGTTGCCCGGTTCGCCGCCGGAACCGGACTTGCCGCCGCAGGCGGCCAGCGTCAGGGACAACGCGAGCATCACCGCCAGCCCTCCCAGGCGCCATCTGAAAAACTTACGTCCCATCGAGGCCATCAACTCCTTTGCATGGTGAAATGTATGGCATAGATCCCCTGAACCGCGTCCGTGAACGGACGGTCCGGGCCTGTCGCCCAAGGGGGAACTATCCGGGCATCACGAGGTACGAACGGGTTGCCACCCCCGGTCATCCCTTGACGGCGCCGAGCATGACGCCGGAGATGAAATACCGCTGCAGCCAGGGGTAAACGAGCAGAATCGGCACAGTCCCGAACATGATCGAGGCCGCCTTCAGGCTCTCCGGCACCGGCGCGCCGCGGTTTTGCGCTTCCATGATCGCCATGTCGCTCACCTGTCCGCTGATCACCAGTTCGTACAGCTTGAGCTGGATCGGATACAGATGCGAACTGGAGATGTAAATCAGCGCGTCCTGGAAACCGTTCCAGCGGCCGACGGCGTAAAACAGGCTCAGCGTCGCCAACGCCGGCAGCGACAACGGCAAATATACGTTCCACAAAATGCGGAAATGGCTGGCGCCGTCCATGCGCGCCGACTCTTCCAGCTCGACGGGAATGGAGGAAAAAAACGTTTTCAGAATGATCAGGTAAAAAGCGCTGATGGCGCCCGGCAAGATGAGCACCCACATCGTATCCAGCAGCTTCAGCTCGCGCATCAGCAGGTAATCGGGAATGATACCGCCGCTGAAAAACATCGTAAACACGATCATCAGCAGAAAAAAGTTGCGTCCCCGCAAATGAGGCTTCGTCAGCGGATAGGCGGCGATCACCGTCATGAACATGGCGATGGCCGTAAACAGGACCACCAGCATGACGGTGAACCCGAGGGAGCGCACCATCGCTGCGTGCTGAAAAACGGCCTTGTACGCGTCCAGATTGAAGCCGATCGGCCATAGCGTGACCTTGCCCGCCATGATCGCCCCGTTCGAGCTGAAGGACAGCGCCAGAATATGCACCATCGGCAACAGACAGATGAGGCAGGCGAAACCGATGAAGATCATGATCACGTAATCGACCGGGCGAAGCCGGTGCAGTTTGCCCGCGTGGGCCATGACGATCCGCCCTCCTTAGAAGATGCCGTGACCGTTTACCCGGCGGGACGTGTAGTCGGCGCCCAGCAGGAAGATCAGGCCGACGACCGCCTGGAACAGGCCGATCGCGGTGGCGATCGTGTACCGGGCCGACTGGATCCCGACGGTGTACACGTAGGTGCTGATCACTTCGGACACGTCGGAGACCATCGGGTTGCCCAGCGTAAACGGCCGGTCGAAACCGATCGAAGCCATGTGGCCGATGCTGATGATCAGCAGAATGACGACGGTCGGCCGGATGCCGGGCAGCGAAATGTGCCACATCTTGTGCAGCCGGCTGGCGCCGTCCACGTCCGCCGCCTCGTACAGCTCCTTGTTGATGGAGGTGAGCGCCGCCAGATAGAGGATCGTACCCCAGCCGGCGTCCCGCCAGATGCCCGTGCCGACATAGGTTGCCATCCACAATAGCGGATCGCCCAGAAACGGAATCGGTTCCAGCCCGAACTTGCCCAAAAAGACATTTACGCTGCCCGAATTTGTCGCAAGCAATTGGATCGCCATCGAACCGATGATGATCCAGGAGATGAAGTGCGGCAGGTACAGCACGGTTTGCGCCGTACGCTTGAACCATCGCACGCGCAGTTCGTTGAGCAACAGCGCCAAAAGGATCGGAATCGGAAAGCCGATGAGCAAATCCAGGAAATTCAGCACGAACGTGTTGCGCAGCGCCTTCCAGAACATGTCCATCTGGAACACTTCGCGAAAGGCCGCAAAACCGATCCACTCGCTTTCCCATACGCCCTTGAAGATGTTGTAATCCTTGAACGCCACGACGACCCCGAGCATGGGGATATATTTGAAAATGAAAAAATAGGTGAGAGGCAAGATCAGCAACAGGTACAACTGCCAGTCGCGGACGACATAAATAACGCTTCGTCTCCATCGCGCCCCGGAGCTCTCCGGCCCCCCGTTCGTCCGCATCCCCATCCGCCGTCTCATCCACGTCAGCAACGGCAAACGTAACCTCTACCTCCTTTTTTTTGAAATTGAATCGTTTTCATTGGTGTTCGATAAACAACATAGCATCGTTTCGGCGGTTAAAAAATTATCACTTCTCCTCACCTTAACATACTCTCCCGCCCCGTCGCGGCGCGCTCTGCCGCTCTCCGCCGGACGGCCGCTTAACACCTTTCCGCGAACTAACCGTTTTCCAACAAAAAAACGCCGCCTCGCGGCGGCGGCATGAGCGTTACGGCCGTTGCCGATGCAGGTTGCGGTATTCGCCCGGCGGCATGCCGACCTGCTTTTTGAACGCGCGATGAAACGAAATGACGTGGTGATACCCGACCTGTTCTGCGATGCTTTGCACCGGTTCGTCCGTTTCCCGCAACATCTGCGTGGCGCGGTCGAACCGCACCTGCAGGAGATAGTCCAGAAATTTTTCGCCCACCTCCTCCTTGAACAGTTGGCTGACGCTTTTCGGACTGATGCCGAACCGGTCGCTGACCTGATTGAGCGACAGGTTGGGGTCGGCGTAATGGCGGTCGATGTAGGCCTTGATCTGATACGCGACGCTCTGGTTGCGGCGGTTGATCCGCTCCTGTTCGATTTCCCGCGCCAGCTTCCGCATGAGGGCCATCGTCTGTTCCTGCAATTCGTCGATCGTTTCGGCATGGTCGGCAATTTTGCGGAATTTGCCGACGTATTCTTCCTGCCAGACGTCCAGGAACTCCCGGGAAAATCCGCCAAACGCCTTCTGCAGTTGATGCACCAGGTTGTTCAAAAGGTTGGCCAGATCCGCCTGCGACAGCAACGTCCGCTTCAATTCGGCGAAAATGTGCTGCAACTTGTCCTCCCACTCCGCGCTTTCCCTGCGATAATGGTGCGCCATTTCGAGCAGGGCGTGTAACCAGTTGAACTGTTCGCCGCCTTCCTTGGTCTTTTTCGCCTCCTGGTCGATCAGGGCGTTCATCCCGAACACCGCCTTGAAGGACACGTTCCGGTCGGCGGAGCGGAAGGAGTCGGCGATGCGGCCGATGGAATCGACGACGTCGCCGATGCCGGCGGACACCGTCAGCTCCAGATGGTCGCGGACCCATTCCTGCAAGGCGCGGCAAAGATGCCGGATCGTATCCCGATGCGGTTCGTGCCGGCCCTCCAGATGAAAGACGACGGCCAGCCGGCGCGGCTGCGTCCAGACCTGCCAGATGAACAATTCCCGGGACTGCACCAGTTCGCGGATCGCCGCTTCGATGATGTATTTCAGCAAATATTGATCCCGTTCGTTGTACTGTTCGGCAAACCGGGCGTACCGGTCGATCTCCAGCACGACGACCGCCAGCCGCTCGTAGGCGTGGGGCAGGCCGAACGATTCCATCTGCTTCTGCCACTCGAGATCCGTGAGCGTGCGATTGCCGATCAGCAGGTCGTGGAACAGGTTCCGCTGGCGAAGCTGCAGACCTTCCTTTTGCATCTGTTCGTAGTCCATGGATTTTTCCGGCAAATGGTCGATGGCGCCTTCAATCCATTTCAACTGGTCGCGCGGCGCTTTCCCGCCGGAGCCTGTCGCCCCGTGGGCGGTGTAGCCGCCGATTTTGCCCACGATCGTCCGGATCGGCTTGAACTTCCAATGGGTCATGACGGTAAACCAGACAATGGACAGCACGATCACGGTCAGCCCGAACAGGCTCCAGATGTTGGACAAGGCCGACAGGACGGAAAAGTTCCCGGACAGGACGCTTTCGACGTGAAACTGCCAGCCGGTATAGGGAGACGAGGCGTGCACCGTGGTGGCGCGTTCCGGCGAAGACGGCGCCGCGAACGGCTGCCCGGAGCGGTCCAGAATGGTGATCGAATCCCCCGCGTTCCGGTTGAGCCGGCTCAGTTGTTCCAGGATCGATTTCACGTGGACGTTGACCACAAAGGCGCCGTCTTTGCCCGAAGCGTACGGATAATATTTGAACAGGGTCACGACCCGCTCGGTCCGGTCCCGGTCCGCCGGACGGTAATCGCGCGGATCCGTCCACCCCTTTCCGCCTTCATTGTAGGCGGCGGTGAAATACGCGACATCGCCGAACGTGTCCCGGGAATACCGGCCTTCGGCCGTCAGGAATTCGCCGGTCGACTCGTCGTACAAATACAGGGAGACGGCAAACGGGAACGAGGAGGCCAATTCCCGCATGCTCTTCTGGATGAGGAAATAGTCGTACACGGACTTGGGCGTGTCCTCAAAGAACGACTGCAGCGTTTCGTTCCGGTACATTTCGCTCACCACATTGCGCTCGATGAGCTGCAGGTTTGCATCGGTATAATGCACCATTTGCCGGATGATCGCCCGGTTCGTCTCCAGGTACTGATCCTTGGACGCGCGGTTCAGGCTGGTAAACAACACAAAGATGAGCGAGGAAATGATTAGAAAAAAGATCGGCGTATACGACAACAGCAGACGGTAGTACCAGTTCATGCCCATGGCGCCCCCTTCGGAGGACCTGCAAAATTTGCAAATTTAAGCGTTTGCAAACCAGCATGCACACTCTCCCGGCACGCCTGATGCCGCGCACGGCCGCGCAATTTTCGGTTTCCTCTCCGGATTTTAGCATATCCCGCCCGCAGCGGTCACCCGAAAAAGCGGAAACGGCGCATGAACATCCGGTCATGCGCGGAAATAAAAACGAGCCGTCCAACGGCACTTCTGCCTGTGTAACGGACGGCTCCATGAGATTCGTTGATGTCCTGACGGCCGATGGCGCTCGTCAAACCGGACGGCTATTCCTTCACGCCACCCACCATCATGCCTTTTACAAAATATTTTTGCAGGAACGGGTACACCATGATGATCGGGAGGGAAGCCACAATCGTCATCGTCGCCCGAATCGAGTACGGCGTCACTTGAATGAACCCGCCCTGGACAGCGGCGGCATTAAAATCGACGGACCGGGTGCTGGCGTTGGAGAACTGCAGGATTTTCTGCAATTCGTATTGCAGCGTGCTCAAATGTTCATAGGACGAGTTGTACAGAAACACGTCGAACCAGGAGTTCCATTGCCAAACGCCGGTGAACAGCGAGACGGTGGCCAGCACCGGCGTGCAAAGCGGCAGCACGATATGGAAAAACGTGCGGAAATCGCCGGCTCCGTCGATCTTGGCGGACTCCAGAATGTTGTCCGGCAAGTTTTCGATGAAGGAACGGATGATGATCAGGTTGAACACGCCGATCAACCCCGGCCAGATGTAGACCCAGAAGCTGCCGATCAACCCCAGGTCCCGCATCAACAGGAATGTCGGGATCAGGCCGCCGTTGATATACATCGTCAAAATAAACGCAATCGTCACGAATTTCCGCAGCACGTACTCCGGCCGGCTGATCGTGTAAGCCACCATGGCCGAGCAAAATACGGTCAACACCGTGCCAATGACGGTGCGCAGGGCGGAAATCATCGTGGCATTGGCGATGGTCCCTTCCTCGAACACGAACTTGTAGTTTTCCAGCGTCCATTTGCGCGGCCACAGGTAAATGCCGCCCCGTAGCGAATCGGTCGCGTCGTTGAACGACACGGCGAGCGTGTTCCAGAAGGGATAGAGCGTCACGACCATCAGCAGGATCATGAACGTATAATTGAAGATTTCGAACGCAAGATCGCCGGGTGACTGGCGAATGCGACGTCTGGGTTTTTGGTACGAAATTTCGGCCATATCGGACGCCTCCCCTCAGTACAACCTGGCTTCGCCGAGACGCTTCGCAATGTTGTTGGCGGTGAACAGCAGGATGAAGCTGACGATCGTCTTGAAGATGCTGGCCGCGACAGACAACGAGTAATTGTGCAGGTTAATTCCGTATCTCAGGACAAATATGTCAAGGTTTTCCGAATAGTCGATGTTCAGACCGTTGCCCAGCAAGTATTGCACCTCGAAACCGGATTCCAGCAGATACCCGATCTGCATGATCAGCAGCACGACGATCACCGGTTTGATGCCGGGTAACGTAATGTGCCACATCTTCTTGAAGCGCCCCGCGCCGTCGATCTCGGCGGCCTCGTACTGGGCCGGATCGATCATCGTCATCGCGGCCAAATACACGATGGTGTTCCATCCGAGATCTTTCCAGACGATGCTGGCGCCGTAAATGCCCCAGAACCATTCGCCCTTGCCCATGAACAGAATTTCTTCCTTGATCAGGCCGAGACGCATCAACAGATCGTTGATGATGCCGTCCGGCGCGAGGGTGGTCTGGATAATCCCCGCCGCCACAACCCAGGACAGAAAGTGCGGCAGGTAGCTGACCGTTTGCACCACGCGCTTGAAAATCAGATGGCGCACTTCATTGAGCAGCAAGGCGAGCGTGATCGCCGTGGTAAATCCGAGGACCAGATTGATTACGCTCATGACAATGGTGTTCCGTAACACGAGCAGAAAACGGTCATAGCCGAACAGAAACGCGAAATGCTTGAAACCGACCCAATCCTGTTCCCAAAAACTTTTGGCCGGTTTGTAATCCTGGAAGGCGATTGACCATCCCCAAAGCGGCAAGTATTTGAAAATGAACAGCCAGATGACAAACGGCACGGACATGAGGACGAGCGCGCGTTGTTGGACCAGCAGCTTGAAAAACCGTTTCAGTCCCCTTGGTTTCTTTTCCGTGGCCACGGATACGCCCGTGAGCGAAAGGTTGGTGTCCATGATGATTTCTCTCCTTACCTTCCGATCCGCCTGCCGGGGATCAACCATGCTTGGCAACACATGAGCTGTCAATAGGACGAGAGAAAGGCCGGACTTAGCGGCATCATGCGATTAAGCCGGCCTTTCTGCAACAGAATACGCGAGTCTGGAAAGGGTCAGTTCGCCTGCGCTTGGGCGACAAGATCCTTGATCTTTTGCGTGTACCACTGCTCGTAACCCGCGATGTCGAGCTTGTTCAGCTCCCGGATGTATTCATCCCACACCTTGTCGAACTCCTCGGGTTTCGACAACACCAGTCGCGACAAGTATTTGCGCTGCACTTCGGCCTTCTGCGTTTCGAACAGTTGCCGCGCTTCATCCCGCGGAATGCCCCAGGCCGGGTACCACGGACGCGGATCCGGCGCCGAGAACAGTTCGGAATAGGTTTTCACGCCGTAGGCCGAAAGGATCTTCTTGTCCTGTTCGGTCAGGCTGAGGAAGAACACCTCCGGTTGCATGCCCGGCACCACGGCGTTGCCGTCGGACAGCGTGGAGTTCGTGCCCCACTGCGGCCAATCCCAGTCGAACACCGTCAGGCCGTAATCCTCCTTGAACTTCTGGGTCATTTTTTCGACTATTTCCGGCGTGTAGGTCATGCGGCCGTTCTCGTCCTTCACGAACGTTTCTCCTTCAACGCCCCACTTAACGAGAATCTGGGTTTCTTCCTTGAGCAGGTGATCGATAAATTCGAGGATCCGATCCACATCCTTCGCGTTGACGGTAATCCCGAAGCCGCGATTGCTGACAAAAGAGGGAGGATCGAGATATTGGTCCTTGATGTCTTCGTCAAAGACGATCGGCAGCGGGAAGTACCGGTAGCCGTCCAGCGACGGATCCGCCTTCGCGGCGTCCAGCAGCGCGTTGTTCGCGGTGCCGATCTGCCAGCCGTAGGCGAAGAAGCCCAGCACCTTGTGGGAGGTCACCTTCGCGATGAACTGGTCGTAGTTGTCCACGAAGGACGCCTTGTCAAACAGCCCCTTGGCATTCACTTCGTTCAGTTTCTTGAACCACCGTTTTTCCCACTCGGTGCCGGCGTAAATCTTGGCCTCATGGGTTTCCATGTCGACCATGACCTCGCCGTCGTTCGGGTAGCCGGCCAGATGGTTCGGCACGTTCGTGGTGGTGAAGAATTGTTGGTCATGCGACAACGTCACGAACCCGATCAGGTCTTCGGACTTGTGCGCGTTATAGAAGTCCTCGATGAGCTTGAAAAATTCGTCGACCGTCTTGATCTTCGGGTAACCGGCCCATTCCAGCACGCGCCGCTGAATCCAGAACGCGCCCTGGTTGATGTTCGGATCCGGCATGTATTCCCCGACCTGCGTGGAGAACGGGAAGAAATAGATTTTGCCGTCGCTCCACTTCATCTTCTCCTTGTAAGGGCCGTAGACCCGCTTGATGTTGGGGTATTTGTCGTTGTCAATATAAGGGGTCAGGTCGATGAATCCGCCGGCTTCAATCACCTTTTCAATCATGTCGTCCGGAACGAGCACGTCCGGATAGGTGCGGGAGGCGATCATCGCGCCGATCTTCGTTTGCAGTTCGCCCACCAGATGCTCGATCTTGAAGTTGACCCCGGTTTGTTCCTCCAGGATCTGACCGATTCGCGTCTCGTTGGTGTTGACGTCTTTTTCACCTTGAGCAGCAACAAACATGGTGAAGGTGACCTTGTCCTTCGTTTGTCCGCCGGTTTCTCCGCTGGTGGAACCCGAAGGCGCGGCGGAGGATTTTCGGGATGACGACTTCCCGCGCCGCGGGGTCCACTTCCAGCCGGTAGGTCAGCCGTTCGCCGAACCGGTACTGCTGGATTTCCAGGAAGCAGTGGATGAACTCCAGCTCCTCCTGCACCGTGACCCTGTCCTTGGTCCACGTCAGCGATGAACGCAACAGTTTGGCCATGTTGTGGATGATCCGGGCGGTTTCCATTTCGTTCTTGATCAGGCTGCGCATCCGGATCGTCTCCAGCGAATTGAACAGAAAATGCGGGTTGATCTGGCTCTGCAGCGCATTGAACTGGGCTTTCCGGCGCTCGATTTCCAGCGTCTTCCGGTGAATGTCGGCGATGTACACGTCGTGGATCAGACTCTTGATCTGCAGAATCATGCGGTTGAATTCGCGTTGCAACTGTCCGATCTCGTCGTGCGTTTCCTGGTCCTCAATGGGGACGAATTGCTGGTTTTTCACCTTTTTCATGTGGCGGAGAATGTTGACCAGGCGGACGTTCATCGACCGCGAAACCCAGAAGATGATCATCGTGGAAAACATCAGGTTTATCAAGGCCATCCAAACGATGAATTCCCGGGACTTGTGCACTTCGCGGAACACTTCGTCCTCCGAAACGATGCCGACGAGTTTCCATTTTTCCAGATAGGGAATCCCGTTATAGTGGGTGACAAAGTCGATCGAGTCGGGAGGCAGCGGGACATCGTGAAAAAAAACGGTCTCCGTTTTCCAGTCAATGTTTGGATCCGTCGTGTACTCGATCTGGCCGGACGGGTTGAGCAGGTAAACGTGGCCGTTCAGGTTGAGGTTGGAAAACACCCGTTCGATCGCCTGCGTGCTCAGTTCGATTTTCAGGACCTTTTCCCACTTGCGGTTGCCGAACAAGTTGTTCATCCGGCGCACGATGGCAAAGATGTCGCGTACGCCGGCGGATCCGATCGAGTCCTCCCGCGTGGTCCGGATCAGAACGACCGGAGAGCCCTTGGCCTCCTCCAGCGCCCGATACCAGTCGGAATTGCGGACCCGGTAGGACAGGTAGCCGATGCCCCCCGCATGCAAAATCGTCGTATTGTCCAGATAAATCTTGATGTTCTGCATGGACGTGTACAGCGGTGTATAACTGTTCAGAATTCTCCGCAAATAGGAATCGTACGCGGCGACATAGTCGACCGGGCTCTCGTATTCCGTATCCAGGATGTCATGGAGGAGATAATCCGTGTTGAACACATCCGACACCCTGATCGCAACTTCAAGCTCCCCCCGAAAATCGTTTCGGATCTCTTCAAGGGCGAGCGAGATATCCTTCATGCGCTGGTTTTTCACGTTGTTCGTCGTCACCTGGTAAAAAACGACGTTGGTCAGCACAATCGGAATCAGGACGCAAAAAAGATAAATGATGAGCATCTTGTCGCGCAGACGGATGTTGTCAAGATTGAACGGCAGCTTCATGCCCTCTCTCCTCTGCAACCGGCTTTTCATACCCACTTGTTGCGATATTCCGTCGGCGTCATGTGTTCGATTTTTTCGAATTGGGTGACAAAATAATCGGCGTTGCTGAAGCCGACCCGGTCCGCGATTTCATAAATGCGCAAATCGGTCTGCCGCAGCAGTTTCTTGGCCTCCTCCACACGCAGCCGCAGCAGGTAGTCGTTGAAATAGATGCCATACGTCTTTTTAAACAGTTGCCCCAAATAGACCGGATTGATATAAAAGCGGGCGGCGATGCTCTTCAGGCTGATGTTTTCCCGGAAATGCTCGTCAATGTAGGCTTTGATGTGACGAATGTTGCTTCGCAGCGACTCTTTCCGATGCCGTCCGAGCCATTCCGCGCTTTCCAGCGCAAAACGGACGAACAGCCGCTTCAGCTCCGGCGGGGAGACGTTGTAATCCGGCCAGGCGATGACCGGCTCGAAGGACGCCAGTCCGTGCTGGTCCAGCCCGACGCCGTTCAGCAGGCGGACAATGCCCGACACGCAGCGGTGGATCGCCGCCTTGACCGCCTCCGGCACGTAGCGTTTTTCCCTGAATTCCCGGAACATGTCGTCGATGGTGCGGACGATGGCTTCGGCGTTGTTTTCCTCGACGTTGCCCATCAGCCGCCGGTACAGGTCGTTGTCCAGATCGATGTATTGCAACGACAGCGGGCGCACCTCTTCGTGCATCACCGTCCGGTCCGTTTCCGCCACGAACTTGTACAGCAGCGCGTCCTTGGCCGACCGGTAGGAATCGCCAAGCCGCCGCAAATCTTCGATGGGCGTTCCGACATAAACGTATACGGCCGTGTTGAACGCCAGCGACAGTTCCCGCTGCAGGGCGCGGGCCAGACGGGCCGGGTCGCCGGAAAACTTCCGCAGGTGCCCGGACGTGATCAGCAGACCGTAACGGTTGTGGTGGCGGTGCAGAAAAGTTTCCCTCTCCGCCCCGGTCACGCGGTCGAACGTCTCCCGGATGCGCTCCCGCATCTCCTCATCGCTGGGTGTCTCCGGCGCGCCTTCCGCCCACGGGTGAAGATCATTCACCTCGACCAACGCGTACTGCACCGCTTCGCCCGGATTCACCCCCAGTTGCTCCCTCCAGGCGGCGAGGGACGCCTCGTCGGCCTCCCCCTTCACGGCCGATTCAAGGAGAAGTTCGTGGAACAACTGGCGCTTTTTGCCGCGGATGAGCTTTTCCTGACGCAATTTCCCGTCCAGTTTGCGCAAAGTGGCTTTCAGCTCGCCATCATCGACCGGTTTCAGGATAAAGTCGTGCACGCCGTATCGGACGGCCTGCTGGGCGTAAGCGAATTCGTTGTATCCGCTCACAATGACGAAACCGGGCGGTTCCGAACGGCTTTCCACCGTCTTGCGAATCAATTCCAGTCCGTCCATGACCGGCATGCGGATGTCCGTAATGACCAGGTCCGGCCCCGCTTGCTCGATGAAGGCGTAGGCGTCCTCGCCGTTGTCCGCCTCACCGATCACCCGAAAGCCGCAAGCTTCCCAGTCGATCAACTGCCGGAGTCCCTTCCGCGCGAACACTTCGTCATCCACCAGCAGGACGCTGTGCATCGCTATGGTCCCCCCTCAGGAAGCGGGCAAACGCTTTCAACCACTCTTATGTAATATTCATTATGAAAAACAACCTCCGACGAAGCAAGACGCAGTTGGCTTTCGGGCCGCCACGACCGACCTCCTTTTTTCGGCAAAACGGAGCGGAAACTTGGTCCCGGACATCGCGGATCCGCGTAAAAACCACATGGCCTGAAAGCAATCGAAAGGCCGGCTCCGATGCGGAGCCGGCCGATCCCCTTGCCGGTCATGGGGAAGGAATCCCCGTCAACCAAATATTGCGTCAAACAGCGGTGCGGTGTGCCCGCCCGGATACATCACATAGAGCAGCACGTATACCGTCACACCGGTCAGCGCCGTGGCGAACCAGATCACCGACGTCGTCCGTCCCCATCTGCGATGCTGGGCAAAGCGTTTCCGCCAGGCCAACACCAGTGTCGTGGCGCCGAACACCGCCGCCACCGTCGCGAGCACGATGTGGAACAGCAGGAAGATCAAATACAGCGACTTCAGTTCGGGCGGACCGCCCCAGGATGTGTTGCCGACGAAAATGGTCCGGGACAGATAAAGAACAAAAAAGAGCAGCGCGGCCACGGCCGCCGCGAGCATGACGTTTTCGTGCGCTTTCCGCCGTTTGCGCAGGATGAGCCGCCAGCCGATCGCCACCAGCACCGCGCTGATCACGATCAGGCTCGTGCTGACGGCGGGAAGCACTTCGTGCCAAGCCATACGATTCACCTCTTGCAACCCTCAGACGTTGCCCAACCGCGCGGGGGCTACCGTCTCTTCGTCGTACCCTTCCTTTTCTTTGGCCCGTTCCAGATGGTACCACGACATGAAAATGGTGTAAAGCGCGATGATGTTCACCAGTTCCTGCAGCAGTTTCATCACAATGCCGCCCAGTTGCTGGTCTTCAAGGGGCGTCAGCCACTGGAAGAACGCCGGTCCGCCCGCAACCTCCAGCAGGTAGGACGGATCGCCGGCCACGCAATACCCGATGGCCCGCACCCAGACTTGCGGGTCGCTGTACACGGCATACACCGGCGTGCCGGCGAAAATGATCAGCACACAGGCGGGCGTCAGCAGCACCCCGCTCATGAACACGTAGGCGATTTTGCGCAAAGGCGGCAGGCGGTCCCATTCCGGCACCGGACAGGAAATGTGCCACCAGAGCATCATCGCGGTGACGAACAGAAGCGCATAATAGGCCGCGTGAACCGCGTAACGCACCATAATGCCGTCATGGATGTCCGGCAGGTGGTACAACGAAAACAGCAGAAGGAACGCCACGAGGCAAATGAGCGGATGCATGAGAAACCGCAGCGGCCGCCAGAACGGCCGGTCGAACATCCATCGCCACAGCCAGGCCGGAATGCCGTACAGGAGGAGCGGCGGCACGAACACGTAGGAGACGGCCATGCTGATCATGTGAAACGTAAACATCAGATGCGCCAGCAGGCTGAGCGGCCCGCCCTGCGCCAGGTACAAAAGCAGCACCCCTGTCACAAACGCGATCTGACGTTTGGCCGGAACCGGTTCACCGCCCGGGAACTTTCCGTGCCAGGGGCCGACCGCCAGGGCATACAACAGCACCACCAACAGCGCGGCGAGCAGAAACACCGGACTCCACACGTCGGCGAACGAGAAATAGCGCAGACCGAACACGTCAGTCCCCCCTTCGCGGCCCAAGGTCCGCCTTTAAAACACAAGAGGCGGAACAGGCCCGCCTCTTGCCGTTTGGATCGGAATTACCACCACATCCAGTAGAGCGCCAGGATGACCAGCAGGATGCAGACGAAAACACCGGACAGTATGGAAATGATCGGGATGGTGTGCCCGCGATCCTTCATGTGCATCCAGAACGCCATCTGCACAAACACCTGCAAGATTGCCATGGACAGAAGGATGATGTACACAAACGTCTTGTTCAGTTCTCCCGCGGAAACCGCGGCAAACGCGATGATCGTCAGCGCCAGGGAAAGAATGAAGGCGATAATGTGGTTCCGCGGGCCTTCCACCCGATGGCGCTTCATTTCCGGCTGCGCGGCGGACTGGTTTTGGGTCATCCGGCATCACACCTTCCCCATCAGGTACACGACCGTGAAGATGAACACCCAGACAACGTCGATGAAGTGCCAGTAAAGCGCCGACACGTACACCTTGGGCGCGGTTACGGTCGTAAGCCCTTTTTTCAGCATTTGCAAAATCAGAAGGCCGATCCACAAAATACCGAACAGCACGTGTCCGCCATGGAAACCGACCAGCGTATAGAACGACGAGCTGAAGGCGCTGGTATCGAAGGCCAGCCCGTGATGGTTGTACTCCACAAATTCGATGACCTCGAGGATGAGGAACGCCAGACCAAGCGCGATCGTGACGGTCATCCAGGCGAGCATGGACTTCACCTGCCGACGGTGCATCGCCTGCACCGCAAACACGCTGGTCAGGCTGGAGGTCAGCAGGATCATCGTCATGATGAAGGTCATCGGAAGCTGGAACAGTTCCTGGGACGACGGGCCTCCCGCAACGCTGTCACGCAACGAGAGGAAGGCCGAGAACAAGGTGCCGAACAGCACGGTTTCCGCGCCGAGGAAAATCCAGAACCCGAGAATCTTGTTCCGTCCCTCGAGCGTCGCTTTCTCCGGTTCATGCGGCAGTTGCTCCGCGTGCTGATGCGCGCTCATGCGACCGCTCCTTTCTCTTCCTCATCCGGTTCGAGGTGATAACCGTGATCGTCGTACACGGAACGCAGGGCCATGCACACCAGGGTAATCACGATTCCGGCAACGGCCAGCGCGAGTTGGTACATGAACCCGAAGCAAGCGATAAACAGCCCGATGCTCATGATCAACGGTAAAATGGACGGGGACGGCATATGGATCGGACCGACCGGTTCCGCCGGCGTCATCTCCTTCTTGCCTTCCATCTTCTCTTTCCACCAGGCATCCACGCCGCGGACAAGCGGAAGTTGCTTGAAGTTGTATTCCGGCGCCGGGGACGGGATGGCCCATTCCAGCGTACGGCCGTCCTCCCACGGGTCGTTCGTGGCGTTCCGCGGCTTGAGGGACGTCACGACGACGTTCACAAGGAACAACAGGATGCCGATCGCCATCAGGATGGCGCCGATGGTGCTCACCAGGTTCATCGTGTCGAAGCCCTGGTTCGGCAAGTATGTCGCCACCCGTCGCGGCATGCCGAGCAGGCCGATGAAGTGCTGCACGAAGAACGTCAGATGGAACCCGATGATGTAGAACCAGAAGGTTAGTTTGCCCAGGCCCTCATGCAGCATGCGCCCGAACATTTTCGGCCACCAGTAATGGAGGCCGGCGAAGATGCCGGTGATCAGGCCGCCCACGATGGTGTAGTGGAAGTGGGCCACGACGAAATACGAGTCGTGATACTGGAAGTCGGCCGGTGCGGACGCCAGCATGACGCCCGTCACGCCGCCCATGACGAACGTGGGGATAAAGCCGACCGCAAACAGGTTGGCCGCCGTGAACCGGATCGAGCCGCCCCACATCGTGAACAGCCAGTTGAAAATCTTGATCCCGGTCGGCACGGCGATCAGCATCGTGCCGATGGAGAACAGGGCGTTGGCAACGGGGCCGAGCCCGGTCGTGAACATGTGGTGCGCCCAGACCATGAAGCCGAGGAACGCGATGAGCACGAGCGCGAACACCATCGAGCTGTAACCGAACAGCCGTTTCCGCGAGAACGTGCTGACGACTTCGGAGATGATGCCGAAAGCCGGCAGGATCAGAATGTAAACTTCCGGGTGCCCGAACACCCAGAACAGGTGCTCCCACAAAATGGTATTGCCGCCCGCGGCCACGTCGAAGAAGTTCGCTTCGAAGATCCGGTCGAACATGAGCGCGATCAGGCCGACGGTCAGCGTCGGGAACGCGAAGACGATCAGCGCGGACGCCACGAAGGACGCCCAGGTGAACATCGGCAGCCGCATGAACGTCATGCCGGGTGCCCGCATGTTGATGATCGTCACCATGAAGTTGATGCCGCCGAGCAGCGTCCCGATCCCGGAAAGCTGCAGGCCGAGCAGGTAATAGTCGACGCCGTGGTGCGAACTGAACGTCGTGCCCGCCAGCGGAGGATAGGACGTCCAGCCGGCGTCGGGCACATCGCCCACAAACCAGCTAACGTTCAGCAAAAGGCCGCCGAGCAGGAACGTCCAGAAGCCCAGCGCGTTCAAAAACGGGAACGCGACGTCGCGCGCCCCGATCTGAAGCGGAATGATCGCGTTCATGAGGGCGAACAGGAGCGGCATCGCCGCGAGGAAGATCATCGTCGTGCCGTGCATCGAAATGAGTTCGTTGAACGTGTCTTCGCTTACCAGGTTGTTCAGCGGCCGAATCAATTGAAGACGGATGAGCAACGCCTCCAGACCGCCGACCAGGAAGAAGAACCCGCCCGCGATCAGGTACAGGATGGCGATCTTTTTGTGATCGACGGTGGTCAGCCAATCCATCAGGCCGCGATACCGTTTGACCGTATGCGCGTGTGCCGCCACGGCAAAGTACCCCTTTCCTCAGCCAAAAATTTAGTAGTCGAGCGTATATCCCGCCAAGTACTTGGCGATCCCGTCGATCTGTTCCTGCGTCAACTGCAGTTGTTCCGCCGACGGCATCATGTTGCCGGGTTTCACGCTTTGCGGATCAGTGATCCACGTACGGAGGTTCTTTTCGGTAATCGCAGGATCGACGACCCACTCGTTTTCCGGTGTGTCATTGTACAGGATGCCGCCGATCGTCAGACGGCTGCCGATCCCCGTCAGGTTGGGTCCCCCGGATGCGCCCTGGTCGCCCACCGCATGGCAGGACAGACATTTGCTTACGAACGTGTCGCGGAGTTCGGGATCTTCCGGCAACTTCGCCGGACCCTTCATCGCGGCAACCCAACGTTCAAAAGACGCCGGGGCGACGGCCTTCGCCTTGAAATCCATGTAAGCGTGGGACGGCCCGCACAGCTCCGCGCATTTGCCCCGGTACACGCCTTCGTTCGGGAATTCCAGATACATCCGGTTCGTCAGTCCGGTGTTGGTGTCCATCTTGCCGCCGATCGCGGGAATCCAGAAGGAGTGCTTGACGTCCGCGGCCACCAGCTCGAACGCAATTTTACGGTCGGTCGGCACGATCAGTTCCTGCATTGTGGTGATGCCGTACTGCGGGTATTCAAACTCCCACCAGTATTGATGCGCCGTAACTTTCACCTGAAGCGCATTCGGATCTTCCCAGTAATCTTCCGACAACTTGGCCACCGCGCCGACAGTCGGCACGGCGAGAATCGTCAGCAGCACAACCGGGATGACGGTCCAGATGATTTCCAGCTTGTGGTTGCCTTCCACCTGCATGGGAATGGTATTGTCGCCCTTGCGGCGCCGATACCGGACAAGCACGTAAAGCAGAATGGCAAATACGACGACGACAACGAGCGTCATGATGCCAACGGCGACCATCATCAGTTCGAATTGCTGCTTCGCCACCGGCCCTTGCGGGTTCAGCGCCGACAGGTCCGCCCGGCCGCATGCGGATAACAGCAGGGCCATTCCGGCCAGCAGCGGAAGCAGCTTCTTCGTTGCACGCCACCGAAACATCATTCATCAACCCCATTTTGACATAGTTCACAGTCGCTTCAAATCCTGAGCGCCGGCGGCCGGCAACCTTCGGAATTCCGCTCCTCAACACTCTTTTCAATAATAAGGATTGTCACATTGATTTGTCAATGATTGCAGGTCAGTTCACAAATTGTTCCCAATTCCGTCAAAACCCCGTCACGGCGAGGGATTTCGGGTATGCTGAAACCCCTTCCACGCGCACTGCGTTCTGGTCTTCGGTCCGGGCTTTGCCCGCTCCTTCAATTTTTGCCACGGGCGCCGCTTTTTATGTGTCCCGCGGCCATCATATTCCCTTTTCCGAACACGCACAATAAGTTACAATCCATCCTTTCGAAAGGGGCGTTTACGGCATGCGCATCCCGCATTCCGTCATCCGCCGGTTCGCCGGCCTGCTCGCCGTCATCGTTCTTTCGGCCGGTCTGGGCGGATGCAATTATAAAGGTTATTTTCAGAAAAGCGCCTACGATTACGCCAGCCGGAAACCCGGCGATCCGAAGATGTCCCGCGTGACCTCCCATGGCCCGGCAGCCGGCGAAGGCGCGGGCGATCAGGGGATGGCCGGTCGCGACGACAGGCGGACGAATCCGCACGACAACCGGTTTTTCCGGTACAGTCCGGAAGCTTCCTACGCCGTGTCCCATTTGCCCGGGATTGCCACCGCCATTGTCATGTGGACCGACCGCAACGCTTACGTGGGCCTGATGACGGACTGGACGGCCACCGGCACCAAGTCGCGCGGAGGAGCGGACACCCAGGAGCAGGACAACACCGGGACCACCGAGGGGGTTTACAACATCGACACGGGCAGCCCGCGCTGGGACTACCGGCAATTGGCCACGCCGTACAACTCCTATTTCACCCACCGGTCCATCGGCGACCTGTCCGTCGAATTGCGCCAGGTGGTCGGGGACACGGTGCGGCTCTACCATCCCGATGTGGAGGAAGTCCACATTTCGGCCAACCGCGAGTTTGTCAACCAGCTCCTGGAATTTGCGAAGGCCGCCTGGTCCGGCCGGCCGCTTCAGCCGCTCACGCCGGCGTTCAACAAGCTGGTCTCGTACATGTTCGGAAGCGGAAAAGAAATTCCGCTGCCCCTTTACGATCAAAACCCGCCGGATCGGCGGCAGAAAATCCCGGGCTCCGCTTCCGGCGACAACAAATAAACCGGCCCAGACGTAACGTCTGGCGCCGGTTCATGCCGTTCAACCGTCACGATACCGAAGAATTCAACCGGTTGAGCTCGCGCTCCACCATCAGGGTCAATTCGTCCTCGTAACCGCCGGTAATACGGTATTTCCGGATGTAGTCTTTGACAAACTTGCGCGGGTCCTTGGGCCGGAAGATTCTTGTCAGTTCAAGCAAACTCTCCTGAACCTCGTTGTGGCTGCGTTTTGCCATCGGCTTAACCCCTCCCAGCGGAACAATCCCGCATGTGTGATAAAGGTGCTTTTTACGATTATACCATAAACCGGCGAGGTTGAAAGCGAAAGGTCAAATTGGGCTTTTTGGCAATTCGCGCCGGAGCTTCCCGGCCGCGCCTGCGGGCTGTTCGTCCGGAAGGGGATTCGGGTCAGACGCGCACCTCGAACCAATGCCGGCCGCCCGACAGCGAGAAGCGTTCGCCCGGGCGGAGCTCGTAAACGATGTACGGTTCCAGGCGCCTGCCGTCATGCAGGAACGTACCGTTGGAAGAACCGTGATCCTGCAACAAAAAGAGCCCTTTTTCCGGGTGGTAGGCCAACGAGCAATGCTTTCGGCTGATCTCCGCGGCGTCCATGCGGAACACCAGGCCGCATTGCGCGGGATCCCTCCCCAACACCAGCGGCCGGTCGGTAATCCGGAAATGGCGTCCGAGGAAATCCCCCGCGATCCCGCACAGCCGCGGTTCCGGACGTCCGCTTTCGGAAGGATCGGCCAGCTCGACGGACAAAGCGGTCAGGGGAAGGGTCCGTTCTAGGCCCGAGGCGGTTTCCGGCTCGTTGGGCACGGCGTCGTTCGGCCCTTGGCCTTCGGGCGCGGGCGGACCGGCGGACGGAACCTCTTCCGCTTTGGCACGCGGCGCGTCGCCGGCAGGTAGATCCGGCAGTTGTTCCGGTTCACCGCCGGGAAACGCCGTTCGGCCGACATCTCCCGCACGCCGGCCGTTGCCGGTCATGTTCAGAAACGCCACGACCGCCGCCGCCGCCACGACAACGCCCACAAACAGCGCCACGTACAACGGCGCATCACCCACCGCCATGGCCCCGGCCTTCAACAAGCCATAAACCGTCCCCAACGCGGACACCTCCTCTCCGCTTCTTGATCTCTATACACGTAACGGGAAAAAACCGAAAAGGGTGACGGCAAGCGCACAAACGGTTACAGGAAACGGATCTTCAAACGACTCTTCTCAAATTGTAAACGCTTACTGAAATGCGCGGATTCCGAAAGTTCATTTCTGTAAATCCACTTCCAATTATACCGGACGGCAGGAGCCGCTTCAATGCCGCACGATGGTTGCAGGCATTTGACTTCCTGGCACCAAAGGAGTATAAATGGAATAAAATTCGATGACGGGAACACGTCCCCCGGACATCCGAACCCCAGAGAGTCGGCGTTTGCTGCGAGCCGATGTTCGAATCCGGGCGGATATCCTCCCCGAGAAGCCGCGCTGAACCCGGACGGTACCGCCGAGCGCGGAACGCCGGCACCCACGGAAAGCTGCGCCCCGGCCCCGAAGACCGCCGGCGAATCCGTGGCCGTAAGCGCGGACGCAGCCCCGCGTTATCGGGTGGCGCGCGTTTGCGAACGCGCCGCGAGGCGCCGTGCGGCGTTACCGCACGGAACAAGGGTGGTACCGCGGATGTGACGTCCGTCCCTTCGGGGCGGGCTTTTTGTTTGCCGACCAAAGCGCAAGAGCACATCAGCCAAAGAGCCAGGTTCCAGGGAGGAACGCGCCATGAAGCAACAAACCGCAACGGTTCGTCTGGAAGACATCCTGCAGGCGCACCGCATGCTGCGGGACGTCGTCCAGCCCACGCCGCTCCAGTACAACCGGCGGCTGTCGGAAAAATACGGCTGCGAGGTCTATCTGAAGCGGGAAGATCTCCAGGTGATCCGCTCGTTCAAGATTCGCGGCGCCTATTGCCTCATCTCCTCGCTCCCGGCATCGGAACGGGCGCGCGGCATCGTCTGCGCCAGCGCGGGCAACCACGCCCAGGGTGTCGCCTATTCGTGCCGGCAGCTTGGCATTCCGGGCATCATCTTCATGCCGGCGACGACGCCGCGGCAAAAAATCAGCCAGGTTCGCCGTTTCGGCGGCGATCATGTGGAAATTCGCCTGGCCGGCGACACGTTCGACGACGCGTATGAGGCTGCGGTGCTTGTCAGCGAGCGGGAGGAGCTGCCGTTCATCCATCCGTTCGACGATCCGCTCATTATCGCCGGCAACGGCAGCATCGGCAAGGAAATCGTCGAGGCCGCCGAGCGCCCGATCGACATATTGCTCGTCACGGTGGGCGGGGGCGGCCTGGCGGCGGGGATCGCCACCTATGTCAAGGCGGTCAGCCCCGGGACGGCCGTCATCGGCGTCGAACCGGAAGGAGCCCCGGCCATGTACCGGGCGCTCCGCGAGCAACGGGTGGTGACGCTGGAGGAGATCGACAAGTTCGTCGACGGCGCGGCGGTCAAGCGGGTGGGCGACCTCACCTTTGACATTTGCCGCCGGTTGCTGGACGACGTGTTGCTCGTGCCGGAAGGGCTGATCTGCTCGGCCATTCTCGACCTTTACAACGAGCACGCCATCATCGCCGAACCGGCCGGCGCCATGACGGTGGCGGCGCTGGCGCTGCTGGGCGAACGCGCGCGGGGCAAAAACGTCGTCTGCCTGGTCAGCGGCGGCAACAACGACCTGGATCGTCTGCCGGAGATCAAACACCGAGCCCTGGTCTACGAAGGATTGAAGCATTACTTCATGATTCGTTTCCCGCAGCGGGCGGGCGCGCTTCGCGAGTTTCTCGACGACGTCCTCGGACCGACCGACGACATCGTTCATTTTGAATACACCAAGAAACACGCCAAGGAAAACGGCCCCGCCCTCGTCGGCATCGAGCTGAAACACCGGGAAGACTACGACGCGCTCATCCGGCGCATGCGGGAGAAAGGCGTCTTCTTCGTGGAACTGAACAAAGATCCTCTCCTCTACGACCTGCTGATCTGACCGGGAAAGCCCCCGGGACGGACCGGATGCGCCGGCTTCGCCGAACGTTTTCGAATCCGGGGCGTCGGGTTTATAATAAAAAGCAGCTTTATCCATTTTGGCAAAGGAAAGGAATGTACGGAAAATTGGCGCCCGGCTTGCGGAGATCCGCAATCTGGCACAAGGAGCGGTAACGTGGAAAGACAACCGCTGCGATCGTTGGTTTGGCCGGACATGGCGCTGATGGTCGTCATCCTGTTCGCCGTGCAGTTCATCCGCGGCGCCGCGTTGATCAGCTTTCTGCCGATTTTCGGGAAGAACGCCCTCGGGCTCAGCCTGGACGTCATCGGCGCGGCGATCACCGCCCACTATTTTTGTGACACGTGCCTCAAGCTGGCCATCGGCTACCTGTTGGATCGTCTGCCCGTGCGCACGATCGTCCGCGCCGGTTTGCTCGCTTCGCTCGCGGGCATGCTGGCGATCGGGTACGCCGCGGGCCGGCCGTGGCTGTTCATCGCGGCGGCCGCGCTTTACGGGGTGGGCGTGTCCCCGGTCTGGATCGTGTGCCTGACGCGTGTCCGCGAGGAGCGCCGCGGCACCCAGATGGGGTTCCTTTACACCGTCTGGCTGGCCGGCCTGGGGGCGGGTCCGATGGTGACCAATGCGCTGCTGGAAGTCAGCTACACCTGGTCGTACGTGTTCATGGTCGGCGTTTCCTTCCTCGCCTGGCTGCTGGCATACGGCGTGCGGGAGGATCGGAACGAACCGCCCCGGAACGTCCCGTTCCCGGCGCAATGGCAAATCATGCGGGCGAGCCTGAACCGCATGAAGCCCCTGTTGCCCGGCATGGTGCTGCAAACGGCGGCCGCCGGGATGCTGCTGCCCATCCTGCCCAGCTTCGCCGAGACGTATCTGGGCTTTTCACCCACGCAATATTCGCTGCTGCTCCTGCTCGGCGGCGGGTGTACGGTGCTCGGCCTCATCCCGATGGGCCGGCTGACCGACCGTTTCGGCCAGCGGTTTTTCCTGACCGCCGGTTTCCTGTGTTTCGGCCTCGCCCTGTACGCGCTCACCCTCCATCCCGCCGCGCCGCTGGCGATGGTCTGGGCGCTCGCCCTCGGCCTGTCCTATTCGGCCGTGCTTCCCGCCTGGAACGCGCTGCTGGCCGCCCATGTGCCGCCCGCCCAGCGGGGATTGGGCTGGGGCATCTTCTCCACGATGGAAGGCCTCGGCGGCGTCATCGGGCCGCTCGTCGGCGGCCTGGTGGCAGCCGCTTACGGCGAGCCGCTGATCGTCGGCATCGCCGCCGCCTTTTTCGGGGTGATCGGCTTGGTGTACCTGTTTCTTCCGTTCCGCTTGCCGGAGCATAAATAACCCAAAAAGGAGCGAACTGATGCCTCATTGGTTTTTTCTTTTTCCGTTGAACATGATCCAGAACTGGATCGACCGGCTCCGGGCGTTGAACCTGGACGACATCCGCGCGGTGCTGGACCGTTATTCGGACTTCGGGCCGCTTCCCGGCATTCTGTTTCCGACGCTGGAGGCGTTGCTGCCGTTTCTCCCGCTCGCCGTGTTCGTCGTGGCCAACGCCAACGCCTACGGCATGTGGCTCGGCTTTCTCTACTCCTGGATCGGCGTCACCCTGGGCGCGTCGCTTGTGTTCCTGCTCGTCCGGCGGCTGGGCGGCCGGACGGGGGCCTGGCTGCGGCGGCGGTACCCGCAGACGGAAAAGTTTTTCCACTGGGTGGAACACCGGGGCTTCACGCCCGTGTTTTTGCTTTCCTGCTTCCCCTTTACGCCGTCGATCGTCGTCAACATCGCCTCAGGCCTCTCCAACATGGCGTTCCACACGTTTTTTACCGCTATCCTGCTGGGCAAGGCGGTCATGATTTTCACCCTGTCTTTCCTCGGCCACGACCTGGAAGCGCTGGTGCACGAGCCGTGGCGGCTGGCGCTGGCGGCGGGGGTTCTGGCCGTGTTCTGGTTCATCGGCAAAAAGCTGGAATCCCGTTACACCAAATAAACGTCCGGACGCCTTCAAACGGCGTCGCCCTTGTCCTGCTTCAGCCAGCGTTCCATCAGCGTTTCCAGCCGGCGAAGTTGATCCTCGTAGGCAAACAGGGACGACGCGACCGCCATCAGGCGGACGCGGGATACCATCTCCCCGCCCGTTGCCGCCTGCCCCTCAAGGAGCTCCACCCATCGCGCGGCGGTGTCCTCCCGCGGCAAGGCGGTGCTGGCCCCCGGCTTCGTTTTGCCTTCCCATTTCCACAGCAGGTGCTCGTGGCAACCGCACAGCCGCTCGACTTCTTGGGCAATCCGGCGGTTCAGCCGTCCGCCGGCGGAGTAAGGGACATGGTAACGCTCCAGCGCCTGGAGCAGGGCCGCTCCTTTTTCCAGCGCCGCGAGCATGCCCCGATACACGACGAGCAGCCGCGCCCGCCGCAGGCGGGAACGACGCCGCCAAACCCGCTCCTCCGCGAACAGGCGGTAGGATTGCTCCAGCTTCAGCAGCATGTCCCGCAGCCGTTCGCGTTCGGAGCGGTACACCTGCTCATTCATGTCCTGCCGGACGGCGGTGCGCAGCAGTTGCGACAACAGCGTCTGCGCTTCCTGCACCCGGAGGACGAACCGGCGGCGATGCCGCGGCGGCGCGATGGTCACGTTGACGGCGAACGCGGCGGCGATGCCGGTACCGAGCGCCGCCAACCGCTCCAGCGCCACCATCCACCCCTGGTCATGGGATTCCATGAGGACAATCACGGTAACCAGCGCCAGCCCGATCGTCGAATCCTCCATGTTCAGGCGGATGCACACCGCAATGACGAGAATGCAGACAAGTCCCACCGTGATCGGCGTGTTGCCGACCAGCCAGACGGCGGCGATGGCGGCGACGGCTCCCAGCACGTTGCCCTGGAGCTGGTCGAGCACCTGAACCCAGGAGCGGTAAATGGACGGCTGGATGGTGAAGATGGCGGCCACCCCCGCCAGCAGCGGCGATTCCAGGCCGACGAGACGTCCCAGCCAGAGGGCGATGGCGACGGCCAGTCCCGTTTTCAGCACGCGAGCACCGATCGTGATCGTCATGGCGTTTCCTTCCTCCGCTCCCCCGGCGCGCTCGGCAGGCGCACCGGCGCTCGTCTCGTGGCGGCGGCCGTCTTATGCCGCACCTGCCCCCGGCGCCGGAGCGGCAGCGCCTTCCGCAGCAAGCGCCTCCGGATCATTCGCCGCTGGCGGCCGCCGGCTCGCCCCCCGCTTCTTCCGGGCAGCGATACGGAAAGCGGATTTCGAACGTCGCCCCCTGACCGGGCTCGCTGTGCACGCGGATGTTCCCCTGGTGGTTGTCCACAATCTTGTAGCTCACCATCAGTCCGAGCCCGGTGCCTTTTTCCTTCGTCGTATAGAACGGCTGCCCGATCTTGGCGATCTGTTCCTCGCTGATGCCCGGCCCTTCGTCGCTGATGCGGATGACGACCGATTCGTTTTCCCTGGACAGGCCCACCCGGATGGTGCCGCCGTCGGCCATCGCTTCGATGGCGTTTTTGATGATGTTGATGAACACCTGCTTGATCTGGTTGGCGACGCCGTACACCCAGAGCGGCTCCGGCCAGGAGGCGGTTTCGATCGTGATGTTGTGCAGGATCGCCTGCGTCTCCAGCAGCGTCAGCGTCTCCTTGATCGCGTTGCGGACGTCCAGGTGGGCCAACTCGTACGCCTGTGGCTTGGAAAGCATGAGCAACTCGCTGACAATGTCGGCGATGCGGTCGAGCTCGTTATGCATGATTTCGAAGTAGATCGCCTTGTTTTGCCGGCCCGAGGCCAGAAGCTGCAAAAACCCCTTGAGCGCCGTCAGCGGATTGCGGATCTCGTGGGCGATGCCGGCCGCCAGTTGCCCCGCCACATACAGTTTTTCCGAATTGATGAGAAGTTCCTCGTTTTTCTTGCGCTCCGAAATGTCGCGGATGATCATCTGCACCGCCGGTTCGTTGTCCAGCATCATGTACGTTTCCACGACCTCGGTATGAATGGTTCTCCCGCGCAGCGTATACCATTCCTGCTCCAGCGGGCCGCTGCTTCCGGTCAGGGACAAATTGCGCAGCCGCTCCCGGACCGCTTCGTGTTGCGCCTCGGGCAGGAACAGATAAATCGATTTGCCCAGCAGGTCTTTTTCGTCATCGGCCTCGAACATCCGAACGCCGGCCCGGTTCACGAAGACCCAACGGTTTTTCTTGATGATGGCAATGGTGTCCAGGGAGTTTTCCACAACGGTGCGGTAACGTTCGTCCACTTGGCTGAGCCGCTTGTCGATGTACCAGGTCACGAGTGTGGAGAACAGGATGAGCAGGGTGCAGATGCCGACAAACAAACCGAACAGGTCGAGGTCCATATTCCAGTTGCGGGGGTCTTCGAAAACGGCCGTCCCTTCCTCGATGGCGGCCATGCCGAGCAGTTGCGTCGCCATGACGGTCAGGCCGAGCATGACGCCGGCGGCCCAGTTCGTCTTCTCCTGCGGGTGTTCCGCAAGGCGCAGCGAACCGTAGACGCCCGCCAGCAGGACGGCGAGGGACAACGCCAGCAGAAGGGGCTTCAGCGCGAAACGGCCGCCGGCCAACTCCGGCTCGCCCAAATACGTCAGGAACGCGATGCCGAAGGCGAGGACGAGGCTTCCGAAGGGCAGCCGGTAACGAATAACATCCCGATACATCAGCAGGGCAAACGCCAGGAGCGTGAAGAACATGGCCACCAGCGCGGCCAATGGCAAATGCCAGTCCAGGCGAAACGGCTGATCCAGCGCCAAGGTCGTCACCATCTGCTTCGACAGCAACCCGATGGCAAACACAAACGCTCCGCCCGTCAGCCAGAAAAAACGAAAGGAAACCTTCGTGCGGCGCAGGTTGCCGATGAAATTGAACATCGTGTACGAGGCGAGCACGCTGATGAGCAGCGCGGTGAACAGCAAAAAAAACGACCACCAGTCGCCGGCCTGGAATAACATGATCATCCCCCGCCCGATGATGCGTGTGAAAGAGCACTCTTCTTTTCTTTTTCCATTTTTCCATATGAAGGATGGAAAATCCTTTTTTTCGACAACGATTCGCGAATGAAAAAGCGCGACCCCCTGACAAGCCGGAGACCGCGCTGGGAAAAAATTATGTAGTGGTGCTGATGGAGGGACTTGAACCCCCGGCCCGCGCATTACGAATGCGCTGCTCTACCAGCTGAGCTACATCAGCATAACAGACGACTCTTATAGAATATTGGCTTTTGCGCAGAAAGTCAAGGGCCCCGAAAAAAATTTTTTGTTGGAATTTGTCGCCCAAGCCGCCGGCAATTGGGAGGTTGTCGTCGGGACGGTTGGGTATGCTATAATGGGAACAAACGTTCCCGTCAGGAGGGTTCCGACATGAAACTGACCGTGGAACCGCTCGCGGCCAAATCGATCCTGAATCCGGTGCGTGCGCCTTCGATGCCGTTCGCGTGGTCGATCAATCCGTACCGGGGCTGCCAGCACGGCTGCAGTTTCTGCTACGCGCGCGGCACCCATGCGTTCCTGGACAAACCGGCGGACGACACGTTCCAACGCCACATTTTCTGGAAGGCGGGCGCGCCCGACCTGCTGCGACGGGAACTGGCCCGTCTGGCGCAGGCGGGGAAGCGGCCCGAACACGTGGCGATCGGCACGGCAACGGACCCCTATCAACCCCTGGAGGCGAAGACGCGGCTGACCCGGGGATGCCTGGAGGCGCTGGCCGAATTCGGCGTCCCCTTCAGCATCACGACCCGCTCCCCGTTGGTGTTGCGCGACCTGGACATTCTGCGCGCGGCGCCGGTGCAGTCGGTCAACATCAGCCTGCACACGCTGGACGCGTCCATCTGGCGGCAGTTCGAACCGGCCACCCCCGCGCCGGCCGCCCGGCTGGCGGCGATTGCGGAGCTGGCGGACGCCGGCGTGCCGGTCCAGGTGTTCATGGCGCCGGTGCTGCCGTACCTGACGGACACGGCGGAAACGGCGGCGGCGGTGGGCGAGGCTTGCAAGGCGCGCGGGGCAAACGGCGTCATGGTCCAGTTTTTGCGGCTGTCCACGCCGGAAGTGAAGGTGTGGTTTTTCGCCACCCTGCAGCGGCACTATCCGAACCTGGCGCCCCTCTACGGCCGCCTCTACCACCGCAGCGCCCATCCGCCGGAAACATACCGGCGCAGGGCCAGGGCCCGGATGGAAGCCGAGCTGCGCCGCTGCGGCCTGCTGCGGCCGGACGCCGGAAAGCCCCCCGGCAGCGGGCGTCCCGCGGCGGATGCGATCGCCGTCGGATCGACCGGCGAACGGCCGCCGGAGGCCGTCTGCTCCCCGGTGCAATTGACCCTGTTCTGAACGGCTTCCGAAGGCGGCCGAACCGGCGGCGTCCCCCTTCGTGCTTCCGCGCGCTTTCGCGGCCGTCGCCCCATCAGGAGTCAAACCAGCGCCCCAGCTCCACCAGCGCCACGCCCAACCGCTCTTCCGCCGGCACCACCACGCGCCGCACGCCCTCCTCGTGCAGCGCCTCCGCCGTCACCTTGCCCACCGCCACGGCGACGGCGCCTGCGTCCAGCGACCGCAGCGCTTCGCGTTTCCTCCCGGTCTCCGCGGCGCGCGCCATCACGTTGCGCACCTGCACCGCGCTGGTGAATACGACCGCGTCCAGGGCGCCGGCGATCAGCCGCCCGAGCAGTTCGTCCACCGGCCCGGGCTCCGGCGCCACGTAAATATACGGCAGCAGGTTGACGCAAACGGCGCCCGCTTCCTCCAGTTTCCGCAACAACGGCGGTTGGGGGTCGCCGTACAACTGGACGGCCAGCCGTTTGCCCCGCAAGGGGCCGCGCGCCGCAAGCTGCCGGTACAGCCCTTCCGTCGTGCCGTCATCATCGCGCACCTCCGGCACCAGCCCCAGCTTGCGAAGCGCGTTGACCGTCTTGTACCCGCGTGCGGCGATCGGCGTGACCGCCATCAGGTCCAGGAGGCGTTCCTTGAGCCCCAGCGCCTCCGCCTTGGCCAGCAGCGTTTCCGTGCCCATGCCGGTGGTGAGCACGAACCAGTCGACGGGCGCCGCGAACAGCGCCTCCAACTGCCGTTCCATCGCCGCCTCGTCGGCGGTCGCCACGCCTTGGGCCGGAAACACGACGGGTATTCCGCCCATCTTCTCGACCATCCGGGCGAATTCTTCCGCCGCCCGCGCCCCCGTAACCGCGACCGTTCGTCCCGCCAGTTTCATGGTGATCCGCTCCCTTCATCCGTCTCATCCCTTCTGCCTGCCATTTTCCCATCAACCCGCCGATCCCGCAACCCGCTCCCCGGACCGAACTTCCGTCCGCCGATGCACCGGGGCGGAGGCCCGAAGCCGGGCAAAGGGCGTAAGAACGCAAACCGGAACATGACCGCAAATTCTTTTTTCGGGATCCATCGCAAAACAGAAAAGGCTCCTTCCGGAGCCTTCAAGGCGGGATGCCGTTGGATGCCGTTGCCGGATCCATCCCCGAAACCGGCGCCGACCGGCGCGGGTTCCCGCTATGGGGTTCACGCCCTTGCGCTTTCGCGTTTCCACAACCGTTCAGCCAGCTTGCGCAGGTACGGCAGCACGAAGTAGTCGCCGCCCAGCTTGCCCGCGTTCGCCCCCGCCGCCAGGACGATGAAGCCGAACAACGTCAGCCACGGGTTCGTCGACACCGTTCCGGCGAACATGAACATGAAGTTCATCAGCAGGCCGAAGAAGGCCGCGGCGCTGGTGAGCACCCCCAGGATCAGGCCGAGCCCGACCAGGAATTCGCCCCAGGGCACGAGGAAGTTGATCACGTCCACGTTCGGCAACGCCACATGCTTCAGGAAGTACACGAAGTTGGGATAGACCGCTTCATTGGTGGCTTTGTCGAGAACGGGGTTGGCGATGGCGTTGCTCAAAAAGCGCGTGGCGTCGAAACCGTCCACGATTTTGTGCCAGCCGGCCTCCAGCCACTTCCATCCCAGATATACCCGCGCGATGAGCAGGACAAACGCGGCGATGCGGTTTTCCCTCAACCATTTCACCATGTCTCTCACACTCCCGATGTGTTTCTTGCACCTTGCACCTTCATCATAAACCGCCGCCGTTCGCCGGGAACATCGGGAAGAACACGGAGTTGTTCGGCTTACCTCCCTGATCTTGCCCTCAGGGTTCCGAAACGCGCCGGGCCCGTCGGACAAAAAACCTGAAGCAAAATTCAGGAGATTCCCTGAATTACAGGGCGGATCGAAGCGGATACAATTAAAAACAAAAGCGGGTGCGAAGAGCGCCTTTGAGCAAGGGGGTGACGGCGGTGGGAAACGATGACGGGCTCATTCAGCAAAAACTCGACGAAACGCGGAAACGCCTGTCCGCCGATTTTGCCGCTCTTGCCTGGACGACGGGCAAGGAACACCGCATGGTGTGGCGGTTCGCTTCCGGCAGTTGCAGCGCCCGTTACCGAACGCTGCCCATCCGCCCGGGCCGGGAGCTGGCCGGTGCGGTTTACCGGATCGGCCGGCCGCTGGCGTGGGACGAGTCGACGCCCGATCTGGGCCGCAAACGGCTGGAATCCCCGCTCATGACGGCGGAGGAACTGAAAGCGGCCGCCGCCGTGCCGATCATCCTGGAGGACGACATCAAAGGCATCCTGCTGGTCGGACAACGCTCCGACCACCGGTACTCCGCCGACGATCTGCTCGCGATCCGAAGCGCGGCAGAACATCTCGGCGGCTTCATCTTGCGCGCAAACCATCCGGAATTTCACCCCGCGTCCGACTGCCTCGACAATACGGATCATGGTATGATGAAATTATAAAAACGGAGGGATAGAGACCTTAGGGAACGGGGGACGCCGATGATACGGATCCTGATTGTGGACGACCACGCCGTCGTCCGCTCCGGCTTGAAGCTGCTGCTGGACGGCAAGCAGGGGATGTCGGTGGTGGGAGATGCCGCCGACGGAGACGAAGGCATTCGTCTGGCCCAGGAGCTGAAACCGGACGTCGTGTTGATGGACCTGAGCATGCCCCACGGCAAAGACGGCCTGACCGCCACCGCCGAGCTCAAGAAGCTGCTTCCCGACACGGCGGTGCTCATTCTGACCATGCATGACGACGAGGAATATCTGTTCCGCGCCATTCACGCCGGAGCTTCCGGTTACATCCTGAAGAGCGCGCCGCATGAGGAGCTGGTGCAGGCCATTCTGTCGGTCGCCAGGGGCGACGCCTACCTCTACCCGACGGCGACCCGGCGGCTGATGAACGAGTACATGGAACGCGTCAAAAAAGGCGAAGGAGCCAGCGCGTACGACACGTTGTCCGAACGGGAAAAGGAAATCCTGACGTGGATCGCGAAAGGCTATTCGAACAAGGAAATCGCCGAGCGCCTGGTCATCAGCGTCAAAACGGTGGAAACCCACAAGAGCAACCTGATGGAAAAGCTCGGCCTGAAAACGCGGCCCGATCTTGTCAAATACGCACTGAAAAAGGGCTTGCTCAACTTTGATTCGTGACGGCGGAGGTCAGATCAACTTGACGGCACGCGAACAGACGCCGAACGCCGGCGCGGCGCCCCGCAGGGCCCGAATGGCCGGCAACGCAGACCACGAATATCCCGAAGTGATCGGGCAGAACGTGGACGAGCTGCTCGCCCGGCTCGACGAACACATCGCCGACGAATCGTTCCGGGACGAGTTGCGGCGCATGCTGCGGCAGCTCGCGGACATCAAGATCGCGCTGGACGAATCGTCCATTGTGGCGGTGACGGACCACCGCGGCATCATCCGGTACGTGAACGACAAGTTTTGCGAAATCTCCAAATACAGCCGCTCCGAGCTGATCGGCAACGACCACCGCATCCTGAATTCGGGCTACCACAGCAAGGCGTACATCCGGGACATGTGGCGCACGATCTCGTCCGGCAAGGTGTGGCACGGCGAATTTCGCAACCGCGCCAAGGACGGCTCGCTCTACTGGGTGAAAACAACGATCGTTCCCTTTCTGGACGAGAACGGCCGTCCCTACCAGTATCTGGCCATCCGCAACGAGGTCACCGCGCTCAAGAAGGCGGAGGAAGAAATCAAGCGGATGATGACCCGGATGATGAGCATCCAGGAGGAAGAGCGGAAACGCATTTCCCGGGAGCTGCACGACGGGATCGGGCAAAGCCTGTTTGCCCTGGCCATCCAGTTGGACAGCGTGCTGGCCGAAGGGGATCCTCCGCCCGCGTTGCACCAGATCCGGCGGACGGTGACGTCGATCATCGAAGAGGTGCGTACGCTCGCGTGGGAGTTGCGCCCCTCCCTGCTCGACGATTTGGGGGTCGGACCGGCCATCCGCAAGTATGTGGATCTGTTTTCCCAACATTACGGCATCAAGGTGCATCTCAATTGCACCCTGAACCGCCGGCTCGACCGGTCCGTGGAAACGGCGCTCTACCGGATCGTGCAGGAAGCGCTGACCAACGTCGGCAAATACGCCGGCGTGGACGAAGCGTTCGTGGACGTGTGGGAGACGGAAGACCGGGTGATGGCCCGCGTCCGCGACGAAGGGAAAGGATTCCTGCGGCTCCCCGAAATGCCGGGCGTCGGCTTGTTCGGCATGGAAGAGCGGGCGCGCAGCGTTGGAGGGAAAGCGGAAATTACGTCCGAACCGGGAAAGGGAACGACGGTCACCGTCGACCTGCCGAAAAAGACCTGAAACCAAAAACCGGGAGCGATCGCACGCTCCCGGTTTTTTTGAGTCAAGGCTTCCGTTCCGGCAAGGACCGCGCATAGCTGTTCGACATGTTCAGCAGCCGGAGCGCCCGCTCGAACTGCTCCTCGGTCGCCGCCGGACGATCGAGCCTGCCGCCGTCCAGCGCATAGGACACGCCGTCCTCGTACCCTTTGCCGGGTACGAATACCCCGTCGTCGGTAATCAGCGAGCCGGACGGCAAGTAGTAGCGCTGCGGCAACAGGTTCCCGGTCTGGTTCAGCAGGTCCTGCCCGAAGTAGATCTGCCCGTCGAGAGGCACGTCCAGCAGGTTGGCCAAGGTCGGCAGGAGGTCGACCTGCCCGCCGACGCCCTCGAACACTTGCGGCTCGGTGCCGGGTACGTGCAGGATGAGCGGGATGTTGAGCATGTCCTGCACGTCGTATTCCCGGCCGAACCGTTCGGATTCCAGCAATTTCTTCTCCTGGGCGGTCAGCGAATATTTGGGCAGCCCCACGTGGTCGCCGTACACCACGACGACGCTGCTGTCCCACAGCCCCGCCGCCTTCAGTTGCTCCACGAATTCACCCAGTGCCGCATCGGCGTAATTTTGAGCCCGGATATAGTCGCCAACCAACGTGCCCTCGAACCGCTTGGGCAACTCCATGCGATATTTCCGTTTGGGCAGGTTGAACGGATGGTGTCCCGACATCGACACCACCATGGCATAGAACGGACGGCCGCCGGCCGCGACGCGCGTCAACTCCTCCGCGACTTTCCGGTACAGCACCTCGTCGGACGCGCCGAACATGACCACGTCCTCGTCGCCGAAAAACGTCCGGTCGTAATACCGGGAAAAACCGAGCGCCGGATACAGCTCCTTGCGGTTCCAGAACACGACGTCGTTCGTATGGAACGTCATCGTGTCGTACCCCCGCTCCGCCAGCAGCCTGGGCAGACCGGGCAACACTTTGTCGCCGAACGTTTCGGAAGCCGCCCCCTTGCGGGGGATGAACAACGACGTGTTGACGACAAATTCGGCGTCCGACGTGTTGCCTTGTCCAACCTGCTGATAGAAGTGCGGAAAATACCAGCCTTCCCGGGCCAGCCGGTTCATGTTCGGCGTCACTTCCCGCCCGTCCACCGTCATCCCGATCAGAAAGTCCTGGAACGCTTCCAGTTGGATGATGATTAGGTTTTTGCCCCGCGCGATCCCCCGGTACGCCGGCTCCGCCACCGGCTGTACGCCCTTGAGCGCATCGATCGCCTCGCGGGTGACGCTCCCGGGGTCCACTTCCTCCTCCAGCAGTTCGGCAAAGGCGGTGTACGCTTCGTAATTCAGAATGCCCATGCCTTCCGCCTGTTTGATCTCGCTGATGCTGTCCTTGTGCGGAACGATGTTGGCGATGCAGAGCAGAAGCGACAGCGCCAGCCCCGCCCCCGCCAGCCTCCGGTTCGTCCCCCGGGCGGCCAGCGACCTGCCCCAGCTTCGAAGGCGGCGGCTGCACAGGAGAGCCAGCGCAAGCAGGACAATGTCGGTGTAAATGAGCAGGAAGTACGGGTGCATCAGCGAAAACACGCTGCTTTTCACTTCGCCCAACTGATTGATCTGCCGGGCCGCATGATACGTGACGATGATGCCGAAATATTTGTAATACATGATGACCGCAAAATAAACGGACGTGAGCAGCAAATCCACGATCAGGTAAGCACCCAGTTTGCGTTTCGGCGCGACGAGCTCGACCAGGCAGAAAAACACCCACACCGACGGAATCCCGGTCGCCAGCGTCCGCCACAAATCGCCGTCCTCGAAGACGACGAAGCCGGCCAGCATCATCTTGGCCACCATCATGACGGTGAAAAAGACGAAAGGCTCGGTCAGGATGCGCCCCCACCGGCTCCGGATCAAAACGGATCTCCCCCCGGACAACGCATTTTGGACGGTTGCAGCTTGTTTTTTTGTAACATTATATCGCAGCAACCGATTGGATAACAGTCCGCCGGCCCGCCAAACAAAACGTCCCGCTCCCCGGAGAGGGGGCGGGACATCCGTCGGCGAAGGCGCCGCGCCGGGCGCGGGTTGCCGGCCCTTTCCCTTTCGCCTTTCCTGCGGCATCTTCAGCCGGTCGCCGTGCGGGACATCTCCCGCTGCGGCCGCGGCTTTGTCCAATAGCGCTCGCTGCCCGGCAGATCGTCGAACCAGGCGGCGTCGTCGGGGCAGTCCAGCACCATGAACTTGCCATAGTGCCCTTCCCGCGACTGATGATACTTCAAATAGGCCTTGCCGTTTTCGATGGCCAAAATCTCGATCTTCCCGGACGAATGGCTCATCGACAGGCGCACCCGCTTGCCGAGACCGGACGTGCGCGCCTTCGCCTCTTCCACCAGTTCGTACACCCGCTTCAGCGGCAGCACGAAATCGCTGTTGCCGGCCACCGGACGGTTGATAAAGAAATAATACGGCGTGACGCCCGCCCAGGACAGCCGGTCCAGCAATTCCCCGAGCACGGCCGCGTCATCGTTGATGCCCTTGAGGATCGGCGTCTGGTTCACCACGATCGCGCCCGCGTCGTGCAGCGCCTGGATGGCGCGTTTGGCCTGTTCCGTCAACTCGCGCGGGTGATTGATGTGCGCCATCACGTAGATCCGCCCTTCGGGCGACGAGTGGGCGCGGATCGCCTCCAGCAGCTCTTCGTCTTCGTAAATGCGCATCGGATTGAACACCGGCAGCTTCGAGCCGATGCGAATGATCCGGACGTGGGGAATGCGGCGCAGGCTTTCCAGAATCATCTTCAGCTTCCGGGTCGCCAGCATGAGCGGATCGCCGCCGGTCAGGAGCACGTTGTTGATTTCCGGGTGGGCGGCAATGTATTCAAGCCCGGGCGTGACGTCGGACATCGCCTCTTTCACGTCGTTGCGGAACAGCCGCTTGCGGAAGCAGTAACGGCAATAGGCGCCGCACACTTCCGACACGATCAGGAGCGCCGTCGTCCGGTACTTGTGCTGACAGCCCGGCACGACGTAATTTGCCTCTTCGTCGGAGGCGTCCCACCGGCCGTACTCGAGCAGTTCCCCTTCATTGGGAATGACCAGACGGCGGATCGGGTCGTTCGGGTCGGACCAGTCAATCAACCCCAGATAGTAATCGTTGACCCGGAACACAAATTTTTCCGTGATCGCCTTCAGTTTCTTCCGTTCTTCCTCGGGAATCTGGACGATCTTGTCAATGTCGGTGATGTACTTCGGCTGCGGCATACAAATTCCTCCTTTTTCAGGCAAGATTTGTACGCTTCGCCAGTGGAGGGGCGGAATATATACCAGTGCGGGGTATAAAGCCGGAAAGGAAAAAGACCCCGGGAGGGGTCAGGCGGATAACATCCGGTTGTGACCCATCCACTGCCGACGAGGTTAGCTGACGGGCTCGGGTGATGGTGCCCCTAGAAGCGCGTTGCGCCCCATTCGCCCCTGCCTGAACGGAATGACGACGGAGCCGCCGGTTCCGTCAGGCTGCGGCAAATCGCGACGATGACGGTTTGCCGCCTGGTTCCCCCGTTTTCCGGCACGACGTGCCGGAAATTAAGCGTAACATTATAATACCGAAAAAAACGAACTTGTGTCAAATAAGCAGAAAAAATGGTGTTCAGCCAACCCGTTGCCGCCCGTTTGCGTTTTTTCTCCGGTTGGCTCTTCTTTGCTCCTCGTCGCTTCTTTTTGTCGACTCCCCTTCCGGTTCTCCTGCCGGTGCGTTTTTTCTTTATCGTTCAGCCCGTTCCCGTCCGCCTTCCCGGCCCGGCATCCCGCTTTACGCGGCGCGATTTTTTGCCTATAATGACACGCGAAAACGATTCTCATTTTCACAAACAAGGTGGGAACCCGTGTGACCGGAACGAAGCTTCCGATGGGCGGTGCGACGGCTGACGCCGTGAATTGGGAACTGTACGACCGTTATTTCCAGGTTTCTCCCGACTTTTCCCCCGCGGCGGCGTTCTCCGTGCCCGTGCCCGGGCTCATGCGGCCGGAGACGATGGACGAGGCGCTGGAGCGCAGCCGGGCGGCGCTGCGTGGATGGGATTTGCGCATAGCGGCTTCCTTCCTCGGCCTGGCCGTCTTTGGTCTCACCGCGACGGCGACCGCCCTGCTGTCTCACCACAACCTGGCGGCCGATTTCACGCCGGAGCGGCTGACATTCCGTCTGGAACCGCAGGGCGACCACCTTCGCGCGGCGTTCCGGCTTTCCCTTTCGTTGCGTCCGGTTCCCGCCGTCGATCGCGAAGCGTTCGTCGTCCGGTACCTGACCGACCTGCACCGGACGACGATCACGCCGCTCGTGGAGCACATCGCGCAACGGGCGGGCGTCCGGCCCGGCCTGATCTGGAACCAGTACGGCTCGCGCCAGATCTGGGTCCGGGAGTTTTTGGCCGGAAACAGTCCGGACGACGACTGCCGCCGCCGGGTGATGGCGGACTGCGAGGCGCTCGAACGCCGGCTGGCGCCGGAAACGTTCCGTCTGCAAAAAAATCCGTACACCCATGCGCCGCAATACATCGAGGATTTGTACACGGAAGGCAAGAAGACGGTGCTGCGCTCCGCCTGCTGCCAGTGGTATCGCCGGGAAGGCGGGGTCAAATGTTACACCTGCCCGCTGCTGAAGCCGGAAGAGCGCGAGGCGATGCGGCTCCGGCACCGGGAGCGCGCGCAGACGCAAAGCTGACGTTCACATTTCCAGCGCCGTCCGGCCGCGCGCCGGACGGCCGGGCGTGTCGGGCGGCGAAGACGCGCTTTCCCGTTCCCGCAGCCGTTTGCGCCCCCGCCAGCGCAACAGCACGCCGACGCCGCGAATCGCTTCGTCCAAAATCATGCAGAGGTAAATGCCGGGCAGCCCCCATCCGGCGCGTACCCCCAGCACGTAGGACAGCACGCCGGCAATGCCTCCCATGAAGAGAACCGCCATGACCATGTTGAAACGGGTATCCCCCACGGCGTTCAGCGCGTTGCCCATCGCCATGTTGACCATCTTGGCCGGCTGCAGCAGCAGGTTGAGCGCCAGCAGCGACATGCCCATCGCGATGATCTCCTGGTCCCGCGTAAAGAAACCGAGCGCCGTTTCGCCGATCAGATAGATGATCACCGCGTTCGGCATCACGAGCGCCAGACCGATCCACATCCCCCGGTAGGCGCCGCGGTACGCCTCCCTTGTCTTCCCGGCCCCGAACAGATGGGCAATCTGGATTTGCAGCCCCATCGCGATCGCCCAGCCGAGCATGAAGCAAAACGACTCCAGCGTGTTCATGTACGTGCGGGCGGCCAGTTCCTTCGCGCCGAGCATGGCCAGATAGGCATAAATGGCCAATTGCGAAAACACCCACGCCGCCCCGTTCAGCCCGAGCGGCCAGGCGATGCGGAAGATCTCCCCGAACAGCTTCCGGTCGAAAAACGCGAATTCCCGCAAGAGCACCTTGCGGTCAAAAGCGTGCACAAACACAAACAGCAAAATGGCCGCGCCCAGCAACCGGCACACCACCGTCGAGACGGCCACGCCGGTCAGCCCCCACTTCGGGAATCCCAGCGCCCCGAAAATGAAGAGGTAATTCAGGATGACGTGGACGACGTTCATGCCGAGCGACACATACATCGGCGTCCGCGTGTTGCCGGTGTTGCGGATGACAGAACCGAACCCCATCATGAGGGCGGTCAGCACCATTCCGCCGCCGACGATGGAAATGTAGGTGTCCGCCAGCGGCAGCAACCGCTCTTCCAGCCCGAGCAACCGGGCCAACGGACGCGCCTGAAAGGACAGCAGCAAGCTGAGGGCGATCCCCGCCGCCAGGCAAACATTGACGACCAGAAGGCCGATGGAGCGGGCTTCTTCCCGCCGGCCGGCTCCGATCCGTTGCGCGATCAAAATGCCTCCGCCGTTGGCGGTCATCGTAAACAGGATCATCAGGGCGTTGAACAATTGGTTGGAAAATCCGACCACCGCCACCGCATCGTCGGAGATGCGACTGACCATGATCGTGTCCGCCGTTCCCAGCAAAAACTGCAAAAACAACTCCACGAAAATGGGCCATGCCAGCGCCCACAGCGTGAACCTGCGTTGCTCCGACCTCATGTTTTCTCTCACTTTCCCGCTGTCGTCAGCACCGATTATAGATGCTATACTGAAATTCATGTACCATTTTTTGAACGCAAACTTTCAAAATTGAAACTTCATGATCGGGTGACTGGACTTGAACATCATCCGTTTTCAGGCGCCCCCGCTCCCCCATTACATCATCTGCGGCCAGTTGGACATGAAACCCGGCGCCAGGCATTTGAACCGCACCAACCTGGGCGTGTTCGATCTGTTGGTCGTCATGGAGGGCTGCCTCTACCTGGGCGAGGAGGATCAACGGTTCGACGTGACGGCCGGACACGCGGTCATCCTGCTGCCGGACCGGCATCACTTCCCGACACGGCCCTGCCGGGAGCTGACCCGAACGTACTGGCTGCACTTCGGGACGTCGGGCGAATGGAGCGTGCTCGACACGGCCGCCGCCGCGCACAGCCGGACGGCGCAGGACCAGCAGAACCGCAAACCGAGCAGCTTTCATCCGGAACCGTTCGACATTCTCATCCCGCAGTTCATGGAACTGTCGCAGCCCGAGCGCGTCTATGAAACGCTCCGGATGCTGGATCAACTGAACACGAGCTTCCACCTCGGCGGGGCCCGCTGGTCGCAGCAACTGCTGTTCCAGGAACTGCTCCGGCTGCTGGCCGCCTCCCTGACCCCCCAACGGAAGTCGCCCGCCACCCTTTGCGCCCAGCAGGCGGCGTCCTGGCTCCGCCAACATTACCGGGAACCGGTCACCGCCCGCGAACTGGGCGAAGCGCTCAATTTCCATCCCGTTTATATCGCCCGATGCATGCAGCGGGAGTTCGGCTGCTCCCCCATGGAATACCTGATGCGCATCCGCATCCAGCACGCCAAGCTGCTGCTCGTGCAGACCGAGGAGCCGATCGCCCGGATCGCCGAACAGGTCGGGTTTCGTCTGCCCTCGTACTTTTCCGCGTGCTTTCAACGGTTGGAGGGCATCTCGCCGCGGCAATACCGGCAACGGTTCTCGTTCGCCCCGTAAACGCCCCAACCTTCAAACAACCTGGACGAACCGGGCGAATATACTGTGGTGAATCTGGAGGATGGCCCCGGGAAGCGGCGTAACGCGGACCCCGGGGCCGGGGAGGATCGCCATGCAAATTCACGTGGTGCAACCCGGCGACACGTTATTCCGGCTCTCCCGGGCGTTCGGCGTATCCGCGGACGACATCGCCGAGGCGAACGAACTGAACCCGGCCGAGACGCTGGTGGTCGGCCAGGCGCTCGTCATCCCGATTGTGGGCTCCTATCACTGGGTCCAGCCGGGAGAAAGCCTGTTTCGCATCGCCCGGCGGTATGGCGTCACCGTGGAGACGCTGGCGGACGTGAACCGGCTCGACCCGAACGCCCCGCTGCCCGTCGGCTTGCGGCTGTACATTCCGCCCCGTCCGACCCGCAATGCGGAAATCAACGCCTACGTCGAACCGACGGGCGGACAGGTCAGTTCCGCGCTGCTCGCTTCCGTCCGGGAAGCCGCCCCCCATCTGACGTATCTCGCTCCGTTCAGCTTCCGCATCCGCCGCGACGGGACGCTGCAACCTCCCCCGCTGACGGGACTGGCCGAAGCCGCCGGGCAACAGGGCGTCACCCTGATGATGGTGTTGACCAACCTGGAAGGCGATCAGTTCAGCGCCGAACTGGGACGCATCATCCTGAACGACGAAGCGGTGCAAAACCGCCTGCTGGACAACATCCTGGCCACGGCGGAACGGCTCGGGTTTCGCGACATTCATTTCGATCTGGAACATCTGCGCGAGGAGGACCGGGAAGCATATAACCGCTTTCTGCGCAAGGCCGCCGATCGCATTCACGCCGCGGGATACATGATTTCCACCGCCCTGGCGCCCAAGACAAGCGCGGAGCAGACGGGAGAATGGTACACGGCGCACGATTACCGCGCGCACGGGGAGATCGTCGATTTCGTCATCATCATGACGTACGAATGGGGTTACAGCGGCGGTCCGCCGCTGCCGGTGTCGCCGATCGGACCGGTGCGGCAGGTGCTCGAATACGCGCTGACGGAAATGCCGGCAAACAAGATCATGATGGGCCAAAACCTGTACGGCTACGACTGGACGCTGCCCTACGTGCCGGGCGGCCCCTACGCCCGTGCCCTCAGCCCGCAGCAGGCGATTGCCCTGGCCCGGCGGGAGAACGCCGCCATCGAATACGACACCGAGGCGCAGGCGCCGCACTTCACGTACCGGGACGACGCCGGGCGTCAGCATATCGTGTGGTTTGAGGACGCCCGCTCGATCCAGGCCAAATTCGATCTGCTGAAGGAGCTGGGCCTCAGGGGGATCAGCTACTGGAAACTCGGCCTATCCTTCCCGCAAAACTGGCTGCTGATCGAAGACAACTTCACCGTGGTCAAACGGTAAAAACGCCGAAAAACGGCCCTCCCCGGGCCATTTTCTTTTTGCTGGCCGACCAGGTATACTAAATTTGTCTGCATCTTCTTGATAATCAACCAGACAGAGGTGATCGGCGTGGACGATCTGAAGCAGGCTTACGCCGTGCTCGGGTTGCCGGAAGACGCGGACAAGGAAACGGTCGAAAAGCGTTACTACATCCTGCTCCGACAGGCCCGCGCCCAGCAGATGCGCGGCGAGGCCGGAACGGGTGAACAGCCCGTGGACGTGGAAGCGGTAAACCGGGCGTACCGCCGCATTCTCGAAGAAGAGGAAAAGCGGGCCCAGGCGCAGTGGATGGAGCAACATTACGGCAAGGACGCGAAAAAAGCGGCATTTCGGGCGAAGGTCGATCATTTTTTCCAGTATTACAAATACCATTTGCTCGGCGTTATTTTGTTGATTGCCGCCATCATTTACGGTGTGAACGCCTATCTTGAACGCAAGGCCGAAAAAGAGTACCTGGCCAGCCTGCCGCCGCCCGATCTGGAAATTCACTTCGTCGGCGAATTCTGGGCGCTGGACGACAAATCGGGCATCGAGGCCGTGGCGCAGCCGATGCTTGACCGGTTTCCCGAATGGAAGCGGATCGTCCCCTATCTGACGTACGTGCCGCAATCGATGCAGACCGGACAGGATTACGCCTTTTTCCAAAAACGCATGGTGGATCTGATCCAATACAAACCGGACGTATATATTCTGGACGAGCCCAACTTTGAGGTGCTGGCGACCCAGGGCATGTTTCTCCGCCTGGACGATCCGGCCCTCGGCAACATCGCCGCTTCGATTCCCGAGCGCGCCCGGCGCATGGCGAAAACGGACGAAGACCCCGTCCCTGCGCCGTACGGGCTCGAGATCAGCGGCAACCCGCTGCTCAAGGAGTGGCCGGTCGTCGGCACCGAACCGATTGTTGTCGCCGTGCGCGTCGACACCGCGCGCCCCGAAAAGGCGCTTGCCTTCATCCGGCGGCTGATGGAAGCGCAGGCGAACCCGGACGCGGCGGCAGGCGCCGCAACGGGGACGCCTTGATCGTGCCCGCCGCGCGTTTCGCGCGCGGGCATTTTCCATTTGATGGAAAGTTGCAACCTTTTGCCTTTTTCGTTCGTTTATGAGGGCGGAGGTGACAACATGCAATCTTCACCAAGGAGAGCCGCCCGGCTGGCCGCGCTGACGGCCGTATTGGCGCTCGGCCTGGCGGCTTGCGCAAGCGACGGGAACGAGTCGCAACCGTCCGCCCCTTCCGCCACGGCGCCGACCGCCACATCTCCGGCACCGTCCGCATCCGCGCCGGTTCCGCCCGCGTCCGAAACGCCGCAGAACCCGGCCGACCGGTTGCCGGAAACGAAGACGTTCACCATCTCGCTGGAAGGCAATGAAGAAGAGCGGGTCGGCACGCTGGCCCTCGGCGACGGTTACGCACTGTATGTGTTCGAGCAGTTTGACTTCGACCCGGAAACGGGCCGGCTGTCGATGAAGATCGACGGCAATTACCGCGTGGACATCACCAAACTGCCCGCGGACTACAGCCTGGACGCGCTGAAGCAGGAAGGTGAAACGAAGCTGGCCGACACCGGCGAAGTGAAGGCGCTGGAAGGCCAGGATCGCGAACGCCTGATGAGCGACGCGGCGCTCCTGTTGCATGCGATTGGAGACCGGGGGTCGAAATATTACATCGTCAGAGAAGTCGAGGGCACCGGATACCTGTTCGAGGTCAACGTGCCGCAGGGCGAAGCGACGGAAGGATTCGTGCCGTTGGCCTTCACCACGCTGCGTTCCATCGTGAACCTGTAATCCGGCGGAACGCCAACCGTCCGTGCATGGACGGGCCAAAAGCGCCCGCAACGGAGGCGACGGCCTCGGTTGGCGGGCGCTTTTTTGGATCCCATGCCCTTTGCCGGGCACCGCTCCCGTCAACTTCCCGCCCCTCTTCCATCCCGCCGCCGCGCGGCGGAGAGGCGCGCACGGGGAAATATTGACCCATTTCCAGTATTGGGGTATCCTGGTAATATCTCAAATTGAATCCGCTTACAATCAAAGATTCGTTTCTTGATCGAAAGGAGGTGATACCGCCGGGCGGCCGGGACAACAGGTTCCTGGCGACATCGGCGCTCCCTGTGCGGATGGCAGAGAAACCATACCCCAACAAAAAAGGAGGCATGATGTGATGTTATTTAAATCATTCATCCGATGGTTAGGCAAGGTGGCGCTCACGGCCGCCTTGATCGGCGTGTCGCTGGCCGGTCCGGCGCGGCAGGCGCAGGCGGTCCCCAGTGAACCGTACGTTTGGCGGAACGTCGTCACCGGAGCCGGCGGCGGCTTCGTGCCCGGCATCGTTTTCAACCCGTCGGAACCGGATCTGATTTATGCCCGCACCGACATCGGCGGCGCCTACCGCTGGAACCCCGCCGACAAGAGCTGGATCCCGCTGCTTGATTTTGTGGGATGGGACCAGTGGGGATACACCGGCGTCGACGCCCTCGCCACCGATCCCGTTGATCCCGATCGGCTGTATTTGGCCGTCGGCACCTACACCAACGAGTGGGATCCGAACAACGGCGCCATTCTCCGCTCGACCGACCGGGGGAACACGTTCCAGATCACGCCGCTCCCCTTCAAGGTGGGCGGGAACATGCCCGGACGGTCCATGGGAGAACGTCTGATGATCGACCCCAACAGCAACAACATTCTGTTCTTTGGCGCGCGCAGCGGCAACGGCCTGTGGAAGAGCACGGACTACGGGGCGACCTGGAGCAAGGTGACCAGCTTCCCGAACCCGGGGACCTACGTGCAGGATCCCTCCAACAGCTATCAAGGGGACATTGTCGGCATCGCCTGGATCGTGTTCGATCCGCGAACCGGATCGCCCGGCCATCCGACCCAGACCATTTACGTCGGCGTGGCGGATCTGCAGGAGAGCATCTACCGCAGCACCGACGGCGGCGCGACGTGGCACGCCGTACCCGGTCAGCCCACCGGTCTTCTGCCGCATCACGGCGTGCTGTCGTCCAACGGGTATCTGTACGTCTCGTACAGCGACGGCGTCGGCCCGTATGACGGCACCAAGGGTGACGTGTGGAAATTCGACACGGCGGCCGGCCAATGGACGAACATCAGCCCCGTCCCAAGCAGCAGCAGCGACAACTACTACGGCTACGGCGGACTCGCGGTCGACGCGCAACATCCGGACACGATCATGGTCGCCTCGCTCAATTCCTGGTGGCCGGACGCGATCATCTTCCGCAGCACCGACGGCGGCGCGAGCTGGTCCCGCATCTGGGACTGGGACGGATACCCGAACCGCACGCTGCGGTACACGCAGGACATCTCCGCCGCGCCCTGGCTGGACTGGGACGAAAATCCTCCTCCGCCCGAAATCCGGCCGAAACTCGGCTGGATGATCGGCGATCTTGAGATCGACCCGTTCAACTCCGATCGCATGATGTACGTCACCGGCGCCACCATCTACGGCACCGAGAACCTGACGGATTGGGACAGAGGCGGGAAAATCCACATCTCCGTCATGGCCAAGGGCATTGAGGAGATGTCGGTGCTGGACCTGATCAGCCCGCCGTCCGGAGCGCCGCTGCTCAGCGCGATCCGGGACGTTTCCGGCTTCCGCCACGTTGATCTGACGGCGGCGCCGGCCAAACTGTTCACCAATCCGTCCAGCACCACCAGCCTCGACTTCGCGGAACAGAATCCGAACTTCGTCGTCCGGGTGGGGCACGGCGATTACGACAACAACCCGAACGCCAAATCGATCGCCTTCTCCCATGACAACGGCGCCAACTGGTATACGCCCAATGCCGAGCCGGACGGCACGCGGGGCGGCGGCACGGTGGCGGTGGCGGCGGACGGCAGCTCCATCGTCTGGAGCACGCCGGGCGCAGGCGTTTATTATTCCAAAAACAGCGGCAATTCCTGGACGGCCAGCACCGGCGTGCCCGCGCAGGCGAAAGTCGCCTCCGACCGCGTCAACAAAAACAAGTTCTACGCGTTTGCGAACGGCCGGTTTTATGTCAGCACGGACGGCGGCGCAACCTTCGCCCAAACGGCGGCGTCCGGCCTGCCGGCGAGCGGCGACGTCAACTTCAAGGCGGTGCCGGACCGCGAAGGCCACATCTGGCTGGCGGGCGGCTCCCCGTCGGGCGCGTACGGCCTGTGGCATTCGGACAACGGCGGCGCGTCCTTCACGAAGCTGCCCAACGTGCAGGAAGCCGACGTGGTCGGCTTCGGCAAGGCGGCGCCCGGCCGGACTTACGTGGCGCTGTACGTATCCGCCAAAATCGACGGCGTGCGCGGCATTTTCCGCTCCGACGACGCCGGCGCCTCCTGGGTGCGCATCAACGACGATCAGCACCAGTACGGCGTGACCAACACGGCCATCACCGGCGATCCGAGAATTTACGGGCGCGTCTATCTGGCCACGAACGGCCGGGGCATCGTGTACGCCGATCCCGCGAACGACACGCCTCCGGCCGGCGACGCGAGCATCTCGCCGACATCGGCCACCTTTGACAAAAACCCCGCCAACCAGGCGGACCTTGCCGTTACGATAACGCCGAACGGCCAAACGCTCCTCGCCATCCGGAACGGCGCGGCAACCCTGGTTCCCGGCAACGACTACACGGTTTCGGGCCATACCGTCACGATCCATAAGGCGTACCTGGCGGCGCTTCCGACCGGCACCACGCACCTGACGTTCGATTTCAGCGCGGGCACCGATCCGGTGCTGTCGATCAACGTCATCGATTCCACTGGCACGCCGGCCGGCAGCTTGAAAATCCAAATGTTCAACGGCACCACCAGCGGAACGTTCAACAGCCCGAACCCGAAGTTCAGGCTCGTGAATACGGGAACGACCCCGATCGTGCTGTCCGACGTCAAGGTGCGGTACTATTACACCGTCGACGGCGAACGGCCGCAAAGCTTCTGGTGCGACTGGTCCCATGTCGGCAGCTCCAATGTGACCGGCACGTTCGTGAAACTGCCGGCGGCCAAAGCCGGCGCGGACCATTACGTCGAGATCGGATTCTCCGGCGGAGCCGGCCATCTGAACCCCGGACAAAGCATCGAAGTGCATACCCGGTTCAACAAAAACGATTGGAGCAACTACGATCAGACCAACGACTATTCCTTCAATCCGGGCCCCGGCACCTATGTCGATTGGGACAAAGTGACCGGCTACGTGTCCGGCGTCTTGCAATGGGGCACGGAACCCTGAACGACGGGCGTCCGCGCGGCGCACCGCCGGTCAAACGCTGAAAGGGGCTGCTCCCTGCGCAGATCGCTTCTGCGGAGCAGCCCCTTTTCTTGCGGCGCGTCCGGGGTTCTGCGCCCTCCGCGAGGACGCCGCCGTTACGCCAACGTTTCGGTCAATTCCTCCTCCAGCAGGCTCTCATAATAGCGGTAAAACCGGCCCAGCTCATCCTTGTAGGATTTGTGCCAGGGCTTTCGCTTCCCGCAATAGTGAATAAACACGGTATTTTCCTCAATCCACCTTAAGTTGATTTTATGTTTGGGAATCAGCCGGAAAAATTCGTAATAGCGGGCGTCGAAATTGTACAGGAAGCAATCCGCCGGCTTGATCCGGTCCCAGTACAGGGCGTTCAGCACATCCTGGTCGGGCAGGATCAGCCGGTTCCAGTTTTCCCTGAGAAAACGGAAAATGTCCTCCACTTTCATTTCACGCCGCATGAGCTCCACATTCATGAGCATCACGCCGGTGTTGAAATACCCCTTCGCCTTCGGCGTGCGCAGCCGGAGACGGTTGAACGTCATGGTCATGCGAACCACCGGCTTGTGTTCCGCGGCGACAAAAAAACAGTTGTCGAACGGAGTCCGGTAAAATTCGGACACGGGATTGATGACCACAATGTCGGGATCCAGATACAGAATGCGATCCACTTCTTCCGGCAGGAACAGGTGCGCCGCCAGCCGGTAATACATCTCCTTCGTGTAGTGTCGAAGCACAAGGGCATCGGCGAACAGATCGTCCCTGACACGCAAGGGAACGAGACGGTGGCCTTCCCGCTCCGCAAACCGTTGCAACCCGGCCACATCTCCCGCCGGAATGTCCGAATACATCAGGTACACCGTTATGTTCTCGTGCGGGTTGTTCACAAACAGCGATTTCAGCATGACCCGCAGGGCCGGTACATAATTGGCGTTCAGGGTAACGAGAATGTTCACCATGTTCCTTGCACCCCTCGTGAACCGTGGAATTTGGAACCGCTCGCGATGTCGTCCAGTACGGAAAAGCAGGCAAGGGTATGGCCCTGTTTGACGTTCTGTACTATGATTAGTACTATGATTAGAATACCCAAGGCTTATGCAAAATTCCATAAGCCGGGGATGCAAATTCTTCACCGGCCGGGAGGTTGAAAATGAAACTGCCACCTTTCATCGAGAACAGACGGGACGAATTGTGGCTGACCGAAAACGAACGGAACAATTTGCAAATCCGTTATCGGCTGAAAGAAATCGTCTTTCAACACCAGTCCTCGTACCAGCACGTCATGATCGCCGATTCCCACGATTTCGGCCGCATGCTGGTGTTGGACGGCGTCGTCCAGACGACTTCCGTCGACGGATTTATTTACAACGAGATGATTACGCACGTGCCGTTGACCCTTCACCCCAACCCCCGCAACGTACTCATCATCGGCGGCGGGGATTGCGGCGCGGCACGGGAAGCGGTGAAATATCCCGAGGTTGAACGCATCGACATGGTGGAAATCGACGAATGGGTCGTCAAGGCCTGCCTGGAGCATCTTCCCGAGGTGTCCGGACGGCTGTCCGATCCCCGGGTGCGCTTCCTGTTCCGGGACGGGGTGGAATTCGTCAAGGAACAAACCGACGCGTACGACGTCGTCATCATCGATTCGTCCGACCCGATCGGTCCGGCGGAACAACTGTTCCACTCCGAGTTTTACCGGAACGTGCATCGCGTTCTGAAAGACGACGGCCTGATGGTATGCCAGAGCCAATCGCCGATCTTCCACGCCGATGTCATGCGCCAGACGTACTCCCGCATCCGGGCGCTCTTCCCGATCACCCGCCTGTACACGGCGGTGGTGCCCACCTATCCGGGCGGTCTGTGGAGTTTCACGCTGGGCTCCAAGCGCCACGACATCCCGCAAATGGATCCCGCCCGGTTGCAGGAAGCCCGCTACATCAACCGCGGCATCCTGAACCGGTGCTTCGCGCTGCCGACGTTTGTGCGGCAGATGCTGGAGGAGACGACCTGAGCGGAAACGCGCGTTTACGTCTCCTTTCCGCCGGTCCCGCCGCTGCAGCCCGCTTCCCCGCCGGCTTCCCTTCCGCGGCGCACCAGCCGCTTCACGTGGGGATACGCCACCGCCGCCAGGGCGATGGCGCCGACGATGAGCAGAATGTCCGTCGGACGCAGCGACAACCATTCGCCGAGCTCGATGGAGTACGCCAGGGTGAAGGACGTCAGCAGCTTGGCCAGGGCGGCGATCAGCGCGAAGCGTCCGGCCGACACCCCGCTCAGGCCCGCGCCCACGCAGATGACTTCGTCCGGCAGGACGGGAATGACAAACAGCACCACGAGAATCAGCACTTCATTGCGGGCGACGAACCGGTAATACCGCTCAAGCTGTTCCGGGGTTGCCAGCCGGGCCACGAGCCTCCTCCCGCCAAACCGGACCAGCGTGAACATGCTGAAAATGCCGAGGGTTGTCCCGACGAAGCCGGAGACAAACGCCGCAAAGGCCCCGAGCACGGCGCTGCCGGCCATGACGGTGAGCGCCTCCGGCAGCGGCAGGGCAATCGGCTGGAGGAAGCAGGCGGCAAAATAGATCCAGACGGCCGAGGCGCGATGGCGCTCCAGAAGCTCCTGCAGTTCCTGCGCGTCGGCGGGCAACCATTCCCGCGACCACCAAAGGACCGCCGTCAGCGCCAGCGCGGCCAGGTAAACGACGGAGACCCAGGCCCCGGCGCGGGCGACGGCCGGCCGGCGCCGTGTCTGGAACGCCACCCCCGCTCCGATGATCCCCGCCAGTACGATGCCCGCGATCCGCACCGCCAGGTGCAATCCGGGAAAGGCGAACGCCAGCAACAAGGCGGCGACCGCCGCGGCACCAAGCACCGCAAGCGTTGCTCCCCGCCCGGCGAACGACGGCCGTCCTTTCGCATCGTTCTTCATGCGCACTCCCCTCCCGGTTTCGGACGCTGATTCGCTTCGATTGGTGATGGGAACATCTGCCGGTCCGTATGGCGGTATCATTTTACCCGGGCCTTCGGGATTCCGGCAAGCCGCTCCACGACCATGATAGACGAAACGGACGTCAAAAGGCCCCGACTTTGGTCGGGGCCCTTCGTTTTTTTCCCGTGCGGCGGCTCACGCGCGGCAACGCGTCCCGGATTCAGGCGCGCCGCCGCAGCACGCGGACGCCGTTCACCGGCAACTCCAGCGCGCTGCCGGCCGCAAACGTCTCATCGCTCTCCATGTCGGCATAGTCCCGGTGGTCCAGCGTCACCTTCACCGGCTTGCCACTGAAATTTTGCACGAACACGTAATCGTGCTCGCCGTCCGTCCGCACGCTGGCGGTCACGCCCTTCGGCAACGCCGTGTCCAGCGCGCGCCGGACGCCCAGACGGGCCACCAGGCCGCCGTAGAAATCGTCATAGAACGGCGCCTGCGCCCGGGCGGCCAGGTAATACGCGCGTCCCGCGCCCAGCCGGTGCACGGTCAACGCCGGCCGGCCGGCGTAGAAATCTTCCGTGTACGTCGCCAGCACTTCGGCCGACTCCGCGTGGACCAGCTCGCACAGCTCGCGTATCTCGTACGTCCGTCCTTCCGCAAGTCCCAGTTCCGCGGCGCCGGCCGCGTTCAGGCGCAGCCCGTTGCGATCCTCGTCGTACAACCCCTCGATCTCCTCGGCCCAGATGCCGAGCACCCGGCGCAACGGACCGGGGAATCCGCCGAGGAAACAGAGATCGTGCTCGTCGACGATGCCGGACCAGTACGTCGCGACGAACGTGCCGCCCCGCTCCACGAACGCTTCCACCTTCTCGCCCACGCCCGGCTTCACCATGTACAGCATCGGCGCGATAATCAGCTTGTAGCGCTCGGGGTCGAACGGATCCTCGGACCCGATGACGTCCGTCGGCACGCCAAGCTCCCACAGGGCGCGATAATGCGTGTGCACCGTCTCCTCGTACCCGACGCCGACGTTTCGGGGACCCTGCGCGTCCCGCACGGCCCAGCGGTTATCCCAGTCGAACAGGATGGCCGCTTGCGCCGGCACCGTGCACCCCAGGACGCCGTTCAGTTTGGGCAGCGCCGCTCCAAGCTCCGCCACGTCGCGGAACACCCGGGTGTGCTCGTGGCCCGCATGGTCGACGACGGCGCCGTGAAATTTCTCGCTCGAGCCCCGGCTTTTGCGCCATTGGAAATATTGGACCGTATCCGCGCCGTGCGCCACCGCCTGCAGCGAGGACAGCCGGTGCATGCCCGGGCGTTTCAGCTTGCTGACGGGCTGCCAGTTCGTCAGGCTGGGCGTGCTTTCCATCAGCATGAACGGCCGGCCGCCCTTCAGCGAGCGGAACAGATCGTGATTCATCGCGAACCAGGACGCGACGTCCGCGTCGCCGTCTGCTCCGGGCCGGTGCCACAACGGGTAGGCGTCCCAGGAAACGACATCCACTTCCCGGGCGAGTTTCCGGTAATCCAGCCCGTCGTACAGCTCCATCATGTTCGTCGTCACCGGCAGATCCGGATTGGCCGCCTTGAGCGGACGGATCTCGTGGCGCAGGAAATCCGCCGTCTGATGGGTGACGAACCGGCGCCAATCGAGGTTGTGGCCGTGCACCAGATATTCGCCGTGCGGCGCGGGCGATTCGATCTGCGACCAGTCGGTGTACGTATGCGACCAGAACGCCGTCCACCAGGCGTGGTTCAGGGCGTCCAGCGTGCCGTATTTCTCTTTCAGCCAGGCGCGGAACGCTTCCTGGCACAGGGGGCAGTGGCATTCACCGCCGTACTCGTTGGAGACGTGCCAGCCGATGACGGCCGGATGGCGGGCGTAACGCTCCGCGAGCTTGCCGTTGATGATCGCCACTTTTTCCCGGTATACCGGCGACGTGTAGCAATGGTTGTGGCGCATGCCGTGCAGGTTGCGCACCCGGTTCGGCCCGACGCGCAGCACCTCCGGATAGCGCTGCGACATCCACGCGGGACGCGCCCCGCTCGGCGTCGCGAGCAAGACGTAAATGCCGTTCCGGTACAGGCGATCCAGCACTTCATCCAGCCAGCCGAATTCAAACCGCCCTTCCTCCGGTTCCAATGCCGCCCACGCAAAGATCCCGACCGACATGACGTTGCAGCCGGCCAGTTTCATGAGCCGCACGTCCTCCTCCAGCACCCTGGGGTCGTGCAGCCATTGGTCCGGATTGTAGTCGGCCCCGTGCATGATGACCGGGAGCTTGGCGCTGATCGGCGGATAACGTTTTACCCTCATGGACAGCTTCCTCCTTGTCCCCGTGGTTCCTTGTGCATCGCATGCGTCATCAACATTTCTGCAACACGTCCCAGGTCGCCAGTTTGCGCCCCGCGAAATCAAACAGGGTCAAATTCGCCCAATTGTTGGGATGGCCGACGGACCACGTCCGCTTCGCGGGAATCCAGGCCGGTTCCCACCAGTAGAACCCGGCGCCGAGGCCGTCCGGCGTCTCCCGGACGATGCGGATGAAATCGCGCAAATAGGTGGCCTGCCCGGCGACGGTGGCCGGGTAACCCGGATGGAGCTGGTCATCCCGCTCCACAATGAATTCGAACCCCTCCGGTTTGTCCAGCGTCCACGGATAGGCGGTTTCCACCACGATGATCGGCTTGCCGAACGTGCGGGCGGTCAGCGCCAGATTGCGCCTGAGATCGTCCAGCGTCCCGTGCCACCAGGGGTAAAAGGACTGGCCGATCACGTCGTAATCGACGCCCAGCGCCCCCATGCGTTCAAAAAACTTCCGCGTGGTCTCCCAGTCCCCGCCGCGGTCGATGTGGATCATCACCCGGGCATGGGGACACACGGCGCGCACCGCGGCGGCGCCCGCCTGCAGGAGCTCCGCGAAGGCCCGCCACTGCTCCTCCGTGTCATATTCGCCGTCCACGCGCCCTTCCGGCCAGAGCATGCCCGGGGTCACCTCGTTGCCCACCTGCACCATGTCCGGCGGCGTCCCCTGCGCGTTAAGCGCCGACAGCACCTCCGCCGTGTACCGGTGCACCGCGCCGCGCAGCCCGGACAGATCGAGCCCTTCCCAGGCCCGCGGTTTCCATTGCTTGGACGGATCGGCCCACCCGTCGGAATAATGGAAATCCAGCAGAAAATGCAACCCCAGCTCCCGGATGCGCCGGGCCATGACCAGCGTCCGCTCCAGATTGCAAAAACCGCCCGGCGGATCGTGCCAGATGCGCAACCGGACGGCGTTCATTCCGGCTTCCGCCATCAGTTCGAGGGGATCCCGGCGCGTCCCGCCGTCGTAATAGGCGCCTCCTCCCGCTTCAATTTCGTCCACGAACGACAGATCCATCCCTTTGACAAACACCCTTGTACCCCTTTCCGCTTCCCGGAGGAATCATGCTTGACCAAACAGGAGAAGGGGCCGGCCCCTCCGGAAACCGCCCAACCGAAGCCCGACGCCCGGCCCGGACCCCGCCCGGTCGGCGCGCCGGTCTCGCGGCCCCGAAACCGGCCCTATTCCTTGACGGAACCGAGCACCAGCCCCTTGATGAAATACCGCTGCAAAAACGGATAGACCAGGAGCACCGGCAGCGCGCCGATAAAGATTTGCGCCGCGTTGATCGTTTTCTGCGACAACAGCTCCATTTCCTCGATGCTGAACGACAGCGAACTCATGTCCCGCGATACGATCACCGTCTGCAAATACGTCGCCAGCGGGTAATCTTCCTTCCGGCTCAGATAGAGCAGCCCGTCGAACCACGAATTCCAGTGCCACACCCCGGCGAACAGCCCGAGGGTCGCCAGCGCGGGAAGCGACAGGGGCAAGTAGATCCGGAACAGGACGCTCCAATGGCCGGCCCCGTCGATGAACGCCGCCTCCTCCAGCGCCCGCGGCACCCCGCGGAAAAAGTTCATCATCAGCACAATCAGCCAGACGTTCACCATGGCGGGGATGATCAGCACCGCAAACTTGTTGAGCAGGCCGAGCTTCTGGATCAGGATGTAAAACGGCACCAGTCCGCCGTTGAAAATCATCGTGAACACAAACACCCAGGCGTACACCGAGCGGCCGCGGAATTCACGGCTCTCCTTGGACAGCGGGTAGGCCGCCAGCACGGTGACCAGCAGGATAAGCGCCGTGCCGATCGCCGTCCGCAGCACGGACACCCACAGAGAACTGAGAAAATAACGGTTCTGGATCGTCTTCGCGTACGCTTCGGTGGAAAAACCGACCGGCCACAACCCGACCAGGTTGGCGTCCGCCGCCGCCTTGGCGCTCAGCGATACGGCGAGGACGTGGATGAGCGGGATGACGCACATGATGGCGATGACCGAAAGAAAGACGGTGTTCAACACGTTGAAAATGCGGTACGGCAACGTTTTGTAATACATCGCATCCTCCTCAGAACACCCGGTAGTTGGCGTACTTGTAAGCCAGCCGGTAAGCCGCGATGATGAGGATCATGCTGACCACCGACTTGAACAGGCCGACCGCGGTGGCGAAACCGAAATTGCCTTCCAGAATCGCCGTCCGGTAGACGAACGTGTCGATGATGTCGCCCTTGTTCATCACCATGCTGTTGTACAGGTTGAAAATCTGGTCAAACCCGGCGTTCAGGATGTTGCCGAGCGACAGGGTGCCGACGACGATGGCCATCGGCAGCAGCGACGGCACGGTGATGTGCAGCGTCTGCTTCCACCGGCTGGCCCCGTCCACCTCGGCCGCTTCGTACAGGGAGGGATCGATGTTCGCCAACGCGGCGATGAACACGATCGTGCCGTAGCCGAATTCCTTCCACACGTCGGAGACGATCACCGTGAAGCGGAACCAGTCGCCGTGCATCAAAAACGGAATCGGACCAATGCCCATGGAACCGAGCACCCGATTGACGAATCCGCCGTCCGTCGACAGAAAGTTGACCAGGATGCCCCCCAGGATCACCCAGGACAGAAAATGCGGCAGGTACACGAGCGTTTGAATGGAGCGGGTCAAAAATCGGATGCGCACTTCATTGAGCAAAATGGCAAACACGAACGGCACGACCAGGTTGAACACGATCTTGAACGAGGAAATGAAGAGCGTGTTCCAGATCACCTGCAGGCTGTCCTCCCGTTCGAACAGCGCGCGGAAATGGTCGAAGCCGATCCAGGGCGAATTCGTAAAGCCGAGCCACGGCTTGTAATCCATGAACGCCATGACGATGCCGCCCATCGGCACGTAATTGAACACAATCAGCCCCGCCAGCGCCGGGAGCAACATCAGATGCAAAGGCAAGATTCGTCTGAAGGTGGGTTTCATCGCGTCGCCTCCTTGCGCGGGCGCGCGTTTGCGCCCGCATGCCGTCGCGGCAACAGCCGCGGAACGAAAGTTAACGAAGCCCCATTAAGCCCCTTTCCGAAATCCCGCAAGGCCGGGAGCCGCCGATACCGAAAGACGGCGAAACCGGAGGCGCGCACCTCCGGTTCCCGCTTCGTCCCCACGCCGCACGCCGGGCAACCGGCTGTGCGGCGGCCCGCCGGGCGTTCCTCACTTCGTCTGGTTATACCACTCGTTGACTTCCTTCGTGATTTGATCGCCGCCCGAACTTTTCCACGTTTGCACGAACTTGTCGAATTCGTCGACGCTCTTTTGCCTGTAGATGATTTCGCTGAACGTCTGCAGTTCGATCTTTTTCAGGTAGTCGAACTTGGTTTTCATCGTCGGTGTCGGCGGACCGCTGAACATGTCGATGTAGGAGATGTCCGGCTGGGACATCAACACCTTGGCGGCGGCCGGCGTTTCCGGACCGTAGTTGTTTTTCACCTCTTTTTCGAGGCGGGTTTCCGGTTCCTTGCCCTCCGCCAGCCGGAGCAGCGCCTTGATCTGCGCGTCCGGAATGCGGGCGCCGTCCCGCACGAGCCAGTAGCGGTTGATGTTGACCGCGCCGCCCGGCACGTCATCCTGATACACCGGGTTGCCGTTCTCGTCGATGTCGTAGTCGTAGCCCTTGAACACGCCGATATCCCATTGGCTGCCCGGCGCCGGGTCGGCCAGATGCTCATACAGGTAGTTCTGGTACGTGAACAGCGCTTCCGGATGCTTCGCGTCCTTGCTGATCAGAATCACGCCGTTCGTGAACCGGGTGCCGTGGCGACCCGCCTTGCCGTCCGGTCCGGTCGGGATCGGATACGGCTTCCAGACGGCGTGCGGCACGTTTTTCGCGGTGTCGATCAGCGGCCAGCCGCTCATCCAGTAGGGACCGGGAATGATGCCGGCCTTGCCCGCCACCGCCGGTTCCGCCGTTTTGTTTTCGTCCCACAACGCCGCTTCGGCCGGAATATAGCCTTTTTCGTGCCAGCGCCGCAGCGTCTCAAGGGCCTGCTTGGCCGCCGGGTTGATCGATCCCCACTCCAGGGTGCCTTCCGGGGTGAGGTTCCACTGTTCCGGAATCGTGCCGAAGGCGCCGAACACCCAGGAGGGATCGCCCATCCACGTGTTCATCGTGTTCTTGAAGCCGATGGAGAGCGGAATGACCTCGTTCGGGGACAGGCCGTCCGGATTGCGGTTTTTGAAGGCGTCCATGATCGCTTCGAGGTCTTCCAGCGTCTTCGGACCTTCGAGCCCCAGCTTGTCAAGCCAGTCCTGGCGAATCCACAGCAGGTAGTCATGGTTGTAGGCGTAATCGAGCACGGGAATGCCCATCCGTTTGCCGTCGCGGATATACGGGTCCCACACGTGCTCATCGATGGACATCGCCCGTTTCCAGGTCTCGTTGGCGTACTGGTCGAACAGCGTCCCGACTTCGCGGAACAGGCCGGAGTCGATCAGGTCGTGGGCAAGCTGCTCGTCGCCGATCGTGACGACGTCGGGCATCGGCTGACCGGACGACAGCGCCAGACGCATTTTGGTGACAAAGGCGTTGTTCGTGTCGGTCACCGACCAGAGCGTCTCGATCTTGATGCCGAGCGTCTCCAGCGCCCACCGGGTGGCGACGTTGTTTTCGATCGTTTCGCCGTTCTTGAACTGCAGCGCCGGATCGACGCCCCATACCGTCGTGATCGTGACCGGTGGATCATACTTGTCCTTATAGGCGCTTTCCGAGCCTTGCGGACTTGCCGACGAAGGCGACGCCTGCGGGCTCTGCGACGCCGAACCGCCGTCCTTGCCTCCGCCGCAGGCGGACAGCAGCGACATCCCGAGCGCGAACACAAGCGCAAGCTTCCAGCCTTTGCGAGTGCCGGTTCTCATGTGTTTCCCCCCGCTAGACGGAATGATGGTTTGGAGACATAGGTCTGTGCAACCTCATTATAAAAACGGTTTTTCGACCAACCTATGGCGCGATTTCAACATTTCCGCACCTTTGCCAACCACTTTTCGCCGGCGCGAACGGTTTCGCGCCTCCGCCCTGTGTCCCCGGTTCGCGCGGGGCGGGGGTTCCCCGCGAACCGGACGCCGTTACTGCTCACGGAATTCGTGGGGGGTGACGCCGTAAAATTTTTTGAACATTTTGCTGAAATACTGCGGGTTTTGGTAGCCGAGTTCGGCGGTGATCTCGTAGATTTTCCGGTTCGTGTGCCGCAGCAGGTACCGGGCGCGCTCCATTTTGACGCGGATGATGTAATCGCCGAGGCTCTCGCCGGTTTCGCTCTTGAACAGCTTGGACAGGTAAACGGGATGCAAAAACACCTGTTCCGCAACCGATCGCACGGTGATTTCGCCGGTCGCGTTCATGACCAGTTCCTGCACCTGCCGGACGATGCGGCTTTTGGCGTCGCGCTCGCTCTCCGCCAGCCGCCGCCGCAAACTGTCCAGCGTGTCGAGGGCCCACGCCCGCAATTTCTCCGACGTCTGCATGAGCGGAGGATCGAGCAGCGGATCCAGCCCGGACTGGTCGATCTGGTGGAAAAGTACACCCTGCCTGTGCGCCAAATACAGATAGGCGTTGGCGATGGACAGAAACGCTTCATACAGATGTTCCCTGGTGGCGGGCATGCGCTCCAGCGAGTCGAACACTTCGTTGATCTTGTCCTCCGCGGCCCGCCAGTTTTTCGATTCCAGCAACTGAATGAGCGTCGGCGGCCGGTACAGGCTCTCCAGCGTCTTCACCGCGGCCGGATCCGACGGCGTCTCTTCCTGGAACAGAATGGACGGGAAGGGGCTTTCCCCGTGCCGGAACAGCGTGGTCAACGCCGTCCGGTAAGCGGAAGCCAGTTCGTCGGGGAACACGAACCAGGGCGACACGACCGTGGAAATGTCGCCCTTCAGGAAATGGCGCACCAGCCGGTGAAATTCCCGAATGACCGGCTCAAGCTGCGCCCGCACCGGCAAACCGGCGGCGCCTTCGGCCGACTCGTCCCGGGGCGCCGCAAGCAGCAGCAGCCCATCGTGCGGCGCCTTGCCGTGCCAAATCCGGAAGCCGGCGGCAAACACTTCCTCGGCAATGTTGCCGACGGCGTATTCCATCAGGGAAAGCGATCGCGCGTCGTAATCGGAAAACGGCTTGCCGAGGGTTACCAGCATGAGCAGCGCCATCCCGCCGACCTGCAGCGGAATGTCGTATTCGCGAAGCTTCGGCTCGAGCGCCCGCCGCGACCACGGGCGGCCGAGCGCCAGGTCGCGGATCAGGTTGCCGCTCAGGATCGAACGGTCCGACTGGAGACGGTACCGCATCCGGTGCACCTGTTCGGCCTCGGCCCATTCGTCGCGCAGTGAATCGACGGCGCTGGCCATGCTCCGCATGAATTCCTCGTCGTTGACGGGCTTGAGGATATAATCGAACGCCTGCAGCCGAATGGCCCGTTTCGCGTATTCAAAGTCGGAATACCCGGTGAGCAGCAGGCATCTCACGTTCGGCCAGCGCGCGGACACTTGCTCGATCAGTTCCAGGCCGTCCATCTCCGGCATCCGGATGTCGGTGACAAGGATGTCCACCGGTCGTTGCTCAAGAAGCGCAAGCGCTTCAGCCGCGGAAGCGGCGGCATACACCTCGCTGATGCCCAGCGCCTCCCACGGAATGGTCGCCTTCAGGCTCTCCGTCACGTACGTTTCGTCGTCGACCAGCAACACCTCAATCACGCCCGCTCCCTCCTTTGCGCATCGCCTAACGCTGACCGGTTCCACCCCGTGCCGCCGTCCATGGCCCGTGATCCGTCATCGCCGCCGTATGCCGGCGGTCCGCTTCCCTCGCCGTCTTCCTCCCGCCATCCGCTCGCCTCGCCGTCCGGCGGCCGGACGCTTCCCGCATCGTCCGCCCGTCCGGCGAGCGCCGCCGGCGTCGTCCGGAACGCCTGCCGCCATTCCAGCACGACCCGCAATCCGCCGAGCGGAGAAGGCCCGATCCGCACTCCGGCGTCCGGACCGTAGCGGAGCTGCAAGCGCTGGTTCACGTTCCACAGGCCGCATCCGGCATCCTCGTTCATCGCCCCGGCGATCCGGCGCATCAGTTGCCGGCGGCCGTCTTCATCCAATCCCTTGCCGTTGTCGTCCACCGTCACCCGGCATACCCCGTCCGCCTCGCTCACCGCGACGCGAATCAGGCCGTGGCCGCCATTGGGCTCGATGCCGTGCCGCACCGCGTTCTCGACCAGCGGCTGAATGAGCAGCGGAGGCACGAGCAAATGGCGCAGCCGCGACGGCAGTTCGACGCTGAACGACAGATTGTTGCGGCGGAGTTTGTGAATTTCCAGGTAGCTGCCGACAAACTGCAGTTCCTCCTCCAGGGTGACGAAATCCCGCTCCTGCCGCGTCGCGTACCGGAAATAACTCGACAGGTTTTCGGCCATCGCGATCACGGCCTGATGGTTTTTCATCTTCGCCATGCTGGAGATGAACGAGATGCAATTGTAAAAGAAATGGGGATTGATTTGCGACTGCAGTTGCTTGAGCCGCGCTTCCTTGACGTGCAGCTTTTCCCGATACACCCTGTTGAACAGTTCCTGGATCTGCTCCACCATCGAGTTGAAGCGGAGGAACACGTATCTGAATTCGTTGTTGCCCTTGGGCTTGAGACGGACCGTGTAATCCTCGTGCTTCAGCCGCTGGAAACTTGTGACCAACTGTTTCAGCGGCGCCTGCACCTGGGCGTACAGGAAGTAAGCCATGACGCAACCCATGAGCAGGAGCGATCCGACGGAAACGTAAAACAGCCGGTTGGCCCGCTCGATCGGCCGCAAGACCTCGGACAGCGGGATGTAATCGACCAGGTACCAGTCGGTGATCTCCGATTTTCGCATATTCACCAGATAGGACCGCCCGTCCAGCGTGACGGTCCGACTTCCCATGCCGAGCGCGCCCTGCCGCTCCAGCAGCCGCACCAGCCGGTCCGCCGCCTGATGATTGGCCGTGCTGTTGTAAATGGCGCCGACGCCCGGTTTGTAATAAAAAGGGTCCCGCCGCTCGTCGGTTTTGAATTTGTCCAGCATGTTCACGATGTTGGCGCTGTCGAACTGCACTTCGATGATGAGGTGGGCGTTTTCGGGGCGATGGTAAGAAACGTACGGGTAAACGGTGAACAGGGAAAAACGGTAATGCCCGTCGCCGGCCGGCTGCACCTGCCAGCCCGGTTTCAGACGCCGGTGCAGCGCTTCTTCGTCATAGGGCACCGCATCGTAGACCGAGAGCACCCGGCCGAGTTCGGGGGAATAAATGTACAGCGAACTGCGCCAGTTGGAGGAGCTTTCCAGGATGCTCAGTTTGCGCTGGATCCGCTTCACCAGCCAAATCTTGTCCAACGGCAGAAATGGCCCCGAGCTTCCATCCACATGCCGCAATTCCGCGATGTCGGGATCGTGGATGAGCAGGTTCGGCCACAGCGCGATCGACTGGATCGTGGTGTCCGCCTGGTGCTGGAAAAAGGCCAGCCGGTTTTCGTTGGAATCGTTCAGTTCGTCCCGCAGCACGCCGGTGCTGATCCGGTTGGACATGATGTACAGTCCGACGATCGGCGCCAGCAGGGCGGACAGGATGAGGACGATTTTCTTGAACAGGTTGTTTTTCGGCATAGGGTTCCTCCACCGTCGGGTCGTACGCCGGCAAAAGGCAGAAAGAGGCTGCCCGAGCCTTCGGGGCAACCTCCGTTGAAATGCTTTCTTTCTAGCATAATCGACCTAAACGGGCGGGTAAAGGGGGTTTTGTCAAGTTATGCGTTGTTTTTTAAAACTTTCTGCCGTTTCGGCCAGGTTGTACAGCGCCTGAACCGCTTCCGCGCGACTGGCCGCTTCATGCGGCGCGAACCGGCCGTCCGGACGGCCGCGGACAACGCCCGACGCCGTGAGCCGCGCCACCGCGTCCCGCGCCCATGCCGAAATCCGCTCGCCGTCCGTGTACCGCTCCTGCGCCGGCTGCCCGGTTTCCGTGTCAAGGGGGGACCCTTCCCCGCCGTCGGAACCGCTGCGCCGGTTTTCATATTCGAAGGCGCGCGCCAGCAAAACCGCCATCTCTTCGCGCGTGATCGCCCGGTCCGGACGGAACCGTCCGGCGGAATCCCCCGTTACGATGCCCGCCGCCCGCGCGGCGCCCACCGCCGGGGCGTACCACGCGTCGTCCGGGACGTCGGCGAAGGCGCCGCCGGCCGCGCCATCCGGCAAGTTCAGCCACCGCGCCAGCATCGCCAGGAACTCCGCGCGCGTAATCGCCCGGTTCGGCTCGAACGTGCCGGCGGGCGTGCCGGTCGCGACCAGCTTCGCGGACAGCGAGGCGATCGCCCGGTGCGCCCAATGGTCTTCCGGAACGTCGGCATAGGTCCGCGTGACCTCGAACAACCCGCAGGCGCCGAAGCTCGAAAGCTGCGCCTCCACCCATCCGTTCGCCGCACGGCCGCCGACGTATTGCAGCGAACCGTCGCCGCGCAGCCGGAAGATGCCGGTTCGCTCCGGATCGTGGCTTCCGGCCGGCCGGAAGCCGATCGTCACCGGCGCGGCGAACGTCTCGGGCGCAAGCGGCTTGCCCGCGGCGTCAACGTACGCCAGGCGGAGTTCGAAAACGGGGGACAGCGGCGTCAACCCGACTCCCGCTTGTTGCTCCGCGCGCTCGATCCATTCCTGCGCCTTCGGGAAGAGCGCCAGCCGGAGCGACAAGTGGCCGGCGGCCGCGCCGGATTCACCGGCCTGTTCGGCGATTTGCGCCAGAACGGCGGCGGGCAGACGCAGGATGAGGCGTTCGGTTCGCACCTCGAGCGGCCGGGCGCCGAGCAGGTCGGCCGCATTCGCCGGCAGGCGCACCTCGCCGGTTCCGGCGGGCACGTCGAGGACGACCGGTCCGTCCCCCGGTCCGGCCAGCGCCGACGCCGGTATCGTCAGCATGGCCGGCGCTCCGGAACCCGGCGTCGGTTCGGCGGCGGGCGTTTTCCTCGTCCCTGTATCCGGGCCGCTGGATCCGTCCGACGCCGCAGGCGGCGTCTTCACGGTGACGGACGGACCGTCGGACGTCCATACCCCCGCATCGCCTCCCGCCTCCACCTGGAACGTGTAGGTCGTGCCGGGCGACAGGCCGGTGACCGTGAAGCTGTTCGCGTCGCGGGAAACGGCCGCCACCGGCACCCCGTCGCGGTAAATTTTATAACCGGTCACGATCGCCGGATCCGCCACGCCCGACCAGACCAGCTTCACGCGGGTCGGGCCGACGTCCGACGCTTCCAGACGGGCGGCGCCGCTCCATGTCGGCACCGTCACCTGGCGGAAAAATTCGAAGTCGTCCAGGAACCCCCACGTTTCCGCCGGCGCGTCGACTTCGACGCCGATCACCGCCTGTCCGCCGGTCACGGCGATGTCCTCGATCGCGTAGGTCTGCCACCGGTTCCAGCCGGTATTGACGATGTCCGCCGTGCGCCGGGCGCCGCCATAGCCGTCCGCGAACAGCCGGATCGTGCGCTCTCCTCCGCCGCCCGACGCCTGCACCCGCAACGTGTACAGGCCGTCAGGCAGGCCGGAAATCGTCTGGAACAGCGTGAACGCGTAATCTTTGTCGGACCAGTAGTTGAGCGACCGGGTCCCGCTGCGGGCATTGTTGGCGTTCCCGTCGATCTTTACGGCGTCCGCCGTGCCTGTGACCGTCCACCCTTTCGGCGTGTCCGCCTCCTCGAAGCCGCCGTTGACCGCCAGATTGCGATAGGCGGTTACGGTGATTTCGATTTCCGCCGTCATTCCGAGCTGGCCGACCCGGCCGGTCAACCGGAACGTGCCGATCCGGCTGAGCCGGTCCTGATCGATCATCGCCCACTTGACCGGCACCTGTTCGATGCTGCCCTCGTTGAACAGCACGCTGACGGTGGCGGGCAGCCGGGCCGCCGCCTGATCGGCCGGCTCGTTGGCCGGCACGGTGACGCCTTCCGGGTTCATCACCCGAACCGGCGCCTTCGCCGGCGGGTTGGCGGCGTCGAAGCGGAACGCGTCCAACGAGGGTAGCGCACGGCCGGCAAAATCAAACATCGCCTGGTTGTCCCACGCGTTGCCTTCTTTCGTCTTCCAACCCGCCTGGAAATTCCCGTTTTCGTCCTTCGGCACCGGAATCCAGGCCGGCTCCCAGTAGAACACCCCCGTCCCTTTCCCGTTCACCGTATGGGCCACCGTGTTCATCACCAGCGTCAGCACCGCCGCCTGGCCTTCCGGCGTGGCCGGGAAGCCGGCCTTTTCCGCCTCGGCCGCGCCGGCGAGGTTCGGCCAGCCGTCGCCGTCCGCCAGCGTGTGCGGATGCGCCGTTTCGACGACGACGAGCTCCTTGCCGTAGCGCGTCGCCAAGTCGTTCAGGTTGTCCTTGAGCTGCTGGTACGTGCCGTGCCAGTACGGATAGAACGACAGGCCGATCACGTCAAAGTCGTTGTTCCGCGCCGTCAGGGCGTCAAAGAAGCTGCGGAATTTTGCGTTGTCTCCGCCCTCCGCCAAATGGATCATCACGCGCGTGTCGTGCCCGGGAGGCGTCGTGTCCCGCACGGCCCGGATGCCGCTGCCGAGCAGCTCCGCCAGCTTGTCGAAGTCGCTGGCCGCCCCGTCCGGGTGCAGCATGCCGTTGTTGATTTCGTTGCCGATCTGCACCATGTCGGGATAGGCGCCCGCCGCTTTCAGCTCGTTCAGCACGTCGGCCGTGTAGGCGTACACCGCCTCCTTCAGCTCGTCGAACGTGAGGTCTCGCCAGGCCGCGGGTTTTTCCTGCTTGCCGGGATCCGCCCAGAAATCCGAGTAATGGAAGTCGAGCAGCCATTTCAGTCCGGCCTGCTTCACCCGCTTGGCCATCGCCATCGTATGCGCCAGATCGTTGTAGCCGTCCGCCAGCACGGGGTCGTTCCACAACCTCAGACGGATCCAGTTGACGCCCCGCTCCTTGAGGATGGCCAGCAAATCGCGCTCGACGCCGTTGTCGTAATACTTGCCTCCCGCGTCCTCAATCGCAGGCAGCGTGGAGATATCCGCCCCCTTGATGAACGCCCGGTCCGCCGGGGGGCCGTCCGGCGTCGTCACCGTCGCCTCCGGGCCGTCCATGCTCCATTGTCCGGAGGCGTTGCCCGCTTCAACCTTGAACCGGTATTCGGTACCCGGCGTCAAATTCATGATGTGGTAGGAATAAACGCTGCCCGGCACCGTTGTCCGAAGCTGTCCGTTCTGGTAGATACGGTACGAAGCCGCCCCGGCCGGATCGCTGACGCCCGACCAGGTCAGTTTCACGCTGTAAGGCGTAACCTCACCGGTTTCAAGCGACTTGTCCGCCCCCCAGGCCGGCGCCGGCTCTTCCGCCGCCAACCGGACAAACTCGACGTCGTCAAACGCGCCCCACTGTCCGGCCGGCGCGCTGACGTCGAAGCCGATGGTCACCTGCCCGCCGGTGACCTGCACCGGGGCGACGGTGTACTGGCGCCAGTCGCCCCAGGCCGTAACCGCCATGGCCGTCTCCGTCCGCACGCCGCCGGAAACGGCGAACAGTTTCAGCGAAGTGGTCCCGGCGAGGCCGGACTCGCCTCCCTGCGCCCACGCCCGGAGCGCGTATTCCCCGTCTTCCAGACCGTCAAGGGTCTGGGTCAGGGTGAAGGAAAAGTCTTCATCCAGCCAGTAACCCAGCGACCGTTCGCCGCTGTGAACGTCGCCCGTTCCCGGCTTCGTGTGGATGAACACCGCCGGGGTCATGCCGTCTTTCCGCGTGCCGTCGTATGTCCAACCGCTCCAGTCCGATCCGCTGTCCTCAAACCCCGGATTCGCCGCCAGATTGACCGGCGCCGCTTCCGCGCGCCCCGGTGTCCCGACGGCGGCTCCCGCCGCGCCAAAGGCCAGCGTCGCGGCCAGAAACCCGAGAAACAGGCGCCGCCACGCCATCCGCCCAGGCAAGCCGTTCATTTTGCCACCCCCATGAAGTAAACGCTTCCAATATTCGACCTCATTGTAAAGAGTAAAGAGGAGACATCTCAAAAGGTAGGGGGCAAAGCCAACATTTCTGCACCTTTTTCAACCGATTGCGGACGGATGGGCGGTTCCGCCCGGCCACCCCGCCGCGTTCCTCCCGTTGCCGAACAGCCGCCTGATGAACGTCCATGACAGAAAGTCCGGAAAATAAGAAAAAGGAGCCCGAGGCTCCGCGCGTTCAGGTCCATTTCCGGAGAAACAGCCGCAACCCGTGCCGGTGCGCCCACACCAGCAGCAGGAAATTGGCGCACCAGCACCAGATGATCGTTTCGGGATAAGACCGTTGGTACAACCAGACCGATATCGCCAGCATGCCGCACACGACCTGGAAGCTGTCCGCCTCCGACGAGACCGGCCGCCACCCGTTCATCGCCCGCCCCGCCACCAGCAACAGCGCCAGGATAATGGCGTAAACCAGCGACACCTCGAATCCCGTGAGCGCGCTCCAGACGCCGAACGTCGCGGCGATGCCCTTGCCGCCGCGAAAACGGAGAAACGGCGAAAACAGATGGCCGGCCACGGGCGCTACGGCCACCGGAATGACGGCCGGATCGTCCGGTCGGAGGACGCCGGCTTCCAGGAGCGCCGCCACGGGGAGATATCCTTTCAGGAAATCGAGCGCCACCGCCGCCATGCCGAAACGGAACCCGGCCGCCCGCCAAAGGTTGAACGCGCCGGGATTGCCGTCCCCGACCAACCGCAGGTCCACGCGGGCAAGCCGCGCAAGCAGATGGGCGTACATGACAGATCCGGACAAAAAGCCGACCACGGTCCAAAGCAGCGTCATGCGTCCCGTCCGCCTCCCACGCGGATTTGCCTACCTTTCCAGTTTACGCGGCCGAGCAATGAGGTCTGATAAACGGAATACAGCATCACGCCCGCAAAAAACCATGCGGGCAACACATGGAGGGCCGGCATGAGCACGCCGAAGGTCCCCGCATACCGCGCCAGGCGGAACAGTTGCAGCGCATACAGGACGTATCCGATCGCAAGCAGCCAGCCCAGGGGCGTGTGCCACAGGAAGAAAAACAGCTCCGACATAAACAGGCCGATCGCCCACAGCGCGCAGAGAAGCAACGTTTCCCGGCGCAGAATGGACGTGCTGAGCGCCGCGCTTTTGGCGAATCCTTCGATGGCGCTGCGAAGACCGCCGGGATACATGCGGAAGGAAACGAGGCCGTAGCCGAGAAAATTGGCGACCGGGATGCCCGCGGCCGCGTACCGCGCCCCGAGCGTCAGATCGTCCAGCACTTCGGAGCGGACGCCGGCGTGGCCGTTCACCCGCTCGTAATCTTCCCGCGCCGTCACGATGCAGGAACCGTACAGCCCCTTGCGGGCATTGTTCGCCTCGAAAGGGGACATGAAGGCGAAGATGCCGAGCAGATTGAACACCAGCGCCAGTTTCTCGCGAAACCGCGGCGCGACATGATACGGCACGACGGAAATGACGCCGCCCGTCCGTTCCCTTGCCGCGACCAGCGCCTCCAGCGCCCGGGGCGCGAGCCGCACGTCGGCGTCCAGGAAGACGAGAAGGTCACCGGTGGTGTGGCGGAAGCCGTTCCACAGCGCCCAGTTTTTCCCCGTCCACCCCCGGGGCAGGTTGTCGAGACGGACAACCTTCGTGCCGTAGCGCGCCGCTATTTCCCCGGTGCCGTCCTCCGAACCGTCGTCCACGACCACGATCTCCTCGGGCCTCAGGGTCTGGCTGCGCAACGATTCCAGCAGGTGCGGCAGGTTGGCCGCCTCGTTGCGGGCCGGGATGACGACGGACAGCCTTCGGGCGCTTCGCGGCCTTGGGTCTCCGTTTCGGCCCGGCCCGGCCGGATCATCCGGGGATATACCGGGCGATGCGTCCGGTGGAGCGTTCGGGCGGATGTCGCCGGACACCTCCAGGAAGTTTTTGCGAAACAGCCGCCACCCGGACAGGAGGCCAAGCGCCAGTGCCGTGCCGATGATCGCCGCGAGCATTGCCGTCTCCATCTGCCCCACCGTCCCATCCGCAAAAGGTTCAAGCGTGCCTTTGCCGGAAATTGGGTTCCGTTTTGCCCGGAATCGGGTTCCTGTCCGGCAATCGCGAAAAATCTCACAATTCTGTCACATTTATTTTAGCAGAATGCCGGCCGTTCCGAGAACATCTTCGCTGGACGCCGCTGCGTGATCGGACGCCGGGGCAAATGAATTCGTTGAAATAATATATGTGGCCGGACCGTTTTCTCAGCACCACCGGAACGACGTGCTAAAATGGGGAAAAACACAAGAGGGGAATCCGGATGAAGCTGGTGTCGTGGAACGTGAACGGACTGAGAGCCTGCGTGAAAAAAGGCTTTCTCGATTATTTCCGCCAAGCGGACGCGGATATTTTCTGCATCCAGGAAACGAAGGTGCAGGAAAACCAGATCACCCTGGAACTCGGCGAAGCGTACGCCGCTTACTGGAATCACGCGATCCGCAAAGGCTATTCCGGCACCGCCGTGTTCACCCGGCGAAAGCCGCGCGCGGTCCGCTACGGTCTGGAAGAAGACCATGAGCCCGAGGGACGGGTGATCACCCTGGAGTTTGACGATTTTTTCCTCATTAACGTCTATACGCCGAACGCGCGGCGCGATCTGTCGCGGCTCGATTACCGCCTGGAGTGGGAGGACCGGTTCCGCCGCTACGCGCTTGCGTTGGACGCCCGCAAGCCGGTTGTCATCTGCGGCGATCTGAACGTGGCCCATCAGGAGATCGACATCCGGAACGCCAAGTCCAACCGCGGCAACTCCGGGTTCACGGACGAGGAACGGGAGAAAATGACCCGCCTGCTGGAGTCGGGATTCATCGATACGTTCCGGCATCTGTATCCCGACCGGAAGGACGCCTACACGTGGTGGTCCAACATGCCCGGCGTGCGCGCCCGGAACATCGGATGGCGCATCGATTATTTCCTCATCTCCGAACGGCTGCTCCCCGCCCTGGTCGATGCGGGGATCGAAGCGGAGGTGATGGGCAGCGATCACTGCCCCGTCGTGCTGGAACTGGACGAAGCGGCGTTTCCGGGTACCGGCGGAACCCGCGGGGAACGCGGAGAGCGGGATTAGGACGGAAAATCAGGGGAATGCGGGCAAACGAGGCGCAAGTTTTCCGGAGGGGAAAGAAATCATAAAAGAGGAAAATGGTTCAAACCGAAACCACGCATGAAACGAGGCGAACCCGATGGAAAAGCCAACTTCCCCGTTATCCGGAATCGCCATCCTGGGCATCGGCACCGCCGTTCCGCCCCATCGTCTGGAACAGGACGACACGGCGAAGCGGATCGCCGGCGGTCTCGCCGGACACGACGACGCGGCGCGCTGGGTCAGGCGGATTTTCCGCCAGACCAGCGTGGAGACGCGGTACACCTGTGAGCCGGACCTGCTGCAACCGGCGCATCTCAGCCGTTACGCCCCGGGCTCGACCCGCCCCGACATTCCCGCCACTTCGGAACGCCTGGACGTGTACCGGCGGGAAGCCGTCCCGCTGGCGCTGGAAGCGGCCCGCCGGGCGTTGCGCGACGGCGGCGTGACCGCGTCCGGCATCACCCATCTGATCACGGTGAGCTGCACCGGGTTGTTTCTGCCGGGACTGGACAGCGAGCTGGTCTGGCGGCTCGGGCTGTCCAGGGACGTAAACCGCATTCCGCTGACGTTTGTGGGCTGCGCGGCCGGCATGACGGCGCTCCGGCTGGCCCGGGAACTGGCGGCGTACGACGCCCGCGCCCGAATCCTGATCGTGTGCGTCGAGTTGTGCACGATTCACATTCAGCCGTCGGTCGCGCGCGAGGATTTGTTCGCCGCCTCGCTGTTCGGCGACGGCGCCGCGGCGTGCGTCGTGGGCCGGGCCGTTCCGCGGCGGGACGGCAACGCCATGGCGCCGGCGGCTCCGTTGCGGAAGGACGATGTCGGGGAGGAAGCCGTTCCGCGCAAGGGCGGTGTGTTCGTCCTGGGCCGGGCCCGCACGACGCTGATCCCCGACACGATGGAGGACATGTGGTGGAGGGTGGGCGACACCGGTTTCCGCCTGTATCTGTCGCCGCAAATCCCGTCGTTGATCGGCCGGTACGTCCCCGCGGAAATCGCCCGCCTGCAGGAGGAGGGCGACGACCCCGCGCCGGAATGGTGGGCGATCCACCCCGGCGGCCGCGGCATCGTCGATGCGTTGCAGCAGGCGCTGGAACTGACGGACGCGCAGACGCAGGCCAGCCGTGACGTCCTGCGCCGCCACGGCAACATGTCGTCCGCCACCATCCTGTTCGTCCTCCGGGAGATCCGGCGGGAACTGGATGCGCAGGCCCGGGAACCGAAACGGGGGATGGCCCTCGCCTTCGGCCCCGGAATGACCGCGGAATTGATGCGGATGGATTATGTTCCGGCCGGTGCGCTGCAGGCGCCGGTCCTCCCGGGTGAGCGGGATGTGGCGGCGGTTCCGTGAGCGGGCGGCGGCGCCGGAACTGATGGACGAGGCGTTCCAAGGCGGAGCGGAGCTGCGGGAAGCGTACCGCCACCTGCGGCGGCTGAACCGCCTGTTTGGCGCGGCGCGTCCCGTCCTTTACGGCGTGCGGCGCCTCTGGACGGAGGCGGGGCGGCCCGCGGCGTTGTCCGTGCTGGACATCGGCGCCGGTTCCGGCGACGTCAACCGTCTGTTGCTGCGCTGGGCGGACCGGCAAGGCCTCCGCATGACCGTCGTCCTGGCCGACCGGTCCGAGGAAGCCTGCGCGGAAGCCCGGCGGCTGTTCAGGGGCGAACCGCGCGTCCGCGTCGTGCGCGGCGACCTCTTTCGGCTGCCGCCGGCGTGCGCGGACATCGTGACGGCGACGCAGTTCGCCCATCACTTCGCCCCGGACGAGCTGCCGCGCGTCGCGCAATGCCTGCTGCGCGCCTCCCGGCTCGGCGTCGTCCTGTGCGACATCCACCGCCACTGGGTGCCCTGGCTGGCCGTCTGGCTGGCAACCCGGCTGCTGTCGCGCAACCGGTTCATCCGCCACGACGGCCCCTTGTCCGTGGCCAAGGGGTTTGTTGCCGATGACTGGCGCCGCCTGGGGGAAGCGCTCGCCGACGGCGAGCTGACCTGCCGGTGGCGGCCGCTGTTCCGCCATGTGGCCGTCATCCGGCGCGTTGCGCCGGACGTCGCGTTGGACGTCGCGCCTCATGCCCCACCGGACGATGCGTTGGACGTCGCGTCCCGTGCCGCGCCGGACGATACGCCGGCCGCCGCTCGGAACGTTGACTGGAACACCGCACGGCGCGCGGCCCCGGCCGCCGTTCGGAACGGCGGCCCTCATGCGCCGGAAGAGGAACCGCTGCCCGGGATCCGGAACCTCAGCCTTTCGAATCGGATGCCCGGTTCCTTGGACCGCCGGTCCCGGCCCGAAGAAGGGGATCGGCCATGACGGACGCGGACGTCGCCGTCGTCGGCGCGGGGCTGGCGGGGGGCAGCATCGCGTATGCGCTTGCTTCCCGCGGATGGCGCACCGTTCTGTTCGACCGGTACGCGCTGCCCCGCCACAAGGTGTGCGGGGAATTTCTCTCCCCGGAATCCCGCGCCTCGCTGGACGCGCTGGGCTTGCGCCCCCTCGTCGAATCGCTCGATCCGGCCGCAATGGAGACGGCGCGCCTGGTGTCGGCCGGCGGCGCGTCGCTCGTCCTCCCTCTCCCCGGTGTGGCGTGGGGGATCAGCCGCCGCGCCCTGGACGCCGCCGTGCTTCGGGCCGCGCTGGCCCGGGAGGCCGAATGGCGACCCGGCGCCCTCGTCATCTCCGTCCGCCGGCACGAACGGGGCTACCGGCTCGAATGGCGCGAGCGTGAGCGCTGCTGTGCCATGGACGCCCGGGCGGTCATCGGCGCCTGGGGACGGCACACCGTTTCCGGCATCGCGGCCGCGGCGGCCGAGGCCGGAGCGCCGGCCGGGTTCCACCGAGCGGCCGGCGCCGTAACGGCGACAGCGGCCGCATCCCGCCGGGCGGCCGGCTCCCGGACGGGGCAAGGGGCGCCCGGCGCCTTCGTCGGCGTCTCGGTCCACCTGACGGGGATCGTGCCGGAACGGTCGGTGGAGCTTTACTTTTTTCACGGCGGATACGCGGGCCTCGCCCCGATCGAGGAGGGCCGCTACAATCTGGCCGCCCTCGTCGACTGGCGGACGTTCCGGGATTCCGGCGGGACGGTGCGCGGCGTCGTGGAAACGGCGTCCCGCCGCAACCCCGCGCTGGGCCGCAGACTGGCGGACGGCGAGCCCGTCCCCGGCACCGAAGCGGCCGTCGCGCCGGTGGTGATCAGCCGCCGGCCGGTTCCCTGGGACGCCGTGCCCCGCCTCGGGGACGCGGCCGCGGTCGTGCCGCCGCTCTGCGGCGACGGAATGGCGATGGCGCTGCGTTCTGCCGCCCTGTGCGCGCCGCTCGCCGACGCCTTCCTGCGCGGCGCCATCCCGCTGGACGAATGGCGGCGGGCGTATGCGGAGGCGCTGCTGGCGGAATGGCGGGGGCCCCTGCGTTGGGGGAACCGGCTGCAACACCTGGCGGCCATACCCTTTGGGCTCGACCTGGCCTTCCGGGCGGGCCGGGTCGTTCCCGGCCTGGCGCAGCGGTTGGTGCGGGCCACGCGATTGATCGACTGAAGCGACCTCGCCCGACGGCGCCCCGCTCGCTCCCGGCAAGTTTCCGCACCGAAACGTTCTGGCGGGCGGACGGAACGACCAACAACAACCCCCGGCCCCTGCGGATCCCGCCGCAGTTGCCGGGGGTGAAACCGTCATGCGTTGGACGCGTTCCCCGCGAGGGCGGTCATGACCCGGGCAAATCCGTCGCGGATCACGTGACGGGCCCGGCGGTCGAACGGCGTCTCGCTCTTATTGATCAGGATCAGCTTGTCGCCCGGATAGTACATAAGCAGACCGGCGGCCGGCTGCACCGTGAGCGAGGTGCCGGCAACGATCAGCACGTCCGCCCGCTCGATGTAGTGGACCGCCTGCCGAAGCACGTCCGGGTCCAGACTTTCCTGGTACAGCACCACGTCGGGTTTCACAATTCCCCCGCAGGCGTCGCAACGGGGCACCTTGTCCGGCGAACCGACAACGTAATCGAGCGAGAAGGATTTCCGGCAAACCAGACAGCGGTTGCGGTGCACCGATCCGTGCAACTCCAGCACGTTCCGGTTTCCCGCCATCTGGTGGAGACCGTCGATGTTTTGCGTGATCACCGCCTTGAGCTTTCCCCGCTTTTCCAGATCCGCCAGCGCACGGTGCCCCGGATTCGGCCTGGCGTCGGGATAAATCATCTTCGCCCGGTAAAACGCGTAAAATTCCTCGGTATGCTTCATAAAAAAGTCACGGCTCAAAATCTCTTCCGGCGCATGGGCGCTTCCATGGTTCGAATGGTACAGGCCGTCTGCCGAACGGAAGTCGGGAATGCCGCTTTCGGTGGACGTGCCCGCCCCTCCAAAAAACACGATGTTGTCGCTTTCGCGCACCAGGCGCCCGGCTTCTTCGAGATCCGGAATTCCGGCCATGTTCTCACCTCCGGGAACTTGCTGCCGTGCGATGACCGTCTCTCCAAAGCTGAAAATAGACCCGGCGCTTCCCGGTTGTCAAGCGCCTTGCCGGCCGCCTCGCCAACCTGTGCCCGTTTGGCCGGAACCGGGGGAATCGGTCGCCGGCGTTCACAAAAAACCGCCCGGAACGCTTCCGGGCGGACAAGGCCGATGGAGGCCGGCAAAAGACTACGGTTGCCGGGGCTGCGGTTTACGGCGCCGAATTGGCGGCTTGTTGCGCCGACAATTCCGCGACGATTTGGTTCACCGGCTGGAACAACAATTGATACAGGAGCGCGGCTTCTTCCTGACGGAGGAGCGGCGACGCGGAGCGGAAATCCACCGTCCCGTCTTCCGCCCGGGTCACTTCCGGACCGTGGAGCCCCAGCCCCGCCATCATTCGCACCGCGGCTGCCGCCCAGGGTGCGGTGCCGTCCGCCAGCCGGATGTCCGCGAACAGGTCGTCCGGATACAGTTGGCGATAGGCGTTCCAGACCATGACCGCCGCTTCCTGCCGGGTGACGGCGCGATCCGGCGCGAAGTTGCCTCGTCCGTCGCCGGCCACCAGGCCCAGTTCATGCGCGGCCTGCACGTACGGGGCAAGGGGATGGCCCGCGAGATCGGCGAAAGCGTACGTTTCCGCGGGCGATCCGTCAAGCCCGCTGATCCCGAGCAGATGATACACCAGTTCCGCCCGCGTCACGGGCTCCTTGGGATGGAACGGCCGCCCCGTTTCGTTCGGATAATGGCCGAGCGACTGCAGCGCCAGAATGTACGGCGCGTACGCGCTCGCGGCGTCCACGTCGGTGTATCCGGCGGGAGCGTCGCCTTTGCGGGCGTAACCGAGCGGATTGAGGTAAGGCTCGTTCATGTACACCGTTTCGCCGTCGTCCCCCGTCCCGAAGGCGGTGAAGCGTTGCGTCAAATTGTCGACAAACAGGCGGTCGTCGACCTGACGCAGGACGCGGGACCCGAGCAGGGCGTCGGACAGCGTCAGGGTGCCGTCCTCGTTCGCCTCCACCCGGTAGACAAGGCTCCGGAGCCGGAGGTCGGCGTAAACCCCTTCCAGCTTCGCCAGATCTTTGGCCGGGGACGGGTCAAACGCCGCCAGCTCGGCGGGCGCCGTGTACGCCGGGAAGAAAGTCGCCATGAATTGGGCGTAAAACAGGTCGCGCAGCGCGCCGTTCTTGTTGTACGTCAGAAAGACGCCGGTTTTCTCCCCGGGGATGAGGAGCAACAGCGAACTGTTGCCGGGCAGGTCGCCCAGCTTGGTCAACACGTCGTCGCTGCTGCCCGCCAGCGGCAATTGCGCCGGCGCTTCAAATCCGTAGGTCGTATCCGGCAGCAGCGGATGGAGCGCGGAATGGTACACCCCCATCTCCGCCACGGTCGCCGCCGTGAGAATCCGGGCGCCGCCCGGCGCCTCGCCCCCGTTCAGGAACGCAAGCATGAACTTGCCGATATCCTCGGCGGTGGACAGCATGCCGCCGTGCGGCATGATCGTCGGTACGAGCGCATAGGGGGCGATCGGCTGGTCGGCCGCGTCGTAGCCCGTGGCGAGGCGTTCCAGCAACGGCCCTTTCAATTCGAATCCGCTGGCGGTCATGCCGAGCGGTTCGAACACGTGCTTTTGCATATACTGCTCGAACGGTTCCCCGCTGGCGTTTTGCACGATCAGGCCGAGCAACAGATAGGCAAAGTTGTCGTACATATAGGCCGTCCCCGGCTTGCGGACGACCGGCGGCATGTGTTGCCTGACGTAATCTTCCATGGCGACATACCGGTCGAAATCGGCATGCAGGTCTTCGCTCTTGGGGTCGCGGACTTCAAATCCGCTCCGGTGCGTCAGCAGATCCGCGACGGTCACCGGCGCATCGAAGGGATTGTTGAATTCGAGACCCGGCAAGTATTCGCGAATGTCCGCCCGCAGGTCGATCTTCCCTTGTTCGGCCAGTTGCATGACCGCCACCGCCGCAAACGTTTTGGACACGGAGGCGATGCGGAACACCGTCCGGGCCGGATCGACCGCTTCCTGACGTTCCGCGTCGGCGTACCCATAGCCTTTTTGCGCCAGGACCTGGCCGTCTTTGACAATGACGACCGCCGCCCCTACATAATGAGGCTTCGCCTGTTCCGAAGCAAAAAAGGCGTCCAAAAAGGCTTCGGCCGACTCCGGCGTGAGCGGAGTCTCGACCGCCGGGACGGCCCCGGCGGCCCGGGCCATCGCGGGCGCGGGCAGCGTCCATGCGGCAACCAGCATGAACGCGAGCAGCACGCGCCAGATGGCGTTGCGATTCAGACGATGGACCAGGTACATGGTTTCTCCTCCCCAATGATTTCTTCATCCATGGACCGGACGGCGTCCTTTGGCCCGCCCTTTTCGTTCCGTCGGTCGGGTCAGGGCTTCACCGCCAGCAAGATGACGGCAATCAGGACGAGCGGACCCAGGATCAGCACCCACGCCATCGGCCGGGCATAATTGACGGTCCAGCCGATGCCGAAGCGCTTTTCGAGAAACAACGCCGGATCTTCCGGGTTGAAATAAAACAGCCCGAGTTTCCAGTATCGGTCGTCGTCGCGGTTCACCGTCCCGGTGGGTGCGCCCGCATCCCGGACGCGGACGCGGCTGCCCCCCTGCCCGGTCATGAAGCCGAGCGTCAGCACCCCGAGCAGGATGAACTCGACCACGGCCAGTACCACGGCGATGCTGAGGGACACGTCAAATTGCAGCAGCATTTGCAGCGGAATGAGCGTGAACGACAGAACGAGCAGAAATCCGCTGATCAGCGTGAAGCCGGACCACTTGCGCCGGAACACCAGATTTTGTTGCAGCGACTTGTGCGGATGGGCCGCGTCGATCTGCTGCTTGCTCGCGGCGATGCTGTAATTGACGATCCAGAATACGAGAATGAGAAACAGTTGGGCCGCGACCGGCATCAGCACCGCGGCGTAACTTTTGTCCACCACGTTGGTCGGGTTGCCCTGGAAGTCGAATTGCATCACGATCCGCTCCGGAAACCGGTCGTAGAAGGCGAGGCACATCACGGCCGTCGTCGCCGCGACGAGCAGATGCGGAACCAGCCACCAGTTGGAATAGGCGCGCTTCTCGCGGTGAAAACCGGTGTCCACAACGATCTGCTGCACTTCGGGGGACAACAGCCCGCGCCGCTCCTTCAACGCTTTCATGCGGAAATGAAACCGCAGATACAACGCCGAATGCGCGATCAGCAGCGCGCCCGCAAGCACCGGCAGCAACCAGCCGAGGCTGTTCTCGTCCAGGTATGCGGCGGCCGGCACGCCGGCCAGCAGCGTCATGCCCGCGAACGTTCCCGTTCCCAGCGCATACGCCCGCCGCATGCCGCGGATTTCAGGATCGTGGTAATACTTCTCTTCAATCGACACTCCGAAACTTTCCGTTTTTCTGATCAAATAGGGAATCGCCGTCACCATGACACCGAGCGGCACCAACACCACAAGCAGAAAAACCAGCGACAGGCCGTTCACCTTTCGCCCCCTCCCTCAGCGAATTGCCGGTAAAGACGCCGGCACACCTCGCGGAAACGAGCTTCGTCCACGCCGCGGCAAATCGACTCGGCCACGAGCGGACGCAACCGCTCCTCGAGCCTGCGGAAAAACGCCTCGTCCGCCGCGGGCATCGGCTGCGGCTGGACGAGCGCCCCTTTCTGGCGATGAATCTGGATGTACCCTTCCTGCTTCAGATATGTGTACGCCTTGTTGACCGTGTGCAGGTTGATGCCCAGATCCGCGGCCAGAGACCGCACCGAGGGCAGCGGTTCCCCCGGCCGGAGCGCTCCCGACGCGATTCCTTCAATGATCTGGTTGGACAATTGGAGATAAATCGGCACATCGGACTGTAAATCGATACGGATCAGCATTGCATACTTTTCACATCCCGTATGATTGTTATATATGTAATATAACAGTTAGAAAATAAAATGTAAAGGATGACCGGTGCCGGGGCCCGTGCGGAATTCGGTCCCCTTTGCGAACTCAAAAACCTCCGAATCCGGGTCTCCCGTTCGATCCGTGGCATTTGTACAATCCCGCGGCCACAAGCCATCATAAGCTATACCGGAAACCACACGCCGAGGAGAGGAGGATGGCTCTCATGACCCATTGCCCCCAAGTGCTGCCGCAGCAAGTTTATGAAGAACCGGTTCATGTATTTCAGGATTTCTTTCATCCCCAAGTCGTCCAGGTTGTGCAACCGGTCCAAATCATCAGACGGCATCATGTCGTCCCCGTTCCGCAATTTGTGAACAGTTACTCGGTGAAGGATGTCTGCTGCATCTCTTCCCTCCGCCGCAAACGCCGCCGCTGATTGACGGCCAATGCCAAAGATCCCGCCGGATGTCACGGGCGGGATCTTTGGCGTTTGGAGCCTGCATCATTTCAACCGGGACAAGCCCGAACCGGGGGTTTGCAACGCCGCGGCGTCGTCCCCCCCCCCCCGAAACCGTGCCGGTTTTCCTACTTTATTAATTTGAGAAACATTAAAAAACTTAGTATACTAGGGGCATGAAAGGAGAATGACCATGGCGAATACGGTCAAACCAATGGAAATCGGCATCAGCACGTTTCTGGCCACGACGCCGGATCCGGCGACGGGCAAGTCCGTCAGCCAGGCCGAACGGCTGCGTCAGGCGGTGGAGGAAATTGTGCTGGCCGACGAGGTCGGCCTCGATGTGTATGGCATTGGCGAGCATCACCGGCCGGATTACGCGGCCAGTGCTCCCGCGGTGGTGCTGGCGGCGGCCGCGTCCAAAACCAAGCGGATCCGGCTCACCAGCGCGGTCACCGTCCTGTCCTCGGACGATCCGGTGCGGGTGTACCAGCAGTTTGCCACCCTGGACGCCATCTCCGGCGGACGGGCCGAGATCATGGCCGGACGGGGCTCGTTTATCGAATCGTTTCCGCTCTTCGGCTACAACCTGGAAGATTACGACGAACTGTTCGAGGAAAAGCTGGAGCTGCTTCTGGCCATTCGCGCTTCCGAGAAAGTGAACTGGCGCGGCGGACACCGTCCCGCCATTCGCAACCTGGGCGTCTATCCCCGCGCCGTGCAGGATCCGCTCCCGGTATGGATCGCGACCGGCGGCAACCCGGAATCGGCCATTCGGGCCGGCACGCTGGGCCTTCCCGTCGTGTTCGCCATCATCGGCGGCATGCCGGAGCGGTTTGCTCCGTTGGTCGACCTTTACAAAAAAGCGGCGGCGCAGGCCGGGCACGACCCGGACAAGCTGCCGGTGGCGACGCATTCGCACGGCTTTGTCGCGGATACGACCGAGCGGGCGTGCGAGCTGTTTTTCCCCGGCGAGCAGGCCCAAATGAACATCATCGGGCGCGAGCGGGGATGGCCGCCCTACACCCGCGCGACCTTCGACACCGAGCGCAGCCTCCGGGGTTCGCTTTATGTCGGCGATCCCGAATACGTCGCGGAAAAAATCGTGCTCTTGCGCCGAAATCTGGGCGTCACCCGCTTTTTCCTGCACGTTGATGTCAGCCTTGTCCCGCACCGCGAAGTGCTGCGTTCCATTGAACTGCTGGGCACGAAGGTCGCGCCCCTGGTGCGCAAGGAGATCGCCCGGCTGGAAGGGCAAGCGGAATAAAAACCCTGCGCCCGGACGTTCATCCGACACCCCGAACCAAAAAATCTGCGACGGAAACGGAGGAATCGGCCATGAAATGGTTGGTGACCGGCGCCAATGGGAAACTGGGGCGCAAAGTGGTGGAGACGCTGTTGAAATCCGTGCCGGCAAGCCGGTTGGCGGTCAGCGTCCGGCATCCGGAGAAGGCGGAAGACCTTCGAGCACGGGGAGTGGACGTCCGGCAGGGCGACTTTGACCGCCCGGAAAGCCTGGACGCGGCTTTTGCCGGCATTGACCGGATCCTGATCATTTCCACGGACGGGGACAACGAAACGCGGATTCGCCAGCATACGAACGCGGTGGAAGCGGCCGCGCGCGCGAAAGTAAGTTTCATCGCCTATACGAGCCTCGCGAGGGCAAGAGAAAGCCGGTTGTTCCTCGCGCCGCCTCACCGGGCCGCGGAGGAGGCCATTTTGAAAACCGGCATTCCCTACGCGATTCTCCGCAACAACTGGTACCTGGAGAACGAGCTCGCGAACATTCAGGCCGTGCTGAAAGGCGCGCCCTGGGTGACGTCCGCCGGCGCCGGCAAAGTGGGCTGGGCCCTGCAACAGGAATACGCGGAAGCGGCGGCCGCCGTGCTGGCCGGGAGCGGACACGAGAACACCATTTACGAGCTGTCCGGAAAACCGCTGACGCAGGAACAACTGGCCGCCGCCCTGGGCACCGTTTTGGGCCGGGACGTTCCCGTGCAGCAGGTCGACGACGCCGCCTATGCGGACATCATGAAAAAAGCCGGCGTGCCCGACCCCGTCATTCCGTTTCTGGTCTCGATCCAGCAAGGCATTCGGGAAGGGAATCTCGAGGTCGAGAGCAACGATTTCGAAAAGCTGCTCGGCCGCCCGCTCACGCCGATTACCGAGGCCCTGAAACAACTGGTCGCCACGATTTCCTGAACGGCGCAGCCGGCGCTGTCGCCTTCACGAACGATCTTTCCGGCCGAACGGCCGGTTTTTCTTTGCCCTTATTTCCACGTCACGTCGGCGGCGGACGGACTCCGCACATGCTTCACATACGCTTCGGCGCTGGCCCGGATCTGTTCCTCCGAAGCGGCCGCCGCATTGCAGAACGTAAAGGGGGCGAGAAACCGCATGCCCGTCAAATTGGCCACGGCCTGCAGGGGAGCCGTCAATTCGCCGATCGTAAAGCGGTTATATCCGTCCCACCGATAGGCGTCCTCGGAGCTGCCCGCCGAAATGGCCAGCATGAGTTCCTTGTCGCGCAGACGGGTGCCGCCGGGGCCGAACGCCCACCCGTAAGTCAACACATCGTCCTGCCACTGCTTCAACAGGGCGGGCGTGCTGTACCAATAAAATGGAAACTGGAAGACGACCCGGTCGTGCGCCTCCAAAAGCCGCTGTTCCTTTTCCACGTCGATTTTGAAATCGGGATAGGCGGCATACAATTCGCGAACCGTCACACGGGGTTCCTGCCGGATTCTTTCCGCCCAGGTTTTGTTGACGCGCGATTGGGACATATTGGGATGCGCCACCAGAACGAGAATGTTCATCGCTGGTTTCCTCCCGGTCGAAATTGATGTGCACCTTCAACCTATCCGACCGGGGAAACGGCCATCAAGCGGACTTCCAACAAATTATTGTGTTAAATTGTTGAACATTCTCAAACGGACAGAACGCCGACAAAATAGAGGAACACCAGAATGATCATGGCGGGCGCCACCACGCGGAGCAGGAACATCCAGATTCGGTACCAGAATCCCGTCAGCCCCGCTTCTTCTCCGGCCTTTTTCCAGACGTATCCCGCAAACAGCGTCACCATGAGCCCGCAAAACGGCATCAAAATGTACGCGGTGGTGAAATCGACCCAATCAAAGATCGTTTTGCCGCCAGGCTGCCACGGGCTTAGCACCCCGCCCACGGACAGCGCCGACGGAATGCCGGCCAGGAAACAGACCGCCGAAACGATGACCGCCGCCTTCTTCCGGCTCCATTTCCAGCGTTCCATCGCGTAGGCGACGGGAACCTCCAGGATGGAAACGGCGGATGTCAACGCGGCAATGGCCAGCAACAGGAAGAACAATCCGCCGAACAAAAATCCCAACGGCATTTGGGAAAACGCCGCCGGCAACGCCATAAACGCCAGGCCCACGCCCTCACCCGGTTCCATGCCAAAGGCGAAGACGGTGGGAAAAATGATGAGTCCCGCAATAAACGCATACAGCAGATCCCCGGAACCGATGGCCCAGGTCGCGGACCCGAGCGACTGCTTTTTGTTCACATAGGAACCGTACGTCATCATGCACCCCATGCCAAGGGACAGCGAAAAAAAGGCGTGTCCAAGGGCAATGAGCGCGGACTCCGCATCCAGCTTCGAAAAATCGGGCTTCAAAAAGTACTCCACGCCTTCCCCCGCTCCCGGAAGCGTCAGCGAACGCCACATCAATATCAGCAAAATGACGAAAAAGCTGGGGATCAAAATTTTGTTGAACCTTTCGATGCCCGCTGATACGCCCCGGGCAATGACCCAGCCGGTGACCGCCACGGTCACCGCTTGCCAAAATACCGGCAGATAACCGGAAGCGAAGTTGAGGAATTTGGCTTTATAATCCGTCGATTCGCCAAACAAGAGACCCGTAAAGGATTCCACGGTATAATGCAGCGTCCATCCGGCCACCACGGCGTAATACGACATGATCAAAAAGGCGGTAAGGATGAAAAAGAACCCCAGGATTCCCCAATGCCTTTTCCCGGTCAATTGGTACAGGGAACCGGCGGCGTTGCGCCTCCCGCTGCGTCCGATCGCCATCTCCGCGAGCAAAACGGGCAAACCCACGATGAGCAGACAGACGATGAACAGCAGGAAAAAGGCGGCTCCCCCGTGCTGTCCCGTGATATACGGGAATTTCCACATGTTGCCGAGCCCCACCGAACTGCCGATCGCGGCCAGAATGAAGCCCGATGACGTAAACCGTTCGTTGTTCGGCAGCCTGGTTGAGGCCTGCTTGGATGTCCGACGATTCATGTGATCTGTTGGTCCTTTCCCTGACGGATTTGTCCAATCTCCTCCATTTGGCCGGCCAGCCGGAGCATCGGATGGAAGATTGGTCGTTTTTTCAAAGATATCACGGGAAACCGCCTGCCTGAAAGCGTTAACATTTACCAACCAAAAGCTTCGATCCTCAGGACCGAAGCCGGGAAGGCTTAATACTCTCCTTTGATGACAAAGAACGAACCCCGGATGGTGCCGGCCAGTTTCGATTTCTGCCGGGCGAACTTGAACTTCGCAAGTTCCGCCGGCACCTCCATCCCTTCGGACAGCTTGAACCCGACGGCCCGCTTCTTGGGATCATCGAGCGTATACATGACGTTGACCACCAGACCGTCCTCGTAAAAGACGTAGGCCATCCTGATATTGTCCACCTGGAACTGCGACGTTTCCAGCGGTTTGGCCGAAAGCTCGATGCCGCGCTCTTCCTTCAGAATCCGGTTCACGTACGCCAGCGTATCCTCGCTTTCGCTTGCCGGCACGACCGTGAAGGGATGCTTGTATTTGTTCCAATAGTAACGGGCCTCATGGGCGCGCAAGCCGGCCAGCGCTTCGGCCACCGGAGACGACTCCAGCCCGGCCGTGGACACTTGGTTGAAATCGACGACGTAAGCCAAGTTTCATTCCCCTCCCGTTATTGCTCCAATATTTTTTGAAGTTCACCGCACCATTTGCTCCACCCGTACCTTGCGCCGTTCAGCGCCGGCTCGTTGGAGATGCCCGTCTGTTCGAGGTGCAGGTTCACCATGCCGTTCCCCAAATCCTGCAGCGTCCAGGTGACCGTGTGCTTCTCTCCGCTTTCCCAGGTGTAGGACAACCGGGTCGGTTCCTCCACGATCAGCTCTTCTCCCTCAATGATGCCGTTCCAATATTCCGTCGGCGTCGTGCGAAACTGAAACCGGTGGCCCACGACGGGCTTGAAATTGTTCTCCATCGGTTCGCCGGTGTGGATATTGGCCACCCACTTGGCCAGCTTGCGCGAGTCGGTCAAGGCGGACCAAAGCTTCTCGACGGACGTCTTGAACTGAAAATCCATGGACAACGTCAAACTCATTCTTCTTCCTCCTCCAAAAGTTGATGGAGGCGTTTGAGATTCGCACTCCAGAACCGGCTGTAGAAATTCACCCAATCCTGCACTTCCTGCAGCGGTGCGGCGTTGAGCCGGAATCGCGTTTCCCGGCCGACTTTCCGGTCCACCACCAGACCGGCTTCTTTGAGAATGGTCAAATGCTTGGACACCGCCGTCCGCCCCATTGCAAAATGTGGCGTCAACTCATGAAGCGGCAGTTCTCCCGCTTCTGCCAGCAATTGAATCAGGCGACGCCTGGTCGGGTCTGCAATCGCATCAAACACATCCCGCCTCTGGCCGTTGTCGTTCACAGCAACCATCTCCGATTCCATCACTCCGAAGCGCAAATCCGTCATCGTGCGGCAGGATCACATTCAACCCGGGGTCGCCGCGGGCAGCCGCATGGGACATGGCCGCCCGATCATGGAATCCCTCCTCCCATTGTTTCCCAGGGCCCGGTTGACGATTCGGTAATAGGACACCATTTGGTGTCGGATTCATTATATGACACCTTTTGGTGTCATGTCAACCCCAACCTTTTTCGCCTTTGAGGTCGGCGGAAGCCATTCGACGATTGGCATAAAAAAAACGTCAGGGCCCCCATCCCTGACGGTCTTCGAAATGTTGCGATGCCTGTGAATCCCGCATCAATGCGATGCATACCGATAGGCGGACAGCGTCCGGCCCCCCCATAAAAATACAATGATGCCGACAATGGGGGTCAAAATGATTGCGGTGATCATGGGATCGTAATGCGATCCGTAATTCGGAAACAAGAAAAACCCGACGTTGGCGCTGGCGTGCAGGAGGACGCCCATCAGGACGCTGTGGCCGGTGTTGTTGTAGATCCATACGATGACAATTCGCAACAACACGGTCACCCAACCGTGCCATGCGATCCAGGCCGCATCGTGCCCGGCCTGCAGATAGGGAACAATGTGCCAGGCCGCCCATATGCCGCCGCAAACGAGACCGGTCGTCAACGCGCTCCATCGTTGCTGCAGCGGATCGACGACATGGATCATCCAGCCCGCCTCTTCCCCCACGGCGGCAATGAAGAACACGGCAAAGAGAACCGGAATCATCAGGATATTCAGATCCGGTCGGGGGAGCGGATAATTCAGGCTTGACATGAGCAGGTAGGAGGCGAACAAAACCGCCGGGATGAGCAAAAGCGCCGGCCAATACCAGGCTTTGTTCCGGACCGCGCTCCAATCGACCGCCCGTTTGAAGAGACGCCTGACTCCCTTTCCCTTTTCTTTCCGGTAAGCAAAGATGCACGCGGTAATCAACGGGAAAAAGGCCATGAGCGAGCTCACCGGAAGATTGATCGGGATGTCGGGTTCACCGAGCCGATCGGCCAGCAGCCACAGGAACAGAGAAAAAGCAAAAACCGTCAAACAAAACCCAAGGGCCGACTTCACAGGTGACGCGAATGTTCGCATTTGGCTGCAACCTCCAGTGTATTCGGAGGTTCATCATGTCCGAAGAAGGCTGCGGGGGTAACGCCCCGAAGCGCGGCATGTGAACCGATTGACGCATCTGCGGCTTCTCGGTCACGAAGCCGCACCCGCCTGGCGATCGGAACGCAGGCGCTCGGAATGGCCGATGTGATGACCGGGGGGGATCGCCCGGCAGTTCCCATCGGTTTTTGCCGTTCCCGGCACGATCTCATCGTAACCGATTTGGCGGCATTTTGGAAGGAAGCGTCAACCCATCGGCCCTCGTCTCTTTCAAAGCATGGCCAAGCCCGGTCCGCATGCGGACCGGGCTTTTAGGTTCCGCACTTCGGTGCATGTTGCGGAAAAGGAATTGATCGAGGCAGAGGCTACTGCGATTTCCCCGGAAGAAGGCCTTCGGCGATCAGCTCCTGCGTAATGTCCGCGGCAACGTTTTGAATGCCGGGGAACAAGTCATGCTCCGTCAATCCGTAATGCAACAGTTGACTGTTCATCCGCTCGCGGGCCTCTTTTTTGATCACGATTTTATACAAATATTTATGGCTGTCCGGAAGCTCATCCAGAGGGACGATCTTTGCCGACCTGGGGAATACCGTAAAGGTGCCGGCTTGCTTGATGATTCTCGGATTGTTGAGCGGACCGATCGCGGCGGCGGGCTTTACGATGTCGTTCTTGGCATTGGGGCCGAAGAGCGCGTTAAAGGCCGGTTCCGTCACGTTGGGGATGTAGCCGGGCTTGAGAAACTTGTAAAATCTGAACGCCTTGTTTAACCTGACAGGGTCGAGCACCCAGACTGCTTTGTCATGATTCCTTTCCTCCTCGTTGACCGGCTCGCCGAGAGCGAACAACAGGGCGACCAACGCTTCCCGCGACCAATCCAGGAGGCGGGTCGGCACGCCGTAGTGCTGCATCAGGAAGAGCCAACCCCAATAGGAATTCCGATCCTCGGAGAAGGGGAAATAGGGAAGTTGTCCATCCAGGTAGGGATAGGCAAGCGACCGAAATTTGGACAAATAAACGACTTCCGCCTGCGCCCCGAGTCCTCGGGCGATCGTCGGCGTTAAATGAAACGTCGTGCTTTTCACGCCCCGGAACCAAAGCTAGCAGGAATCCGGTTTGTTGGGGGGGACATACCATCTGATAGAATTGGTCAACGGCTTTCAAATATTCCTCTACCGTCTCAATACCCGTGATTTCAAAAATGGGGCGGCCGGATGAACGGACGGTTGCAGGTTTGGCCATTCCGCGCTTTCCTCCCGAAATGAACGTTCCGCCATAATGTATGTGCGTTCGCCCAGGGAGGTTCAGCGATCGTCAATTCCTTTCCCGGAAAACATCCTCGATGCATAGAATTTGGAAGAATTATTCAACATTTATATAATTCAAACGAAATATTAAACAGAGTGTGATCTTTCCTTTATGAGGAAACTTATGTTCATTCCTCTCATGGCCTTCTTAACCCTGTCGGCCTGCTCGGGCGGCAGCAAAGATGCGAGCGCACCGCCGGCCGATACAACAGCACAAACGGATACAGCACCAAAACAGGAAGACAACAAGCCAGATGATAACCAGCCGTCGGATGCCGAGGTAGACGAACGTCCCGCCCGCCGAACCGGTGCGCCCGGAGCCGCTCCGCGAACGCGGCGAACACCTTGCTCACGAACCGGTCCCGGCGGCGGATCAGCCGGGTCGTCATGTGCCGGTACGCCTCAGGCACGGGCAGCACACGCAGCTCCCCGTCTCCTTCCGGCAGCGAGGATACGGGCGGCAGCGTCGCCCCCAGGCCGGACCGCACGCAGCCCAGCATCGTCTCCAACGTCGCGGTCTCGCGGGCGGGCGGATCGTCTGCCAGTCGATGCATGGCGGCGCGCTGATGCAATACAACCGGTTCGTCCGGGAAGCGATCGCGCCGTCGGCGTTGAAACCGAAGGGCCGGCAGCTTGAGGAACACGGCGGCAGCGGCGAATTCACCGTCCCCCGCGAAATGACGCACGAGGACATCGAGGCGATCGTCGAAGGGTTCGCGGCGGCCGCGCTGCGGGCGAAGCAGGTCGGATTCGACGGCGTCGAGGTGCATGCGGCAAACGGCTATTTGCTGGATCAGTTTTTGTCCGAGGGGATCAACCGGCGGACGGATGAATACGGCGGATCGACCGAAAACCGCGTCCGCCTGACCGTGCGGGTGCTGGAGGCGATCCGGCGCGCGGTCGGACCGGATTTCACGGTCGGCGTCCGCATTTCGCAGGGCAAGGTGAACGACTTCAACCACAAATGGCAAAGCGGCATCGAAGACGCCCGGATGATCTTCGCGGCGCTGGCTGCGGCGAGAGCGGACTACATCCATACCACCGAATACAAAGCGTTCCGTCCGGCCTTCGGAGACGAAGGACCGACGCTCGCCGCGCTGGCCAAGGCTTATGGCGGCCTGCCCGTCATCGCGAACGGCAAACTGGGCGATCCCGAACGCGCGGAGCGCCTGCTGGCGGACGGCGACGCCGACCTCGCGGCGATCGGGACGACCGCCCCCGTCAACCCGGATTGGCCGCGTCGGGTGAAAGCCGGTCTTCCGCTCCCCGAGTTCGATCACGCCTTCCTGCATCCCGTCGCCACAATCCGGAACGGGGAATGCGCGCCCGTCTGACGGCAACATCCCCCGGCCGGGATCCGGCCAGGGGACGTTTTTTATCGGTTCCGCATATCCAGTTTCCCGCCATGGTAGCAATAGTAGCGGGCCGCGCGCAGATCCGCCAGCGCTTCGAGCGACCGTTCCGCGCCGGCAAGGTCGAGGCAGAGCTGCGGATTCGCGACGGCGAGCCGCCCGTTCTCGTTCACCGCCGCGTCGCCGGTAATCACGCTGTCCAGTTCGGGAATGTAGAGGGAGATGTGCCCGGGCGTATGGCCGGGCGTCGCGATGACGCGGCACCGCCCGTCGAACAAGCTGTCGCCGTCCCGCACGGTTTCGTCGACGGGAACATGCTTCAGGCTTTGCAATTGCCGGATAAACCACAGCCCGAATTCCCTCTGCTCATCAGGCAGATGCTCCTGCATGTTCTCGGCCTGAATCAGCCGCTCGGCCTTCCGCCTGCCTTCGATCGCCCCCGCTTCCCGCTCGCTAGCGACGATGCGGATATGGGGATATTTCGCCTTGAAATCATGCAGCGCCCCGATATGGTCGATATCGTAATGCGTGACGATGATATGGGTCAGATCCGCCACGTCATACCCGTGCCTTGCGATCTCCCGCTCGATGCGCGGCAGGAAGCCCGGATAGCCGGCGTCGACCAGGGCCAGCGCCTGCTCCGCCACGATCAAACTGGGATGGATCACATCGGATTGGCCATTGAATTCAAACGGGATGTTCAGCTCAATGATGTTCACTCAGGCTCACTCCTCATTCCGGATGATTCCCGACGGCTTCGCCGACCATGTAGGACGCCGTGACATTCGTGTAGGCCAGATTCATCGCCATCCCCCAGGCCGCATGTTCCAGGATGCGGAAATGGTCCTTCCAGATGCCGGATTATCGGCGCAGAACGCCACCTCCAAGGTTTCGCCCGGTTCCACGGGCAGCGTGTCGAACACGAGCGGGCTGCCCCGGTACGGCTCGCCGTTCCGGCTCAGGACGACCATATGGCGGCCGTGCAGATGCATGGGGGGCCGAGGAGGTGCGGTTCACGATGCGCATTTTGACCAGATTTTCTTCGCTCACCACGAACGTTGGCGTGTGCGGAAACACTTCGCCGTTGATCGCCCACAGGGTGTTTGAACTTCCATTCACCACCCAGACGACCGCCAGCGCGATCAGCAGCAACATTTCCAGACTGAGCAATAGTTCAAACACCGCCTGGCCTCCCCGAAACCTTCTCGGTCAAAAGTCGCTACACCGTCACCCTGTCGCGCCAGTCCACGCGGTAATCGTACAGCCAGGCGTTGGATTGGCGGGAAGCCTGCTTCAGGAAGAAGGGCAGCATCAGATCGCGGAAGAACACCTGTACCGGGTTCGTCGCGTGTTTACGCTGGCCGATGCTCCGCGAATACCTGACGACCTTCTCCACCCGATCGCGGCGCAGCAGCTCGAACTGCCGGAACGCCTGATCCAGGCTGGCGTTGTCCCGGATGCACTTCGCGAGCACCAGTGCGTCCTCGAGCGCCAGCGACGCCCCCTGTCCCGCGTTGGGCGAGGTCGCGTGGATCGCGTCGCCGACGAGCACGACCGGCCCCTTGTACCATTGGGCAACGGAGACGAGGTCGTAGATTGGATAGACGCCGATCTCGCTTTCCGTCGCCCGGATGATCTCCGGAACGGGATGGATTTCATTGCGGTACAGATCGTCGATCACCCGGCGCCACTCCGCCTGCGGGATGGATTGCAGCTCCCGGCGCGTGGGCCTCCCCGGATAGTCGAGGTTGCCGAACCAGTAGATCTCGCCGTCCTTCTTGACCAGATAGCCGAAGAACGCCTTCTTCCCGAACACCATGTGCTGGGTCGGCTCGTGCGGTATCCTGACGCCGCGCGAAAATCCGCCGAAGCTGATCAGGCCGGTGTAATCCGGCTCGGCGGCGTCGGGCAGGATCAGCCGGCGCGTGCGCGAATGGATGCCGTCGCAGCCGACGAGCAGATCACTCTCATCGGAGGTACCGTCCTCGAAAACGGCAGTCACCCGGTCGCCCGCAATCTGAAGATCGATAAGCCGCTTGCCGAACTCGATTGGAATGCCCTCTTGCTGTGCCGCCTCGCGCAGCACCTTGTGCAGAAAGCCGCGCTTGACCGTATACCCTTGCGGCTCTGCGGACGGATCTTCGATTTTGCCCAGGAATTTGCCCCTGCCGCTGTGGAAATTCATCGTGCGCAGTTCGATGCCTTCCGCGCGGATGCGGTCGTCCACGCCCAGCTCGCGCAGGACGCGCAGGCCGTTACGCGCCACGTTCAGGAACAGGCCGGTGTAGTCGTCATGACCCGGCTGCGCCTCGTAGATGTGCGGCTCATAGCCGGCCCGCTTCAGAAAGATCGCGACGGCGGGACCGGCGATGCCGCAGCCGATGATGATCACCTTCTTGTTCTCCATGGTGTCAATCTCCTTCCGATATTACTGATGATTGGTTTTGCGGTATTATCTTAATTTTTAAGATATCCGATCGCAGGGGACGCACATTTGCATCCGACGTCAGCGTCCTTTATCTTAATAATTAAGATATATGTATTCATCATACGCCAGAACGAGCGATTTGTCGATACCGGCCGCGGTCGGAAATTGAACCCGGACCTTGGTCGGGGCCGATCTGCCACGATCGGAGGATGGATTGTCCATGGATCATCGCAAGCCGGCTCACCCGGAACTGTTCAACGCGCTGCTGGAGGCTTCCCGGCGGCTGTCGACCCAGACCGTATTCTTCCACCAGGCGGCTGCCAAATATCTCGGGCTTAACATCACCGACCACAAATGTCTGGACATCGTGCTGGGGATGGGCCGGGCGACGGCCGGACAACTGGCCGAGCTGACGGGGCTCACGACCGGCGCCATCACCAGCGTCATCAACCGGCTGGAGAAAGCCGGCTTCGTCCGCCGGGCGAAGGATCCGAACGACCTGCGCATCGTCTATGTTGAGCCGATCCCCGAAAACCTGCAGCCGCTCGGAGACATCTTCGGTCCGCTCGGCGAGGCCATGTCCGAGCTGTTCTCCCGCTACAGCGAAGACGAGCTGCGGCTCATTCTCGATTACACCGAACGTTCGATCCGGGTGCTCGCGCGGGAGGCGGAGCGGTTGAAAGGCTGGAGCGGTGAGAAAACATCATGATCCCAACGGCGTCAAGCGGTATTCCACGGATGGCGGCAAGACGTGGAGCGCGCAGCCGCCCAAGTAAGCTGATACGCGCATGACGGATCCGCAGCGCGGAAGCGGCGGGACGCTCCGCGCCGCGGATCTTTTTCCTTGGGGCCGGTTGTTAACGATTTTCCGAGCCGGCGGACGCTCGGAGCAGCTCCCCGCGGGCGCTTTTCCGGGAATGATCTCAAGCAAAAAAAGCACAGGCCCAAAAATGGCTTAATTTACGCATCCGTTGGGCCTGTGCGCGTTAAATGGAAGGATTATACCTGCTCGGGGATTCCTATGCATGCTTCCCCAACTTTATGGAATCGCCTCCGCCTGCGGGCTTTGCGCCAATCGGCGCTCCATGCGGAATTTCTTGAAATGGAGCAGTTCATACATCACCGGCACCACCACAAGAGTCAGCAGCGTGGAGCTGGCGAGACCGCCAATCACGACCATGGCTAGCCCACTGGAGATGACGCTGCCGCCGCCGACCCCTGCCGCCAGCGGCACCAGCGCGCAGATCGTAGCGATGGCCGTCATCAGAATCGGTCTGAGGCGCGTGCCTCCCGCTTCCACCAGCGCCTCTCGAATCGTAAGCCCCCGTTCGATCTGCTGCTGCACCCGCTCCACCAGAACGATGGCATTGGTGACCACAATGCCGATCAGCATCAGAAAACCGATCAGACTGGAAGCCGTCAGCGGTTCTCCTGTTACCAGGTTGCCGGCGAGGCCGCCGATGAGCGCGAAAGGCAAGGAGAAGAGTACGGCCAGCGGCGCCCGTCCTTCGCCAAAGGCGACCACCATCACGACATACACCGCAACAACCGCGACAAGCATCGCCATCAGCATGTCGCTGATCATCTGCTGGACCTCCGCGTTGCTCCCGCCTACGGACAACTCCGCCCCTTCGGGAAGTTCCAGCGCATCCAGGGCTTTTGTCAGCTCTTTGTTGACCTTGCTCGCATCTTTGCCCACAATTTTCGCGGTGACGGTCACATATTCCGCTCCGTTCTTGTACTGCAGGGTGCTCGGAAGCTGCACTTGCCGCACATCGGCGATATCCTTCACCTGAATGACCGTGCCAATGGGCGTCTGAATCGGCAGCGCAGCAATGCTGTCCGGCGAGTTCAGGGAATCGCCCTTCAGGGTGAAATAAAGTTCCCTGCCCGACATCATGCCGACTTTCGTCTCCGCCAGATACGGCCTGAGCAGGGCATAAGCCTGATAGGCGGTCAAACCGTATCGGGCCGCGTCCTCCTGGCGGACTTCGACCGCAATGCCATTCGTGCCGTCTTGCAAGTTGCTGCCGATATTGGCGATGCCCTCTATGCCTTCAAGCGTCTTCGCAACCCGCTCGGCCGCCGCTCGCAGTTGATCCTCCGAAGATGCCGTAACGGTAATTTCCACGGCGCCGCCGCCGGTCATGTCGTCCTTGACCAGACTGAAACGGCTTCCTTCAGGCGGCACGGCCTGCGGTCCGATCTCCTCAATGAAACGGTCCAGATCCGTTCCCGGTTTGAAGGCGATGAACCATTCGGCCAAATAGCTGTACGTCTCTCCGTTCATATCGCCGCCAATGATCACATTCGTATTCGCCACGTCAGCATGGCTGCGAAGGATTTCGTCCAGGCGTTTCGCTTCCGCTTCCACCACCTGCGGAGCTGTTCCCTTGGGCATCTCCAGCGTGGCGAACATATATTTGTAATCCGTTTCGGGCAGGAGCACGACGCCCACTTTGCCGGCGACAATCGGGATCAGACTGCCGATGAACAACATCGTCGATACGGCCAGTACAACAGCCTTGTGTCCGAGCGACCAGATGAGGAGACGCTTGTAGCCCTTGCTGAACGACGATTGCGCCGGCGCCTTGATATCCCCTTTTTTCAGAAGCGCCCACGCCATGAAAGGCACAACGGTGAGCGCCACCAGCAGCGACGCCATCAGGGCGAATCCGACGGCCAGGGCGAACGGGCGGAAAAATCCTCCAACGATGCCCTGCAGCATGCCAAGCGGTGCAAAAACGGCCACCGTCGTCAGCGTGGAGGAGACAATCGCTTTTCCGACTTCGATCGTGCCGGAAACGATCAAATCCTTGTTGATTTTTTCCCCTTTCATCCGCCGGATCAAATTCTCGATCACGACAATGCTGTCGTCCACGACCCGGCCGGTGGCCACCGCCATTCCGCCGAGGGTCATCATGTTCATCGTCACATCGGTAAAGGATTTTAAACAGATCATCGCAATGAGCATCGACAGCGGAATCGACACGATGGCGATGAGCGTCGCACGTATATCGCGCAGGAAGAAGAGAATGACCAGGGAAGCGAACAATGCGCCCAACAAGCCTTCTTGCGCCAGCGAAAGGACCGATTCCTCCACGTCAGTGGCCCGATTGTACATGATGAAGGAATGAATTTTGCCGCTCTTTTCCGCTTCCTTATAGATGCGCAGCACGTGGTCCGCCACTTCCACCGTATTGGCCGCGCTTGACTTCACGATGTTCAGCGTAATGCTGGGCTTGCCGTTGGTTAAGCTGATGACGCCGGTTTCTTTGCCTTGGGTGATGGACGCCACATCCCGGAGACGGACGCTCCCGTCGGGCACGAGGCTCAAATCCTCGAGTTGTTCAATCGTCCGCACATCCCCCTGCACGAACACGGGCAAGATTTCATCCCTCATCACCGTTTGCCCCAGCGGGATGCTGACATTGTTGGCCTGAATCAGGCTTATCAATTGATCATAGGTAAACCCGTACTCCGCCAGCTTTTCGCCGTCCAGTTGAACATGCCAGGAAGACGAATCCTTAAGGCCGAGCACCTGCACTTCGCTGACCCCGTCAACGGCCTTCAGCTTCGGCAATAATTCCCCGTTGACAATCTCGGACAGGTCCCTTTCGGATACGCCCTCCGCACCGGACACGCTCGTGTACATAATGGGCGAGTTGGTCGTCGAATAATACATCACTTCCGGCTGCAGCGCACCTTCGGGCAGCGCAATTCCGACCAGCGCCTGACGGACCTCCTCCTCCCGCTGCTTCATATCGTCGTTATAGCCGAATTCCAACTGGATAATGGACAGATTGTTCGCAGATTGCGAGTAAACGTTCTTGATGCCTTCCAAATTTCGCAACTTTTGCTCCAAGGGCAGGGTGACCTGTTCCAACACTTCATTCGGCGCCGCGCCGGGATAGACCGTCGAAACGACCAACCATGGAATATCAATCTCCGGGAGCTGCTCCTGCTTGAACTTTGTCGTTGAATAGATGCCGCCGATGACAACCAATACGACCAGCAACAAAATGACCAACGGATTTTGCAATGAAAATTTCGTGAGATTCTTCAACATCTCCAATCCCGTCCCGCTTACATATATTTCTAACGCATCCCATTGTAGCCGCGGGCGGGAAGCGGCACTACAGCCTGCGGTATGGATTGGAAATTCGCTTTTGGACCGAGAACACCTCCGTCTCCGGACGGAGGCGTTTGCTTTTTGTACTGGAAAAAGCCATAAAAAAACGCCGGACGGCGTTCTTCATATTCGTGCATATTAAGCTGGGGGCAGAGGGTACGGCAGTGCCATGCGCTTATTTTTTTCTCAGCGTAATCGTCCAGACGGCGTCGTCCAATTGCTCGAATTCCACGACCTCGTGCCCTTCCTCCGCGGCCCAGACGGGGATCGATTCCGTGGCCTGCGTGCAGTCGAAGCGAATTTCCAATTCATCGCCGGAGTTGAGGGTTTGGATGGCCTCTTTGGCTTCAATCAAGGGGAAGGGACATACTTTTCCAATGACTTCCAACGTTTTTCTCATGTCCATTTCTCCTCGCTCATGATTCGATGGATGATTATCGCAATAAGGCCGGTTCCGACAGGAAAAAGCCGGATGGTTGATGCAAGCCCGCAAGGGTCGGTGTCAGGCCGTCACCGGCTTCTGCTGGACGGATGCGCGCTGCTTGGACGGGCGGACGAAGATGAAGTAAGAAGCGGTCCAGGTGCCCAAAATCATGAACAACAGCGCAATCCAGCCGGACCAGGTCATCATGGCCGTCATCACCAAACCGTTGCCGATGGAGCAGCCGCCGCCGATGCTGGCGCCAAAGCCCATCAAAAGCCCGCCGGCCGCGCTGCGCACGCAGATGGTGGCGTCCGGCACGCGCACGCGGAACTCATTGCTGCCCTTGGCGGCAATGAACGAACCGAGCAGAATGCCGAGGACCAAAAATACGCCCCAGTTGATGAAACTGTCATTCCCGGTGACCAAAAACTGCAAAACGTTGGCCGACGGTGTCGTGATGCCGAGGCCGAAGACGCGGCCGGTTTCCGCGCTGGCCGGCCAAGCAATGACGGCGATGATCCCGACCAAGACGCCAGTGAAATAAGGATGCCATCTTCTCTCGAACAATTGGTGCGCAAGACCGGTTTTCTTCGGTTTGGGCCGGGCGACTTTGAGCCGCGGCTTTCTCGACTCGCGGATCATGATGGCTGTCACGATAAGCGCGAGCAGCGCGACAAACACCCATGTGCTGACGCCGAACGTATCGGCGATGGAATCGGTGCCGATCGTATAACTGCGCACTTGCGTCGTAAAACTGCCCAGCGGCCCGGTTTTCATTATGGCGGCGGACAGCATATAGGTGGCGAGCGCGATCCAGCTCCCGACCAAACCTTCGCCGGCGCGGTACCAGGTTCCCGTCGCACAGCCGCCGGCGAGGACGATGCCGATGCCGAAAATGAAGGAGCCGGCGATCGTGGCCCAAAGCGACAATTGGCCCGGCGAATACGCAAACGCGCCAAATTCGATCAGCGCATAAACGCCGATGCTCTGCACGGCAATGGCGATGAGCATCGCGTAAAATATCCGGCAGTTTTTGGCAAGGTACATATCGCGAAATCCGCCGGTCAGACAAAACCGTCCCCGCTGCATCACAAATCCCAGCAATGCGCCGACAATGAGTCCTGATACGACCATGTACAACAAGCTGACCACTCCATTGCTCTATAATTCTTCCAATTCATTAATCTGAGTTAACCTATAGGAATATATTTTTAATAATAACCGTGAATTTAAAAAAATCAACCCGGATTTGTCGGATATTGTGCACAACAAGGAAAATCCGGACTAAATCGAGAGGTTACAAAGCAAGGGGACACCGCGGAAAAAGGTTGCAAAAAGCGAAAACGGCGGCAATCGGTAATCGGGTGTTCATCTTTATTTCCATTCTTGTGAATGAAGGTATCGAGCGTACTTGGGCTGGTCATACTAATATTCTCCATGCGGATGTGCGGCTTTTTGAGTTCCCGGCAACTGTGGTTCCTGCTCTCGCTGATGTTCGTTAGCGGCGCAGGCATCGGTCTCGTCCTGCCGAGCCTCGACGCGCTGATCACGGAAGGCATTGAACAAAAACAGCACTGCACCATCACTTCCCTAGCAACGCGCGTTTTCTCGGCGTCGCCTAGGGGCCGTTGGTGGCGTCGGTCATGATAAACAAATGGCTTTCCTATCTGTTTGCGGCGTGCGCTTTACTTTCCGGGTTTTTCGCCGTGATGGCGATCCGGCGCAAGGGGGCGGGAAGAGTGCCGATCCTGAGATGGGGAAAATATCGAAGTGAAGCGAAAACGCGCGGGGGTAGGAAAGAAGAAATCGCACTGAAGTAACGGAGACGCGGGAAGTTCGCATCTTCGTTATCGAAATCGGCATTTACGCTTGTCCTTGTTCTTGACCTTGCGCTTCAAACGCACTCATGTCCATATATCCGATTTGCCAAATTTGGCCGTCTGGGGCCTGGAATCCTCATTGGTACATGAAACCTTGATCCACCGGATAGGTGCGCAATAACCCGTTTCTGCAGACCGCTTCAGGAACCAATTTTTAGAGAATACTATGCAATAAAAAAGGAGACCGACGAATGGACGACAAGCGAAAACAGCGAGTCATCCGGGAATTGAACGGATTTTTGAAAGGCAGGTACATGGGCATCCATCAGTACGAGCACCTGATTTCGCAAGCAAAAGATCCGAGACTGAAAGCCCTGCTGCAGCGGTTCCAAGAACACGCCAAGCTCGGGGCTCAAAAAATCGCCAACCGCATCCAGGATTTGGGCGGCAAAGCGGTGGATGGCGCGGGACTGATGGGTGAGGTGCGGGAATGGCTGCAGCGATTCAAGGAATCGCCGCAGGATCCCAAGGAGATTCTTAACGACGCTTTGGTCGGGGAAAACAAGTACGGCATTCATTTTTCGCACAAGCTGGTGGCCGGTGACCTTGACGAGGAGAGCGCGAAAATTGTCGACACTGTGCTCGAGGAAGATCAGAAGCGCGTCGATGAGCTGAAAAAGCTGCTGCGGCAGTAACATTAAGGCTACAAAAACTCCCGTGTCCGTTACCATCAAGTCTCGTAAGCGCCAAACGTCTCCTTCGTTTGACCGAGGGAAGTCCGTCGGCTGTTCCTTTTCCGCCGCCGGATCCCGATCCGAGTGCGGAGCCCTCATCGATGAGGAAGCTGTTTCTCCCGCTGCCGGCCCTGTTCTGCACGCAAGAATGCCGAAACAGCAAAATCCCCAACCTCATGCGGTTGGGGATTTTCATGTTCATGGTGGAGGCGAGGGGATTCGAACCCCTGTCCGAAGGCAACGCCACACAGGCTTCTACGGGTGTAGTCACGGTTTTGTCGTCGCCCGGGCGAGCGCCCCGTAACCGGCTCTCACCCAAGGCCAGCCTGATTGTCTTCTTCCGTCAGCCCCAGGCGGAGGCCGAACTGCGTAGCCCACTAGGTTGAGCCCTCATCCCCGCACGTGGGCGATGCCGGGCGAGAGCACGCGAGCAGGTTTTTAGGCTAACTGTTAGCTTGGAAGTATGTTGGTTGCCTTAAAATTATGATTTTGCGTTGATGAAATGGTATGCCCCACTTCCCCCCTATACCAGGTCTCATCTCCACTATATTAATTCCAACAAGCATATTATTGTAGAATTGCGCAGAATTGTACTTCAAAAATGTATATCCGATATGCATCCAATGACACCGAATTTCCGGGTGGTAGAGCCAGCCATTGATACAGCAGAATAAAATCCTCAATAAGCAAATAAATATAACTATAGCTATTGTAAAAGGAGTATGTGAGTTATGCGAATTGAGGATTACATAAGTAAAGAAAGTATCGGTGTTTTCTATGGATTAGAAAACCATAAAGTAACGCTAGACAAACAATTTCAATTGGCCGTAAATCTTACAAGTCAATTTCAATCATGCATAATTAAGCAGTTTGTTGACTCTAAACAACAGTTGTTAGTAAATAGCTTGACTGTTGCTCGAAAAGGATTGTTAGATTTAATGAGCTGGGTCGTACATAATAATTGTGACTTTATTATTTGCTACGACAAAGAATTCCTTTACGGATAGTGTCCCGTCAAGTGGTGGAAATTCC
>SPLK01000015.1_pt1 | contig 117936 bp, 98 predicted proteins | sample 2456111 | NCBI WGS metagenome assembly SPLK01 (sample SAMN11156906, study PRJNA527647) | hot springs metagenome | biome: Geothermal region; feature: Hot spring; material: tree branch in hot spring; isolation source: hot spring sediment rich in lignocellulosic material ... | reverse complement strand
TGTCCAATCTATTGACAGAGGTCCACAATTGCCCCATACAACAGTTTGTCGTCGACCCCCCGGCTTTTTTGCACGACCGGAGGTCGACGACAAACTGGAATTCTCTTACAGATCCATGAATACATCTACTGTCATGCAGTTGTACGAGTTATGTCGTTGCCGCGCCTCCTTCATCAATTCTCCGCATGCAGCGTTATATCGTCTCAGTTTTTCGCCGAAGTTCCGAACAAGTTGATCATACACGCTTCAAGACAATCCGAAAAATACCCGGCAATTGTATTTTGATGTTCAAACGCAAAAAAGAAAAGCTGCAGGAGTGCTACTCCCGCAGCGCCAGCCCATTCTCAATCTCCTCCACCGGCAGAAACAGCGGCCGCTCCTGGCCGTGCGGCGTATCGGGGTGGTGCGTGCTGATCCACAGTTGCCCCTGGAAATCGCGGAACAGGCTCGAGTGCCCCGCGTTGCGATCGAGGAGCAACTGCTCGTCGTGCGTCCACGGACCCTCGATCCTGCCGCTTTTGGAGCGGGCGATCGCCACCGTATAGCCGCCCATGCCCGCGTCGCCGTAGTTCGGCACCGAATAACTGGACCACAGCAGGATGAGCTCCCCGTTCCGGGCCTTGTACAGAAACGGCGCGTCGGTCAGATACCCCTGTTTCTCGATGCGGGGATCGCCGAACAACCGGATCCACTTCATCTCCGCCGCGTTCAGGATCGTTACCGGTTCCCCGTACGACGCCTTCAGATCCCGGGTCAGCCGCAGCGCCTTGATTTTGCCTTCATAGATTTGCGTCCATTCGTGGCAAAACACGATCCAGCGCTGCCCGTCTTCATCTTCGTAAAAGGTGCCGTCCAGGCACTCGCAACCGGGCAGCGTCACGGGGCCATCGCTGTGCGGACGGTAGGGGCCCGCGGGATGGTCGGCGACCAGGATGCCCGTCCCGCGGTTTTCGCCAATGCCGCCCTTGAACGTCGCAAACATATAAAACTTCCCGTCAACCTCAAACACTTCCGGCGCCCAGTAATGCCGGACGCCCCAGAACCCCCGGGGCGGCTGAAACGCCACGTACGGCCCGGTCCAGCTCTTCAGATCCTCGCTGACATACACTTCAAAAATCGGATCCTTGTCCCCGCATCCGTCCGCAAACGTCGTGCCGAACAGGTAGTATTTTTGCTCGGCGGCATATGGAAACACGAACGGATCGCGCATGTGGATTTCGCTCACGTCCACCGTTCGGATCGAACGGAACCCGGTTTGCATCCGTCCTTTTCCCCCTTTCCCGTCCAATCCAACCATATCGGCCCCCTTTAGTCACCGTCGGCTCCCAAGACCGACCACCTACTCAAGACCGCCCGCCTACTCAAGACCGTCCTCCTACTCCCGAAGGACGGACGGGTGCCACATCGCGTTGATCTGCCGGATTTTCTCCGGATCGCATTTGAATTTGCGGTCGTAGGTGAGCAGCCCGTTCACTTCCTGCTCCACGTCCGTGAGCTGGGTATAGCAGAACCCGTGAATGACGGCGGAAGCGTAGACCGCCTCCAGAATCCGGCGATACTCCCGGAGGAACTCCTCCTCGCTGCTGACGGAAGTGTATCCCCATCCCGGCTCCGATCCGACGCGATAGGCGATGCCGCCGAACTCCGTGAGCATGATCGGCTCGCCTTCATGGGCGAACCCGTTGGCATAGATGCCGCGCCTGCCGGGTTGCGACCGCAAGATCTGCTCCTTCGTGGAAAGCGACTGCTTGAAGTATTCGTATTTGTCGTGTTCGTCCGGTTGGCCGTGGTTGTAGTTGTGAATGGCGCAAATATCGGTCTTCGTCATCTCCCAGCCGTCGTTGGACACGACCAGCCGCGTCGGATCCAGGGAATGGATCAGGCTGTACAGCGCCAGGCTGTGGTACTGCTGCTGCTTGCAACTGCGCACCATCGGCACGCCCCAGCTTTCGTTGAGCGGCACCCACGCCACGATGCACGGGTGGTTGAAGTCCCGCTCCACGATCTCGATCCACTCCAGCGTCAGGCGCGCCGCCGCGTCCGTGGAAAAAGAAGGCGCCGACGCGCACTCGCCCCAGACGAGGAAGCCCAGTCTGTCCGCCCAATACAGAAAACGCGGATCCTCCACCTTCTGGTGCTTGCGGCAGCCGTTGAAGCCCATCGCCTTGGCCAGCTCGATGTCCCGTTTCAAATCCTCGTCGCTTGGCGCCGTCAGCAGGCCGTCCGGCCAATAGCCCTGATCGAGCACCAGTTTTTGATAATACGGCTTGTTGTTCAGGTACACCATGCCGCGTTCGGTGTGAATTTTGCGCATGCCGAAATACGACGCGACTTCATCCATCACCTGGCCGTCTTTTCGCAATGTCATCTTCACGTCGAACAGGTTCGGATTTTCGGGCGTCCACGTCCACCCGTCATGGTGGAACGGCGTGCGGAAGATGTTCCGGTTCATCAATTGGTAGGCGCGCTTCACGAAGGGCTCGTGAATTACAATGTAATCCGTGACTACCGTTTGGCCCTTGAAGGAAATTTCCACTTCCAGTGTCGCGCCGACCGCGGCCCGCGTCGTCTCAAACTCCGCGATCACGTCGCCGCGATCCAGATCCGGCTGAAACTTCACGCGTGCCAGATGCGCCTCGGAAACGGCCTCCAGCCACACCGTCTGCCAAATGCCCGTCGTCGGCGTGTACCAGATGGCCTCCGGCTTCTCCAGCCAGAACTGCTTGCCCCGCGGAATCGTTTCGTCCGTTGACGGATCTTCGACCCTGACGGTCACCTGCTCTTCATCCCACGTCAGCACATCCGTAATGTCGAACTGAAAGGGCGTATGCCCGCCTTCATGCATCCCCACAAACTGGCCGTTCACATACACCCACGCGCGGTAATCGACGGCGCCGAAGTGGAGCCACACGCGCTTTCCCTTCCAGGCCGCGTCGACCCTGAAGGAACGTTTGTACCACACCCAGTCATGGAACGAACGATCATGAATGCCGCTCAATTTCGCCTGGTAGGCGAAGGGCACCTCGATGCGGCGGGACAACGCGTGATCCGGCCGGAACCATTTTTCCTTCATCCCAACGTTGGCGTCGTCAAATTCAAACTGCCACGTCCCGTTGAGATTTTGCCACTCCTTCCGGACAAACTGCGGTCTCGGATATTCGGCACGGCGTGTCATCATACCACTCCTGTCCTGTATCCTTTTGTGTCTGTTTGTGTCTTTCTGGCTTGCTTTCTTTACTTCTCGTTCACCACGGGTCCCGGTTGCGGCGCCGTTCCCGGTTCCGCCAGGCGCACGGTGGGCCAGCCGTCTTCCCAGATCAGGGGATCGATCATCATCGGCCGCTTGGTCGCCCCCGTGAGCAACGTGGGTTTTTCCGGATCGATCGCATGGTAGACGATCCAGTCGTTCCCCCGGTCATCGGTGACGACGGCGTTGTGCCCGGGACCGACAAACTGCCTTCCCTCTTCATCCGGAACCGCGTTCGCCGCCAGTATGGTCGTCCCTCCGCCGTCCCGCAAATCCCGGCCGTCCCGGTCCACATACGGACCGCGGAGCGATTCGGCCCGTCCCACCTTGACGTGGTAGGTGCTGAACGCCCCCTCGCAGCAGGAACCACCGGATCCGAAGAAATAGTAATAGTCGCCGCGTTTGATGATATAGGGCGCTTCAAATTGCGTTCCCGCAATCTGGAACTTCTCCCCTACCGTCTGCAAACCGTCCGGGGACAGCTCAATGCCGTAAATGCCGTGAAAACTGCCCCAAATGAGGTACGGCGTCCCGTCGTCATCCACAACGTAGTGGGGATCGATCGAGTTGGCAACGCCGATTGACTCGCTGGTGAACAGCGCCCCGTGATCGACAAACGGCCCCTCCGGCCGGTCGGCCGTGGCCACGCCGATGCCCGGGTTCGGATCGCCCCACGTCGAATACGAGTAATAAAGATAATACTTGCCGTCCTCATGCCGCGAGATGTCCGGCGCCCACAGCCAGCCTTCGTCCTTCCAGTCGGGTTTCGCCTCGAAGGCGTCCCGCACGAACTCCCAGTTCGTCAAATCGCGGGACCGGATGATCGGCACGAGATGCGTGCTGCCGTCGTCCCAGGTGTCCTCCGTGCCGTAGGCGTAATAATACCCGTCTTCCCCCCGGATGATAGAAGGGTCGGCCAGCACCGGCCGGAACACCGGATTTTGGTAGAGCGCCGGCGAACTCTCCGTCTGCGGCTTCATCCCGAGATACACGCCGATCCCGGCGACCACGGCCACCGCCCCGCACAACGCGATCCACAGCGGCTTCCGACTCCGCCTCTTTCTTTTTTCGGAATCCATCCCGGTTTCCCCACCCGTCATTTGATGCCTGAATGAATGATGCCTTTGACAATCGACTTCTGGGCGAGCAGAAAGACGATCAGAATCGGCAGCGTGGCGATCACCGACAGCGCCATCAGCTTGTTGGGGTAATTGACGTAACTGCCGTGGGTCATGACCGCGATGCCCGCCGTCAGCGTGAGCATGTCCTCGTTGCCGCCGGACACATAGTAAGGCCAGATATAGTCGTTGAAAATTCCCATAAAGGTAATCACGGCCAGGGTCCACAGGATCGATTTCGCGGCGGGAAGGAACATCCGGACAAAAATGTGCCATTTGTTCGCGCCGTCCATATAAGCCGCTTCTTCGATTTCCACCGGAAACCCGAGAAAGAACTGATACAGGAGGAACACCCCGAACACGCCGGCCGTGGCGGGGAGGAAAAACGCCCCGTACGTTCCGATCATGTTCAGATCCTGGAACAGAATGTACTGCGGCACAAACCAGACAATCCCCGGGATCATCATCGTGCTCAAAAACAGCGAGAGGAGCCCTTTGCGAAACGGAACGTCGAGCCGCGCCAGGCCGTACGCCGCCAGCGCATCCACCGCCAGCACCAGCACCGTCCCGACGGTGGACACCAGCAGGGAGTTGAAAATCCAGCGAAGGATGGGCACATCCAGATCGCCGCCCTTGATCGCCTCGACGTAGTTGATGATGGTCGGTTCCTTCGGAATGAAGCTCAAATCGGGCAGGAACGCCTCGACGTCGGATTTCAGCGAGATGGTGACCATCCAGATCAGAGGCACGACAAACACGACGCCGAGCGCCGTCGCCAGCAGGATCAGCAGCGATTGGCGAATGTTCTTGCGCACGGTTCAGGCCCTCCTTCCGGACAGGAGACGGTAGACCACCGCGGAAATAACCATCATGATAAGCCCCATCAGAATGGCCATCGCGGACGCGGCGCCGCCCTGATGCTGTCCGTAAGCCACATTGAAAATGTTCATCAACAGCACCGTCGTCTCGTAACCGGGGCCCCCGCGGGTCATCAGGAACGGCTGGGCAAACACGTTGAACGAGGCGATGATCGTCATGATCAGCACCACGGTGCTGATGTTTTTGATCGACGGGAGCGTGATGTGGATCAGCCGCTGCCAGGCGTTCGCACCGTCCAGCCTCGCCGCTTCGTACAGCTCTTCCGGCACTTCGTTCAGACCGTTGATAAAAATGATCATGTTGAACCCGACCGTCCACCAAATCGTGCTAAACACCAGCGCGAACCAGACCCACGGCGTGTCGTTCAGCCAGCCGATGTGCGGCCCCGAAACGCCCAGCCGGTCGAGCAAAAGGTTCAAAAACCCCGTGTCCGTATCGAACACCCGCATCCAGATCGTCGCCATGACCGTCGCCGATATCGCATACGGCATGAAAAAGATCGTCCGGTAAACGCCGCGAACGCGGGCCGACAGGGCGTTCACCAACAGCGCGAGCGCCAGCCCGACGATCACGAGAAACGGAACGGAGTAGATCACAAACTTGAACGTCCCGGTCAAGCCGCGCACAAACTGGTCATGGATATACGTGCCCGGAGTGAAAATGTTTTTGTAGTTTTCCAGGCCGATGAACTCGCGCGAACCGAGCATGTCGTAATCCTGGAAACTGAGCACAACGCCCGAAATGAGCGGGTACAACAGAAACAAGGAAAAACAAAGAAAATAGGGGAGGACAAAAAGACTGGACGTCAATTTCGATTTCCAACTGCCCCGCATCCGATCCACCACCCCTTGTCAATGACAGGGCGGGTATTGCTACCCGCCCGTACCGCACACGACATCAACGATTATTTTTGGGCCGCGAGCGCCTGCAACGCTTTGTTCTGCGCTTCGTCAAGCGCTTTTTGCGGCTCGGCCTTGTTCAGCAGCGTCAGGTTGACCTGCGTCCACAGCTCGCCCACAAGCGCGCCCCAGTTCGGGATCGGCGGCGCGAAGTGCACGTAGTCGAACTCCTTGGCCACTTCCGTTTGCTGCTGCGTGAGCTGCTGGAATTCGGGGCTGGCCAGCACCTGCTTGGACGCGACGGCCTGACCGGACTGGGCCCAGTCGATCGAGTGGCCGGCCACATATTTCAGGAAGTCGCCGATGGCTTCCAGCTTGGCTGCGTCGGTTTGTTCTTTCGGTACGACGAACGTATGGGATCCCCCGAAAACGCCCGGCTGATCGAAGAACACCGGAACCGGCGCGACGCCGTAGTTGATGCCCGCCTTGTCCCATTGGTCCTTCATCCACGGTCCGTTGAACTGGATCGCGTTCTTGCCTTGCAGGAACAGTTTCACTTCGCCGTCCTGGGCCACGTTTTCGGGCGAAACCTTGTGTTCGTAAATGAGGCTTTTCAGGAACGTCAGCGCTTTCACCGCTTCCGGCGAATTCAGGTTCGGTTTGCCTTCGGCATCCACCAGATCCGCGCCCTGTTGATAGATGAGCGTTGGGAAAATGAACTGCTGCGGCCACAGCGTCGGCACCACGTAGCCCCATTGCCCTTTCGACGAATCGGTCAGCTTCTTGGCGGCGTCCAGGAATTCCTCCATGTTGGTCGGCGGCTGCTCGATGCCGGCCTCCGCGAACAGATCCTTGTTGTAATACATGATCAGCGGGTGGATATCGAGCGGGATGCCCCACCATTTGCCGTCAATGGTGGCGTAATTGACGGCTGCGTCGACATAGTCGCCCTTTTGGATGCCCGCTTTGGCGGCCAGATCATCCATCGGTTGCAGCAAATTTTTGCTGACATAGGTCGGAATGGCGTCCAGGTGCATGATCATGAGATCCGGCATGTTTTTCTTCGTGGCGAACGCGTTGTCGAGCAGTTTGTAGTAGTCGCCGCTGGGCTGAATTTGGAATTTGACCTGATGCCGGTCGGACTGCTCGTTGTAAGCGTCCACGATTTTTTTCATGAACGGGCCGTCGGGACCGGAGAACGGCGCCCAGAACACCAGCTCCGTTTTCCCTTTCGGGGCTGCGGATGCGGAAGGAGAAGCCGCATCGGAAGAGCCCGGCTGGCCTTGGTCCCGGGATTGGGATTTCCCGGAACCGCAGGCGGCCAGCGCAAGTACAAGGCAAGCAATCAGGGCGACATGCATCCATTTCATACGCTTCACGTCGGATCATCCCCCGCGTCTTGATTTTGTCTGACATAATCCAGTTTCATTCGCAGGTCCGTTTCGTAATTGCCGAACTTCCGTCCGAACAGGTTCAACCCGCCGTCGTTCCTGGCGTCGGGCTTGATCCCGATGCGGACTGTCACGTAGGGTTTGTCATTCAGATCCAGCTCATCGACGGTCAGTTCGGAGATGCGTCTGCCGTCGATGAACGAGCCTTCGGAATTGACGCGCCACGTTTTCAGAAGTCCGTATTGCGTATTCTCAATACCCCACCACTCGGGTGTGAGAAGACCCCTCTCGCCACCGAAGTCGCCGGGACTCGTCCAGGTCCCCACCTCCTTTCCGTTGATCCACAACGTAATATCCGAAGGCCAGTCCCTTTTGTGGAGCGGCGCTTCCGAACAGATTTCCATGGACAGTTCCAGATGCCGGATGATCGCCCCCCGCGGCACCCGGTTCGGGAACCGGTACTCCAGATAGCCGCGGCGGAACCAGATCAGTTGCGCGTGAATCCGCTCGGGTTCAAAGAACGACCGGGGTTCATCCATTTCGCCGATAATGGAATGTTCGCTGAGCAGGCCGCACGGAGCGGACACTTGCGAATCGACAAACTGACCGATGGGAAGCGAAACTTCCACGGTCGATTCGGACGGTTCGGACCGCCCGTGCGTGAAGTCGACCACGATCCGGCTGTATACGGCCGAACAGAGCTTTTGCGTGCCGCGGGTGCCGGGAATCATCTCGGTTTGAATCAGTCCGGCCTCCTCCAGCTTGCGGATGTTGATCGCCGCGGTCGAAGCGGGAATGCCGAACTTTTCGGATATTTCTACGACGTTCATCGAGCGCTCCAGCAGCGCCTTGAAAATTTCCACGCGCAAGTCGGTTGAAAGCGCCTTCGCAATATGAATGAATTCATCGAGGTTGGTGGTCAAAATACGGTGCAGCTTTTCCTGGTTGGAGTCGTCCCGTTCGATTCTCAATCCGTTTCCCCCACTTTCCTGCAACGGCAATTTCATGCAACAAAAATTGTATTAAATCCGAAAACGGGCTATTTGGAACATAATATATTGTTTGTAATCGGTTTTAATTATAATTAGGGACAAAAATTTTTGCAATATATGCGGTGAAAGCGCGTAAAAAAATTATTTCCAACAACTTTTGTTGTTGTAAATGCGGAGGGACGTCCTCTCGGCGTTGAGGGAAAGGGACGGTCCCTTGCATGGGCTCCGGATTTCCGCATGGCGTTCGCACCTCACGTTTTGTCGAATGTCGCAACTTTAAAACATTCCCCTTCCCCAGACACGAGTCCTCTTTTCGGGAGGCCGGGCATCAGGAAGGGATTCGAAACCAATGCGGCGAACCTGAAAACATCCGAATACATTGGAGGTATTCAAGGACGATGCAATCCGTCTATGCCGGCAGGAAAGTGCTGTCGATCGGAGCCAGAAAACGCGTGCTGGAAAGCTTGCCGGAAGCTTTGAATCGCCAGGGGTTTACGACCGCCTGGACCGACGCTACACCGACATCCCCTTTTTGACCAGCGCATTTAACGCTTCGGACTTTGACATCATCGCCTTTGGAAGAGGGGTAAGCCCGGAAAACAAACAACGATTAAAACAGACCTATAAAGAGCAAAACCCGAAGATCCAATTTGTGGACGGGCTTGCGCCGATCACCAACCTGCTGGTCGATCAAATCAAATGGGCCTGTGTTCCGGACCATGAATCATCCATAAAAGCAAAAGTGACTTTCGACGGAGCGAACGGGATCAGGGTTGAAACCCGGACGAGCTGCCGCCTGACGGTGAAGCACTATACCTTGAATTGGCTGTTTCAATCGAAGGAACGGGTCGTGGCGGATCAACAAATCGATGGCGGAACTTACCGGTTTTCGCTTAAACCATCGCGGGGAAGAAACTTCCTCGTCATCATGCAAGACGGCATGGTGTCGGAAATTCGGGCTCTTCAGGGAGGCGTATGGACCAGAACGGCCGATCGCGTGGGGACGGAAATCGGGAAAAGTCGTCGGGAAGAAATTTGAGAGAATTGGCGGGGTTGAACGGAATGTACGAAGTACGTGAAGCGCGAAGAGAGGACTTTGAGCACATCGCCGAATTTCCCAAAGACCGCAGGGAAGCTTTCTTTATGTATCCCAAGGGGAGCTATCCCTTCAGCGCGGACCAATTGTATGAAGTCTCTTTGACGCGCGCCATTCCGACCGTCATCCTGAGGGAGGATGAGGTCGTCGGATACGCCAACGTATATGACTGGACCGAAGGCGAAAGCTGCTGGATCGGAAATGTCGTCGTAAATCCAAGGCACAGAGGGCAGGGCGCGGGGAAATTTTTAATCGAAACCATGATCAAAAAAGCCAAGGAGGAACTGAAGGTCAAGGAAATCAACCTGGTTTGCCACAACGTGAATACAAGAGCGCTGCTTCTCTATCACAAAATCGGATTCAAGCCGTTCGGCATCAAGCCGATCATTGACCATGAAAACCGCGATATCGCCGGCATCCTGATGAGGTATTCCCTCTCTTGATGGTCGTCGCCCCCCGGTTTTTTTTGCAGGACCGGAGGTCGACGACAAAGGGGAACAGAAGAGTTCCCCCGGATGCCGCCTTTACCCTGGGTACGCGCCTATTTCTTTCACCCCACCCATCAATTCTCCTTCATTCCCGATGCAATTACTATGATATAATAGGGGGGACCGTTATCGCAGCAAAAGAAGGAGCATCCTGTCGTGAAACACATGACCAATCCCGTGAAAGGTTCCGAGCTGGAACGCGGCGTCCGCGCGGGGATTCCGATCGCCCTGGGGTATATTCCGCTCGCGATCACCTTCGGCGTGCTGGCTCGGGCGTCGGGTCTCGGCGTTGGGATCGCCGCGATGATGAGCGTGGTGATATACTCGGGGGCTTCGCAGTTTCTGACCGTGGGACTGGTGACCGCCGGGGCGCCCCCGATCAGCATTCTGGTGACGAACCTGGTGCTGAATCTGCGGCATGTCATTCTGAGCACCAGCCTGGCCCGGCGGTACCCGTTGAACAAGCGACTGCCGGCGGCCGTCGTGTCTTTCGGCATCACCGACGAGACGTTCGTGGTGGCTTCCAACGAAAAAAGCGCCCGCCTCTCCACGGGTTTCCTGCTGGGGTTGAACGCAACCGCCTACCTGTCCTGGATCGCGGGAACGATGGCCGGCGCAATCTTCGCCGGCTGGATCCCCGCGGATTGGTCGAGCAGTCTCGGCGTGGCGCTCTATGCGATGTTTATCGCCCTGCTTGTGCCCGACATGACGAAGTCCGCCCAAGTCAGCGCCGTGGCGGTCGTCGCGGCGCTGTTGTCCTGGGCGCTCCATGACGTCCTCGGATCCGGCTGGTCGGTGGTGGCGGCGACGCTGCTGGCCGCGCTTGTGGGCACGATGCTCGACCGGAAGCGGGTGAATCCGTCATGACCTTCTTGGAATTGACCGTTCTGATCGTGCTGATCGGACTGGGCACGTACCTGATGCGGATGGTGCCCTTTGTGCTCGTATCCGGCCTGAAGCTGCCCGATTGGTTCGACCGCTATTTGCAAAAAATCCCCCATGCGGTGATGGGGGCGCTCATTTTTCCCGGTATTCTCTACGTTGACGACGCCAGCATCTGGCCCGGTCTCGCGGGCGGCATCGCCGCCGTCGCGGCCGTCCTGCTCACGCGCAACGTGATGGCAACCGTGCTCATCGCCATCGCGGTGGCGGTGGGGACGAAGTACATTCAAACCTTTCCATTATAATACCGTCCTGTAATAATAGACGCCGTCGGCGGTCGTCTCCGCGGGGCCGGTCATGAGGACGCGGCCGTCCTCCTTCCAGACGATGACGAGATCGCCGCCCGCCAGATGGACAGTCACCGGTTCGCCCCGCTTCAGCCGGCCGTTCAAGACACCGGCGACGACGGCGGCGCACGCGCCCGTTCCGCACGCCTGGGTGATGCCCGAGCCCCGCTCCCAGACGCGGAAATCGATCTCCGTTTCGCTGCGCACGGAGATGAACTCCACGTTCACCCGCTCCGGAAACAGCGGCGACCGCTCGATGAGCGGACCGACCTCGGCAACCGGGGCCGCGGCGGCGTCGGGCACAAACAGCACGGCGTGCGGATTGCCCATGGACACGCCCGTCAGCCGGTACGTCGCACCTCCTATGTTCACCGCCTCGTCGATCGTCTCGCTGTCGGGATCGCCGAGCATGGGCAGGTCCCGTTTGCGCAGACGAGGCTCGCCCATGTCGACGGTGACCTGCGGAACGCGGCCCGCGGCGTCCACATGGGCGTCCACCCGCACGATGCCGCCCAGCGTTTCAATGGTGAAGCGGTGCCGGTCCGTCAGTCCCCGCTCCACGACGTATTTGGCGACGCAGCGCAAGCCGTTCCCGCAGTTTTTCCCTTCCGAGCCGTCCGCGTTGAAAATGCGCATGCGGAAATCGGCCCGCTCCGACGGACCGATCAGGATCAGTCCGTCGGCACCGATGCCGGTGTGGACGTCGGCCGCCCGGACGGCCAGGTCGCCCAGTTCCTCTTCACGAAGCGTCTCCTCAAAGAGATCGACAAAAATGTAATTGTTGCCGAGTCCGTGCATCTTCGTAAACTTGATCCTTCGGTCCTGCGGCATCCGCCCTTCTCCTTCCGCTTCCGTTCCTTCCGCCTTGATCCCAACCTTTTCTCCGACCCGGCTTTCCCGCCAGACCCTGCGAGCCTCCAGTGCGACAGGCGCTCCCGTTACCGGAACACAAAGCGGCAGTCGGACAGCCGGCGCCGGATCTCGTCCATGACCCGCCGCTCGTCGGCCTCGCCCTTCGCCTCGAAGGTGACCGAGAAACGGACGTAATGGCCGGCGTCGTCCCACGGCACGGTGGAAATCAGCTTCTCCCGGATCAGAAACTGGCTGAAATCCTCCGCCGTCGCGAATTCGGGACCGCCTTCCACGCCGATCGGGGCTTCGGTGTAGAGGAAAAACGAGCCTTGCGGCTTCGACGCCCGGAACCCGGCCTCCCGCAGCGCCTCTACGAGCATGTCGTGGCGGCGGGAGTATTTTTCGGCGATGCGGCGGGTGATGTCCGGCTGCCGGAGGGCATGGGCGGCCGCCTTCTGGATGGCGATGAACTGTCCGGAGTCGCAATTGTCCTTCACGGTGGCGAACGCTTTGACGATGAGCGGGTGGCCGGCCACGAACCCGATTCGCCAGCCGGTCATGTTGAACGATTTGGACAGCGAATGCAGTTCCACCCCGACGTCCTTCGCCCCGGGCACGGACAGGAAACTGAGCGGCTCGGCCCCGTCAAAAACCAGCGCGGCGTAAGCCGCGTCATGGACGACGATCAGCTCGTGCCGTTTGGCAAAATCCACGACCTTCGCAAAAAATTCCCGCGTCGCGCCCGCCCCCGTCGGATTGTTCGGATAGTTCAGATAGAGCAGCTTGGCGCGTTTCAGCGTCTCGGCGGGCAGGGAATCGAGATCCGGCAAAAAGCCGTTGCCCTCGTGGATCGGCAGCCAGACGACGTCGCCGCCCAGATATTTCGTGTGCGTGCCCAGCACCGGGTAGCTGGGCGTCGGCAAAATCGCCACGTCGCCCGGATTGATGAAGGCGAGCGGCAGCATGGCCAGCGCCGACTTGGAGCCGATGGCGTGGTTCACTTCCGTGTCCGGGTCGATGTCCCCGACACCGAACACGTCGCGCAAATACCCGGCGGCCGCTTCCTTGAACTCGGCGATGCCGTTGTCGGCATAGAACCGATTCTCGCGCTTGCCGGCTTCCGCCGCCAGCGTCTGCACGACGGAAGGGTCGGCCGCTTCGTCCGGCTCGCCCACGCCGAGGTCGATCAGCTCCACGCCGGGGTTGCGGGCCATCGCCTCGCGTTTCGCCCGCTTGATTTTTTCGAATTTATAGATGTCGGTGCCAAGCCCGAACCGTTCCCCGCCGATGCGCGCGGCGAACTTTCGCTGGATGTACGGAACGGACGGGGCAGTTCCGGTTTCCGCCATGGACATCCTCCTCCTTTCGCTCCCCGGGAGCCGTATCCGTTATTTTTGCTGCAAATAGCGATCGCACGCCTTCGCCGCCTCGCGGCCCTCGCGGATCGCCCACACGATCAGGCTGGCGCCGCGCCGGGCGTCGCCCGCCGCGAACACCCCCGGCACGTTCGTCTCGTACCGTCCGGAGGCGGTGGCGATGTTGCTCCGTTCGTCGGTGGCGATTCCCATCTGGCGCAGCAATTCCGGTTCCGGACCGGTGAAGCCAATGGCCAGAAGCACAAGCTGGACCGGCCACACCCGTTCGGTGCCGGGAACCTCGATCCGGCGCGTGCCGTCGGCGTCGCGGATCGTTTCCACTTGCACGGTTTTCACGCCGGCGACCCGCCCGTTCCCGTCGTCCAGGAACTCCTTTGCGGACACCGCGAACGCCCGCGGATCGGAACCGTGCGCGGCGGCCGCTTCCTTGTGCCCGTAGTCTTTCCGGTGCACGACGGGCCACTGCGGCCAGGGGTTATCCGGGCTTCTCTCGGCCGGCCGAACCGGGTAAATGTCAAATTGTACGAGGCCCCGGCAGCCATGGCGCAGCGCGGTGGAAACGCAGTCGGTCGCGGTGTCGCCGCCGCCGATGACGATGACGTCTTTTCCTTCCGCCGAAATGTAGTTTCCGTCCTTAAGCCCCGAATCCAGCAAACTTTTTGTGTTGGCGTGCAAAAATTCCATCGCAAAATGGATCCCTTGCAATCCGCGCCCCGGAATCGGCAGGTCGCGATGCCGCTGCGCCCCGATGCAGAGCACGACCGCGTCAAAATCGGCGCGCAGCTTGTCGGCCGGATAATCGGCGCCGACTTCCACCCCGGTCACGAAGCGGACACCCTCTTCCTCCAGCAGCCGGACGCGGCGATCAACGACGTGCTGCTCGATTTTCATTTTCGGAATGCCGTAGGTGAGCAACCCGCCGATCCGGTCGTGCCGCTCAAATACGGTCACTTCGTGGCCCCTTTTGTTCAGTTCGTCGGCGCAGGCCAGGCCGGCCGGGCCGGATCCGACGACGGCGACCTTCCGTCCCGTCCGGAACGCCGGCGGCTTCGGCACGATCCAGCCCTCCTCGAAGCCGCGGTCGATGATGCTGCGTTCGATGGCCTTGATCGCCACGGGCGCCTCGTACAGCGCGGCCACGCAAGACCCTTCGCACGGCGCCGGACAGGCGCGACCCGTAAATTCCGGGAAGTTGTTGGTCATGAGCAGCCGGTCCAGCGCTTCTTTCCATTTGCCCCGATAGACCAGATCGTTCCATTCGGGAATGAGGTTGTGCAGAGGGCAGCCCGTCGTCAGCCTGCCGATGTTGGTGCCGGTCTGGCAGAACGGAACGGCGCAGTCCATGCAACGGGCGCCCTGTACGCGCAGGCGGTCCTCCGGCATCGGCCCGTACAGGTCGTTCCAGTCCCCGAGCCGTTCCAGCGGATGGCGCTCCGGCATCTCTTCACGGGCGTATTCCATAAATCCGGTCGGTTTTCCCATCGGGCTCTCCCTCCTTTTTTCCAGCCGTTCAACTCCGGTCAGATGCGCATGCGCGATCCTTGTTCAGATCCTTCTGGCCGGTTGGGTACGGCACGTGAATGATGCACGTGAATGATTCACGTGAATAATGCACGTGCATGAATGCATGTAAATGATGCACATGCGCTTACTGCGCCATTTTCTCCGCCCGGAACGCGGCCAGCGCCGCTTCCTGATCCGGCACGCCGCTGGCGCGGAAACGCTCGATCGCCTGCAGCATGCGCCGGTATTCGCGCGGCACGATGCGGACAAAACGCCGCACCTGCCGGTTCCAGTCTTCGAGGATCGCTTGCCCCAGCGCGCTGTGCGTATAGCGGACGTGTTTCTCGATCATCGCGCGGACGAAGGCCGCTTCCTGCGGGTCGTCCAACGGTTCCGGATCGACAAGCGAGAGATTGCACCGCGCCTTCACGTCGGACAGGTCGCCCAGCACGTAGGCGATGCCGCCCGACATGCCGGCCGCGAAATTCAGGCCGATTTCGCCGAGCACGATGACCCGGCCGCCGGTCATATACTCGCAGCCGTGGTTGCCGACGCCCTCGACGACCACGTTCGCGCCGCTGTTGCGGACGCAAAACCGTTCCCCGGCCACGCCGCGGATGTACGCTTCGCCGGCGGTCGCGCCGTAAAGGGCGACGTTGCCGACGATGATGTTCCGCTCCGGCGCGAAGGCGGATTTCGCCGGCGGCCAGATGGCCAGCTTCCCGCCGGACAGCCCCTTGCCAAAGTAATCGTTGGCGTCGCCTTCCACCGTGAGGGTCACTCCCTTCGGCACGAAGGCGCCGAAGCTTTGTCCCGCCGAGCCCGCAAAGTGCAGCCGGATCGTGTCTTCGGGGAGGCCTTCCGCCCCGTAGCGTTTGGTCACTTCGCTGCCCAACACGGTACCGACGGCGCGATTGACGTTGGCGATCGGCAGCACCGCGCGCACCGGCTTCTTCGCCCGGAGCGCCGGTTCGCACAGCGGGAGGAGTTCCCGCACGTCCAGCGTCCGCTCGATGCCGTGATCCTGCGGCTCGACAAAACGGACCGGCGTCCCCGGCGCGACCTTCGGCCGGTGCAGCAGCGGCGTCAGATCAAGCCCCGCCGCTTTCCAGTGATCTTCCGGCACGCGGGGCCGGAGCAGGTCCGTGCGTCCGATCGCTTCGTCCAGCGAGCGCAGGCCGAGACGCGCCAGCCACTCCCGCACCTCGCGGGCCACAAAGCGCATGAAGTTGGCCACGTGCTCCGGCTTGCCGGGAAACTTCGCCCGAAGCTCCGGATTTTGCGTGGCGATGCCGACCGGGCACGTATCCAGATGGCAGACGCGCATCATGACGCAGCCCATCGCCACGAGCGGCAGCGTGGCGAAGCTGAACTCCTCGGCGCCGAGCAGGGCGGCGACCATCACGTCGCGGCCGTTCATCAGCTTGCCGTCGACCTCAAGCCGCACCCGGCCGCGCAACCCGTTGAGCACCAGCGTCTGGTGCGTTTCGGCCAGCCCGATTTCCCACGGCATGCCCGCGTGCTTGATGCTGGTGCGGGGGGCGGCGCCGGTACCGCCGTCGTAGCCGCTGATCAGGATGACGTCGGCGCGGGCCTTGGCGACGCCGGCCGCGATCGTGCCGACGCCCGCCTCGGACACCAGCTTCACGTTGATCCGCGCCGCCGGGTTGGCGCATTTCAGGTCGTAGATCAGTTGGGCCAGGTCTTCGATCGAGTAGATGTCGTGGTGCGGCGGCGGCGAGATCAGCTCTACGCCCGGCGTCGAATTGCGGGCCTCGGCCACCCAGGGGTACACCTTGTGGCCGGGCAATTGTCCGCCTTCGCCGGGCTTGGCTCCCTGCGCCATCTTGATCTGAATCTCCTGCGCGTTGACCAGGTAGTGGCTGTTCACCCCGAACCGGCCCGACGCCACCTGTTTTATCGCGCTGCCGCGCAAATCGCCGTTCGGATCGGGAACGTACCGCGCCGGATCTTCCCCGCCTTCCCCGGAATTGCTCTTGCCGCCGATGCGGTTCATGGCAATGGCCAGCGTCTCGTGCGCCTCCCGGCTGATCGAGCCGAACGACATCGCTCCCGTCTTGAACCGGCGCAGAATCGCCTCCTCCGGCTCCACTTCCTCCAGCGGAATCGGCTCCCGGTCCGGCACGATTTCCAGCAAGCCGCGCAACGTGCAGCTTTTTTTCGCCGTATCGTCAACGCCGCGGCTGTACGTCCCGTACAAACCGTAATCGCCGGTGCGGCACGCCTGCTGCAGCGAATGGATGGTGAGCGGCGTGAAAAGATGCTCCTCCCCTTCCGGCCGCCACTGCAGGTCGTCGCCCGGATCGAGCGTCATCGGCTCGCGCCCCGCATCGTTCGTCGGATCCGCCGCTGAAGGGGAAGCGGCGTCTTGACCTTGCCAACGACCTTCGGAAGCAACGGGTACCGCCGTCCCGCGACCGTTCGCGCCGCCCGGCGCCGCGCCGAACGGGAACGCCGCGGCGTGCCGGAGAAGCGTCTCGCGGGCGATCGTCTCCAGCCCGACGCCGCCGATCCGGGACGGCGTGCCGGTAAAATACTTGTCCGTCACATCCCGGCTGATGCCGATCGCTTCGAAGATCTGGGCGCCGATGTAACTTTGGATGGTGGAGATGCCCATTTTGGCGATGACCTTGAGCAACCCGCTGGTCACGCCCTTCACGTAGCGCCGAATCGCTTCGTCCCGTGTGAGCGCCTCCAGTTGACCGCCGGCGTGCAGCTCCGCCACCGACGCCAGCGCCAGGTACGGATTGATCGCCGAAGCGCCGTAGCCGAGCAGCGTGGCAAAATGATGCACCTCGCGCGGCTCGCCGGATTCGACGATGAGACTCGCCTTCGTGCGCATGCCGTTGCGGATCAGATGATGGTGCAATCCGGCCGTCGCCAACAGGGCGGGAATCGGCGCCAGCTCGCGGCCGGCGTCGCGATCGGACAGCACGAGCAGGCTCGCCCCTTGGGCGATCGCCTCCTCGGCGGCGGCAAACAGCGCCTTCAGCCCTTCCTCCAGCCCGGCTTCGCCGGACGCCGCCGGGAACACCATCGGCAACGTCGCCTCCCGCAACCCTTCGAGGCGGCCGGCGCGGATTGCCGCCAGCTCGTCGTCCGTCAGGATCGGCGACTTCAGACGGATCTTCCTCGCGTGTTCCGGCCCGGGCTTGAGCAGGTTGCGGTCCGGCCCCAGAAGCGTTTCCACGGAGGTGATCATCCGTTCACGGAACGCGTCGATCGGCGGATTGGTCACCTGTGCGAACATTTGCTTGAAATAGTTGTACAGAAGCTGCGGTTTGCGCGACAGCACGGCCAGCGGCGCGTCGTACCCCATCGATCCGACCGGATCCTCGCCCTGGAGCGCAAGCGGCTTGATCGTTTTGTGCAGGTCTTCGAACGTGTAGCCGAACATCCGCTGCAGCCGGGTCAGCCCGACGGGAGCCCGTGCGCCGTCCGTCCCCGCGCCGTCGGGCGGGGAAACCTGCAAATCCTCCAGCCTGACGAGATGTCGCTCCACCCACTCCCGGTACGGCTGTTCGGCCGCGAGGGTCCGCTTGATTTCCGCGTCCGGAACGATCCGTCCCTGCGCGGTGTCGATCAGCAACATCTGCCCCGGGCGCAGCCGGTCCTTGCGCACGATCCGGTCGGGCGCCAAGTCCAGCACGCCAACTTCCGACGCCATGATCACCAAGTCGTCGTCGGTCACGTAATAGCGCGCCGGACGCAAACCGTTCCGGTCAAGGCAAGCGCCGATCCGGACGCCGTCGGTGAAGGCGACCGCCGCCGGGCCGTCCCACGGTTCCATCAGGCAACGGTGGTATTCGTAAAACGACCGCTTGTCGTCATCCATCGTCCCGTCTTGTTCCCACGGCTCCGGTATCATCATCATGACCGCGTGGGCCAGGGGGCGACCGGTCAGGTGCAGAAATTCCAGGACGTTGTCCAGCATCGCCGAGTCGCTGCCGTCCGGGTCCACGATCGGGCGAAGGCGCGCCATGTCGGGGAAGTGATCGGACGCGAAGGCCGCCTCGCGCGCGCGCATCCAGTTGACATTTCCCTTGATGGTGTTGATCTCGCCGTTATGGATCGCGTACCGGTACGGATGGGCCCGTTCCCAGCTCGGAAACGTGTTCGTGCTGAAGCGGGAATGGACGAGCGCCAGCGCCGAGCGGTAATCCTCGTCCTGGAGGTCGAGATAAAACCGCGGCAACTGCTCCGGCAGCACGAGTCCCTTGTATACGATCGTCCGACCGGACAGACTGGCGAAATAAAACGTGTGCCCCCGCACAAACGCCGCCTTGCCGATTTCCCGCTCCGCGCGTTTGCGCAGCACGTACAACTTCCGTTCAAAGGCGAGGTCGTCCCCGTCCCGCCCGTCTTCGGCAACGGCCCCGATTCCCGTGCCGGCCGCTTCGCCCGCGACGGGAGCACCGTCGGCATGACCGGCGTCCCCCGTCCACGGCCCCACGAACACCTGTCGGATGCAGGGCATCGTCGCCCGGGCGCTTTCGCCAAGCACCGCCGCGTCGACGGGCACCGTCCGCCAGCCGAGCAACGCCAGCCCTTCCTCCGCCGCCAGACGCGCCAGTTCCGCCTCGCATTTCGCGCGGACCCCGTCGTCCGCGGGCAAAAACATCATCCCGACGCCGTACGGACCGGACGACGGCAGTTCGATTCCCGCACGGGGCGCGAGCTTCGCGAACAGTTCCCGCGGAATTTGCGTCAGAATGCCGGCCCCGTCACCGCTCTCCAGATCCGCCCCCCGGCCGCCGCGATGATCAAGCCGGCACAGCATCTCCAGCGCCCTGCACACCAGTTCGTGGGACCGGTGTCCCTTGATGTGCGCCAGGAGCCCGATGCCGCAGGCGTCATGTTCGAACGATGGGTCGTACAGTCCCTGTCGCTGTGGCTGATGATTCTGTGTCATGCCTCGCGCCTCCCCACGTGTATGCTGCAGGTTCCCATCATAAATCGTTGAGAGGCCATGTCTCCACAACTTTGTAAGAAAATGTTCCATCACCGTTTTTTGGTTAAATGATAAATAAAATTTTATGTTCATGATGAATTGATAAACATATTCTTTAGTCACACCAAAAAAAATTGATCTTCCTTCGGCGCCGAACGGCATAGAAAAACGCCCTCCGGGCGGGCGGCGAAACCCGCCTCCGGAAGGCGTCGTCCCGGCCGGCAGCCGGCCGTTCAACAGCTCAATACGTGTACAGATATTGATCCCGTTCCCACGGATGGACTTGCAGGCGGTACATCTCCCACTCGATTTCCTTCGCCCGGATGAAGTGCGTCAGCACGTGTTCGCCGAGCGCCTCGCAGATCACGTCGTCGTTCTTCAGTTCCGCGAGCGCTTCTTCCAGCGAGGACGGCAGGCTGATGATGCCGCGCTCCGCGCGCTCCTCTTCGCCCATCGTGTAAATGTTTTGGTTCGTCGGCGGATCCAGCTTCAGCTTGCGGCGAATGCCGTCCAGCCCGGCGGCGAGCATGACCGCAAGCGCCAGATACGGATTGGCGGACGGGTCCGGATTGCGCAGTTCGATGCGCGTGCTCAACCCCTTGCTGGCCGGCACCCGGATGAGCGGGCTGCGGTTCTTCGCCGACCAGGCCACGTAGCACGGGGCTTCGTAACCCGGCACCAGCCGTTTGTAGGAGTTGACCGTCGGATTGGTGATCGCGGCGAAGCCGCGGGCGTGTTTGAGCAATCCGGCAATGTAGTGTTTCGCCGTGGCGCTCAGGCCCAGTTCGTCGTGTTCATCGTAAAAAGCGTTCTCGTTGCCTCTGAACAGCGATTGATGACAATGCATTCCCGAGCCGTTCACGCCATACAGCGGCTTCGGCATAAATGTTGCGTGCAGGCCGTGCGCCCTGGCAATGTTTTTCACGACCAGTTTGAACGTTTGGATGTTGTCCGCCGCCTCGACCGCGTTCGCATACTTGAAGTCGATCTCGTGCTGCCCCGGCGCCACTTCATGGTGCGACGCCTCGATGTCGAACCCCATTTCTTCAAGCGTCAGCACGATATCCCGCCGGCAATTTTCGCCCAGGTCGGTCGGCGCGAGGTCGAAGTAACCGCCGTTGTCGTTGACCTCCAGCGTCGGACGGCCGTGCTCGTCGGTCTTGAACAGGAAAAATTCCGGTTCGGGTCCGACGTTCATGGCGGTAAAGCCCATTTTTTCGGCCTCTTTCAGCACCCTCTTCAGCACGCCGCGAGGATCGCCGGGAAACGGCGTGCCGTCGGGCATATACACGTCGCAGATGAGGCGGGCGACCTTGGCGCCGTCCTTCGTGGCCCAGGGGAAGATCTTCCAGGTGCTCAGTTCCGGGTACAAATACATGTCGGACTCCTCGATGCGCACGAAGCCCTCGATGGAGGAACCGTCAAACATGATCCGGTTTTCCAGCGCCTTCGGCAACTGGCTGACCGGAATCTCCACGTTTTTGATGGTTCCCAGCAGGTCGGTGAACTGGAGACGGACGTATCGAACATTTTCCTCCGCGGCCATCCGCATAATATCTTCGGGGGTGTACGTGTTGGCGGACATCCGGATCCCTCCCAAGTGGAATATGAATGCTGTTTTCGATGGGTACATTTTTTCACATCGTCATCATTCATTCCACATATGAGTAAGATAATCTTACACACTTTTTCGCGGATCACGTTCAAACCCGCGACAATTCTCACCTTTTCCCGCTTGCCACCCTCGTCCCATGCGGTCGACCTCGGACGCGCGAAGGTCCTTTCCAAAAATTTTTGTCATATTATCTACCATTTGCCCTTTGAGCGAACCGGAGAATCTGTTACCATTAATGACAAGTTGAATCCGCAAAAAGGTGGAAGGGTGTGACTGGGATGTCCTATCGGAAGAAAAAGGTGATCCCGATCGGCACGGTCAGCGAACTGACCGGCTTATCCGTCCGCCAGATTCGCTACTATGAAGAACGCAAACTGGTAACCCCGGAGCGAACGAAAGGCGGGACGCGCAAATATTCGTTTGAAGATGTTGACATATTGGCGGAGATCGCCAACCGGATGGAAGACGGCATGCATACCTTCGAGATCCGCAAAATGTGGGAAAAGGAAAAAGAAAAGGAGGCGCTTGAGCGGGAAAAAGCGCGGAAGGAATTGCTGCAAGGCCAGTTGAACGCCCATTTCAACCTGCATCGGCCCGCCGACCCCCGGTTTTCCGACCGGCGCCTGTCCGACCAACGGGTGACGGACTGACCGCGCAATCGCCCTCAACCCGCGGCAATTCAGGAAAATTTGAACGCGAGAAGCAAAAAGTGTGTTAGGTTATCTTCCAAAAACATTGCTCCACCAGCTAATCACTGCATATAATCTGACCACGAAAATGCGCCTTTGTAAGGAAATATGACAGAAAGGTGGAGCAAACATGAGAAAAACCCGATGGATACTCAAGCTGGTCCTGTTATCCCTCCTCGCGGCCTTTGCCTGGGCGCCGGGCGGCGCGCTGGCGGCCGACGGCGAGGAGGTGGAGCTCGCCGACCGGGTGGAGGCCATTGCCGGCAGCGTCGACGGCGCCTGGGTCATGGTCGGCGCGATCCTTGTGCTGCTCATGCAGGCCGGATTCGTCTTTCTGGAAACCGGAGCGACCCGGATGAAAAACGCCGGCCACATCGCGGCCAAGACGGTTTTCTCGGTCGGCATGGCCACCCTGTTCTTCTGGCTGGCCGGCTACGGTCTGATCTTCGGCTCGGACGATCCGTTCATCGGCAAGGGCGACTTCTTCTTCAACCCTGCGCCGATTGAGGCGGGAGTGTCGTCGAGCATCTTTTTCACCTTCCAGCTCGCCTTTGCCGCCGTCTCGCTGTCGATTGCCTGGGGCGGTTTCGCGGAACGGGCGAAAATGTCCGTTTACCTGATCTTCTCGGCGCTGTTCATCCTGCTGGTTTACCCGGTTGTCGCCCACTGGATCTGGGGCGGCGGCTGGCTGGCCGAACACGGGAAACAGGATTTTGCGGGTTCCACCGTCGTCCACCTGACGGGGGCCATGGCCGCGCTGGCGGGAACGCTGCTCCTGAAACCGCGGATCGGCAAATACAACAAGGACGGCACACCCAACGAAATTCACGGGCACAACCAGGTCTTTACGACGCTCGGCGTCTTCGTCCTGTGGATCGGCTGGTTCGGCTTTAACGCCGGCAGTACGCTCAGCGTCGGCGACGGCCTCTTCGGCTACGTGGCCTTCAACACGCAACTGGCCTTCGGCGCCGGCGCCGTGGTGGCGCTGCTCATCTCGTGGCTGGTGACCGGAAAAGCGAACCTCTCGGCCGTGCTGAACGGGGGGCTGGCGGGCCTGGTCGGCATCACCGCCTCCTGCGCCTTCGTCGCCCCGTGGGCCGCGATTCTGATCGGCGCCATATCCGGCCTGCTAGTGTTTTACAGCATGCGATTCTTTGAACGGATCCGCGTCGACGATCCGATCGCCGCGCTGTCCGTGCACGGTGTCGCCGGCGTCTGGGGCACGGTTTCCAACGGCCTGTTCGCGGTGCCGGAACTGGCGGAGCACCTGGGCGTGGGCCAGGGCGGCCTGTTTTATACCGGCGACTTCCATCAACTGTGGGTGCAAATTTACGGCGTCGTCGTCTCCGGCCTGTTCGCTTTCCTCGCTTCCTATGTTCTGCTCTGGCTCGTGAAGGTGACGGTCGGGCTGCGCGTAACGGAAGAACAGGAAATCGCCGGCCTGGACCTGAGCGAACACGGGGTTTACGGTTACCCGGAACACATGAAAGCCCGCATGTGATCACCCCGCGCTTCCCGATCACCGCATGACGGGGCGCGACATCCCGGGAGGAGTCATGACCGAGGACGTTTTGGCAGGCCTGTTGACGGAAATCGAAGCGGCGGAGACGGCGGATCGTCTCCGCTCGCTCCTGTCTTCCGGAGTTCGCCGCCTCGCGCCGGAAGCGGACGCCGGGACGGCGGCGCAACTGGCGCAAAGCGAGCGGCTGAACCGGCTGCATGACGCCGTCATCCGCCGCGCGGTCCGGCTGGCGGAAGCCGAGCTGGCAGCGGAGGGCGCGACCGCACCGTGCCCGTACGATTTCGTCTTGTTTGGCAGCGGCGGACGCGGCGAACAGTCGGTGCTGAGCGACCAGGATAACGGCATCGTGTACGCCGTGCCGCATCCCCGTCAGGCGGATGCGGCGCGGCGTTACTTTCTCCGGCTGGGCGAAGCCGTCCGGTCCGCGCTGGTGCGCGCCGGCTATCCGCCCTGTCCGGGCAAGGTCGTTTGCAGCGAGCCGGCCTGGTGCCGCTCCGTGGCCGAATGGGCGGCCCAGCTCGACATCTGGTGCGCGGATCCGACGTGGGATCACGTCCGCCATCTGCTCATCGTCGCCGACATGCGCGCCGTATGCGGCAACGGACAATTGGCGGCGGCGGTGAAGGAGCGGCTGCGCGCCGCGGTGCGGCAATCGCGCGAATTGTGCGCGGCGATGTTGCGCAACACGCGGCATCGCCAGCCCGCCGTCGGGCCGCTCGGCAACCTGCTGCGCGTCCGCTACGGTCCCCACACCGGCGGCGTGGAGATCAAATACGGCGTATACGTGCCGATGGTCAACGCCGTCCGTCTGCTGGCCGTTACGAACGGCGTGACGGCCACGAATACGGCGGAGCGAATCGCCTGCCTGCACCGCCGGGATGCGCTGCCCGACGAGCTGGCGGAGCGGGCGCTGCGCGATTTCGCCCATTTGCTGCACCTGCGCGCCGCCACCGCCGACGACGGCGGCGATCCGCCGCAATCCAGCGGCGTCGTCGAGGCGCGGCTGCTCACCCGGCCGGTGCGCCGGCGCCTCAAAAGCATCATCGCCACGGCCCGGCAACTGCACGGCGCGGCCCGGACGGCGGTGCGGCGCATAAGCGGTCCTTTTGACGATTGACGGGGAAAAGCGCGGCCGCCAAAATGGGCGGTTGCCAAAAGGATGCTCGCAGCCGGCCCGCTCCCGCCGGCACGAATTGCAAAAATGCAGTCCAATGCCCGGTTGGCCCGCTCATTTGGCCGAATCCATTGCAAACATGCAGGTTATCGGCCCTTTTTTGCCACTGTCACGGTTGATAAGTTGTATTTTTACATTTCATGTTGAGCCGCCGGTCGGCATGATCCACAAGCCGTCCGGCATCCGACCGGACCGGCCCCGCTTTTATCCGCAGCATTTTTAACACGTTTGGAGGCGCATCCTGGATGAAACCATGGAAACCGTTGTCCCGTTTCATGGAATTGTACCGGCTGGGCGGGCTTCCTCCGGCTTTCGTCTCGCTGTTCGACGAAAACAACGCGCAACAGATGGCCTTCCTGCGCGCCGTGCTGAAGGACATCCGGCAGCGCGACACGCGGGACGTGCCGCTCGACGAACTGCAGGCCGTCGTGTTCGATCTGGAAACGACCGGCTTCCATCCGTACCACGGCGACGAAATCATCGCCGTCGGCGCGGCGGCCGTGCACGGCGGACGGTTGATCGAAGGCGAGACGATGTACAGCCTGGTCAACCCCAACCGGCCCATTCCGCCGGAGGTCCAACGGCTCACCGCCATCACGAACGAGATGGTGCGCGACGCTCCCGGCACGGCCCAGGCGCTGGTCGCCTTTTTCCGGTTTGTGCGGGACCGCGTGCTGATCGCGCACGGCAGCGGCCACGACCGGCGCTTCCTCGAAGCGGCGTTGCGCCGCCGAACCGGCGCGTCGCTGACGCACCGCGTGCTCGACACGATGCTGATCGGCTGCAAACTGTACCCTGGCCGGGCGCGCTGGACGCTGGACGACTGGCTGGACCATTACGGGATCGCCGACATCGGCCGACATCACGCCCTTCAGGACGCCATCATGACCGCGCACCTGTGGGCCGCGCTGCTGGCCGAACTGGCCGCCCGCAACGTCCGCACCCTGCACGAGATGTACGCGTTCCTCAGCCACGCTTGAAGGCCGGCGCCCGCATCGTTCCCGCCGGCCGCTGCCCCTGCCGCCCTGCCCCCTTTGCATCATCCGTGCACGGGATGAACGCCGCCGCCGTTTTTTCCACATCCCTCGCCTGCCCCGCTCCTTCCTTCCCCGTCTTTTCCAAAAGCAAATCAAAAAAAAAGGGAACCATTTCCGTCCGAACTCGTCCTATTGATTGGATGAGGTGAGCATGCGGTGGATTTCGAGTACTTGCGTTATGTCTCCAAAGAACCGGATCGCGGCGCGATTTTGGACGAACTGATGCTGGCGTACGGGAAAGACGTCTGGAACTACGCCTACTTCCTTACACGGCGGCGGGACTTGGCCGAGGACATTGCGCAGGACGTGTTCGTGAAAGTGTATCAGCGGCTGGACTCGTTCCGCGGCGCCTCGGGCATAAAGCCGTGGCTGCTAACCATCACGCGGCACACCGCGCTGGATTATCTGAAGTCGGCGTGGATGCGCAGGGTGACGCTTCTGCCGTCCCGGTTCCGGCAGGATGCGCTCCCGTCGGCGGAAGCGGTCTGGTTCGGCCGCGAGGAACAACGGACCGTCTGGCGGGCGGTCATGGAGCTGCCCCGCAAGCTGCGGGAAGTGCTCCTGCTGTATGCGCACCACAAGCTGTCGATCCGGGAAATCGCCGAGATGCTTCACCTCAGCGAAGGCACGGTCAAATCGAGATTGCACCGCGCCCGCGCGGCGATGAACCGCCGGCTGGGCGTCCGGACGACCTCCCGGGAGGAACGTCGGCCATGAATCCAACGCACGACTGGGAACGGGAATTGTCGGAAACGCCGGTCGGGTTCGGCGGTTTTTCCACGCAAACGATGAGGAAGGTAAAGGAGCGCATCGCCGTGATGGAAAGGAGAACCAACCGGCGTCCGCTCGCCGCGGCGCTGGCTGTCTTGACTTCGCTCGCCATCCTTGGCGTCGTTTTCCGGGACCAATGGACCGGGTGGCTGGCGCCCGGAACGGAAACCGGTCCAGCCTGGCCGGAGGAGGAAGAGGAAATCGTCACGTTGCGGGTCGATTTTTTTGACGGCCCGTCGTTTCACATCCAATATGGCGACGCCTTTGTCATCCGGCATCCGTCCGTGCGCTTCGAGACGATTCCGGCCGACCGCCGTCTGGCCACGCCGGAAGCGTACGCCCAATGGGCCCGGGAGAACCAGATCGACCTGTTGTGCATTCCGCTCGCCTTTGTCGACGATCTGTCGCGGGACGGGCTGCTGCTGCCGCTCGATCCCCTCATCGCCCACGACGGGTTCGACCTCGGGAAGCTGTACGGCCCCGTCGTGAACGCCATCCGGGAAGCGGGGGCCGGCACCCTCTACGGTCTGGCCCCCACGTTCAACGCCTATGCGCTGTATTACAACAAGTCCCTGTTTGAGGAGCACGGCGTACCGCTCCCGGCCGACGGCATGCACTGGGACGACGTGCTGAACACGGCCGCCCGCTTTGCCGGTCTTTCCGCCGCCGACGGACAGCCCGTCTACGGGCTCAGCTTCGGGGAAGGGTGGCGGCCCGGAACGGCGGTTCGCGCCCTGGACGCCGGCCTGCATCAGGGGTTGCAGATCGCCGGTTACGACGCTTCCGGGAAACTCGTCCCGTCCCTCGACACCCCGTCCTGGCGGGCGTGGTGGGAGAAGGTGGCGGAAGGCCTCGGCACGGGAGCCATTTACGACGCAAAACCGCCGGAAACGCAAGGCAACGCGTTCATGTCCGAACTGTATCCCCGTGACGCCTTTCTCACCGGCCGGTCGGCGATGGCCTACGGCGACCATTACTTTATCCATCACATCCGGGAGGCGGCCCGGCAAAACCTGTTCACGGACGAATGGGGCGTCGTCGCCCTGTCGGCGTCCGCCGCCGGAAGCGGAGCCACCCACGGCTTGTCCGTTTCGTACGTTTTTGCCATCAACGCCGCCTCGCCCTTCGCGGACAAAGCCTGGGAGTGGCTCAAATTCACCCATGGCGAAGACCAGCGGCACCGCGAGCTGCGTTCGGAGGTTCAGACGCTTCATGTGAATATGGCGGCGGCCGATCGCGAAGACGGCCCGGACGCCATCTTTTATCAACTTCAGGCGGACCCGGCGGCCGTTCTGCGTCAGGATGAATGGAGGTCGAAGGCCGACTATCAGGCGCTGTACGCGTTTTTGACCTCCCATCTGGACACGCGGCTGCAGGACGTTGCCGCCGGTCGCCGGACGGCTGAGAACATGCTGGAAGAGCTGCAACAACTGGCGGAAACGGTGCGGCTCCATGAGGTCGGGAGGTGAAACCGTGAACAAACGGTGCAAGATCGGCTCCGGCGGAACAGACGGATCGTCGGAACGCCGGCGATGCCGTTTGATCCGGAGAAGCTTTCCGGCCGCTTTCTTCTGTCTGCTCCTGCCGCTTCTGGCCGGTTGCCCGGCGGAACCCGCCGAACACCGCCCGCCCGCGCTGAAAATCGTCTGTTGCGACGAAATGACGTTCCGCCAAACGTACCGGGACTATTTCAACGCGTATTTTCCGGACTGGGAGATCACTCACGTTCCCTATTTCACCTTCGCGGAGGAAGCGCCGGGGCTCCGGGTTTCCAAACCGCTGGACATCCGGGAACTGACGGAACGGGAAAAGCCGGATTTGCTCGTGATCCCGTCCTATGCGTACGAAGAGCTGGCCAAGGCGGGTCTGCTCCTGGACCTGAACGAACTGGCGGCCCGCGACCGCTTCGACTGGTCGGCGATCGAACCGGGGGTGCGGGAGCGGCTTCGCACGGACGACTCGGGCCGGCTGTATGGCATCAGCCCCTATTTTACCGCCGACGCGCTGTATTATAATGAAGACCTATTTCGCGCCTTCGGCGTCGAGCCGCCGTCCGCGCCGCTCACCTGGCGGGAAACCCTTGAACTGGCCGGACGGTTTGCGGAGGACGGACGACGGGTAACGGACATCTACGGTTTGCATATCCAGTGGGTGGATCGTCCGTATCTGCTGGCCGAACGCATCGCCGCCACGGAGGGACTGAGCCCGTTGGACCCTGACAAGAACTCCTTGCGGGTGACGTCCGAGAGCTGGCGGCAACTGTTCGATACGTTGATCGAAGCGTACCGGGTCGGGGCGGTGGGGATGACGCGCGTCGCCGGGCGGGAAGTGGACGGCGTCTCCTATTACGGGCCGGAGGAAATCGCCCAGGCCGACCTGTTCGCCAAAGGTCAGGCGGCGCTCACGGTGGGCGGATCCGAGCTGATGCACGAACTCAAGGCCAACCCGCCCGGTTTCGCATGGGGCGTCCTGCCGGGACCGGTGCATTCGCTGATGCCGGATGCGGTCGGCTCCTACATGACGGGCGACGTCTTCGCGATACCGGCCGCCTCCGACCGGCCGGAGGCGGCATGGCGAGTGATCCGCTTCTTCCTGTCGGACCGGGCGGGACAGATCTCCGCCGCGCTGGGCGGCTTCTCCGCGAATCGCTACTACGTTTTTGCCAACCCGAAGTACCCGCAGTGGAAACAGGACCCGGACTACGCCGTCTTCTACGGCCGCCTTCCGGCACCGGCCCCGGCGCGGCCGTCCTACGACTTCCTGGCCGCGTTCGGAGAACGGTTCGACCGGGAAGTCCATGCCGTGCTGGCCGGCGAGAAATCTCCGGAAGAAGCGCTGCAAACCCTCGAGCGGGACGCCGGGCCCCTGCTCGAGCGGGAACGCGCCCGCCCGTCCGCCGAACCGTCCTCGTAAACCCTTTAGATTCCATGCTTTTTTCACGCCGTGGAGCGGAACCTCCCGGCGTTTTTTGCGTCTAACGGAATAAATGAACGTTACGGGCAGCCGAGCCTCGATCAAACCGCAAGAACCGACAACAGACAGGGAGGAATGCACCTTGCGCGCCATCTGCCGACCGTTCGCCGCACTGCTGCTCGCGTTGCTGCTGACCGGCTGCGGGATGTCAAACGACGTCCTCGGGCCTTCCGTATCCGGCACTGCCGAAACGCCACCCGTCTCCCCTTCCGCATCGCCATCCCCCGTTTCCGAGGAGGACGCGTCGCTGCTGGAAGCCGCCGACGAAGTCGTTCGGGCGCTCCGCGATCGCGACCTGAACCGGCTCGCCACCTGGATCCATCCCGAAAAAGGGCTTCTGTTTTCCCCGTATCCGCACCTGGACCCCGGGAAGGCCCGGTCGTTCCCGGCGGACGGGTTGCCGAGTTTTTCCGATACGCAAAAGCTTGTCTGGGGCGTCCATCACGGCTCCGGCGAACCGATCGAGCTGACGTTCCGCGAATATTTCGATGCATACGTCTACGATCAGGATTACGCCGAAGCGCCGACCGTCTCCGTCAACCGGCTGGTCGGCCAAAGCACCATCGCCTACAACGGACAAGAGGTGTTCCCCGGATCTTCGTACGTGGAATACCATTACGCCGGATTTGACACGTCGAAGGAAGGCATGGACTGGAAAAGCCTCATTCTGGTGTTCGAGCCCGGGCAGGAGTGGAAACTGGTCGCCATCGCGCACGGACAGTGGACAACTTGACCGGAGCGAACCGGCGATCCTGAACGGGTGATCCCCAAAACAAAAGAGGCCGCCCGGCGGGACAGCCCGCGGGCAAGCCTCCTGTTTCCTGACGCCGTCTGTACGGCGTCTTTTTTACAGCAGCTTTTGGATTCTCGCCTTCAACGTTTCCTTGGATTGCAGACCGACCAATTTGTCGACCGGTTGCCCGTCCTTGAACAGAATGAGCGTCGGAATGCTCATGACGCCGAATTGGGACGCCAGTTCCGGTTCTTCGTCCACGTTCACCTTGGCAATGGTGGCCTGATCCCCCATTTCCTGGGCCAGCTCTTCCACGATCGGAAGCTGCATTTTGCAAGGTCCGCACCAGGGCGCCCAGAAGTCCACCAGCGCAACCCCTTTACCCACCGTTTCGTTAAAATTTTCTTTCGTCGCGGCTGTTGCCATATCCATCCACTCCTTGATTGATGGTTACTCCTATGATGATCGGGATTGCTCCCGCGCCATCCTAGCCACGCCTTTATACCGCGATGGCGGCCCCGTCATCACGGCCTGACGATGCCTTCCCGCGCGTCTTCCCGCCGCTTCTTTTCATGCGCGCGCACCCGCTCGAGCATGTCGCCGACGGTGATCCGCTCGAAATAGGCTTCGAGCTGCCGCTCGGCTCCGCAAAACACGTCGCGCATCGCCTCGCGCATGTTGGCGCCGACCACGCAATCCATGTCCGGATCGCCGCTGCACCAACCCGGCGCAAGCGAACCGGCCGCCATGGCGCGGTACACGTCGGCCAGCGTCACGGACATCGGATCGCGCCCGAGCCGATAACCGCCGCCCGCCCCTTCCCGCGTGTCCACCAGGCCGTCGCGGCGCAAACAGCTCAACACTTTGCGCACGCGCGCCGGATGCGTGCAGACGTTGGCGGCGATCTCCTCGCTCGACAGCATGCCCTCGGGGTGGTGGGCCAGAAAAACCAGACTGTGTACGGCTATGACAAATTCGCTGTTCATGGCCGTCATGCCTCTCCGGTTTTGACTGTTATTATATCAATTACAGTTGTATCTGTAAAGGGACATCGGCCATCGGGGACGGCGTCAGGCCGTGGTTTCGGAGCCTTGCGCCATCTCTCCTCAGTATGCGCAAAACCCGGAGCGCCAAAAACCCGGCGTCAGGCCTTTACATCGTCCGGATCCATGCCGAACCGCTGATTCCGGTTCAGGCCGTCGATCCGGGCCATGTCCTCGTCCGACAGTTCGAAATCGAAAACCTGGCCGTTCTCGACAATCCGTTCCGGGCGCACCGACTTCGGGATCGTGACCAGATCGTGCTGCAGGTGCCAGCGGATCACGATCTGAGCCGGGGTCTTGCCGTATTTTTCCGCCAGCTCCTTCAGCAGCGGCAGATCGAGGTTGCCTTTCATGAGCGGACGCCAGGACTCCACCTGAATCCCTTCCCGCCGGCAAAACTCGACCAGTTCCTTCTGGGTCAGCAGCGGGTGCAGCTCGACCTGGTTGACCATCGGTTTGACCCGGCAGGTCGCCATCAGGTCCTCGAGGTGGTGGATCTTGAAATTGCTCACCCCGATCGCGCGGATGAGCCCTTCCTGGTACAGGTCCTCGATGGCCCGGTACGTCTCCTTGTATTTCCCCGGAACCGGCCAGTGAACGAGATACAGATCCACGTAGTCCATGCCGAGCCGCTCCAGGCTGGCGTGAAACGCGCGTTTCGTGTTGTCGTAGCCTTGTTCGTCGTTCCAAACCTTGGTGGTGACAAAGATTTGCTCGCGGGGAATGCCCGACGCCCGGATCGCGCGTCCGACACTGGCCTCGTTCTGATACAGGGAGGCGGTGTCGATCAGGCGGTAGCCGGCGGCAAGCGCGGCCGCCACCGCCCGTTCCGTCTCTTCCCCTTCCTGGGCGCGCCACACCCCGAGGCCAAGGCGCGGCATCAGGATTCCGTTCAGCAGTTCCACCTTCGATTCGATCGTCAGCATGACTCCGATTCCCTCCGTTTGGCAGGTTGCGATTCATTGCGCAGCCTCGAAGCCGGCACCGCCGGCCGGGAGCGATACCCGGTTGTGCGGGCACGGGAGGTATGCGATACTGGAAAAAAGATCAGAACGCCGGATTCCTGCGAGGTGCTGCATGAAAATCGACGTGTATTCGGACATGGTCTGCCCGTGGTGCCGCATCGGCAAGAAAAACCTGGAGACGGCGCTGGCCGCCTGGGCCCGGGAAGCGGAAGAGCAGCCGGAAATCAAGTATCACGCCTTCCTGCTCGACCCGTCCGTGCCCCCGGACGGCCTGCCGTTCCGGGAAACGATGACCGGAAAATTCGGGGACGCCCGTCTGCTGGACGGGATGCTGTCGCGCGTCACCGAGGCCGGCGCCGCGATCGGTTTGACGTTCCGCTTCGATCGCGTGACCCGCATGCCGAACACGCGGCTGGCGCACCGGATCACCGCGCTCCTGCCGGACGAACGGCAGGGCGACTGGATCAACGCCGTCATGACCGCCTATTTCGAGCACGGGCGGGACATCGGCGCCGAGGACGCGCTCCTGGAAATCGCCGCCACCCTCGGATTCGACGCGGCCGATCTGCGCGCGAGACTGGACGCGGGGGAAGGCGAGAGGGAAGTGGAAAATGACCTGGCCGCCGCCCGGGCGATGGGCATCGGCGGCGTGCCGTTTTTCATCCTGAATCGGCGTTACGCGCTGTCCGGAGCCTATCCCGCCGACCGGTTCCTGGAAGCGTTCCGCCGGGTGGCCGGGCGGGAACGCGAGGGCGGGCCGGACCGCCGTACGTCCGGCGAATGACGCGTCGCGGACGATCCCATTATAGCACAGCCCAAGGGCGTTTTCGTTGAGCGGGTTGGCGGAGTGTGGTAAAATGACGGAAGATGTTCATCGGACGCCCCGATTCAAAGTGGTGAATGGGATGAAACGTTGTCGGCCCAATTGCATACGCACGGATGATTCAGGCCTTCGGCCCCTCGGCTGAAGGCCTGAATCATTGTTGAACGGGGTAAACTTTATTTGGAGGAACCAGCAAAATGGCGCACAAGCACAAACCGGCCCTGACGGCCATTTGGATCGGACTCATCTGCAATATTGTCTTGACCTTGCTGAAACTGGTGGTCGGCGTCCTGTTCAACAGCCCCGTGCTCGTGGCCGACGGCATTCACAACGGGGGAGACATCGTGGCCACGCTGGCGGCGCTCGTTTCTTCCATGGTGTCCAAAAAGCCGGCCGACGATGACCATCCTTACGGCCACGGGAAGGCGGAGGTCGTCGCGTCCGCGCTGGTCGCCGTCATCCTGGCGCTCGCCGCGCTGTGGATCGGGTACCACGCGTTGACCGCGCTGTTTGAACCGCCCCGGTCCGAAAGCTGGTTGCCGCTGGTGGCAGCCGTCGTCTCGCTGATCCTGAAGCAGGTGCTCTATGTCTACACGCTGCGCGTCGGCAAGACGCACAAAAGCAAAAGCGCGCTGGCCACCGCCTACGACCATCTGGCCGACGTGTACGCTTCCCTGGCGGCGGTTCTGGGCATCGGGCTGGCGCTCTTGGGCGACCGGTTCGACATCCCCTGGGCCGCGTACGGCGACCCGGTGGCGGGCCTTATCGTCTCCTTGCTCGTGCTGAAGCTGGCCTACGAAATGGGGCGGGAAGCGGTCGACATCCTGATGGAGAAAGGCTTGAATCCGGAAGTCATCGCCGGGTACGAACGGCTGATCCGCGAACTGGACGGCATCCGCCGCATCGACCGGATCCGGGCGCGGGAACACGGCCACTACATCATTGTGGACGTCCGGGTTGGCGTGCCCAGCCATTACACGATCCAGCAGGGACACGACATCAGCCGGCAAATCAAAAAGCGGATCATGGAACATGATCCGCATGTGGAAGAAGTGCTGGTGCACCTGAACCCGTGGGAGGAGGATGAGGAGCCGAAAAAACGGTGACGAGCTTGTCCGATCGAATCGGCGCGTCCGCCCCCCACACCGCGTATGCCGCGCCTGCCGTTATTCGTCCGCTTCCAGATCCGGCAACTGATGAACGTACGCGTCCGACAGTTCCAAAAGGCGCAGGGCGCGTTCGAACTCGTCTTCCGTCGCCAGCGGCTCGGCCGATTCCCCGCCATCCGGCGACATGTGCACCCCGTCGGCAAAGCCGCTTCCGGAAAGGAACAACCCGCGGCTGTTCAGGAACGAACCCGACGGCAGGTAATACCGCTGCGGCAACAGGTTGTAAGCCGTCTGGTTCAACAGGTCCTGCCCGAAAACCAGTTGCCCGTCCGGCGACAGCCCCAGCAGGTTGGCAATCGTCGGCAACAAATCCACCTGACCCCCGACCTGCCGGAAGGTGACCGGATAGGTGTAGCCGGGCGCCGCGATGATCAGCGGCACGTTCAGCATGTCCGGATAATCGTACTTCCGTCCGATCATCGTTTGCAGCAGCTCTTTTTCCCCGTCATGCAAGGAAAATTTCGGCAATCCGACATGGTCCCCGTAAATGACGATCAGGCTGTTGTCCCAAAGCCCGCGCCGCTGCAGCTCCGCGATAAACTTCCCGAGCGCGTGGTCGGCGTAGCGCTGCGCGAGAATGTAATGGCCGACCATCGTGTTCTGAAGCTGTTCGGGCAATGTCATCAGGTGCTTGTCATCCGGAATCGTGAACGGATGGTGTGCCGTCATGGAGATGACATGCGCGTAGAACCGCTTGCCCTCGCGCTGGATCCGCTCCAGTTCTCCGGCGGTTTTGGCGTACAGCACCTCGTCCGACGCGCCGAAAAACACCTTGTCCTCTTCCCCGAAAAACGTTTTGTCGTAATACCGGTCGAAGCCGAGCGCCCGGTACAGTTCGCCCCGATTCCAGAATTCCACGACGTTCGTGTGGAACGTCACCGTCTCGTAACCCGCGGCCTTCAGCAGCCGGGGCAGGCTCGGCAGCCGCTTGCCCACGTAAGCGTCGGCGGCGGCCGCGTTCGGCGGAATGTACAGCGAAGTGTTTACGACAAATTCCGCATCCGACGTGTTGCCTTGTCCAACCTGCTGATAGAAGCGGGGAAAATAAAAGTGCCGCTTGGCCAGACCGTTCAGGACCGGCGTGACCTCCTCCCCGTTCAGTTCCAGGCCGATGAGGAAATTTTGCAGCGATTCCATCTGGATGACGATCACGTTGCGGCCTTCCATCGTGCCATGAAACAGCGGATTCGCCGGCTCTGTTACGCCTTTCAGTTCGTTCACCGTTTCCTGGGACAGCGTCCGTTCGTCCGCCGGTTCTCCCTCTTTCGGCGCGGCCGCAAGGGAGAAAAGCGCGTACGCTTCATAATTGAGAATGCCCATTTCTTCGGCCTTGACGAATTCGTTCATGCTGGCCCGGTTCGGCAGGATGTTCATCAGACACAGGCCGACGGACACCGCGAACACGGTGGCGACGAAGCGCGGCTTTGCCCGGGACGCGGCCGGGCGGAACCAGCTCGGGGCCCCTTTCCGGCGCAGAAACAGCCCGCCGAGAACCACAATATCGGTGAAAACAAGCAAATATTCCGGATTCAGCAGGGAGAAGACACTGTTGGAAACCGCCGTCACCTGGTTGACCTGGTCCAGCGTGCGATACGTGGCGATGACCCCGTAATACTGGTAATACATCATGACGCCGAAAAAGATGCCGGTCACCAACAGATTCACCAACAGGTAGTAGAGCAGTTTGCGTTTGACGGCAAACCCTTCGATCAGGCAAAACAGCGTCAGCACGAAGGGCAGTTCCTTCAGGACGACTTCCCAGGACGGCAAGCGTTCGAATATGACGGTCCAGGCCAGGAAGCCTTTCACCAGCAACAAAACCGAAAAAAACAACATGGCGCGAACGCTGAACAGTTTCCCCGACGGTACCGCGTCCACTGACGTCCCCCTCCTTCTCCCCGATTCGCCGCCCGGGCGGCTTCTTTCTCTCCGGCCACAAGGGCCTCTCTTTCCGTGACAACCTCCCGGATCGCGACCGTCTCTCCGTGCCTCTCTATGAAAGCAAGATTACCATACCTGTTTCCGGCCGGAAAGAGGCTAAAACCTCTCAGCTTTCCCATTGCCGGCTTTTCCCCGCGGTACCGGCACCGGCTTCGTCGCCAGGTCCAGTCCCGGACTGGACCGGGGTCGGGGAAGAAAACCGTTCCCCCGGCCGTTCGAACTTCCGTTGCGATCCACTATCATCAAGCCGACGAAACGATTGCCGGGAGGATCTCACCCATGTACAGCCTTTGGGTTTCACTGGAACTGGCTTCCTTGCTGATCGCGGTCATTTCCGCATGGATCGCGGCCGGACGGCTCGGAAAGCTGCGGTACGGCGGATCCGTGGAGCGGCTGCACCGCAAGGCGAGAGCGGCGCTGATCGCGCTTGCCTGGATGGCGGTGCCCTGGATATCCGCCCTTTACGCCATCGCGCAACTCATGCTTCAATACGAACCGATTTTTTGGCGGGACCGGCTGTTCCTTCACCTGCCGCCCCTGCTGATCGCCGGCTTTGCCGTCTATGCGCTGACCTTTCCGGCGGTTTGGCGCATCTGGCGGGATACGGCGACGACGACCGGCGCGCCGCTGCCGCCGGAACTGCTTCGCCGCACGGTCCATCCGGCCGTGACGGCTCCCGCTCCGTCGGCCGCCGCCGCTGCGGCGCTGGCCCTGTACCATCTCCTCGTGCCGCCGGTGCCGCCCAAAACGGCGGAGATCGCCATCCCGCTGCTGATGTTCGGCGCCGTGCTGGCAGCCATTCTCTGGAGCCGGACGCTCCGGTACCGGCGGGTGACGGCAGGTCAGCCCGCGGCCTTCAAACTGCCGCCGCCCGGCAGGCGGCTGCTTCGCAAGCTGGGCGTCCTTACGGTGGCCGGAGCGGTGGCGTACGCCCTGTTCTCCCTTGCCGCGGCCAACAGCCGGCTTCCCGCAAGGTTTTCGATGATGGACGGTCCGATGGATTTCGGCGGCGGCGCCCCCGTGACGCACCCGGCAACCGGCGGCGATGCGCTGCACGCGTCCCACGCGGCGCACGGGGCGCATGCGCTCCACGCGCCCGCACCGGCCGGCTCCGGCAAGCCGCACGCCGGCGGGACGGACGCCATTTCCGTCGCCGAATTGACCGGTCCGCGCGACGAAACGCCCGACCGCCGGATCACGCTGACGGCCATGAAGCAAACCGTGCGGCTTGACTCGGGCCGGACGGTCGAAGCCTGGACGTTCAACGGACAGGTCCCCGGTCCGGAAATCCGCGTTCGGCAGGGTGACCTGGTGGAAATCACCCTCGTCAACCGGGACGTCGAGGCGGGCGTGACCATTCACTGGCACGGCGTCGACGTGCCGAACGCCGAGGACGGCGTGGCCGGCGTCACCCAGAACGCCGTCATGCCGGGCGAGAAGCACGTATACCGCTTCCGTGCCGACCAGGCCGGATCGTTTTGGTACCATACTCATCAACAATCCAAGGAAGGAGTACAGCGCGGCCTGTTCGGCCCGCTGGTGGTGGAACCGGAAGACGGCGCGGCCGAAGACGTCGATCTCACCGTCATGCCGCACATCTGGCCGGGCGTCGGCACCGTCGTCAACCGGTCGGAAACGCTGCAGCGCGTGAAGGTCGAGCCCGGTTCCCGGGTGCGGCTTCGCCTGTATAATACGGACGACTGGATCATCCGGAAATACGTCCTCGTCGGCGCCCCGTTCCGCGTGAGCGCCATCGACGGAACGGAGGTGAACGGCGCCCGGGAGCTGCGCGACACGGTCGTGGAAGTGACGTCGGGCACGCGGATGGACCTGACGTTCACCATGCCGGACGGCCCGGTGCTGCTGAGCGTCGACCGCCGCGATCTCGGCCTCCTGTTCACCCCGGACGGAAAGGGCGACGCGCCCGCCATGCCGCGGCGCTTGTCCCGCTTCAATCCGCTCCGGTACGGCGAGCCGGCGCCGACGCCCTTTGGCGCGGACAGCCGCTTCGACCGTTCCTTCACCATGCTGCTGGACAACAAGCTGGGATTTTTCAACGGCTCCTTTGACCAGTTATATACCATTAACGGGGAAGTCTTTCCCCGAACGCCGATGTTCGTGGTGCGCGAAGGCGATCTGGTCAAGGTGAAGATCATCAACCGGGGTTCCGTGGATCATCCGATGCACCTGCACGGGCACCACGCGCTTGTCCTGTCCCGCAACCGCGAGCCCGCGTCCGGCAGTCCGTGGTGGACCGACACGCTGGACGTCCGCCCGGGCGACGTGTACGAACTCGCGTTCCGGGCGAACAATCCGGGGCTCTGGATGGATCATTGCCACAACTTGGCCCATGCCGCCATCGGCATGACGATGCACCTCATGTATGAGGGCGTCTACACCCCGTACGAGGCGGGCGCCGACACCGGCAACCTTCCGGAATGACCGCCCTTACACTTTCAGCCGCATCCGCGTAAGCTTCCGGATGATCCAGCGGCCAAAGACGACGCCGGGCACGGCCCCGGCATAGAAGGCGACCGGCGATGCGGCATCAAAAAACAAGTACGCGAACAGCCCGGCGCTCAGTGCGCTGCAGACGACGAATCCGACGGACAGAATCCGTTCCCAGACCGGAAACACCACCACTTTGCCGTTGTTTTCCGCGCGGGCCAGCCGGTAAGCCCACCAGGCGGCCAGAGATGCCAACACGAAAAAGGCGGCCATGATCAGCCAGGGCTTCGGGCCGTGGAGATACGGATAGTTATAACGCAGCGGAAAATACAGCACGAGATCTGCTTCGGGCCAATTCCGGAAGACGTCGAAGTAGTACCGGGTTTGCTCGACATGAATCACAATGGCGGACAGAATCAGAAACACGAGCAGAAACGGCAATATCGGCGCCAGCAGGGAAAAAACCGCCTGGGCGGATCCGCTGCCGCTGATCGTGCCCACAAACAGGAAGATGGCGTACATGGCGGCCAGCGAAAGCCACGAAAAGGCGAACTGGCCGGCATGGTACCCCGGATCGAAAAAATTCCGCATAGGTGAGCCGGCGACGATGGCCATGTCCAGCAACGTGTTCACCAGCAGCGTGCCGGTCAGAAGCGCGACGCCGAACCCCCATTTGGTCCAGAAAATGCGCGTCCGCGTATACGGCAGGGAAAACAGAAAATCCTGCCCTCCATTGCGCCGCTCCGTCCCGATTTGCGTCACCGCGAGCAAGAACACAGTGATCAGCAGCACCAGCCGTCCCAGGAACTCCGGGCCGCCGTAATCATATGCTTCCATGGCGGTTTCGATGTGGCGCAGTCGAAGCCCGATTACGTGCGGATCGGAAAAATACCACTGGTTCAGGCGCTGGCCGCAAAGCGCCAGAAAATGCGCGACCGGCGTCAACCAGACGATCACCCGGGCCTGATCATATTCCCGCTTCCACAGCGCCTTACCGTTCATCGCTTCGCCCTCCCAGTTTCCAGAAGAACAAATCTTCTAGCTTGAGCGGCAATTCCTCCAGGACGACCGGCTGCATGCGCCGCAGTTCCTCAAGCGCCGCGTCGCCGTCTTCCCGGCTGACGATCAGCGTGTGAACCCGCCCGACGTGGTCGAGCACCTTCACTTGCGGAGACGCCAGCCACGCGGCGGGCGGTTCGCCCGCGAACACCACCTGCAGCTTGACCAGCCGGCCGCGGGAAGGATCTTCCGTCTCATGCGTTTCGACGGTGCCGTCGCCGATGAGCAGGATCCGATCCGACAACCGTTCCAGTTCGTTCAGCAGATGCGAGGAAATCAGCATCGCCATCCCTTCCGAAGCAGCCTCCGCGAGCAAAGACAAAAGCTGCTTTTTGGCGATCGGGTCGATGCCGTTCGTCGGTTCATCCAGCAGCACGTAACGGGCTCGGGTGGCGATGCCCAGCGACGCGCTCAACAGCATCTTCATGCCGCGGGAGAAGTGGCGGACGTTGCGGCCGGACGGCAGTTCGAAGCGCCGGAGCAGCGAGTCGAACAGCTCACGGTCAAACCGCGGATAAACAAGCGCGTACAACCGGGCGCATTCCTCCGCGGAATAACCGTACAAAGCTTCCGGCACGTCCGGGAGAAAGACGATTTCCCGCTTCAGCGCCGGCCGCCGGTGGATCGATTCGCCGTCCAGCAGCACGTCCCCCCGGTCGGGATCATAGATGCCGGCCATCGTTTTGAGCAGCGTCGTCTTGCCCGCCCCGTTGCGCCCGACCAGACCGGCCACCATCCCCGGCTCAAGGGTAAACGATACGTCCCTCAGCACAGGCTGGCGGTCAATGGTCTTGTACAGATGGCGAACCGTCAGCATGCTCATCCCTCCAGTAACGTCCGATTTCTTCCTCCACCCACGCCCTCACCTGTTCGCGGGACAGGCCGAGATGATGCGCCTCCACCATCAGCCGGGACAATTGCTCGCGCAGTTGCGCGAGCCGTTCTTTTTCCATGCCGGGCGAGGACGCCGGCTTCGCGACAAACACGCCCTTCCCCCGCACGGAAACAATGACGCCCTGCCGTTCCAGTTCCTGATACGCCTTGGCGACCGTGTTGGGGTTGATGAGCAACTGTCCGGACAGTTCCCGGACCGACGGCATCTTCTCGCCTTCGTGCAGCACGCCTCGGGAAATGAGTTCCTTGATGCGGTGCACGATCTGTTCATAGATCGGCAGCATGCTCTTTTCGTCAATGCGAATCACGACGCCGGGGCCTCCTTTTCGGACGGGATCGTCTGGCTCGTGCCCCTGAAACGGGTCTGATCGGACAGCCTCCCAATGAAATCGAGACATTGGCGATACTCTGTCCCCTGTGTACTATTTGATATAGTACACATTTTAAACGGAAATCGGCTTTCTGGCAAGAGCGCGCCAGCGCGTCGCCGAACCCTGAAAAAAACGGCTCCCGGTCCGTCCGAACCGGGAGCGAGAGCGATGCAAGCGCGTCACAGCGGGAGCCAGGCCAGCACGTCCTGGATCCAGTGATCCCAGAATCCCCAGTCGTGCCCGCCGGGTCCCTCCTTGTACGTCACCGGAACGCCGAGCCGCCGGCAGGCGTCCAGGAATACCTGATTATCCTTGTACAGAAAATCTTCGGTACCGCAAACCTGATACAGCTTCGGCAGTGTCGCGCCCTCCCGCGCCCGCTGTTCCAGCAGCCACAGCAGATCGTCCTCTTCGCCGGCCTTGCCGGTTTCGCCGAAAATCAGCCGCATGTCCCGCACGATTTCCGGCGGCACCTCTTCGACGAGGTGCCGCGGCGCGGCCATGTTCAGGGCGCCCGACAGGCTCGCCGCCGCTCCGAACCGATCCGGGCAGCGCAATGCCAGCTTGAACGCGCCGTACCCGCCCATGGACAGCCCGGCCACAAAGTTGTCTTCCCGCCGGTCGGACAGACCGAACATGGCGCGGGCCACCTTCGGCACTTCCTCGCTGATGAACGTCCAGTACGGCAGGCCGTGTTTCATGTCCGTGTAAAAGCTGCGGTGCACCTGCGGCATGACCACCGCCAGGCGGAGCGGTTCGACATACCGCTCAATGGACGTCCGGCGCGTCCAGCCCGAATCGTCGTCCGACAGCCCGTGCAACAGGTAAAGCGTCTTGAACCGTTCGCCCTCGCGGCGATCTTGCGGCATCAAGACCGTCATGGTCGTCCACATGCCAAGTTTTTCAGAAAAAAAACGAACCTCCAGCAACGCCATGTTTCCCCATCCTCTCCCTTGTGGTGGCCAAAAGCGTGATGGACACGAATGAACCCTCCTCCAACGTCCCATCCTATTGGAGAAGGGGGTGAAAACAATGGCCAAAGATGTGCTGTGCGAAGTCAATTCCTGCAAATTCTGGGCCAACGGAAACAAGTGCGCGGCGCCTTCCATTTACGTCGTTAGTCGCGAAAAGAAAGCTAGCCGTTCCGAAGAAACTGACTGCAAGACGTTCGAGCCGAAAATCTGACCCGGTGAACGCTTCCGCGGCCGCTTGCGCCAGAACCGGTCCCTTGGCGGGGAGCGGACGGGTCTCCGCTCCCCGCTTCGCTTGACCATCCCTTGGAATCGGCAGCCTTCCATACCGGCAGGTTCAGTATGCCCTTCAATGAGAAAAATTATCATTAACCGTCGATGACATACATCCGGCTCGTTTCCTCCCAGATTTCGCCGGGTTCGAGGCCGAACAGCCCAATTTCCTCGGCGGGCAAATCCACGTTCGGCGCGTTCACCAGGTTCGTCTGCGGTTCCGGGCAGAAAAAGCCGCTGTTGGCGTCATGGTTCCAAATCATCCATTGCTTGAATGAGGTGCCCACATCGTACACGAGCGTCACTTTGCTGCGCATGTCCCGCAGCTCCATCCGGTTGCGCCCCTGCTGCGGCACGGCCGTGTAATGGTTGTCCATCCTGGCGAAATATGGCGACTGCACCCCGTCCCGCATCTTTTCCTCGTCCGGCGTCAGCGGAAGCTTCCGTCCGGTGGGCAGCATGCGGTCCGTCGTCAGCTCCCACCGCTCGCCGATCGTCAGTTTGAGCCGGTAATCCTCCGGCTTGCTGCCGGGCGCGAAGGGCGCATTCACCGCCGTGTGGAACGCCAGCAGGCACGGCATGCGCCGGTCGCCGTCATTGCGCACCAGCACATGATGCTGCAGGCCGTTTTCACTGAGCGAATAGCGCAGACGCACCGTGAACCGGTGCGGAAAATACCGGTATACCTCATGCGTCTCGTCGATGGTCACGCTCAGAAGCGCCCAGCTTTCATGCGGGTTCGCCCCGTAGCCGATCGTTTCCCACGGAATGCTGTGGAGAAAACCGTGCAGGTGATTGTTGCGCTCCTTCTCGTTGACCGGGAACCGGTAAACCTCGCCCTCCCACTTCATAAGGCCGTCTTCGTACCGGTTCGGCGGGAACAGGATCGGAATGCCGTAGACCGTCGGCTTTTCCCGAAACGCGTCCATTTCCTCCGTTGCCGGTTCCCGCAGAAAGCGGAATCCCCGCGCCGTATCGCGGAACGCGATCAGATTGGCCCCCCATTCCGGCAGCACCGCCGCCTCGTACCGGCCGTACCTGAGCCAGATCGCCTGCTCTCCCTGATAGATGCCCTTGATTGCCTTGGCCTCCATCGTCATCGCCATCCTTCGCCCCTGAAAATATTCGGTTGATCCTTTCGGAATGCCGTACCTGTCTTTCCATGTTAAGCATATCACGATCCCACCGGCAAAAAAAGAGGACCGGCCGGTTCCGCGTCCCGGCCGGTCCTGCCTTCCGGATGGCAAATAACGTCGTGCGATGGTCAACGCGTCTCCACGCCGCCCGCCGTCCGTCCATCGCGAGGTCCCTGGTATATTTCATTCTCCAGCATAAATTCACTGACGTACGCTTGAAATAATTGCTCATCCATTTCCTTCGGGGCGATCAGGAGGTAACGGATCTTCCCCTTTCCCCCCGGCACGAATTTTTGTTCGCGATCCGAGTAGTACTTCCATTCGGCTCCGTTAAGATGGAAGGTGTGTTCCTGTTGATGGCCGGGTTCAAATCGGGCGGTTGAAAGCCGAAGAAGGATGCCGTTCTTGAATGCCGCCGTAATCCATGGACCGGTAAAATGATCATCATGATAGGTGATGTTCTCCAAATCCCAATTCGGCCAGGGAATGCTTGCGGAAACCCCCAAATATTCGTTCACTTCATCCCTTTGAATTTCGATGGCCGTTGCCTCGTCTTTAAAAAGTAAATAAGGAAAGAGGAAAATCGCCAAAAGCAGGCCGGCAAAGGCCGTAAACGAGATCCAGAGCGCCAGCAAACTGATGCCGAAAAATCGGTTGCATGCTTGCGATTTCACATGCCCCACCCCGTTCCGGTTGCCGTTACGCTTATCCTTTCCTCTTGGCATCGTGACCGAGGGATTCGGCCAGGCTCCGAAGTTCCGGCACCGGATTCGGCGGTGTCTCGCCGCGCAACCCGGCAACGAGATTGCGGGCGGCCAGCATGGCCATGGCGTTGCGCGTCCGAGCCGTGGCCGAGCCGATGTGCGGCAACAGCACGACATTGTCCATGGCGAGCAGCGGGTTGGCGGGATCGACCGGTTCCCGCTCAAACACGTCCAGAGCGGCGCCGCGGATCGTTCCGTTCCGCAACGCTTCGATCAGCGCGGCTTCATCGACGACGGCGCCGCGCGACGCGTTGATCAGGAAGGCGGTCGGTTTCATCCGCGCCAGTTGCTCCCGGCCGATCATTTTTTCGGTATGCGGGGTAAGCGGCGTCATCACGACCACGAAGTCCGACCTGGCGAGCAGTTCCTCCATCGGCACGTAGGTCGCGCCATATCGGGCCTCCGCGTCCGGTTTGCGCGAGCGGTTGTAGTAAAGCACGTCCATGTCGAAACCGAGCCGCGCGCGCTTGGCCACCGCCTCGCCGATCCGGCCCATGCCGATGATGCCGACGGTGGCATGGTGAACGTCCAGGCCAAACAGCTCCTCGTCCATGCCCCGGACCCAGCCGCCCCGGCGGACGAGGCGGTCCAGCTCCGTCACCCGTCTGGCCGCGGCCAGCATCATCGCCAGGATCAGATCCGCCACCGTGTCGTCCAACACCCCGGGGGTGTGGGTTCCCAGGACGCCCCGCCGGCTCATCGCTTCCAGGTCGAAATTATCGTAACCGACGGAAATGTTGCTGACGATGCGCAACTTCGGCGCCCGTGCCAGCAGTTCCTCATTGATCGGGGTGCCCGAGGTGAGGAGCCCTTCCACCTCGGCGATGGCAGCGAAAAAGCGTTCCCGTCCCAGCCGCTCCTTGCTTTCCCAAAACGTGCAGTCCGCATGGGCCTGCAGGTAGGATTTCACTTCGGGCGGTACGGGCCGAGCCACATACACTTTCGGTTTCATCCTCTCATGCCCCCTCCGGCCGGCGCCGCCGGCCCCCGCGATGCGTCACCGCTCCCGGGCCCCGTGGTTGGCGCCGTTTTTTGGCCGAGTTCGTCTTCCCGATGACGTCCGCCGTTTCGTCGGACCTCTGCCGCTCTCCGCCGGACACCGTCTCCATCCGGACACCGTCTTCATCCGGACACCATCTGCTCTCCGTCCGGAGTCCGTCTGCCCGCCGGCCGTTAAGACGGGGCCTCAGTCCAGCGCTTCGCGGATCAACCGGATGGCATGGAGCCGTTTGGCGAAATCGTGGATCGGGCAGGCGATCATGATTTCGTCCGCAAGGTACTCGCGCTGGATTTGCAGCACGCGTTCCCGCACCTGCGCGGGGTTGCCGATGATCCGGAACTGGCGGCGGTGCCGGATCACATCCCGCTCAAACGGGCTGTACGGCGTCTTCTCCGCCGTTTCCACCGACGGCAACCACGGCAGTTCCTGCCCCTGTTCCAGCCGCAGGAAAAACAGCTCGTGGCTGGAGGCCAGCCGATTCGCTTCCTCTTCCGTCTCGGCGCAGATGGCGAGTACGGCGACCATCACGCGCGGCTCGGCGTTGAGCGATGAAGGGCGGAACCCTTCGCGATACAACCGGGTCGCCGCGGCGCCGACGGGAATGCCGAAAAATTGCGCATAGGCGTAAGCCGTTCCTTTCTCGGCCGCGATCCGGGCGCTGCCGTCGCTGGAACCAAGCAGCCAGATCTCCGGCGCGGTCGGGATGGACGGGCTGGCGCGCAATCCCGCAAACCGATGGTCCGCCGGGAGCGCGTCATGCAAATAGCCGATCAGGTCGTCCACCTGTTGCGGATACAGGTCGAGGTGGGGATCCCGCAACTTCCCTTCCTGCAGGGCGCGCGTGGCCAGCGGCATGCCGCCCGGCGCCCGGCCGAGACCGAGATCGATCCGGTTCGGATGCAGCGCCTCCAGCAGCCGGAAATTTTCCGCCACTTTGTAGGCGCTGTAATGCGGCAGCATGACGCCGCCGGCCCCGACACGGATGCGGGACGTGGCGGCGGCCACATGCGCGATCAGGATTTCGGGGCTGGAGGACGCGAGGGAAGGGGAGCCGTGGTGTTCGGACACCCAAAAACGCTCGTACCCGAGCCGTTCGGCTTCCTTCGCCAGCTCCACCGCCTCCGCCAAAGCGTCTGCGGCCGATCTTCCCTCGGACAGATGGGTGTGGTCCAGAATGCCCAGTTTCAACGTCCTTCACCTGCCCGTTCATGAAGATGTCATGTCCGGCCTGCGCCGTCCGGCGGCCGTCCGGGTCATCGTCCCTTGGGACCGCCCGGAATTACACGGCCCAGTTTCCGCCCCGGAACAGTGCGTCCACGGTACCGTCGGGCCGCACGCCGTCGATTTCCGTCTCCGGCGCGCCGATCATGAAATCGACGTGCACGATGCTGGAGTTCAACCCGCGGGCCGCCAGTTCGTCCTTCGACATCGTCTTGCCGCCCTCCAGGCAAAAGGCGTACCCGTCGCCGATGGCCAGGTGGCAAGAGGCGTTCTCGTCAAACAGCGTGTTGTAAAACACCAGGTTGGTGCGGGAAATCGGGGACTCGTACGGCACGAGGGCCACCTCGCCCAGGAAGGACGAACCTTCGTCGGTTTCAATCAACCGCTTGAGCACCTCCAGTCCCTCTTCGGCCTGCGCGTCGACGATTTTTCCGTTCCGGAACGTCAGCGAGAAGTTCTTGATCAGCGTGCCGCCATAGCTCAGCGGCTTCGTGCTGCGCACGGTGCCGTTCACGCCTTCTTTCAACGGGGCCGTGAACACTTCTTCCGTCGGCATGTTGGCGACAAACGGCGTGCCTTTCGCGTTCACGCTGCCGCCGCTGACCCACAGATGGTTTTCCGGCAGCTCCACGGTCAGATCGGTGCCGGGGCTGCGGAACCGGAGCAGGCGATAGCGACGTTCGTTCAGCAGACTCGCCTTCTCCTCCAACTGACGGATATGATCCCGCCACGCCTTGACGGGATCGCTTTCGTACACCCGGGTCGCGGCGAAGATCGCCTCCCACAGCGCGTCGACCTGCCGGTCCTTCGCCAGATCCGGGAACACCTTTGCCGCCCAGCCCGGTGACGGAACGGCCAGGACCGCCCAACTGACCTTGTCGGCCATGATGTATTTGCGGAAGTTTTGCAGCGCCTTGCCCGAGGCTTTCTGGGCGTTGGCGATCCGTTCCGGATCGATGCCGCGCAGGAGGTCGGGATCGGACGACGTCAGCTTCAGGATTGCGGCGTTATTCTCCACCAATTCCTCCATCGCCCGGGCGTGCCACATCGGATACTCGTGGAACGATTCGTCCGGGGCCATTTCGTAACGGATGCGGGTGAGTTCTTCGTCATTCCATTCCACGTAGACGTGGCGGGCGCCCGCTTCGTAAGCTTTGCGGGCCGCCAGCCGAACGAACGGAGCGGCATGCAGCGGAGCGTTGATATACAGAGTCTGGCCGGGCTGAACGTTGACGCCGACCTGCACCGCCAGTGCGGCGTATCGCTCCAGTTTTTCAGCAAAATCCGTCATTTGAATCCCTCCTGCGGCCCTGGGCCGGTTATGCGTTGATCGATGAGGTTGACCGTCCTTGCCGACGGCCGGTTGGGCCATCGGCGAATGGAACAGCTATATTGTAACATGGACGCGAGGAAAAAAACCAAATTCCGGCGGAGAACCGCCGAAGCGGCCGGTGCCGTCCCGCGGCGCTTGCCGCGGTTTCGGCTCCGGCGCAAAAAAAATCCCCCGGCAAATCTGCCGGAGGACGAGCCTCATGCTCTTTCTATCTATTCGTTTGTCGGCAACGGCAAATCGAAGGTGAAGGTTCGCACGAAACGTTCCCGGGCGACGTCGACGCGCAGCCGGCAGCGGCGGGTTCCGGCGCCCGCGGCGGGAAAGGCGAACTGGTACATTTCCTTGTCCTGCCGCGGCAGGATGCCCGTACAGGAAGCGGAACCGATCGGGCGGCCCTTGTCGTCCTCCAGTGAGACCGTCAAGGTGAAACGGTGGCTGACGGTATCGAGGTTGAACAGCCCGATCTGGGCCACCAGCGGCCGGTCGGTCGACGGGCCGTCGCCGCGCAGGGAGGGTCGCACCCTGAACACGTCCGCCTCCACCGTTTCGAAGCGCAGTTCCCGCGGGCGAAGCGCCCCCCGGACCACATGCAGGCGCAGCCTGTGCCCGCCCGCCGCCAGCCATAACCGGCAGCAGCCGCACGGGCCGATTTCGGAGTGCGGAGAAAGGACAGGGTCGTCTGCGGCGGCCCGTCCCACGACTTCGACGCGAACGGCGTAGTCGCCGCAAGCGTGGGAAGGGGACGCCCCGCCGTTGTCCGCCTTGCCCGCCGCCATCCGGAGTTCGTAGAGACCGTCGCGGGCCACGAGCACGTCCAGTTTCGCGGTGTCGCCTTCCCGCAACACCCGTTCGGGCAGCACGATCTCGCCCGGCACCGGGAACGGATCGAAGTCGTTCAGGGGCGAAAGCGGGTCGTCCTCCCCGGCCGCGGGGAAGGGCGCCAGCGGATTCCAACCCTCCGCCGGATGGCGCCGCGTTTCCTTGCCGCCGCGTGGGCTCTCCGGCGGGCCCAGGAAGCTTGGTCGGACCCCGCCGCAGTCAATGACGATTTTTTGCAGAACGACGATCGGATCGACCATCCAGATTTTCAGCGTATGGTACCCCGGTTCCGTCACCCGGTGTACGGTCTCGATTTTGCGAATGTTGTAAATGACGCTTTGTTCCCAATCGTGCAGGTGGAATTCGCCCCGTTCGGTGCGTTGGACGGCGTCGGCGACCTGCACCGGCTGGTCGTCGAAGGAGACGCCGAGCCGGAGCCCCTGTCCCGGAACAAAGTCCAGCGACGGAGCGACGTAGGCCGTCACCTTCAGTTCGCCGGGGTGGACGATGTACACCCGGTATTCCAGGCGCGGCGAGTTTGCCGGCGGTGACGTGGCCGGGAGCGTGACCGGGAAGACGGCCATCGAGGACAGCGTGCGGCCGTAATCCGGAATTTCGCGCCAGCCCGCGCCGCCCGCATCGTGCCGGGCGGTGTAATGCGCGGCTTCGATGGCGATGCAACCGTTCGTCTCGATGAAGCCGTCCAGCGCTTCCCGCGCGGGCGCTTCCGGGTGGAACGCTTCGACGTGCACCGTCACCTCCGTGCCGCACGATCCCGACACGATGATCGCGCCGGTCACGCGGTCGCCCCGGGGCGCGCGATTCCAATCGATGTCCACCCACAGGCGCCGTTGCATCACGACCCGGCCTTCCGTCTGCGACAGGCGGATCCAATCGGCGCTGACACGCGCGGTGAACGTAAACGGCCGCAATCCCCGGTTGAACACGTCGATAAACCGGCGCTCCCGGCTGAAGCCGTCAAAGGCCGGCAACCGGCATGGCCGGCCGCAGTCCGGCCAGGCGTCTTCCGAACCCTCCACGGCGATTCCCATCGCGGCTTCGTCCAGCGGCTCCACGCGGCCGACTTCGGGCATCTCGTTGCGCGGCGGCTGGTTCCAGTACGTGTACCCGATGTGCGTCTGGTCCATCATGTGGTTCCATTTGCCCATCGCCAGCCGCTTGTTGTAATCGAAGCTGAGTTCGTCATCCAGCGCAAACAGTTGCTGGGCCAGGACCGCCTCCGCGTTGGCCGCAACCCGCCCCTGCCGGGCGTACAGCCTGCTGCGCTCCGCGCGAAGGTGCAGTTCGTTCACGACGGCGGTCGCCTTGACGGGGTGGAGAACGAGCTGGAAGAACGCGTCCTTCAGCCGCTCCGGCAATTCCCCGTAAAGGCGCTCCGCCTGGCGGACGATCGTCCGCAGTTCGGCGATGACGTTATCCGCTTCCTTGTAGTGAACGGAGCTGTACAGCTCCACGGCGTTCAGCAGCTCCGGCTTCACCCGGCCGTTGAATTTCACGTACCGGTCCAGCAGGTACGCGATCTCCTCCGCGTGGCGCAGGCCGAACTGCCGCTCCGCCCACCAGCGGCTGAACGAACCGATGGTCTCCGGCGTGAACGCCCGGACATTCCAGGCCATGCGCAGGAAAAATTCCATCGGCAGCTCCATCGGCTTCAGGTCGCCCACGTTCACGATCCAGATCCGGTCCGCGCCGTATTCGTACGCCTTGTGCATTTGTTCCCAAATTTTCGGCAGCGGCACGGTGTTGATCCATTTGTACGAACGGGGTCCCCCCACGTAGTCGAGATGGTAATAGATGCCCGCGCCGCCGGAACGATGGCGCTCGTCCGCGGCAGGTACCCGCCGCAGGTTGCCGTGGTTGTCGTCCGACCACAGCAACGTAATGTCCTCCGGCACCCGCATGCCGTGTTCGTAGTACTCCTGCACTTCCTTGTACAGCGCCCACAGTTGCGGCACCTTCGTCACGTCCGGATTCAGGTGCCGGGCGATGATCTCCCGCTGGTCGCGGACGATGGTTTGCAGCAATTCGATTTTTTCCCGAAACGACAGGTGTCCGCCCATCGGCTCGTCGCCGTCGCCGCGCATGCCGAGCGTGACGATGCTTTCGTATGGACGGCTCCGCCGGATGCCTTCCTCCCAGAACCGGTACAGCACGTCCCGGTTCACCGCATAGTCCCACGGTCCCTGGCGGTGCTTCTTCCAGTCGCCGTGCGGCCGGAGCATCGGCTCGTGGTGGGACGTGCCGATCACGATACCGTACATGTCGGCGACGGCGGGGTTGAGCTCGTCGTCTTCGTAAAACGTGTTGTCCCACATCGCCGGCCACAGATAGTTGGCCTTCAGCCGCAGCATCAGTTCGAACACTTTCTCGTAAAACTCGTGCGTAAAGTCGCGGAAATTGGCCCGCACCCAGGACATGAGCGACGGACCCTCGTCGTTCAGGAAAATGCCGCGGTATTTGACGGACGGCTCCCCCTGTTTGTATACGCCGGGCCGGATCGTCAGCATCTCCCGGCGCTGCGGGATCACGTCGGCCCACCAGTACCAGGGCGACACGCCGATGTTTTCGGACACGTCATAGATGCCGAATATGGTGCCGCGCTTGTCGCTGCCCGCGATGACCAGCCCGAGCTCCACGCCGGGAAGCGGATCCGGCACCGTCTGGATGACGAACGACTCCCATTTGCCCACCACGCCGTCGGCATCCAGCTTGCCTTCTCCGATGAGCCGGTCGATGACCGGATTGCGGCCGATCGTTCCGACGATCACGGCGTGCGACGACAACGCCGCGCCGTCCAGTTTCAGCGCCGGGACGATGCCGGTGACCCGGCCCACGTCCGCCTGCAGATCGCGCGCCGCCCGGACGACGCCCGTGTGGTCGTCGGCGAAGACGTATATATCGGCAACCTGTCCGCTCCCAGCCAGCCGGAACGAACCGGGGCTTTCCGCTCCTTCCCGTTCCACATAGGGCAAACCAAGCATGGCGCGTCCCTCCTCCAAAAACTCAACATATCGCAACAGGAGGCGCAACGTCAGCTCATCTGCCAAAATCGGTTTAATTCTCTCAGTAAATAGTTAAATTTGTGGGGGAATGATCCATAGTATCGGTTAGGATCGGGAGTCCGTCCCGTTTCCGCAAGGTTGCAATCTGGCAGGGTGATCCAGTAAGATGAATAGCGGACGCGTTGCCAGGCAATGCGGCTGGATACACGGCATCAAACTCTGAAATACGGGAGGCGGAACCATGTACGACGTCGCCGTCATTGGTGCAGGTCCGGCGGGGGCCAGCGCGGCATTGTTCACGGCCAAGGCCGGCAAGAAGACGATCGTGTTCGACAACGACAAGGGCATGACCAAACGCGCGTGGTTGGAAAACCACTACGGAGTGGCGCAAATTTCCGGACCGGAAATGGTGGAAACCGGGAAAAAGCAGGCGCAGAAATTCGGCGCCGAACTGGTGGACGCCACGGTGACGAATGTGGCGAAGGAAGGCGACCGGTTCGTCATCGAGACGGAGCAAGGCAACCGGTACGAAGCGAAATATGTCATTCTGGCCACCGGCCTTTCCGTGGAACTGGCGGAAAAAATCGGCGTCCGCACCAAGCCCGGGACGGAACCGCGCATCAAGACCGTGTTGGACGTCGACCCCAGCGGACGGACGAACGTCGACGGCATCTGGGCGGCCGGCACTTGCGCGGGCGTCAGCGTGCACACGATCGTCACCGCCGGCGACGGGGCGAAAGTGGCCATTAACCTCATCAGCGAGATAAACGGCGAACGGTACGTCGACCACGACGTGTACAAACCGCAAGGTTGAGGGGCCGCAGGGCGCCGGTGGAAACGCGGCTCCTTCGCGTGGGTCCCCGGCGCCATTCGGCGTGGCAGGCCGAATGCGTCAACGGCTCCGCCATCGATGGCGGAGCCGTTTCTTTGTAACGCCCGGCAGGCCTATATGTTCACGGCAGGCGGCGAGATCAAGGGATACGCGTTGGTCGATCACAGCCGGGAACCGCTGTATTTGAGGCAATTTTTCATTTGTCGGCACTGCAGACGGGAAGGCTGGGGGAGAAAGGGATTTGAGCTGCTTCTCCAGACGCTTCGGACGGACCGGATCGACATTGATGTGCTGGTCTAAAACACCCGGGGACGGAAGTTTTGGTCATCGCTTGGTTCCCGCGAAAGAAGCATCCGGATGCGGTATGACGGAAACCGGGGGCCGGAATGAGACGGCCGGGCCACAGGCATCAAAGGCCGTCGGCCCGGCCATTCCTTACACCCGAAACTTCCCCGCCGCTTCCTCCAGACGGTCGGCATACGACTGGAGCGTTTCAAAGGAAGCGGTGATCTCCTCCATGAACGACAACTGTTCCTGGACGGCCGCCGAAATGCTTTCCGTGCGCGTGGTGGTGGAGGCGGCGATGCCGCCGATCTGGCGGGAAAGCTCATAAATGTGCCCCAACCCCGCGGTCTGTTCGCTCACCGCGCCGGCGATCGCGTCCACGGCCCGGCCCACATCGGAAACGGAAGTGCGCAGTTCCTCCAGGGCCTGGCGGACCTTTTCCCCCTGTTTCAATTCCTGTTCGACAATCGCCGCCTGTTGGTGGTTTCCTTGGACAACGGTGAGGATGTCCTTGCGGATTTCATCGATGGCCTGGCGAATATCCTTGGCCGCCTGCTCGCTCTGATCGGCCAGTTTGCGCACTTCGTCGGCCACGACGGCAAATCCCCGGCCTTCCTCGCCGGAGCGGGCCGCTTCGATGGCCGCGTTGAGCGCGAGCAAATGCGTCTGGGAGGAGATGTCAACCACCAGTTGTGTGATATGACCGATTTCCTCCGCCTTGCGGGACAGCCGGTCCACCTGCTCCAGTGCGCTGCGATGAAGTTCCCCGAGCTGGTTCAGGTTTTGCAGCAGGGCAAACACGCTGTCGATGCTGCGGTCGACCGTTTCGGTCATCTCGCCGGAAAGCTGCCGCGTATGTCCGGCCTGCGTTTCCACTTCCCGCGCTTCCCGCATCACGTTGCCGAAGTCGTCCAGGGCGGAGGAGATGGACCGGGATTGATCCGCAGCTCCTTGCGCAATTTCCGCAATGTTTTCTGTAATCGCTTCCAGTTGTTGCGAAGCTCGAGTTACCGCCTCGCCCAAGGAATCGGTATAGCTGCGGGTTGACGTGGCGCTGCCGGCAATTTCCCCGATCATGCCTTGCAAACTGGTCACCATCTTCTGCACCGATTGGCCGAGCACCTGCAGTTCGTCGCCGGTCCGGGGCACGTTTACCCGAACCCGGAGATTGCCGGAAGCGGCTTCATCGGTCACCCGGGTCAGCTCCTGCAGCGGGCGCACAATATACAGGGCCCCGAGCCATCCGAGAAACGTGGTCCAGAAAATGCCCAGAAGCAGCGTGACGATGATGATGGCGGATTGCGGCACGCCGGGCAGCAATTTGCCGAGTCCGAAAATGAACAGGGCGCTGGTGCCGTACGTCGTAACCGAGACCGCGATCAATCCAAGCGTAACCTTGTGAACGATGCTGCGGTTCATGATGCTGCGGTTCATCCCCATCCTCCGTTCTGATGTCGATTCCCATCAAAATATATCGGCACGAAGGCGGAGAAGTGTGAATGAAATCACGGATTTTGTTTCGATTCATTTCCGGCGAGTCCATATCGGGCAAGCGCTTGCTGCAAGGTGGATCCGACATGGATCCGGTTATGGGTCCGGTCGTGCGGACGGAATCCGGCCTGGACAAGCAGACGGGCGGTTTCGGCGCGAACGCCGGTGACCACGATGTCCGGTCCCATGAGGAGGATGCTGTCCAGCATCTGGAGGAAAAGTTCGGCGGCGGTGGCATCCAGCAGCGCGGTTTGCGCGAGATCGACGAACATTGAGGCCGGCCGCCAGACTTCCAACTGGCGAAGGACCCGGTTCAGGACGGCCTGGGTCTGTTCGGCGTCCAGGCTTCCGCACAGCGGGAGCAGGCCGATCGTCGGCGACAACGGGATGATCTGGGGGGCGCACACGGGCTCCCGCGCAAAACCGGCCGGAGCAGTCCGATTCGGGCCGAACGCCGTTCCACGGGCGGCGAGCGTCGGATCCGGCCGGTCGTCCAAGACGGTGGCGGCAGCCTCTTCGATGGCGGACGAAACGGCGGACCGGAGCGAAGACGACCAACCGGCGGCCGGAGCGGGATCGGCATCGGATCCGTTGACGGAATCGCCGAACCGGTCGTCGGCCGGGCCGCCGGCCGAAGGAGCGGCCGTTTTCGCGGGCGCGATCGCTTTGTCTGCGGAGACGGCAGCGGCCGACGGTGCCGCGGTTCCTTCCGGGGCGTCCGGCGCGCGTTCCGCGGTGTAACGGCCGCTGCCGCTTTCGTGATCGCCGCCGCCCGCCCCCGCTCCGTTGCCGCCCGCGTCGCGGCCGGCCATCACCGCCCCGGCGCCTTGGCTTTTTTGCCGCCATTTCCGGTTTTGCTCCTCCAGGTAATGAAAACAGGCATGCTGCAAAAACAGGTCGACGCCGTCGTTGATTTGCCGTTCCATGGCGTGGAATGAATCCGCGGCGCGCGGCCGCTGACCGAGCCGGTCGTAATAAACGAGAAAGGTCCACACGGTACGCCGTACGGCCCTGTACCAGGCCACCATCGCGGCGAAGTCCGGGTGGCGCCGGCTCGCCCAGGCGCGGCCCTGTTCGGCCGCGAGCAGGACGATGTCGTATTCCTGCTTGTCGATGATCAGCCGGATGAGCCGGTGGGTGCAGTCAAGCAGATCCCCGGATCGGGCCGGGTCCGCCTCCGGCGCCATGTCCGCCGCCGGTTCCCATTCCGCCGGGGCGCCCGGTTCCTGTGTTTCGGACAGCGCGGTCATGTCCGCCGCCCGTTGCAGCAACGCCCATTCGAACTTGGAGCGGTTGCATTCCAGAAATTCGAGGAAATCCATTTCCGTGGAAAACAGCAAATCCGGAAAGGCCGTTTCCTCCCGGAAGCCGGACTGGAGCGGCAGATGGAGGATAAACGTCGTTCCGGCGTTTTCCTCGCTGTGCACCTCGATGGAACCGCCGTGCTGGTACACCGTCGCATAGACCTGGGCCAGTCCCATGCCGGTACCGCCGAATTTGGTGGTGTAAAAGGGCGTTCCCAGCAAATCCAGTTTGTCCTCGGGAATGCCAACCCCGGTGTCGGCAATTTCCAGCGTCATCTCCGTTTCCGACGCCCGTTGCCGGATGGTGATGGTGCCTTCGCCGGGAATGGCCTCGAAGGCGTTTTTCAACACGTTATAAAACGCTTTCTTAAGCTGGTGTTTTTTACCGTAAAGGCGGACATGATGATCCCGGAATTCCTTGCGGATTCGGACGCGGTCGGTTTGGCCGGGAAACAGGGTGAGGATGGATTCCAGTTCCACGCACGGATTGAAATATTGCGGCGGTTCGTTGTCCAGGTCAGGTTTGGCGGCTTTAAGCAGGCGTTGCAGGGCGGCAATGGCATGTTCCAGTTCCGATTGCGCCACGTCCAGATATTTGTGCGGGTTTTCGCGTTGTAACAGTTGCAAAAAACCTTTTACCGATGTCAGGGGATTCTGCACCTCGTGGGCAATCCCCGCGGCGATTTGTCCGACGGAGGCCAACCGGGAAAGATCGTTTCGGCGATCGTGCCGGGAGCCGGCTTCTTGCACCATTTTGACTCGTTCCCATCTGTTGATTGTTTATCCTGTTAACCCATATTTTATCTTGGAACCCAATGGAAATGAAGCGGCAAGGTTGCTTCGCCCCTTTTCCGGGCATATTACGTTCGGATGTCAATCCACGGAGGTTGGAGGGAGCGGAGTGAAACGCATTGCGCTGCTCAATACGCTGCTTGCCGCGTCGCTTTTGCTGGCGGCGGTCGCCTGGAACGGCGAGTCCGCGCCGGTCGGGGGTGACCGGCCTTATCATTTCGGATTCAAGAAAGGCCGCAACGGCCAGCCGGCCTCGATAGACCAGGAAGGGTTCAAGCCGTTGCTGGAACGATACGGCGCGATTTTCCTCGGCAGCCAGGCGCGCAAGGCGCTTTATCTGACGTTTGACAACGGTTACGAAAACGGTCAGACCGCCCGCATTCTGGACGTGCTCAAGGACCGGAAGGTTCCGGCGGCGTTTTTCGTCACGGGGCATTATGTACGGACGGCGCCGGAGCTTCTGCGCCGGATGGTCGACGAAGGGCACCTGATCGGCAACCATTCCTGGAGCCACCCCGACCTGACCACCCTTCCCGAGAGCAAAATCCGCGACGAGCTGGACAGGGTCGCCACGGAGGTGGCCCGGCTGACGGGGCAGAAGCAAATGATCTTTTTGCGGCCGCCGCGCGGCATCTTCAGCGAACGCACGCTGGCGGTCGGCCGGGATTTGGGCTATGTCCACGTGTTCTGGTCGGTCGCGTACAAGGATTGGGAGACCAACCGACAGCGGGGCGCGGATTACGCGTTCCGCCAGGTGACGGAACAGTTGCACCCGGGCGCGGTCATTTTGCTGCACGCGGTCTCCCGGGACAATGCGGAGGCGCTTGGCTCCATCATTGACGAAGCCCGCAAACGGGGGTACACGTTCGAAAGGCTCGATCAGGCGCTGTTGGAATAGCCGGTCCCTGCCACCGTTCAGGCGGTGAAGACGTGATTGCCGATCTTCACGAGAATCGGACGCGAGCGAATCCACCGGTTCGTCGCCGTGGCGGGATTGTAGTAAAACAGCGCCCCCCGCGTCGGGTCCCAGCCGCGCACCGCTTCTTCCGCGGCCCGGTAGGCCGTGCTGTTTGGCGTCAGCCAGAACTGGCCGTCTTCCACCGCGGAGAATGCGCCCGGCTGAAACACGATGCCGCGGATGCTGTCCGGAAACTGGGCCGATTTGAGCCGGTTCATGACGACGGCGGCCACCGCCACCTGTCCTTTGTACGGCTCGCCGCGGGCTTCACTGTAAACGACGCGGGCGAGCAGTTCCATTTCCTGCAGGTTCACCGAATAGGTGCGCAGAGCGCGCCAGGTTTTCTCGCCGACAATGCCGTCGGCGACCAGACCGTAATGCGCCTGGAACCGTCGCACGGCTTTTTCGGTTTGCGGGCCGTAGTAACCGTCCAGCGGTTGCGAATAAAAACCGAGCACCTTCAGGCGGTATTGCACGTCCCACACATCCCCGTTCGCGCTGCCCAATTTCAGCGTCGGCGCCTTGGCGGCTTCAGCGGCGGAGACGAAGATAAAAGCGGAGCCGAGCGAGAGGATTGCGATGAGCAAGGTGAAAAAAGGAACTTTTTTCATCTGTTGTCATCGGCTCCTTTCCCCTACTTTCACGATTATAGGGGACCGCTTTCACCTGCCTCAAGTTGAAAGTTCTGGAATGGAAATCCGGCCAGAATCCGGATACGGCCGTTGCAATTCCAAGTGTAGCGTCAGGGCGCATTTCGCAAGGAATCATGCGCGTGCATGCATGCATATGCATGATGACGTGCGCACGGGTCACGGGTTATCATCGGTCAACTTTCGTTCCACGCGTTCGCCATAGTCCGCAAAGGCCGCCATGCCCCCCCAGCCGCGCTGCTCCATCAGGGTGCGGTAACGGAGCCGCTTGACGGTCAGTTCGGTATGCAGCCGTTTCCGTTCGTCTTCGTCGCGCGTGCAGCGGAGCAGGTCGGCCAGCGTGACCATTTCCTTGCGCAATTGCATCTCCTCCGGCAGCACGCCGGCGTTGCGCAGCAATTTGAAGGACAAGCGCAGTTCTTCCGGCACGCCTTCCGCGTCGTCCGGCGGCAGCGGCTTGCCGAATCCCGGCAGCCGGTCGAACTCGCCCTGCTTGATGGCTTCCCGGATCCGCTCCTCGGCGATGGACCATTGCCAGCTCATGGGGACCCTCCTTTGGTCGGCCGATGGGATGTCGCTTCTATTGTTTCAGATGTGACACCGTCCAGCAAGACCTTTCGGGTCGTTTTGGGTTTCCGCGCCGGATAAAACACCTCCCAAAGGCGCAATCTAGAAGGCGAAGCGGAGGGATGAAGAATGAGCATGCAACAGCTCCAGGACCTGCTGAACCGGCAGATAGCAAGCTGGACGGCGCTTTACGTGAAACTGCACAACTATCATTGGTACGTAAAAGGTCCTCAGTTTTACACCCTGCACGAAAAATTTGAAGAGCTTTATGAAGAGGCGGCGCAGCATATTGACGACCTGGCGGAGCGTCTGCTTGCGCTGGGCGGCCGCCCGGCGGGCACGATGCGGGAATGTCTGGAGAAGTCCGCCGTGCGCGAAGCCGGCGGCGAAGAGACCGCCGAAGAAATGGTGGAGGAGTTGGCCCGCGATTTCGCGCAAATGATCACGGAACTGAAAACCGGAATGGATTTGGCCAACTCCCTGAACGACCCGACCACCGAGGACATGCTGCTGCAAATCCGCGCCGGGCTGGAAAAGCATCTGTGGATGCTGAACGCGTTCCTCGGCCGGACGGCGTCGTTCGCGGGACAGGGACCGGTTTACGCCAAGTGACCTTCGGACCGGCCGCAGTGACCGGGAGGGCTCTCGCCCGACCGGTTTTTTTTGCGGGCGGATTGACGGTAAGCCGGTTCCGCCGTCGGCGTTCCGCTGCCGGACTCGTTCGGGTGGAAAAAACAGATATTATTATCGGGACACTTGCCCGGGAAGCCGTCACCTGATATAGTTCATCTGTAGAACTGTTTCATTCGTGAACGGTTTGGACAAAATCTGTATCCATTGCCACGTCCCCAGGGGTGAACAACCATGTCCCGCATCGAGGAACAGCAACTTCTAACGCTGATTGAACGGTACGAAACGGCCTCGCTCGCCGTGACCCGCCGGATGGCCGCGCTGCTGCGCGACACGCTTGCCGCCGACCTGACACTTGATCAGTACAACATTTTGCGCTACATCAAACAGCGCCGCGGCTGCACGTCGTCCGAACTGTCGGACGCCTACTGCGTGGGAAAAAGCGCCATCACCGCCATCATCAACCGTATGGTCCAAAAAGGGCTCATCCGGCGCACGCAGGACCGCAAGGACCGCCGGGTGACGCGGCTGTCGCTGACCCGGGAAGGCGAGCGGTTGTGCGAAGCGCTGACCGGCAGAATCCAGGATATTCTGTCCCGGTATTTGAGTAACTTCTCCCAGGAGGAGGCCGCCGCTTTCATCGGGACGTTCGAGAAGCTGGCCCGTCTGCTGGACCCTTCGAACGAGGGGCGGGAGAGCGCGGGGGCCGGGACGGAGACGGCGCGGCAAAACAGGAATCTGACCTAGGGTTGCCGTTGGGCAAAGAGAGATGCGAGGGGCGTTCCCCGGAATCGGGACGTTCGGGTATTCAGGGGGGAGAGGAATACGATGAGAAGCGTGGTAAAATTCCGCTGGCTGTTTCTGGCAGCCTGGATCGTGGCGCTGGCGGCGTTGCTGGCGACGGCGCCGAATCTGCAACAGCTTGTCCGGGAAAAGGGGGACCTCCGTCTTCCCGACGGCTATCCGTCCGACGTCGCCAACGAACTCATTCGCGAGATGAAGGAGACTAACGGACAGGGCGGCGGGTTGTCCGCGGTGGTGGTCTTCCACCGCAATGAAGGGTTGACCTCCGCGGATCTGGAGGAGGTTAAACGCGGACTTGCGGCACTGGAAGCGGACCAGAAAGCCGGCGTCACCTCCGTCATTTCGCATTTCGACGTCCCGGAAATGGCCGACCTGATGGCCGCGAAGGACGGCCGGACGGTGCTGGCGATGGTGAACGTCGATCCCGGCGACCGGGAATGGGCGGAAGTGCGGGACGACCTGTACGCCTCTTTGAGCGGCGTTGGAGTCGAGCATTACCTGACGGGAAGCTGGCTGATTGATCTGGACGTCATTCTGAGCGCTGAGGCGGGGGTCAAGAAAACCGAGGGAATCACCGTCGTGTTCATCCTCGTCATTCTGCTCGCGGTGTTCCGTTCCGCGGCGGCCCCGCTGGTGCCGCTTCTCACCGTGGGCGTTTCCTATCTGGCCTCGCAGGCCGTGGTGTCGTTCCTTGCGGAATACGCCGACTTTCCGCTGTCGACGTTCACGCAAATTTTCCTTGTGGCGGTACTGTTCGGCATCGGAACCGACTACTGCATCCTGTTGCTCAGCCGTTTCCGGGAGGAGCTGGGCCGGCAGGCGAACAAGAAAGATGCGGTGGTGGAAACCTACCGGACGGCCGGCAAGACGGTGTTCGTCTCTGGGGTGGCCGTGCTGATCGGGTTTGCGTCCATCGGACTGTCGGCGTTTTTGTTGTACCGGTCGGCGGTGGCGGTGGCGATCGGGATCGTCATGCTGTTGCTGGCGATTTATACGTTGGTGCCGTTCTTCCTGGCGACGCTGGGCAAGGCGGTTTTCTGGCCGTCCCATCGTGCGGCCGGCCATCGGGAAAGCCGTCTGTGGGATGCGGTCGGCCGGTTCTCGCTGCGCCGTCCGATTGGCGCGTTGCTCATGGTCGCGTTGGTGACGGTGCCCTTTCTCGTCGCCTACCAGGGCACTCCGACCTACAACTCGCTCAAGGAGATCGGGGATCGTTACGATTCGGTCAAGGCGTTCAACCTGATCGCCGAAAGTTTCGGTCCGGGCGATTCGCTGCCCTCGACCGTCGTCGTCAAGGCCGGAAAGCCGATGGACACCCCGGAAGGACTCGCCTTCCTCGAACGCGCCGCGCGTGAATTGTCCGCCGTGGACGGCGTGAAGACGGTGCGCGGCGCCACCCGTCCGACGGGCGAGGAGGTGGACGATTTCCGCGTGTCCCGGCAGGTGGAGACGCTGGGCGATGGGCTCGGCCAGGGCGGCGACGGCATTGCCCGCATCGCCGACGGGTTGGCGGAGGCCGAGCAGGCCCTTGGCAAGAGCGCGCCGCAACTGGCGGCGGCGGTCAACGGAGCGCGGCAATTGGCCGACGGGGCCGCGGAACTGGAAGCGGGCCTCGCCCGGGTGAGCCACGCGCTGCGCCAACTCGAGCAAGGGCTGCGGGACGGTTCGGCCGGCGCGGCGGAACTGCGGGCGGGCCTTGCCCGGGCGCATGAAAGCGCCGGCCGGCTGGCCGCCGCCGGCGAGGAACTGGCCGGTCACTACCGGCAAATGGAGCAGGGGCTCGGCCAGTTGGCCGAAGCGTACCGGGACGTCGGAACGCGGCTGGGCGAAATGCGGCGCGGATTGAGCGATCTTGGCCAGGGTCTTGAAGGTCTGGCGCTCAAATATCCGGAATTGCGAGAGGATCCGGATTTCCTGCGCGCGTTGGGGGCGGTGTCTGGGCTGCGGGAAGGCGCGGCCGGCCTGGAAGACGGGCTCCGGACGCTGCAGGAGCGGCTGGACGGAGTCGTGGCCGGTCTGAAGCAGGCCAACGACGGATTGTCCCAGGCGATCGGCGGACAGAAGGAGCTGACCGCGGGCCTGCAGCAATTGACGGCGGGACTGGCCGAATTGCAGGCGGGCATCGAACGGGCCGCGGAAGGTCAGGGCCAGGTGGCGGACGGCCTGCCGCAGATGGCCGACGGCGCCCGCCGGCTCGGCGAGGGCCAGCGGGAACTGGCCGAAGGCATCGCGATGATGAACGGACGGCTGGACGAGTTGACCGCCGGGCTGCGCCAAAGCGTGGACGGCCTGAACCAGGTGCAGGACGGCCTGAACGCCGCGCAAGGGTATCTGGACGAACTTGCCGGCGCGCCGGACAAGGAACTGAGCGGCTGGTTCGTGCCCGATGAAGCGCTGGCCGACGAGACGTTCCGGCGGGCGCTCGAGGTGTACATGTCCCGCGACGGGACGATCGCTTCGTTCGATGTGGTGTTTGCCGCCAATCCCTATGATGCGGCAACGCTGGACAGGGTCGACGATCTGAAGGCGGCGGTGGAACGCGCGGCGAAGGGTACGGCGTTCGAGGACGCGGAAATCGCCGTGGGCGGAGTGACGAGCACGTACAACGACCTGAGAACCATATCCTCGAAGGACTTCATCCGCACCGCGACGATCATGTTGATCGGCATCGGACTCATTCTGTTTGTGTTGTTCCGCTCGCTCGTCATTCCGGTGTATTTGCTGGTGTCGCTCTTGATCACGTACTTCACGTCGGTCGGCTTCGCCGAAGTGCTGTTTGTCCGGCTGCTGGGGATGGAAGGATTGACCTGGGCGGTGCCGTTCTTCGCCTTCGTGATGTTGATCGCGCTCGGCGTCGACTACAGCATCTTCCTGATGGACCGGTTCCGGGAGTACCGGCATCTGCCGCCGCGTGAGGCCATCGTGCACTCGATGCGGAACACGGGAACGGTCATCGTATCGGCGGCGGTCATCCTGGGCGGCACGTTCGCCGCGATGATGCCGTCGGGCGTGCTGTCGCTGCTGCAGATTGCGACGATCATTCTGTTCGGGCTCATGCTCTATGCGCTGGTGATGCTGCCGCTGTTCGTACCGGTGATGGTGCGGCTGTTCGGGAACGCCAACTGGTGGCCGTTTGCACCGGCGGTTGCGTCGGAGGCGACGCACGCGACGGACGGAAAGTCGCCGGCCTTCGACGGATAAGCGGGGCCGCGGCCGTAACGACGGGACGGAGGGAAAACGTTTGGACGAGAAGCGAAGAGAAGCGACGATGAGCCGGCGGGGCGAAAACCCGCCGGCACAAAATCCGGCTGAAGGGAAGCCGCCGGGCAAAGTGCGAACGGGCGAGAAATTGATGCTCGTGGTGGCGTTCACGCTGGTGCTTTCCTCCATGAGCGCGACCATGTTCAATATCGTCCTGCCGGAAATGAGCCGGGAATTCGCCATGTCCTACGCGCAGGTCAGTTGGGTGTCCACGGCCTACCTGTTGATCTACGCGATCGGCAGCGCGATCTATGGCAAACTCGCCGACACGTTCCGGCTGAAAAATCTGCTCACCTTCGGGTTGGGATGTTTCCTGGTCGGTTCCCTGGTCGGATTGGCCGCCCAGGCCTACTGGATGGTGCTTCTCGGCCGCATCGTGCAGGCGACCGGCGCCGCCGTCATCCCCGCGACGGCGATGATCGTGCCTGTACGGTATTTTCCGGCCGAGCGGCGTGGGCGTGCGCTCGGCTTAACGGCCACCGGGCTGGCTATCGGCAACGCGCTCGGTCCCGTCGTGACCGCGCTTCTTCTTGGCTTCGCCCATTGGCGGTGGCTGTTTGCGATACCCATGCTGCTTCTGCTCACCCTGCCCTTTTACCGCAAATATCTGGGTGACGAACGCGGTGCGGGCGGCCGAATCGACTGGGTCAGCGGCGCGCTTCTGGCCGCCGCCGTCGCATCGCTTCTGCTGGCGGTGACAGGAGGAAATGGAATCCTCGGAGCGGCAAGCCTGGCGCTGCTGCTGTTGTTTGTCCTGCGCATCCGTCGAGCGGCGGCGCCGTTCGTTCCGCCGCACCTGTTCCGCAACGGGGATTATTCGCTGGGCTTGCTGCTGTCGGTGCTGGTCATGGGAATCGGGTTTTCGTTGCTGTTTCTGACGCCGCAACTTCTGGCCGAGGTCAACGGGATGGAGGCCCAATATATTGGCTATGTGATGGTGCCGGCGGCCGCCGTGGCGGCGCTGTTGGGGCGAACGGCCGGGAAATTCGCGGACACCCGGGGCAACCCGGCGTTGTTTGGCCTGGCCTCCGCCTTGCTGATGGGCGCCTTTCTGCTGCTGTCCGTCTTCGCGGGAGCCGCGCCAGTATGGATCGCTCTCCTGCTCATTGCGGGACAGGTCGGGCAGATGTTCATGCAGATCGCGTTGACCAACACGGTGTCCCGCACGTTGCCGCGTGAACAAACCGGCGTTGGCATGGGGCTGCTGTCGATGCTGGGCTTCCTGTCGGGCGCCGTTTCCGCCGGCATTTACAGCAGCATCGTGGACCGGGGCGCCGGTTTTCGCCTGAATCCGTTCAGCCCCTTTGCGGAGGCGGCGGTTTTCAGCAACCTGTATCTCGTACTGGCGCTGTTGCATGCCGTAATTCTGGTTGCATATCTTGCACGGTTCGCACCGGGCACTGCAGAAAGGAAAGAGCTGGCCGACGGGAGCAGATGAAATCGCCGCCGGCTTTCGGGATCCCGGGGCGTTCGGAGTGATTCCTTCCCGAAAACCGGCGGCCGGCGCCGGATGCGATCGGCCCGGAGCAATCCGGAGCGTGCAAGCCAATGGAAAAGCCGAATCCGGGACGGCAGGCGCATGGCGGTTCATTCCGGCTCATTCAGCAGCGCCCGGATATGGCGTTCCAGCCCCTCCGGTTTGCGGCTGGGCGCAAACCGTCTCGCCACCCGGCCCTTCCGGTCGACGAGAAACTTGGTGAAGTTCCATTTGATCGCCTTCGTGCCGAACACGCCGCGCGCTTCGCGCTTCAGCAGCCGAAACAGCGGATGGGCGTTGCGGCCGTTCACGTCGATCCGGGCGAACAGCGGGAACGTCACGCCGTGATCGATCCGGCACACGTCCGCGATTTTCGCGTTATCGTTCAGTTCCTGACGCATGAACTGCGCGCACGGAAACCCGAGCACCGCGAACCCCCGCTCCCGGTACTGTTCGTAAAGTTCCTGCAACGCCTTGAACTGGGGCGCGAAACCGCAGCCGGTCGCCGTGTTGACAATGAGCAGCACCTGCCCGCGCCACTCCCCCATCGTCCGGCGATTGCCCCGGATATCCGTCACTTCGATTTCATACAAGGACACGACAACCGCCTCCCCTTCACCAAGCCCCTTCCACCCCGCCATTGTAACCTCATTATAGATAGGAAACATTATTGGGAACATCAGCATAGGGAGCATCACCCTGATCGTTAAACAGCAGGACCGCTCCGGAATTGCAGAGGTTCCGGAGGAGCATCGACGTTCCGGAAGAGCATTGACGTTCCAATGAGCATTGACGTTCCCAATGAGCATTGACGCTCCCGATCAGCATTGACGTCCCGGAAGAGCAAAGACCAGACGATCTATTGTAAAAATGCAATTAAATAGACCAATAAATGCCCAAAAACGCGCGATAAACTGTATTTCTGCAACCTATTCAGGCGCCGGAACGCAAATACAGGGCCATAAATTGCAAAATTACAATACATTGGCTCACGTCAGTTTCACAGCATCCTTTTTCGGCCGGTTGTCAGTCCGATATTGACTTACAGCCATCGTTCACGCCCTTTTCCCATACGCAACGGCCAAGACGGCCATCACCCCATTGGCATGCACACGTGCGGATGGGCATTTGCGCACACGGTTGGGCGAATCGGCATAGGATGGGGGGGAAAAACCGTTGACAGGAGTGTAGATCCATGCCCATTGCTCCGGGAACCCATGTGGTATACACGGTGCAGCCCGGCGACACGCTATATGCAATCGCCAACCGCCTGGGCACTTCCGTGCCTGCACTGGTGCAGGCCAATGCGCTGTATCCCCCCGTCACCGAGCCCGACCTGATCTTTCCCGGCCAAGTCATTCTGGCCCGCGTGCCGGGCATGTCGCAACAAAGCGCCGTGCTGCACCAGGTGGCGCCGGGGGATACGATGTACCGGATCGCGGAACGCTACGATTCCACCGTCGACATGCTGGCCGCACTGAACCGGCTGGAGCGGCCCGATATTCTCAGCGTGGCGCAACTGATCTTTATCCCCGCCTTCGTGTACGAGGTGGAGCCGGGCGATACGCTGTTCCGCATTTCCCGCCGATTTGGCCTTCCCTTGGGCGTGCTGATGCGGGCCAACCGGAACCGGCCGGGATTGTCCCCCGACGTTATTTATCCCGGCTTCCGACTCATCGTGCCGCTTCCTTCTTCGACGAACATCGCGGTGTTCCAGCCGCTTCCGGGTACGCGCATCGTCCCGGGCATGCGTCTGTCGGGCGTGGCCCGAGCCTTCGAGGCGAACGTGCTGTACCAAATTCGCGACGACGCGGATCGCGTGGTCGCCCGCGAACGGGCGATGACGGCTTCGGAAGGGGCGCCGGCCTTCGGCCAGTTTGACGTCGCGTTGCAGTTTGACCAGCCGCCGTCGACGCCAACGGGCAGGCTGCTGGTGTACACCCGCAGCCCTCGCGACGGCAGCATCCAGGACCTGGTGGAAGTACCGGTCGTGTTCTGACGCAAACGCCCCGTCCCGTCCGGAACCGGCACATCCAAGGCCCCCTCCGGGTTCCAACCGGTGCGGGGTCTTTTTTTGCTGATCATGAATCCTCTCAGCGGGTTAACACGATCCGCTTGTACTTCTCCAGATAGGCGTGAAAGCGCCGGAAATCCGCGGGGGTCAAATCGCTCAGCCGCTTGTTTTCATGGGTCTCGCGTCCGAGGAGAATGCCGATCGTTTCCGCGGCCAGCGCCGTCGTCGCCATGATGCGGGCGCTGCCGTACGCCTTGATGGTGGCGCCGATGTTTTTGCCGACCACCAGCACGTTGTCGTACTCTTTCAACTGGAAAGACCGCAGCGGGATGCCGTACCGGTCGGGCTTGCCGAAGCCGATGCCGAGCGGAATCGCCCGGGTTCCCTGCAAGTCCATGGCATAGCCGCCAATGCTCACGTTGTCCCAGAACATCCGGCCTTCCTTGACGTCCCGTTCGTTCAGCACGTATTTGGTTTCAAACCGGTTGTAATCGCGAATGTACAAATACTCGGGAAATCCGTTCAGTTCCGCTTTCTCGAAGCCCGGCAGGTGCTTCCGCAAATGCGCCAGCACGCGGGGCGCCTCCGCCCGTCCCTTGCGGATGGCGGTGGCGACGGATACCGGATCGGCGGGATCCACATCGTATATCAACAGGCCATTGATGATGACTTCCCCGTTTTTCTGGTTGGTGATGTTGAGCCCGCGCAGCCTGAGCTGCTCGTCCTGCGGTTTGTAGCCGGTCATCAGATTGCTGAAACCGGTGGCGAAATTCCAGTCCACATACGTATTCGGGCCGTATTTCTGCTGCACGTTGCGAAGCGGATAATCGTCCAAAATGGCCCGATGCAGTTTCGCCCAGTTGACCTTTTTCAACTTGATCATATAGGTGGCCGCCATGTAGTCCGGTTTTTTCCCGTTGTACAGGCTCTCCATGCCCGGAATCCGCTTGACGCCCAGCCTGCCGGTCAGGGCGTTGAAGTCGGTGTTTTCCACCCAGTACCGGGCCTGCACGGTAAGAACCCGGCCGTTGCGGTTCCGGTAAGTCAGCGAGCGGATCGACAGCTCCGTTCCGGCGGTCACGATCTCGACAGACTGAATGGCGATGCCGCTGTGCAGCGTAATGCCCCGGATCCACCGCTGGAAATACCGTTCGAAATCCTCGTGTTTGCGGACCGTGCCGGCTTTGTACGCATCAAACAGCTTCTTGAATTCCCCTTGCACCAGACTGCGTTTCCGGTTGTCGTTCGGTTCGTCGAGCACCTGCATCTGGCCCTGGATCAGCTCGCCGCCGGGCTTCTCGCGCGGATCGAGGATGACCACGCGGAGTCCCTGTTCCCGCGCCGCTTTCGCCAGCAACACGCCGGGGACCTCGCTGCCGACCACCACCACGTCGTAACGGGTGCAGTCCGGTCCGCACGAACCGGGCTTTCCCATACTGTCCGCAGCGACGAATACGGCATTCGTCACGAAGAAAAGCGCCGCCAGAACGACAACCGCTTTCGCCCTCGTCATCGGCCCGAACCATTTCCACCGCTTCCACGGCGCCAACTTTCCGGATTCCGGGTTCCGCTCCGACATGAACGTCCGTCACCTCGTAGTTGCCTGTTTCCCTGTCATATATTTCGGCATCGCTGTTCCTTTTTTTCCCCGTTTTGTTTTCCGCCACTTGCCGTTATTGTTATTCCTCTCCGCAGGCAACTGTTATGCTTTCAGGCGCCTCCGCCTTCGTTCAAACGAAGCGGGGGCGCCTGCGTGACTTCGGGACAAGGGCCGATGAATTGCAAAACGTTGCGGTGATCTTTGTTACTTACGGCTTCGCGCCGGCCGGGATACAATCGCCCCGAAAGGGGCAGATGCTCATGGCCGTACATTCACCCGCTCAAATTGCCGAGATCGCCGCAAGCTACGGTGCGAAGAAAGCGCGGCTTCCGCTGCCGACCGTGCTGGTGCTTGGATTTCTGGCGGGCGCCTATATTGCCCTCGGATTCCTGCTCGATATCCGGGTCATCGGCAACGCTCCGGCGGAATGGGGGAGCTTCGCCAACTTCATCGGCGCTTCCGTATTTCCGGTCGGGTTGATCCTGGTGCTGCTGGCGGGCGGTGAACTGTTGACCGGCAACATGATGGCCGTTTCCATGGCCCGGTTGTGCGGGCGGATCACGACCCTGGAATGGGGCAAAAACCTTGCGCTCGTAACGATCGCCAACTTCGCCGGGGCCCTGTTCGTCGCCTACGTCTTCGGTCACACGGTCGGATTGACCGCCGACGGCCCCTATCTGGAGAAACTGGTCGACATGGCCCGGCACAAGCTGGAGGACGGTTTCCTTCAAGCCTTCTTCTCGGGGATCGGCTGCAACTGGCTGGTGGCGCTGGCCGTCTGGCTGTCGTACGGCGCGGGCAGCATGGGCGGCAAGGTGCTCGGCATCTGGTTTCCGACGATGGCGTTCGTCGCCATCGGGTTCCAGCACGTGGTGGCCAATATGTTTTTGATTCCGGCCGCCATTTTTGCCGGCTACTTCACCTGGGGCGACTACCTCGCCAACTTCGCCGCCGTCTGGCTCGGCAACCTGGCCGGCGGCGCACTGTTCGTGGCCGGCGCGTACTGGACGGCATACCTGAAAGATGCCGGCAAAGCGACCGGAAGCAAACAAGACTCGCCCGTTTCCGAGCCTGTCAAGTCCGTCTCTTCGCGGGGGTGACGGCGCCGGCCTGCTTCCCCGGAGGGATGTCGTCCTCCCCGATCTCCAGCACGATCCGGGCGGTCCGCTCCTCTACGGGGATCGCTCCGGATTCCGATCCTGCCAATATCCCGACCACCACGGTGTAAGTACCGGGCGGAACGGGATTCCCGCGGCGGTCGTGCAAATCCCATTGCTCATGGAAGACCAGCTCTTCTTCCGGTCCCAGCTCCCGCTCGAGCAACATCGAAATGAACGATTTGTCGCCCGACCACCGGTAAATTTCCTCCTGCTGCTCGTTATAGACCCAAAAATCGTATTGCTGGCCCGAAGCGAAAACGACAGGCTGTACGTTTCCCGACACATTCTTGAATGAGAAACGCAGATCGACCCGGCCGTCCGCTTTCGTGGCCGTAAGCGCCGTTTCAAACCGGCCCAGCGTCGGATTTTTTTGTTCCCGCAGTTCCGTTGCGAACCGGGGATCCACCTTGATCTGGCGCTTGAACGGCCGAAGGCCGGTTTCCACCCGGTCGGGGACCGGTTGAAACGTGATGCGGGGCGAATCCTCCGCCCCTCCGCCGATTCCGGCAAGCAGCCAGCTCACCAGCAACGCGAGGATCGATTGGAGCGAAAACAGGCGCATCTTCATTCCCTCCCGACCCCGTTTTCTCATTTGACGTAACGAAACGGCCGAAGGTTTCACCGCGCGGTCAAGCCGACAAACGGCGCAAAAAAGCGGCCTGACCGCTTGTCAGGCCGTCCATCGTCGGAATGATGGCCGGAGGTCCTTACACCGAATCGGGATCAGATGTCCGTGGCAAACGGCACCGCCGGCAACCCTTCCTTGTTGTACAAATTCGCCCCGGCCGGGTTATTCGCCCAGGCGTAGCGCACGTGCCGGGGTTCCCGGATATCGTCGTGCGAGACGATCACCGTGTCGCCGGAAATCACCGCCTGCGCCGGGCGGAAGACCCCGTCCGGACCACAGACGGCAAACCCCTTCAGCGGCTCGCCGTTTCGCGTGACCAAACCCCCGCCCGCGTGGTCGAAGAAGATCCGGATGGTATTTCCCACACGCTCCATCCGCCGGTACATCGGGCCGCTGTGCACGACGTCCTCGCCGTAGGCGATGCGCCGCGCGCACAGGGCGAGACGGCGGCCGAGCGTTTTTTTGTCCTGCGGATGCAAATCGTTATATTCCCCGATATCCACGGCCGTGGCCATGGCCGTGTTGGGAACGGCCAGGCTCTTGCGCTGTTCTTCGCGCAGCAGCGCCCAGGTTTCGCGGCCGCCGTCGTCCACCTCGAAACTGGCGAGTTGCGTAAAAATGAACGGGAAATCCCCGATTCCCCACAGGTTGCGCCAGTCCCGCACCATTTCCCCAAACAGCCGGCTGTATCCCTCGGGCTGGTGCGCGTTGGACTCGCCCTGATACCATAACGCCCCTTTGATGGCGTACCGGCGCAGGGGCACGATCATGCCGTTGAACAGGCCCGCGGGCATATAGTGGAAAAAGGTCGGCGGCTCCAGCGTCTCCGCGACTGCCCCCACCCGGTACTTCCAGGTTCCTTTCAGGTCCAGTTTCTCTTCGCCCGCGACGAGCTCGTAGGGCATATCCCGCACAAACTCGCCGGTGTTGTGCGTGCTGATGACCCGCACCGCGATCGTATTTTTCCCCGGTTTGAGCACCCCTTCGGGAACCCGATAGCGACGGGGCGGGTAGCGGTAACCGGTGCTGCCGACCAGCTTGCCGTTTATATAGGTTTCATCGGCGTCCACCACGGTGCCCAGCTTGAGCATCGCCTCGCCTGCGAGCATCGACGGCGGCACTTCAATCTCCTTGCGGAACCAGACCGAGCCGCGCACGGACTCCAGTTCGCTGCCCCGCCACGAACGCGGCAGTTCGAAGTCCCGCCAGTCCGCGGTGTCGCAGGCTTCGGCAAACCAGCCTTCCTTGAGCCCCGGATCCCGTTCGTTCAGCGTCCGATGCCACCGCTGGCTTCGTTCCTGGTCGCGGCGTTGCGTCTCCGCCACGTACAAGTCGTCCTTGCAACAGTCCAGCCTTTCGTCGTAACCGCCGAGCCGCCGCAACGTCGGTTCGCTCATCCACGCCTCGACCGGCGTTCCGCCAATGGCCGTCAGGATCAGGCCGACCGGAACCCCGTAACGCTCGTACAGTTCCTTCGCAAAGAAAAAGCCAGCCGCGCTGAAATTCATGACCTCGTCCCCGACGGCGGCCATCCACCGCCCGCCGGGCACCTCCTCCCGCGGACCGTGGAAATCGTACGTCAGCGGCACCGTAAACTGGCGCACAAACGGCAGGTGAACGTTCCGGATCTCTTCGGCGAACAAGTCCATCGTGCGCCGCACCGGCAATTCCATGTTGGACTGACCGCCCAGCACCCACACGTCGCCGACCAGCACATCCCGGATGACCCGCTCCTCGTCGGCCGAAATCCTCATCTCATACGGGCCACCCGACGGCAGGTTGCTCAGGATGACGCGCCAGTTCCCGTGATCGTCAGCCGTCGTTTCATAGGTCCGGTCGAGAAACGTCACTTGAACCCGCTCGCGGGGCCGGGTGTTGCCCCAGACGGACACCTCGGCGTTCCGCTGCAAAACCATCCCGTCGCCCAGGATTCCGGACAGCCACATGATCGGTTCGTTCCCCCTCGCGTGATCGCCCTGGTTTTGACCCCTCTGTCCCTCGTCGTGAGTCCATTCTTTCGACATACAGTTTACAACTTTTCGATGATCGTGAATGTCAGCCTTCTCCCGCTTCCCCCGCGATTTTCTCCCGGACCTCCCGGATAATCCTCATCTTGTTGTCCCAGCACGCCTGGCTCAGATCAACCGGATATTCCGCCGGATTCAGCGCCCGTTTGTATTCGTCCCACAGCAGCTCCAGATTCTCTTTGACATACCGCCGAATTTCCGCGATGCTCGGCAACTCGTAGACCAGCTCTCCGTTCTCGATGATGGTATGGTGAAGCTCCCGCGCCTCAAACCCGGTGACAAACTTCATGATATGCGTATACACGGGATGGAACATTTTCAGCCGTTTTTCCTGTTGCGGATTTTCATGTTCCAGTGCAATATAATCGCCTTCCGCCTTGCCGTTTTTCCCGTTGATGATGCGGTACACCTTTTTGAGTCCGGGCGTGGAAATCTTTTCGGGATTGGAGCTGATCTTGATGGTGTCCTTCATGCGGCCGTTTTCGTCCTCGATGGCGACCATCTTGTAGACCGCCCCCAGGGCGGGCTGGTCGTAAGCCGTGATCAGCCGGGTTCCGACTCCCCAGATGTCGATTTTGGCGCCCTGGGCTTTCAGGTTCAGGATCGTATGTTCATCCAGATCATTGGAGGCCACAATTTTCGCGTTCGGGAAACCCGCCGCGTCCAACATTTTCCGCGCTTCCTTGGACAGGTACGCCAAATCCCCGCTGTCGATGCGGATGCCCGCAAAGTTGATCCGGTCGCCGAGTTCCTTGGCCACCCGAATGGCGTTCGGCACCCCCGATTTCAGGGTGTCGTACGTATCCACCAGAAAGATGCAGTCGCGGTGCTGGCTGGCGAATTTCTTGAACGCCGTGTATTCGTCCGGATACGCCTGCACCATGGCGTGGGAATGGGTGCCCACGACCGGGATGCCGAACAGCTTGCCCGCGCGGACGTTCGACGTTCCGTCGAAACCGCCGATGATCGCCGCCCTGGCGCCCCAGAGGGCCGCATCCATTTCCTGCGCCCGCCGGCTTCCGAACTCCATCAACGGTTCGTCGCCGACGATCTGTTTGATGCGGGAAGCCTTGGTGGCGATCAGGGTCTGATAATTGATGATGTTCAAAATAGCCGTCTCGACGAGCTGGCACTGGATCAGCGGCGCTTCGATCCGCATGAGCGGTTCGTTGGCAAACACCACTTCCCCTTCCCTTACGGAGCGAACGGTGCCCGTAAAGCGCAAACCCTTCAGAAAATCCAGGTACGCCTCGCTGTACCCTTCTTCCTTCAGGTAGGCCAGATCGCTGTCCGAAAAGCGGAACTGCAGCAGGTATTGCACCACCCGCTCCAACCCCGCAAACACGGCATAGCCGTTGTTGAACGGAAGCTTCCGGAAATAGACTTCAAACACGGCCTTGCGATGGTGCGTGTTGTCCGCCCAGTACACTTCCCCCATGTGAATCTGGTAACGGTCCGTATGCAGCGTCAGGCTGTCGTCGGGGTAACCTGCCATGCGTCGGTCTCCTTTCACCGTTCGCTTCGCCGTTTCCTGGATCGATCACTGCACCGTGGCGCCCAGTGTGTTCCGGAAATGCCGCAACGCCCACTCGTGTCCTTCCGCGTCAAAGCTGGCCACCGCGTCCCGGTGAATCACGATCTTAAACCCTTTGTTGTAGGCGTCGACGGCCGTGTGCAACACGCAAATGTCCGTGCAGACCCCCACCAGGTGAACTTCCTCAATCCCCCTGGCCCGCAGCTCGATTTCCAGGTTCGTGCCCGCAAAGGCGCTGTATCGCGTCTTGTCCATCCAGAGGACGTTCGGGCGATGGCGGTTCGCTTCGTAAATCTCCTGAATCTTCCCGTACAGCTTGCGCCCCTCGGTTCCTTCCAGATTGTGCGGCGGAAACAGCCGGTTTTCGGGATGATACGGATCGTCTTTCCGGTGGACATCGATGGCGAAGACGACCAAATCGCCATTGGCGATAAATTGCTCCGTAATTTCCGCAATTTTGGCCTCGATGTCCTGGGCCGGCTTGCCGCACGTCAAAGCGCCGTCCGTCGCCACAAAGTCATTCGTGTAATCGATGTGAATCAAGGCCTTCGGCATGTCGCGTTCCTCCTTTGCCCAAGCGTTTCATTTATTCTCTGGATCATGCCCCGATGGTATGCGGAACAACCCCGTCGATCTCCGATACGCCATGTTTGTATCCAAGAGTATATCAAAAAATGGGATGACCCGTATCGAAAATCGCACAATTGGACGCAAAGTGCCGTTTTCGGTTCAAACCGGCCCGCCGCCGCATCGGTTTTGGTTTTTGTCGAAACAAGATGCGGGTTCAGCCGTATGAAAGATTGTCGCGCAGTTTTACCTTTAGAAGGAGGGAGCCATCCATTGCTTGAGGACGTAAATCGCGGAAAAACGGGGCCCTCGCTGCAAATCCCGGCCGGATTCGGCAAGAAACTGGCCATCGGGGTGGCCGCGATCCTGCTGCTGGCGCTCGGATCTTCCATGTTCTACACGGTGCAGGAGCAGGAACAGGCGGCCATCCTGACCTTCGGCAAATACACGGCAACGCAGGAGGAGCCGGGCCTGCATTTCAAGCTGCCGTACCCGATCCAGAGCGTGGTCAAGGTGCCGGCCAACCTGACGCAACGGCTCCAGATCGGCTACCGCGAAGAGCACGGCCAGATCGTGCCCGTGCCCGAGGAAGCGCTCATGATTACGGGTGACGAAAACATCGTGTGGGCCGACGCGGTCGTGGAATGGAGAGTCGCGGACATCCGGAATTATCTCTATAACATCGACAATCCGGAAAAATTTCTGCGCAACGCGGCCAGCGCGGCGATCCGTTCCGTCATCGGATCTTCCAAGCTGGACTACGCCATTACGGAAGGAAAAACGGTCATCCAGACCGAGGTCAAGGCGAAGCTCGAGGAGCTGCAGCAACTGTACCAGACCGGCATCCAGATTGTCGACCTGAAGTTCCAGGACATCGAACCGCCGGAAGGGGAAGTGCAACAGGCGTTCAAGGAAGTGACGAACGCGCGGGAAGAGAAGAACACGAAAATCAACCAGGCGCAAAAATACGTCAACGACCGGCTGCCGAAGGCGCGGGGCGAGGCGCAGGCGCTCATCGAACAGGCCGAAGCGGAGAAAAAATCGCGCATTCTGAACGCGCAGGGCGACGTGGCCAAATTCAACGCCATCTACAACGCGTACGTCGCCAATCCGAACGTCACGGCGGAGCGCCTCCTCCTTGAGACGCTGGAACGGGTGCTGCCCGGCGCCAAAGTGATCATTACCGACGGCAAAGGCAACACCGTGCAATACCTGCCGCTTGACGAACTGCTGCGCGGCAACCGAAGCAAGGCGGGCACGGACGCGAACGCCAACACCGGCTCCGGAACGGGGAGCGGAACATCGGCAGGCGGCGGAACCTCTGCCGGCACGGGAACCCAGGGCGCGTCCGCACAGTCGTCGAATGCAGCGAGCAACCAGGAGGAGGTGCGGTCATGAGCGCGAGACGGCGAATCTGGATAGGGGCCGCGGCCGTCCTTGTGCTGATCGGACTGTTCGGATCCCTCTTCATCGTCAAGGAAGGCGAATACAAGGTCGTGCTGCGATTCGGTGAAGCGGTGCGGATTCATACCGAGCCCGGCATCAAACTGAAACTGCCGCTCATCGAATCGACGCTGTCGCTGCCGAAGTACCAACAAATCTATGACAGCCAGCCGACGCCGATTTTGACCAAGGACAAAAAACCGATCATCGTGGACAATTACTCGGTGTGGCGCATCCGCGACCCGCACCGGTTCATCCGTTCGTTGAAAAGCATCTCCAACGCCGAAAGCCGGATCGGCGACGCGGTGTACAACGCCGTCCGACGGAAGCTCTCCGAGATCGAATACGGCGAAATCATCAGTGAAAACACGGCGCGCGGCGACCTGAACGCGGAAATCACCCGGATGGTGGCCGAAGTGGCGGACAACCAGGGGTATGGCATCGAAATCGTGGACGTGCGCATCAAGCGGACCGACCTGCCGGAGGAAAACAAGCAAAGCGTGTACAACCGCATGATCTCCGACCGGCAATCGATCGCCGCTCGCTATCTGTCCGAGGGGGACGAGGAATCGCGTAAAATCATGGCCAACGCCGACCGTCAGGCCACCGAGCTGATCGCGCAAGCCCAGGCGGAAGCCAAGAAAATCATCGCCGAGGGCGAACAGGAAGCGGCGCGGATTTATAACGAGGCATACGGCAAAGACCCCGAATTCTACAAGCTGTACCGGACACTGGAAAGCTATGTCACGACCCTGGACGGCGAGCCGGTCATCATGATTCCGATCGATTCGCCGTATCTGCGCTTCCTGCTCGGAGACCGTTGACAATGGGCAACATCGGGAAGACGCAAGGTCTTCCCGATGTTCCGACCCTTAAAGAACCGATGATCAAGTCCCTTGCCGGGTCAACCGGATTACATCCAGCACCTCGACCCGCTCTCCCGTCTGCTCATGATACAGCCAACGGTCGCGCACATGATCCACAAACAGCACCCCGTTGAGGTGGTCAATTTCATGCTGCATGCAGCGGGCGAGATAGCCTTCCCCTTCCAATACGACGGTCTCCCCCCGTCGGGTGAGGGTCTTCACCTTGACCCGGTTGGCGCGCTTCACGATTCCGACAAACCCGGGAAACGACAGGCACCCTTCGGGCCCCGTCTGTTCCCCTTCCATCTCGATGATTTCCGGATTGATGAGCTCGATCAGCCCGTCGCCGCAATCCATCACAATCAGCCGGCGGAGGATGCCGATCTGCGGCGCGGCAAGGCCGGCGCGCCCTTCAGCGGCGTACAGCGTCTCGGCCATGTCATCGAGAATCCGGAGCGTCTTCCCGTCCAACTGTTCGACCGGTTTGGCTTTCTTGCGCAACAGCGGATCGCCAAAAGGCAAAATGTTCCGGACCGTCATCCATCAAACTCCCTTCGCCTGGATCCCGTTTTCCCATCGCGTGGCGCAACATCCGGATCCGCAAGGCATCTTTTTCTCGGGTCAGTACCTGCATTTTATCCCAACGATTGGGGCACGCTCAATCCCCTTGATCCCCATCCCTGCGCATGACAACATCGTCAGCGAAACAAAAAAGGGCCGTCAGGCCCTGGTGATAAAGGAAACACGTCCGATAACGCCGGCTCGAATCGCACGGCAAAGGGGCAACCTCACCCGTGCAAATGGCACGCCGCCCAGTGCCCCGGCCGCACTTCCCGGAACGCGGGCATCTCCTGCGCGCAGCGCGCTTGCGCATGGGGACAACGCGTCCGGAACGGACAACCGCTCGGCGGATTGACGGGACTGGGCAGTTCCCCGCTCAGGATGATCCGCTCCCGCTTCGCCTCGGCTTCGGGTTCGGGAATCGGAATGGCGGAAAGCAGCGCCTGCGTGTACGGATGCTGCGGATCGGCGTACAAATCCTCGCTGCGCGCCAGTTCCACGATTCTGCCCAGATACATGACGGCGACGCGGTCGCTGACGTATTTGACCATCGCCAGATCGTGCGCGACGAACAGGTACGTCAGCCCCATTTTCTTTTGCAGGTCAATGAGCAGGTTCACGATCTGCGCCTGAATCGACACGTCCAGCGCGGAAATCGGTTCGTCGCAGACGATAAATTCCGGCTGGACCGCAAGCGCCCGGGTGATGCCGATCCGCTGTCGTTGTCCGCCCGAAAATTCGTGGGGATACCGCGAAGCGTGCTGGGCGCTGAGGCCCACCAGTTCCAGCAGCTCCTCCACCCTGCGGGTCCGCTCGGCCCGGCTCTTCACGAGCCCGTGAATGTCGAGGGCTTCGCCGATAATGTCCAAAACGGTCATTCTGGGGTTGAGCGAGGCGTACGGATCCTGGAAAATCATCTGCATTTTGCGGCGGAAGGCCTTCAGCTTGGACCCCTTCAATTTCGTGACGTCGGTGCCGTCGATCACCACCCGCCCGGACGTCGGTTCATACAAACGGATGATCGTGCGCCCGGCGGTCGACTTTCCGCAACCGGACTCGCCGACCAGTCCGAGGGTTTCCCCTTTTCGGATGGTGAAACTGATGCCGTCCACCGCCTTTAGCGTCCGGCGTTGGCCCAGCGGAAAATACTTCTTCAAATCCTGAACTTCGACGAACGCTTCGCTCATGCGCCCACCCCCCTTCCGCCGGCGACGGCTTCGGCCCGGTTGCCGGTATGCTGAAGCCAGCACCGCACGCGCTGTGTCTCGCTGATCGTGGTCCAGTCCGGATCTTCCAGTTCGCAGATTCGCATGGCCTCGCTGCACCGGCTGCAAAAGCCGCAGCCCTTCGGCGGCTTGATCATGTCGGGCGGCGTCCCGTAAATCGGAACGAGCGGTTCGTCTTTCGCCTGGTTAAGCCGCGGAAGCGACTTCAACAAGCCCTTTGTATAAGGATGTTGCGGATTTTTGAAGATTTCCCACTTCGTCCCCGTTTCCACGATCTGGCCCGCGTACATGACGATCACGCGGTCGCACAGATCGACCACGATTCCCAAATCGTGCGTGATCAGAATGATCGAGGTATTGGTCTTCTCCTTCAGCTCTTTCATGAGCTGCATGATCTGCGCCTGAATCGTCACATCCAGCGCCGTCGTCGGCTCGTCGGCAATGAGCAGGGACGGGTTGCAGGCCAGCGCCATGGCGATCATGACACGTTGCCGCATGCCACCGGACATCTGGTGCGGATATTGTTTGATACGGGTCTCCGGATTGGGAATGCCGACCATGGTGAGCAGTTCGATCGCCCGTTTTTTCGCCTCGGACTTGCTCATCCGCTGATGCCGGATCAAGCTTTCCATGATCTGCATGCCGATCATCATGGTCGGATTCAGCGACGTCATCGGATCCTGAAAAATCATGCCGATTTTGTTGCCGCGCACCTTTTGCATTTCCCTTTCGGACAGCGTCAGCAAATCGCGCCCCTCGAACAGAATCGAGCCGCCCTTGTATTGGGCCGGCGGAGTGGCAAGCAAACGCATGATCGCCTGCGCGGTGACGCTCTTGCCGGAGCCGGATTCGCCGACGATCGCGACCGCTTCCCCTTCCTTCACCTGAAAGCTGACGCCACGCACCGCCTGGACTTCGCCGCCGTACACCTTAAACGACACGCGCAAATCGCGCACATCCAAAATCGTTCCCGACACGATTCCACCTCCTGTCCGCTACGATTTCCGCAAAACGGGGTCGAACGCTTCACGCAGACCGTCCCCGAACACATTGAAAGCAAACATCGTCAAGCTCAAGAACAGGGCCGGGAAGAACAGCCGCCACGGATAAACCGAAATCGCACCGATTGCGTCCTCCAGCATCGTGCCCCAGGAAGCGACCGGCGACTGGACCCCCAGTCCCAGGAAGCTGAGGAACGCTTCGGTAAAGATCGCCTGGGGAACGGTAAGCGTCAAGGTTACAAAGATCGGCCCGATGGCGTTCGGGATCAGATGGCGGAACAGGATGCGCATCGAGCTTGCCCCGAGCGAACGGGAAGCCAGCGCGTATTCCTGGTTTTTCAGTTGCATGATTTGCCCGCGCACGATCCACGCCATATTGATCCAGCCGGTAATGGACATGGCCACGATGATGGTGGTCAGGCTCGGCTCCATCACCACCAGAAGCAGGATCACGACGAGCAAATATGGAATGGCGTACAGGATTTCCGCGATGCGGTTCATGATTTCGTCCACTTTTCCGCCATAATACCCCATGATGCCACCGTAGACGACACCGATGACCAAGTCGATCAAAGCGGCAGCGACGCCGACAAACAGCGAAACCTGTGCGCCTTTCCATGTTCGCACGAACATGTCCCTGCCAAGATCGTCCGTTCCAAACCAATGCTCCCAGCTCGGCGGTTGATTGGCCTTATCCAGATGGTTGGTATAGTGATCGTGGGACGAAAGCAGGGGAGCGAAGATGGCGAACAGGAGAATCACCAACATGATGACAAGCCCCGTCATCGCCAACTTGTTCGTAAACAGGCGATACCGGATCAATTGCCAGGTAGTCATGCTCTTCCGCTCGATGATCTCGCTCCGTGTCAGATCGCGCTCGATGGGCGCAAACAGATCGGCATGCCCCTGCCGGACGACGTTTGCGTTGGCTTCGTTTTGCACGGCCTAATTCCCCACCTTTTTCTCGATTAGTCTCATGCGCGGATCCACCAGGGCGTAGGCGATGTCGGCCAGGAACCGGCACACCATCAGAATGACGGCGTAAAACACCGTGATCCCCATGATGAGCGGGTAGTCCCGATCGACCACGCTCTGCACGAAAAACTTGCCCAAACCGGGAATCGCGAAGATTCTCTCAATAATGACGGATCCGGTAATGACATTGGCGATCAAATAGCCCAGATAGGTGACGACAGGAAGCATCGAGTTACGCAGGGCGTGTCGCCACACCACCAGATGCCCGGGCAAGCCTTTTGCCTTCGCCGTCCGGATGAAGTCGGCATGCAACACTTCAAGCATGGTGGAACGAATCAAGCGAGCGATGAAGGCGATGGAAACCGAGGAAAGCGCAATGGTCGGAAGCACGTAATCCAACGGGCCGTTCAGCCCCGCCACTTCGAACAGACGTATTTTGACGGCGAATACGTATTGCAACAGCGGCGCCATGACCATGCTGGGGATGGCCAGCCCGATCACCGCCAGCACCATCGCCAGATTGTCCAGAAACTTGCGGTGATACAGGGCGGCGATGATGCCCAGCGTGCATCCCGCAAGTACGGAAGTGATCACCGAGACAATGCCGAGCTTCAAGGAATAACCGAACGAATCGGAAATGATCTTGTTGACGGAATAGAACCGCTTCTTCATGGAAATGCCCAGGTCCAGTTTCACCAGGTTTTTCAGGTACTGGAGGTACTGCTCATGCAGGGGCTTGTCCAATCCGTAATAAGCTTCCAGATTTTTCTGAATTTGCGGACTGGTCGCTTTCTCGCTTTGCAGGGGGCTGCCGGGAACGGCATTCATGAGCACGAAGGTTGCGGTCACCAGCAGGAACAGCGACAGGACCATGAACAGAAACTTATTTACAATGAAACGAACCACCCGACGTCACCACCTTTTGGCAAAATGAAAAGGGTATATATAGAGAGACTATATATACCCTTTTGGTCCATGTGCTGCAGCGTTCCAATTATTGCTTGTCGCCGTAAATCCAGTACAGGTGACCCGCGTAATCCGAAACGACATTCACAAAGCCGGGCTTCAGCATCGTGACCGTCGTGTAGTAATAGATCGGCAGAACCGCCATGTCTTCCTCGATCGCGATCTTTTCCGCTTGGGCGATTTTCTCCAGGATCACCTTGTCGTCGCTGGCAGCAACCGCCTCATTCAGCAACTGGTCGACTTGGGCGTTGCTGTACCTGCCGTCGTTATTGCCGGAGGCGGAATGAATCAGGTCAAACGTGAAGGACATCGCATGGTTGTAGTCGGCTCCCCAGCCGGCACGGGCGATGTCAAACTGCTGCGCATCCCGCGTTTCCAGGAACGTACCCCATTCCTGGTTCGCCAGCTTCACTTCCACGCCCAGGTTCTTGCGCCACATGTCGACGATCGCTTCCGCGATGGCCTTGTGGCCCTCGTTGGTGTTATAAAGCAGCGTAACTTCGGGGAACGCCGAAAGACCTTCTTCCTGGAGACCTTCGGCCAGCAGTTTCTTGGCTTCTTCCAAGTTTTCTTGGAAGTAACCATCCGGATACATTTCGCGGAACGATTTGCCGTCCACGCCTTTGATGCTGGGCGGGACAAGGCCGAATGCCGGTTGCTGGTTCGCTTTCGTCACGTTGTCGATAATGGCCTGACGATCGACGGCCATCGCGAAAGCTTTGCGGATTTTCACGTTGCTGAACGGCTTCTTGGTCGTGTTGAACAGGTAATAGTACGTCGACGCGATCGGGATCACTTGCGCTTGGCCGCTTTGGATCATTTGCTGCACCTGATCCGTCGGCACCGAGCCCGCCTGGGCGCCGATCCAGTCGATCTTGTCCGTTTGGAACAGATTGAAGACGGTGGAGTCTTCTTCGACGACCGTGATCGTGACCTTGTCAAAGTTGATTTTGTCCTTGCCGTGGTAGTCCGGATTTTTCGTCAGCACCAATTTGGCGCCGTGTTCCCACTCGGTCAGACGGAACGCACCGTTGGTGACGATCGTGGAAATGTCCGTCGCCCAGTCCGGTTTGCCTTCGACGGCGTTTTTATTGACCGGCCAGTAGGAACTGTGGGTGATAATGTCCAGGAAATAGGGCGTCGCGCTATTCAGTTTCACTTCCAGCGTGTAGTCGTCCAGCGCCTTGACGCCTACCTCGTCGGCCGAAACTTCTCCGGTGTTGTATTTTTCACCGTTTTCCAGATAGTACAGCATGTACGCGTATTCGGAACCCGTGTCCGGATTCAGCACACGCTTCCAGGAATATTCGAAGTCGTGGGCGGTCACCGGATCGCCGTTGCTCCACTTGGCGTCCTTGCGCAACTGGAAGGTGTAGGTCTTGTTGTCTTCCGAAACCGTATAGGACTCGGCCAGTGCCGGTTCGGGAACCCCTTCGGGATTCAGACGGAACAGGCCTTCATACAGCCCTTGGCCCACAATGAACGACTGCGCGTCCGTCATGATGGCCGGATCCAGGCTGGGTGGCTCGCTGCCGAGCGTGAAGCGGAATTCCTTGGGCGTGCCGCTCGGCTCGCTGGCGCTTGCGCTCGGCGAGTTGCTGGCGGAAGGTGTGGCGCTGTTTTCGTCTTTTTTGCCGCCGGTGCAGGCAGCCAGCAGCGCGCCGACGAGCGCCAACGTCAGCACCGCCGCCAAGAGGCGTCTCAGTTTCATTATTTTTTACCCCTCCATCTGTTTTTTCTGTTTACCACGTTGAATTAATATATATATCCCACACTAAAACAAAACCGCGTCCCAGTCAATACTCAATGGATACGGGAAATGGTGGGACGCAAAAGTTTCCCTCTCGAAAGCTCGGCTTTTCCTTTGAAAATCGTCCGGAAAAATTAGCACGATATTGCCTTTTTCGCATAAAATGTGGCATCTTGATGGATATTGAAAGGATCGTTTGCATTGGATGTTATGGTTCCCGTTGCGCAAAAAAAGAACCTTCACTCCGCAGGAGCTCGAAGGTTCTTGGGTCCGGGGCGCCGCGCCCCTTGATTAACTGTAGACCAGTTCTTTTTGGACCGGGCCGAGACCAAGCGTCCGCGCGGTGGAATCCTGAATTTCACGGAGAAGTTCCGGATGCTGCGCCAGCGAAAGGCCGTAAGACGGGATCATTTCCTTGATTTTCGGTTCCCACGTTTTGAGATGCTGCGGGAAGCATTTCCGGATCACTTCCAGCATGACGGAAACGGCCGTCGAAGCGCCCGGCGAGGCCCCGAGCAACGCCGCAATCGACCCGTCGGCGGCGCTGATCACTTCCGTGCCGAATTGAAGCGTCCCCTTGCCGGAAGCCGTATTTTTAATGATTTGCACGCGCTGGCCCGCCACGACCAGCTCCCAGTCTCCGCTTTCCGCATTCGGGAAAAATTCCCGCAAGGCTTCCATGCGCTGTTCCTTCGACAATAACAATTGCCCGATCAGGTATTTGGTCAACTGGAAGTTTCTCACGCCGGCCGCCAGCATGGTGACGAGATTGTGCGTTTTGACGGAAGCGAACAGATCGAATATGGAGCCGTTTTTCAGGAACTTGGGCGAAAAGCCGGCAAACGGTCCGAAGAACAACAATTCCTTGCCGCCGATGTATCGTTTGTCCAGATGCGGAACGGACATCGGGGGCGCGCCGACCGGGGCCTTGCCGTACACTTTGGCATGGTGCTGCGCCACGATATCCGGTTTGTGGCAAACCATGAACAGTCCGCTGACCGGAAATCCGCCGATCCCCTTGCCCTCGGGAATCCCGGATTTTTGCAGCAACGGCAGGCTGCCTCCCCCGGCGCCGATGAAGACGAACTTCGCCGCGTGGCGTTCAACGGCACCGCTTTCGAGATTCCGCACTTTCAATTCCCACCGTCCGTCACCGGTGCGCTTCAGATCTTCCACTTGATGCTGGTACCGGATCTCGACGTTCCGGCGTTGCAAATGATCGAACAGCATGCGCGTCAACGCGCCGAAGTTGACGTCCGTGCCGGATTCGATGCGCGTGGCCGCGATCGGCTGGTTGATGACCCGGTCCTTCATCATCAGCGGCATCCATTCCGCCAATTGTGCCGGATCATCGGAAAATTCCATGCCTGCAAACAGAGGATGGCTGGACATGGCTTCAAACCGTTTTTTCAAAAACCTGACATTCCGTTCCCCCTGCACGAAACTGATGTGGGGCAACGGCATGACGAATTCCCGCGGATTCCGTATCAGTTGGCGGTTCACCAGATAGGACCAGAACTGTCTGGACACCTGGAACTCTTCGTTCACTTTGATCGCTTTGCTGATGTCGACGGACCCGTCCGGTTGTTCGACGGTATAGTTCAGCTCGCACAGGGAAGCGTGCCCCGTCCCGGCGTTGTTCCACTCGTTCGAGCTTTCCTCTCCCGCCTTGGAGAGCCGTTCAAACACCATGATGTCCCAATCCGGCGCCAGTTCTTTCAACAACGTCCCCAGCGTCGCACTCATGATGCCGGCCCCGATCAGGATCACGTCCGTTCTCGTTTGCCCGCTGCTCATCTTGACCGTCCCTTTTCCTCCCCAAGATCCGCCCGAAAGGATGATCGCGCTCCCGCCGCCGCGGCAAGCACGGACAAGGCTCGCGACTTCCCCGTTCCGGCGCGATTGCAGATTCCTTACTATCATTATAGTTGATTTGTGAATAGAAGTAAGATAGATATCGGCCAATTTAAAGCAACTAAAATTTTGGAACCCGCCATTCCGCCTCCGGCGAGGCCGGGATGCGGGAACAAAAAAGCCCTCCGGAACCCGATGGGAACCGGAGGGTTGGCGGAAAGTTTCCCGACCCATGAGACAGTCACGGGCTGGAACGCGCCGAATACGATTTCAGCGCCCCCGCGGTTTCAAAGGAATGGATGAAATCCAGCGCCAGCAACCGATCGAACACCTGAAACAGATCCTTGGAACGCGGCTTGTGCAATCGGATTCTCAGCGTCCGTATGCCATCCGGATCCCGATCGTCGGGAGGGGCCTCCAGCGACATGTGCACAATATGCAGTCCTTCCTTTTCCAGCAATTCGACAATACGAGAGATGCCCCCTTCCGTATTGGTGATCCGTACGAAAACTTCATTCTGGCTGCGTTTGTTATGAAAACTTCTCTCAAACTTGTTGAGCAACAACAGAATGATAATGACCAATACGGTCACCAGAGACGCCACAAAAAAAAATCCCGCTCCCACGCATAAACCGATGGCGGCCACCACCCAAATGGATGCCGCGGTGGTCAGCCCGGAAATGCTGGATCCGTTGCGGATGATCGCACCCGCGCCCAGAAAACCGATGCCGGACACGACCTGGGCCGCCAGGCGCGCCGGGTCCATGCGAACGTTATATTCGTAGGCAAAGTCGCCAAATCCGTAAATGGACAGCAGCATAATCATCGTGGAACCGACGCATACCAACATGTGCGTACGAAAACCGGCTGCATGGTTGTGCCACTCGCGTTCCAGACCGATCAGGCCTCCCAGCACAAGCGAGACCAGGATCCGCAACGACAAGTCCGGGTAGGAGAGGTTCCACAAACCGATATCCACCACCTTCACGGCACAACCACCTCCTGGGTTCCTTATCCGTTGTCACCATCGTGGCGATACTTCGGCGATGACGGGATAATGGTCGGAAGGATATCGGCCGTCATAAAGCTCCCGATCGATGATCACCCGGTCGAACCGCAAATCGGGGGTCACAAAGATATAATCGATCGGCTGGCCGGACTCGCCGCCCTCAAAGAAATGAACCGTTGTGCCCACATCCGCGTGGTCCTTTTGCAGAACGGAATAGGCGTTCAGATATCCGTCCCGCTCCAACCCTTTGATCACCGCGTGTTCCGGATAAACGTTGAAATCACCGGTTAATATCACCGGAAGCCCCGTCTCCCCGCGAAGTTTTTGGATTCGTTGCCGGATCAGCTCCATGCCGTTCGCCTGGGCTTCATGGCTGATGTGATCCAGGTGGGTATTAAACATGGCCAATTCAGCCCCCGTCGGCGACTTGAACGTGGCCCAGGTGCACATGCGCGGGAGGGACGTGTTCCAGCTTTTCGCTCCCAGATGCTCCGGGGTTTCCGACAAACTGAAATTGCCCGTCCGTCCGACCTTCCACTTGTTTTTTTTGTACAAGATCGCGGTGTACTCGCCTTTGTCGCCGCCCTCTCGCCCTTCTCCAATCCAGGCGTACTCCGGCAACAGAGGTTCCAAATCCGTCAGCATCTCATGCAGACCTTCCTGAATGCCGATGAGGTCCGCATCATGGCGCCGGATCGCTTCGGCAACCGCCTTCGTGCGATAAGGCCAGGCGTTATTCCCGTCGGATTCCACATTTACTCTCAGGTTAAAGGTCATAATTTTGGCCAGCATGGTTTCCTCCGTCTTGTGTTTTCCGTCAAGTTTATTTGTCTTTGTTTCGGCCGTATACAAAGTACATCGTAATGCCGGACATGATCATCAGCACGACCGAATAAACGAGCGACATCGCACGGGCGCCGACGCCCGCTTCCGCGTCCGTGCTCTTCTTGATGACGATGCCCAGCGTTACGTATACGGGGTGGTACAGGAAAACGGTCAAATCGTAATCGTCCAATATTTTGATGAAGTTTAACGCCAGAACGGCGAGGGTTGACGGCAAGATGATGGGCAGCAGAACCCTCCTGAAGGTATAAATCGTCCTGGCCCCCAGATTTTTGGAGGCATCCTCAAGGTGATGATCCAAACTGAAGAAGGACGCTTTCACCATTCGCATCGTGAACGGAATATGGATGATCATATAGCCGATCACGAGAATCCAATGCGTCCCCGTCAGGATCGTGTTCCCCACCATGAGACGCGGCACGTTGTAGGTGACCACCAGGCCGATCGCAATCAGCGTGGACGGCAGAATCCACGGAATGAGCAGGGAATATTCCAGCGCCATCGCCAGCTTGCTGTTTTTGTACCTGTGCAAAATGCGGGAAGCAAACAGGGCAAGGGCAACGGCGGCCGCCGACGCCGCCGCGGCATACACAATACTGACCAGGTACGGCTTGAGCGCGCTCATCCGGGTGAACAACCGGCCGTAATTCTCCAGGGTAAAGCTGTCCAGGCTCAGCGTGCCGGTCGCGATGCTCTTGGAATCGGTAAACGAGAAAATGACGATGAGAATGACCGGCGTTACGTAAATGACAAACAAAACATACCCGATGACGTGGGCCGCGATGTTGCCCAACTTGTGATTGATTTTCTGCTTGACCAAAGCGGATTTGACTTTGGAAACGGACATGTAGTTGCCTTGTTTTTCAAACCGGATCAGGATCGTCAACAGGATGATCGTGGCCAGCCCCAACACAAGCGCCAGCAAGGCCGCCAGATCCTTGGAAGTGGTGCTCTTGGAGAACGTCAGGATCATGGGCGCTATCGTCTGGAACTCCACCCCGCCCAGAATCAAAGGCGCCGACATCGCTCCAAGTCCCGTCAGGAACGTCAGGATGGTCAGGGCGAAGATGGTGGGTTTCAACACCGGTAGCACCACGCGCCACAAAATATAAAAGGCCGACGCCCCCATGCCTCTGGCCGCTTCCACGGTCTGATAATCAATCTTGCGAATGGCGTTCCCCAGAAACAGGATATGGTTCGACGTGCAGGCAAATGTCATCACAAAAAGAACGGCCCAGTAACCGTGAAACCAGCCTGTATTAAAGGAAGGAAAAAGACTGGACAACACCCGGGTGACAAAACCGTTTTCGCCGTAAGCGAACTTGTAACTCGAGGCCACGACGACGCCGTGATACAGCAAAGTCGTGAAGAATCCCAGCTTTAAAATCTTGGCGCCCTTGATGTCGAAGTACTCCGTCAGAAGGACGATGGTGATGCCGACGACGTTCACCGTAATCATCAGGGATACGGCCAGCACAAAACTGTTGAGCAGGCTGGACATGGCCCGCTTCGATGACAACAGTTTGTGAACGGCATCCAGCGAGAAGCTTCCGTCCTTGAAGAAAATTTCATAATAAATATTCAGGTTCGGGAAAATGAGAAAAGCGACGATAAACCATGCGATCAGGATATATAGGAGCAGTTGCCCAAAACGGATGGATCCGACCTTGCTTTTTAACGTTTGTACGCTCATGGTTCACTCCGTCCGATCAAACTGCATAATATCCGCGAGTCTGATGTAGACATCGGTCTCCGTACCGACGGCAATGCCGGCATACCCGCTTTCCTTCTCGATGGTTTTCAACCGTCCGCCTCCGGCCATTTCCAACACATACTTGCTGAACGGCCCGTAAAATTCGCGATCCACGACCTTCCCCTTCAGGCGCACAACGTCGTCTCCCGATACCGGCGACAAACTCACCTTTTCGTTCCGGATATACGCCACTTTGTGAGGGGGAATAAAGGTTTTCAGCGGGCTGTTTGCAATCAATCCCGGATCCAGCTTGTTAATTTCGCCGATGAAGTTGCAAACAAACTCCGTTTTCGACGCATTGTAGATTTCGTATGGCGTCCCCACTTGCTCCAGATTGCCGTTGTTAAAAACCGCAATGCGATCCGACAGCGTCAGCGCTTCTTCCTGATCATGGGTCACATAGATGGTGGTGATGCCAAATTGCTTTTGCAATTCTTTCAGTTCGTTTCTCAGTTGTACGCGCAATTTGGCGTCCAGGTTGGACAGCGGCTCGTCCAACGCCAGAATGGACGGTTTCAACACAAGCGCCCGGGCAATGGCGACGCGCTGCTGCTGGCCGCCCGACAGGTCCGACACCTTCTTGAACAACTGCTCTTCCTTCAAGTCGACCTTCCGGGCAATATCGCGCACGTCCCGGTCGATCTCGTCCTTCGGAGCCTTTTTGACCCGTTTGCCGAAGGCGATGTTTTCATACACCGTCATCGTCGGAAACAGGGCATAGTTCTGGAACACCATGCCGATGCCGCGCTTTTCGATCGGTACGTGCGTGATCTCCTTATCCTTCAGCCAGATGCTGCCGCCGGAAGGAGAGATGAAACCGGCCAGGCAGCGAAGAATCGTCGTTTTGCCGCAGCCTGACGGACCGAGAAAGGTGAAAAACTCGCCTTCCTTGATCTCCAGGTTAAAGTTTTTGATGGCGTGAAACGACCCAAAGTGAATCTGAATATCCCGGAATGTGATCAACGCTATCACCAATCTTTTTTTATTGATGGAAGAGAGAACTGCATAGCCTGGAACAGAGCTATGCAGTTCTCCGATTCGCGCAGGATCAGTTCATGATCTGCAATTCAATTTTTTCGACCCAGGCATCCAGATTTTCCGCAATGAAGCGCCAATCCAGCGGTTGGGCCTTCAGCCCGGCAAACATTTCCTTGACTTCGGCGGGCGCCTGTTCCGCCGCTTCCGCAATGACCGGCATGGCGCCAAATTCCTTCGCGAAAGCCCCTTGCATTTCCGCCGTTCCGAACCATTCCACAAACCGCTCGGCCGTTTCCCGTTTCTTGGTGCCGTTCACGATCGCAATATGCTCAACGATCATGGGAACGCCGTTTTCCGGCGTTGCGTAACCGGTTTTGACCCCGTATTCTTTTTCGCGCTTGAAACGCTCGCCCGAGACGATGGTGCCGATGGGAACTTTCCCGCTGGCCATGTTGGCGTAAAGCTCTTCACCTTCCACAACCGGAACCCCGTTGTCATACAGTTGTTTCAGGGCGTTCCAGCCCTCTTCGGAGATTCCGAGATCGCCATTGTCGTCCCGGTAGTCCGCCAAAATGCCGGCTACCACCAGCCGCATCGTGGCCCGATCCAGCCGGGTCGGCGCTTCGTATTTCCCTTTGAAGGCTTCGTTGGTGTACAGGTCTTTCCAGTCCTTCGGAGCGGTCTCCGGCGTATACAGGTCCGCGTTATAGCCAAGCAAAATCGCCTGCTTGACCAGACCGTGATAATATCCTTCGGGATCATTCAGACCCTCGTCCACTTACGAAGCCCATTGCGGGACGTATTTCAACAGAACGCCTTCTTTTTTCAGGTTTTCGTAGAAAATATTGTTCAGGCCGAACACCACGTCCGCGATCGGATTGTTCTTCTCCGCGATGAGGCGGTTGGTCAGATCCGCGCCGCCGGCTCCCACGATTTCAATATCAAAACCGGCTTTTTTGGCCTGTTCGATCCACCATTCGCCGCGGCCGTCAGAGTTGGAATTGGTGTACACAATCAGCTTTTCGTTTTTGACCTGGCCGCCCCCGTTTTCGCCGGATGCTGCGTTATCTCCCCCGCCGTTTCCGCAGGCCGTGACGGCCAAACACCCCAGCACCAAAAACGCCAATGCCTTCATCATCTTGGACATTTCCCGGTCACTCCTTTTTCAGGTTCCACTGATATAAAGCCAATAATGGGGTGATCAGCGCAAACCGCTTCGATCAAATACCGACTTTCGTTCCACAATGTTGGTTTGGATTTTGATGGTGAGATGCTGTTCTTTGGACTGACGGATTCGCTTCATCAGCAAATCGACGGCTGCAGCCGCTAGCCGATCCGTATCCTGACGAACGGTGGTCAGCGGGATGGGCGTCAACGCGGACAGGTACGTATCCGAAAACCCGACAATGGACAATTGTTCCGGGACGGCGATATTCAGGTGAAGCGCGGAAAACAAAGTGGCGATGGCCACCTGATCATCCGCACACATGATCGCCGTCATTTGGGGATTGTTGCGAATAAACTCCCCCTGCTCGGGATCATACTCGTGAAAACGGCCCGGATCGCAGCTTCCGGTTCTGAAGTGGATGTATTCGCTCTTCACCGGAATTCCGTGATCAAGCAGCGCCTGAATATACCCCTGATATCGTTCCGCCCGGCTGGTGATGTTCTCGATGACGTTGGACGAATAGCCAATTTCCCGATGCCCCTTGGCAATTAGGTACTTGGCCATTTCATAGGAACCCTGAAAATGGTCGTGATAGACGCAGTCGATCGGAATTTCGTGGAACACCCGGTCGATGATCACGCTCGGAACGTTTTCCATCTTCAGCCGGAGCACTTGGTCGCTGCAGGTTCTGCTTCCCCACGGAAACAAAATGACACCGCTGATTCCCATGGCGACAAGCGCTTGCAAACACCGGTCCTGATCGTCCTGATCCTTGCTGATTTTCAAAATGAGGTCATAACCCTGTTTGCGCACTTCGCGTTCCACTGCCGCAATAATTCTTGACGTGTAGTCGGACATGTGGGGCACGATGAGCGCAATCAGCTTGTATTCCTTCCTGTCAACCGCCTTTTGTGCGGCTTCCCGGGATCCCCTGTGGCTCGCTTCGGGCCGGTTCCCGGCGAGGAACGTCCCTCTCCTCGGTAACCGATAAACCACCCCTCGTTCCGCAAGCTGTTCCAGCGCCAGTTTGCTCGTCATTCTGCTGACGCCAAACAACTTCGCAAGCTCACCCTCCGATGGCACGGGATCGTGAGCTTGCAGCCCTCTGCTCTCGATGATCTCCAGAACTTTGTCCGCAATTTGCAAATAAAGGCGTTGTTTTTTGTTGGAAGTGCTTTCAGGGCTCATGTCCGGACACTCCACTGATATTTTGGATTGGCAGATCCCGCATCAGATCGCCAATCGGCCAGCTTAAGCTGATATCAGCTTAAGCTATGTCACTGACATATTCAATGATATTTCGACAAGAAATTCGGTTATTTTTATCTTTATATCACCACTTATGCCATAAATAGTCATTCAAGGCCGCATGCGTCCAATCGCCCAAGCGCAAACGGCCCGAATGCGGGGGTGTTCAGGACCTTTGATTTTCCACGAATCGGAATAGCGGGTAAAAAATAAAATATGGTTGACAAAAAATCCAGATCGCTGTATTGGGGGGATGGTTCCTCTTGCAAAACAACCTTGTGCAAGCCATACAGACAAACTGGGTAAGCTTCCTTGTGATGGTTGCCGTTTTCGGATTTCTTGCCTACCTGGCCAGAAAGCGCGTGGGCTTCGGCACGCGGGTTCTGCTGGCTCTCGGCCTGGGGCTGGTTGCGGGGATCGTCTTCAACCTCACCAAGCTGGATGCCACCAGCGTTCAAACAACGGGGACGATCTATGTCAACCTGATCAAAATGCTCGTCATGCCCCTCGTTGCCGTGCTGGTCGTCAACAGCATCACCTCGATTTCCAGCCTCGGTTATCTTCGCCGGGTCGGCGTGAAAACGATCGCCATCTTCCTGGTAACGACCGGGATCGCCGCGTTGATCGGTTTGCTGGTGGCGCTGGCCTTCGATCCGGGAGCCGGCATTCAGCAGGTCGCCCAGGACTTCAAGCCGCGTGAAATACCGACGTTCTCCCAGGTCATTCTGGATCTGGTGCCGACCAACCCGATCAGCGACATGGCCAACGGCAAAGTCGTTCCGGTGCTCATTTTTGCGATCTTCCTCGGCATCGCGATCGTCCATGTCGGCTCCAGGAAACCCGAAGCGGTTCAGCCGGTCAAGGACTTCATTGATTCGTTCACCCAAGTCATGCATCAAGTGACCAAATATATCATCCGCCTGACGCCGTACGGGGTGTTCGCCCTGATCGCGACGATGGCCACGCGTTACGGCCTGGATACGCTGGAGCCGCTGATCAAGGTCGTTCTGGCGACCTATGTGGCGTTGCTGCTGCACTTTATCCTGACCTTCGGCGGATTGGTTTCCTTCGTGGCCAAGGTGAATCCGATCCGGTTTTTCCGCAAGGCTTATCCGACGATCACCGTCGCCTTTACGACGCGAAGCAGTTACGCCACGCTGCCGGTCAACCTCGACGTGATCACGAAGCGCATCCGCGTTTCGGACAAAATCGCCAGCTTCGTCGCGCCGCTCGGCGCCACGATGAACATGAACGGCTGCGGCGGCGTCTGGCCCGCCATCGTTGCCATCTTCGTCGCCGGTGTCTACAACGTGCCGCTCGGGATCTCGGAATGCATTCTGATCGTGCTCGTCAGCATGATCTCATCGATCGGTGTCGCAGGGGTTCCCGGACCGGCCTCGATCTCCACGACGGTCGTTCTGACTGCGCTGGGGCTCCCGCTGGAAGGATTGGGCCTCGTGCTCTCGATCGACGCGGTCGTCGACATGGGCCGCACGGCGGTCAATGCGACGGGCACGACCGTCACCGCGCTGCTTGTGGCGCATTCCGAAGGGGAGTTCGATCGCGAAGCGTTCAACCGGGATGAAGAGGATCAATTGGAGACGATTCCGGCGTAAACGAATATTCACTTCCTAAAAAAAGCGCCTCAATCGAGGCGCTTTCTTCCTTGTTCGGCATGATACCCGGAAGTGTGGTAAAATATAACAACCACCAACATTCCGGAGGCGGCTTATGAACTTTGAAAAAGCTGCAAATTTCATTTGGAAGAATGGAAGACTTTTGGAAAGGAGACTGTTTGAATATTTCTTTCTGGGCGGTTCAAAGAACAGCGTATTAAACGCAATCAAAGCTTATCAGAATGAGGATGGCGGATTCGGGCACGCCCTCGAACCGGACCTTCGCACACCTGAAAGCCAACCGCTGTATGTGGAATTTGCGCTGAGAACGCTGTATGATGCGAAAATACAAGACGCGGAACTGGCCGCCAACGTTTGTGAATATGTTTCACGGGTTGCGGACTTGGACGAAGGCATTGTAACGATTACGGCTTCGTCACGGAACTACCCTCGAGCCTGGCATTGGAACAACCCGGCATCGGAACAAGCTTCGTTTGACAGGCTTACGAGTATCGTTGGTCTTTTAAACTGGCAGGGCATAAAGCATCCTTGGTTGGACAAAGCGATCGAGGTTTGTTTGCATCATATTGCTGCCACAAGTTACGACGATGCCCACACCATCCAAAACGCCTTTTGCCTGCTTGAAAGCTTGCCGCAGACGGATGAGATCCTAAAACTTTACGCCAAATTGGCGGACGAGCTTTATCGGGCGAGGTTTTTCCGTTTGGAAGCTCCGCCCCGGGAATATGGGCTCACGCCATTGGATTTCGCTCCAGTCCCTGATTCGTATTGCAGAAAGATCTTCTCGGACAAGGCCATTGAGGACCATTTGAAGGTGTTGGACGCCCAGCAAGAGGAAGATGGCGGTTGGCCCATTTCATGGGAGCCGCCCGGCGAAATGGCGAGACTGGAATGGAGAGCGCATCGCACGCTAAAGTGTCTCATCACATTGGAATCGTACAGAAAAGCGGCAAAATAAGGACGCCCGCTCCGGGCGTCCGCAAACGGTTCATGAGCCTTGTTTCATCGGACGGATGGGATCGATGAACCAGCTTCAATTTGCCCGTAAACGATGTAGCGAAATCGAAGGCAACCCCCCAATTCCCCGAGAATGAGCATTCGTTGGCTTTTTTCGATCGGCCTTCGAAGACTTGGACGGCCATATGTGGGCCATCAATTCCTTTGGCACGGATGCGGCTCAAAATTGAGGTTTGCGAAAGACGCCGGGCGCTCCCGGCGTCTTCCCGATACTTTGGCTGACCGCCCCGCGTATCAACAACTTGTCTGTAACGCAAGTTTAAAGAGCACCCTCTTGGGGTGCCCCTTTCTGAACCTATGTTAGGTTTGGTCAGCGACCGCGGTGCTTTTCTTTTGCTTTCAGGATTTTTAATTCCCGTTTGCGTTCCTTCTTGGCCAATAGCTGTTGTTTTGTTAGGGCCTGCCTCTCACGCTTCCGCTTCTCGAACTCCAATCGAATCGCTTCTTGCGCATAAGAGGAAACTCCCTTATTCCGCATTTCTTCCGCTGCACGCCTTGCGAGACGCTTGGGACTGATTCGTTTTGCCTCAGAAGGCTTGACGGCTACTTCCTGGGAAAGGCCATGAACGATTTGCATCATGTCCTGGCAAACGAACCTCAGAATCTCTGCGTCCTTCGGTTCACTGCCAAAGACGTATTTTGCTGCCCGCAGTTTGCCCTGAAATTGCTCCTCCAAAACTCCAACCCAATACTGCCCGTCATGAAAAACGGTAAGCTTCATCAAAATCCCCTCTAAAACAAATCGAAACGATGGACATCCCGAGGGGGGAAGGTTACTGACATGAGGTTCCGGGGCGGATAGAACCTTCATGCGTCTGGACTACCAACCAGACCGTGTTTTTTCGTTTCGAAATCATTATATCAGTTTTTATTCCATATCGGTTCTTATTCCTCCTAAACAGTTTTGAATCTATTGTGCATGGATACGATCTTCAAATTTATTTTCTCGGTCTTCCCACTGAATGATGATCAATACTCTGTTTTTTATAGAATCAAAAGTGGTATAACCAGACTCTTCTTCTTGGAAAGCATACTCGGGCTTAAACACATGTGTATTTCTGTTTTTTATCGCATCCACGATGATCCCGTACCAATCTTCGTATTCTTCCTGATACCTGTCGGTTTTCATTAATTTATCTTTATAAGTCGGGTCAAACACGTTAATGATTTGCGTACCCAGTCCCGTTCCCAGCACAAAGCTGATATGTTCTACCTCTTTCAGCTCTTCCAGATCCCCTTTATAGCGAAAAATCGTCGGAAAGTATTTTTTTATTTTTCAAAATGACTTCGTTGGGGATCGAGACTTCCCATTTCTCCCCTTCTCCCTGAAAAACCATCACTTCAGAGTATTTTTTTCCGATGTATGCGAACATCCGATTTAAGAGATTGATTAAAACCATTACAACAAAAAATAAGGAGGTCTTTAAAAGAGTGGTGTGTTTTTGTTGAAACGATATGCACATAAAAAATGCTCCTCCGCTTCCCTTGCCCGAGCGGAACCGGGACTCCGGACAAGAACTTCACTGTCGATGCATTACAAAAAGATTCGACTACTCTGCTTGCCCGCCTTGCGGCAGTACATAACGGAAGAGAAAATTGGGGACTTGATGAAGTCCCTTAATATTTTACTATTAGCGATGATACGGTTCGCCCCGGTTGATCTTCACCGCCCGGTAAATCTGCTCCGCCAGCACCAGCCGCATGAGCTGGTGGGGCAGCGTCATCCGCCCGAAGCTCAGCTTGTGCTTCGCGCGCCGCAGCACCGCGGGAGAGAGGCCGGTCGACCCGCCGATGACGAACACCGCGTGACCGCTGCCGTACGTGGCGAGCTGATCCAACCGCTCTGCGAGCTGCTCGCTCGTCCACAGCTCGCCGTCCAGCGTCAGTGCGATCACGAGCGCCTCCGGCTTGATCAGCGCGAGCAGCCGCTCGCCCTCGCGCTCCCGCGCCTGCGCTTCCTCCGCCGGGCTCAACGTTTCCGGCACCTTCTCGTCCGGCACCTCGAGGATGTCGAACTTCACATACGGCCTGAGCCGTTTCGCGTACTCCGCGATGCCGTCCGCCAGATACCACTCCTTGATCTTGCCGACCGCCGCGATCTGAATGTGCATCGGCCTCGCCCCCCAATCCTACGGACAATCCCGTTCCTGTCTCTTCCCCGGTCAATTCCGCAGGGATAAAGCCGGTCTTTAGGCACCGACAACAGACGGCTAACTTTCCATGTTCCAATCAGAAGGCTTGCAAAAACGTGCCGCGCCCCTCAGCCCGCCGTCCCGAGCCGCTGGCCTTGCCCGCTGAACTGGCTCTCATACAGCTCCGCGTAAGCGCCGCCCTTTGCCAGCAGCTCCTCGTGCGTGCCCTGCTCGATCACGGCCCCGTCCCGCATGACCAGAATCAGGTCGGCGTCGCGGATCGTCGACAGCCGGTGGGCGATGACAAAGCTCGTGCGACCCTTCATCAATTCGTTCATGGCGCGCTGGATATGCAACTCGGTGCGCGTGTCGACGTTGCTCGTCGCCTCGTCCAGAATGAGGATGGCCGGATCGGCGAGAATCGCCCGCGCGATGGTCAGCAACTGTTTTTGCCCCTGCGACAGGTTCGATGCTTCCTCGTTCACCACCGTATTGTACCCGTCCGGCAGCGTCCGGATGAAATGATCGGCATACGCCGCTTTCGCCGCGGCCACCACTTCTTCGTCGGTCGCCCCTTCTTTGCCGTAGGCGATGTTGTCGCGGATCGTGCCGTGGAACAGCCACGTGTCCTGCAGCACCATGCCGAACAGGCTGCGCAGGTCGCGCCGCCTCATCTGGGCGATGTCCCGGCCGTCGATCGTGATGCGGCCGCCCTTCAGCTCGTAAAACCGCATGAGCAGATTGACCAGCGTCGTCTTGCCCGCGCCGGTCGGACCGACGATGGCCACCGTCTGTCCAGCCTTCACGTCGATGTTCATGTTGTCAATGAGCGCCGCATCATCCCGGTACGAAAAACGCACCTGCTCGAACCGGACGTGCCCCGCCGGCTTCCCGACCGGCCGGGAATCCTGCGGTTCTGGCGCTTCTTCTTCCTCGTCCAGCAGCTCGAACACGCGCTCCGCCGCCGCGATCGTCGCCTGAATGATGTTGGCGATCTGCGCCGTCTGCGTGATCGGCATCGTGAACTGCCGCGAATACGAAATGAACGCCTGTACATCCCCGATCTCGAGCGCCCGGCGCATGAACAGCCAGCCGCCGGCGGCGCTCACCAGCACGTAGCCGATGTTGCCGATGAAGCCCATGACCGGCATGATCACGCCGGACAAAAACTGCGCGCGCCATCCCGCCTCATACAGCCTTCCGTTCACCTCTTCAAAGCGGGCGATCGACTGCCGCTCCCGGCCGAACGCTTTGACGACCGTGTGGCCGGTGAACATTTCCTCCACATGGCCGTTCAATTCGCCGAGCGACTGCTGCATGTCCCGGAAGTGCCGCTGCGACCGCTTCGTAATGAAACCGATGGCCGCAAAACTGACCGGCAACGTCACCACGGTGATCAGCGTCAGCAGCGGGCTGATCCACAGCATCATCGCCACCGCGCCGACGAGCGTCACGATCGAAGTGATGAACTGCGTCAGGCTTTGCTGGAACGTGCCGCTGATCGTTTCAATGTCGTTGACCACCCGGCTGAGCGTGTCTCCGTGCGGGCGCCCATCAAAAAACTTCAACGGCAGCCGGGCCAGTTTCCGGTTCACCGCCTCGCGCAGCTCGTACACCAGCTTTTGCACGACTCCGGCCATCACATACTGCTGCGCATACGCAAACAACGCGCTGATAACATAGAGCGCCGCCAGTTGCAGCAAAATTTCGCCGATGCGCGGAAAGTCGATGCCCGCTCCTTCTTGACCCGTGAGAATGCCGTACATCCCCTTCGCAAGCACCGTCGTGGCGTTGCCCAAAATTTTCGGGCTGACGACGGCGAACACCGTGCTCAGCGCAGCCGTCACGAACACGAACACCAAGGCGGCCGTGTGCGGCCGCAAATACAACAACAGGCGGCGCAAGGTCGTCTTGAAATGTTTCGGCTTTTGCACCGGCATGCCCATCATGCCCGGTCCGCGGCCGCCGCCCCATCCCGGTCCCCCGGGATGGCCGTGTCTTCCGGGTTTGCGATTTCCGCCCGGACCGCCCGTCCCGTTCATGCAATCTCCTCCTCCGACAGTTGCGACGCCACAATTTCCCGATACACCTTCGACGTCTCGAGCAATTCGCGATGGGTGCCGATCCCGGCGACCTCCCCGTTGTCCAGGACGATGATCCGGTCGGCATCCATCACGGTGCTGACCCGCTGGGCGACAATGATGACCGTCGCGCCCTTCGTTTCCTCCCGCAACGCCTGACGCAGCTTGGCGTCGGTCTTATAGTCGAGCGCCGAGAAGCTGTCGTCGAACAGGTAAATTCCCGGTTTGCGCACCAATGCCCTGGCAATGGCCAGCCGCTGCTTCTGTCCGCCCGACAGATTGACGCCGCCCTGCTCAATGTGCGTGTCGTATCCTTCTTCCAGCTTCTCGATGAACGGCGCCGCCTGGGCCACTTCCGCCGCGCGGCGCACCTCCTCGTCGGTCGCGTCTTCCTTGCCGAATCGGATGTTTTCCGCCACCGTGCCGCTGAACAGGATCGATTTTTGGGGCACAAATCCGATGCGGCTGCGCAACTGCTCCAGCGGCATTTCCCGGACATCGACGCCGCCCACCAGCACCTGCCCCTCATCGGGATCAAAAAAGCGCGGGATCAGTTGGATCAGCGTCGATTTCCCCGAACCCGTCCCGCCGATGATGGCCGTTACCTCGCCGGGCCGGGCCACGAACGATACGTCGCGCAACGCCGGCATTTCCGCGCCGGGGTGACGGAACGTCACGCGGCGGAATTCCACCGTGTTGGCTTCCCTGCCGTCCTGCCGGCTCCCGAACGGGACGGCGCGCTCTCCGGAAACGTTCCCGAAAACGTCCCGTGAAACGTTCCCGGAAATGTCTTGGGAAATGTCCCGGGAAATGTCCCGCAAGGTCGGCTCCGTATCCAACACTTCGAGAATCCGTACGGCCGACGCCTGCGCCCGCGGGAGCATCACCAGCATCATCGAGGCGAACATCAGCGAAAACATGATCTGCCAGGCATACTGGATGAACGCCATCAGGTCCCCGACGCCCAGATGACCGGCCTCGATGCGGAAACCGCCGAACCAGACGACCGCAAGCACCGCAAAGTTGACCGTCAGCGTCATGGCCGGCATGACCACCGCCATCATCCGGTTGATCCGGATCGCCGTCCCGGTCAGGTCGCGGTTCGCCTCCTCAAACCGCCGCTGTTCATGCTCCGTCCGGTTGAACGCGCGGATAACGCGGACACCGGTCAGATGCTCCCGCAGCACCCGGTTCAGGCGGTCCACTTGAAGTTGCAGCTCGCGAAACAGCGGACCGCCTTTCCGGAACACGAACGTGATGAACAGCGCCAGCACCGGAATGATCGCCACGATGACCATCGCCAGCGTCGCGTCGATGGACATCGCCATGACGACCCCGCCGAAGCACATCATCGGGGCCATCACCAACACGCGCATCAGGACGGTCAACACCTGATAAACCTGGTTGATGTCATTGGTCGTCCGGGTAATGAGCGAAGCGGTGCCCAGCTTGTTGAACTCCCGCAGCGAAAACGACTCCGCGTGCGCGAACACCCGGCTGCGCAAATCCCGCGCGAACCCGCTCGTCGATTTGGCCGACCAGTAGCCCGCGCCCACCGCGCACAAGCCGCCCAGCACCGCCACCAGCAACATCAGGCCGCCGACGCGCCAGACGTAGGCGATATCCTCCGCCACGACGCCCCGGTTCACGATGTCCGCGAGCAAAGTCGGCAAATACAACTCGGCCAGCGACTGCAAAAACGCGAGCGTCAGCACCAGAGCAACCTGCCAGCGATACGGTTTCAGAAACGCAAACAGTCTGATCACGTCCGGTTCCCCTCGCTAAAGGCGGCCTGGCCCGCATGGGGCCTGCACGCCCCGTTCTTTTCCTCGAAATAGCGAATGGCCTCGCTCAGCAACTCCACGAGCAATCGCGCCCGCTCTTCACCGAGCCGCGCCACCAGCCCCTCCGTCTCCTTCCGCATCGACGCTTCGGCCTCCCGCGTAACCCGCAGACCTTCATCGGTCAAACGGACGCGAACGACGCGCCGGTCTTCCGGATCCGGCCCCCGTTCCACCAGACCCCTTGCTTCCAATCCGTTGATCATTTGCGTCACCGACGGCGTCGTGACCCGAAGCATCCCGCCCAACTCGGACACCTTCGGCCCGCGTTGGTGCACCTGCAAACACCGGCGGATGCCAAACAACAGGATCGTTTCGCCGGGCGTGCACCCCTCCACCATCCGGCCGCACCATGGCACGCGTCCGATTTGCCGGAAGACGCGGATCAATTGCTGGGACAAATTCTCCTCCACCGCATCCACCCTTTGGCCGAAATACTTAGTTAAGTAACCTAAGTATAGAGAGGGATGCACCCCACGTCAAGTGCAGGTCAAGTGCAGGTCAAGCGTACCGGTATCCCGTCCGCTCAGGATAGCCTTGAGCCATCCGCGAAACGACCGTTTTCGATTCACCGTCCCGCATATTTCGGCGATCCGAATAAAAGGGATCCCGGGCACGGGGACGCCCCTTCGGTCATGGAACGACCCGGATCGGTCAGGATCCGGGTCGTTGAGATGACGGGCGGAAGACGGGCATCGCCCGTCCGCCGCCCCGCCTTCGACAAGATATGCCTTACGGGGCGACCGCCGCCGCGCCCATCTGCGACACGTACATTGCATAATATTTGCCCTTCAACGCCATCAGTTCGTCGTGCGTGCCGCGCTCCACAATCCGCCCGCGATCCAGCACCAGAATCTGATCTGCGGAGCGGATCGTCGAGAGCCGGTGGGCGATCACGAACGTCGTGCGGCCTCGCTTCACCACGTCGAGCGCCCGTTGGATGATCGCCTCCGTCTCGGTATCGATGCTGGCCGTCGCCTCGTCCAGGATCAGAATGGCCGGATCGAACGCGAGCGCCCGGGCGAACGAGATGAGCTGCCGCTGCCCGGCCGACAGGGTGGCGCCCTTCTCAATGACGGGTTCGTCGATACCGCCCGGCAGACTCGCGAACATCTCGTAGGCGCCCACATCCCGCAGCGCCTGCTCCACCCGCTCGCGCGAAATGGAGGGATCCCCCAGGCTGACGTTGGACGCGATCGTACCCGTGAACAAGAACGGATCCTGCAACACGATGCCCATGTGGCGCCGCAAATGTTGCTTCGGCCATTCCCGGATGTCCCTGCCGTCGATCAGGATCGTCCCCTCCTCGACGTCGTAAAACCGGAACAGCAGGTTCATGATCGAACTTTTGCCCGAGCCGGTATGCCCGACCAGCGCCACGGTCTCGCCGGGCCGGGCATGGAACGAGATGTTGCGCAGCACATATTCGCCGTTCTTGTACGCGAACGACACGTTGCGAAACTCCACCTCGCCCCGGTACCGCGGCACGCTTCCTTCGGCCACGTCGACGCCCGACTGATCTAGCAATTCGAACACCCGCTCCGCGGAAATCCGCGCCGTCTCCAGGTTGGACAACTGGTTGACGATGCCCACGATCGGGTTGAGCATCCGCCCCATCAGCTCAATGAAGGCAAAGAGGACCCCCACCGTTACGAACTGGCCCAGCCACCCGCCGGCGAACAGCCAGACCACCGCCAAAAAGATCACGTTGCGGATCAGGTTGACCAGGTTGTGCGACGTCACCGCGTTCAGCATCAGCAGCTTGTTCTGATACTTGAAATAGGACGCGTTCAGTTCGTCAAAATCCTGCCGGGTGCGCCGTTCCCGCCGAAACGCCCGAATGATCGTCATGCCTTGGATCGATTCGTTGATCATGGCGTTAATGTCGCTCAGTTTCGCCCGCAGCACCCGGTTGATGCGGCCGGCCACCCGGCGGTACAGCACGATCCACAACACGAGAATCGGAATCAGCGGGAACGCCAGCAGCGCCAGCCGCATATCCAGCATGCACAGCGAAACCAGCACCGCCGCCATGTAGATGATGCCCGAGAAAAAGTTGGCCAGCACGGCCACGAACAGTTCGCGCACGGCCTCGGTATCGTTCGTGATCCGCGAGACGACTTTTCCCGCCGGCATGTTGTCGTAGTAGGCAACCGGCAGGCGCTGCGTGTGCGCAAAGATGTCCTCGCGCATTTTTTGCACGATCCGGTTTGCCGAAACCTGCAACATCAGCCGCTGTCCGTACGCAAACGCCGCCCCGAGCACCAACAGGCCCAAATACATGGCCGCAAGCCGAATCATTTCCGCCATCTCCGGTCGGAAAAACGCCCGCATCTCCTCCGTCGGAACGGGAATTGCCGGATATTGCCGCGCGCCGTCCGCCGTTTCCACCATCAGCACGCCGCCTTCCACCGTGCGTTTGCCGTCCGCCGGCGCCGCCCCTTCCACGAAGTAATAGGTGCGCCCCACCTGCAGCACCCGGGCGGGGGCGCCCTTCGGTTCATCCGGAGCGAAATGATCCTCCCGTTTATACCATTTTCCGCGGAAGGATACCGCCTTGGCCTGTTCGCCCGGGACTTCGTACCAAAGCTTCTTTTCCACGCCGAGAATGTTGTCGTCGATCAGGCGTTTAGCGAGAAACGGCCCCGCCATGTCGACGCATACGGCCAACGCCAAAAACGTCAGCCCGATCAAAATCGTTTTTTTGTACAACAGGGCGTATCGCAACAAACGTTTTCCCGTTTTGCCCATGATATCGAATCCTTTCGAAAGCTATTCAGCTCATGAACGCGAAAGCGCCTCGAGTTGCTGGCGCTCGAATTGGTCACGGTACCATCCGCCAAGGGCCATCAGCTCCTCGTGCGTGCCGCGCTCGACGACGCGCCCTTCGTCCAGGACAAGAATCAGATCGGCGTGCTGCACCGCCGACAGCCGGTGCGTGGCGATGAGCGTCGTCTTGCCGGCCCGTTCTTTGCGGATGCCTTCGATAATCTCCGCCTCCGTCTTGCCGTCGACGGCGGACAGGGCGTCGTCGAGGATGAGAATCTCCGGATCCGCGATCAGCGCGCGGGCGATGCTCACCCGCTGCTTCTGGCCGCCGGACAGCGCCACGCCTTTCTCCCCGACCATCGTCTCCAGTCCGTCCGGCAGAAACGCCATGTCCTTGGCCAGCGCCGCCCGCTCCAGCGCGCGCTGCAAAACGGCTTCGTCCGTTTCCCGGTCGAGGCCGAACAGGATGTTCTCGCGGATCGTTCGCGAAAACAGGATCGGTTCCTGCGACACGTATCCGATCCAGCCGAGCAGTTGATGAAGCGGCAACCGCTCGATCGGCACGCCGGAGATGAGAATCTCGCCCTTGCCGCCGGGATATTCCCGCAACAATTGGCGCAAAAGCGTCGTCTTGCCGCTGCCCGTCCGCCCGACGATGCCCAGCGTCTGTCCCCGCTCCAGGCGGAAGGACACGTCGACCAGATTGTCGACCGCACTGCTCGGATAACGGAACGTCACGGCCCGAAACTCGATCGACTCCGGACGGGAAACCGGGACCGGATTCTCCGTTTCGGCCACGTCCGGCCGGTAGCTCAGCGTCTCGTTCACGCGGTCCAGCGAGGCGTTGCCGCGCTGCATCACGTTGATGAGCTCGCCGATGGCGAACATCGGCCAGATCAGCATGCCGAGGAACACGTTGAACGACACCAGTTCCCCGAGGGTGATTTCCCCGCGGAACACCAAATACCCGCCATAGACGATGCCGATCAGGTAACTCAGCCCGACCAGCACCTTGACGGTGGGTTCAAACAGCGCGTCGATCCGGGCGACCGCGATGTTTTTGCCCAGCACTTCCTGCGTCTTCGCCCGGAAGCGGGCCTCGTTCGCCTTCTCCTGCACAAACGCGCGAATGACGCGCACGCCCGACACCGCCTCCAGCACCTGGTCGTTCAGCTCCCCGAAGGCGTCCTGCGCCCGCATGAACCGCTCGTGGATGATCTTGCCGAAGCGCTGCAGCAGATAGGCCATGAGCGGCAACGGCAACAACGCGGCCAGCGTCAGTTTCCAACTGATCATGAAGAACATGACCGCCAGCACCGTCAACATGAACAGCGTGGAGTCGACCAACGTCAGGATGCCGTAACCGGCCGCGTTGGATATCGCCCACAGGTCGTTGGTCGAACGCGCCATCAGGTCTCCCGTGCGGTTCCGTTCATAAAACGTCGGCGTCATGCGGAGGAAATGGCCCATCAGCTTCCCCCGCAGCGTCCGCTCCAGCACGAACGCTCCGCCAAACAACTGGCGCTGCCATTCGATCGAAAGCCCGTAATCGGCCAGGGTGATCGCGACCCACAGCCCCATCAGAAGGGCAAATTCCGTGCCGGTCAGCGTGCCGAGATGCACCCCGTCGATCAGGACGCCGATCAGCCAGGGCGGGATGACGGCGATCAACCCGACAAAGGCCAGCAGCCCGACCGCCACCGTGTACCGGAATCCCTGTTCCCTGAAAAACCACCACAATTTCCCCAATACCGCAAACATGGTTCTCCTCCGTCTTCTCCCTTAGCTGGACCCTTGCAAGCAATGGCATGCAAGCCATCGGAAAACGAACAACAGTTCGCCTTCATGCGCATCAAAAAGGCGCACGGTTACGGCAAACGTAACCATGCGCCCGCTCTTCAGCCGATCGAAAAACGCCAACGGTCCGCGCGCGATGGATGACGCCCTGTGCCGTAACGATATGAAAACTTCTGTTGTTCTTGGTTTTTAACGTTCATCATGACGATCATATCGCGTAGCACGGGCGTATCCCCCTTTCCGGAAAATCTATTGAAACTTTACCACTGCGCGGAAAACCTGTCAACGGGATTTTTGCTCACTCGTTTTCCGCCTCTGTTTCATCCTTCTCCGCCAGCACCAATTCCACCGTATGCCGTTCGCCGTCACGGTAGAACGTCACCCGGAGCGGATCCCCGATTTTTTTGCGGTTGTACAAATATTTCCGCAGCTCCAGGGTGCTGGCGATCGGCGTGTCGTCGAGCTGTACGATGATGTCGTTGAACTTCAGGCCGGCCTTCTTTGCCGGACCGTACGTCTCCAGCACGACCACGCCTTCGGTCACGCCCTCGGGAATCACCGGCAAGTCTTCGTCCGCCGTTCCTTCGCCGTCTTCGTCGCGCCACTCAGGTTCCGCTTCCCTGTCTTCCAGATAGACGGACAGATTGATCGAGGAGACCCCCATGTAAGGACGCTTCACCTTGCCGTATTGGACCAGCGACTCCATCACCGGCTGGGCGACGTGCACCGGAATGGCGAAGCCGATGCCCTCGACGCCCATGTAGGCCACCTTCATGCTGTTGATCCCGATCACTTCGCCGTCCAGATTGACGAGCGCCCCGCCGCTGTTGCCCTGATTGATGGCGGCGTCGGTCTGGATGACCTCCTGCTCCCAGTCGTAAATGCCGTCCTGATTGAGCGAAATCGGGATGACCCGGTTCGAATAGGAGACAATCCCCTGCGACAGGGAATACCCAAAGCCCAGCGGATTGCCCACCGCGATCACCATCTCGCCGTCGCGCAGTTTGCGCGAATCGCCGAAATCGGCCACGGTGTCGATCCCTTCGCCGTCCACTTCCAGCACCGCCAGATCGGTGATCACATCCTGGCCGACGATCCGGGCTTCCAGTTGGCGGCCGTCCACCAGCACCGCCTGAAGCTCCGCCGCGTTCTGCACGACGTGCGCGTTGGTGACGATCAGCGCCTTGCGATCCTTCTTGGCAAAAATGATGCCGGAACCGAGACTCGATTTCTCCAGCCTGAACTGGCCGTCTCCGCTCCGTTTGCTTTTTTTCTCCGCGTAACTGATGATGCTGACCACGACCGGACGCACTTTGGCCGCCGCCGCAATCATCCGCTCTTCCGTCTCCAGGTTCGCGCCGTTGGCCAGTACCGGAACGACCGTCTGTTCCCTGGCCCCTCCCGCCGGGCCGAACAAAAGAAAGGCCACCGTCACCAACAGCGAACTGGCCAGGGATGAGGCGAGCGCCACCCGCAACGTCGGATGGGGCCGCAGCGACCGCCACGGCATGCCGAAACGTCCGCGCCGCCGGATTCGGGTCGAATAGAAATCGTCACCAAACAGGCTCATGGCCGCACCGTCCTTCCGAGTCGGAAGCAAACTTGAACCGATGGCTGACACTGAAACCTAGCAAACGGAAGATGATTGCGCACCAAATTGAAACAGGAGGAATGGCAGGTGAGGTATTGACTAAAATAGTAATAGAATCGGCAAGGGGAAGCAAGCGGGGAACCCCTTTTCCCCGCTGCCAACTCGTGCCTGAAGAAACGGAAAGGGAGAATGCAGCGATGGACAACGATCGGGACAGCGTATTGCTGGCGGTTTGCACCCTGATCGAACTGCTCGTCGCCAAGGGGCTGCTCACGCCGGAGGAGATTCGTCAAACGGCCGCCGAAATGGAAGAATTGATGGCGCTTCATCGTTACCGCGTCCCACCTCGTCCCATGGCGTCGGACGATCGGCATACGTTTCGCACAGCCTGAATTCGCCGTCCGAATATGTAAGGCCGTTTTCCTCCAGTATTCTATTCACCGTCAGTTTGGCCAAATCCATCTGGTTGTGTTCCAGACTGAGATGGGCCAGATACACCCGCCGGGTCTCCCCGGACAGCAACCGGCAAAGCGCCTCGCCCGCCGCATCGTTGGACAGGTGGCCCGTGTCGCTCAAAATGCGGCGTTTGACGTTCCAGGGATAGCGCCCCATCCGCAGCATGTCGATATCGTGATTCGCTTCCAGCACCAGGACGTCCGAACGCAGCAACTGGCGAATCACCTTGTCGCTGACATAGCCGAGGTCGGTGGCCATCCCCAGTTTCCGTCCGCCGGCGATAAAGCAGTAGCCCACCGGTTCCGCCGCGTCGTGCGAAACGGCGTACGATTCCACCCGCAAATCGGCGATTTCCAGCACTCCCCCCGTCGGCAAAATCCGCCGCAACGACTCATCCAGATCGCCGATCTCCCGGCGCATCGCGTGCCACGTTTTCTCGTTAGCGTAAACCGGCAACCGGTACTTTCGCGCCAGCGTCCCGAGGCCGCGAATGTGATCGGCATGCTCGTGCGTGATGAGGATCGCGTCGAGATCGGCGCCCGATACGTTCCGCTCCGCCATCAACGCTTCGATCTTTTTTCCGCTCAATCCGGCGTCGACCAGCACCGTCGTTTCGTCCGTGGCCACAAGGGTGGCGTTGCCGGTCGAGCCGCTGGCCAGAATGGTAAACGATAACGGCATGTTTCCGGTTCCTCTCCCGTTTTGGTCTCTTCGTTCGCTTACGCCGCCGGGGCGCCGTCGGACACTCCGTCGGACCCTGCTCCGTTGGACACTCCTTCGTCAGACACTCCTCCGTCGGACGCTTCTCAGCTTGACACGTCTCCGCCGGATGCGTCTTCTCCGGATGCGTCTTCGCCGGACGCGTCACCGCCCCCCGCGCTCACTTCGCCGCTGATGGCGTGAATATAGTACACTTCGCCGTCCTCCAGCAAAACCCTCCAAGTGGGCGCCGCAACTTGCGTTTCCGCGTCGAAAATTTGCCCGTGGTAACCGAGCCGGATGTCCTTGACCACCGCGCCCTTCGGCAAATATTTTTCGATCAGGTTGGCCACCGCCTGGGCCGCCGGCAGCACCTTGCGCGCGGGTGCGCCGTCGGAAGGGAAAATCCGGATGCGATCCTGCCGGTAGGCGGTAATCTTCTGATTCCGGTAATGCAGTTCCAGTTGCACGCCGAACAGCGGCCAACCGTCCGCCATGCGGTTGAACACGAATACGCCGTCGCGGCCGGCGGCCGGATCGAACTCGTAGCTTTCCAGTTCCGGAATGATCCGGCCAAGCTCGCGCCGCAGTTCCCGCTCCAAGAACACGATCCGGGTGTCGCGCGGCGGATCGATCGGCACGGGTCCGGCGTCTTCCCGCTTCGAGTGGAAGGCGAAGGTCAGTTCCTTTAACTCGGGGGCATGGGTCGGAATCGCCGCGTCGAGGCGGATCTGCTTTTGCCGCATGGCCTGCTGCGTTTCCGACGGGAGGGACGTCCACCCTGCGGCCGCATTCAACTGGTGGCGCCAGTCCTGCCAAAGCTGGTAACTCAGCATGGCGTTCAGCGCCAGAAACGCGATGATCAGCACCGTTTTTGCCCGCCGCCAGTCCATCGTACCGCCTCCTTTCCCGCGCGGCCCATCCGCCTGGTTCGTTCAATCCAGCACGCGCCACTCGCCGTCCGCCAACCGGATGGCCCAGACCGGCGTCAGCCAGATCCTGTCCTTGCTCATCGCCGCGCGATAGGCCGGCAGCAGCGCTTCCACCTTCGCCCCGGCGGCCTGTTGGCGAACGAGCTGCTCCAGCTTCTCGCCGGCGAGCAGTTCACGCGACGGGCCCCGCTCGGGGACGGTCTGTCCGGAGACGGGGCTGTTGCCTTCCCCGGTGCTTCCGCCGGACTTGCCGGTGACGGTTTCGCCGTTTGCCGCAGATGCTCCGCCGGCTCCGTTTCCGCCGGTCTCATTTTCGCGGGCTTCTTGCGCTTCGGCCGCCGTGTCCGCCTGTTCCCCGGCCGTCGTTTCCGCCGGATTTTCGCGGGTTGCCGTCCCGTCCGCCGGCCGCTGCGCGCCGTTTTCCCCCGGAACGGTCGCATCCGGCGAAGGCTCGTCCGCCGCCGGCTCCTCATCGACCGTCGCCATCACGATCAGCGGCCGTTCGTATTGGGCCACTTCGCCCCGCTGCATGGTCAACTGCATGTAGCCGAAACGCGGGCCCGTCTGTCCCGGCAACACCGGCAGACCCTGAAAATATTGCTGGAAGCGAACGACTTTCCCGTCGCCCCGTTCGCCCCCCGGCACGAGCAGGTGCGCGCCGTTCCAGCCGCCGTGCCGGTTCACAAATTCCACGGCCGACAGAATCGGTTCCACCGGATCGGCCGGTTCCCCGCTGACGGCGATCGGGTCGGTATACACCAGCCAGGTGCCCTCCTGTTCGATCTTGAGCCCGCGTCTGCCGTCGGTGAAAATTTGCGAGCCGTCCTCGCTGCTCTGGGTCATGCGCGTATTGCCCGGGTCAAAGAACAGATTACGCTGCATCTGTTCCGAGGTGTATTTGCTGTAAGGAACGGTCCAAACCGGATAGGTCAACGGCTGTTGCGGAATGTACAGATCGTCGTCGACGGCCGTGTACGGCACCCAGTATTCGCCGAAGCCGACAAACTGCCGCACGTCGCCCGCCGTCATGTCGGCGCGCAGCACCTCGTACACGTTTTCGCCGTCGCTGCTGAACAGGAACGCCCGGACATCCTCGCGCCCTTCCCCGGCGTAAATCCAGATCCGGCCGATGGAATCCCGCGAAAACAGGAAATCTCCTTCCAGTTGGAACACCCGCTGCAACAATTCGAAGGGCACCGCCCGGGGGAAGCGAAGTTCGACGCCGATTTCCTCGTTCCGTACCGCGCGCCAGTCCACGCTGGACACGTGGTTTCGCTGGAACCCCCGGAACGCGCGACCTTTCACCTTGTCGAAAATCAGCCGGTAAAACAGGTGGTCCGGGTAAAAAACGGTATGCCGGTTCCCGTCCAGATGCAAAATGATCCGCTCGGGAAACACCAGTTGTTCCACGGACATTTCCGGTCCGAGTTCGTCCGCGCTCAGGTAGTCTTCTTCCGGTTTCGTTTCCACGCCGAGCCGCGGCATGCCGTACATCAGAAAATAGCTTTGCACCAGACTGAGCGCGACCAAAAACGCCAAAAACGCCGATTTGACCTTTTCCATCACGGGCGATCACGTCCTTCCGGCTCCGGCGCAGCCGCCGGCCATTCCGCCTCGCGGTCCTGCCGCTGCGGATGTTCGAGCGTCTGCTCCGCCTGAGGCGTTGCCGGCCGCTCATGCGGCTCCCTGTCCACCGCCGCACCGCCTTCCGGCGTCTGGCGCACCAGCGGAAGGGCGACCGTCACCGTGGTTCCCTTGCCCACCTCGGACTCGATGGCAATGGTGCCGCCGTGCGCGCGCACAATTTCCCGGGCAATGGACAACCCGAGTCCGGTGCCGCCCATGCTGCGGGAGCGGGCCTTGTCCACACGGTAAAAACGCTCGAAAATTCGCCCCAAATCCTTTTTGGGAATGCCGATGCCGGTGTCCCGCACCACGATGATCAGTTGTTCCGGGTCGGGCGAACGCGATCCGCCGGACCCGGCGTCCCCCGTCCCCGGCGAATCCGCGGCGCGGGCTTCTTCCGGACCGGGCGCATCAGGAAGGCCTTTCGCCCGCAAACGATCCTCCCGCACACGCGGTTCATGCCCGTCTTCGGCGCGCCGTTCCGTCGGATGCAACCGGCCGATCCGCACCGTGATGTCGATCTCGCCCCCGTCGGGCGTATACTTGATCGCATTGGAGATCAGATTGTCCAGCACCTGGTCGATGCCGTCCCGATCCAGCCAGACCGGTTCCATTCCCGGTTCCGCGCGCACCCGGGCCACAATCGCCTTTTGCCGCAACTGCAGCGAAAAACGATCCACGACTTCTTCGAGCATTTCGGCCATGTCGATTTTTTCGCGATGCAACGGCGCCTGGCGGGAATCGAAGCGCGACAGATGCAGCAAGTCGCTCACCAGCCGGATCATCCGCTCGGTTTCGTTGCGGATGACGCCGACAAACCGCCCGGCCAGCGACGGGTCGCCGATGGCGCCGTCTTCCAGCGCTTCCGCATAGGATTTGATCGTCGTCAGCGGCGTCCGCAGCTCGTGCGACACATTGGCGACAAATTCGCGCCGGGCCTCCTCCAGCTTCTCCATCTCCGTCACATCGTGCAGCACCACGATGGCGCCGGCCGCTCCCTTGTCCCGGCTGCGAATCGGCGTCAGCGTGACGCGAAACACCAATTGCTCCTCGGTTTCCTCATCCTTGCGCCGCATGAGCAGCGTCAATTCGCGGCCCCGGAGCGCCGCGGCCACCGGCTCGTCTCCGATTTGCAACAGGTCCGCCGCGGTCCGCCCTTCGAGATCTTCCCGTCCGAGCATCGCCCGGGCTCTGCGGTTGGCCACGATGACGCGGCCGCGCTCGTCGGTGGCGAGAACGCCGTCGCTCATGCTGGCGAGGATGGAGGCGAGCCGTTCCTTCTCCTCCTCATGCATGGCGAGCGCTTCGCTGAGGCGCGCCGTCATCTCGTTAAACGCTGCGCTGAGCTGGCTGAGTTCGTCGTCCCCCAGCACGGGCACCCGTTCCTCGAAACGCCCCTCCGCGACCGCCACCGCCTGCCGGGTCAAGGCTTTCACCGGCTGGGTGATCGTGCCGGCCAGAAGCACCCCGAGCAACGCCGTCAACCCGAGCGCCAGCAACATGCCGGAAACAAAAATGCGGTTGACCCGCTCCATCGTGTCGTACAACTCGGTCATCGAACGGACGACGTAGACGGCCCCCACCACCTTGTCCCCGCTCATGACCGGTTTGACGACGACCTTTTTGCGCACGTTGTTCTCGTCGACAAACTCCTCGCTGTTGTCGCGAATGCCCTGCAGCGCGCGACTGACGAGCAGCGAGGTGTTTTTGCGACCGACGATCGACTGCCGGGACGGATCGGACGTCGTCAACACTTTGCCGTTGGCGTCCAGCACCTGAATTTCCGTCCCGCTGCTGGCGAACAGATTGCGAACGAACGGGCCAAGCTCGTCGGCGCCGCTTCCTTCGCCGGACTCCGCCGTTTCCGTGCGCGACAGGGTGGGGGCGACGAATCCGGCCAGGAGCGTGGCTTGAGCGTTCAGATTGCTCGTAAAGGTGCCGATCAGCGAATTTTTCAACGTGCTGATGAAATAGACGCCGATCAATTGCACCGCGATCAGGATGAGCAACAGCACCATCAGAATGAGCTTGACCTGGATCGACCGGAACAACCGCAGGCGATTCATCCGCCGAACCCGCCTGCCGTTCGCGGATTGCGGACCATGTACCCGAGGCCCCGGCGGGTCAGAATGATCTCAGGACGGCTTGGATCGTCTTCAATTTTCTCCCGAAGCCGCCGGATCGTGACGTCGACGGTGCGCACATCGCCGAAGTACTCATATCCCCATACCGCCTGCAGCAAATGTTCCCGGGTCATCACCTTGCCGCAGTTGCGCGCCATATAGTGGATCAGTTCAAATTCGCGATGGGTCAGATCAAGGGGTTGTCCGTTCTTGTAAACCACATACATGTCGGTATCGATAAACAGGTTGAACAACTGCAGCCCTTGCCGTTCTCCGGAGTTGGACGATCCCCCGTTGGCCTGCGCCGCGTTCAGGTGGCGCTGGCGGCGCAACTGCGCCTTCACCCGGGCCAGCAGTTCGCGCGTGCCAAACGGCTTCGTGACGTAATCGTCCGCGCCCAGCTCCAACCCGAGCACCTTGTCAAGTTCGGTATCTTTCGCCGTCAGCATGATGATCGGCACGGACAGCCTGCTGCGCACCTCGCGGCAGACGTCCATACCGTCTTTTCCGGGCAACATCAGGTCGAGCAGGATCAGATCGGGATTGGTTTCGAACGCGAGCTGTACCGCGGTCACGCCGTCGAACGCGCAGACGACCTCGTAACCTTCTTTTTCCAGATTGAACTTCAAGATTTCGGCAATCGGCCGTTCATCGTCGACGACCAGAATTTTCCCCGGCATTCGTCTCGCCTCCCTTTCCCGCATGATCCGTTCCTCCGCTATCTCTCATATTATCATAACACGGGGCGGGAGCCCAAAACATCGCGCTCCGGAAGGTGAATCCGGATCATTCGCATGCCGTCCGGCCTTGACCTGGAACTGTGCCGTCTCCTGAAAAAGCGCAAATCGTCGTGAGCGTTGACGCATTTGTGTAAAATGGTATTATCTTTCCAAACAGGGGTTTTCGTCATGAAATTTGCGGCATTGTTCGGTTTGTTATGGCTTGTCCTCCGGAATCCGGTCGCGGCCGTCCTCATCACCCTGCTGGTGCTTTACGCGCTGGACCGCAGGTTTGTCGGGCTGTCTCCCAGCCTGACGCAGCCGTTCCAGCGACGGCGCCGGCTTGCCCGGTTGCGCGCCCAGACGGCCGTCAATCCCCATGACCTGTCGGCCAAAATGGAAACCGCCCGCCTGCTGATGGAAATGAAACGCTACCGGGAAGCGTACGGGATATTGTGCGACTTGGAATCGGCCATGCACACGTCCGCCGAATACTGGAGCGACCTCGGAGTGTGCGCGTTGGCCCTCGGCCGGCTGGACGAGGGGGAGCGCCACATGCGGCGGGCGCTTGACCTCAACCCGCGGGTCAAATACGGGGAGCCATACCTGCGTCTGGCGGAAGCGTTCGCCTCCCGGGACGCGGCCAAAGCGCTGGACCACCTGCAGCGGTTCCGCGACATCCATTCGTCTTCCTGCGAGGCCGTTTACCGGCTGGGCAAGTTGTACCGGTCGCTCGGCCGGCCGGAAGAAGCGAGGCAAGCTTTTCGGGAATGCGTCGACCTGTACCGGACGCTGCCCCGTTACCTGAAACGGCGGGAACGCAAATGGGCGCTGCTCTCCCGTTTCCGGGTCTAGCCGGGTTTCGGGGTCGCAAAAAACAAACGCCGGATCCTGTCCCCTGCGGACAGGATCCGGCTTGTTTCCGGCATGGCATCAGGCAGAAGATGATATTACAAATAGTTCAGCGGATTTTTGGGCGATCCGTTTACGTGAATTTCGAAATGCAGGTGCGTTCCCGTCGAATTGCCGGTATTGCCCATGATGCCGATAACATCGCCCTTTTCCACGATTTGGCCCTTCTTGACGTTAATCTTGCTCAAATGGCCGTAGACGGTCTTGTAGCCGTTTTTGTGGTTGATAATAATCGCGTTGCCGAGACCGTTTTTCTTGCCGGCAAATTCGATCACGCCGTTGTCGGCGGCCATGATGCGGGTGTTGCCGATGATGTCGAGTCCCTTGTGCAGGCGTCCCCAACGTTTGCCATAGTAACTGGTGATCCGGTAATTGAGCACCGGCATCGCGAATTTTCCGGTCCCTTCTCCGCGCACGACCTTGGTGCCTTTCAGGATGACGGTAGGCGTGGACGGTTCAAGGATTTGCGCGTCCACCCGCTCTTCCTCGACCAGATCTCCGTTGCGCTTGATCAGTCGATAGGTCACCAACTGCTTGCCCGGTTTGCCCTTGCTGATCACCTTTTGCTGTCCGACTTTCATATCGTCGCTCTTGCGGTACTCAATCTTCGGCTCGATCGTCTCCAGTTGCGTGACCTGCTCCACAACCTCCACGTTCAGCAGCGGTTTCTGCTGGGTCAGGTCAAGCACGTCGCCGACCCGGATCAGATCGTCCTCGATCCACGGATTGTTGCGGTAGATGACCTGGCGCGGCACATCGAATTTTTGCGCTATGTGGCTGATGGTGTCGCCCTTCTGCACGGTGTACTTCACCGGCGTCGGGTTGCCGGTCACCAGTTCTTTGTACAGTTGGTCCGGATCGGACAATTGTTCCGGGGAAATTTCCGTCGTCACGGTAGCCACCGATTCGAGGAAACGCACCGATTCCACTGTCCGGCCGGGTTGCTTCTTCTCATCGTCCTCCGCGGCTCCGTAGGAAAGAGCCATCACTTCCGCCCGGCTGCTCCGGCCGTCCAGGTCTCCCGCATATCGTTCCTTGATGCGATCCAGCAAAGCGCGGGCGGTTTCTTCATCGCGGACGTAACCGACCGTCTTCCCGTCCACGACCACTTTCACGCCGATCGGATAGGTTTCGAGGTTGGCGGCAACGCGTTGCAGCGTGCCCTCGTCGTCCGGCTGCGCCTTGTAACCTTTTTCAAGCGTATAGGTGACCTCAGGCGTGCGAAGGGCGTAGCGGACTTCCGTGCTCGCTTCCGCCAACTCCCGTTTTTTCTGTTTGATCAGGTTTTCCACCAGCTCCTGGCTGGAAACCGTTCCGACCGGTTCACCGTTCATCATGACGCTGTAATAAGTCCGGGTATGATCGGCAACATACTGCTCCGCCGCCAGGTATGTACCTGCCACGACCACAACGGCCACCACCGTTGCCAGAATCGGTGCCCGGTAATGCCGCAGAAACGGCCCAAAGGAGGGTTTCCCCGTCTCCGGTTTGGCTTGTTGCAGGCTTCGCCGGTGCAGGATTCGAACCTTCGGGAGCCTAACGCGCCGAACTTGTTGGACAAGCCCGATCATCCGGCGCCGGATCCGACTCGCCCCTTTGAAATCTGCCATAGCTTTCTCCCTTGTACGCCAAAATTCTCTTCAAGCACCCAAACTTCTTCCTGTTCAAAAACCTGTGTCTAACTTTAGCACACCCCTTTTTTCCCTATCAACCGAACCGATGCTCGCGGCGCATTTATTAAAAACGAAAAACCGCAACGCTCCAATGCGTTTGCGGTTTATATAAAAATTTTCTAATATGCGCCAAAAGACTCAGGTACCAGGAAAATCGTCACGCATGGGTTCCAAGATTTCCATAAACTGTCTTATTTCGGTCTCCGTCAATACGCCCTGCAACATCTTCTCCAGATCCGCGGCCTCTTCGTCCGTCAGCCCGCCTTTCAACCATTCGGACAACCGGTTCAGTTGATCGGCGGAAAGTTTGTTCAGCAGGCTGGCATACAGACGTTGCCGCTGTTCGTCCGACAGGCGCCCGCCTCCGCCGGATTCGTCTTCGGGCCCGCTTCCCCGGTCAGAATTTTCCCGCCCCGGTTCCGGCCCGGATCCCTGGCCGGATACCGGTTCGTTCTTCCGCCCGGTTTCGCTGTCGCTTCCCCGAACCGGCTCACGTCCCGCTCTCTCTTCGTCCCTCCGTTGCGCCATATCCTTCCCTGCTTCCCCTGCTTCCTGGGCCGGGTTTTGCTCTGCTTCTTGTGTCGCCCGTGTCGGACCTTGTCCCGTTTCCTGCGCCGTACCGCCGTCCGTCCCTTTTACGGCGCCGTTTCCCACACCTGATCCGCCGTTTCCCGCATCTGCCCCATCGTTTCCGGCACTTGGCCCAAAGTCAGTCCCTTGTCCTGAACGTCCGGTCCCGGGATTTGAGTCCCGGATGGTTCCCGGCGTTGATCCCTTGTCAGCACTCCAGACAGGCAAACTGAAATTGTCTTCGTCGGCGGCCGGTTCCGGCCCGCCTCCCCACAGAGCGCCCCACAAACCGGCCATCGAAAAAGGCTCCTGCTCCAGCCTGATGCCATATTGTTTGAGAAATGCCTTGATGTAACTGTTCACAATGTATCCGGTTGTCCAAACGCACAAAAAACAGACAAGCACAACCGACGCCACCATTCGGCCCAGCCATCCCAGCCAATAGCGCCAGACCCAGCTCTTCCACACTGTCGCTGCCTCCTGCCCATGCTTGCTTCTCCAACAGTATGGGCAAATCTCGCACCTCCTAATCTTTTTCCTTCTGATTCCCCCTCCTTTTTCCTTTCTGCTCCCCGCCAAGTCCCCGCCGGTCCATGAGATTCTTTTCGCCCAACCCAATGCGATTCTTTTCGCCTCCCCCATTCGTTCGCCACCTGTCATCTATCCTATCTGCTCCCTATCTGTCCCCTATCTGTCCCCTATCTGTCCCCTATCTGTTCCCTATCTGCTTCCTAATCGTTCCCAATTCGCCCTATCTGTTCGCCATTCGTTCCCTTTCCTTCCCCTATCCGTTCTCCAACCATCATACCGTCAGTCTCTTGAACCTCGTCATCTGTCCCCAACCAACTATTCCTGTTCAAATGCGCATCCCAAAATCCCATTGGCTCAGAATGCGACAGACTCCAGGCCAATTCACCGATTCTTCCCCCCGCTTCATGGCTTCCGCATCCATCGGCTTCATCAATTAATCGGCCCCAATTTTGCCGTATCGCACATTTGTATCCCCCACGTTTGTTTCCCTCACAAGCTTCTGGTCGCCCCGGAAAATTCGTTTCCGATTTTTTTCGTCGCCCTCGAAATTCTTTCCCGACAAGCTCGTCGTCGTCCCCGAAATTCGTTTCCGATAAGCTCTTCTAAGCTCTTCGTCCCCCTCGGAAATTCGTTTCCCCGTGAGCTTTTCGTCACCCTGACAACCATGAACGCCGCCCGTGTATCCTCTGTCCATTGCACGTTGCCCGTATCCACGCCCAAGGGGAACCCTCGATTCCACCCCTTGCCATAAGAACATATGTTTGGTATTATAGAAACAAACGTCCCCTAAAGGGTGAGTCCAGTGTCCTCCGGTTTCCCTGCCCTCTCTCCCACACCGAATCCTGAAAACCAGCGGCTT
>SPLK01000012.1_pt1 | contig 149740 bp, 126 predicted proteins | sample 2456111 | NCBI WGS metagenome assembly SPLK01 (sample SAMN11156906, study PRJNA527647) | hot springs metagenome | biome: Geothermal region; feature: Hot spring; material: tree branch in hot spring; isolation source: hot spring sediment rich in lignocellulosic material ... | reverse complement strand
CACTATTTAGTCTAGCATCAAAGCGCTTAAACAAATGGATGTATATGTGTGAGGGAATTTCTTTTCCTGTGTTGAATACGGAGTCGCTCATCAACAGGTTTAGTCATCATGTTACTCGAGAGCCCTGGCGTCATCTTAACTTCTTTGAATATCCATGCTATATCCATGCCGATTTGCCTCGTAAGTGCGGGATTTGCAATCACATACTGCAAGTGAAAGTCCTGAAACATTAGTGTTTTAGCTGATATTCCTTCTCGACCCGGTCAATCAGTTTGTTCAATTTCTTGTGATTTTCTGGAGGTTCAAGTTTGAAAAACACGCCAGAATCGAGAACCTTAAAAAACCGACCATGGCCGCCGAACTCCAGTGCTTTCACGGATCCGTCCTTCATGTTAAGTTTTACTAAACGATAGTAATCCGCTGTAGCATCTCCGGTAAGATGAACTGCGTTATTCAAGAGGCTTACAAGATGATAGATATCGGTCTCCTTATCGATCACTCCACTAATCGGGTCGTTCTCACCAGTGGAAATCGTCACGCTGGAAATATCCTCTTTTTTTATCATAAATATTTCCTCATTTGAGTTCATTGGAACTTGAGGCGATGCATTGGCATCAGGTGTTTTTGACGTAGGTAAATTTCCACAGGAAGCCAAAAAGATTGAAAGGACCGATATGATTGCAATGGCAAGCCAATTGCGTTTCCCCATATCCTCACCCCCATGTCTTATTTGAACGTTTGCACTAACTTTTGACGGATTAATTCCTCTACATGTTGCTGTTACTGCCTCAAGAAAACGTTCAATTGCTCGCGAAATTTCCGGTCCGGAATTTTCCGGATATAATGACCGTATCACGAGAAAGGAAAAGGATGCCTCCCATGATATGGGCCGCCGTCATTTGCCGGACATTATGCTATAGCAGTAATACCCAAGATCTTATTATGCTTGGGCTTCTTAAATTATAAGGTAAATGCGGCTATAATTTACTACTTCCTCACCAACAATACACAGCACTCCACATGTGTCGTATGCGGAAACATGTCCACCGGCTGCACCTCCACCGCGCGGTAGCCGCCGTCTTCGAGCACGCGCAGGTCCCGCGCAAGCGTGGACGGGTTGCAGGAGACGTAGACGATGCGGCGCGGGCGCATGTCCAGCATGGCGCGCAATACGGCAGGGTCGCAGCCCTTGCGAGGAGGATCGACAACAAGAACATCGGCCCTAAGCCCCGCGGCCTGCCAACGGGGCAACACCTCTTCCGCGCGGCCTGCCGTAAATTCGACGTTGCGCATGCCGTTCAGCAGCGCGTTGCGCCGGGCGTCCTCCACCGCCTCCGGGACGATTTCGACGCCGTACACCTTGCGGGCGAGGCGTGCCAGGAACAGGGAGATCGTGCCGATGCCGCAGTACACGTCGATGACGGTCTCCTCCCCCGTCAGCCCGGCGTACTGCGCCGCCTTGCGGTACAGCGTTTCCGTTTGTTCCGTGTTGACCTGGAAAAAAGAACGCGGCGAAATGGCAAACCGGATGCCGCCGATCTCGTCGTAAATGACCTCTTCCCCCCACAGCACCCGCGTCTCCTCGCCGAACACAACCGGTGTCCGGGCGGTATTGACGTTTTGGCAAATGGACGTCACGCCCGGCACCAACTCGCGAATCAGCCCGACCAGTTCGGCGGCGTGCGGGATGTCCCGGCCGTTCGTCACCAGCACGACCATCCGCTGTCCGGTGGCGCGGGCGTGGCGCACCACGACGTGACGTAAAAGCCCGCGGCCGGTCTTCCGGTTGTAAGCGGACAGGCCGAGCGAGCGGGCCGCCGCCTTCACGGCGCGGATCAGTTCCTCGTTCTCGCCGTGCTGGATCAGGCAGGCGTTCAGGTCGACGATGCGATGGGTGCCCGGTTCGAAGAAACCGCCCGCCAACCCGCCCGCGCCGGGCCCGATCGGCACCTGCGCCTTGTTCCGGTACCGCCACGGGTCGGCCATCCCCATCGTCGGGTGCACGATGACGGGCGGGTGATCCGCGGCGGAATCCGGCTGTGCCGTTTCGCCCTGGAAACCGTTCGCCACCCGGAGTCTCCCGATCCGCTTTAGGTTGTCGATCACATGCTGCCGCTTCCAACGCAACTGCGCCCCATACGACCAGTGTTGCAACTGGCAGCCGCCGCAGGCGTCGTGCAGCGGGCATGGAGCGGCGCGCCGGTCGGGGCTCGGACGCACGATGTCGAGCAGGACCGCCCGTCCGTACGATTTGCCTATCTGCGTCACGCGGGCCCGCACCCGATCCCCCGGCAGCGCGCCCGCAACAAAAAGGGTATAGCCTTCCACGCGGCCTACCCCTTCCGCCTCGGTCGTCAAGCCCGCGATATCCAGTTCGACCGTTTGGCCCGTTTGCACCGGTACCCCGGGGATATGGCCGGCGATTTCCTCCACGCGGGTTTCGGTTGCGGGCGATTTCCGGCTTTTTTTCACGATGTTCCTCCAGTTTTCCGCAAATTGTTTTGTTTATAGTAGCACACAGAAAAACGCGGTTTCATTCCGGGACAGATGATGCCGGCCGCATCAAAAAAACGGGGATGGCCTTCCACGCGGCCAGCCCCTTCTTCCCCGTTCGTCAATCCGACGGCCTTCGGACGTCCCTGATCAACCGGCTGTCGACGTTTCCCCTTCGGGGACTTCCGGCCCGTCGTCCGCTTCTTCGTCCGGTTCGTCCTCGGCATCCGGAGCGACGCACACGGACAGATGCGACGGCAACACCTGGAACGTGCACGGCAGCACGCCGCCCAGCTCGCCGTCCAGATTGAGTTGCACGCGCTTGTCGGTCTGCACCTCGATCCGGCTCGTCTGAAAATGAATGACCAGCCGGCTGTTGACATGTTCGCCGCGGAGCGCCAGGGTGACCAGCCGCAGAAAATCGGCCAGGTTGCACTTGCGCACGACAAACACGTCAAACAGCCCGTCGTCGGTGGACGCGTACGGCGCCAGCCGGTCGAACCCCGCGACGGACTTGCTGTTGGCGATCAGGAACATGAGAAAATCGTCCTCCAGCTCGCCAACGCCGTCCGCCACCAGACGCATCCGTGTCGGGCGCAGTTGCGCGATTTTCTCCACGCCTTTCACGTAATAGGCGAGCTGTCCGATCATCGTTTTGAGCTTGCTGGGCACTTCATAGGTCAGGTCGGTCAGATAGCCGCCGCCGGCGATGTTGATGAAATAACGTCCGTTGGCCTGTCCGATGTCCACCGGGCGGGTGCAGCGGTTGATGATGATGTCGCAGGCGCGATCCCAGCGGCGCGGGATGCGCAGCGCCCGGGCGAAATCGTTGGTCGTGCCGAGCGGCAAAATGCCCAGCGTCGGCCTGCGCTCCTGGTTGGCCAGGCCGTTGACGACCTCATTCAGCGTGCCGTCCCCACCGGCGGCGATGACCATGTCAAATCCGCGCGCCACCGCCTCCGCGGCCGCGTGCGTGGCGTCGCCCGCGCCTTCCGTGGCGTGGCAGGACGTTTCGATGCCGCCTTTCTCCAGTCTTTGCAGGATGAACGGCAAGCGCCGCCGGATTTCTTCCCGACCCGATGTCGGATTATAGATCAAACGGGCACGAATGATGGACAACCGTGGATCTCTCCCTTTTTTCCGTTGCAACCATACCGGTATATCCCGCCTTTCGCACCGGCCCGACCGTCTTCAAGGTCCACCCGTATCGGGTCCTGCCCAGGCTGTCCCGCTCCTTCCGCTCCCGGGGGCGGAACGGCCGCCGCGTCCCGCCAAGTTCCCAAGCCATTCCACGGCTTGCCGGACGATCCACTCGGACATTTTCGGATGCGGCAGGAGCACCGTCTCCACATAATCGCACGGCAGGCCGCACAGCCGGCGCGGCACGGCCTCGGCCGTGAAATACCCGGTGCTCAGCAATACGGGTACGGCCAAAATCCGGCAGGACGGCCACCGGCGCCGCAGCGCCTCGACGCGCTCGGCCGCCTCGTTCGCATTCGGCCGAAGCAGGGCGATATCCGCCCCCGCATATCCGCCGAGGGTTCTCATTTGCTCCGCCAAACCGCGCAACCCCTGCCGCCAGGCCTCCTCCAACGCCGGCACCTCGTTGCCGTGGCCGATCAACAGCAGCGTTTCCCCGGCCGGATGCGTCGAACGGGGCGCCACCTTGTCCAGCAGCACCTGCGCAATTTCCGGATCGTCGCCGATCGGCCGGCCGTACGTCAGGCGGGCGGCGCGCCGGAACGGGGTCAGCTCCGTCTCGCAGCGAAGTTCTTTCACGGCGCCGAGGGCCCAGCCGATTTCGTTCACGTGCTTGCTGCCGGCGGAGACAAACAGCGGAATGGCCAGCATGTCGGTCACGCCCGACGCCTCCAGCCGGTCGATGCCGTCCTGGATAAGCCGTCCTTCCACCAGCTCCAGATACGCCGCTTCCAACGGAACGCCGCCGGTCCGTGTCTCCAGCATCCGGGCGGCATCCCGCACCGCCGTTTCGACGCGTTCGACCCATCCCGCTTCCCGCGAACCGTGGCTGATGACGAGAATGCCGGGTTGCATCGCCGCGCCCCCCTTATGCCAGGCTCCTGGCGCCATGTTCCTTGCGCCGGGTTCAGATGCCGGCTTCCCGGGCCATGTTCTTTACGCCGTTATTCTTATACCGGTTCCTTATGCCAACCGATGCCGGTCTCCCGTTACCCGGGCTTCTGTCGCCCAAGCTCTGCAAGCTTTTTCCGGTCCCATCCCATCATGTACATCATGCTAGCGAAACGCCCCGGCGATGTCAACGCGAAGAGTTGTAACCCCCGCATCCCGACAAAAAAAGCCGCCGCCCGGCCGAAGCACGGTACAGAGCGGCGGTTAAGGGCGGCCTTCTCGCCTGACCCGGACCCGGTCCTTCGCCCGTTGTGGTCCTTGCGTTTGCCCTTTTGTTTGTATTGTATTTTTGCAATTTATTCGGCATGTGAAAGGGCCAATGGCGTCGATAAATTGCAAAATTGCAACAGATTCGGCCCATTGGAGCAACGGACCGGGCTATAAGGTGCATTTTTACATTATATCGTTATCGACAAGATATCGTGATCGTGATGTAACAGAATCGGAAAAAACGCGAAGTTAATATCCCGATGTCTCAATCCTCGCCATGCCGCCATCCTTGCGCTTCGCGCCGCCGAAGCGCGTTCACTTCGTTTCCCGGCTGTCCGGTCCGAACCGCCCCAGGCGCTCGAGCGCCATTTTGTATCCGTCGTTGCCGTAATTCAGGCAGCGTTTCACGCGCGAAATCGTCGCGGTGCTGGCCCCCGTCTCCTCCTCAATTTGGCTGTACGTGTATCCGCGCCCCAACATCCGCGCCACTTCCAGCCGTTGGGACATCGCCTGGATTTCGTTCACCGTGCACAAATCGTCAAAAAACCGATAGCATTCATCCACGGTTTTCAAGGTCAATATCGCTTCGAACAACTGGTCAATCATGTTGTCCTTCAACTTTGCGAGTTGCATGGCAACCCCTCCGGCGACAGTGTCGCTTTTATTGTACGCCGTTTCTGGAAGTTCTTCAAGCGTTACCGTATTCACGCTTCAAAGGCATAAACCGTCACCCATTCGGGCATTCGTCCATACGCGAGCGCACATTTCCACATACGCTGTCACAAAAAAAGGGTGTGAGTCCATGGACAACGCCAAATGGCCCGCCCCGCGAGGTTGGGTGCCGGGGGGTTCCCCGCCATCCGGCAATGCGTATCCAGGCCTCGGCGACTACGCCGAACCGTCCGTCGACCCCTTTGGCGGAGCCGCAAGCGGGCCCGTGAGCGGACCTCCGGGGGGACCCGTCTACGGTTCGCCCGCCCCGTACCAGTACCAAGCGCCCTTTGGCGGCATAGGCGGCGGCTTGCCGTTCAATCTGGGCCCCCTGAAGACGGTCATCGACCGGTTGGGCGGCATCGACGGCATTCTGAGCACCGTCGGCAGGATGCAAAAATTTATCAGCACCATGCAACAAATGGCTCCGCTCGTACGGCTGCTGCTGAGCTGGAAAAACAACGCCAAGAGCGGAGAGGAGGAGGAAAAAGAAGACGTTCAGCGGCCGCCCCACCGCAAAAAGCGGAAGAGAAGCGGCAGCTCCGGGCGGAGAAAGCGAAGACCGGCCCGGCTGAATGACCGGTACGGGTATGGCGTTTCCAGGCGCAGGTACGGCGGCACGGGCGGCGGGTACGGAAGCGCGCGGCGCCGTTACGGCGGTGCGTCCCGAAGGTACGGCGGCGGAATCCTCAGAAGCAGCGGAACGGCCCGCGGAACCGGAATCCCCGGCCGTCCGCGCCGCCTGCCGTGGCCCGATTAAGGTTGCGGCGGTACGGCGGCGAACGGGTTTCCCTTCGCCCGACCGCCGTTGGCCGTTTTTAACGGCCGGCGCCAGCCCGCTTCAAAGCGAAAGCGCCGAATGCGCGCAGCCCGCGGTTTCGAACGCCCGCCCGCCAACGGGCGGCGTCCCGTTTTTTCGCCACGGGGCATGACCGATGTCATGCGGGCCGCGCTTTCCGGCGCTTTTACAATCGTTCGTATTCCAAAAACGGGTCCCGAATCACCAGTTTGTGCGCCTCGGCGTCGCTGACGCCCGTGTAGAGCGTGGCGGTGCCGTCCGGGTGCCGGCACAGCCCGCCGCTGAACAGCACGTCGGCCAGGTCCGGGCGTTTGGCTTCCCCCGGAGGGAACATGTCCCGCGTCGCGATCAGCTTGGGCGGCGTATGACGGCGCGTATCCGGATGGAACGCGAACGTCATGGCGTAATAATGACGATAGTTCGCTTCATCCATGTACGCGATATGGCCGAGCACGCCGATCCAGCCGTTGGAGAGCGCGTGCGCCTCGTTGCCGCCGCCCCACTCGTCCGGCAGGAACTGCCCGTGCAACAGTTCCGCCCGCAAGATCGACTCCTCCGTCAGCCCTTCCAGCGAATCGATTTCCGTGTATCCGATCATGGCGCGCGCGTCCCCGACCATCATGGGGCGGGTAAACACGCCGATCCGGCCGTTGCGCAGCTCGACCACCCGGATGTCCTTCATCGTCGGCGGTCCCGCCGTGAACCGGCGCAGCTCCGCGACCCGCGGACCCCGGAAAAAGACCGTTCGCCAAGAGGACACATAGTGGGGATCCTCCGGATCGAATTCCACTTCCACGCCGCCGAACACCAATTCTCCGCGAACGAATGTGCAAAACGGATCCTGCAGCGCGAACACCGGCGCTTTCTCGCGCGGCACCCATACGCCTTCCCGCTCGATGAAAAACATCACTTCCGATCGTTCGTCGTGCCGGTTTTCCACCCGGCCCGCAATCACCCATTCCCCGTCATCCATGAAGGGGGCGGTAATATTGTAAACGTCGCGACCCCCGACACCGTCAAACCGGAGTTTCTCGCCCCGTCCTTCCGGCTTCGAGCGACGGAACGCTTCCAGCAACTCCACGCACGATTTGGCTTGTACCGTCGATCCGATCATGATCCGGTTTCCTCCAGGCGTCTCCTTTGCGTGTGCGCTTACTGCTCATTTTACTACGGTTCCCTTTAAGCGGTCTGTTCTTCCAGACCAATTCCGGCCACATATTTTTTGAGCGCTTTTTCCGACAGACGTGAATCCCGGATCTTCACCGGAACATGGACAAAATCCCGTACGTGACGGCAGCGAGCGCGGCCGACACCGGAATCGTGATAAACCACGCCAGCACAATCCGCCCGGCAACACCCCATTTCACGGCCGAAAAACGCTTCGCCGAACCGACGCCCAGGATGGAGGACGTGATGACGTGCGTCGTGCTGACCGGCAGATGCGTCAGCGTGGCCGAGAGAATGACCGTGGCGGAACCGAAATCCGCGGAAAAACCGTTGATGGGCTCGATTTTGAAAATTTTCGTGCCCATGGTCTTGATGATTTTCCAGCCGCCCATCGCCGTGCCGGCCGCCATCGCGAGCGCCGCCGAGATTTTGACCCACGCGGCCACCTCGACCTGTTGCTGGTAACCGGCGAACACCAGCGCCAGCGTAATGATGCCCATCGCCTTTTGCGCGTCGTTGGTGCCGTGCGTGAACGCCTGGAACGCCGCCGACAGCACCTGGCCGGAGCGAAACGCCTTGTTCAGCTTGTACGGCGCAAAATTGGCAAACACATGCTTGAACACGAACATGATGGCAAACCCGGCGGCAAAGGCGACGAGCGGAGAAACGACCAGGGCGGTGACGATCTTGCCGAACCCGCCGAAATTGATGCCGCCGATCCCTTCCGCTGCGAGGCCCGCCCCGGCCAGCGAACCGATCAGCGCGTGGGATGAGGAAGACGGAATGCCGTACCACCACGTGATCAGGTTCCAGACGATGGCGGCGATGAGCGTGGCGATGACGACGTTCAGCCCGTCCTGCAACCCGAACGGGTCGACGATGCCGTCGGCGATCCGCTTGGCCACGCCGGTGAACAGGAGCGCGCCCAGAAGATTCATGACCGAAGCCAGGACGATCGCCTGCCGGGGCGTCAGCGCCCGGGTCGACACCGATGTGGCGATGGCGTTGGCCGTGTCGTGAAATCCGTTGATAAAATCGAACGAGAGCGCCAAAACGACAATGACCGCTATGGTCCAAAACATCGCGTCCATGTAGCCGACGTCTCCCTGTCCAGGCTCAAGAGTTGCGCATGATGATCGACACCAGCGAATTGGCGACGTCTTCGCAGGAGTCCGTCGTTTGTTCCAGGCGCTCGTACAGTTCCTTGAACTTGATCAGCTCGATCGGATCCCGAACGTTCCGGAACAGCTCGTTGACCCCTTGCCGCAACAGCTCGTCCCCTTCGTCCTCCAGATCGTTCAGACGAATGCACGAATCCTGGATGGCGAGCAGCTTTTTCTGCGTCAGCAGGGAAATGGCCTTCTGGATCTCCAGCGCGCTCCGCCGGAGAATGTCCCCGAACTGCCGGATATACGGATCGGTCTTCGTGACCTGGTACATGTAGAACCGCGACGCGCACGCCTCGATGCCGTCCAGCACATCGTCCAGTTCTTTCGTCAGTTGCATGATGTCCTCGCGGTCAATCGGCGTGATGAAGGTCCGGTTCAGTTCGGTCAAAATGACATGTACATGGTTGTCCCCGTCATGTTCGTACCCTTTCATGACGCGGGCGAATTCGCTCAGATCGCCGGGGTCGCCTTCGAGTTGTTGCGCAAAATGGTTCGCCGCCTGTACGATCGTATCGGCCAGGGCCTCCAACGTCTTGAAAAACACGTCTTTCTTCCGGAACACGCTCCGTATTCCCCCCGCCTTGCGTACATGCAAAATTTCAACAAAACCTATCATAACACAGGGGACGGTTCGAGAACAGAGAACAGATTCTGCATCCAAATGACAGATCTTTCACAACATCCACAATTCGACACAGGTGCCCTGTCAGCGGTACGAAACGTGTTCCGCCAGTGAGCCCGGAATCAGATGATAATAGGTCGTCCCCGGCGCAAACGGCAGTTCGGCGCCGTCCTTCTTCAGTCGAATGATGTCGCCCTTTTCGCGGGACCAGGTGCAGGGAATGACCTTGCCCCGTTGAAACAGCAGCGCTTCCCCGCCGGAATACAGATCGATCTCCAGCCGTCCCTCGTTGTCGTAAACGCGGTGGCGGGCGTTCAGAAACACGAGATTGGCGGCGGTGAGCTGCCGGTCGTTGTTCAGGTCGACGTGGGGTTCACCGTCAATGAACCGGTTGTAAAGCCCGGTGGACGCGTCATATTGATAGGAAACGACGTAACTTTTGAGCGAAAACCACGCTTCGACGTTCTCCGCGTTCGCGGCGTCGGCCGGCGCCGGATCGTCCATGAACGGCACGGCCGGCACGGGAGCGGTTTCGGGGTACTTGTGCCGCCTTACCCCTTCCTGCAGCCGTTCCAGCGTCGAATACAAATTGTGCGGCGCCTTGCGCGACTTGTCGCGGTAGAAAAACGCGCCCGCGTTGTTGATCTCGTCCAGATCGGCCTTGCCGGAATGCTGCAGGATCTTGAGCGCGTCGTTGCTGGCGCCGGCATGGACGAGCACCCCGCCGTACATTTCCCCGAGATCGATGAGATAGGGCCGGATGCTGCGGATCGGACCGATCGGTTCCTCAAAGGAGCGGCTGTGAAACACGGCCATCAGCCGCGTGATCCCGCCTTCCGCCAGCACTTCCCAGACGACGTCGGCGTTCGTCAGGCCGGACTGGGGGCGGGCGGCCTTGAAGTTGTTGATCATGACCGCAAACGGCCGAAAGGTCGCTTCCTCTTCCATCGGCAGGCCGGTGAGCGGCGACCGGAAAGCCGGCTCCGGCTCGACGGATGCGGCGGACGATTCCGTCGGCGTCGGCCCGGGAGCCCCGGTTTGCACCGGACCGGAGACTTTCCGCGTGCCGCACGAGACGAGGATGACGGCGGCCGCCATCACCGCGAGCGCGAGTTTCCATATCGGTTTCAACACGACATTCCCCCGTAAGTTCCAGTTTTCTCTCCCCATGGCCAATTCTTGCGGCAAAATTCCGAACATCGCCCCTCAGTGGGACAACTGCCGGTACGCGCTGGGAGACAGGTTCATCCACCGCTTGAACTGCTTGCTGAACTGCGACACGTCGCGATAGCCGAGCAACTCCGATATTTGCTCGATGGAACGGGTCGGATCCTGCAACAGCCGCTTGGCGTGGTTCAGTTTCAGCAGCGTCATGTATTGCCGCGGCGACATCCCGTAGGCCTGGCGGAACACCCGCTGGCAGTGCGCCGGCGAATACCCCATCTGGCGGGCGAGCTTCAGCAGCGTTTTCTCCCCGTCGTGCCTGGCGTCCTGGAGCACCATCCGCTCGATGCCTGCCGCCAGGCGGTCCGCCAGCTCGGTGTTGCCGGCCGGGCGAACCTCCGGATCCGGCGGGTGGCGCCGCACAAAATCGTGCAGCGCCGCGAACAGCCCGAAAGCCGCCTCAAGCGCCGTTTGCCGGGCGTCAGCGGGAGGAGCCGCGCCTTCCGGCGCGATCGCCGCCAGAAACCGTTCGACGGACGGCCGCAGGCACCGCTCCAGCGGCGAGCCGCGATCGTACAAGACGCGCGTCAGACCGTTCAGCCGTTTCCGGAGCGGCAGGTCGTCCACCGCGAAATGCAGGCAGAAATATTCCATTTCCGCCCCTTCCGCCGGGCCCAGGCTTTCGTGACGGACGCCGGGAAGCAGCCACAGCACGTCTCCTTCCCGCTGCACCCACTCCCGCCCCGCCACCTTCATCCGCTGCGCGCCGTCCGTCACCACGTTGATTTCGAACAGCTCGTGCTCGTGTTCCGGATAGCGCCACGCCGCCCGCACCCGCCGCCGGTGCACGGCATACAGCCGGAACGAGAACTCGACGTCCGGCATCCACCGGTTGCCGACCACCTGGTCCATCGGATCCTCCGGCCCCAAGCTGCGCATGCGTCGTTCGCCTCCGCCCGCGTACTGGTTGATTTCATTTGTCCTCTCATTATAGCATGCCTGTCCACGAAGCGTGTCCGCCTCCCGGACACGGCCCGCTGCGTTTGCCCAAATCGAAGCGCGATTTGTCCATGCCCTTCTCCGGCCCGGCTTTTTATGATGGAATCGGGAATCCCCGGAGACATGTAAAAAAAGGAGTCGATTGCGAATGAACCGCTTTTTCAACGCCCACCATTCGCCGATCGGCGCGTACGCCAGCTTCACGCTCGGCTTTCCGGGCGACAGCGGCGGCTTCGACCTGGAGATGGCCCGGCCGCCCCGTGAAAACGTGTTCATAGGAGTTGAATCGGCCGACGGCAAGATCTGTGAGGCATTGCCGTTTTTTGCGGCGGCGGAGGACGAGAGCAAGCGTTACGATGTGGAAAAAACCGACGACAACCGCGAGAGCGACGACAAGATCCGGGTCGTGCCGTTCCCGCGGGACCGGATTGACCGCGATTTCCGTTTGGCCACCGACACATGGCGGGCCGGCGACCTGACGTTCACCCTGTATTCGCCGGTGCTGCCGGTGCCCGATCCGGCCACGGCCGGCGAGGAAGAACTGAAGCGGGCGCTGGTGCCGGCCGTCCTTGCCGAACTGACCGTCGACAACACGCGCGGCCACCGGACGCGGCGGGCGTTCTTCGGCTACAAGGGCGGCGATCCGTACCGTTCGATGCGGCGGCTGGACGACACGGCGCCGGATCTCAAAGGGGTCGGCCAGGGACGCCACACGGCGATCGCTTCCAAAGATCCGGACGTCCGTTCGGCCCAGGCGTTCAGCATCGAAAACATTCTGAACACCCGCTTCACGGAAAACTGGGCGTTCGGCCTCGGAACCCTCGGCGCCCTGATCATGGAGACGCCCCCCGGGGAGAAACGGACGTTCCGGTTCGCGATCTGTTTCCACCGCGCCGGCATCGTCACCACCGGGATTGAAGCTTCCTACCTGTATACACGCTGGTTCCCGGACATCGAATCGGTGGCGCGGTACGCGCTGGAACATTACGAAGAGCGGACGGAGCTGGCGCGGCAGGCCAATCGGATGATTGACGACACCGCGCTGAGCGACGATCAGAAGTTTATGATGGCCCACGCCATCCGCAGCTATTACGGGAACACGCAACTGCTCGAAGCCGACGGCAAGCCGATCTGGGTCGTCAACGAGGGCGAGTACCGGATGATGAACACGTTCGACCTGACCGTCGACCAACTGTTCTATGAACTGAAAATGAACCCGTGGACCGTCCGGAACGAGCTGGATCTGTTTGTCAGCCGGTACAGCTACCGGGACCGCGTCCGGTTCCCCGGACAGGAAGAAACGCACGAAGGCGGCATCAGCTTCACGCACGACATGGGCGTCGCCAACGCGTTCTCCCGTCCCGGCCATTCCGTCTACGAGATGTACGGGCTGACCGGCTGCTTCTCGCACATGACGCACGAACAGCTTGTCAACTGGGTGCTGTGCGCGGCCGTGTACGTAACGCAGACGAACGACCGGGCGTGGCTGAAACAGAACCTGCAGGTGATGGCCGATTGCCTGACCAGCATGCTGAACCGGGACCATCCGGATCCGGCGCAACGCAACGGCCTGATGGGTCTCGACAGCACGCGCACGATGGGCGGCGCGGAGATCACCACTTACGACAGCCTGGACGTGTCGCTGGGTCAGGCCCGGAACAACATTTACCTGGCCGGCAAATGCTGGGCCGCCTACGTGGCGATGGAGAAGCTGTTCCGCGAGGAAGGACGGGACGACCTGGCCGCGCTGGCCGGCGGGCAGGCGGAGCGGTGCGCGCGTTCCATCGTCGCGCACATGAAGCCGGAAGGCTACATTCCCGCCGTGCTTAACGAGGGGAACGATTCCCGCATCATCCCGGCCATCGAGGGTCTCGTGTTCCCGTATTTCACCGGCTGTCCGGAAGCGCTGGACGAGAACGGCCGGTTCGGCGACTACATCCGCGCCCTGAAGCGCCATCTGCAGACGGTGCTCGTGGAAGGCGTGTGCCTGTTCCCGGACGGCGGCTGGAAAATTTCCTCCACGAGCAACAACTCTTGGCTGAGCAAAATTTACCTGTGCCAATTCGTCGCCCGCCATCTGCTCGGCCTGCCGTGGGACGAGAAAGGCCGGGCCGCCGACGCGGCCCACGTCGCCTGGCTCACGCATCCCGAGCTGTCGATCTGGAGCTGGAGCGACCAGATCATCGCGGGCAAAATTGCGGCCAGCAAATATTACCCGCGCGGCGTCACCAGCATTCTGTGGCTGGAAGAGGCGATCGCCCGGAACCCGAATGCATGAAAAACGGCGACGGAACCGAAATCGGTCCATTCCGCAGCCACCTGACAAAACGGGCTGCACGCCGATCCGAAGGGATCGGGTGCAGCCCCTTGTTTTGTTACCGGCCCGCATTTTCCGCCTTGCCGCCCGGTTCCAACTGCCGCGCCAGAAAAGCCCGGATTTCCTCCCGCATCGCTTCCGTCTCCTCGTGGCCCGCATCGTCTGCAAATAGCCGCCAGTTGCCCGGAGCGCCGGCCGCATCGTAGACCGCTCTCAATTCGCGGTCGAGCTTGTCCAGTCCCGCCGCGGGCACAAGCTTGTCGTGCCGGCCGGCCAGGCTCAGGTGCGGGCGCGGAGCGATCAGCGCGTTGATCGAGCTGGTTGTGAACCGCTTGAGCAGGCCGGGGACAAAATAATAAAAATTGTGATGGTTAAACGCGCGCGTTTCCCGCATCGTGTCGTAATCCGCCAGGCTGCACAGGTCGACGCAGAAGCGGATCCGCTCGTCCAGCGCGGCCAGCCACCACGCCATGGTGCCGCCCATGGACATGCCCAGCGTGCCGATCCGGTCCGGATCGACATCCGGCCGCGTGCACAGATAGTCGACCGCGCGCAGGCTGTCATAGACCATCATGCCCCAGAGCACCCGGCCGGTCCACAGCATCTCCTTGAAAATTTCCGCTTCCGTCCGGCCGGACCGCTCGCCGAATCCCCAGGCGTCGATGCACAGCGCGGCGTACCCCAGACCGGTCAACACTTCCGCAAAAGGCGGCGTCTGCAGATAGTCGGCGCCTTTGATCAGTTCGTCCTTGCCGACATGGTATCGTCCGCCGTGGGAATGGTTGAACACCACGACCGGCAGCCTTCCCGCCGCCCCCTCGGGACGGACGAAGTAGGCGGGCACGGGCTCGATGCCGTTCAGATCGAGCACGAGCCTTTCCAGAACGTACCCTTCCGCCGGCAGCCGCTCCGCGGCCAGCGTCCGCACCGGGCCCTTGTCGTCCGGCAAATCGCCAAGCAGCTCGAGCAGGCGGGCGCGCTGCACCGCCTTCCAGGTGTCGGGCCGCATGCTTCTCCACATCCTCCCGTCATGAAATCGTTCTCGTTTTCATCATAGCGCGGTTTGGACGGGAAGAAAACGGGAAAAAGGGCCTCAAGCCGGGTCAACCCGACCTCGCCGACTGCAGCGGAACAGGTCCGGCGATCGCGTTCCGATCAAATGCTCCAATGGAGCCACTCCCGATGCCGTTCCTCGTCCCCCGCCAGCCAGGCGGCCGTGGCCTCGATGAGCTCCCGCCGGTGTTCGCTGCGCGAATAGGTGTGGTCCGCCTGAAAGATGACCGTCTTGTCGCACCGACTTTCGCCGCGCAGCCAGAACGTTTTCTCCAGCAGGAACGTATAGTCCGCCGGAATGACGTCGTCCGCCGTGCCGTGGGCGAGGAACACGTCGCCGCCGAACTTCACCGCCTCCTGGAACGGCTGGTACCGCTGCAACGATTCGAAGAAAGCCGGCTTCAGCGTGTAACCGAGATAATCCGCAGCGCCGCGCGTCACCGCCTCCTCGTACACCTGCCGTCCGACGATACGCACAATGTCGGAAAACGGATGCCCGACCGGCGACCAGAGCACAAGCGACCGGACGCGCCGATCCCGGACGGCCGTCAACAGGGCGACGGCGCCTCCCAGACTGTGCCCTAGCAAGGTGACGCGCCGCGGATCGACGGAATCGAAACTGAACCCGTAATCGAGCACCGAGCGGGTCTGCGCGATCATCGAATCCAGCCCGTGCCTCCCGTACTCGCCCTCGCTCTCCCCGCAGCCGGCAAAATCGAAACGGATGACCAGGCAGCCTCGTTCGGCCAGCCGCCGCGCCGCCGTCACGAACAGCCGGTCAACGCCGATGCGGCTGCCGACAAAGCCGTGGCAGACGACGACGAGCGGCCACTTTCGATCGGCGAGACGCTCTTCGTCCAGGCGCGGATAATGGATGGTGGCGGCCAGCGATAGCCCGTCGTGGCGGATGTGAAGCGGTCGTTCCATGTTCGGTGCCTCCTGTCGCAATGTTCAGTCGGCGTCGTACGATTTAATCTTATTTTTCCGATTTGATAACTGTGAATAAGATGCTAGCACGCTTCGGGCGCCCTGTCAACGGGGAAACGGCCGTATCGTGGCGGCGGGCCGGGAACCGGCCATAAAATGCGGCAACACAGGGAACAATGAAAAAGCAAGCGGAACAAATCCGGCACGGGCGAAACACGATTCTGGACCGGGGAACGGCGAAAAGCGGTCAAAGGGAGCGAAAAACGATGCGCGCCTTCATGCAATGGGTGACCGGCCATTCGATCACCCCTCTGGTGGTCGCGGTTACGCTGCTGGCGTTGGGGTATGTGGCCGTCAAGTGGATGCGTCTGTTTTACCGGTAGCAGTCTTTTTTCGCAGTCGTCCGATTGCCGGAAGCAAGGCCTTATCCGGCTTCGGCGGGCACGCCGCGAAGCAGGTCCGGGATGCTCTCCCGCCCCCATTGAAGGACGAGGCGCCTCCATTCCCGGGCCTGATCGTCCGACGATTCGTCCGCAGGTTCGAATCGGGCGTCCGGAAGGGTGAGATCGTCGCTCACCCGGCGGATTTGCCCCTGTTCGTGCAAATGCAGCACAAAGAGAAACCCGACGCTTTCCGGCAGTTTGCGGCCAGACGGGCGTACCCGGATGTTCCGAAGCGGCGCGACGATGGCGCGGATGGCGGCGTCATCGGTCACGGTGAGGCGGTTTCCGTCCCCGAATTGCACCTCGATGCGGTCCACGTCGGACAGTTCGCTGCCGAGCGCTTCCGTGACCCGCATGCCCCTCTCGTTTTGGCCGCCGGTTTCCGCCCGATCCGGCGCGCATCCGGACAACAATCCCGCCAGCAGAAACAGCCCGGCCAGCGCCAATACGGCTGCCGGGAAGACACGCCGCCCCATTGGACTCCTCCTTGGTTTTCCCTATTGTCTTTCGACTTCCAGATTACCATAGAAAGGAAAGGGGCGGAATCGTCCGGCTCCGCCCGCCGTTTCCCTGCCATGGCCTCACGGCCATTCCCTGTTCCAATGTCCCTGTCCCGCCCAAAGCGATCAGACACCGGTCCGTTCAATGTCCGTGGGCGTGGCATCGCCCGGGGGACATCGCGCAGCCGGCGTACATCAGTGCTTCAGCCTTTGAGCGCCCGGGCGGCGATGTCGGTGCGGAAATGCTTGCCTTCAAACCGGATTTTGCCGGCGGCGGCGTAGGCCCGCTCCCGCGCCTCCCGGATGTCGGCGCCGCGGCCGACGACGCCCAGCACACGTCCGCCGTTGGTGACGATCCGGCCGTCCCGCTCCGCCGTCCCGGCGTGGAACACCAGCGCTTCGCGCTCTGCTTCCTCCAGCCCGTCGATCGGCAACCCTTTCGCATAATCGCCCGGATAGCCGGCCGAGGCGAGAATGACGCAAACCGCGGCTTCGTCGCGCCAGCGAATGTCGATATCGCCAAGTTTCCCGTTCAGCGCCGCCAGGATGATGTCCACGAGGTCGGTTTCCAGCCGCGGCAGGACGACCTGAGCTTCCGGGTCGCCGAAGCGGGCGTTGAATTCGATCGCCTTCGGACCGCTGTCCGTCAACATCAGACCCGCGAACAGCACGCCGCGGAACGGCCGGCCTTCCGCCGCCATCGCGCGGGCGACCGGCTTCACGATCGTCTCCACCGCTTCTTCGATCACCGAAGGGGGAATGTGCGGCAGCGGCGAGTACGTGCCCATGCCGCCGGTGTTCGGGCCCTTGTCGCCGTCAAACACCGGTTTGTGATCCTGCGCGGGCACCATCGACCGCACCGTCTCCCCGTCGACGAACGAGAGAAGCGACATTTCCTGACCGGTCAAAAATTCCTCGATGACGACCCGCTCGCCGGCCGCGCCGAACACCTTGTCCACCATGGTGCGGCGCAGCGCGAGTTCGGCTTCCTCCCGCGTATGGCAGACAGTGACGCCCTTGCCCGCGGCCAACCCGTCCGCTTTGATCACCACCGGCACCGGCTGTTCCCGCAGCCAGGCGAGCGCCGTCTCGTAATCCGTGAACGTTTCGTACCGGGCGGTCGGGATGTTGTACTTGCGCAGCAGGTTTTTCATGAAAATCTTGCTGCCTTCGATTTCCGCCGCGTTGCGCCGCGGTCCGAAGGCGGGCACCCCGGCCGCCTCGAACGCGTCGACGATGCCGGCGGCCAGCGGATCGTCCGGTCCAACAACCACAAGATCAATACGGTTGTCCCGCGCGAACCCGACGAGCCGTTCGAACTCCATTTCCCCGATCGGCACCGTCTCCGCCAGCCGCGCGATGCCCGCGTTCCCGGGCGCGCAATACACCTTGTCCACCTTGGGGCTGCGCCGCAGCGCCCACACAATGGCATGTTCCCGGCCGCCCCGGCCGATGACGAGTATGCGCAAGAACCATTCCCCTCCCGGTTCAATGTTTGAAATGCCGCACGCCGGTGAACACCATCGCGATGCCGTTGGCGTCGGCTACGGCGATGGACTCCTCGTCGCGAATCGAGCCGCCCGGCTGGATGACCGCGGTGATGCCGGCCCGGGCGGCCAGCTCCAGCGTGTCCCCCATCGGGAAAAACGCGTCCGACGCCAGCACCGCGCCGCGCGCTTTCTCCCCCGCCTGCTCGATGGCGATGCGCGCCGCGCCGACGCGGTTCATCTGCCCCGCGCCCACGCCGATCGTCATGTTGTCGCGCGCCAGCACAATGGCGTTCGATTTCACGTGCTTGACCACTTTCCAGGCGAACAGAAGCTGCTTCATTTCCGCTTCGGTCGGCGCGCGGCGGGTGACGACGCGCAGGTCGGCATTCGTCAGCGGACGGACGTCGCTCTCCTGCACGAGCAGGCCGCCCGCAACGCTGGTGGCGAGCCATTCGGTCCCGCGCGCCGCGTCCGCGGCGTCGCCGATGCGGAGCAGGCGAAGGTTCTTTTTGCGTTTCAGGATGTCGAGCGCCTCCGGCGTGAAATCGGGCGCGATGACGATTTCCAGGAAAATCTCGTTTAGCCGCGCCGCCGTCTCCGCGCCGATGGGGCGGTTGGCCGCCACGATGCCGCCGAAAATCGACGTCGGATCGGCCTCGTACGCCTTGACGAACGCCTCGTCGAGATCGCGCCCGATGCCGACTCCGCACGGGTTCATATGCTTGACGGCGACGACGGCCGGTTCCTCAAACTCGCGGACGATGGCCAGCGCGGCGTTGGCGTCGTTGATGTTGTTGTATGACAGTTCCTTGCCGTGCAACTGCTCCGCCGTCGTGATGTTGCCGGCCGGCGCCAGCGGCTTGCGGTAGAACGCCGCCCGCTGGTGCGGATTTTCGCCGTAGCGCAGGTCCTGCACTTTCTCGAACGTCAGCGTCAACTTCTCGGGCAACGGTTCGTCCAGCGCGCGGGAAAAATAATCGGCGATCAGCGCGTCGTACGCCGCCGTGTGGCGGAACGCCTTGGCCGCCAACCGTTTGCGGGTGTCCGGCGTCGTGTCGCCGTTGGCGCGCACCTCTTCCAGCACCCGGCCGTAGTCCGCGGCGTCGGTGAGCACGGTGACGTGCGCGTGGTTTTTGGCCGCCGAGCGGATCATGGAAGGACCGCCGATGTCGATGTTCTCCACCGCGTCCTCCCACGTTGCGCCGGGGTTGGCGATCGTCTGCGCGAACGGATACAGGTTGACGACCACCAGATCGATGTCGCGCAGGCCAAGTTCCTCCATTTGTTTCCGGTGCTCCGGTTTGTCGCGCATGGCCAGAAGGCCGGCATGCACAGCGGGATGCAGCGTCTTGACGCGCCCGTCGAGAATTTCCGGAAAGCCGGTGACGTCGGAAATGCCGGTGACCGGCACACCCGCCTGTTCCAGCATCGTTTTGGTGCCGCCGGTGGAGATGATTTCCACGCCCAGTTTGGCCAGTTCCCGGCAAAAATCCACGATGCCGGTCTTGTCGGAGACGCTGACCAGCGCCCGTTTGATGGTCACAAAGATCCCCTTCTTTCATTTAATTTGGTGATCCGTCCGGTCGTTTGCGAATGCGCCCGGTTCATCCGGGCCGCCGTTCATTCAACCGTCACGTGCCGGCCCTCCAGCCGGACGCGGCCCTCCGCGATCCAGCGGACCACTTCCGGCAACAATTCGTGCTCCACCCGGTGAATGCGGGAGCCCAGCGTTTCCTCCGTATCGCCGGGCTCCACCGCGACCGCCCGCTGCGCGATGATCGGCCCGGTGTCCATGCCCCCATCGACAAAATGCACCGTCACGCCCGTCACCTTGACGCCGTACTCCAGCGCCTGCCGCACGGCGTCAAGCCCCGGAAAGGCGGGCAGCAACGCGGGATGGATATTGATGATCCGCCCGTCATAGGGTTCGATCAGCACCGGCGTGACCAGACGCAGGTAGCCGGCCAGCACGACCAGCTCGATTCCCTTGTCCTTCAGTCGCCGCAAAATGTCCCGCTCGTACGCTTCCCTTCCAGGATAATCCTTCGGACGGAACGTGAACGTCTCGATGCCGAAAGCGGCCGCGCGGCCGACGACCGGAGCGGCCGGGCGGTCGCAGACGAGCAGCTCGATGGCGGCCGGGATTTCTCCGTCCCGCGCCGCTTCTGCCAGCCGCTGGAAGTTGCTGCCGTTGCCGGAGGCAAACACGGCGACTCGCAGCGGGCGGGTGGCGTTTTTTTCCCCGTTCATGGTTTGCTCCCCTCCGGCTCTGTCTTTCTCCGCGATCATGCCGGCACCTCTCCGGCGAAGGTGACAAGCCGCCGGCCTTCCGTCACCCGGCCGATCCGGTAGGCCGCCTCTCCCAGCTCCCGGGCCGCCACCAGCGTTTCCTCCGCCCGGTCGCCGGGCACCGCCAGCACCATGCCGATTCCCATATTGAACGTCGTGTACAGGTCCCGGTCCGAAAGATTGCCCGTTTTCCGAAGCAGTTCAAAAATCGGCGGAACCGGCCAGGAGCCGGGGATGATGTCCGCGTTCACGCCTTGCGGGAGCATGCGCGGAATGTTCTCGATGAACCCGCCGCCGGTGATGTGCGCCATCCCCTTGATGGGGACCCGTTCAAGCAGGGCGAGGACCGGCTTGACGTAAATCCGCGTCGGCGTCAGCAACGTCTCGCCGAGCGTTTGGTCGCCGAGCTCGGGCGGGCGATCCGTCAGCGCGTATCCCGCCTGGTCCAGCAGCAGACGCCGCACCAGGGAGTACCCGTTGGAATGGACGCCGCTCGACGCGAGGCCGATCAGGACGTCCCCCGGCCGAATCGACGAGCCGTCCGTGATGCGCTTGCGGTCGACGACGCCGACGGCGAATCCGGCGATGTCGTATTCCCCTTCCGCGTACATGCCCGGCATTTCCGCCGTCTCGCCGCCAATCAGCGCGCAGCCGGCCTGCCGGCAGCCCTCGGCGACCCCTTTGACGATCGCCTCGATTTGCGCGGGCACCAGCTTGCCGCAGGCGAGATAATCGAGAAAAAAGAGCGGCTCCGCGCCGGTGACGACGATGTCGTTCACGCACATGGCGACCGCGTCGATGCCGATCGTGTCGTGCCGATCCATGGCAAAGGCGATTTTCAGCTTCGTGCCGACGCCGTCGGTGCCGGACACGAGCACCGGATCCTCGTAGCGGCGCGCATCGAACCGGAACAGGCCGCCGAACCCGCCGATCCCGCCCAGCACTTCCGGCCGGAACGTGGTTTGGACGTGTTTTTTGATCCGCTCGACCGCCTCGTTGCCCGCGGCGATGTCGACACCGGCCGCTTTGTACGCATCGGACACGGTGCATCCCCCATTCTGTTGAAATTGGTGAACCAAAACCCGGACCTTCAAATGCGGCTTAAACCACTCGCGGGCCCGGACCGCCAAATATGTCGCAAAAGTACAACAGATTGACCGGTATTTGCGGCCGGGACGGCGATTATGCTGCATTATTGCAATAAATGGCCGGACGTCTGCAGCCCGGACGGTGATTATGCTGCATTTTTGCAACAAATGGCCCGACATTTGCAGCCCGGACGCCGATTATATTGCATTTTTGCAACAAACTGTCCCGCTCCTGCGACCGCCCTTCGAATAAATTGCAAACCGATCGGGGCCACGCGATCGCCCGCCTTACTCTGACCCGCCGGCTCGTGGCCACCGGCACCCATTCCGGCACCACCGCCGGCACCCGCCGCCTACACGCCGCCGCTGCCCGGGGAAGCGTCGCATCCCGCCTTGACCGTCGTAAAATCGACCCGCGTCGGATAGTCGTTGTCGAAGCAGCCGAGGCACAACCCGCGGTTGTACGCCCCTTCGTTGCCGCCGATCGCTTCGAGCAACCCTTCTTTGCTGAGAAAATGCAGCGAGTCGGCGTTGATCGCCTGGCGGATTTCCTCGACGGTCTTGCTGGCGGCGATCAGATCGCGGCGGTCCGGCGTGTCGATGCCGTAAAAGCACGGATTGGCGAAGGGCGGCGAGGCAATGCGCACGTGCACTTCCCTGGCGCCCGCCTCGCGCAGCAGATTGACGATGCGCCGCGACGTCGTGCCGCGGACGATCGAGTCGTCGACCATGACGACGCGCTTGCCGTCCACGATTTTGCGCACCGCAGACAGCTTCATCTTGACGCCCCGTTCCCGGAGTTCCTGGGAGGGCTGGATGAACGTGCGGCCGGTGTACTTGTTTTTGATCAGCCCCAATTCGTAGGGGATGCCGGTCTGCTCCGCGAAGCCGATCGCCGCGGAAATGCTGGAGTCCGGCACGCCCGTCACCACGTCGGCGTCGACGAACGACTCCAGCGCAAGCTGGCGCCCCATCTGTTTCCGCGCCAGGTGCAGATTGATGCCGTTAATGTCGCTGTCCGGTCGCGCGAAATAGATGTACTCCATGGCGCAGACCGCCCGGCGCACGAGCGGCGCGTGACGTTCCTCCCGCAAGCCGTTCGCGTCCAGGATGAGCAGTTCGCCCGGCTGCACGTCGCGCACGTAGACGGCGCCAATCGTCTCCAGCGCGCACGATTCCGACGCGAAGACGAAGCTGTCGCCCAGCCGCCCCATGACGAGCGGGCGCAGGCCGTTCGGGTCGCAGGCCGCGAGCATTTTATCGTTGGTCATGATCAAAAAGGCGTACCCGCCGACCACCCGCGCAAAGGCGTCACGGACGGCGCTGACCAGATCCTTGGGCGAACGGGCGATGAGATGCGCGATGACCTCGGTGTCGCTGGACGTCTGAAAAATCGATCCTTCCCGCTCCAATTCGCGGCGGATGTCCGGAGCGTTCACCAGATTGCCGTTCGTAGCCAGGGCCAGATCGCCGTCGCGGTACCGGAACACGAGCGGCTGGGCGTTGGCCAGGTTGCTCGCCCCCGCCGTGGAATAGCGCACGTGCCCGATCGCCCGGTCGCCCGGGAGGGCGGCCAGCCGTTCCCGGTCAAACACTTCCTTGACCAGGCCCATGCCGCGGTGGGCGTGGAACACGCCGCCATCCGACGTGCAGATGCCGGCGCTTTCCTCCCCGCGGTGTTGCAGGGCGTGCAGGCCGTAATACGTCAGGGTGGCGGCGTCGGGATGGCCGAACACCCCGAAGATGCCGCATTCTTCCTTCAGTTTGTCGAACAGGTCCTTGCCGCCCGCGCCTTCGTTGTAGTAATCCCCCGTCCAAAACCTTGCCTTGGCGCGTTCGTCGTTTACCGCATCCGGCATGGGATCGCATCCCTCCAGATTTGACGGAGTTCGTCGACTTCGGCGTCGATGGCTGCGCGGCCGTTCACGGCGACCCGCAGCCGGGTGCCGCCGACCGTGCCGAGTCGCTGCACCGGCACGCCGTGCGCGGCAAGCCGCTCCGCCAGCGCATCGGCTTTGTCCGGCGCGGCCGACAGCAGGATGCGCGATTGCGATTCGCTGAACAGCGCGATGTCCGGCCGCAGTCCGATGGCGTAGTCGATGTCGGCGCCGAGCCCGCGGCCGAAGCACGCTTCCGCGAGCGCCACCGCCAGGCCGCCGTCGGACAGATCGTGCGCCGAAGCGACCAGGCCGCTGCGGATGACGTCGAGGACAGCGCGCTGCACGCGCTTTTCCGTCTCCAGGTCGCAGGCCGGCGGCCGGCCTTCCGTCACGCCGTGAATGACGGCCTGGAACTCGCTGCCGCCCAGCTCCGCCTTCGTCTCGCCGACCAGGAAGACGACGTCGCCCTCCGCCTTGAATTCCTGCGTCGTAATATGGTCCAGATCCCGGATCAAGCCGACCATGCCGACAACCGGCGTCGGGTGGATGGCGCCTTTGGCGTTTTCGTTGTAAAGCGACACGTTGCCCCCGATGACCGGCGTCTCCAGCACCCGGCACGCCTCGGCCATGCCGTCGACCGCCTTTTCCAGTTGCCAGAACGATTCCGGTTTTTCCGGCGTGCCGAAATTCAGGTTATCCGTGACCGCCAGCGGTTCCGCGCCCGCGCAGACGATGTTGCGCGCCGCCTCGGCCACCGCGATGCGGCCGCCGGTTTCGGGATCCAGATACGTGTACCGTCCGTTGCCGTCGGTCGTCATGGCCAACGCCTTGCGGGTGCCGCGGATGGCCACCACCGCCGCGTCCGAACCCGGTCGCACGACCGTCGACGTGCGCACCATATAGTCGTACTGGCTGTACACCCATTCCTTGCTCGCCACCGAAGGGGAAGCGAGCACTTTCCGCAGGGCGTCCGTCAGGTCGGTCACTTCCGGATAGCGAGTCGTATCGACCGTTGCGTTCTTCAGGTAGTAATCCGGCACCCTGGACGGCTTGTGATAGACCGGACAATCGTCGACAAGCGCCCGCACCGGGATGTCGGCCACGAGGTTTCCCTTGTGGAACAGCTTGAGACGGCCGTCGTCGGTCACTTTGCCCACTTTGGCGCAGTGCAAACCCCATTTCTCGAAAATGGCCCGCGCCTGCGCCTCATGCTGCGGCTCGCATACGAACAGCATCCGTTCCTGCGATTCCGACAGCATCATTTCGTACGGCGTCATGCCTTCCTCGCGCTGCGGCACTTCGTCAAGGTACAGCTCCATGCCGTTGCCGGCTTTGGCGGCCATCTCCGAGCTGGAACAGGTGAGCCCCGCCGCCCCCATGTCCTGAATGCCGACGACGATGCCGGCGTCGATCAGCTCGAGGCAGGCTTCCATGACCAATTTTTCCATGAACGGGTCGCCGACCTGCACCGCCGGACGCTTCGCCTCGGATTCCCCGCTCAGTTCCTCGGAGGCGAACGTTGCGCCGTGGATGCCGTCGCGGCCGGTCGGCGGTCCGACGTAAAACACCGGATTGCCCACGCCGCCGGCGACGCCGCGCTGGATCTTGTCGTGGTCGATCAGGCCGACGCACATGGCGTTGACGAGCGGGTTGCCCTCGTACGCCTCGTCAAAAACGACTTCGCCGCCCACCGTCGGGATGCCGACGCAGTTGCCGTATCCGGCGATGCCGGCGACGACGTTGGCGAACAGGTAGCGGGCGCGTTCGCTCTCCAGCCGGCCGAAGCGCAGCGAATTGAGCAGGGCGATCGGGCGCGCGCCCATCGAGAAAATGTCGCGGATGATGCCGCCGACCCCCGTGGCCGCTCCCTGGTACGGTTCAATGGCGGACGGATGGTTGTGCGATTCGATTTTGAACACGACCGCCTGGCCGTCCCCAATGTCCACGACGCCGGCGCCTTCGCCGGGGCCCATCAGCACGCGGGGACCGCTCGTCGGGAACCGCTTGAGCAGCGGCTTCGAGTTTTTGTAAGAACAGTGTTCCGACCACATGACGCTGAACACGCCGATTTCGGTGTAATTCGGTTTGCGGCCGAGAAAATCGCAAATCATGCCGTATTCTTCGTCGGTCACGCCGAACTGGCGATAGATGCGCTGTTTGGCGATTTGCTCGGCGGTCGGTTCGAGCGCGGTCGTTTGCGGCGTCATGCGCGTTCCCTCCCTTGCGTTCCGGCGCTTCCCGCGGATCCGGCTTCCACGGCCGCGCCGCCGGCCGCGCCGCCGGTTGTTCCGGCCGGAACGCCGCCGCGATCCCCCAAGCTTCTCCATCGCTGTTCAAACGCGCGAAGCATGGACGTAAACATCCGCCGCCCGTCCTCGGAGCCGAGAAGCCGGTGCACGGCCCGCTCCGGATGCGGCATCATGCCGAGAACGTTGCCCGCCTCGTTGCAAACGCCGGCGATGGCGTCAACGGAGCCGTTCGGGTTGTCGCCGGCATAGCGGAACACGATCTGCCCGTTGGCTTTCAGCCGGGCGAGCGTCTCTTCGTCACAGTAATAACATCCTTCCCCGTGCGCGATCGGAATGTCGATCACTTCGCCGGGAGCATAATCGAGCGTAAATGGCGTACGATTGTTTTCCACCCGGATGTCCGCCGGATGACAGCGGAACTTCAGCGTGCGGTTGCGGATGAGCGCGCCGGGCAGAAGGCGCGCTTCCGTGAGAATCTGAAAGCCGTTGCAGATGCCGAGCACGAACTTGCCCGCCTCCGCCTCCCGGCGCAACGCCTCCATGACGGGGGCGAAACGGGCAATGGCGCCGCATCGCAGGTAATCCCCGTACGAGAACCCGCCGGGCACGAGAATGGCGTCGTACGCCGACAGATCGTCCGCCGTGTGCCAGACGTAGTCCACGGGCTGGCCGATCGTGTCCTCGACGGCCTTGTAGCAGTCGATGTCGCAGTTGGAGCCGGGAAACACGAGCACCGCGAATCGCATCGGATCAGTCCTCCAGTTCGAAACGGTAATCTTCGATTACCGTGTTGGCGAGCAACTTTTCGCACATGTCCCGCACGCGCGCCTCCGCTTCCGTCCGGTCGGCGGTGTCCAGCTCCAATTCCATATACTTGCCGATGCGTACCCGGCCCACCTCGCCGAAGCCCAACGCGTGCAACGCATCCCGCACGGCGTTGCCTTGCGGATCGAGCACGTTTGCCTTGATCGTCACGTAAACCGTTGCCTTCATCGGTATTCCTCCTTCGATTGGCGCCGCCTGTCGGGCCGGCAAAGACCGGGCGTTTCGCCCCGCGCCCGTTCCGGTTTCCGAACCATCGCCCTGTTCCTCATGCGCAAACCGTTCGTTGCGACACCGCTTGCGCACCAGTCTTTTCCGGCTGCGGCCGCCCGGACCTTTTGCCCCGCCTTTACAATTCCACGCCGGTAAGCCGGCGATAAATCTCGCGGTACCGCGCCGACGTGGCGGCGATCACGTCCGGCGGCAGCGGCGGAGGCGGACTGTTCCGATCCCAGCCCGACGCGGCCAGATGCGCGCGCACCGGTTCCTTGTCCATGCTGTCGATGTCGATGTCAAGCGCGTATTTTTCCACCGCCCAAAAACGGGCCGAATCCGGGGTGAACAATTCGTCGATGAGCACGATCTCCCCGTCGATCAGTCCGAATTCAAATTTGCAGTCGGCCAAAATCACGCCCCGGTCCGCGCAAAAATCGCGGCCGAAGGCGTACAGGCGCAGGCTGCGCTCGCGCAGCTCCTCCGCCAGTTCGCGGCCGATGCGCCGCGCCATCTCCTCGAAGGAAATGTCCTCGTCATGCCCGGCGTCGTTCTTGCCGGCGGGGGTGAAAATCGGATCGGGCAACCGGTCGTTTTTGCGCAGGCCGGCCGGCAGCCGGATGCCGTTGACCTCGCCGGTCGCCGCGTACTGCCGCCAGCCGCCGCCGGTGATGTAGCCGCGCACGACGCATTCGATGTCGATGCGCTGCGCCTTGCGCGCTGCCATGACGCGTCCGGCGAGCCGCCCGGCGTCGGTCACCGCGTCCCCCAGGCGGTACGAGTCGGTATGGACGACGTGGTTCGGCTGCAGATGCCGCGTGCGGTCGAACCAGAACGCGCTCAGCCCGTTGAGCACGCGCCCCTTGTCCGGCACCGCCGGCTCGAGCACATGGTCGAACGCGGAAATGCGGTCGGTCACGACAATCAGCAGATGTTCGCCCAGGTCGTACAGCTCGCGCACCTTGCCCTTGCGGACGAGCGGCGCGCGCACGTACGCCTCGGCGGTGTACAGCGCTTCGTTCGGCATGGGAGCCTCCTTCTCCGCCGGTTAGGTTTGGAATCGGCCGGAACCTGCGGCCCCGACGGCCCCGGGCGGCCGCGCCCGGCCGACCCGGCCGCCTCCTCCGCAGCGGACGCCGCCCGTTCCGGAAGGGCGCGGCCGCTGCGGAACGGAGGCGCCGCCATGGCCCGGAACGCAGGATGCGCCAAAGGCGACGGCCCGCGCGAAGATCCCTTCAGGGCCCGGTTCCGTCCGTCAAAGCAACCCGAGCCGCTTGAAAATGGTGTCCACGTGCTTCAGATGCCAGGACGGATCGAAGCAGTCGTCGATTTCCTCCCGGCTGAGTTTGGCGGTGATCTCCGGCGATTCCAGCACCAGTTCGCGGAAGTCGCGCTGCTCCTCCCAGGCGCGCATCGCCAGCGGCTGCACCGTGTCGTACGCCTGCTCGCGGCTCAGCCCCTTGTCGATCAGCTTCGTCATCACCCGGCCGGAAAACGGCAGGTTGTACGTGCGGGCCATGTTGCGTCTCATGTTCTCCGGAAACACCGTCAGATTTTTTACGATGCCGCCCAGCCGGTTCAGCATGTAGTTGAGCAGCATGGTCGCGTCCGGCAGGATCACCCGTTCCACCGAGGAGTGGGAGATGTCGCGCTCGTGCCACAGCGGCACGTTCTCGTAGGCGGACACCATGTAGCCGCGGATGACGCGGGCCAGACCGCTGATGTTCTCGCACCCGATCGGGTTGCGCTTGTGCGGCATCGCCGAGGATCCTTTTTGCCCCTTGGCGAACGGCTCTTCCACCTCGCGGAACTCGCTCTTTTGCAGCGCGCGGATTTCGGTGGCAAACTTGTCGAGCGACGTGGCGATGAGCGCCAGCGTCGCCATGTACGCGGCGTGCCGGTCGCGCTGCAGCGTCTGCGTGGAGATCGGCGCCGGGGTCAGGCCCAGTTTCTCGCACACATAGTGTTCGACAAACGGGTCAATGTTTGCATACGTGCCGACGGCGCCGGAAATTTTGCCGAATTCGACGTCCCGGGCCGCCCGCCGGAACCGCTCCAGGTTCCGTTTCATTTCCTCGTGCCACAGCGCCAGCTTCAGTCCGAACGTCGTCGGCTCCGCGTGAACGCCGTGAGTGCGGCCCATCATCGGCGTGTCTTTGTAGCGGATCGCCTGCTCGCGCAGGATGTCGATGAAGTTCAGCAAATCCCGTTCCAGGATGGCGTTGGCCTGTTTCAACAAATAGCCGAGCGCCGTATCGACGACGTCCGTAGACGTCAGCCCGTAGTGCACCCATTTTCGCTCCGGCCCGAGGCTTTCGGACACGGCGCGGGTAAAGGCGATGACGTCGTGGCGCGTTTCCTGCTCGATTTCGTAGATACGGTTCACGTCAAAACGGGCGTTCCGGCGGAGAGCCTCCACGTCCTCGCGCGGAATGCGGCCCAGTTCGGCCCACGCCTCGCAAGCGAGCAGCTCCACCTCCAGCCACGCCCGGAACTTGTTTTCCTCCGTCCAGATGGCCCGCATCTCGGGACGGCTGTAGCGATCGATCATGCCGTTCATCCCTTCCAGATGTTCGATTGGGCGATCCACGCCAACGCGTCCTCCGTGCGGGAGGCGAGCACGTTGACATGGCCCATTTTGCGCTTCGGCCTGGCCTCCGCCTTGCCGTACAAATGCACCTTCGGCGCGACGCCGAGCCGTTCCGCCGCTTCGTCCGGCCGGCGCAGCCATTCGGTGAGCGCCGGCAAATGCTCGCCGAGCACGTTCACCATCACGACCGGCGTCAGCAAGGCGGTGTCGCCGAGCGGCAGGTCGCAAATGGCGCGGATGTGCTGTTCAAACTGCGACGTGCGGCACGCCTCCATCGTGTAATGGCCGGAGTTGTGCGGACGGGGCGCCAGTTCGTTGACGTACAGCGCGCCGTCGCGGCCGACGAACATCTCCACGGCAAGGAGCCCGACGACGTCCAGCGCCTCCGCGATGGACACGGCCAATCGCTCGGCTTCCCCGCGCAGCCGGTCGTCAATCCGCGCCGGCGCGATGGACAGGTGGAGGATGTTGTCGACGTGCACGTTCTCCGCCGGCGGGAAGACGCGCACCTCGCCGGACGGCCGGCGGGCGGCGATGACGGAAATCTCCCGCTCAAACTCGATGAACCGCTCCAGCACGAGCGGGCAGCCGGCCTGCGACAGTTCCGCCCAGGCGGGCTCCAGATCCGATTCGTGCCGCAGCACCCGCTGTCCCTTGCCGTCGTAGCCGCCTTCGGCCGTTTTGAGCACGGCCGGCAGCCCAAGCCGGTCCGCGGCGGCGCGCAGCCCGTCCAGGCTGGCGACCTCCGCCCAGGGCGCCACCCGGGCCCCGGCCGCCTCGACGGCGCGCTTTTCGCGCACGCGGTTCTGCGTCGTGTAGAGCAGCCGGCTCCCCTGCGGCACGTACGATTCCGCTTCCAGCATGGTGGCCACGCCGGCGTCGACGTTCTCGAACTCGTAAGTGACGACGTCCACCAGCCGCGCTAGTTCCCGCGCCGCCTCGCGGTCGCCGTAAGGCGCGACGATCAGGTCCGCTACATGGCCGCACGGCGCGTCCGGCGACGGATCGAGCGCCACGAACCGGTATCCCATCCGGCCGCCGGCATGGGCGAGCATCCGCCCGAGCTGGCCGCCGCCCAGGATGCCGATCGTGGCGCCGGGCAAAATCTGCCTTTGCCGCCGCGCGGCCTTTGGCCGACCCGCCTCTTCCGGCCGGCGGGACCCGTCCGCCCGCCCGGGCGCCTCCGACGCGTCCACCCGCTGAAGCGGATCCGTGACCGGCACCTTGCCGCTTTCCCTCATGACGGCTCCCCGCTTTCCAGCACCGCGCGGGCCACCCGCTCCCGGCGGGCCGCCACGCGCGCCTGCACCTCCGGATCGAAGGCGCCGATGATCTGCGCGGCCAAAAGCCCCGCGTTCACCGCGCCAGCCGTGCCGATCGCCATCGTGCCGACGGGCACGCCGCCCGGCATCTGCACGATGGACAAAAGCGAATCGAGCCCGTTCAGCGCCTGCGACCGGACGGGCACGCCGATGACGGGCAACACGGTTTTGGCCGCCACCATGCCCGGCAGGTGGGCCGCGCCGCCGGCGCCGGCGATGATCACCTTCAACCCGCGGGCCGCGGCGGAGGCGGCGTATTCGAACATCAGATCCGGCGTGCGATGCGCCGAAACGATCTTTTTCTCATAGGGAACCTGCAGTTCGTCCAGCACGTCGCACGCGTGCTTCATCGTCTCCCAATCGGATGCGCTTCCCATGATGACGCCAACCAGTGCCGACATCGTGTCATCCTTTCCTTCCGGCGAATCCGCCGCGATGGTATCCTGACGAAAAAAGGGCGACAGGATCGGCTCCGGCCGCTGCCGGCCGTTCGCCCGAGCCCGTCAAGCCCGTGTCTGCCGAATCCGCTGTCGCCCCGTTTCCGAAGCCTTTCGCCTCGCCGGCCGCCCCCATGGGGATTGGCCGGAACGTTGCCGGCATGCCGCACGCTCCCGTGCGACACGGTCCGCAACGACGCAATGGCCTGCGCCGCGCCCCGGCAAAAAACGCGAACATGCGACGCCAAAGTCCGATTGGGGACACAAATCGCCGGCAAACCGCATGTCCCGACGCAGACGCGAGCGTGCCTGAACCGCGCTTCGCTTCCGCGTTTTTGCCGCCGCGCCAGCGCCAAGCCGGCCGGCCGCTCCGTGGAGCGCGCCAGCCTCGGATAACGGAGCTCGTAGTCCGAAAATTTACGGTTTTCGGGTAGAGACAACCGGGCCGTATTCCCGATTTTATACGAGCGTTCCCTTTTTATTCTGTTGTGCGCCTTTTTAGTGTAATGCAACCTGACGACCATGTCAACAAAAAACGAACACTTAAAACCGCTGTTGTGTTAAATGTTCGTTTTTTTGTTGTTGGCCGCCCCGCTTCCCCGCGAATGACGGAGCGAGACCGTCGTCAGGACCCAACGGCAAGGACCAGGATCCCAACAAAAAAAACAGCGCCGGTCGGCGCTGTCAGACTGTCGACAAAGTCCCTGTCGACAGTCTTTTTATACAATAAAACTTTACCCATTCACCGCGGTAATATGTTATAATAATAGCAAGGATTCTATGCGTTGGAGTGATTGCTGTTGCTCAGGAAAACGGGCTATGAAGAACGCACCCAACTTTCCCTCGTGTCGCTCGATGAACTCGTCCCGGAAGATCATCTGGTGCGGAAAATCGAAAATGCCATAGACTTCAGTTTTATTTACGATCTGGTGTCCGATCTGTACTGTGAGGATAACGGCCGCCCGAGTATCGATCCGGTTGTGCTGGTCAAAATCGCCCTGATTCAATACCTGTTCGGCATCCGTTCCATGCGCCAGACCATCAAGGAAATCGAAACCAACGTGGCCTACCGCTGGTTCATCGGCTACGACTTCAGCCAGCCCATCCCCCACTTCTCCACGTTCGGCAAAAACTACGTCCGCCGCTTCAAGGGCACCAACATCTTTGAATCCATCTTCGCCCGGATCCTGGAAGAAGCGGTGCGCCACGGACTGGTGGATCCGGAGGTGCTGTTTATCGATGCCACGCACGTCAAGGCCAACGCGAACAAGCACAAATATGTGAAACAGCTCGTGACAGAACAAATCAAGAAGTACCAGGCCTTGCTGGAGGAAGAGATCAACCAGGACCGCATCGCCCATGGGAAGAAGCCGCTCGAAAAACAGCCCGGGCCCCGGGTGAAGGAGGTGAAGGTTTCCACCACTGACCCGGGGAGCGGCCTGTTTGTCAAGGGGGAAAAAGAGCGGGTTTTTGCCTACAGTTTTCATACGGCCTGTGACAAGAGCGGCTTTGTGCTGGGGGTGAAAGTCACACCGGCCCATGTGCACGACAACCAGGTGTTTGAGGATGTGCTGTATGAGGTCAAGCAACGGTTTGGCCGGCCTTATGCGGTAGCGGTGGATGCGGGATACAAGACGCCTTACATCAGTAAGTTGTTGATGGACGAACAGATTCGGCCGGTGATGCCGTATACCCGGCCCCACACCAAGGATGGCTTTTTCAGGAAATCGGATTATGTGTATGACGAATATTACGACTGCTACATCTGCCCCAATGATCAGGTATTAACGTATGAGACCACAAACAAGGACGGATATCGGATCTACCGGTCCGATCCGGAGATTTGCCGAAACTGTCCGTTTTTGAAGCAGTGCACGGCGAGCCAGGATCACGTCAAACGGGTGAGCCGGCATATATGGGCCCACTACCTGGAGGAAGCGGATCACCTGAGACATACGGAGGAGAACCGGCAAATCTACGCGCAGCGGAAAGAAACGATTGAACGAGTATTTGCCGATCTGAAGGAGAAGCATGGCATGCGATGGACGACCTTGAGGGGACTGGAGAAGGTCACCATGCAGGCGATGCTTGTTTTTGCTGCCATGAATCTGAAGAAGATGGCGACCTGGCTTTGGAAGTCAGGTCCCCATCTAAAGCAAGTTGGCTTTTTGCTGGTGATTTTGGCCAACATCATAAAACAAACTCCCACGTTCCGCCTGAAACATGGGAGTTTGTCTTCAGTCTGACAGCGCCGGTCGGCGCTGTTTTTTCGCTTATGCAGACAAATCGGTTTTATCTTTTACTCCCCGCCGATGAACGCGTACCGGGCGATGACGAGCACGAACAGCACCCACATCAGCCAGTGGATCTTGTATTTTTTGTCCGACACCAGGTTGGCGACAGACGCCAGCAGCACGTAGGACACGATGCCGAACGAAATCCCGTTGGCGATGTTGTAGGTGAACGGCATCATCACGATCGTCAGAAACGCCGGGACGGCGATGACCAGGTCGCTGAAGTCGATCTCCCGGATCGACTGCACCATCAGCACGCCGACGACGATCAGCGCGGCGCTGGTGGCCGGAGACGGCACGATCAGCGCGATCGGCGCCAGGAACAGCGCCAGCAGGAACAGCGCGCCCGTCGTGACCGCGGTCAGCCCCGAACGTCCGCCTTCGGCGATACCGGCCGAGCTTTCCACATAGGCCGTCACCGTGCTCGTGCCGAGCATGGCGCCGCCGCTGACCGCCATTGCGTCGACCAGCATCGCCTTGCCGACGAGCTTGTTGCCCTCTTCCTTGTTGCGGAAGAAACCGGCGCGGTTGGCGGTGCCGACGAGCGTGCCGAACGTATCGAACAGCTCCACGAAAGTGAACGTCGCGATCGCCGTCAGCAAACCGGTTGTCAGCAGGTCCGCGAAGTCAAAGTTCCAGAAATTCAGCTTGGACAAATCCGGCACCCAATCGGCCGACTTCAACGAGGAAAAGTCGGTCACCCCGATACTTGGAATGGCGCCGAGCAGCGTGGTCACGAGCATGCCGATCAGGATGGCTCCCTTGACGCGCAGCACCATCAGCACGGCAATGAGCACCAGCCCCAGCAGCGTCAGCCAAACGGCGGGATCGGTCAGATGCCCGAGGCTGATCAGCGTGCCGCCGTCCTCAAAAACGACAATCGTCATGACGCCGCTGTTTTTCAGCCCGATGATGGTGATGAACAGCCCGATGCCCACCGTGATCGCGTGCTTCAGCGCGTCCGGCACCGCCACGACAAGCATTTGGCGGATTTGCGTGACGGTCAGAATCAGAAAGATAAGCCCGGAGATAAAGACCGCCGCCAGGCCCATTTCCGGCGAAATCGGCGTGTCCGTCGCCTGCGAGGTGATCACCGTCGTGGCAAAAAAGGCGTTCAGCCCCATCCCCGGCGCAAGGGCCACCGGGAAGTTCACGAACAGCCCCATGGCGATCGTGAAAATGCCCGCCGCCAGCGCGGTGGCCAGGAAAACGCTGTAGGAATCGAGGCCCGCCCCGCTCAAAATGCCGGGATTGACCGCCAGGATGTACGCCATCGTCATGAACGTGGTGATACCGGCCATGATTTCCGTGCGGATATTCGTACCCAGTTCCTTCAGCTTAAAAAACTTTTCCATAGGATGTGCCAATCTCCTTCATGGAATGTTGGAATACCGAACGCCCAAACAAAAAACCCGGCGGACGATCTCCACCGGGTCACCGTTCGGACGCAAAAACCGACACCGCGGGCCGAATCGCGCGCTTCAGCCCGCGGGCGGCGTTTGCTTTTCGTAGTAAGGCCATTTCCGGTGACCTTGTAGAGACTCCCGGGCCAATTCCCGGGATTATACGAAAAAGCATTGTATTGATTGTCCGTTTTTATTCTAGAAGCCGACAACGTTCGTGTCAATGTTTTTTTCGAACATTACAAGGGAATTATGGTTAAACGTTCGGAAAATGAACGCTATTGTCCGGAAACGCACAAATTATTTTTCGTATTAAAAAACCGCCCCGCGCCGGGGACGGTAACTTCCGTGACGGTTTTTCCCGCGTTTATTCCCACTCGATGGTGGCCGGCGGCTTGGACGTGATGTCGTACACTACCCGGTTGACGTTCGGCACCTCGTTCACGATCCGGTTCGAAATGCGCTCGAGCACGTCATACGGAATGCGCGCCCAGTCGGCGGTCATGCCGTCCACCGAGGTGACCGCGCGAATGCCCACCGTGTAGGCGTACGTACGGCCGTCGCCCATGACGCCGACACTTTTCATGTTCGGGAGCGTCGTGAAATATTGCCAGATCTCGCGCTGCAATCCCGCCTTGGCGATCTCCTCGCGCAAAATGGCGTCCGACTCGCGCACGATGCTTAGCTTTTCCTCCGTGACCTCGCCCAGCACGCGAACCGCCAGGCCCGGCCCCGGGAACGGCTGCCGCCAGACGATTTCCTCGGGCAGGCCGAGTTCCTCGCCCACTTTGCGAACCTCGTCCTTGAACAGCGTCTTCAGCGGTTCGATCAGTTCGAACTTCATGTCTTCCGGCAGGCCGCCCACGTTGTGGTGCGACTTGATTTTTTGCGCCGTTTCGGTGCCGCTCTCCACGATGTCGGTGTAAAGGGTCCCCTGCGCCAAAAAGGTAAAGTCCGCGAATTTCGCCGATTCTTCTTCAAACACGCGGATAAACTCTTCGCCGATAATTTTCCGTTTCCGCTCGGGATCCTCGACGCCTTTCAACCGGTCCAAAAACCGCCGGCTCGCGTCGATGCCGACCACGTTCATGTCAAATTGGCCGGCGAACGTCTTCATCACGCTCTCGGCTTCACCCTTGCGCAGCAGCCCGTGGTCGATGAACATGCACGTCAATTGATCGCCCACGGCGCGATGGACGAGCATGGCGACGACGGAAGAATCGACACCGCCGGAAAGGGCGCACAGCACCTTCCGGTCGCCGACGGTTTCGCGGATTTCCCTTATCGTCTCGTCGATGAACGAGGCCATGCTCCAATCGCCCCGGCACTCGCACACCCGGTACAGGAAATTGCGGATCATTTCGTTGCCGTACCTCGTGTGCCGCACTTCCGGGTGGAACTGCACCCCGTAAAACCGGCGTGCCGGGTCGCTCATTGCCGCGACGGGCGCGTGCTCCGTACTTGCCGTGACCGAAAAGCCTTCCGGCAGTTCGGCGACGCGATCGGCGTGGCTCATCCAGACGGTCTGCACCCGGTCGAGACCGTGCACTAGGTCGCAACCTGCGGTAAACGTAATGTCGGCCCTGCCGTACTCACGCTTGTCCGACGGTTCGACGCGCCCGCCCAGTTGATGTGCCATCAACTGCATGCCGTAGCAGATGCCGAGAATCGGCACGCCGAGCCGGTACACTTCCGGATCCGGCTTGGGAGCGCCTTCCGCGTAGACGCTGGCCGGACCGCCGGAAAAGACGATGCCCTTCGGCGGGTTTTGGCGCAGGCGCTCCGCGGACACATGGTAGGGCAATAGCTCGCTGTAAACGCCAAGATCGCGAATTCGGCGCGCGATCAACTGGTTATACTGGCCGCCGAAGTCAAGCACGGCGATCCATTCGTGCTGTGATTGGTCCAGCGATCTGTCCAGCGGTCTGTCCAAAGGAACCGCACCCTCCCGTTCTTTGTGTTGCCTTAATTTTCTCCTTAATAAATTTTCTCCATTTGCTTTGAAAGGCTCCCATGACCAAATGTTTGACGCCTGTGGGTGTGATGGCGGCTTGGGCAAAGTTTTTTCGCGTCTTGGCGCGCAATGGCGGCATGGGCAAGAATTTGCGTCTTTGACGTGATGGCATGAACAAAGGTCTCGCCGTTTGCGCGATGGCGTACGGCCAATGACCCATTGTCTTAGCGTCGTGGTAGATGGCCAATGATCCCGCGTCCTAGCGTGATGTCGGCACGGGCAAAGAATTACGCTGCGTGAAGATTACGGGTTGCCGACTGTTTCGGGGGAGGCGGAACTTTTCTGGATGAGGAGAATTCCGCCCTTCAGAAAGATGTGCTGCCAGCGATTGCATGATTCCGAAAATTCGGCCAAAACTTTTGCCTGCGGTGCACTTTGCCGATGAATGAATGAAGCTATTATAGCCGTGTACCAATTTCGGCGTCAAGCCAAGGCAACGAAGTCCGACCCGGGAGGATCGGAACCTCAGTTTCACTTGCTTGTTTCGATTATCTCCTTATTCCGCACATCTAGCTTTGCTCCCAAGACCCATCCCGGGCCTAAGTTAGGCGGTTTTCCCGCCGATCTTACCGCCAAACGGCCATCCCGGGACCAAGTTAGGCGGTTTTCCCGCCGATCTCACCGCCAAACGTCCCTCCCATGGCCGAATTAGACGGTTTTTCCGCCGATCTCACCGGCAACATAAGCCACTTTCTTTCCGCGTCCCGCTTTTCAGCATCCGCCCTTCCACATCCGACTGACGTTCAACAGTCTCTCCGGCCCCTTAGCGGACCATCAGCGGCCCGACTCCCGCAAAAATGACACAACCTGCCGCAAAGTGTCAGCATCCACATACAGCTTGCCATCGATCACACGGACATCCGCCTTCCAGAGGCGACGCTCCTTATTGGTGACGATCCCCAGCAGGCCGTCATCCGGCGTGATTTCCAGCACCGCACCGCTCCAAGTCACGGTCGCCTTGGCGGGCCGTTGGTTCCAGCGCACAACGCCGCCGGACCGCTCGCCCCACAAGCGAACCGGCACGTAATCCCCTGTGACTGCCCGGAAAAGTTCTTGCGGTGCCAAGTCCCGGGCTGCCGTTTTCCCGTGTTCCGCTTCCCTGAAGGACACATCCGTTATTCCCCGAGATCCGGCCGTTGCGGCTGCCATCGATCCGCCCCGATACTGGGCCATTACCGTCGAGGCGTTCCAATACCTAGCCATTGCCGTCGGGGCGTCCCAATACTTGGCCATCACCACCGAGACGTCCCAATATGCGGCCGAGGACCGTATCTTCCACGTTCCATCCAAAACCGCCGCCGGATCCGGAGCCGTTAACGGCCAGCCGATCAATCGCCCGGCAACATTCATCGGACCCGCTGACGGCCAGCCGAGAAGTCGTCCCGCCGCTTTTTCCGGTTCCGTTGCCGGCCGGCCGGACAAGCGCGCGTATCCGTCTGCCAGATCCGTCGCCCCACGTCCCAGCGAAATCGCCATTTCCGCCGCCGGGGCCTTCCGGAATGCCGTCGTCCCAAGCGCCGGAACCGCCGGATTGTCCACATCGCCTATGTGGACCTGGGCTGCCGATGCCGCCCGCACGGCCGCCGCTTTTTCTCCGCCCAGCCAGGCCAGCGCCGCGTCCAGGGGCACCGCGTTTCGTTTCCATTTCAAACGGGGCGCCTCGCGGAACACGACCGGTTCCACCTGTTCCGACAGGACGCCGAAGGCATATCCGTGCCGTTTGAAATGCGCGATGATGGCCGGCAGCGCCTTGACCGTTTCCGCATGTCCGGCGCCGTCGTGCAGAAGCACGATCATGACATCCCGCAGCGGCGCTTTCGTCACGTTGCGCACAATCTCGGCCGCCGACACGTTTTTCCGTTTGGCGTCGCCGCTGTCGACGTTCCAGTCGTACAAAAGGTACCCCGCTTCTTCCAGCGCCCTGAAATAAGTTTGGTCGAAATTGCCGAAGGTGCCGCCCGGCGCGCGGACCAGGCGGGTGCGAACGCCCGCGGTGCGCTCGATCGCTTCTTCCGCACGCCGCAACTGCTTGGCAAACGACCGAAAATCGCCGTACAGCTCCTCATAACGGTGATTGTAGGAATGGTTGCCGACGACATGTCCTTCCGCGACGATGCGGCGCATCAGGTCGGGATAGCGCTCCGCCTGTTGACCCAGGACAAAAAATGTCGCCGCAATTCCCTCATCCCGCAAAAGATCAAGCACATGCGCCGTATGCTCGCTCGGGCCATCGTCGAACGTCAGGTACACCGTGGGGCGTGATCCATCCCTGGCCGAAACGGACGGCGTCAAGGGTGCGGCTGAATCGGGAACCGCCGATGACCGCGCCGACGCCGGGGTCGTCTTCATCGCCGTCGTCCGGACCGCCGCCGCGGCCATCTCCATCGACGGGGCCGCCTTTGCCGCCGGGATCGTTTCCGCCGCCGCGTCCAAGTCCTTTTCCGCCGTGACCGACGTCGCAACCTTCTCTTCCACCGGGACCTTGTCTGCCGCCGAAGCCCTTCCCGTCGCCGAATGGGCAATAATCGCCGCATCCGCCGCCATTGGAGCGGCGACCCCATTCGCGGCAACCGCCGCAGCCGGCTCGCCTCCGCGCGGTTTCCCCGGCGAACCGACCATGTCGAACACCGCCCACATCAAAAACAGCGCCGTTCCCCAAATCAGCGCCCAACGGCGCCAACGACGGCGCATCCATCTTCTTCCCGTCTTCCCTCTCATAATGTTTTCCCCCGTTGCCGGAAATGATTTTGCTAGATTCTATGAGAGGGAAGACGAGATTATGATGACATGTCCGATCGGCCGTCAGCCCCCGGACGTTTTTAAAGAAGCAAGCACTTCCTCGACATGTCCCTTCACCCGTACGCCCCGCCACTCCCGAAGCAGCGTACCGTCCTCGCCGATCAGGAACGTGGAGCGCACGATGCCCATGAACGTTTTGCCGTACAGTTTTTTCTCCTGCCAGACGCCGTACATTTCACACACCTTGTGATCCGTATCCGACAACAGCAGGAACGGCAACCCGTATTTGGCGGCAAACTTCGCGTGGGATGCGACCGGATCGGCGCTGACGCCGAGGATCACCGCGTTGAGTTGCGAGAAATCCTCCGCCGCGTCGCGAAACGCGCACGCCTCCTCGGTGCAGCCGGGTGTCATATCTTTCGGATAAAAATAAAGCACCACCTTGCGCCCGCGAAAATCCGAGAGCCGCACCGTGCGGCCCTCCGCGTCCGGCAGCGCAAAATCCGGTGCAGGTTGTCCGACGGCCACAGCCGACATGGCGATTTCCCCTTCCGTTTTTCATTTTTATGATGGTTTTTGCGTAATCTCTATGATTTGAGGCACACCGGAGGCGTCCAAAGGCGGTATTCTCCGAAAGCGAACCCCTCCTGAAAACGAAGGTTCCCCAACACGAGATTCCCCAAAGACGAAGACAAAGATTCCCTCGAAACGAAGATTTTCCGAAAAGACACCGTGATCGAAAATTTTGCCCGAAGCTTTCGCCACGAATCCCATTGGAGAGGAGAAACCTGACGAAGAGGCTCATGTCCCGGCCTTGTGCATCCCGTCCGGACCTCGCGATTCCGGTCCAGATCTTGCGAATCCGCCCGGGCCCCACGAATCCGCCAGACCATGCGAATCCGGTCGGACCATGCAAATCCGACCGGACCCCGCGAATCCTGCCCGGACTCAGGAAAGTTTCGCCGGGAGCTTCACACCGATGAGCTTGTCCTTGGCCTGGATGATCAGCATGTTGCCCGTCTTGAGGGTCGGACCGTACGTCCGCGAATCCGTCCGAACCTGGAACAGCGGCTTCGCGCTGGCATAGTCCAGCACATGCAGCTTGCCGTCCGTCTGGGCGATCGCGACAAACTTGTCGAACAGGTCCACGCGGTACGCCGGGTTGTCGCCGTTCCAACCGATCGTCTGGCCGTTCACCGTCTTGACGCCGACCAGCCCGCCGGTCGTCGCGTCCTGAAACAGAAGCCGTCCGCCGTGCAGTTTATAAAGCGGCTTTACATTTGGCGGGATGGTCCATTTCTCCAGCGGCTCCGCTTCCCCGGCATCCTCCAGACGATAGCGGACAACCGTCTGGTGTTGGTAAACGTAAATGCTGTCCCCGTCAACAAACGCCCCTTTGTTTCCCACAACATAAGGCGGCTGCCCGGGGATCGTCCATCGGAACACGCGGGAATCCCGAATGCTGCCGGTTCGGGGTTCGATCAGACTGAGCGTCAGGCTGCGTTCCGGCGTCAAATCCTGATCGGGAACCGGCCAATCGCCTTCCAACGAGTAAATCAGTCCATCCTTGCTCAGCAGCGGCAAATCCTGTGTCAGGGACCACAGGTGTTTTCCCGTTTTCCGGTCGAACGCTTCCAGGCTGGAGAACGTGATCGCGCCGGAAATCGTGTACTTCCGCAGGACGACGCCGTCCGTTTCCATCAGCCCGTATCCCGGTCCGACGGCCGCCGGCACGGTCGCCGTCCATAACCGCTTGCCGGTCGCGCCATCGAGCGCATGCAGATTCGTGCCATGGGCCACATAAACCCGGTCGCCGAGCGGCACAATCTCATCCGCGCCGCCGACCCGCGACAGCCACAACCGTTTGCCATCCGAAGCGCGCAGCGCATACACCCGGCCCTCGCCGTCCACGCCGTACACGCGCCCCTTCTCATATGCCAGCACCGGTTGCAGGCCGGTGCCGTAGGTCCAGCGTTTTTTCCCGGTGGCCGCCTGCAGCGCGACCAGCTTCCGGTTCACAAACGTCAGGACCAGGTTGTCCTCCGCGATCGACGCGATGGGGGCGCTTCCGTCATACGGGTTGTTGTCCACCCTGAACGTCCAGGCGGGCTTGAGCTCAGGCGATGACAACGCCGGTCGCGCGTAGCCGGAAACCTCCAGAATCGGCCGCTCCGCCCGGGCGGAAGCCGGCAGAAGACCGGTCAGCGCAAGCACGGCGGCGAGCAGGAACAGTGCAACCCGGGATTTTGCGATTTGGCGCGTGAGCACATGAACCAACTCCTGTACTTTTTTTACAATTCTTTTAATTAGACGCGCCATGACGCCCGAAGTTGCAAAAATTGCCACCCCGTCACGAACCCGCTCCCCGATACCGCCGCACGCCGAAATTCCAGAAGCGCAGTCCCGACAACAGCACGACCGTCCCGACCACCGGGGTCAGCCAGGCCATCGTCAAATCCCGGTGCCGCTCCAGGAAAAACGAAGCCGGGTACACGCCGACAAAGGCAAAGGGCAGCAGCCACGTCAGCACGAACCGGATGGTGCGGTTGTAAATTTCGATCGGATACCGCCCGTAGTTCTGGATGTTCCAGATCAGCGGCGTGATCCCCGTCGGGGAATCGGAAAAAAACGAAATTGCGGCCAGCGCCGTGTATACGCCCCCGTAAATAAGCACCGAGCCGATCACCATGAGCAACAGCACCAGTGGATCGTACCAGTCGAGCGGCAGGTCGAGCGCCGCCCACGCCGACGCCATGATGATGAACCCGACCAGGGAGCCGAACAGCGACGGCGGGTCCATGTTTTCCAGCATGACCTGTGTCAGATGGTGGGCGGGGCGGGTGAGCACGCGGTCCATTTCTCCCTTGACGATGTACCGTTCGCTGAAATTCCACATGCCGAAAAAGGTGGAAAAAATGCCGTACGGAATCATGAAATAACCGTACACGAACACGACTTCCCACTCGCTCCAGTCCGCCAGCGACGCCGTGTGGCGGAACACGACGAAGATGAAGAGCAGGTTGGCCGCGTTGAACATCAGGTCGGACAGGACTTCCACCCAGAAATCGGCGCGGTAGGTCATTTTCGTTTTCAAATAATTGGCCAAATATTCCTTGAACAGCGCGAGGGAAAAGATCAGCTTGCCCATCCGCTCATCCCCCCTGCACGAACATGCGGCGCCGCGCCGAACGCCAGACGAGAAGGATCGGAACCACGAGCGCGACGCACCAGACGGCCTGCACGCCCATCGCATACCCGATCGCCGGTCCGTTCAGACGGCCCGTAAATACCGATCCCGGCAAATACGCAATGGCCTGGAACGGCAGCCACTCCAGCACGGCCTGCACCCATCCCGGAAAAAAGGAAATCGGCAGCATAACGCCGGAGAGCAGATCCACGATCACCCGTTTGAAGCGCATGACGCCTTCATTGTTTTCGACGAAAAACGCGCACAGCCCCGTCAGCAGGTTGAGTTCCGAATTGATCACGAAGCTGAGCCAGATCATGACCAAAAAAACGAGCCAGCGCCACGGTTCCGTCGGCAACTCAAGCGGAAACAGCAGCATCACGACGATCAGCCCCGGCGTCATGAACATCATCAGGCGAAACAGCCCTTCGCCGAACCCCTGCATCATTTTGACCAGAAGGTAGGAGTAGGGACGGATCATCTGGACCGCGACGCTGCCGTCACGAATTTCGTTGGCAATCTCCCGGTCCAGGTTGTTGAAATAAAACGAGCGCGCCATCCAGGAAACGGCCACGTACGTCGTCATCTGGGCGGCGGTGAACCCGGCCAGCTCGGTCGCGTCGCCGTAGATCGCCTTCCACATGAAGTAATAAGCCCCGATGTTGATGGCGTACACCAATATGCCGCTGTAATAGTTGACCCGGTAGGCGAGCATGGTCAAAAACCGGATGCGGATGAACTCAAGGTAGGCGCTAGCCACGGCTGAACGCCTCCGTCTTTTCCGATTCCGGCCGGCGTTCCGACGGCGCGGCGTCCCCCGGCGCATCCGCCGCCAGCGGCGCCGCCGCGCTGCCCGACTGGTAGATCGCGCGGACGATCTCGTCCGTGCTCGCCTCCAGCACGCTCATGTCGCGGATGGGCGTTCGGCCGACAACGCGGGACAGAACTTCCGACATGTTCAGGTCGCGGGGAATCCACACCTTGGCCGTCTGCTCGTCCACGGGCGTCCAGCGCACGGGCAATCCCCCGGTCAGCCCCGTCAAATCGGAAACGGCCACCGGGGCGGCAAAGCGGAACTGAACCTCCCGTCCCCGGCTCCACCGTTCCTTCAGTTCCTCGAGTCCGCCGTCATAGATGATCCGCCCATCGTCCAACATTATGACCCGGGTGCACAGCGCCTCGATGTCCTGCAGGTCGTGGGTCGTCAGCAAAATCGTCGTACCCTGCTCCCGGTTCAGCTTTTTCAGGAATTCGCGGATTTGCGTCTTGACCACGATGTCCAGCCCGATCGTCGGCTCGTCCAAAAACAGAATGGACGGATTGTGCAACAGGGCGGCCGCCAGTTCGCAGCGCATCCGCTGGCCGAGACTGAGCTTGCGGACCGGCCGGTGCAGCAGGTCCCCCAACTGCAGCGTCTCCACCAGTTCATCAAGCCGCCGGCGGAAATCCGCCTCGCTCACCCGGTACACCTTGCGGAGCAGCCGGAACGACTCGATGACGCCGATGTCCCACCAAAGCTGGCTGCGCTGGCCGAAAACGACGCCGATGCCGCGGACGAACGTCTCCCGGTCCCGGTACGGCACGTAGCCGTTCACCAGCAGCCGTCCGGACGTGGGCACCAGGATGCCGGTCAGCATTTTGATGGTGGTCGACTTGCCCGCCCCGTTTTCCCCGATGTAGCCGCAAATTTCTCCTTCCGGAATTTGGAAGCTGATATCCTTGACCGCAACAATTTGCGTGTAATTTCGCTTGAACAGATCCAACAGGGCGCCCTTCAGTCCTTCGCGGTTCCGGGGCACCTTGAATTCCTTGCGGAGTCGTTCGACTTCGATGACTGGCATGATTTCCTCCAAACGGAATGCGGGAAGGCCGCTCCAAGCGTATCAAGGCCGGCAGGCTTGCTTCCCGGCCGGAGGCTTGCCTCCCGCCTTTGTCGAATTCTATAATTTGTTCAACTGTCATCTTACAACGGGAAAGGACGGGCGTAAACCGGCGCCCCCTGCGGGAGGTTGGGGCCCGGGGCACCGCGCGAACGTCCCGAACCCCCGAACCCGGCCTTTCGCCAACGTTCCGCAACGGTCATCCGTCGGCCATGTTGTCCGAAAACCGGAAAAAGCTAACTTTACACCACCACGGAGGGAGAACCATGTTGCGACTGACCGAATCCGAGCGCCTGTACGAGGAAGCGTTGCGCCACATCGTCGGCGGGGTGAACAGTCCGTCCCGCTCGTTCAAGGCCGTCGGGGGCGGCGCCCCCGTTTTCATGCGCCGGGCGGAGGGCGCGTATTTCTGGGACGTGGACGGGAACCGGTACATCGATTATCTTGCCGCTTTCGGCCCGATCATCACCGGTCACGCCCATCCGCACGTGACGGAAGCGATCGTGCGCGCAGCCCGTAACGGCACGCTGTACGGCACGCCGACGGAGGGCGAGATCGAGCTGGCCCGGCGTCTGAAGGAAGCGATCCCGTCGCTCGACAAGATCCGCTTCACCAATTCGGGCACGGAAGCGGTGATGAGCGCCATCCGCGTCGCCCGCGCCGCCACGGGACGCAGCAAAATTATCAAGTTCGCCGGCTGCTACCACGGCCATTCGGACCTCGTGCTGGTGGCGGCGGGCTCGGGGCCGTCGACGCTCGGCGTTCCCGACAGCGCCGGGGTGCCGGCGAGCATCGCGCAGGAAGTGATCACCGTTCCCTTCAACGATCTGGACGGGCTGCGGCAGGCGCTGGAACGGTGGGGGGACGAAACGGCCGCCGTGCTGGTGGAGCCGATCGTCGGCAACTTCGGCATAGTGATGCCCCGGCCCGGCTTCTTGGAAGGCATGTGCCGGATGGCCCGGGATGCTGGCGCATTGGTGATTTTTGACGAGGTGATCACGGCATTCCGTTTCCATTACGGCGGCGCCCAAACGTATGAAGCGTTCCCCGACCCGGGGGCGATCAAACCGGACTTGACCGCGCTCGGCAAAATCATCGGCGGCGGCCTGCCGATCGGCGCCTACGGCGGACGCGCAGACCTGATGGAGCTGGTCGCGCCCCTCGGCCCCGCCTATCAGGCCGGCACGATGGCCGGCAATCCGGCCTCCGTCGCCGCCGGACTCGCCTGCCTCGAGGTGCTGCGGGAACCCGGCGTGTACGAGCGCATGTCGGCGCTGGCGAAACGGCTCACCGACGGGCTGGCCCGAATGGCCGGGGAAAACGGCGTGCCGCTGACGATCAACCGGATCGGCGGAGCGTTTTCCACCCATTTCTGCGACCACCCGGTCACCTGCTATGCCGATGCGCACCGGGCGGACGGCGAATTGTACGCCCGGTTTTTCCGGCTCATGCTGGAGCGCGGCGTGTATCTGGCCCCGTCGAAATTCGAGGCCTGGTTCCTCACCGTCGCCCATACCGACCGGGACATCGACGACACGCTGAACGCCGCCGAAGAGGCGTTCCGCCTGCTGCGCCAATAAAATGCCGCAGGTTGAACGCGCGGGGGAAACGGATCCCATCCCCCATCAACGACCCAGAAAACGACAAAAAAACAGGCCGCGAAAGGCCTGTTTTTTGTCGTTATCGCCCGCACGGGAGGGTGCCGCGCCTCACCCTTTCGCATCGCGCAACGCGGCGAGCAACTCGTCGTGGATTCGCCCGTTCGTCGCCACGACGTCGCGCACGCGCAAATCAAACGGTTCGCCGGACAGCCCGGTTATCCGTCCACCCGCCTCCTCCACCAGCAGGGAGCCCGCGGCGATGTCCCAGGCGTTGAGGTTATTCTCCCAGAACCCGCTGAGCCGCCCCGCCGCCACATACGCGAGATGCAGCGCCGCGGAACCGGCGACGCGCAGGTTGCGCACTTTCGGCGCCAGCGCCTGCATGCCCCGCATGTTCGCGTGCAGCTCGTCCGGAGCGGTCGGGAACCCGGTGGCCAGCAAACTTTCCCCGAGTGTCCGTTCCGCTGAAACGCTCATCTTTTTGCCATGCACATAAGCTCCCTTGCCGCGCTCCGCCACAAACAGCTCGTCCCGCGAAGGGTCGTACACGACGCCGACGATCACTTGACCCCGCCGGGCCAACGCGATCGACACCGCATAAAACGGAAATCCGTGTACGAAGTTGGTCGTCCCGTCGATCGGATCGACGATCCACAGGTATTCCGCTTCCACCGCCTGCGACACCGCGGCGGCCGCCGCCCGCGGTCCCGGCTCGACGCCCTCTTCCCCGAGAAACGCATGATCGGGGAAGTGGGTGCCGATCAGGTTGCGGATCAGGCGTTCGGCGCTTTTGTCCACTTCGGTGACGAGGTCGTGCACGGTGGATTTGACATGGGGCTCGCGCACGCTGCCGAATCTGCTTTTGATATACTCGCCGGCTTTTGCCGCGCAGTTGACGGCGACGGCCGTGAAACTTTTGCTGCCGATGACCGTTTCCGGTCGTTTGTCGTCCATGGTGGCCTCCTTCTCCCTGTGACCGAAACTCTTTGCTAGCATATACGATTCCGCGCGACAGCGGTTGCACGGCAGCCCCGATCGGACAAGATCAGGCGATCTTCCACCGTTCCGCAGCCCGGAGCGACGTCGAACGTCACAACATCCGAATCCCCCGCGCGATCAGGTACCCGGCCATTAACAACAGCGTAAAGCGCAAAAGCCACATGAGCTGCTTCCCGGTCAAACGGGCGGCGATCCAGGCGCCGAGACGGCCGCCAATCACCGCGCCCGGCGCCAGCGCCAGCAGCAACCAGCCGTCAATGTTGCCGTTCAGCAGATTCACGCCGCTGCCCAGCAGGGAGGACAACAAGATGACGAACATGGAGGTCGCCGTGGCGACGTGCGGAGGAAACCGGTACAGCAACACCATCAGTGGGACGAACAGCGAGCCGCCGCCGATGCCGAACAAACCGGAAACCAGCCCGACGGCGATGCCGATCGGCAGCGCCGATCCGACGCTGTACCCGTACACATGGGTCTGCCCGGCCCCGTCGCGAAATTCCCGCCGGATCGGCCAGCGGATCTGAAGCGGACGCATGCGGTCGCGGGCCGTCATCAGCGCGAACATGACGAGCATGAAGACGCCGAACGCCAGTTGGAACGGCCCTTCGGGAAGGGCGTTCGTCCACTGCGCGCCCGCCATGGCCGCGGGGCCGCTTCCGATAAAAAACAGCCATCCGCTGCGCCAGTCGACCTTGCCCTGTTTCGCATAGGCGACGGTGGAGGACAAGGCGGTGAAAATCAATACGGCCAGCGAGGTGCCCACCGCCGTCGGAGACGCGATGGGCGCCCCTGTCAACCACGGCCCTGCCAGCAACAGGGTCGGCACGATGATGACTCCGCCTCCCAGTCCGACGATGCTGCCGAACACGGAGGAGACCAGACCGAGCGCCAGCAGCGCCGCAATGACCCAAAGGTCCATGTGTTCCTACCTTCTTCCGGAAGCAAGAACGGCCGGACAACACCGACCGTCCCGATTTCCCGCCTGAACCGACATCATGCCGCGATCTTTACACGCCGATGATATGATACCCGCTGTCCACGTAAATTACTTCGCCCGTCACGCCTCTGGCCCAGTCGCTCATCAGGAACAGCGCCGTGTCGCCGACTTCGGACGCGTCGGTCGTGCGGCGGAGGGGCGATTTCTCCTCCACCTGTTTCAGAATGGCGTTGAAATCCTTGATGCCCTTGGCCGCCAGCGTGCGGATCGGCCCGGCCGAAATCGCGTTGACGCGAATGCCGCGCGGTCCCAGGTCGGCCGCCAGGTATCGCACCGACGCTTCCAGCGCCGCCTTGGCCACGCCCATGACGTTATAGTTGCGAATCGCCCGTTCGGCGCCCAGGTACGTCATGGTAACGATGCTGCCGCCTTCCGTCATGAGCGGATACAGGCGCTGCGTCACGGCGGTCAGCGAATAGACGCTGATGTCGTGCGCGAGCGCGAACCCTTCGCGGGACGTGTTGACGTATTCGCCTTCCAGCTCTTCGGTCTTCGCAAAGGCAATGCAGTGGGCGATCCCGTGCAGGACGCCGATTTCGTCTTTCAGGCGCGCCGCCAGGGCGTCGATCTCCGCGTCATTGGCGACATTGCAGGGCAGCATCAGAGCGTCCGGAATGGTCTGGGTCAGCCGGCGAACCCGCTCTTCCACCCGTTCGCTTTCATAGGTAAACACGAGCCGGGCGCCCTGCGACGCCAGCGATTGCGCAATCGCCCAGGCGATGCTGCGTTCGTTGGCCACGCCCATGACCAGCATGTTTTTGCCGTTCAGCAAACCGTTCATCGTTTGACGCATCTCCTTCCCCTTTCAACCCTTGAGAAGATCCCCGGGATTTCCGTCAACGTTCCAGGGAGCATGCGCCGGAACAAAACCTCCCGGGATTCCCCTGTGACCGCCTGAAGACGCCCCGATGGAGCCCCCGTTTGCAACCCGGATCTGGCGCAGCCGGAGCGGCCTCGAAACGGGAACACGGCTTGTCTCCTGTCAAAGTAACCGATTGCAAAGGGAATTGCAAGCCCGAAACGTTTCGCCTTTTTCCGCCGGAGCGAACGGCCGGGACGCGGGACCGGCATGCGTCCGGTGCTTGTCCGCATCGCGGCCGGCCGGGCAGACACCGCCCCGAGTCCGGGCAAACCGATCCGGGACCGGTCCCGCCCGGTTCGCGCCCCCGCCCTGCCGATCATTTCCCGTAATGCAGCGCCTGCCGCTCCTCGAACCGCTCGATGGCCAGCCGGATCAGCTCGTCAAGCAACTCCCGGTACGACAGGCCGGACTCCTTCCACAAGAGCGGATACATGCTGTAAGGCGTAAAGCCGGGCATCGTGTTCACTTCGTTGATCAGCAGCTTGCCGTCATCGCGGCGCAAAAAGAAATCGGCGCGGCACAACCCCGAACCGTCGATGGCGCGAAACGCCCGAACGGCCATTTCCTGCACTTCCCTGACGGTTTCCGGAGGAAGATCCGCCGGGATGATCATGACCGATTTGCCATCCACATATTTCGCGTTGTAATCGTAATACTCGTTGGAACTGACGATTTCGCCCGGCACGGAGGTGCGCGGCTCGTCGTTGCCCAGCACGCTGACTTCGATCTCGCGGGCGTCGACCGCTTCCTCAATGATGACCTTGCGGTCGTAGCGGAGCGCGGTTTCGATCGCCGGCACCAGCTCCTCCCGGCTGCGGGCCTTGGAAATGCCAACGCTGGACCCGAGGTTGGCCGGCTTCACGAAGCACGGGTAGCCCAGCTTCTCCTCCGCTTCCGCGATGATGCGCTCCCGCTCCCGGTTCCATTCGAATTTGGTGAAATGAATGTATTCGACCTGCGGCAGTCCGGCCTGGGCGAACAGCTTTTTCATGATGACCTTGTCCATGCCGACGGCGGAAGCGAGTACGCCCGCCCCCACGTAGGGAATGCCAGCCATTTCAAACAGCCCCTGGATCGTGCCGTCCTCCCCGAACGTGCCGTGCAGCAGCGGGAACATGACGTCGACGGCCGGACCGTCCTCCTCCCGCTCTACTTCGGCCAGCATGCCGCGCACGATCGGCACGAGGGCGGCGGTGCCTTCCGCCATGGCGGTCAACGTCCGGTCGCCGGACGCCGGCAGGAGCTGCTCCACCGAAGTCGGAGGCGCGATCAGCGGCACGCCCGCATGCCATTTCCCCTGTTTGTTGATGTAAAAAGGAATGAGTTCGTAACGGTCGTAATCAAACGCCTGCGCCACCGACAACGCGGTCTGCAGCGAGACTTCGTGTTCTCCCGAACGTCCTCCGTAGATCAGACCGACGCGAATTTTTCTCCCCATGCCCAAACCTCCGCGTTCAAAATGAACAGCCTGCGAAAACTCCGCCTACGGATCCTCCGGATCCCCCGCCCTGCAGCCCGGACGATACCGGTTCGGCTTTCCCGCCCGGTCTCGCCATTTACACGGAAAACCGTTAATGCCATGAACCTTTCATGCGTTAAAATTCGTCGGCCAGATGAAAAAACGCGTACCTCGTCCCTTCGGTCCAGGCGTACGAATCCCGGTAGTCCCAATAGCGGCGCCGGCTGCTCACCGTATTCGCGTTCACGAGCGGCGCGCCGTCCGGCGCGAATCCCGTCACCACCGTCGTATGCTGGTAACGGCCCGTGCCGTCCCAGTCGTAGCAGATGACATCGCCGAGCGCCAGTTCCCACGGGGAGGCGACGCGTTCCGCGCGCAGGCCGACCGCGCGCTTCCCGGACAGGTAGGCCGCGAGGGAGTTGGCGACCGCCCAACTGTAGCTCCACAGTTCCCGGCCCCCCTGACGGCCCTTGTACCACCAGCCCGTTTCCCTTTTCCCAGTATAGTTCATCGGCGCTCCCCCTGCAAAGAGACACTGCGACACGTAATTGGTGCAATTGACCGGAAACGTCTCGTACTCCGGATTGCTCCGGTTCCACCAGCGGTCGGCGTAAGCGACCGCCTCTTCACGCCGGTAAGGCATTCCCCGGTTCCACTCCCCGGCATACACCCCGTACACGTTCACGGCCTTGGGATGCAGGTACGGAAGCGACGGAACTCCCGTTCCGTAGCCGCCCGCCGCCTCCTGGTACGTCGTCGCCCACTGGCCGGTTTCCATCCACGCCGCCTGCCGCTCGTGCGTCAGCGGATCGACCCGGTCCAGCCGCCAGACGCTTCCCACGCGAATGAAGCGGATGCGCTCCCGTTCGACGCGCTCCTCCAGCCAGGGCTGGCGGTGTTGCTCCCAGGACCGCAGAAGATGCAGCTCCACCTCGGCCACGGCCTCCCGGTCCCCGGTGTCCTGCCGCAGCACCTTCGCCCGCAGCTCGCTTCGCATGGCGGCAATGCCCGACTCCCGGTTCCGCTTCGCGCTCGCCCTCAGACGCCGCACGAGCCGGATGCGATGCTCCAGGTCCCGGATCGCGCCGAGCGGTTCCGGATCCTCCCGCACGTTCGCTTCATTGATGAGGTTTACGTAATCGGCAAGCGCCTGTTTCCATCCCTGTTCCCGTTGCTCCGGCATCCGCACTCCTCCTGGGAACAAAAACTCGGCTCCAATTAGGTTTATGCGGGGCTGGGCAGGCGCATGCCGGTTCCTGTAATGATTTGACATATACAAAAACATGATATTGTTTCCATAAATGGACTTCGTTTTGTCCCACTGATTTTTACTACAATATCAATCGAACCAAGAAAATCCAGTAGAGATCCACCAACCGGGGGATTTCCTCAAATTTCAGGACGCTTTGCTGGACAGTTCGCAGCATCGCGTCACCATTGATTCCGTCAGCCTTCATCGGATTGAATAAAATTTCAGGCGAGCTTGTGCCACCGCGCAGGCTCGCCCTTTCGTTTCACGGTAACGGCCGACGGGCAGGGCCCCGCCAAGCACGACGATTTCGGGATGGAGCATGTTGATCTTGTTGGCCAGATCGATGCCGAGATCACATCATCGCGGTCGCGGGCCGGTGCCTTCGCCGCCAACGTCGCGGTGGTCGTCGGTTACCAGAAGGCGGGCAAAGCCGGCGCCATTGTCGCCTCCGTGGCCGTTGTTCTGCCCTCGCTGCCGATCGTCCTGATGGCGGGAAAGCTGCCCCTCCGCTTCCGGGATCATCAGCTTTTGAAATCGGCCTTCCACGGCCTGAGACCCGCGGTCACCGGAATGTTCGCTTATATGCCAACCCGCCGTGCATCCGCGAAACGACCTTTCCCCCGTATCTTTACGCCGGCGGGATGAAACGCTATACTGGAAACGTGGAGGTTTCATTTTTGAAATCGTGTTTCATACCGTGAAACTCTGTGCATGGGAGGTACTGGCAACATGTCCGCTTTTCCGTACAACGTGAAGAGCGAACTGCAGGCCGGCGGCCGAACGTACCGGTACTACCGCCTGCAGGCGCTGGAAGAACAGGGCCTTGGCCCCGTCTCCAAACTTCCGTTTTCCATGAAAGTGTTGTTGGAGGCCGCCGTCCGTCAATTCGACGGGCGCGCCATTACGCTCGAACACGTGAACATGCTCGCCAACTGGGCGAACAAGCGTGAGGAAAAGGAAATTCCGTTCATCCCGGCGCGCATCGTGCTGCAAGACTTCACCGGCGTCCCGGTCGTCGTCGACCTGGCCGCCATGCGCGAAACGGTGAAGAAAGCCGGCGGCGATCCGAAGCGGATCAACCCGCTCGTCCCGGTCGATCTCGTCATCGACCACTCCGTCATGGTGGACGCCTTCGGCACGCCCGACGCGCTGCAAACGAACATGGAGCTGGAGTTCAAGCGGAACGAAGAGCGCTACCGCTTCCTGCGCTGGGCGCAAACGGCCTTTGACAACTTCCGCGCCGTGCCGCCGGGCACGGGGATCGTGCACCAGGTGAACCTGGAATACCTCGCTTCCGTGGCCGCCACCAAAACGAAGGACGGCGTCACCGAAGTGTTCCCCGACTCGCTGGTCGGCACCGACTCCCACACGACGATGATCAACGGTCTCGGCGTCGTCGGCTGGGGCGTCGGCGGGATCGAGGCCGAAGCGGGCATGCTCGGACAGCCGCTCTACTTCGTGATGCCGGAAGTGATCGGCTTCAAGCTGACCGGCCGTCTGGCGGAAGGCGCGACGGCCACCGACCTGGCGCTTACGGTGACGCAAATGCTGCGCAAAAAAGGCGTCGTCGGCAAATTCGTCGAATTCTTCGGCCCGGGCCTGTCCAACATCAGCCTGGCCGACCGCGCGACGGTGGCCAACATGGCGCCGGAATACGGCGCGACGATCGGCTTCTTCCCGGTCGACCAGGAAACGCTGAACTATCTGCGCCTGACCGGCCGCGACGAACAGCAGATCGCCCTGGTGGAAGCCTATTACAAGGCGCAGGGCATGTTCCGCACCGACGACACGCCGGATCCGGTGTTCACGGACGTCATCGAGCTCGACCTCGGCTCGGTCGTGCCCAGCCTGGCCGGTCCGAAACGGCCGCAGGACCGCGTCGAGCTGACGGACATGAAGAAGTCCTGGAACGAAATCATCCGCACGCCGATCGACAAGGGCGGTTACGGCCTGTCCGAGGACAAAATCGCCCAGAAGGTGGAAGTGAAACACCCGAACGGGGAGACGAGCCAAATCGGCACCGGTTCCGTCGTCATCGCCGCGATCACCAGTTGTACGAACACGTCCAACCCGAGCGTCATGCTGGGCGCGGGGCTCGTGGCGAAGAAAGCCGTGGAGCGCGGCCTGAAAAAGCCGGCTTACGTGAAGAGCTCCCTCACCCCGGGTTCGCTCGTCGTCACCGACTATCTGGCGAAGGCGGGGCTGCTGCCGTATCTGGAACAGCTCGGCTTCCACGTCGCCGGTTACGGCTGCGCCACCTGTATCGGCAACTCCGGTCCGTTGCCGGAGGAAGTGAGCCAAGCGATCGCCGAGCACGACCTGACCGTGGCGTCGGTGCTGTCCGGCAACCGGAACTTTGAGGGCCGGGTGCACGCGCAGGTCAAGGCCAACTACCTGGCGTCGCCGCCGCTCGTCGTCGTTTACGCGCTCGCCGGCACGGTCGACATCGACCTGACCAAGGATCCGATCGGCGTGGACAAGAACGGACAGCCGGTGTACCTGAAGGACATCTGGCCGACGAACGAGGAAGTGCAGCAGGCGATCGAATCGGTGCTGTCGCCGGACATGTTCCGGGCCAAATACGCCAACGTGTTCACGCAAAACGAACGGTGGAACCGGATCCCGGTGCCGCAGGGCGAACTGTACGAATGGGATCCGAACTCGACCTATATCCAAAACCCGCCGTTCTTCGAAAACCTCGGTTCGGAACCGGGCGACATCGCCGACATCACCGGCGCCCGCGTGCTGGCCCTGCTGGGCGACTCGGTCACGACCGACCACATCTCCCCGGCTGGCAACATCAAGCCCGACAGCCCGGCCGGCAAGTATTTGCTGGAGCGCGGCGTGGCGCGGGAAGACTTCAACTCCTACGGTTCGCGGCGCGGCAACCATGAAGTGATGATGCGCGGCACCTTCGCCAACATCCGCATCCGCAACCAGGTGGCGCCCGGAACCGAGGGCGGCGTGACCAAATATTTGCCGACGGACGAAGTGATGCCGATCTACGACGCCGCGATGAAGTACCAGGCGGACGGCACGAACCTCGTCGTCATCGCCGGCAAGGAATACGGCACCGGCAGCTCCCGCGACTGGGCGGCGAAGGGCACGTACCTGCTCGGCGTCAAGGCGGTCATCGCCGAAAGCTTCGAGCGCATCCACCGCTCCAATCTGGTCGGCATGGGCGTGCTGCCGCTGCAGTTCCAGAACGGGCAAAGCTGGAAATCGCTCGGCATCACCGGACGCGAGACGTTCGACATCAAGGGGCTGGACAACGACATCAAACCGGGGCAAACGGTCACCGTCACCGCCACCCGCGAAGATGGCACGACCTTCGAATTCCCGGTCACCGTCCGCCTCGACTCGGTCGTGGAAATCGACTACTACCGCAACGGCGGCATCCTGCAAACGGTGCTGCGCCAGTTGCTGAAAGCCCAGTAAGCCGGCCAGATGGCCACGTGAATCAACAAACAACAGCCCGCATCCGTCAGGACGCGGGCTGTTGTTTGTTCGCTCATCCTCCCAAGTGAATCCGGACATCCGAAACCCCTTTCTCCGCCCACAACTGGCGAACCAGCCGGTGAAAGGACTTGTTGTTGGACGCATCCACGAGGTACTCCAGCCACACCTCGCCGCTCCTGTCCCCGCTTTCTTCCGCTTCCCTGGCGATCCGCATCTGCCTGATCTTCATGTCCGATTGTTCAAAAATGGCATTGATCGGTTCCAGTTCCGACGTTGACCGTTGGACCAGAAGGCTGACTTTCAAATTTCCGGAGCGTTTGGCCAACCAAAAACGGGACTCCAGTTTGTTCAGCAACAAAGTGCTCAGCAGCACGATCAGGGTGGTGGTGATGCCCGGCAGGTAAAATCCGGATCCGATGGCCAGGCCGATCGCGGCCACCGCCCACAAGGTGGCGGCCGTCGTCAGGCCGGAGATGATGTTGTCGGAGCGGCGCATGATGGCGCCCGCCCCGAGGAAGCCGATGCCGTTTACGACCTGCGCCGCCAGACGGGCCGGGTCAAACCGGGCGTTCGGATGATTGAGCAGCAGGTTGTCGAATCCGTAGATGGAAGTCAACATGATGAGCGTGGAGCCGACCGAAACAAGGAGATGGGTTTTCAGCCCCGCCTGCTTGTTCCTTCTTTCCCTCTCCCATCCGATCAACCCGCCCAGCAGCGCCGACAAAAACAAGCGCAACAACATGGTGCCGATGTCCAACTGAATCACATGCAACCGCGTTGCACCTCCCCTCCGGAACCTTCCTATTTCCCGCTTCTTTTGACGGACATGATCTCCCGGACGGATTCCAGGACGAACGTCGGCTGGATGGCCGATTGTTGCAAATCCGTCCGTTTGGTGACACCGGTCAGCACCAAAGCGGTATTCATTCCTGCCTGATTGCCCATCAAAATGTCCGTCTCCAGGCGGTCGCCCGTCATCAGGCAGGAAGACGCCTCCACCCCCAAAATGTCCAGCGCGGCATAAGCCGTGAAGGACGAAGGCTTCCCCATGATGACCTCCACCTTTTGCCCCGTCACGCCTTCGATCGCTCCGATCATTCCGCCGCAGTCGGGAACGGCGCCGCCCGGCATCGGACAGGTGCGGTCCGGATGCGTGGCGATCACTTCCGCGCCGCGGACGATGGCCTGGTAGGCATGATCGAGATGCCGGTAATGAAAATCCCGGTCCCAGGAGATCACCACCAGATCCGTCTCCTCGGGCGATCGCGCAAACCGGATGCCGTTGCGCTCCAATTCATCCTTGAACACCTTCTCCCCGATGACATAGACTCTGGCGTTGGGGTAATGCGCATGCAGATGGCGGATCGTGACCACCGCCGGACTGAGCAGATGTTCGATCGTCACGTCAATGCCGAATCGCCGCAGTTTTTGGACGTAGTACTCGCGGGATTCAATCGTTTTGTTGGTGAGAAAGAGCAGTTTCCGGTTCAGCGACTGCAAGTGCCGGATCGTCTCGGGAGCGCCTTCGATCACATGGTCACCCAGATAAATCGTACCGTCCAAATCGAAAATGTAACCTGCAAATTGATCCACACCGCTACCCCTCAATCATGTGATGGAAATCGTCATCAGTTCCTGGCCGAACGAAATTTTGGCGCGGAGGTGTTCCGGAAGGCTGCGCCACACCTCGCCGTATGGTTCGTCATCCGTCAGATGCACCATCACCGCGCGCCGAATCCGGGTCCAGTCATAGAAACGGACGATTTGCTCCAGGCCGCTGTGGTTTTCCCGGCGTTCCCGGGCGGTGGTCGCTTCATGCACCAGCAAATCGATCCGTTCGTACGCCTTGATTTCCTCGTTCGGCGCCGTGTCGGAAGAATACACCACGACCTGGCCCTGACGGACATACGCCACTCCCGCCGCGGGCACGCCGTGCCGGCCGGGGAATGCTTCCAGGCGGGAATCGCCTTCCTGCCAGAGCCTCTGCCTCTGCCGCCAATCGAAGGGATGGAAGCGAATTTCAAAGGCGACGGGCCATTCCCAGATCCCCGTCGCCCGGAGCCAGGCTTCCAGCCACGGGTGAACCGCGTCCGGGCAGTAGAGGTCCAGCGGCTCCGTCCGGTCCTCCATCCACATTCCCCACAGCAGGGAAGGCAATCCGTACACATGATCGACATGGGCATGCGTCAGGACCACGCGCCGCACGTGCGCCAGCGGCACCCGGACGGCTTTCAGCTTGCCGAGCGGATTGCCGCCGACATCGACGAGCGTGGCGCCTTGTTCGTCGCCAATCAGCAAATACGTGTTGTCCCGCCCGCTCCCCGCCGGCGCGGAGGCGGTCCCCAGCAACATCACGTCCATGGCCGGTCACCTACTTGAGTCCGGAATGCATGAAACTTTCGACAAACTGCCGCTGGAAGACGAGAAACGCGATGAGCAGCGGCAAAACCACCAGCATCGTCGCGGCCGTGACCGTCCCCCACTGGACGCCCGTCTCGAACGTTTGCGCGAAAATGGCGATGCCGACGGTAAGGGGACGCGATTCCACCGAATTGGTGACAATGAGCGGCCACATGAAATTGTTCCAGTGCGTGCTGACCGAGACGAGCCCGAACGCGACATAGGTCGGTTTGGCCGAAGGCAGATAGACGTGCCACAGCGTCTGCCACCATTTGCACCCGTCCACCCTGGACGCCTCGTCCAGCTCGTACGGAATCTGTTTGAACGTTTGCCTGAGCAGGAACACCCCGAAAGCGGACGCCCAATACGGCAGCATGATCGCCAGTTTGGTGTCGAGAAGACCCAGCTCCTTCACGACGACGTAGTTGGGAAAAATGAGCACATCCGGCGGAATCATGATCTGCACCAAAAAGAGGATGAACATAAAGCCTTGCCCGATAAAGTTCAACCGCGCGAAGGCGTATGCGGCGAGCGTGACGGTCGCCAATTGCGCCGCCAGGATGCCGACGACGATGATCACGGTGTTGCCGTAATACAGCAAAAACGGAACCGCATCCCACGCCGCCTTGTAGTTGGCAAGCGTCGGACGGTTGACGGCCAGGGGGTTGCTACGGGTAATGATTTCGCTGCCCGGCGTGAACGAGGTCAGCACGGTCCAGATCAGCGGAAAAAGGAACAAGAGAGCCAGCAGCGTGACCAGGGTCCGGTTTGCGATTTTGTACGGGAATACGTGCATGAACGGCTCCCCCCTTCAGTAATGGATCCGCTTGTCAAGATAGACGTAATTGAAAATGGAAACGGAGAGCAGGATGACGAGCAGCACAACCGTAAGCACGGCCGCCGCACCGGTATCCCAGAAGCTGAACGCGTTTTCGTAGATGTGATACAAAAGCAGATTGCTGGCGTTGTCCGGCCCGCCTTTGGTCATGATGTACAAATGATCCACCAGCCGGAACGAATTCGTCGTCGCGATGACCATGCAAAAGAGGGTCGTCGGCATGAGCAGCGGAAAGGTGATGCGGACGAACAATTGCAACGGCCTTGCCCCTTCCAGCTTCGCCGCCTCGTAGATTTCCCCCGGCAAATTTTGCAGTCCCGCCAAATAAAACACCATGAAAAATCCGACTTCCTTCCAGATCACCATGATCACCATCGCCCACATGACCCAACGAGGATCCCCCAGCCAGTTCGGCCCAGAAACCCCGATGATTTCCAGAAACTTGTCGAGCAGCCCGTAGTCGGGCGTATAAATGAACAGCCAGATGTTCGCGATGGCAATCATCGGAATCACGTTCGGGTAAAAGAACGCCGTGCGCAAAAAGCCGTTGCCCTTCATGCGTTCGTTGACCCAGATGGCCACGTACATCGCCAGCAGCAGGCTGGTCGGCACCGTCATGACCAGCAAAAACAGATTGTTTTTGATCACTTTCAGGAACACTTCGCTCTGCAGCACCCGGGTGTATTGATCGAACCCGACAAATTTCTTGGCTCCGAACCCCGAACTGAGGAACGAGTACCAGATCGTTTTCAGCGTCGGGTAATACGTGAACAGCGTGAGAAAGACCAGGGAAGGCAGAAGCAGCGCGTACGCAAACGCCTGCTTTCTCCAGTTGATGCGCCGCAGCGAAGCGCCGCGGGAACTGCCCGGAATCCATTGCGCCATGCATGATCACCTGTCCGTGGATGGGGTCTGTGCGCGGTCCGGAAAAGAGACAAGAAGCCCCATGCCGGCGGACGGACATACGTCCGTTTCCGGCATGAGCGGCTTCTCGTCTTCTCCGGCCTCTCGCATGATGCCATTGTCCTAACGGGTCACTGATACCGAGCCAAAATTCTTTCGGCTTCGCTTTGCGATTTTTGGAGCGCCTCTTTTACCGGGATGTTGCCGTACAAGGCAGCCTGAATGTTGTCGTTCAGAATCTTCGTCACCTGTCCGTTCTGATAGGTGGACAGTTCGCTGTCCGCATACTGGAGCTGGTCTCTGGCCACCGCGGCTTGCGGGAACTCCTGCACGTAGTTTTTCAGAAGATCGGTCTCGTAGGACGATTTCGTCGTGCCCACATAGCCGGTGTCGATGGACCATTGGGCGACCCGTTCGGGCCGTGTCAGGAATTTGATGAATTCAATCGCGGCATCCTTGTTTTCTTCGGGAATGTCCTTGAACACGTACAAGTTTCCGCCGCCCGTCGGGGAACCGTACTGTCTGTTTGCGGGCAAAAACGCCACGCCGAAGTCGAAGGGCGCTTCGTTTTTGACGCGGGTCAGGTTGCCGGTCGTATGATACATCATCGCCGTCTTGCCGCTGATGAAATCGGAAGGAACCGTGGCCCATTCGATGACGCCCTTGGGCATGACCTGGTGCTTCAACCCCAGATCCACATAGAATTGCAGCGCTTCCTCCACATAGGGTTCCGTGAAGTACACGTTTTTGCCGTCGCCGGACATGATGTTGCCGCCGGTTTGAAGGGCCATCGCCTGAAGCATCCAGTACTGGTAGCCCGTGCTGGGGATCTCCAGGCCCCATTGGTTTTCGTTGGTCAGTTTCTTCGCGTACTCCACCAGCTCTTCCCAGTTGGCCGGCGGCTTCTCGGGATCCAGACCCGCCTGTCGGAATTTCTCCTTGTTGTAGTAAAGCACGATCGTGCTGCGCTGGAAGGGAACGCTCCAGATCTGCTCCCCGGATTTCGTGTTGCCCATGAACGCTTCGTAGAAATCGTCCCAATAGTCCTTGGGGAAACGATTCGTCAGTTCTTCAACCGCATTCATCTCCAGCAACGTATAAAGATCCGTGGACAGCAGCACCGCCAGATCGGGGGGATTGCCGCCTTGCACGGCGGTAGTCACTTTTGTCATCGTATCTTGATAACTTCCGCCGTATATCGGTTTAACGATTATATTTTCATGCTCCGCCATGAAATCGTTGGCCAACCGGTCGATGAGCTTTTGGATCGGGCCGCCCACCGCCACCGGATAATAAAATTCGATCTCCACCTTCTTTGGCGAATTCTTCGGCGTCCCGCCGTCGGGACCGCCATTCTCCGTGCTTGAAGCCCCGTCCTGTTTGCCGCAGGCGGCAAGAGCCGTCACGACGATCAACGCGAGGATCAAAATCGCGAATTTTTTGGGCATTCCGAAAACTCCTTTCCTTGTTTTTTCAGAGCTTCTGCTGCGGAACCAAACGGAATCGAATCTTGCCGAACCCCCCTTTTTTTCGAAAAAAGTCGAAGAAAATCAAAATGCCTTTTGCCGAAAACGCTTTCGGAACCCCCGAAAAGCATTTTCATCAGCAAAAGGCACTCCAAAATCTCTACCTTTGCTTATTCAATTCAATGTCATCCCGGTTGTGAAACGGTTGCCTCTTAAGCATATATGAAATTCACAAAATTGACAAGTATGATTTTGACTCCGTCATCCTTTCGTTTGTTCGTCCTGCCATTTCCACAACACTTTGGAAGAGGTCGAAACACCGATGGCGCCGTGCGCAAGTGCGCATTCCAGGTCTTCCAGTTCCGATATGAGTCCGCCGGCAATGACGGGAAGGCCGATTTCCTGCCGCAGCCGGTTCATGACCCGGGGAACGACGATGCCCGGCAGCACTTCCACGGCATCCGGTTTGGAACTTTTGACGATCTTGATGCCGTTGTCCAGCGATACGGAATCAAACACGAACAATCGCTGAATCGTCATCAACCCGCATTTTTGGGCCGTCAAGATGATATTGGAGCGCGTGGTCACGATGCCGTCCGCCTTGATCACTTCGGCCAGATATCGGACGCTTTCCGCATCCTTCCCCAGCCCCTCCACCAAATCGAAATGGACAAACATTAATTTGCCGGCTTTTTGAACATGCTCCGTTATTTTTTTCAACGTAAAAATGTTCCCCGTCAACAGAAACACGATGGTGGACGTGGTCTGGAGCACGTGCTCCAGATCCATGTCGGATACGATCGAAGTGATGACGGGTTTGTTGCGGAGCGCGTAGCTGATGGTTTGGACATTGACATCCTGGATTTTCATCCGTCTCAACTCTCACATGGCGCATTTTTTGTGAAAGCGTTTTATCTCGCCTATTATATCCTACACGGCGAACGGTTGGCAACGAAAATGGAGGATGCGAATCGCTTTTTGCGGCCGGCCGTTTCAGGGAGAACCCCCGTACCGTTCCCAATATGCCGGCCATTGCGCCGCCGGATCGAACACCGGGCCGCCGTGGCACACTTCCAGCCGCGCGGGGCGGAGCCGTTCGACAATGGCGCCGCTGCGCACCGCTTCCGCCATGTCGGCCGTGAACATGGGGATCGGCCGGCGCAGCCGCCCGCTGCGGGAGGTAAAGAGGTCACCGGCCAGAAGCACCCCGTCGCGCTCGTGGAAATAGGCGACATGACCGGGAGCATGCCCCGGCGTGAAATGGGGCTGCAGCCCGCCGATCGCCTGCAGCGTGCCGTCCACCGCTTCCGGCAGCGGGACGGCGATCCCCCGGGCGACGAACGCGACCGCCTTCTTGCGACGGGGGTAGGGCGACCGCCCTTCCATATAGGGCAACTCCAGCCGGTGGGCGTAAACCGGCACGGACCATTCCCGCAGCAAGCCGTTCAGGGCCCCCACATGGTCCGAATGGCCGTGTGTCAGCACGATGCGCCGCAGCGGGCCGGCATCCAGTTGCCGGATGAAAGCACGCGATGCCGCGCGCCATCGGTCCGATCCCCGCATCGACCAGGGTGATGCCATCCGGCTCCCGCACCACCCAGACGCGGATCGGAAACCCGACCCACACGTGCAGGCTCCAGATATGCGCCGATACTTGCGTTGCCTTCATGGCAAATCTCCTCCGTTTCGTGTCCATGCATGCGGCCTGCCGATTCCGGCCGTCTTCCCGGGGGCGTTCTCCGCCGTCCGTCTCATCCCGTCCGTTTCATTTCATTCGTTTCATCCCGTGCATTTCATCACATCCGCCTCATCCCGTCCGCTTTAGGCCCGCCCGTTCCACGCCCAGGAAGGCCTTACGGCGCGGATTCCCGCTGCCGGATCCCGGCCAGCAAGGCCTCCACCGCGGCGTCAAACGTGGGCCTGAGCCGCTCCAGCACCCGCTCGGTCGGCTCTTCCCCGTGCACGTAGGTGGCCACGATGCCGTGCAGCAAAAAAAACAACATGCGGCCGTACGCCAGCCCCTGCGCTTCGTCCCGCAGCGGCGGCAGGCAATCGGTCAGGCCGCGGCGAAGCAGCGCGAACACTTCGTTCCGCTGGCGGTGCACGTCGTTTTTGGGCTCCGGATCGTCGACCCGGTCCGCCCCGGCCAGAAACAAAATCGCGTACAGGCTGCGGTACTGAAACGAAAGCTCCACGAACGTCCGGCACATGTCGCGCAATCGCCGCTCGGGGGTCAGGCGGCCGTCGCCGAGCATGTCCCGCAACCGTTCCGCCACGTGGCGGAGCGGCGGCAAGGCGAGCTGGTGCAACAACGCTTCCTTGTCCTTGAAATACAGATAAATGGCGGTGTGCGAACAACCGGCCGCCTTGGCGATTTCGCGCATCGTCACCGCCGCGTAGCCTTTTTCGGCGAACAATTGGCCGGCCGCCGCGAGGATGCGGCGGCGGGTTTCTTCGGATTTGCCGCGAGACACGTCCATCGCTCCTTTGCCGTCTCCACGCCCGTTAAGATCCTTCAGGTTTCAACGATCCTTCAAGTTTCAACGATCCTTCAAGTTTCAACGGGAAGATCTCCCGAAGCTTGCCGTGGCCATCCCTCATGGTTACTAACCAACGGTTATTAACCGGCAGAATTATTATAACCATTGGTTAGTTTAGTGTCAACGGGTTCTCCCAGCCCTTTTCTTTCCGGCCTTTTCCGGGTTCCTTGTTCGTCTCTTTTCCCGTTCCGGGATTGCTTTGTGGAGGACCGTTCCGTTGCGCTATAATGGGGGAACGGAGGTGACCATGGTGCCCGCAATCCGACTTCGCCGGTTCAAACGTTACCGCCTCGCCATTACCATCCTCTTCTTCGCCGTCCTGTGGGCAGTGGCCGCCAACTGGCATTGGCCGTACGTCATCAGCGGCCCCGGTTCGGCCGAACCGGTGCATCCCCGGGTGCAGACCGGAAAAACGCTGGACGAAAAAGGCGCGTTTCTGTTCACAACGGTGGCGACCTACGCGAAGCCCGACACCTTTTCCCTGGTGTACGGCTGGCTGCATCCCCGCATGGACATCAAAACCCTTGAGGAAGCGACGGGCGGAACGGTCAATTACGAGGCATACCGCAACCTGAGCACGTGGCAGCGCGAAAAATCGGAAGCCGACGCCATTCTGGCCGTCTACAACGCTATCGGCCGGAACGTCCAGGTGGAGCAAACCGGCGTCATCGTCTATTTTTTTCTGGAATCGAGCAAAGCCCGCGAACACGGCCTGCAGGAAGGCGACATCATTACCGCCGTCGACGGCAAGCCGGTTCGCACCGGTGAAGAGCTGATCGCGATATTGAACGAGAAAAAACCGGGGGACATGGCGAAACTGTCCGGCACCCGCGGCGGCAAACCGTTCGAGGCCGAGGTGCCGCTCATCCGGATGGACAACGGCCGCACCGGCATCGGGTTCAATCCGCAACCGGTGTACCGGGTGACGCCCCCCGATCCGATCAAGATGAATTTTAACGATACGGGCGGACCGTCGGCCGGCCTGATGATCGCGCTGGAGCTTGTCGCCCAACTGACCGGCGAAGACTTGACGCGGGGATACCGGATCGCGGGAACCGGCACGATCGCGGCGGACGGAACGGTCGGCCAGATCGGCGGAATCCGCTACAAACTGATGGCGGCCGACCGGGAACGGGCGGATTATTTTCTCGTTCCGTACGTGAAACAGGCGGGGCTGGGCAACTGGAAGGAAGCCGAAGAGGTCGTGCGGGAACTGAACCTGTCACCGGAGCTCGTTCCGGTGACCAGCCTGCAACAGGCCATGGAATTCCTGCGCGGGCTGCCGCCGAAAGAAAGCTGAAGCGGGTCACCCGCCCAGCATCGTCCCCATCCGTTTGGCCGCCTCCATGATCACGGGCGCGTACCGCCGCATGACGCCGGGCGTCAGGCGGTTGGAAGGACCGGAAACCGACAACGCCGCCACCAGCTTGCCCGACCGGTTGAAAATCGGCGCCGCGACGGCGGCCGCTCCCGGTTCGCGCTCCTCGAAGCTGGTGGCGTATCCGGCGGCGGCGATCTCCTGCAACTGCCGCACGAACTTTGCGCGGTCGAGCGAAGGCGGCCACGCCGGGTCGGCCAGCACCGCTTCCCGCACCTCTGGCTCGGCATAGGCCAGCAGCACCTTGCTCGACGCTCCCACAAACAGCGGCAACCGCGCGCCAACCGGCGCCACGCGCCGGATCGGCTGCGTGCTTTGCACCGCCTGGATGCGCACCCGCTCCTTGCCGTCGCGTACATACAGACTGACCGTTTCCCCCAGTTGGTCGCGCAATTTCTCCATTTCGCCGAGCAGCACCGCCGACGGATCGTCGGAAACGGTCACATGCGCGGACAGTTCCAGCAGGCTCAAACCGAGGCGGTATTTGTCCGTCGTTTCGTCTCGCACGACGAAACCTTTCTCTTCCAACGTGGCGAGCAACCGGTGCACCGTGCTTTTGTGCAAGCCGACGCGCTGCGCCAATTCGGTCAACCCCCACTCCCCGCCGGAGCGGAAACAAAGCAGCACATCCAGCGCACGTTCCACCGCGCGCACCGTTCGTTTTTCTTCCATCCTTTTGTCCCCTCCCCGTTTCGGACTGACGCCGGCCGGGCGCTTAAACATTCGCTTGAAAAAGCGTTTGACGCCGCAAGGTTCGGGGGCCGTACCCGGTCCGGGACCTGAACATGGCGCCCGGATTTTCCCCATGTTTCCTCCGGGAACCGTTATAACCGTTTCACTCTATGAAACCATCTGCCTTCAGTATAGCTCATGCGATCCCAATATTACAATTCGTTTACACCTCGTTAACAATTCGACAAGACGCATTGACGGCTCGATGCCGCGGATTTTACGATAAAATCAAAGATATAAAGCGCTTACAACGCGTTCCGCACCAGGAGGCGCTGCCGATGAACATCATGAATCTGCAATGGATCGACAATGGCGCCTGTCCCCCCTTCCATCCGAACCCTGCGGTCACGCGGGTGCAGCCGCGGCGCTCCGTGCGCCTGATTCCCCTGTTGCTCGCCGTATTGGCGGGACTTACGGCCTTCGTTTATATCGGCCTGCACGCGCTGATCGCCTGGATACTCACCTATCCCCCTGTCGCCTCGCTCCATTCCAATCCGCTGGCCGCCAAAGGGCTGGCCTACGAGGACGTTTCGTTTCCGAGCGCGGACGGCCGTTCGCTGGTGAACGGGTGGTGGATCCCGGCTCCGGCGGCGTCTTATTCCGGCGCCGGCCGCGCCGTCGTGCTCAGCCACGGTTACGGCGCGAACCGCGAGGAATATTGGGTGCCCATGTACGATGTGGCGGAGTGGTTGCACAAGCGGGGATTCGACGTTCTGATGTTCGATTACGGATTTGCCGATCCGCAGCGCCGCCTGCCCGCCACCGGCGGCGTCAGCGAAGCCCGGCAACTGCTTGGCGCCATCCGGTACGCCCGTGCGGCCGGTGCGGAGAAACTGGTCGTCTGGGGCTTTTCGATGGGCGCGGGCACCGCGCTGCTGGCGGCGCTGCAGGACGATTCGCGGGCGATTGACGGCATGATTCTGGATAGCACGTTTTTGCCGACGAATGAGACGGTGGGACACAATCTCGCCCAATACGCGCCGCTCAAACCGTCGCTGCTGCTCATCCGGCTGTTTCTCCGGTTTTGGAGCGGCACGGGCCTTGAGCACATTCCGGCCGAAGAGGCGCTGTCGACGGCGTTTCCGTTTCCGATATTTTTGGTCCACGGCACGGAGGATGCCAAGGTGCCCGCGACCCTGGCGGAACATGTCGCGGGTGCGCAACAGCATCCCGATTCCCGGCTGTGGATCGTGCCGGGCGCGATCCATGAAATGATGTTCCGGACGCACGCCGAAGAGTACACCCGGCTGGCCGGAGACTTCCTCGACCGCGTGACGCACGATGCCGCTCCCGTCCTGGTCGCCTCGTACGACGGCGCGGCGGACGGCGATGGCGATGCGCAAAAAAGCGATGCGAAAGCCGGCCATGCGCCGGCCGGACGGCATTGACGGAAGGCCGTCAGGGACGAACGGTCCGACGGCAGGTATTAAACCGCGATCATAGGCCAACCCGCCTCCCGCATACACTGACGCAGGTTGACAAGGGAGGGCTTTGCATGTGGTCCGTGTATGGCGACCGGATGCCGCTCCGATGGCTGGAGCATCTGATGGCCTGGAAACAACGGGAAATGGCCAACGCCGCCCTGCTCCGTGCGGCGGTTCCGGGGCTGGAGCCCCAGTATGAACGCCTCCTGCGGGAATGGGAAGCGCTGTTCGCGCGTACGTTCGAATCCGCCCGCTCGTCGCTGCGGGCCTCGCTGGCGACAGCCGCCAACGCCGGCGACGGAACGCCGGGACCCGCAACCGCCGGCGGCAGAGGGCCGGGACGCCCGGCGGAAAATCGCCCCGCGCCTGCGCCTGCAATAGCACCTGCGGCGTACGGATCCGCCGGTACCGACCGCCCGCCGGCCGCAACCGCGGGACAACCGGCAGACCGTCAAACCGAAGCGCTCACTCCGGCGGCCTATACCACGGCGGCGTATCACACGGCCGCGGAACTGTCGGGGCTGACGCAGGCGTCCCGCTACCAGACGCGGGAATTCGTCCGGCAACTCCGGTTGTTGCAGGCGCACAGCGTCGCCCTGCAGAACGCGCCGGCCGCGGCCGCCCTGCTGGCCCATATCCGCCGGGATTCGGAACTGTTTCTGAAAACCGCCGACGAAGCCGAAAGGCAAACCGTCATCCGGCCGAACGAAGAACCGGAACCCGCCAGCCTGCGGTCGCTGCAAGACGGTGACGGGCAAGCCGGACGGCAAGACGGCGGGGCGGGCGAAACGGAACTCCCGGACCGCTCCCCTTCGGCCGACGCGGCGGCGGGCGGCGCGCAGCCGGAACGCGCGGCGGATGACGTCCGGCCGGAGCGAACGGCGGACGGGAGTGCGGAGGAGCCTGCCCGCACCGGCGATGCCGCCGGCGTCGATCCCCTGCGCCCCGAAGGCGTATGGAGCGGCAGCCCGGTGTCCCCGGCCGGGATCTCCTCCGTGCCGATCGGCGGACACACCCTGCTGCCGTTGCCCTATCCTTACAACGCCCTGGAACCTTACATTGACGAAACCACGATGCGCCTCCACCACGACAAGCATCACCGCAGCTATGTCGAGGGCCTGAACCGGGCGGAGAAAAAACTGGAGGAAGCGAGAAAAACGGGAGATTTCGCGCTGGTCAAGCACTGGGAACGCGAACTGGCGTTTCACGGGGCGGGGCATTATTTGCACACGCTGTTCTGGGAAACGATGTCGCCCAAAGGCGGCGGGCAGCCGGACGGGGAGCTCGCGAGACAGATTGCCCGCGATTTCGGGAGCTTCGACGCGTTCCGCCGGCAGTTCGCCGCAGCCGCGGAAAACGTGGAAGGCGGCGGCTGGGCGATCCTCGTCTGGAGCCCGCGCAGCCGCCGCCTGGAAATCCTCACCGCGGAGAAGCATCAGAACCTGTCCCAATGGGACGTCGTTCCGCTGCTGCCGCTGGATGTGTGGGAACACGCCTATTACCTGAAACATCAAAACAACCGCGCCGCCTACATTCGCGACTGGTGGCACGTGGTGAACTGGCCGAAGGTGGCGGAACGGTTCCGCCGCGCCCGCACGCTGCAATGGCAGCCGTGGTAACGGCCCGCCGGCTTGCCGCCGGGCTTCGGACTCACAGACTCCAGTCCAGCGTCACTTCCCGGCCGGTCCGCGACGATTCGTAAATCGCTTCAATGATCAAATTGCTGCGCAGCCCCGTCTCCGCGGACGTCCACGGCTGCTTGCCTTCGCGAATGCAGGAGAGGAAATGACGGCTCAACCGGACCCGGCATCCCTCGTCATTTTCCGGCGGCAAAACCGGCACGTCGATCGGCTCGTCGAACCGTTCCGTCAGGAACTTCCCGTTCATCCCGCGAATCACCGCGCCTCCCTCGGTTCCGAACAGATGCACGAACGGCTGGTTGTCGGTGTCGACGTTGGCCGCCCAACTCACATCCAGGGAAAGCGTCCGGCCGTCCTCCATCCGGATGATCGCCGTGGCCAGATCCTCCACGTCGTAGTACCCGCTCCAGTCCGGCTTGCCCCAGGAACCGATGCCTTTCCGCCTCGGCCCGAATTCGGCGTACACCGCGCCGAACACCGACACCGGCTTCGGCTCGCCCATCAGGAAGAAGGCGAGGTCGATCATGTGCACACCGATATCGATCAGCGGTCCGCCGCCCGACTCTTCCATCCGCGTGAACCAGGTGCCCCAGCCGGGGATGCCTTTGCGGCGCAACCAGCCGGCTTTGGCGGTATAGATGCGTCCCAGCTCGCCCCGGTCAATCTGTTCCTTGACGCGCAGCGGCAGCCATTCCCAGCGCATTTGATGGCCGACCATCACCACTTTGCCGTATTGGCGCTGCGTCCGCACGATTTCCTTGGCGTCCGCGACGTTCAGCCCCATCGGTTTTTCCACCAGCACGTGCTTGCCGCTTTGCAGCGCCGCCACCGTAAATTCCTTGTGGTACTTGTTCGGCACGGCGACGATGACCGCGTCCAGGTCATCGCGCGACACCAGCGCTTCCGGAGAAGACACCACTTCCCGGACGCCGAATTCCTTCGCCCGCTGGGCGGCGAGCGACAGGTTCACGTCGGTGATGGCCACAATCTCGCATTCGTCCCGCAATTTCCCGAACTCGTTCAAATGGACCGCTCCGATCCCGCCCGCGCCAATCAGGCCGATCCGGATCGGCTGTTGAGCCGTCGTCATGCTGAAATAACCTCCATCTGTATGATTGCGTATCGGTTACGCTTCACATGATAGGGAAAAAAAATTCGTGACGGGAGCCACGATTTGGCCTTCTTCTTATGGTCTTTTGTCTGTGGAGTGTTCATCCGTCCGCGCAACGGGCGGATTTCCCGTCCATCCCTTCCTCCAGCCAGGCCCGGGCGCGCTTGATGTCATCCTGCGTCGCCTCCGGAACGTGCTCCAGGTCGTATGGCCATCCCAGGCGCGTCCATTTGGGAACGCCCATGCGGTGGTAGGGCAGAAGCTCCACCTTTTGCACGTTGCCCAGTTCGGCGACAAAGCGCCCGAGGGCGACCAGGTCGTCGCGCCCGTCGGTCAGGCCCGGGACGATCACGCGGCGGATCCAGATCGGCTTGCCGATCCTGGCAAGCCAACGGGCGAAGGTCAGGATCCGGTCGTTCGGCTGACCGGTCAGCGCAATATGGCCTTCCCGATCCATCAGCTTCAGGTCGAGCAGCACCAGATCGGTCACGTCCATGAGCGCCCGCACGTGCGCGGGGTCGCAAAATCCCGACGTGTCCAGCGCCGTGTGCAGGTCCCAGTTCATCTTGCAGGCCGCAAACAGCCGCCCGACAAACGAGGCCTGAACGGCGGGTTCGCCGCCGCTTACCGTAATGCCTCCGCCGGAAGTCCGGTAATACGTCAGATACGGCTCCACCTCGGCCAGCACCTCGTCCACCGTGGCGAGGCGGCCGGCGCCGGGGAGCCACGTATCGGGATTGTGGCAATACCGGCAACGCAGGGGACATCCCTGCATGAACAGCACGAACCGGATGCCGGGACCGTCGACGGTGCCGAACGTTTCAAACGAATGGATGCGTCCCATCATCGGAAACCGCTCCTTTTCTTCTCTTTTTTCCCGCCAACCGCCCGTCCCGGCTCAGTCCCGCACAGCGGCACTGACAACGGTGCCGGATGTCGTACGGCATCCGGCGCCGCAATTTCCGGCCGGCCGCCCGCGTCACATGCTGCCGTGGAACGTCCGTTTGAGCACTTCAAGCTGCTGTTCGCGGGTCAGCTTGATGAAGTTGACCGCGTATCCGGACACCCGGATGGTCAATTGCGGATAGTTCTCCGGATGCTCCATCGCGTCGAGCAACTGGTCGCGGTTGAACACGTTGACGTTCAGATGGTGGGCGCCGTTCTTCATATACCCGTCCAGCATCGCCACCAGGTTGCGAATCCGGTCCTCCGTGTCGCGTCCCAGCGCGCCGGGCACGATGGTGAACGTGTTGGAGATGCCGTCCAGGCAACTGGCGTACGGCAACTTCGCCACCGAAGCCAGCGAGGCGAGCGCGCCCTTGCGGTCGCGGCCGTGCATCGGGTTGGCGCCCGGCGCGAACGGTTCGCCCGCCTTGCGGCCGTCGGGCGTGCTGCCGGTCTTCTTCCCGTACACGACGTTCGAGGTGATCGTCAGAATGGACTGCGTATGCACCGCGTTGCGGTACGTCTTGTGCTTCCGGAGTTTCTCCATGAACGACTCCACCAGCTCGACGGCCATCCGGTCCACCCGGTCGTCGTTGTTGCCGTATTGCGGGTATTCCCCTTCGATTTCAAAATCGACGGCGATCCCGCGCTCGTCGCGGATCGGGCGCACCTTGGCGTAACGGATGGCGCTCAGCGAGTCCACCGCGACGGACAGGCCGGCGATGCCGCAGGCCATCGTGCGGAACACCTCGCGGTCGTGCAGCGCCATTTGCAGCCGTTCGTAGCAGTATTTGTCGTGCATGTAGTGAATGACGTTCAGCGTGTTGACGTACAGCCCGGCCAGCCATTCCAGCACCGCGTCGTAGCGGGCTTTCACTTCTTCGTAATCGAGCACGTCCCCGGTAATCGGCGGCGTGGCCGGACCGACCTGAATGCCGAGCTTCTCGTCGACGCCGCCGTTGATCGCATACAGCAGCGCTTTGGCCAGGTTCGCCCGGGCGCCGAAGAACTGCATCTGCTTGCCGATCCGCATCGCCGACACGCAGCAGGCGATCCCGTAGTCGTCGCCGAAGTACGGCCGCATCAGGTCGTCGTTCTCGTACTGGATCGAGCTCGTCTCGATGGACACCTTCGCGCAGTATTTTTTGAACGGTTCCGGCAACTGTTCGGACCAGAGCACCGTCAGGTTCGGCTCGGGCGCCGGTCCGAGGTTGTACAGGGTGTGCAGGAAGCGGAACGATGTCTTCGTAACCCGCGTTTGCCCCGACAGCGACATGCCGCCGATCGCCTCGGTCACCCAGGTCGGGTCCCCGCTGAACAGCTCGTTGTATTCCGGCGTCCGCAGGAACCGCACCATGCGCAGCTTCATCACGAAGTGGTCGACCAGCTCCTGCACCTTTTCCTCCGTGATCCGGCCTTCCCGCAGATCCCGCTCGAAATAGATGTCGAGGAAGCTGGACACGCGGCCGAGGCTCATCGCCGCCCCGTTCTGTTCCTTGACCGCCGCCAGATAGGCGAAGTACAGCCATTGCACCGCTTCCTCCGCCGTCGCCGCCGGACGGGAGATGTCGTACCCGTAGGAGGCGGCCATCTGTTTCAATTCCTGCAGGGCGCGAATTTGTTCCGCCAGTTCCTCCCGGTCGCGGATGACGTCGTCGGTCATCGCGGTCACTTCCAGTTGCCGGCGTTCCTTTTCCTTCTGCCGGATCAGGAAATCGACCCCGTACAGCGGCACGCGGCGATAGTCGCCGATGATGCGGCCGCGCCCGTAGGCGTCCGGCAGCCCCGTGATGATGCCGGCCTTGCGCGCCGCGCGCATTTCCGGCGTGTAGACGTCAAACACGCCCTGGTTGTGCGTCTTTCGAATTTCGGTGAACAGCCGCTTCAGCTCTTCCGGCAGTTGGTAGCCGTAGGCCTTGCAGGCGTCTTCCACCATGCGGATGCCGCCGAAGGGCATGATCGCCCGTTTCAGCGGCGCATCGGTTTGCAGGCCGACGACTCGCTCCTTCTCCTTGTCGATGTAGCCCGGCTTGTGCGACGTGATCGTCGACACGGTGTTAACGTCGACATCGAGCACGCCGCCTTTTTCGCGTTCCCGCTTCATCAGCTCGGACACTTGGTGCCACAGTTGCCGCGTCGCCTCCGTGGGCGGTGCCAGGAAACGTTCGTCTCCTTCGTACGGCGTCAGGTTCAGGTCGATGAAGTTTTTCACATCCACCTTGTGTTGCCACGGGCCGGGACGAAATCCCCGCCACGGTTCTCCCGCCTGCACCCGTTCCACCGACTCCAACGTTTTGGCCATGGTGTATGCACCTCCATTGAAATTTGGGCGTCAAGCCTCAAAACCTGCCGTAAAAAGCGTTGCGGTAAATTTCCGCCAGTTCGCTCACCAGCGGCAGACGCGGATTGGTGGTCGTGCATTGATCCTCAAACGCGCGTTCCGCCAGGTAATCGACGCGGCTTTCGAAGTCGGCGGCGTCGATGCCGAGTTCCTGGAAGGAATCCGGGATTCCCAGCGACTTGTTCAGTTTGCGGACCGCCTGAATCAGGCTGTTCACACCCTCCTCCGTCGTGCGGGCCGGCAGGCCCAGCATGCGGGCGATCTCGGCGTAGCGCACGTCGGCCACATACTTGCTGTATTTCGGCCACGATACGAACTTGGTCGGCTTTTGCGCATTGTATTTGATCACATGGGGCATCAGGATGGCGTTTGTCCGACCGTGGGCCGTATGGTACTGGCCGCCCCATTTGTGCGCCAGGCTGTGGTTGATGCCCAAGAACGCGTTGGCGAACGCCATGCCGGCGATCGTCGAGGCGTTATGCATTTTTTCGCGGGCGACCGGGTCTCCCGTGTGGAATGATTTCTCCAAGTTCTCAAACACGAGCCGGATCGCGTGCAGCGCCAGACCGTCCGTATAATCGTTGGCCATGACCGATACATACGCTTCGATGGCGTGGGTCAGCACGTCCATGCCGGTATCCGCCACCGCCGACTTCGGCAGGCTGTCCACGAACACGGGGTCAATGATCGCCACGTCCGGGGTCAACTCGTAATCCGCCAGCGGATATTTCGTGTTGCCCTTGTCGCGATCGGTGATGACGGAGAACGAGGTCACTTCGGAGCCGGTCCCCGACGTGGTCGGGATGGCCACGAACTTCGCCTTGGTGCCGAGCCGCGGGTATTTGACCACCCGCTTGCGGATGTCCAGGAACTTCTGCTTGAGGGCGTCAAAGCTGGTTTCCGGGTACTCGTAGAACAGCCACATCGCCTTGGCGGCGTCCATCGGCGATCCCCCGCCGAGCGCGATGATGCAGTCCGGCTGGAAGGCGTCCATCATCGCCTTGCCCCGCGCCACCGTGTTGACCGACGGATCGGGTTCGACGTCGCTGAACACCTCGATGGCCACCGGCTTTTGCCGTTTGCGCAGGTGGTATTCCACTTTGTCCACGTAGCCGAGCTTCACCATCGTGGCGTCGGTCACGATCATGACCCGGTTGATGTCCGGCATTTTCTCGAGATATTTGGTGGCGCCGCGCTCGAAGTAGATTTTCGGCGGCACTTTGAACCATTGCATGTTCACCGTGCGCTTGGCCACCCGCTTGATGTTGATCAGGTTCACCGCCGTAACGTTGGCCATCGTGGAGTTGCGGCCGAAGGTGCCGCACCCGAGCGTCAGCGAAGGTAGGTTCGTGTTGTAAATGTCGCCGATTGCGCCGTGCGTTGCGGGCGAATTGACGATGATGCGGCCCGTTTGCAAGCGGCGCGAGAAGGCGGCGATTACGTCGTCGTTCCGCGAATGGATGACGGAGGTATGCCCCATGCCGCCGAACGCCACCACTTCGGCGGCGCGCTCGATGCCCTGCTGCGCGTTCTTCACCTTGTAGCAGGCCAGAATCGGGCTGAGCTTCTCCGCCGAAAGCGGATAGGCGGGACCGACCCCTTCCAGTTCGGCAATCAAAATTTTCGTGTTTTCCGGCACCGTCAGGCCCGCCATCTTCGCGATCGCCACCGCCGATTGCCCCACGATGGCCGGGTTAACCGCGCATTTCTCCGGATTCATCGCGAACTTGGACAGCGCTTCGGTTTCTTCCTTGTTGAGGAAATAACAGCCGTTTTCCTGCATCAGCTTCCGGACCTCGTCGTAAACGGGCTCTTCGATGATGACGGCTTGTTCCGAAGCGCAAATCATGCCGTTGTCGAACGTTTTCGACAAAATCAGGTCGGTGACCGCCTGCCGAAGGTCCGCCGACTTTTCGATGAAACACGGCGTGTTGCCGGGACCTACACCGAGCGCCGGTTTGCCCGAGCTGTACGCCGCCTGGACCATCGCCGCCCCGCCGGTCGCCAGGATCAGCGCCACCTCCGGATGCTTCATCAGGAGCTGCGTCGCCTCCACCGACGGATGCTCGATCCACTGGATGCAATGTTTCGGCGCCCCGTTGCGGACGGCGGCTTCCAGCATTGTCCGCGCGGCCGCCACGCTGCAATTTTGCGCGGACGGATGGAACCCGAAGATGATCGGATTTCGCGTCTTGACGGCAATCAGCGACTTGAACATCGTGGTGGACGTCGGATTGGTGACCGGCGTCACGCCCGCGATGATGCCCACCGGTTCGGCGACCTTCATGTACGATTCATGCGGGTTGTCCTCGATGACGCCGACCGTCTTGTGGTACTTGATGTCGTGGTAAATGTACTCGGTGGCAAAAATGTTCTTGATCATCTTGTCTTCGTACACGCCGCGTCCGGTCTCTTCCACCGCCATCTTGGCCAGTTCCATGTGTTTGTCCAGACCGGCAAGCGCCATCGCGTGCACGATGCGGTCCACCTGTTCCTGATCGAGCTTCAGGAACTCCTCCCGTGCCTTGACGGCCCGGGCCACCAATGCGTTCACTTCATCCGCCGCCGACATCTGCCGCTGGACCTGGGTTTGTTTCACCGCCATCGTTTCTCTCCTCCCCGGGCAAACCGTTTTTTCTTTTAGCATAAACCGCAGGGAGTCATTGGTATGTGAAACAAATCACAATATTTGTGATAATTTTCACATTGTTGGATGCCGGCCCGCGGCATGCGGCATCTCCAACCCGCAAGCCCGGCGAAGACCATCGGCTCAACGAGCCCACGCCCCCGTCACCGCCGCATGCTCCCGCGTTACTTGTGGAGCAAATCCCCGTTTTTCGCCGCCCAGGCCAGCCGCGCTTTTTCCAGGTCCTCGGGTGTATTCACTTCCGTGACAAAATCAAACAACAGGCCGAGTTTCTCGCATTCGGGTTCCGTCAGCGAAATCCAGTCGATCATGGACAACATCCGGAACAGCGAACGTTCGCCCTTCTCCGCCAGTTCGCCGATCACGCGGACGCAACTGCGGTCGTACACCCCGTGCAGCGGATACGGACCGGTCACGTCCGCGGGCAGCACGGCGTCGACGCCCTTTGCCCTTTCCAGCATCAGCCTGGCCGCTTTCGGCGACAGAAACGGCATATCGCAGCCGACGATCCACGCTTTCGGATGCCGGGCGAGCGACAGGCCGGCATGCATGCCGCCGAGCGGGCCGATCCCGGAAACGTAATCCGTGATTACGCGAACCGTGCGATCGACATAGGCCAGCAGAGGCCGCGGCTCGTTGGTGACCACAATGATTTCCTCACAGATTTGGCGCATGACGCCGATCTGATGCTCGATCAGCGTCTTGTCCCCGAAAGGCAGCAATGCCTTTGCGTGACCGCCCATTCTCCGGTTTGGCCCGCCGGCCAGAATGATGCCCGTCAGCAATTTGCCCACTTCCTTCCTGTCCTCGGGTCAGGTCCCTGGCTCTAATTTAACCATGCCTCACGGCGGTTTGCTGTGAATTCATTCACACCTGGCGGGCCACCTGGTTTACTTTTTTCTCATTCTTTTCTCTCATGTTTTCCTTTGGCCGCCTTATCAGCCTCCTCCCCGTGACTCAGGACAGCGCGCCGCCGACGTCCCCCGGCTCCTCGGCTCGCCGGGTCCACGCCGCTTTCGAAGAGACCCCTTTGCGTTCCCGAACCGCGTGCCTCGCCGCTTTGGCTTTTGCCGGGATTACACGAACGATCCCCAATGATCTCCGCAATTCCCAAATGGCTGCACGCTGCGCCGGGGGGCTCGGACAACTCCCCGGAAAATCCCTGAAGCCCAATCCATCCCTGAAACGCAGCTAAGGCGATTCGGGGCAAAACCGCAAGCATCCCTTCCTGAGCGAAGGGGAGAAGGCTGATAAGGAAATCCGGCATGCCACAAAGCCGGTCATCGTCCCCGTTTTGCGCCGCAATTCGGCCATTCCTTCGTCCCCCTTCACGGTTTCCCGGAATCCGGTCAGCAATTCTCCGGCTTCAAATCAGGGAATTCCCCCCGCGAAAACCAGACAATCTCCCGATAATCGGCGCGAAGCCAATGATTATAATGAAATTACGGAGAGTGGAGGGAGGGCATCGGCATGAATCAGGTCATCGAAGCGCCGGCCATGAAAAACAAATGGGGCATCGCCAGCGTACTTAGTCCCGACAGCTTCGAAAAACTGAAAAGCATCATGTATGAAAAAACGTTTGAAAAAGGGGCTGTGCTGTACTGGGAAGGCGATCCCGCCGACAAACTGTACTTCATCAAGTCAGGGTTCGTCCGCATCACGAAAACGACCGAAGCCGGACGATCCATCACGTTCTACCTGCACCGGAGCGGCGACCTGTTCGGCCAGATCGACCCGTACCCGGATTCCAGGCACATTTTCAATGCCGAGGCGACGGAACGCACCCAGACGGGCGTCATCCAGTGGAAGGACCTGGAGATCCTGCTCTGGCAGCACGGGGACTTCGCCATTGAATTTACCCAGTGGCTCGGGCTCATGAACCGGATGACCCAGATGAAATTCCGCGATTTCATGATGTTTGGCAAGCCCGGCGCGCTTTGCTCCTTGCTCATCCGGCTGAGCAACACGTTCGGTGAACCCGAGGGGACGGGCGTGCGCATCGGCCTGAAGCTGAACCATTCGGAAATCGCCGACATGATCGGAGCGACCCGGGAATGCGTCAGCCGCATCCTCGGCAGTCTGCGCAAGGAAGGGATCGTCTCCGTCAAGGACGGCTACCTTGTGGTCGAAAACGTGAAATACCTCAGGGACATGTGCCATTGCGAACATTGCCCGAAAGAAGTGTGCCGTGTCTGAACGGATATTTGCGCAAAAACCCCGCGATTTTTCGTCCGCGCATGCGGAGCGAAAATGCGGGGTTTGTTCGTGCAGGCCGGATTCTTATCCTTCCCTGATGAGCGACAAAAATTCCGCTCGCCCGGCGGCATGATGGCGAAACTGGCCTCTGACCGCGGATGTGACCGTTTTGCTTCCGGGTTTTTTAACGCCCCGGGCGCACATGCACAGGTGCTCGCCCTCGACGACGACCATGACGCCGTGCGGCTGGAGCGTTTCCTCCAGGATGTCGGCAATCTGCGAGGTCACGCGTTCCTGCACCTGCAGCCGTTTCGTCACCGCGTCCACGAGGCGGGCCAATTTGCTCAATCCGGCGATCTTGCCGCTCGGAATGTAGCCGATGTGCACTTTGCCGAAAAAGGGCGCCATGTGATGCTCACAATAGCTGTAATACACAATGTCCTTGACGATCACCAGCTCTTCGTGTTGCTCGTCAAACGTGACGCCAAGCACATCCCGCGGATCGACCGAATACCCGGCAAAAATCTCCTCGAACATGCGAACGACGCGGGAAGGCGTATCCTGCAGCCCTTCCCGCTCCACATCCTCTCCGATCAGCCGGAGAATTTCGCGGACGTGGTGCTCGATCTGCTCCCGGTTGCGGACGACCGCTTCGTTCCGGTACTCCTTGATTCCCGACACGCGTCAATCACCCCTTGCGGCGGGGACGGAACTGTTGCCTGTTCAACATTTGCTGCGCTTTTTGCAATTGTTGTTTGTTCATGTTGTAACCCATCTGCCGGGCCATTTTCGCCAGCAGTTCGGGATCTTTCTGCATCTTGACCAGTTGGTTGCGCAAGTAAAACACGCCTCCGGCGAAGCCGGCCACCAGACCAACGAGCAGCGTCAACACCGGAATGACGATGTCCCAAACGTTCATAGGCGAACTTCCTTCCCTCCGCGCATTGTAAAGCCCCGCGACAGACCGCTCGTCCGCGGGGCTGCTACCCATATTATCATGGTTTGCATCCTTCGCGCAAACGGTTGCCGGACCGGAAGCATCGACGCCTGAAACCTGATACGAATCCACGATCAACTTCGCTTTTTCCTCTAAACAAAATGACGAACAAATACCGATAAATTTATAAAAAAATAGAAAGGAACAAGGAAATGGCGGTTTTGGGGGCCGTTGATGCGTCCGGGAGATTCACTCCGGCTTACGCGGCGTACACGAAATTGACGCTGGTGAATCGCCTTAAACGGCAACTGACCGGCCAGACGTTGCCGGACGTGAAAACCATGAGCTTTCAAGATTTTATGACGGCGCTGGAGGACAACAAGGCCGTCAGCAAGGCGTACGCACGTGCGCTCCCCCTCTCTGAACGAAGAGACAGCCAAATCAACGCTCTGCAAACGGAAATGGTCCTTTTGAACGGGAAAAACTGTCGTGGATCGAAAAAGCCTATCAATTGGGATTGATGGACCCAAACGGAATTCTCCGCTCATCGAGATGACACCCGTGCCGGCCCCTCAAAAAACGCCGTATCCGGCGGAGTGTTCGTTCCGTCGGATACGGCGCTGTCATGTTGACGCCAGGCTTCAGGCGGCCTGCTTTTTCGAAAAACCGGTCGCAAGCGGTGCGATCCGCCGCTCTCCGGCTGTCCGGTCGGCCCGGTCTTCCCTCAATTGAGTACGGCCTCGATGAACAGCGTCGGATGCTTGGCCAGGTCGATCTCCTGCGCGTGCACGTCGTCGAGTTCGCGGTCCAGCACCCGGATGATCGGCCGCCCCGGCAGACCGCGGTGCTGGCCGACCACGACCCCGGTCTGGCGGTTCGACAAGCGGACCGAAATGCCGTTCGGATAAATGGAGACAAAGCGCAAAAACTGCACCAGCACCTCGTGATCCAGCACCGTGCCGGACATCGCGTTCATGCGCTCCACCGCCTCGTGCGGCATCATGGGTTTGCCGTCGGCCGGATGGAGCAAATTGTCGAATGTGTTTGCGACTGCCGTAATTTTGGCGTAAAGATGCATCTCGTCTCCGGTCAACCCGCGGGGCATCCCCGAGCCGTCGACATGTTCGTGGTGCTGGAGCGCCACGTGGGACACAAGCAGACTGAATTCCCGCTTGTTCTTGAGCGTTTCAAACCCCCGCCAGGTGTGGTGGTTGCGGTTCTCCGCATTGTCCGGAGCTCCGACCTTGCCGATGTCATGCAACAGCGCGCCGATGGCCAGATCTTTCAACTGCTGCATGTTCAGCCCCATATTGAGCCCGACCATCACCGCCATGGCGCATACGTTCAACGCATGCAGGTAGGCGGCGTTGTCGTGGGTCCGGATGTCGGAAAGCTGGATGAGCACGCTCTGGTTTTGCATGATGTCGTTCAGCAAATGGTCGATGGACGTGCTGATCGCCTTCGCGCTGAACGATTTCCCCGATTTGATGCACTCGAACGTCTCCGACAATTGCTGAATGACCAGCCGTTTCGTTTCTTCGGAAATGGGTTCCTCGATGGTCACATCCGCAAATTTCGGATCCTGGATGTAGACCATCGTCACCCCGAGCCGCTTCAGCGTGCTGATCATGTACACGGTCAACTGGACGCCCTGCGCCAGCATGACGGTTCCGTTGGCGGAAAAAATGGTCTTGCCCAGCACCTGGCCGGGCTCCACCGACTCGATATCGACCAGTCTCAACGCAAACCCTCTCCCTGATCTGTCGGCAACTGTAATTCCCGGCTGTCGCGGAAACGAACGTTCAAGGCGGCCGACGGACGACGGTTTCCAACTGCCGGACTTGGATTCCCGAACCGCCCGATCCAATGATTCGAGCACGTTCGGCCGTTCCCCGCACGGAAACGGTCATCTCCGGCGACGGACATGTCCCGGGTCCAACCGCCGCTTCGCTGAACCGAACGCCGTTCCCAATAGGTTTATCGGTGCGTTCGCGGTTTGCTTGCAGGGTCCGCGGTACCGATTTTCGCGTTACCGGCCGGGCCGATCGGGGAGGGGACCCCTTCCAGCGCCAGCAGCCGCGCCTTTATCGGAAGGCCGCCACCGTATCCGACCAGCGAGCCGTCGGCGCCCACGATCCGGTGGCACGGGACGACGATCGGCACCGGATTCCGGTTGTTGGCCCCGCCGACGGCACGAACCGCCCGCGGGCGGCCGACGGCGGCCGCGATCTCCTTGTAGGAGGCCGTCTTGCCGTACGGTACGCGCTGCAACGCCTGCCAAACCTCCGTCTGAAACGGGGTGCCGCGCAGGTCGAGCGGCACGGTAAAGCGCCTGAGCTCCCCGCGGAAATACGCCTCCAGTTCAGCGCTCGCCGCCTCCAGCAACGGATCGCCGTTGCCCGGGGCGAAGGCCGCGGATGGCCACCACCGTTTCGCCCAGACGGCAAGCTCGTCTCGGACGGCGGCAAAGTCGCCGAACTCGATGGCGCACAGGCCGCGGTCGGAACGGACGAGCGTCAGCGGGCCCAGCGGCGAATGCATGACGTGCCAGCGAAGCGTATCGCTCATGAAGGTTCCCCTCCTTCCGCCGTCTGCGGCGACGAATCCCGCGCTCCACGCGGCGGACGAGCGTCCGGCGCCAGTCGCGCCAGCGCCCGTTCCGCCGCCGCGCGCACGTCCGGGTCCGCGTCCCGGGCGGCGGCATCCCGAAGCGCCGCCTCCGCTTCGGCGCCGCCGATGTTGCCGAGCGCCCATGCGGCGGTAACGCGCAGCACGGGACGCGGGTCTTCCCGCAGCACGCGGACAATGTCGGGAACGGCTTCCCGGTCGCGGAAATGGCCGAGCGCAATCAGCGCGTTCCGCTGGATCGGCTTGCGGCCGCGCCAGGCCGCCGCGCTGCGGCCGAATTTTTCCTTGAATTCCCGGTTTCCCATCGTAAGCAACGGACGCAAAAGCGGCTTGACGACCTCCGGATCCGGCAGGAGCTCTTCGTGATGGCGCGCGTCCAGGCCGCGGTTGACCGGACAGACAACCTGGCACGTATCGCAGCCGTACAGACGGTTGCCGATCTTGCCGATCAGGGACTCGTCCACCGCGTCCTTCGTCTGCGTCAAAAACGAAATGCACCGCCGCGCATCCAATTCTCCCGGGCCCACGAGCGCGCCGGTCGGGCACGCTTCCAGGCAGCGGGAGCACGACCCGCACGCCTCCTCGATCGGTTGGTCGGGCGGCAACGGCAAGTTGGTGATCATCTCGCCGAGGTACACCCAGGAGCCGAATTCCGGCGTGATGATCGAGCAGTTTTTGCCGCTCCAGCCGATGCCCGCCCGCTCCGCCACGGCCCGGTCCACCAGCGCGCCGGTGTCCGTCATCGCCAGCGTCCGCGCCTCCGGCACGCGCTCAGTCAGCCACCGGGCCAATCTTTCCAGCCGGCGGCCGACCACGCGGTGATAATCTTCCCCCCACGCCGAGCGGGACAAAATGCCGCGCCGGGCGCCGGGAGCCGACACGGGCGGCTGGCGCAGTTTCGCCGGATAGGCCACCGCGACGGCAATGATGGAGCGCGGCTCCGGGAACAACAGCGCGGGATCCGTCCGTTTGTCCAGATCCCGCTCCTCAAACCCGCACTCGCGCCCCAGCTCGCGGCGCCGGATCAGCCGCTCCTTCAATTCCCGGAACGGATCCGCGGAGGCCACGCCGATCTTGTCGATGCCGAGTTGCGGCGCCGCTTTTTTCATCTCGTCCTTCAGCCGCTGCCAAAAACCGGCGTCGCGCTCCGCCCGTTCTCCGTCGGCCGCAACGGCCGCCGCGGCCACACGTTTTCCGTCCGCCCGCGCCACCTGCGCTCCCTCCTTTCGCCTCCCGCTACAGGCGGGCGATCGCCTCGCGGGCCAACCGGTCGCACTCGTTGTTGAGCTCGTTGTCGCTGTGCCCTTTCACCTTGACGAACTCCACTTCGTGCACCTGAAGCAGCCGGTAAAGTTTTTCCCATAAATCACGGTTTTCCACCGGCTGGTTCCGACTGTTGCGCCAACCGTTGCGCACCCAGTTGTCCATCCATCCTTGCCGGAAACAGTTGACCAGATAAGCGGAGTCGCTGTAGAGCTTCACCCGGCACGGTTCTTTCAGCCGGCTCAGTGCTTCGATCGCCGCCGTCAACTCCATCCGGTTGTTCGTGGTCGACGGCTCCGCGCCGGAAATCTCCTTTCGCCGGTTCCCGTATATCAGCACCGCGCCCCATCCGCCCGGCCCCGGGTTGCCCGAGCACGCGCCGTCCGTGTAGATCGTCACTTCTTTCATGGTTTTGCCGCCCCCGTCCCAGGTGCTCCCGTCGTCGCCTCCGTTCCGTTCACCGCGATCTCGGCGCTTCACCGCCGCTTCGCAGGCGGCTTCACCGCTCATTCACAAGCCCGCTTACCGCCAGCGCCGGACCGCCCGGTCAACCAATGGGGTATCCCCAGCCGCCTCTGCTTCGCCGACCGCCCTTCGGGCCAACAGGTCCGCGCAACCGCGTCACAGCCGCTTCCAACTGGTCACCGGCCACAAAATGAACTCGGCCCGCCCCACGATCCGCTCCTCCGGCACCTCCCGGAACGAGCGGCTGTCGCGGCTGGCCGCGAACCGCCGGTTGTCCCCCATCACGAAGTAATGGCCCGCGCTGACGCGCACCGGGGACATGTCGCCGTCCTCGATCACGGTATCGGTGTACGGTTCAACCAGCCGCTCGCCGTTGACGTACACGAAACCGTTCCGGATTTCCACCGTGTCGCCGGGCTCCCCGATCACCCGCTTGACCAAGTAATGGGGATTGCCGGCCTCTTTCTCCGGATCCTGCAGGATGATGACGTCCCCGCGCTTGGGATGGCCGAAAACGTAAACCACTTTATTGATAAACAACCATTCCCTCTCATACAATGTAGGCTGCATGGAAATACTTCTGACCGTCGAGATCTGGAACACATAGGTGCGCAACAACAGCACGATGCCGAAAGCAATCGCCAGCGTCCGAATCCAGCCCCATAGTTCCTTGCGCCATTGCGCGGACTGCCGATGGATTTTGCGCCGGTTCTCGGTCGCGGAATCGGAAATGGCCGAAGGTTTGGTCATGCGCACCCCCCGTTTCCTTTTGGATCTCCGGTCCACAAATCTTTCGATACAAATAGAAAAGCATATCTTCCGGCCAAAAGCAACCGCGACGGGCGCTTTTGCAGCCATCCGACATGCTCTTGCGTACGGATTCGCGTATGAGGATGATGAAGGGGGGTTTTTGTTATCCTGCCAAAATGGCCAGCGGGCGCGCGCGTTCGGCGAGGTCCACCGAAGGCAGGCCGACTGACTGGTAAAAAGAAGCAAAATCGGGGTGATGCTTGTCCACTGCGGCAAGCACCTGACGAATGTTGCGTTGGCGGAACCGAACGTTGACCGCCTGGATCAGCGCATTGCCGACACCCTGCCGGCGGTAGTCCGGATGCACCTCGATGCGGTAGATGTACCCTTCGTGGCCCTCCACCGTTCCAATCAATACTCCGATCACCGTCTCGTCGTGCTCCGCGACCAGCACCAGGTCGCTGTCCCAGGAAAGCTGACGCATGAGGGCTTCCCGGGTTTCCTCGAGGCACTCGTCACAAAGCACTTGTTCCAGCAACGCTTCGACCGACCGATGATCCGACAATTGAAAGGAACGAACGCGCATGAAGCCATCTCCTCAATCTGGACTGAATTGAGAAAGAGCAATTCTCATTTTACGACAAGATCCCAAAAAAATCTGCCCGTTTTTTATATTTTTTTTCGATGATAAGAGCGATATGCGCGAAAAACGGCGTCATTTCGGTTTTTTAAACTTAAATGTTGATTTATTAGGAGAATTGGGCAATAATAAAATCATCGTGTACATACTGTATGTACATCTACGCTCTGAGGCCTCGACGGTCGAAATCCCAACATTCCTAATCAAAATCAAAGGAGGATTTGCCATGGCTCACCAACTGCCTGCGTTGCCTTACGCGTACAACGCGCTGGAACCGTACATCGACGCCCAGACGATGGAAATCCACCACACCCGTCACCACAACACCTATGTGACCAACCTGAACAAGGCGCTCGAATCCGCGCCGGAACTGGCCAACAAGAGCGTGGAAGAGCTAATCTCCGACCTGAACAGCGTGCCGGAAAGCATTCGCACCGCCGTGCGCAACAATGGGGGCGGACACGCCAACCACTCCCTGTTTTGGACGATTCTCAGCCCGAACGGCGGCGGCGCTCCGAGCGGCGCGCTCGCCCAGGCGATCGACAACGAGCTGGGCGGCTTTGAAAAGTTCAAGGAGACGTTCTCCAACGCGGCGGCCACCCGTTTCGGCTCCGGCTGGGCATGGCTGGCGGTCGGCAAGGACGGAAAACTGAAAGTGTACAGCCTGCCGAACCAGGACAGCCCGCTGATGGAGGGCGACACCCCGATTCTGGGCCTGGACGTGTGGGAGCACGCGTACTACCTGAAATACCAAAACAAACGCCCGGATTACATCGCGGCTTTCTGGAACATCGTCAACTGGCAGAAAGTCGGGGAACTGTACGAAGCGGCGAAAAAATAATCCGGCGCCGGATCGGACGCCGGATCAAAGCGGTCGGATGCTCGCGCAACCGGCCGCTTTTTTCGTGTTTCACTCAGCCCCGCAACCTTTCTTCAGCCTCGCAACCTTTCCCGTGGGTCCGGTCTTTTATAGCCACTCTTTCCCGGAGAAACCGCCCCTTCCCTGGAACCCCCCCTTCCCCCTGAAAGCGTCGGCGGTTTTTCCGCTCATCTCCCCGAAAAAAGCCTCTTCCTCGCGTGAGTTAGACGGTTTTTCCGCTCATCTCCCCGAAAAAAGTGTCTCCCTCGCGAGAGTTAGACGGTTTTTCCGCTCATCTCCCCGAAAAAAGCCTCTTCCTCGCGCAAGTTAGGCGGTTTTTCCGCTCATCTCCCCGAAAAAAGTGTCTCCCTCGCGTGAGTTAGACGGTTTTTCCGCCCATTTCCTTGGGGGAAATCCTCTGCTCCTGTTCCGGTCGATCATAATTGCCGTAATGTCCGCCGCTCCGTTCGCCCGCGGGATACCCGTCTCGCCCTTTCGTCAACCGGGCGAATTTTTTATTCCCGTTATTCATTCCCGCCCGGAAAAATATGCCGCCAGCAGCTTGCGAAACACATTCGGCCAAGCCATGCTTTCAAACTCCTCGCGTGAAATCCAGCGATAAGCGGACGCCTGACCGCCCGCTGCCCCGGCCCAACCTTCTCCGGCGGCGTTTGTCTCCCCGTGCGCTGAATTGCCCGAAGCACCGACGCCCGCAGCAACTCCGCCATCGTCCGCCGCCTCCGCGGACCAGAGGCGAATATGCCAATGCAGGTGCGAGAACACATGCTCCGCTTCCCCGACAAAACGCCCCGGCCGAACCCGCAAACCTTCCGCCGCAAGCGCCTTGGCCAGCCACGCCGTCGCGGCTTCAGGCGAGCTCCACACGTCCGCATCCGGGGCCTCGACGTGGGGCAATTCCCACAAACTCGCGAGCAGCCCCTCCGGGGGCCGCTGCCGGACAAGCACCCGACCGGACAGCGGTCCGGTCCCTTCCACCAGCGCGGCAAGGCGATACTGCGGACGGGGCGGCTTGGCCTTGCTTTTGACGGGCAGCGATTCCGCGCGTCCGCTGCGACGCCCTTCGCACTCGCCCGTCACCGGACAGCCGGCGCATTGCGGTGACTTGGGCGTGCAGATGAGCGCGCCCAGTTCCATCAGCGCCTGGTTGAAGTCTCCCGCATGGCCGTCGGGGATGAGCTCGCGCGCCAGCGCCTCCATCCGGGTGCGGGTCGCGGGCCTGGCCACGTCGTCCTCCAACCCGAAAAACCGCGACAGCACCCGCATGACGTTGCCGTCCACGGCCGGCTCCGGCACGTTGAACGCAATGCTCAAAATGGCCCCGACCGTGTACGGGCCGATGCCCTTGAGCGCGGCCAGCGCTTCCCGGTCGGCCGGCACCTGTCCCCCGTGCCGTTCCACCACCTGGCGGGCAGCCGCCTGCAAGTTGCGGGCACGTGAATAGTAACCAAGCCCCTCCCACAATTTCAGCACGTCGGCCTCAGGCGCCTCGGCCAGATCCCGCACGGTGGGAAAACGCTCCACAAAGCGGTTGAAATACGGAATCGCCGTATCCACCCGCGTTTGCTGCAGCATGATTTCCGACACCCAGATATGGTAAGGGTCACGGGTCCGCCGCCAGGGCAGATCCCGCCGGTTCGCCCAATACCACGATAGCAACTTGCGGCTGAATGCCGCTTTTACGTCCCGTTCCGCGGACGGACCGGCCGTTCCCCCCGTATCATACTCTCCATGATCTCCGAAGGAAGGATCCGACTCCATCACATCTCGCCTCACATTTGGACGGGCCGTTCCTGCCTTATCCCTTTCCGCAGATGGCCGAGCCGATTCCGCGGCCCCTGATTCCGCGTATGCCGATTCCGCGGTCCCCGGTTCCGCGTATGCCGATTCCGCCGCATCCCGTCCGGCCGGGGGACAAGCCGTTTCCCTCACGACCTGCGCCGTCGACGGGCGGGCCGTTCCCGCGCCGCGCGCGCCGTATTCTTCCTTCCGGCTCAAGATCCCCCCTCCTCTCCGCCCGTTTTGTCCCGCTTCGCCGTCAGCTTGCGGTACTGGCTCGGCGATAGGCCGGTGTGCGCTTTAAACATGCGGGAAAAATAATAATTTTTCATGCCGATGCGCCGGCTCACTTCCGACACCGAGACATCCCCTTGCCGAAGCAGCGATTGGGCCAGCTCCAACCGACGCCAATTGACGTACTGGATCGGCGGGCAGCCCATCAACGCCTTGAAAAACGAAACAAAATAATTGGGATGAAAATACGCCAGTTTGGCCAACTGCTCCACCGTGATCGGCTCGGCCAGATTACGGTCGATGTACTGCAGCACCCGGTCGAGCTTTTGCATGTCCTTTCCGGCGTCCGGAAGCAGCGCGTCCTCCGGCAATGCATCCAGCAGGATGCCGATCAGTTCCAGCAGCACGCCCTTGACGCGCAGGCGGGAACCGGCCCCCGCGGCACCGGACGCTGTCATCAACCGATCCATCAAGCGCGAGGTTTCAATGGGATCCGGCGAAGCAACGGCATACGGCGCCCCCAGCACGTGACGGATCCCCCGGTGGTTCCAACCGGTATGGAAATGACACCATTTGATCAGAGCCGGATGCGAGGGATCGCTTTCCAAGCGGTGGGGAACGCCGGCCGGCAGCAGGCACATGGCCCCCCCTTCCAGCACGCTGGCGTTTTGCTCCAGTTGCAGCCGGACCCGGCCGGTCTCCACGAACAACAGACGGCTGCATTCCAGCGAGCGGTCCTCTTCCGCCTGCAAATCTTCCGCCGTGGACATCGCCGCCGCCACAAAAACGACATTCATTTGTTCCAGTTGATGGGTTACGATTGCGGTAAAATAAAAAGGGTTCCTGTTTTTCATGCTGGTTCCCCTAACGCGTGGACTCACGGGTTGTTCCCGGCGGGCCGGCGCCCGGCCGGACACGCGAACTGGTATAAAATGGAAAGACACCCCGGCAAAACGGGGGTTGAAAAAATCCGGATCACGGGATTCGTTCAAGGTTCAGGAAAGGTGAGGAACATGACCGCCCGCTCAATCGTCCGCAGCATCATCCTTCCGGCCGCGTTGCTGCCGATCCTTCTCACGGCGGGATGCGGCGGTCCGGGCAAGTCCTTCGGCGGGGATGGCGCGCCACAGCCGCCCCTGGAAGGCCCTGCCGAAACGATCGCCCTGTACCGCTCGCACTGCTTGTCCTGTCACGGGAACGATTTGACCGGAAACATGGGGGCGGCCACCAACATCCGCCAAGTCGGGTCGCGGCTGGACCGTGACGCCATCCGCCAGCGCATCGCCCAAGGCGGCGACCTCATGCCCGCCTTTGCCGACAAACTGAAGGAGGAAGAAATCGACGCGCTGGCCGACTGGCTGGCCGCATTGAAGTAAGGCCGAATGAAGTTCGGTTGCCGAACGAAGCGGACAGGCTGCCGAACGAAAGCAGGTCCGATTGCCGCATGAGACGGACAGGCTGCCGAACGAAAGCAGGCCGGTTGTCAAAAGAAGCCGCCCTGCCGCCAAAAGAAGCGGTCCTGAGTAAAGCGCTCCGACTGCCGAAGGCGGGGCGGCCGCCGCCCGATGGCCGGACGTCACTATCTAACAGGACACGACGCCAAGTCGCCCGCGGGCGGCACAAGCAAACCCGGGCGCGGAACCCCGCTTTCCCGGGCTGCTTACCGCCGCTCCACCATCGCCGTGGCGGCAACCACCGATGATTCGTGGGAAATGGCCACATGAACCGCATGCCGGGCCTCCTCCAGCCCGAGCCGCTCCCAAGCCCCGGCCGACAGCCGGCAGACCGGCCGGCCCCGCTCGTCCGGCAGCACCTCGATGTCGCGGAAGCCGACAACGCCGCCGATGCCGCAGCCGAGCGCCTTGGCCACCGCCTCCTTGACCGCGAACCGGCCGGCCAAAAACTCCGCCTTTCGCCCCGGCGCCAAGGCGGCCCATATCTTCCGCTCTTCATCCGTCAGCACGCGCCCGGCGAACCGTTCCGCCCGCGTACTTGCCCTTGCGGAACCATCCCGGCCCGGCAAATCCGCCGCAGCCCGCTCCCCGCGCCGCGCCGCCTCCGCCTCCTCGGACAACCAACGCGCCACCCGCGCCAGTTCGACGATGTCCAGGCCGATGCCGATGATCATCGGTCAAATCCCGGGAATCGGACGGCGTTTGTGCTCGGTGCGGAGATAATGGCGCTCCAGCGTTTCCCGGGCCTGCGGGTCGATCTCCTTGCCCTCCAGGTAGTCGCTGTTCGCCTCGTACGACACGCCGAGCTCGCCTTCGTCCGTTTGCCCTTCCCACAGTCCGGCCGTGGGCGCCTTCTCGATGATTTCCCGAGGCACGCCAAGCCGCTGCGCGATGGCGCGGATTTGCCGCTTGTTGAGGCTTTGGAGGGGATTCAGGTCGACGGCGCCGTCGCCCCATTTGGTGAAAAATCCGGTAAGCGCCTCGGACGCATGATCGGTTCCCACCACGAGCAAATTCAGTTCAAACGCGATGGCGTACTGAACCACCATGCGGGTGCGCGCCATCACGTTGCCTTTGCCGCCGCGGCTCAGGTGACGGGGGAAGCCGAGCGTCTTCAGCGCGTATTCCGCCTCCAGGGCGATCTCGTCCACCGCTTCCTGAATGTTCGTTTCGGCCTGATGAGTAAGCCCGAAGGTTTTGCCCACCGCGTAGGCGTGCTCGATGTCCGCCTGCTTGCCGTACGGCTGGTACAGTCCGACGGTGATGTAGGGTTTCCCCGTTTCCGCCGCCAGTTCGTCGGTGGCGCGCTTGCACAGCCCCGCCGCCACCGCGCTGTCCACCCCGCCGCTGATGGCGATGAGCAGCCCCGAAGCCCCCGCCTGCAGCACGTGTTCCTTCAAAAACGCCACGCGCCGCGCAATTTCCTCGTCGGGGTCGATTTGCGGCTTGACGCCCAACCGTTGGATGATCTCCTGTTGCAAACTCATCTCGCCCACTTCCCGTTCCCGCAAAAATTCAAAGCATCCCGGCATGACCGTATCCGCCGGGATGCTGGCGCGATTACCTGCAATATTGATCGAACACGGCCTTGAGATCGGCGGCGATCTCTGCTGCAGAGCGATTTTCAATCTGGTGCCGCTCGATGAAATGCACCAGCTTGCCGTCCTTCATCAGGGCGATCGAAGGAGACGACGGCGGGTACGGGGCAAAATACTCCCGCGCCTTCGCGGTGGCCTCCCGATCCTGGCCGGCAAACACGGTGAACAGATGATCCGGCACCACCTCGTGCTTGAGCGCTTCGGCGACGCCCGGGCGGCACTGGCCGGCCGCACAGCCGCAAACGGAGTTGACGACGACGAGCGCCGTTCCTTTCGCGGTGGGCAGCTTCGCCTCGACCTCTTCCGGCGTGCGGAGCTCCTCAAAGCCGATCCGGGTCAGCTCGTCCCGCATCGCTTGCACCATATCCAGCATATAGCGCTCCAACGAAGACATCGACATGTCCTGCACCTCGCTTTCGCGTCGCAAGGCGGACTTCCTTTCCTTCGCGACTGCCTTTTGGTTCAATTTATGCTTATTTAAAAATTATATCCTGAGCCGGAAAGAGCGTCAAAACGATCTTGCGCCCGCGGGCCGGTTAAATTATGGAAGAAAAGCCTCCCGGACCTGTTCCTTCAAAGCCCTTCCCCCGGCGCGGAAAAAACGGCGCCAACCGGCAGCACGCCGCCGACGGCAAACACGCCGCCAACCGGCGCTGCCGGCATCGTGGCGCGTTTCGGGTCACGCGAGAATTTGCTCGATCCGGTCCAGCACCTCTTGCGACAGCACGACGCCGGACGCCTTGGCGTTCTCCTCGACTTGCTCCGGACGGCTCGCCCCGATCAGCGCGCTGGCGACAACCGGCTGCCGCAAGGTCCAGGCCAGGGCGAGCTGCGCCACCGTAAGGCCCAGTTCCGCGGCGACTTGGCTCAGTTGCCGGACCTTGGCGATGCGCTCTTCGGTGATGTTTTTCCGCATCCCTTCCACCTTGGCGGCGCGGCTGTCGGCCGGGAAATCCGCCGCCGATTGGTACTTGCCCGTCAAAAGTCCCTGGGCCAGCGGCGAAAACACGACCTGTCCGATGCCGTGCCGTTCGCCCAGCGGGATGATCTCCTTTTCGATGTACCGGTTGAACATGTTGTAAATCGGTTGGTTCACGACGATGCGGTCCAACAGGTAGCGGTCGGCCACCGCCAGCGCTTCCGCCATCTGGGCGGCCGTCCATTCGCTAACCCCCGCGTACAGCACCTTGCCCTGGCGGATCAGGTCGTCGATGGCGCGCAGCGTCTCTTCCAGCGGCGATTCGGGGTCGTACCGGTGGCAATAGAAAATATCCACGTATTCGACGCCGAGCCGCTTCAGGCTCGCATGGCATTGCTCCATGATATGCTTGCGGGAAAGCCCGCGGTCGTTCGGACCGTCGCCCATCGGCCAGAACGCCTTGGTGGCAAGCACGTAGGACTCGCGCGGATAATTGCGCAGCACTTCGCCCAGCAGTTTCTCCGCCTCGCCGCGTTCGTAGACGTTGGCCGTGTCAAAAAAGTTGATGCCCAGATCGTAGGCTTTTTCGATGGATCGAACCGCGTTTTGCTTTTCCACGTACCCGCCGTATGTAAGCCAGCTTCCGAGGCTGATTTCGCTCACCTTCAGGCCGCTCCGCCCCAGTCTCCGGTAGTTCATCGGACACTCCTCCCTCGTGGAAAACGTTTTTTATAACTTCTATATGTAATTGTAAAAGAAATCGGCCCGGGGGAAAACCTCGGCGCAAGCGACGCATGGCCAACGCGGCACATTCTTATGGCACATTCTTATGGCACATCCCATGACACCTCCCCATGACACATCCCGTGGCACGTTGCCTTGCATAAACGTTTCGCGCCGGGCGGACAATAGGGGAAAAGTCCGTGAAGGAGGCGGTTTCCATGCCCAAAACGCCCAGGCAGGCCGGCGCCGGCGCAAAAAAGACCGCGCGCGAGCGCCAGCGCCTCTCCCCGACCAATCCCGCCTATGACAAGCATAAAGACGGGCCGAATCGTCCGGCCGAATGACGGAGGGCCGGGGACGGCCCAAACGTCCGGCGCGGCGGCGGGAAGGAGGCGAGCGGCGACATGAAGGAGCGCAAGGCCAATTCGGAGGAGTCCGGTGACTTGAAACCGGCACAAGAGGCTTCGTCCGATCCCAATTCGGGAGCCGCCGGCGGGAGGCCGGAAGCCGAAAACGCGGCGGAACCCCCGGAAACGATCGGGAACACCTACGATACCGTGCGTCCGGCGCCCGGAAACGACGATCCGTCCCTCGATCCGTACGAGATCGAATTCCGCCCGGAATTCCGCGGCGGAAAGCGGGGACCGGAAGCGCCGTTCGTGAACGATTACGGCGTCGTCATCGGAGACCACGATTACGAATCCCCGAATTCCCCGTTGCAGCAATGGAGCCGCGACACCGAACCGTCGGTGATGGCGGGCGAACAATGGGTGCACCCGTACAAAGACATCGGCTTTCGCACGCACGAAAACCGCGACCTGTTCGAAAAGGGCATCCCCCCCGCATCCGGCCTGTTCATGCATCCGACGCTTCAGACATCACGCCATGAAGGATCCAAGAGCGATCCCCGCCGAAGCGGCTTCCGTCAAGGCGACCCCCGTCCGGACCCGGACGAGTCTGCCTCTGGAGACGGAGAGGATCACTGATCTGTCGCTTCTCCAGATCCAGCGGACCGCGCCCCGATCAGGTGCAGGGATCCCTGGACGGAATGAACCGGGCTGCGGTCCCTAACTGCGGCCCGGTTTTTTCCTGAACCCTTCAGTCATCCCGAAATTTCGGCGTCCCGCCGGGACCTTGACGGGTTCCGGTTGCGGTTTGGAGCCTGAGCTCCTTTCCCAGTTTCTTCCGGGTTCCGATTCCGGTCCCACATTCCCCTCCAAAGGTTCCTTTTCAGGTTCCGGTCCGGATTATGCTGCAAAAATGCAATTTATCTGCGAAACCTCCCGCCCGTTTCCCGGCATTTGTTGCAATAATGCAACACATTCGGGGCAAACCGGCGGTTTCCGGCTCCATTTGTTGTATTTTTGCAACAAAATCCTTTGAACGCGAGCCGGACCCGCCCGAACATAAAAATGGCCGCCCCCGATCGCCCGGCCGGGGACGGCCCGCAACCCGCGCCGCGCGTCCGCGGCGCCCGTTTATTTTCCGCCCGTGAATGTAATGCCCTTGACGAAATAACGATTGAAGAAAATATAGATGAGCAGCGCCGGCACCGTCATGATGATCGAGGCGGCCATGATGTAGTTCCAGAAGCTGATGTACTGCCCCTTGAACGTGTTCAACCCGAGGGAAAGGGTGAACATCGCCTTCTCCGACATCATCATGAGCGGTTTCAGAAACTCGTTCCAGGCGCCCATGAAGATAAAAATCGTCTGGGCGGCCAGCGCCGGCCGGGCGAGCGGCAACACGATGCGGAAGAAGATGCCGGTGCGCCGGAGTCCGTCGATCGCCGCGGCTTCCTCCAGTTCGCGGGGGAAGTTGACGAAAAACTGCCGCATCATGAAAATGTACGTCGCCTGCGCCGCCATCGGCACGATGATCGCCTGGTAGGAGTTCAGCCAGCCCAGATACTTGACAATCAGGTAGGTCGGAATGATGGTCAACTGACCGGGCACCATGATCATCGCCAGAATGCTGTAAAACATGAGCTGGCTGCCGGGAAACCGGATCCGCGCCAGTGCGTAGCCCGCCATCGAGTTGAACAGCAGGTTGGAGACCGTAACCGATACGGCGATAATGGCGCTGTTCAGAAACCACCGCAAAAACAGCGGTTCCCGCACGAAGATGGTCCGGTAATTGTCCAGCGTGAAATGCTTCGGAATGAACCGGATGCCGCCCGACACAATCTCCTCCAGCGGCTTGAACGAGGCGGACAGCGCCCACAGGAACGGGATGAACGTAATGGCGGCGTATGCGATCAGCACGATATACAACAGCGGTTTTAACCATTTGGTTCGCCCTCGCATCGTCACACCCCCTAATACCGCTCTTCCCTGAAAATGAGGCGCTGCACCAACGTGAAGATCATAATCACCACCGCCAGCAGGAACGCGATGGCGGACGCGTAGCCCATGTCCAGCACCTTGAACGCGTACTGGTAGATGAGCAGCACCATCGTCAGCGTCGCGTTGTTGGGACCGCCCGACCCGGCGGAGAAAATATAGGACTGGTCAAACAATTGGAACGTGCCGATGATCCCCATCACCACAACATAGAACGTGACGGGACGCAGCATCGGGACGGTGATGCGCCAGAATTTCTGCCAGGTGTTCGCTCCGTCCAGTTCCGCCGCTTCGTATAACGCATCGGGGATATCCTGCAAAGCGGCCAGATACACCACCATGAACAGCGGAGCGGTCGACCAGATGTTCATGAGCATGATACCGGTCAGGGCGACGGCGGGGTCCCCCAGCCAGTTGTAGGTCGGCAGCCCGAGCGCCGCAAGGGCGTGATTGAGCAGGCCGTTCGCGTTGTAGATCCACATGAAGATGAGCACCAGAACGGCGGATGACGTAACCGTTGGCAGGTAAAAAGCGGTCCGGAAAAATTGGCGGAAACGCAAATTCAGGTTGAGGATCGACGCGAGCAAAAGCGCAAGGAGCGTCTGCGACGGAACGACGACGAGCGCGTACTTGGCCGTGTTGCGCAACGCGATCCACAACCGCGGATCGTCCACCATCCGTTCGAAGTTGGCGACGCCAACAAACCGATAGCTGACGTCGCCGAGCAGATTGACCTTGTGAAACGCCAGAAAGACCGAGTATCCGATCGGCAGCAGCAGGAAGCCTCCGAGAATCAGGATGACGGGCGTCATGAACCCGTAACCCGCCAGCGCTTCCCGCCATTTGTGCCGACCCCCTGGTTTGGCCATGGCTGCCCTCTCCCGAAAGCCGCGCGATTAACGCGCGGCCTCGATTTCTTTGTTGGCCGTTTCCTGTGCCGTCTTCAACGCCTCGGTGAGAGAGGCTTGACCGGTGTAGGCGGCCACAAACTGGTTATTGAAGTTGTTCATGACGATCGGCAGCGTCGGACCGGCCTGCCACGGCGTCGCATACGAAGCGCCCGCGACCAGCGCGCCCCGCAGCGGATCCTTGTCGAAGCCGAGCTCGGCCGCCACCGACTTGCGGGTCGGCAGGGCGAAACCTTTGCTCGTCCACGTTTTCATGCCTTCCTTGCCGGTCAGGTAGGAAATCAGTTTCCACGCCGCTTCTTTGTTTTTGGCGTCTTTGTTCATGACGTACGCGACGGTGAAGGCCATCGTGCCTTTTTTGCCGTTCACGGTGGGCACTTCCGCGGTGCCGAACTCGAGATCCTTGAAGGTGCTTTCGAGGTACGGAATCGCCCAGTTGCCTTCAATGACCATGGCCGCCTTCTGCTGGCCGAACATCTCGCCGCCCCAGCCGGCGCCCACATCGGTCGGTTGAGCGGCCGTCTTGTCTTTCAAATGCTGGTCGACCACCAGGGCCAGTCCCTTTTCGCCTTCCGGCGTGGCGAACGCCGCGAATCCCTGTTCATCGACGACCCGGCCGCCGTAAGCCTGGATCATGAACATTTGCCGGGCCAGCTCAGGCGCTTGGCCCAGGCCGTACACCTCGACCCTGTCCCCGTTGCGTTTCGTCAGCTTCGCGGAAATTTCCCGCAGTTCTTCCCACGTCGCCGGCGGATTGGCAATACCCGCCTCCGCGAACATTTTCTTGTTGTAAAACAGCGCCAGCGTCGAATAGTCTTTGGGGAACCCGTAAATCTTGCCGTCCGGGCCTTTGAACGCGTTCAGCAGCGGCTCCTCGAAGTCGGCCAGGTCGAATTCCGGCGTCACGTAGCCGTCCAGCGGTTCCAGCACGTTCTTCTCGATGAGCGCGGGCGCCTCGAACGCGTCCAGGTAAAACACGTCCGGCGCCTCGCCGCCGATGAGGCGCGTTTTGATGACGTCCATGTACTGGTCGGCGATCACTTCATATTTGACCTTGATGTCCGGATGCTTGGCCTGGAACTCGTCCAGCACCTGCTGCAGCAGATCCTGCTCCTCCGGCGACGCCCCCCAGCCGGCCAGCGTCACTTCCACGGGCTCGGCGGACCCGGAAGAGGTTGGAGAAGCGCTTTCAGAAGGGGACGCTTCTCCCCCGTTCCCCTTGCCGCAGGCCGATACGACCAGGACAAGGGCCATTAGGAGGGCCAACAGCGACAGCGACGATTTTCTTTTCATGGTGAATCGTTCCTCCCTTTAAATATTCATATCTTAAACGGTTGGGAACCGTTTAATTCAAACTCCTTCGGGTCCGCCGGGCGCCGTGTTCACCGCGCATGCGCGCGTTCAACGCGCATGCGCTTGACCGGCGATTTCGACGCGGCAGCCTGCGGGGGCTTCCGGCACCTCCGCCTGCACCGAACCGTCTTCCGCCCGCCGGAGGACGACGGTCAGGCGTCCGCCGGCAACGGGAATGTCCCGCACCGTGAGCCGGTTGATTTCCGGCGGCAGGAACGGATTGAGCCGGATGACGCCGTCCAGAGCGGCGGGTTCAAGGCCCAGCATCGTCCGCACGAGCACGAAGGATGTTCCCGCCGCCCAGGCCTGCGGCGAGCAGGCCACCGGGTACGGCACCGGCGTCCCGATCGAGGTGTCGTAGCCGCAGAACAGTTCGGGCAGGCGCGCGTATTCGAAATGTTCCGCCGCCCGCAGCAGCCCCGACACGACGATTCCCGCCTCCGTTTTCAGCCCCAGGCGGCTCATGCCGAGCAGAATCAGGGAGTTGTCGTGCGGCCAGACGCTGCCGTTGTGATAGCTCATCGGGTTATAGCCGGCGGAACGGACGGACATCGTGCGTATGCCGTAGCCGCTGAACATGTCGGCGGACACGAGCCGCCGCGCCACCTGTTCCGCCCGGTCCGCCCCGATCAGGCCGGACATCAGCAGATGGCCGGGATTGGACGTGACGGAACGCACCTGCCGCTTCTCCGCGTCCAGCGCAATCGCGTAAAATTGTTCGTCCGGCATCCAGAAGGCACCGTCGAACCGCTGCCGGAGCTGATCCGCCTCCGCCTGCAGCCGTTCCGCCCACTCGCGGTGCCCGAGCTTGGCGAGGATCGGCGCCAGCCGCTGTTTCCCCTGGTATACGTAGCCCTGCACCTCGACGAGCGCGATGGGCGGCCGGGCCAGCTCTCCGCTATCGTGCACGACGGAGTTGCCCGAATCCTTCCAGCCCTGGTTGGCGATGCCGCCGGACGATTCGCAAATGTATTCCAGGAACCCGTCCCCGTCGCGGTCGCCGTATTGGTCGATCCAGGCCAACGCCCGCTCGAGGGCCGGCAAAAGCTGCTCGATCGTCTCCGTATCGCCCGTCCAGTGGGCGTATTCCGCCGCCAGCAGCACGAACAGCGGCGTCGCGTCGATCGTGCCGTAATACGGCGCGAACGGCACCTGCCCCGAGCGCGCCAGTTCGCCGCGCCGCAGCTCGTGCATGATTTTGCCGGGCTGTTCGTCCTTCCAGGGATCCTCCGCCGTTCCTTGCCAATCCGCCATCGTCAGCAGGGTCACGCGGGCGATGTCCGGACAGAACGACAGCGCCTGCAGGGCGGCGATCAGGCTGTCCCGGCCGAACGGCACCGCGTACCAGGGCAGTCCGGCCACCGGGAACAGCCCCCGGCCGAAGTCCGTCAACAGCACGCGCAGATCCAGCGCGCCCCGCTCATACAGCCGGTTCAGCACGGGATTGTCGCTTTCCATTTTCCTGCATTGCTGCAGCCATTCCTCATGAATCCGCCGCACTTCGGCCAGCGCCTGCTCCGTCGGGAGCACGCCGGGCCGCTTCCCGTCCACGACGGGCGCGACGGCAAAGTGAATGCGCTTCTCCTCCCCCGGCCGGAGGCGGATCGCAAAGCGGACCGCGCCGTCCTCGCCGATTTCGTCCGCCTCCGTGTCCCAGGTTATGTCCGTTTCCCGGCGGCTTCCGTCGGCGCCGTCATAAACGGCGTGCCAACGGGTTTTCTCCGCCCGGCGTTCCGTTACCTGACCGAGCGCCCCCGTCGGCGTGAACCCGCGCACCATGAACATGTCGCGGAAGTCGGCGTCGAACACCACGCCGAGATCGAACGACACCGGCTCGTGCGAAAAGTTCGTCATGCGGAGGGTCTCATACAGAACATTCCCGTAAATGAACCGCTCCCGGATCAGCTCGACCGACTCCCGCCACAAACGCAGTTGCCCGCCTTCCTCGTCGTGCACGTTGGTGAGGCGAATGCAGGCCAAAACGTTTTCGTTTGCAGCCGAATAAAGCAGCGCCGGACGGCGCCCGTTAATAAACAACTCCATTCTGCTGAGAAAGCGGGTGTCGCCCAGATACAGCCCGAACGCCGAATCGGCCGGAATGTCCCCGCTGTTGTCGGTCGTCAAAAACAGGTCGTCGTTTTTGATCACTCGGTATTGCATATTTTCCCCGTCCCGTGCGATGGATTTAAATCTTACCAAAACGTTTTGGATTCAGGTAAAAAAAATGACGCGCCAAGCGCGCCCCCGCCACCGACCGGGCGCCCGCCCACCCGGGCACCGGCCGGTTTCATCCGATCCTGCGTACGCTCTCACGGATGATGAGCTGGTTGCTGAGCAGGATTTTCCGGTTTTTCGTCCGGTTTTCGAGCATGTCGATGAGCAATTGCGCGGCCTGGTAGCCGAGCTCGTACTTGTCCTGACGGATCGTCGTCAGCTTCGGCGAACAGTATGCCGCAATGTTGATATCGTCAAATCCGACGATGGACACGTCGTCGGGCACCTTGCGCCCCATGCGTTCCAGCGCCCGCATCGCGCCGAGCGCCATCAGGTCGCTGGCGCAAAAAATCGCCGTCACGTCCGGATGCTTGAGTAGAATTTGGTACGTCGCCTCGGCACCGCCCTCTTCCGTGAATCCCCCGTCGAAAACGAGTTCCGGTTCGAACGGTAGCCCGGACTTTTCCAGCGCTTCCCGGTACCCCTCCAGCCGTTCCCGGCTGACATGGGCCTGGTCGTGGCCGTTGATCATGGCGATGCGCCGGTGCCCGTTCTCCAGCAAATGGCGGACGGCCAACAGCGCGCCGTTCCGGTTGTCGGACGTGACATGACCGACGTTGGCGCCCGTCTCGGGAATGTCGATCAGCACGCACGGAAAGGATTCCTGCTGAATGACTTCCTGCAAATAGGGATCATCCAGCCGCAGCCCGGACAAAATCGCGCCGTCCACTTTCCGCTCCTTGCAAAGCGCATGATACGACTTCTCCATCTGTTTCGTCGGGCTGGTGCTGAACAACAACAGGTCGTAATTCAGTTCGCCCGCGCGGTCGTTGATGCCGCACAGCAATTCGTAGGCGAACGAGTCCTTCGCGCCGGCCCGGTTGATGTCCGAAAGGATGAGACCGATGGTGTGTGTCCGGCGGGACACGAGGCTGCGGGCCAGTACGTTCGGACTGTAGGACAACTCTTCGGCGATCTGCCGGATTTTCCGTCGCGTTTCCTCACTCACGTCGTCGTAGCCATTCAACGCTCTGGAAACCGTGGTGATGGATACACCCGCCTTTTTCGCGATATCCTTGATTGTCGCCATTGCGTCCCAAGACACCTTTCCAAAACGTTTCGGATCCATTATACGCGATTATCGCTCCATTTGGCAACGAAATTTTTGTGAGCGTTTACGATCCTGCCAGGGAGTTGCGATTGGTGCGGAGTTTCCGGTTTGAACGTTCCCGGCGGGTTCCCGGACCTGTCCCTGACAACCGGCCATGAGCCAAACGCTCGCCAGAATCCCGACCAGCCCCCCAACGCCAGCCGCCGCATCGTTCTTACCCGTTGCCACCTCCCTTCCCTTGTCCTTCGCCTCTCTCTTACCATATACTTACGGAAAAAGCCAACTTTTTCGGGCTTTGATCGGGATGGATCGGTGCGGACTCGGATCGGCTTGAAGGAGTCGCGTATATATTTTGTATATACTATCGCAACGGAAGGTGGTATCATGGAGACAAACGAAAATCAAGGCGGGATCTATATGACAACGAAAGTGCAAAAGTGGGGAAACAGTCTGGCAGTCCGAATCCCGCACCATATCGCGGAACGGCTGGCCATCTATCAGGGATCCGAGTTGGAAATCAGCGTAGAAAACGACAAATTGATGTTGGTGCCTAAAAAGAAGAAGCCGACGCTGGAAGAACTGCTGGCAAGGGTCACACCGGAAAATCGACACGCCGAAATCGATTTCGGTACCGAAGGGAATGAATCCTTGTAATGGCCGCACCCGAACGCGGGGATTTGGTGTTTGTCCGTTTCAGTCCGCAATCCGGGTATGAACAGGCGGGGACACGCCCCGGTATCGTGTTGTCGCCGCAGGCCTTTAACGAAGTCACCGGTTTTGCGGTCGTCTGTCCGATTACCCGCCAGCGGAAAGGCTACCCGTTTGAAGTGCCGTTGCCGGACGGTCTGGCCGTTCAAGGCGTTATCCTGACCGATCAGGTGAAAAGTCTGGACTGGCGGGCCCGGCGATTTCAGACAATAGACAAAGCGCCTGATGAAGTGGTCGCGGCATGTTTGGAGCTCATTCATGCGTTTTTGTCGTAAACCCTTTTCTACCTTCTGTACAAGGGCCTGTCGTATTTCCTGACCCGCCTGGAAAACACCAATGAAATGAGGCCTGTCGTCACCAACGCCGGACGCTGTAACCCGTCCGGCCCGTTGGGCAGCGATAGCGGTACGCCGAAACTTTGACAAAAAAGGATCAAGACCGTCCGTTCCCCTTTCCTCCGGCCTGAGCTTGAGTTCGAAGTGCTCGTTCCTGTCGCAGACAAGCTTGCCGTCCTTCACGTCCAGCCGGGCCACCTGGATCGAGGAACGCCGGAAAGCGTAACACTGCGGTTGTTTTTCCCATCCTTCCCGCCGGTCCGGATGTGTGAAGTAGAAAATATAAGCTTCATCCCCCTGGACGACAACATCCGCGTGCAGTCCGACAGTGCCGTCATCTTCCCGGACGCCCGGCTTGTCCAGAATCAGACCGTTGCGTTCCCAGGTTTCCAGATCACTGGAACGATATACGCCCTGCCCCCTCCATTCATCAACCACCATCCAGTACCAGCCTTTGAAGCGGAACACGTTGGGTCCCTCATGCGGTCTTTCGGTGATTACTGGCCCCCGGACGCGCCAATGGTACAGGTCGTCGCTATCCGCCGCCCAGGTGGAGGATCCGTGCGCCTCGTCCTTGTACCACATGCGGAACCGGCCATCCGGAAGCCGGTGTACGCAAGCGTCGATCACCCGGTCGGAACTGAGTGAAAGTCGGGACACGAACGTCCATTTTATCAGATCCGGACTCGTATAATGCAGAATCTCCCGTTTGTGTCCCGGCCAGTCATCGGGCACGCCGCGGATATAGCTGATATACATGTGGTAAAGACCTTCGTGCCAAACGATTTCCGGCGCCCAGAACGTGTTGCGACCCCATTCGATCTCCAGCCCCGTCAGCGTTCCTCGGTAAACCCAGTTTTTCCCGCCATCCGCGGAAGATGCGACGCCGAGATCGGTGCCGTGCACCCAGGCGAATTTCGGCCCTTCCGCCGTCGCTCTGCGGTTCGTGTAAATCATCCACCATTCATGGGTTTGTCGATTCCAGATCAAAACCGGATCAGCCGCCCCGTCGTAGATCGGATCGCGAAACAAAGGCCCTTTCATCCGCGCAGACCTCCCTTATCCTTTTACCGCACCGCCAACGATACCTTTGACAATGTATTTTTGCATGAACAGGAAAAAGATGAAAATGGGTACCAGGGTAATCACCGTCAATGTCATGAACATCGGCCAATCGACCGCAAATTCTCCCTTCGCTTTATAGATTTGCAACACCAGGGTGGCGTTGCTGCGCGAGTTCAGGAACAACATCGGTGCCAGGAAATCGTTCCAGATCCACATGGTCTGGTAGATGGCGCTGGTGATCGTGATCGGATTGAGCAAAGGAAATATGATTCGCCAGAAAATTCCCCATACGCTGCAACCGTCGATGATGGCCGCTTCGTTCAGCTCGGCGGGAATCGTTCGCATGTATCCGCGCATCAGGAAAAAGACAAATACGGCGCCGCCCATCCCCGTACTTTTTGTCGATCAAATGCAGATCGGTCATGAGCTGAAACAACGGGATCAGCGTCGTTTGAAACGGAATCATGAATCCGGCCAGCAAGTACAAGGTCAACCAGCGGTTCAGCCGGTTGGAATTGAATACAACCGGATATGCCGCCATCGCTCCAATCAGCACCATCAACAGAACGGAACAGACCGTAATGATCAGGCTGTTGCCAAAGCTGGTCAAAAGGGGGGTTTCCGCGAAAACGCGGATATAGTTGTCAAACACCCATTTCTTCGGGAAGCCCATCGGATTTGCAGCCGTTTCCTGCAAACTTTTGAACGTATTTACGACGATAAGGTAGAACGGAATGAACGTGACCGCTCCGAAAGGCAACATCAAAACGTCCAGCACCCACATTCGTTTCCGGCCGCTCATTGCAGACGCTCCTCCCTTTTCTGCATCAAGGAAACCTGGAACCAGGCGATGAACAGCACGATCAGAAAGAACACGATCGACATGGCGGAAGCGAGCCCGTACCGCGTTTCGGAAATTCCCCGCAGGATGATGACGTGCCACAAAGCTTCCCGAATCCTGACGATAGATGTTTTCAATTCCGGGAAACGCCAGTTTCGTGCCGATTTTCGCGCTGTCCCGATGAACCAGGATGGTGCGGTTGTCATCGACCATGAGAATGCTTTCATTTTTTCGGTAGGAGCTGAGCTCAAACAATTTGTTGATTTTTTGCAAATCCAGGTTGGCAATGACCGCGCCGACGGTTCCGCGATTGTAACTTCTGACCGGAATGGCGATGGACAGCGTGAACTTGTCATATCGAGAAAGATTGGAAGGCAAATAATAGTTTTGCTTGTGGAGTCCCAGCGTCACGAATCCTTTGCCGGCGGGCGCCGACAGCACCGCCCGAAACCAGGGTTGTTCCGCAAACGGATAGTCCCAGCGGAGCGATTTCCGGCCGTCCAGATTGTTGAAGTAACCGTTTTCACCGAGAATCAAAATGTCGCTGATGAGCGACTGCAACGTCGTGATGCCGTTCGCAAGCTCCGCGATGTTGCGCTCGTGCTGGATCTGTTCCTCGATACCCATTTGCGAACCGGAAATCAGCAAGGCGTGAACCGAGTGATTGCCGGCCAGCATCACCAGCGGTCTTTTGGCTTCCTCCACATTGAAACTGAAACCGAGCGCCGCCTGTTCCATGACTTTGTAGCTGGAGCTCGTGACTTCCCTGGTGATGGAAGCGGTCGAATCGCGGATGGTCACGATCCCCAGCAAAATCAGCATGAGCAGATTGGTGGCCAGATAAGAAAAAAAGGATCTTGCGGATGATGGTTCTCTGAAAAAGGGGGCGGACCCATCTTCTCCATGCTCCGTTCATGCTCGGTACCCCTCGCTTGTTTGTCCCTTTACCCCTTTTACTTTTATGTTTTTATAAAGTTTTTAAGTAAATCGTAAAAACCATCACAAGCGTTGTCAACTCGAATCATGCCCTTAAAAAAAGGCCAACCAGAAACCCTGGTTGACCTGATAATCAAGTGCTTCAGCTGTTTTGCACCGAGACAAACGAATAGGAACCCGAGCCGACCGTCAGGCGGATCTCCGTTTCCGTTTCCGCCACGTGTTGCACGCCTTCCGCTTCCGCAGCCGGCGCGCCGTCTTCCAGCAGGACCTGGTGCGCCTCCCGCGGGATCACGATCTCCGCCATCGTATTGGCCGGAACGGTCAGTTCAAATCGCGTTTGGTTTTCTTCCTTGTACCACCCTGCCCGGATCGTGCCGTACGGGCTTTCAAACTGGACCCGGGCGTATGTCAGCCCGAAATCGGGAATACGCGGGCGGAACCTGAACTTTTTGAACGCCGCTGCGGATTCGTCCATGTTCAAGCCGACCAGATACCGGACCATCCAGTCGCCGATCGCCCCGTACGCATAATGATTGAACGAATTCATATCGTCGCTCCAGAAGGTCCCGTCGGGCCTGATTCCGTCCCAGTGTTCCCATATCGTCGTCGCTCCCCTGGATATGGAATATAGCCACGACGGATAGGTATCCTGAAGCAAAAGCCGGACGGCCGTTTCGTGATAACCGTTTTCCGACAACGCCTGGCACAGGTGAGGGGTTCCGACGAAACCGGTGGTCAGATGGTAATCATTTTCCTTGACCAGCGCGTCCAGCTCCCGGGCGATGGTTTCCCGGACCTCGCCTTCCACGAGGCCGAAGGCCAGGGGCAGGACATGCGCGGTTTGCGTGCGGGCCGCCATGCGCCCGTCTTCCCGCACGAACGTTTTCCGGAAATGCACGATGATCCCCTCAAGCAAGGCCTGATAAACCCGCGCGTCGTCCTCTTTCCCGAGAACCCTGGCGGTGTCGCGCAAAATGCGGGTGGACAGCGCGTAGTACGCCGTGGCCACCAGATCGGTCGGCGTAGCGCCGAAATAGCTTCCCTCGTGGGCATCCAGGGCCAGCCAGTCGCCGAAATGAAACCCCGTGTTCCAGAGATATTCGTTGTTCCCCTGGGAACGGATAAACTCCACCCAGGCTTTCATGCTGTCGTATTGTTCTTCCAGCAGCCTGACATCGCCGTAATACAGATAAACCGTCCAGGGGCAAACGGTGGCGGCGTCTCCCCATGCCGAAGACGTATACGTCTCGTCTCCCCACATGTCCGAAATGTAATCTCCGAGCGCATTCGGAACCACGAACGGAACGCTGCCCGTCGGTCGCTGGTCCGCCTTCAAATCGCGCAGCCATTTGGTAAAAAACGGGGCGACGTGATAGTTGAACGCCGCGGTCCGGATGAAAATCTGGGCATCCCCCGTCCAGCCCAGCCGTTCATCCCGTTGCGGACAATCCGTGGGCACATCCAGGAAATTGCCGCGTTGCCCCCAAACGATATTGCGGTACAAGCGGTTCACCGCCGCATGGGAGCACGCAAAATCGCCCGTTCGCTCCATGTCCGAATGGATCACTTCGGCCCTGAAGCTTTCCAGCAGGAACGTATCGCTGACATTCGGCAAGCCCTGTACCTTCACATACCGGAAACCTTGAAACGTAAAGTGGGGCGCATAGTTCTCCACCCCGTTTCCTCTGGCGATATACACCACCGTCTGCTTCGCCTTGCGAAGGTTGCCCACATAGAAATTGCCGTCCTTGTCCAGCACCTCCGCATGCTGAAGCTCGATGCGGGTCCCCCTTTCCGCTTGCACCGTCAACCGCACGCGGCCCACCAGATTCTGGCCCATGTCCAGCACCGTTTCCCCGGCCGGCGTATGGATGACCGAGACCGGCTTCACCACTTCGGTGACACGCGTCGGCCAGTTCTCCTGCGCCACCAGCTGGTGGTACGGCAGGTCGAGCGTTTCGCATTCATGCCAGGCGGAATCGTCGAACTCCGGTTCGCTCCAGCCGTCCTGCTCCAGTCGGGCGTCATACGTCTCGCCGGCGTAGATTTCGGACATCAGGATCGGACCTGTCGCCGCTTTCCAGGACGGATCGGAAACCAGCACGTCCTCGCTGCCGTCCTCATACCGGACATGCACCTGCAGCAGCAAAGCCCGGCGATCGCCGTACACGTTCCGTTTGCCCAACCAGGTCAGTTCGCCCTTGTACCATCCGTCTCCGAGCAGCACCCCGATGGCGTTCCGCCCGTCTCGCAGATGGTCGGTGACATCGTAGGTCTGGTATTGATGCCGGTGCCGGTAACTCGTCCAGCCCGGCGCAAACAGGGCGTCCCCGACGCGCCGGCCGTTCACATGGATCTCGTACAATCCGGCTGCGGTGGCGTAGATCCGTGCCGACCGGATTTTCGGTTTCAGCCCGAATGATTTCCGCAACATGAAAACCGCCTGCGTCTGGGGATCCAGACGGTCGGCGCGCGGCGTGATCCATTGGGCCTTCCATTCGTCCGGGCTCAGAAGCCCGGTCTCCCAATACTCGGCGTCGCTCCATGCGGACTCCGTTCCGTGGTTGTCCCACACTTTCACCCGAACATAATAGCGGGTACGGGGTTGCAAGGCGGGTCCGGCGTATTCCACCTGAATGGATTGGTCGGATTCCACCTTCCCGGTATCCCAGACGGGAGCCGAAAAATCCCCGTCCGGCCCGGCGACCTGGATCCGATAAGCGCTTTGGCGAGTCCCCCTGCGACCGGAGCCGATTTTCCAGGCGAAGCGCGGCTTGCGCACGTCCGTGCCCAACAGCGCTTTCCGGTACTCGCAAGTCAAGGATACCACTTTCAAGTCCATAACCGGTGACCTTCCTTCTCATCCTTGTGCTGATCCGTCTTTCTCCATTTTAGCGGCATCATGGGTACATTTATTTTGGAAGGTAAGGTGCACTATTTATGGCCGGATCCACGGCCGCCGATCGGGGATTTGCCAGAAAAAGGCGTAACCGTTGTCATGCCCTTTTCTCTTGCGATCGAGGGTTTATGGTATATTATTTTTAGGATTTGACCGATCTGCGAATGAGGAGCCGGACGCATGAGTTTCTGGAGCATCCGCAAACAGCTGTTCCTCCTGTTTCTGGTGGTTTCCTTGACCCCCGTCATTGTCGTTTCGGTCAGTTCCTATCGAAGCTACACGAAACTGGTGGACAACCAGGTGTCTTCCCTGGCGACGCAAACCATTGAAAGCTCCGTGGAACGAATCGGCGCGATCATGCGGGATCTTGACCGCATCACCCTGACGTTCCAGCAGTTTTCCGCCAGGCCCGGTTCGGCTACGGTGGCCGACCAGCTCAACGAGCTGAACCGCAAGGCGGACCTGAGCCTCTACGACCTTTTCCTGGCCAGGCAAAACATGATGTTCTTTTTCAACAATCTGATGCTCAGCAACGACTATATCCGGGGCATTTACCTGTTTTTGCCGAGCGGCCACTCGATCAGCTACAGCCACAGCAATGATCTTGCGGTCGGTTATGTGCCGTTTGCGGACGAATGGTATCAGGAAACCCTCCGGAAACGCGGAGGGCTTTACATCAGCGAAATCGGCCAGAAAGATTTCTTTATCGACCGCTCCACTTCCATCACGTTTTCCCGAGCGCTCTACGACACGAACACCCGGGAGATGCTCGGCGTGATCATGCTGGATTGCGATTTGGCCATCTTTCAGGAACTGGACAAGGAGATCGTGCCTGACGTGACCACCATTTATCTGGCCGACCGCAACGGGGTGATTCTTTACGAAAATTCGATGACCCTCATCGGCCAACGTTTGCCGGACCCCTACATGGACCTCGTCCATTTGAACGCCGATGACACCGTGCTCAAACGAAGCGACGGAAAACTGATCGTCATCCGGCCTTTCAGCGGGTACAACTGGCTCATCATGGCCTCCATCGACATCCGGAAACTATATGAGCAATACGGGATCTCGGAACAACTGATCGTTTATATCTCCCTCACGTGCGCCGCGATTTTTGTGGCACTGTCCGTCGTGCTGTCCAGAATTTTTACCAAACCCATCATCGAGCTGGCCAATATCATGCGAACCTCCAAATTGAACCCGCTGGCGCCGACCAACAAACATCAAGATCGCAAGGACGAAATCGGCATTCTGTTTACCGAATATAACAAAATGATCCATGTCCTGGACGAGTACATTCGCGAAAGTTACCAAAACAAGCTGATGACCCTGGACGCCCAGATGAAGGCGCTCGAAGCCCAAATCAATTCCCATTTTCTGTACAACACGCTGGAATCGATCAACAGCATCGCCGAAATCGAGGGCGTCGAGAGCATTTCCATCATGACCAAGGCATTGGGGGACATGTTCCGATACAGCATCAAGACGGACAGCGAACTGGTGACGGTCGCGGAGGAATTGAACCATGTCAACAATTACATGGCCATTCAAAAAATCCGTTACGAGGGCAGGATCGACTTTCAGGTCCGGATCGGGAACGAATTGCTGAACCAGCGCATCCTGAAGCTGATCTTGCAGCCGATCGTCGAAAACGCGGTCTATCACGGCATTGAAAGGTCGGCGAAGGGAGGAACCGTCGTGCTGAACGCCTTTCTGGACAGGGACACCGACACCCTCGTGTTCGAAATCAGGGATGACGGCGTCGGCATGACCCCCGAGCAGCTCCACGAGGTCCGGGCGCTGCTCGCCCAGCCTCCCGAATTCAAAGAATTGGGCCAGCGGAACAAGCGGGGAATCGGCCTGAAAAACGTTCATTCCCGCATCGCGCTCTACTACGGGGAAAATTATGGCTTGACGGTTGCAAGCCGGAAAGACGCGGGAACCACCATCACCGTCAAAGTCCCCCGAACCGTGCAGAGGTGACCGGATCATGTACCGTTACATCATTGTCGACGATGAACCGCTCATTCGCAAGGGCATCCTGAAAAAGATCCAGGCCATCGGCTTTGACGGAAAGCTCGAACTGGCCGGCGAAGCGGAAAACGGGACCGAAGGCCTTGCCTTGATCCGCCGGGTCAATCCCGACATCATTCTGACCGACATGCGCATGCCCGAGATGGACGGAAAAGATTTTCTGAAGAAACTCCAGGACGACCACCCCGACAAAAAAATCATCGTCATCAGCGGCTATTCCGATTACGAATACATGAAAGAAGCGATTTCGGCCAAAGTGGTCGGTTATTTGCTGAAGCCTTTCAATCGCGAGGAAATTCAGGAAACACTGGAAAAAGCGATCCGGCTCATTGAAGCCGAGCGGACCGCCGAGCAACAACTTGCGCATCTGGACTTGGAATCGGAAGAAATCAAGGTCGAGGCCGACATCCAGACATTGGCGAGCCTGATTCTCGGGCTTCATCACCGGGAGAAGGCCCCGCATCTGCGGTCCGGCAAGCTGCAATTTCTGGGCCAGGCCGACCGACTGGTCCTGATGACGGTGATTGCCCGGGAGCGGCCCTCCCTTCCTCGCGACATGCCGGAACGATGCGTTTTGCTTCCGAATCCCAACCGGGATCATATGGTGTTCGGCTTGCTGGCCCTTTCCGGCACGGAACCGGATCGGGAGGAAACCGTGTTACGGTGGGCGCAATCCGTCGTCCGACTGTTCCCGGGGAGCGTTGCAGGGGTGAGCGCCGCGAAACCGGGCCTTCCGGACTTGCACGAAGCGTATGAGGAAACCCTTGCCGCGCTCAACGCCCGAACGGCGACGGCCAGCCCCGAGGTAGCCTTCTACAGGGGGGATCCGCCTTCGACCAACCGCCTGGAATGGCCGCATGTTGACGAACTGCTGTTCTTTGTCGAGTCGGGCAATGCGGCAAAAGTCGCCGAATATGTCGACCAACTGTTCGAGGCGTTCCAGTCCGATCCGAACCTGACGCTCGCGGAAATCAAGAACACCTGCGAGTCCATCATTCTCGAAGTGCGCAACATTCTTTACCATTACTTCCGCACCAACGGAAACCGCAGGACATCAACCAGTTTCAGCTCGTTTCTGGAATCCTGCTTCGACGTGCCGGCCCTGAAACATTACATGATGGAAACCCTTCCGGGAATCGCCCGGCTGCTCGGCGATCATTCCGATTACGCGTCGGACAATGTGATCAACAACATCAAAACCTACATCCACAAAAATTTGAACAAAACGCTCACCCTGGAAAAAATCGCTTCGCTGTTTTTCTTGAACCCGAGCTATTGCAGTTATCTGTTCAAGGAAAAGACAGGAATCAATTTCGTGGATTATGTCAACCATGCCCGGATCGACAAGGCCAAGGAACTGTTAAAAACATCGGACGAAAAAGTGTACAAAATCGCGAAAAGTCTCGGTTTCGAAAACACCAAGTATTTCTTCCGGGTCTTCAAAAAAATAACGGGCATGACTCCGGAAGAATACCGGATGCGGGCAAAAAAAACGCCCGCATCCTGAACCGCCCGCGGACAGGTTCGTCCGCCGGGAAGAAAAAGACTGCCGGCCGGAAAGCGGCCGACAGTCCGGACCCGAGACCGCCTGAACCCGACAGGCCCGTTGCCCGCTGCGAGGCAGGCTCAACCTTTCACCGAGCCGATCGTCAATCCCGAGATGAAAAACTTCTGCAGGAAGGAAAAGAGCAGCAGCAGCGGCAGGGATGCCAGGATGCTGGCGGCAAACAGGACGTTCCAGGCCGTCGGGTTGGTCTGGTCGCCCAGGAATCCCAGCATCGCCAGCGGCAACGGGAATTCGGCGGATTTCGAAATAAAGACCATCGGATAGAAGTAATCGTTCCAGATCCAGACGCCCTGGGTGATCACGACCGCCACCGTCACCGGAAGCAACAGCGGAAACACAATCTGCCAGAACCGGCGAAACATTCCCGCCCCGTCCATCACCGCGGATTCCTCCACTTCCACCGGCACGCTGCTGCGGATAAACCCGGTGTACAGGAACGAGGAGAAAGGAATGCTGCACGTAATAAACATGAGGATGGGACGCAGCTGCGTGTAGGAAATATCCAGACCTTGCAGCGTCTGAACGACCGGAATGATGACGAGCTGGCTCGGCACCACCAGTCCGGAAAGAAAGAAAATATACAGGAACTTGCTCAGCCGGCTGTTGATTCTGGCGATCGGATAAGCCGCCATCGCGGTGATCACGACGATCACAATTACCGAAATGACGGTCATGATCAGACTGTTCAGCAAGGCGACCGGAAATTGCATTTTGACATAGGCCGATTTGTAACTTTCAAGCGTAAATTCGGAAAACAGGTTTAACGGATTGGTCATGTTGCGAATGGATCGAAACGAACTGGACAACGCAATGACCAGGGGAAGGACATTCAGGACGAGAATCAGCAGGATTCCCGTATGCCGGATGATCTTGCGGACAGCGGAAATTCCTTGCATCATGCCGATACCTCTCTTTTGTTCAGCCGGAACACCAGCAAGGCAGTCAAGGCGATAATGATCCCGAAGGAAACAACGGCCAGCGCCGAAGCCTTGCCGTACTGCATTTCCTTGAACGCAATCCTGTACACGTCCACCAGGAGCGTGCTCGTGGACCGGCCCGGTCCGCCGTTCGTCATGATGAACGGATAGTCAAACGCCTTCAGCCCGTTAATGACGCCCAGCGTCAGGTTGATGGTGATCGAGGGAGCCAGAAGCGGAATCCGGATCCACCGGGTTCGCTGCCAGCCGTTCGCCCCGTCGATGCTGCCGGCTTCGATAAGATCGTGGGGGATGGTCTGCAAGCCGGCCAGATAGATCACCGTGGACGTCCCGATGTGCTTCCAGACGTCCACCGCAATGATCCCGTACAAGGCGTAACGGTAATCCCCCAGCACGTTGAAACTTGAACCGTCCAGCCCGAGCCAGGTGATCACGGTCGCCATCATGCCGTTTCCCGGCATATAGACATAACTCCAGATGTAACCGACCACAATGGGACTGAACAGTGTCGGAATATAGGCCAACGTACGATAAAAGCCGACGGCCCGGATTTTCATGTCGAGCAGGAAAGCCAGAGCCAGGGAAATCACATTCACGAAAATCGCAAAGAGCATCATGTAGATCAACGTATTGGTGATGGAGCTCGTCGCCAGACCTTCTTTGAAGATCTGTCTAAAATTTTCGAAACCAACATAATGGTACTCTTTCACCAGGCCGGTGTAATCCGTGGCGCTGTACACAAACAGGTTGACGATCGGATAAATCCAGAACGTGAGGTAAAAAAGCAAGGCCGGCAACACAAACCAGTACATCGTTTTTTTCATGACCGCAGAACCCATGGCTGTCAAATTCCTTTCGGAAAGAATGATGAAGGAGGGGAATGCCCCCTCCCCTTACGTCATGCAGGATCATTTGTTGTTCCAAAGTTCCTCAAACTTGTTTTGCATGGCCTGGGCCACGTCTTCCGGCGTCACGTTTCGGCCGCCGATCATTTCGCCGAATTTCGCCATCATTTCGTCCGCCACGCCGCTGGGCCACATCTGGTTGGCAAAATAGATCGCATTTCCGGTTTCCAGGTACAGGTTGTAAGCGTCCTTGAACAGCTCCTTGTTGAGCGGAACGCCTTCGAAAGCCGAAATGGAAGGATTCACTTCGACCCATTTCTTGAACAAATCCGATTCGGGATCAAACCAGTAGTTCAACACCTGCTTCACGGCATCCAGATGTTTCGAATCGGCGCTGACCGCCCAGCCCGCAGCCGTCGCGACGGCCTGCCAGATCGGCTCTCCCTTCCGGTTGCCCGGCAGCGGGAAGAATCCCCGTTCGAAATCGACGGCGCCCTTGTTCATCAGCGGAGGATAATCCCATGTGCCGGTAATGATCATGGCCGCCTGGCCGTCGATAAACATCTGGATGGCCTGGGCGCCTCCGATGGCGAGGGTGTTGTTGGCGATGTAGCCCTTGTCGTAAAGTTCCTTGTACATCTCGATGGCTTTCACCCATCTGGGGTCGGTCAGCTTGGTTTCCCCCGCCTGGAGTTTGACGTCAAAGTCCTTGTCGGAAGCATAAACCGTATTGGCCGCAATCTGGTAGAGGCCAAACTGGATCCACCACGGATCCTTGTCGCCCATGATGATCGGCGTGATGCCGGCATCTTTCAGCTTCTGGCAGACGGCCAGGAAGGATTCCCAGTCCTTCGGCACCTCGGTGATGCCGACCTGTTCGAACAGGCTTTTGTTGTAGTAAACGCCGAGCATGTCGATGCCTTTGGCAATGCCGTAAATCTTGCCGTTGTAGGACATGTCTTCTTTTGCGCGGGCACTGGTATGTTGCTGGAACGGCAAATCCGTCAGGTCGGCCAGATAGCCGGCCTTGGCCATATCCACAATATTGGTGGCGTTCGCCATTCTCGGCCAGATGCGGAAGATGTCCGGAGCCTCTCCGGCCGCCAGTTTCGTTTTGATATTGGTGTTATATTGATCGTCGGGCAATTTTTGCACTTCCAGGGTGATATGCGGGAATTTTTCGTTCACCATTTTCGGCAGAATGTCCAGTTCGAAATCTTCGCCTTCCGCCGCCCGGTTCCCGGATACCAGCATGGTCAGCGTGATTTTTTGCTCGCCGGCGCCGGATGCCGAATCCGGCGACGCGGTGCCGGCCCGGTTCCCGTTTTCCGATTTTCCGCAGCCCGCCAGAACGGCGGCCAGCAATACGAGAACCGTCATCAGCGCCATGCGCGTTTTCTTTCTGCTCAATCCCATCTACCCCCACATGCTGTCAAGATCAGACGACTATGGCCATAGTCGCTTGTTGCAGATCTATCTTAACCGTTTTCCGGGTATATTTGTTTTGTCGGTTAAGGTGCACTTTCTTTAGTTGCTTCTCAAGCCAAAATAAAAAAGAGGGCGGCAAAACGGCCCTCAACCGCGCAACAAAAGGGAACCGCAACACGTGACGCGATCGACAACGCACAGTTTCCCCTTTTTGGACTTTAAGCCTGCGCTGCCAAACGTTCGCGTCCCCCGTTCATCCTTCACGCAAACCGAGGTACCGGATTTCCTCCCCGTTGACCACTGCGATATAGTCGTCCCCCGGTTCGACGGCGGCATAAATTTTCGTTCCGACCGGCAGTTTCGTGGCGGTTCCGTTCGCAAATTCCTCGCTGTTAACGGTTTGCTTCGTAACTTCCATCACCATTTCACCCTTGTGCCACGTTTGCGCCCTTACCCAGTCCAACGGTTCGGCGTTCATGTATACCACACCGTCCATCAGAAAAAGATCCGCGTCGCGGTCGTCGGCCAGAATTCGATCCACGGCAGGGTTTCCGATTCGGGCGGTGTCGACGGTTTGGACGGGCTTTCCGGTTTGAACGCGCTCCGCGGGCTCCCGGGACTGTTCCTGACACCCGGCCATGAGCAAAACGGCCGCCAGAATCCCCGCCAGCACCCCCGTCTGACACCGCAACATTGCCAGCACCCCCGTCTGACACCGCAACATTTTCACCCGTTTTCACCCGGTCCCTTGTCCTTTGCATCCTTCTTACCATATACTTACGGAAAAAGACAACTTTTTCAGACTTTGATCCGAACGAACCGACGCGGGAAGAACGGAGATCGGCAAGTCGATCTGGTGAACCGGGTATTTCACCGCTGCGCCGCGTTATCCATGTGATTGGCAACGCCAGTTCGACTAGGAGGACTCATGTATATACTTTGTATATACTTATCGCAACGGAAGGTGGTATGATGGAGACAAACGAAGATCAAGGCGGGATCTATATGACCACGAAAGTGCAAAAGTGGGGAAACAGCCTGGCGATCCGGATCCCACACCATATCGCGGAAAGACTTGCCATCTATCAGGGTTCCGAGCTTGAACTCAGCGTGGAAAACGACAAATTGATGTTGGCGCCCAAAAAGAAGAAGCCGACATTGGAAGAACTGCTGGCGAAGGTCACCCCGGAAAATCGACATGCCGAATTCGATTTTGACACCGAAGGGAATGAATCCTTATAATGCCTGCGCCCGAACACGGGGATTTGGTGTTTGTCCGTTTCAGTCCGCAATCCGGTCATGAACAGGCGGGCACACGACCCGGCATCGTATTGTCGCCACAAGCCTTTAACGAAGTTACCGGTTTTGCGGTCGTCTGTCCAATTACCCGCCAGCGGAAAGGCTACCCTTTTGAAGTGGCTTTGAAGTGGCGTTGCCGAACGGATTGGCGATTGAAGGTGTCATATTGACAGACCAGGTCAAAAGCCTGGACTGGCGGGCCCGTCGATTTCAAATTGCGGGGAAAGCTCCCGATCAAGTTGTCGCCGCATGTTTGGAGCTGATACATACGTTTTTGTCGTAAGTCCTTTCCCGCCGTCTGAACAAGGGCCGGTAGTATTTCCTGCCCCGTCCGGAAGTCACCCATGATATGCGGCCATCGTCACAGCCGCCGGACATTGCCGCCCGACCGGCCCTCTCCTGTTCCTCCGGCCAGAGCTTGAGTTCAAAGTGCTCGTTCCTGTCGCACACAAGCTTGCCGTCCTTCACGTCCAGCCGGACCATCTGCTGCGGTTGTTTTTCCCATCTGTTTGCAGCAAAAGACACCGTTTATCAGTCTTTGATCCGAACGCAAGTGCGGGAGGGATGCGGATAATGCGCGAAAACGGTCTGAAAGGCCATGACAGGCTGGCGGTTGAAACGTTGATCCGGGAAGCCGGACTGGAGGACCACATGCAGGAACTGTTCGAGTGCGTGTACCCGTCTGTCCGGCTGTTCACCGAGCGGGTGCGGGAGGACGAAATCCCGCCCGGAAGCTCCAAAATCGGCGGCCGCCCGGACGTACCGGCCGGGTTTCGCTGGCCCAGGGACGAAACCGGCGAATATCTGTCCTTCATCTGTCAGCTGAATGGCCGAGAACTCGCCGCGCTTCCCGTTGATCCCCTCCCCCGGGACGGCATGCTGTATTTTTTCTATTCGGCAAGCAAAGTGTGGGACGAAGGCGGCTGGCTCCGGCCGGAAGCGGTCGTGTTCCATGCGCCGGATCCCCGGAATCTGGTGCGGATGGAGATACCGGACGAACTGGCGGAAAGATGGCGATATGACGCCTGCACGGTGACGATGAAGCCCGAATGGACGGTTCCGCCGGGGGAATCGAGCCTCGTGGCCCGTATGGGCATCCCGTTTGATCCGGGCGGCGAGGTTTACAGCAAATATGCCGCATTCCATGAACGGTTCCAGCAGATGTTTGGCGGGCAGGATGTTTTCTCCAACCGGCTGCTGGGGCATCCCGACCAGATGCAGAACGATCTGCAGCGGCAGGCGGCGGCGTTCGGGAACGGCATGTTCGGCCTGGAATCCGATCCGGTCGAATGGCGGTTGCTGCTGCAGATCGATTCGGAAGAGGCGAAAACCGGCATGATGTGGGGTGACTGCGGCAAACTGTATTTCATGATCCGGCACGAAGATCTGGTGAACCGCGTGTTCGACCGCTGCGTGCCGTTGTTGCAGTGGTGATTCGCCATGATCGAACTCGACCGGACGCTGCGCCAACCGTTGCTCTGTTTCCTCCGACTCCTCGGGATACGACCGGATCAAGGCAGACTTATACGTTTCCATTTGACCTGAAACCTCCCCATCACTTGCGCCGACAACATTCCAGTCAGGTCCTTGCATCGGTTCCCGCATGAGGACAAATTTAGGACACCTGCGGAGTTGGCGCTTCGGTTTGGAAAAGGTTAAAATGACAGACGTCAGAAAAACAGGCCGCATAACAATAAAACGGGCATGAGCCTAACAAAGGAAAGACACGGGGTGACACGTTTGGGCGACGCGTGGGACGTCATCGTGGTCGGCGGCGGGCCGGCGGGGCTGATGGCGGCCATTGCCGCGCGGGAAGGCGGAGCGCGCACGCTGCTGGTGGACAAGGGGGACCGGCTGGGACGGAAGCTGGGCATCTCCGGCGGCGGCCGCTGCAACGTGACCAACAACAAGGAGACGGCGGAACTGATCCGCTACTTTCCGGGCAACGGCAAGTTTCTGCACAGCGCCTTGTCGCGCTTCGGCAGCCGGGAGATCATCGCCTTTTTCGAGGGGCTCGGCATCCGGCTGAAGGAAGAGGACGACGGCCGCATGTTTCCCGCCACGGACAAGGCCAGTACGGTCGTCGCCGCGCTGGTCGGCCGGGTGCGCGAGCTGGGCGTCGTGGTGCGGGTGAACGAGCCCGTCGAGCGCGTCCTGTACGACGGCGGACGGGTGGCCGGCGTCCGGCTGCGCAGCGGGGAGCGACTGGCGGCGCGCTGCGTCATTGTGGCGACCGGCGGGAAGTCGGTCCCCCGCACCGGCTCGACCGGCGACGGATACGAATGGGCGCGCGAGGCCGGGCACACGATTACCGAGCTGTACCCGACGGAAGTGCCGATCACCTCGGACGAGCCGTGGATTGTGAATCGGGAAGTCCAGGGGTTGTCGCTGCGCGGTGTGCGGCTGACAGTGACGGACGGCCGCGGCAAGACGCTCGTGACGCACGACGGGGACATGGTCTTCACGCATTTCGGCCTGTCCGGTCCGGCGGCGCTGCGCTGCAGCCAGTTCGTCGTGCGCGCGCTGCGCGCGGGGCGCGGCCCCGTCACGGTGTGGATCGATCTGGCGCCGGGCCGGAGCGTCGACGACTGGGCGGCCGAGTGGATGGCGGCGGCCCGCGCCGAACCGCGCAAGGCGGTGAAAACGCTGGTGCGGCAGCAATTGCCGGAGCGGCTCGTGCCGGTTGTGCTCCGCCGCGCCGGGCTGGACGCCGACGCGCAGGCCGGCGGGGTGCCGCGGAGCGGGTGGCTCGCGCTGGCGGAACATGGCAAAAAGCTGGCCGTCTCCGCGAGCGGCACGCTGTCCCTCGAGGAAGCGTTCATCACCGGCGGCGGGGTACACGTAAAGGAAGTGGACCCCCGCACCATGGCGTCGAAGCTGATGCGGGGGCTTTATTTTTGCGGGGAAATCCTGGATGTGCACGGCTACACGGGCGGCTACAACATCACCGCCGCGTTCGCCACCGGCCGCGCGGCGGGCGCCGCGGCGGCGGAAGCGTGCCGCGAACCGGCCGCCTCGTCATGATACGCCAAACCAGACATCAGGCCGATCATTAATTAGCCCCACTGGATCGTTTGGCTCTCCCGTTCGGCTTTGCCAGCAGATCGCCCGTCATCGCGTTGATTCCCCGCCACAACCACCAGCCGGCCACCGGGGCCGCGGGAACCGCCAGCCACCCGGCGCCGCCGAACGCGAGCCCGGTTTTCACGCCGACGGCCAGCGCCCATAGCAGAAACATCGGCGCGCCGGCGACGAGCCGCGCCGTCTCCGCGCTCCGCTTCGCCTGATCTTCGCGCCACGGGAACAATTTCATATAAGGTTCTGCGTACCACTGCACCACCAGCCGGTGAAGCCATGAAACCGCCAGGAAACCGAGCGCCACCCAGACGCCCGCCGCCAGCCACAGGGGAATGCGCGTCAGCGCCGCCAGACCGATCGCGAGCAGGCTTCCGTAGACGCGCACCGTTTCCGGGCGACGGATCGCCGACTTGAGCCACAGGTCGGCCAGGCGGCGATGGGGAGCGGCGGTTCCGCGCAACAACGGGCGGCCTTCGCGAAACAGCCAGGGGCGTTTGCCGCGCGGCAGGACGCGGGTGACGGGCGCATCGACGAGCAGCCAGCCGATGACGGCCACGTAGGCGGCGCGCTCCGTCTCAACCTCGTGCCGGAACGTCCCATTCGCCCGCAGCCGCCGCGCGGAAAGCGCCGCCCCGCCCAGCGCCAGGACCGCGGCGAGCGCCGGCCAGACGAACGGTCGCGCCTCCGCCAGGCGCACCGCCCCGCTCCACAGCGCCACCCAGGCGGCGGTCAGGACGAGTTCCGCGACGTGTTTGCGCCACCCGGACCAGCGGCGATGCGCCGCATCGCACAACAAGGCGAACAGGTAACCGCCGCAGGCAAGTCCCGCCATATGCCACAGCAGGACGCCGACCGGCCATTGCGCAATCGCCAGGTAAAAAGGGGCCAGCACCGCCGTGACCATCGCCGACAAGAGGAGCTTCACCGCGAACGTGTACGCCAGGCCGATCCGGGTGATGGTGCGCGTCCACGCCCGGTTGCGCCGCAGAAACAGGCCGTCCCCCTCTTCGGCAAACGTCCGCAGCTCCGCGGCGAGAACGGCGACGAAAAGCGCGAGCAGCGCCGACGGGAGGGCGACCGGCAGCTCCGTCACCCAGGCGGGCGGCTCCCGCCAGAATTCGGCGTACAAATGACCGCCGATCCACAGGCCAGGCACGACGACGTAAACGACCACCGTCCAGTCGAACACCGTCCGCCAGCTGCGCAGCACCTTGGCCCAGTAGGCCGTGATCCGCTCCCGCGCGAGACCGGCCGGACGGAACCGACGTCCACGGGGGTCCGGGACGTTCCGGCCGTCCGGAAACGCCGTTCCGGATTCGCGCCGAACAGCGGTCTCGCGTTCCGTCTCCATTCCGGCCTTCGCCCCCGGCCGAACCGCACCGCTCATTCGGCTCGTCCTCCTGTTTTCGCCGTTTCCAACGTTCTCGCAGCCTTTTCCGCCGCTTCTTCCGCTCCCCCGTCCCTCTCCGCCTTCTCCTTGTTCACCGCTTCCGTCAACTTGCGAAAGCAATCGAACAGCCGGGCGTCTGCGGCGCTTCCGGTCTGCTCGCGGATGTCCGCCATCGTGCCGGACGCGGCGAGCCGCCCGTCCATGATCAGTACGAACCGGTCGCACAACCGTTCCGCCGTGTCCAGCACGTGCGTCGTCAACAGCACGGCAGCGCCCCGTTCGCGCTCCTCGTCGAGCGCATCCAGCAGCTCCATCACCGCGCCGGGATCCAGCCCGATAAACGGCTCGTCCACGAGATACAGCCGCGGCTCGAGCAAAAAGCCGACGGTCAGCATCGCTTTCTGCTGCATGCCTTTGGAAAACTTGACCGGATAATGGTGCCGCACGTCGTACAGGCGGAATCGTTTCAGCAGACGTTCGGCCTTTTCCCGGAACTTCTTCTCCGGCATTTCCAGGGAAGCCGCGGCCAGCGCCAGATGCTCCCACAGCGTCAGCCGTTCGTACAAAATCGGCTGCTCCGGAATATACGCCAGCAGATTGGGGTCCTCGTCCGTTCCCGCATCCGGCTCCCCGATCGCGACGAGACTCCCTTTCCAGTGCGGCAACTGGCCCAGCAGCCCCTTCATGATCGTGCTTTTGCCGGCGCCGTTCGGGCCGAGCAACCCGACCCGTTCCCCCGGACGAATGTCAAAGCGGACATCGCGCACGACCGGCTTGCCCGGTTCGTATCCCGCTTCCTCAATGACGGCCCGCACGCCCGCCCACGCAGCGGATGGCACCATCCCGTTCCCCTTTCCAGTCGTGAAAATGCAGGTTTTCTAAAAATTACGAAGCGATGTTCGTCCGGTTTCACGTCTCCCGGTCGGTCAACAGGCGGCGCACCGGCCCCTCGATCCAGCGCCACGGCGCAAACCGTTTCATGGCCAGCATCGCCCGCTCCTTCGGCCCGGGAACGTAGCGCAGCCTCGGTCGGCGGTCCGTCAGCGCGCGGACGATGACGGCGGCGACCGCCTCCGGATCGCCCCCCTGGCTGGCCGAGCGCTCCAGCATCGGCTGCAGTTTCCGATAGAGCGGCGCATAGGGCGAATCGGCCGCCGGCACCGCCGCTTCCTGCAGCCCTTTGCGCCAGATCGGCGTCCGGTAGGCGCCCGGCTCGACGAGGCTGACGGCGATGTTAAACGGCGCCAGTTCGAGGCGCAGCGATTCGCCGATCCCTTCCAATGCGTGTTTCGACGCCACGTAAGGCGACAGCGAGGGAAAGCCGATCCGGCCGCTGACGCTGCTCACCAGCACGATCCGGCCCCCGCCCTGCGCGCGCATGACCGGCAACACCGCCTGTGTGACGGCCACCACCCCGAACACGTTGGTTTCAAACTGCTCCCACCAGCGCGCGAGCGGCACCTCCTCGAAAAAACCGCCCGCCGCAAAGCCCGCGTTGTTGACCAGCGCGTCGATGCGGCCGGATTCCGCCACCGCCGTCCTGACGGCCGCGCGAACCTCGTCCTCGCGGGTCACGTCCAGCCGCACGGGACGAATCCGCGACGCCACTCCGGCCGCCTGCGCGCGCGACAACAGTTCGCCGCCCCGCCCCGGGTCGCGCATGCCGGCGTACACCGTCCAGCCCTGCCGCGCCAGCCGGATCGCCGTCAGCAGGCCGAACCCGCTCGACGTCCCGGTCACCAGCGCCACGCGCGCCTCGCTGCCTTCCTTCCTCGGCACGCCACCCGTTTCTCCCCTTGCGCCACCCGTTTCGGTTCCCAAACCACCCGTGCCTTTTCTCATACCACCGCTCCTTTCCCCATGCCGCCCGCTCCTTTTCCCATGTCCTCCACTCCTCACCCGACCAAATGCAGCACCATCATGCCCGCCAGCGACAGGCCGATGCCCGCCACTTCAAACGGCCGGAAACGCTCCTTGACCACGAGCCGCGCATACAGCAGGATCAGCACCGTGTTCAGCGCGGCCACCGCCGACACCAGCCCGGTCACCCCGGCTCCGAACGCCTGATAGATGAAAATCATGCCCGACACGTGCGTAAGACCGACGGCCATCCCCCACAGGTACGTTTTGCGTTCACTCCACGGTTTTCCCGGCAGGGCGGGCGCGCCTGCGGAAGCGGCGAAGGCGGCGGAGGCGGCGACGGGTGAGCGGCGGGCGCGTGCCCTGTCCAGCAGCCACCAGGCGCCGAACAGCACCGCCCCGGTCACGAACATGAGCGCGAGCGTCGGAAACATCGAAGCGTCCGCCATCGTCGCCCGCTTGTTGGTCAGATCGTTGAACGCGAAAAAGAGCATCGCGACCAGCCCCCACCGCAACCCTTCCATCCGCTGCCACGACATGTCGCCGGAGTAGCGGACCAGCGTGACGCCGGCCACGATGATGAAAAACGCGATCCATTGGCCCGTGCTGAGCGTCTCCCCCCAAAGCAGATAGGCCAGAAGGACGACCGGAACGGCAGGCAGGGCGGTCAGCAACGCGACCGGAGACGCCTTGCCGGACGAAAACCCTTTGTACATGGACGTGTTGGCGACAAACGAAAACGTCCCCATCAATAGCCCGTACCACACCCCGTCCGTCCACGGCTGGCCAAACAGCGCGCTGCACGTCAGACTGACGAGCGCCCCCGTCGAAAAAACGCCCAGCAGCATCAAGTGGCGGTTCATCGGTTGTTGCGACGACCAGTGATACAGAATGCCCCGCAGACCGAAGCAAACAGCGGAAGCCAGCGCCAATGCGATCCACATGAACGACGTTGTCCCCTTTTCGCCATAAGCTATGTTTCGCGGCAAAACAAAGAAGAGCCCGCTCCCGGCCCCGGCCGGGATGGCAAAAGGCTCTTCCCCGTTCCAAGGAAGGCACTTTCGTTACAGTACCTTCCCTTATTGTAAACGATTCCGTCTATCCGCGGAACTCCTGCAGGGCAACGTTCAGTTCGCGCGTATGGCGATATACGTCCTGGTACACCCGGAACAGCCGGCGATAGACGGCCGATCGCTTGGCGTCCGGTTCATACGTTTGGGCGGGCCGCACGAAGGTCTCGGCGCAGCGGTCCAGATCCGGGAACCAGCCGCAGCCGACGGCCGCCAGCATGGCGGCGCCGAGCCCGGGCCCCTGTTCGCTGGCCAGCGATTGCACGCGAGCCTCGAAAATGTCCGCCTGCATTTGCAACCAAACCGGGTTTTTCGCGCCGCCGCCGATGGACACGATCATGTCGACCGTTTTGCCGGCCTGGCGGAACAAGTGCAACGACTCGTTCAGCGAGAACGTGATGCCTTCCATGACCGCGCGCGCAAAATGGGCCCGGGTATGGGAACCGTCCACCCCGATGAAGCTGCCGCGGATGATCGAGTCGGCGTGCGGCGTCCGTTCGCCGACCAGATACGGCGTGAATAACAGGCCGCCCGCCCCGGGCGCGATGTCGCCGACGCCGGCCAGCAACTGGTCGTACGATTCGCCGGCGGCAAACGTCTTGCGGAACCAGCTCATGCTGTAGCCGGCCGCCAGGGTGACGCCCATCGCGTAGAACGAATTCGGCTTTCCATGGTTGAAAAAGTGCACCTTGCCGCGATAATCCGCCGAGGCGTCGCCTTCGTAGGTCAAAATGACGCCCGAAGTCCCGATGCTGCACAGCGTCCGTCCCGGCTGCAGCACCCCCGCGCCAATGGCGCCGCAGGCGTTGTCCGCGCCGCCGGCGAACACCGCCGTGGCCGGCGACAGCCCCGTGCGCCGCGCCGCCTCCTCGGACAGATGCCCGGCGAAACCGCCGGCTTCCAGGAGCGGCGGGCAAAAGGACGCCGGGATGTCGAACGCCCGGAGCACCTCTTCGCTCCATGTCCTGCCGGCCACGTCCAGCATCAGGGTGCCTGCGGCGTCGGACAGGTCCATCTGCGCGTTCCCGGTCAGCCGGAAGCGCACGTAATCCTTCGGTAACAGGAACAGGCGCGCCCGCGCCCAGGCGTCCGGTTCATGCTCCTGCACCCACAGGATTTTGGGCAGGGTGAACCCTTCCAGCGCCGGGTTGCGCGTCACGGCAAGCAGCCGGTCGCCCAGCGTGCGCTCGATCCGGCGGCATTGCTCCGTGGTGCGGGTGTCGTTCCACAAAATGGCCCGGCGCACCGGCCGCCGCTCCTCGTCCAGCAACACCAGCCCGTGCATTTGCCCGGAGAAACTGAGCCCCTGGATATCGCTCGGGCTGACGCCGGATTGGGCGACGAGCTCCCGGAGCGCTTCGAGCGTTCCGTTCACCCAGTCCTCCGGTTCCTGCTCGCTCCAGCCGGACTTCTCGTGGTACAGCGGGTATTCCCGTGACGTTTCCGCCCGCACGCTGCCGTCCTGGCCGACGAGCAGCACCTTGACCGCGCTCGTGCCCAGGTCCACACCAATGACGTATTTCAACCGCCCATCCTCCTCTCCATGGTAAATTTTTTATGACGTGAAACGTTAACTTTGCAAAAGAATTCCAACATGGAAGAACCAAGCGTTGACAAATTCGCGTGAACGAATCAAACTCTGGCGATTAAGCGCTGACGATCAAACGTTAAAGAATGACTCCAACATGGATGAATCAAACATTAATGAATCAAAGGTTGAAGCATTACACGCTAAAGATGATTTCGTTCAGTGTCGCCTTGATTCTCTCCAGGTGGGGAGATTCGTTCTTGATCGGACCGAGCTTCAGCGCGTAAGCTTCCAGCGACTTCAGGTCGGCCTTGCCGGCGACGATGTCGGCGCCGATGCCTTCGCGGAAGCTGCGATAGCGATGTTCGATGATGTCGTCCAGCACCCGCTCCTCGATCAGCTTCGCCGCCGCTTTCAGGCCGCGGGCGAACGCGTCCATGCCGGCGATGTGAGCGTAGAACAGGTCTTCGTCCTCAAACGACGAACGGCGCACTTTCGCGTCGAAGTTGACACCGCCGCGGCCGAACCCGCCGTTTTTGAGCACCTCGTACATCGCCAGCGTCGTACTGTACAGGTCGGTCGGGAATTCGTCGGTGTCCCAGCCGAGCAGCAGGTCGCCCTGGTTGGCGTCGATCGATCCGAGCATGCCGTTGATCCGCGCCACGCGCAGTTCGTGCTCGAACGTGTGGCCCGCCAGCGTGGCGTGGTTGGCTTCGATGTTCAGTTTGAAATGCTCTTTCAGACCGTATTTTTGCAGGAACGCGATCGTGGTGGCCGCGTCGAAATCGTACTGGTGCTTCGTCGGCTCCTTCGGTTTAGGTTCGATCAGGAACTGCGCGTCGAAGCCGATTTCCTTCGCGTAGTCCACCGCCATCCGCAACAGGCGCGCCATGTTGTCCTGCTCCAGCGCCATGTCGGTGACGAGCAGCGATTCATACCCTTCGCGGCCGCCCCAGAACACATAGTTTTCCGCGCCGAGCTCCTTGCCGACCTCCAGCCCTTTCTTGATGGTAGCGGCGGCGTACGCGAACACGTCGGCGTTGCAGCTCGTCCCGGCGCCATGCACATAACGGGGATGGGTGAACAGGTTCACCGTGTTCCAGAGTAGCTTCTTGCCGGTCGACTTCATGTAATCTTTCATCATGGAGACGATGACGTCGAGGTTCTTGTTCGTTTCCGCCAGCGTCTCCCCTTCCGGCGCGATGTCCACGTCATGGAAGCAGAAAAACTGAATGCCCAGTTTCTCCAGCAGCTCGAAATTGGCCTCTACGCGCGCCTTGGCCTTGTCCATCGGCGACAGCGAGTCCCATTTGCGCACCGCCGTACCGACGCCGAACGGGTCCGCACCGGCTCCGACGAACGTATGCCAGTACGCGACGGCGAAGCGGAGATGCTCTTCCATCGTCTTGCCAAGCACCACTTCCTGCGGATTGTAGTGCTTGAACGCAAAGGGATTGTCCGAATCGCGGCCTTCATAACAGATTTGCGGAACGTTGGGGAACCAGCTCATGCCTCGCGAACCTCCTCGAAAGCGTTTTAAATTTCAAATGCATATTTAGCATAGCACGCCCGATCTTTCTTTGTCTATCCAATAAACAAAGTATCCGACATTTTCATTTTGTTTTCATCGTGAACGTAAACGTACGGGGCCTCTCCAAAATATTCTCCTTATCATCCTCCTCCCCGTAACTCAGAAAGGAAAGTACATGACGCAGAGCGCCATCCCATCCCACCAATCCGTCCCTATTACATCCACCAATATCCACCAATCCCATCAATCCGCCACGCCCATCATGCGGCGGTTTTCAGGCCACGTGCTGTCCCCATCCCCGATCCTTCACGAGACTTGCGCCAACCAGGGAGGAACCGGCACTTGAATCGGAAAGGCTCGTGTTTGTCGGGCCGGCATGGACATGCACCACCGCGCCAGTTCCTCTTCCAGCGGCGGCAAACCTTCCGGCACATCCGTCCGCGACAAATACATTTCAGGCAAGAGGTTCACCGGCACATACATCTGCAGCGCGCTTCCCCCGGACAAATCGTTGCCGGTACATTCCGCCAGATCCGTGTTTACAGGCGCAGTCCTTCCGAAAGGGACAAAAGACGTCTGCTCTTCCGCGGACCATACGCGCACTTTCATCTCCCTGCTCCGGGGGGTCAGTCGCCGCGTCAGGATTCCGTTCAGGCGAAAACAATGCTCGTCCAGATAACCGTGCAAAAACGCACGGCTAACCCCGCAATAGACGCGGTACGTCCGTTCGCAAGCATCCCGGAACCACGCGGGAAGCGGCATCATGTTCCGCACATCGGACGCCCGGGCGACCGCCAGCTTCCCGGAACCGGTGTCGACATGCCGTTCCGCCCACGCCCCGATGACGCTCGGATAGCGGCTGAAAAAATTAAGGTTGCCTTCGTCTACCGCCTTCATTTTGACCCGGACGGGCGTCGCGTCCTTTGCGAACGTCGCCGCCACCAAGACCGGCGGTCCCGGCTTTGTATAATCGATCAACTCCACCCGCGGCGTGAACCGGAGACCGATGACCTTGACCAGATCCGTCAATGGGCGGCGTTCATCAGCCTGTGTAATGATGGAGCGAATTTTCCGGAGCATGGAAAAAGCGGTTTTGTACGTGACGCCGAGTTGCGCCTTCAGGCGCGGCGCACTGATGCCGTCGGGCAATCGGCTGACCAGCCAGATGGCCAGCAGCCATTGACGGGGGGACACCCGGGTTCGGGCCATGACCGAACCGGCGTAAAGTGTGGTTTGGTGTCGGCAAAAACGGCATTCGTATAGAGGCCATCGGCGCGTACGGATTGTATAGGCCCGCCGAAAACCGCATTGGGGACAAACGAAGCCGGAAGGCCATTTCATGCGGAACAGGAACCGGTAACAGGCGGCTTCGGAGCGAAAGCGAAGGCGAAACGCCCGGACTTCCTCCCGAATGTCGGCGTCCCGAAGCCCCAGATACATTTGGCGAAACCGGCGGGCGGATTCGGGATGCGGCACGGCACACACCACCATGAAAAAAGTTGAGGAAGCAGCAGAAAACGATCAACTTGAAAGACGAATGGAAACTAACGAATTGGTGGATTGATTGGCGGATTGATTGGCGGACTGACTTGGTGGGTTGATTGATAGGTTGATTGGTGGATTGCACAAAAAGAAGTAGAACATTTGTTCGGTATTAGATTACCAAAAATGATTTGGATTTGCAACGGCTTGTCTGGGTGGCAGACCTTCGGATCCCTCCATATCCTTGTGTAGTTCGGAAGACGCCTCCTGAAAACCTGAGCGAAAGGGAGAAGGCTGATAAAGAGGACTGATAAAGAGGACTGATAAGCAGAGCTGATAAAGAGAGCTGATAAGGAGGCTGATACGGAAGGCGGACGGGTCATAAGGTGACAAATTGCGGCAAATCGCGGGGAAGTGCAGGAGAAAGCAGACAAAAAAGATCAAACCAAGATCACACAAAGGATATACGGATATACAGGGGTATGCAGGGGTATGAAGAGGTATGCGGGGGTTGGATCAAACACCTGATGTTTGTATAATCCGGATATAATGATCCGAAAAAAAACAACCAGCCAAGGAGCCGATCAAGCCGCATGATGACGACAACCACCGGGGACCAGGCCCTGATTAAACGCATCAACACCGCAATTGTGCTGGAGGCGATTTTGAAAGGCGCCCCGCTCTCCCGCGCGCAAATTTCGGAACGAACCGGATTGAACAAGGCGACCGTTTCCAGCCTCGTGCAGGATTTGATCGATGGTTCGCTGGTTCGCGAAATCGGACCCGGCCTGTCCAGCGGCGGCCGGAAGCCGGTGTTGCTCGATTTTGCCGCCACGGCGGGCTACGCGATCGGTGTCGATCTGGGGGTCAATTATATCCGAGGCGTGCTTACGGATCTGAGGGGATCGATCATCACGGAACGTACGGACCATTTGCGGCGAACGGAGCCGGAACAGGCACTGGAAGCCTTGTTCACATGTATCGACGAGTTGGTCGCGGCAGCCCCTTCCTCCCCATACGGGATTGTCGGCATCGGCGTCGGCGTGCCGGGATTGGTGGACGACAGCGGCACCGTGCTGCTGGCGCCCAATCTGAATTGGCGCGGAGTTCCCTTGAGACGGCAATTGACCGAGCGATACCAAATGCCCGTCGTGATCGCCAATGAGGCCAACGCCGGCGCGTTGGGCGAACAGAAATACGGCGCGGGGCGCCATCTGGACCATCTCGTTTATGTCAGCGTCGGCATCGGAATCGGAGCCGGACTTATTTTGCAGCGATCGTTGTACAAGGGGGCTTCCGGGTTTTCCGGCGAGATGGGGCACATGTCCGTTGAGGCGTTTGGCAAACCGTGCACGTGCGGCAATCAGGGTTGCTGGGAAATGTACGCATCGGAGCGGGCGCTGCTCGAACAGGCGGCCGATACCGGCTGCACCGACCTGGAGAGCCTGCTCGCGGCGGCGGCGGCAGGCCGCCAGGATGTGCAGGCGTTGTTCGCCAGCGTCGGCGAATATCTGGGAATCGGGATTGCCAACATCGTCAACATGTTCAATCCCGACGCCGTGATCATCGGCAACCGAATGAGCCGCGCCCGGCCGTGGCTGGAAGATACGCTCCGCAAGACGGTCGTCAAGCGGACGATGGGCTTCCATCTGCGCAACGCGCAGTTGTTGTTCGCCGAATTGGGCGATCGTTCCACGGTGATGGGCGCGGCCGAACTGGCTATCTCCGGTTTTTTTGAACGGTTGAAAGCGGGTTAACGGGCGGTCTGATGACCGGAACGAATCAGAGCCCTTTGGACGCTTTGTAAGCGTCCAGTTGTCTTTGATACTCCGCGATCACTTTGTCGATGCCTGCGGCTCTCAGTTTTTGGAGCGCCGCGTCGATTTTTTCGTCATAATCAACCACGCCGTCGTAAATCGGCATGATATCGGACGTGTACACCGCCTGCACGTTGGCCATTTCAGCCTTCACTTCGCTCGGGTCGAAGAAGAAATCCGCGGCGTAGAACGTCTCGGCATCGGGATCGGCGACGTACAATGCCTTTTGCGCACTGAGCAGGTTCGGACCGTAGCGAATGTAGTTCAAATTGCCGATCATCCATTCATCCTGCGCGTACAGCAAGGTGATGTTGTCCGAGTCCTTGATGAATTCGACGCCGCGGTCGCCGACCTTGTTGTACGTTTTCCCTTCGATCCCGTACATGAACAGATCGTAGTTTTCCTGGTTCGCATACAGCCAGTTCAGGAACTTGACCGCCGCTTCCGGGTGTTCGCTGTGTGCCGCGACGGCGTTGACGTTTTTGGCGTTCAACATGCGGTACTTCGGTTTTTCCGGATGAAGCCGTTGCAGCGTAAAGTCTTCATCTTTCATGTCCGGATACGTTTTGCGCATTTCATCCGGGTTGTTCGGAGTACCGAAGAGGAAGACGTAATTGCCGCTGTTGATCTGCTTCTCCAGTTGCTCCTGCTTGTAGACCAGAATGTCGGGATTGGACAACTTCCGTTTGTAAGCTTCACGGAAAAAGGCCGCATCCTTCTTGAACTCTTCCGTTTCCGCCCAGTTGCGCACGATGCCGTCGTTGCCGATGAACGCGATCTTGTCCTTGACGACGAACGGGTACGAATCGTATTCCCGGTGCAACACGTCGGAAGCGTCCCGCAATCCGCCGCGAATCGGCAAATACGGTTTCGACGCCCCTTGTACGGTGGCCATCACCTTCTCCATGGCATCCAGCATTTCCGCCTGGGTTTTCGGCATTTCGGTAATGCCGGCCTGTCTCAGCAGAATGCGGTTTGCGGTATACGATCCGTCGACGGCGGGCTCGTACCAGTAGGCCGGAACGGCATAAATTTTGCCGTCTTTGGTTACGCCGCTCCACACGGACTCCGGAATCACCTTTTTCAAATTCTCCCCGTACTTTTCGATTTCCGCGCTGATGTCGCGAACTGCGCCGCGGCCGATATAGTTGGCGAGCGAAATCCAGTCGTTCATGACGTGGAACATGTCGAACGGCTCATTGGTGGACAGCTTCAGGTTCAGCTTCTGTTCCCAGGCGCCCCAGTCGATATATTCCTTTTCGATCCGGACATTGACGCCGTCTTCCAGCAACTTCCGGTTAACCGCCTCCTGTACGGCCGGCCATTCCTTGGGTTGGGTCCCCGGCAGGACATATTTCAGGGTCACCACTTCTTCCGAAGACGCCCCCGTTTCTTGCGGTCCGGAACCGGTTGCCGACGGAGAACCGGAGGCCCCGTTTGCCGATTTGTCGCTTCGGCTGCAGGCCGAAAGCGGGGCCAGTAACAGGACGACTGTCGACAACAACAAGAGCAACCGCTTCAATGAAACCCTCTCCTTTGATCGTGTTGTGATAAGTTATGGTAACTCCCGAAGGAGTCATGAACGCTCAGCTCAGCCCTTGACGGAACCGATGACCAATCCCTGGATGAAAAAGCGTTGCAGATACGGATACAGGAACACGATCGGGCCGATCGTCACGATGACGGTCGCCATCTTGGCGGATTCCGCGGGCGGCGTGTACCGGTTGGGCGCTCCGTTCGGAATCAGGCTCAACATTTCGATGTTGGAACGAATTTTGAACAGGACGTATTGCAGCGGATACAGCTTCTGGTTGTCCACCAGCATGATGGCGTTGAACCAGTCGTTCCAGTACGCGAGGGCATAAAACAATGTGATCGTGGCCAAAACGGGCACGCACAACGGGAAATAAATCCGGAAAGCGACGATCAAATCGTTGGCGCCGTCGATGTAAGCCGACTCCCGCAAGGCACCGGGAAGCGATTCCATGAAATTGCGCACCAAGAACATATTGAAGGCGTTAAACATCAGGCTTGGGACGATGAGCGCCAGCAGATTGTCCGTCAATCCGAGCTGCTTGCAGATGATGTACCACGGCACAAGTCCGCCGCTGAACAGCATCGTGATGAAAAAATACAGATTGAGCGCCCCGCGGTACTTCACGTTCGGATTGGCCAGCGTGTAGGCGGCCATCGTCGTGATGGTCACAGCCGCCAGGGTTCCGATGACGGTGACCGTAATGCTGACCACATAACTCCGTCCGATGATGTCCGCGTTGTTGAACAGCGTGCGGTAGGCTTCCAACGAGAAACGCTCGGGAAACAGGCTGTACCCGTTCCGGATCAACACGCTTTCGTCCGTGATCGAGACAATAAACGTCAGCACCATGGGCAGCAGGCAGAGCGCCGCAAACAGGGCCAGGCCGCAGTAGATGAAGACGGCCGGCAGATCGGTTTTGCGAACGGTGTGCATGTCAATAAAGCGCCCCCTCCCGGAAATATTTCCGCGTCACCCAGTTGGCCGCAAACACGAGCACAAACCCGACGACCGACTGGAACAGCCCCACCGCGGCCGCATTCGACGGATCGCCGATCTGGCGCAACGCCCGGAACACATAGGTATCGATGACGTCCGTCGTCGGATAAAGCACTCCGTTGTCGCCGATAATAGCGTAGATCATGCCGAAATCCCCGTAGAAAATTTTCCCCAGGTTCAAAAGCGTCAGGATGGCGATGGTCGGGGCGAGCAACGGCAGCGTGATGCGGCGGATTTTTTGCCACCGGTTCGCGCCGTCAATGGCCGCCGATTCGTACAGGGAATGGTCGATGCCGGTGATGGCGGCCAGGTAAATGATCGAGTTCATTCCGGCTTCTTTCCACACCTTCATGCCGACCAGAATCCACGGCCACGCCTCCGTCTTCGTATACCAGTTGACCGGATCCAGGCCCACAGAAGTGAGCATCCGGTTGATCACGCCGAAATCCGTGGAAAACAGCCCGTACATCATGTAGCTGACAATGATCCACGACAAAAAATGCGGGAAAATCATGGTCGTCTGGGCCAGTTTCCGAAACAGCCTGCCGCGCACTTCGTTGAACAGCACGGCCAGCGCAACAGCGGCCACGGTTCCGAAACCGATAAACAGCAGATTGAGGTACACCGTGTTCCATAAAATGCGCGCCGCATCGCTGCTCCGGAAAAAGAACTCGAAATTTTTCAGGCCGATCCATTCGCTGCCCAACAGCCCGCTGGAGTATTGAAATCGCTGGAAGGCGATCAGCAAGTACGGGTAGGTGGCATAGGAAAAAATGAACACGTACATCATGGCGGGCAGAATCAGCAAATAGGAGAACCGGTTCCGCGAGAGTTCGTACAGCCATCCTTTTTTCTTCACCATATCGGCCCTCCACCTTGCGATCTCACCCGGATCACGCGCTGCGACGCGCCGTCCCGGGCGATGAAGTCTGGTCACAGCTTAAGGCGTCTGGGGAAGCGCTGTAAATATCAAGATTCCGTCTTCACTTTCACGACGGCGTTTTTCGCCTTTCAAAATTCGGTCATGATTTTCTCGGGCGGTCCCGACAGGCTCCTGCGGGCTTTTCCTGTCGTTTCCCTTATCAGCCTCCTCCCCGTCGCTCAGGAAGGAGGGGGTGCGGTTCGCAGGCCCGGAACCGCACCGCCCGGAACCGCAACCGCCGGTCGGCTGCCCCTGCGGGACGCGCCGGAACACGAAACATTTGGTTTGGACAAGACCGGATGCCAACCGTCCCGAGCCCATCCATGATATCGGAATGCCAAACTCTATGAGTTAAAATTTCAAAATGTATTTTTATACATAATATGGAAGTCATTTGGACAAAAACAGCCGTCAAGCGCCCCACCCGAGGGGACCTTCCCCCATGCGAACATATGCGGTGACGGGCCATCCCATTCCCCGCGTGCGGCGCACCAGCCTTCTTAAGACGCCGTCGACGCTCAAAATTCGTTCGCTGCGTCGTGAAGGATAACGTCCGGGCCTCCTGAGCGAAAGGGAGGAGGCTGATAAGGGACCGGGAATGCGCTCACTCCCCCGTCGTCAGAGCGCCGGTCCTGTGGCGATCCCGGTATTGGGAGGGGGTCATGCCGAACGTTTTCTTAAACAGAGTGGTGAAATACGGGACGTTGCAAATGCCCACCATTTCACCGATCTGCGCAATCGTGGCCGTCCGGGTGACCAGCAGTTCCTTCGCCTTCTCCATCCGGAGCTGCGTGACGTAGTCGTTGAACGAGACGCCGGTCACCGATTTGAACAGCTTGCCGACATATCCCGCGGACAAGCCCACCCGCTCCGCCGCCATGTCGAGCGACAACCCGGGATCGGCGTATTGCTGCTGCAGGAACGCTTTGATTTCTTCCACAATGTACAGGATCTTCAAAGCCCCGGCCTGCTGCCGGTTTTCCTCGATGATCCGCATGATGCGCTGGCACAAATCGCTGATGCAGTGACGGATGTCGCTCAACGTTTCCACGGCGTCAAGGGCGTCCATGTGCCGGTACAGCTCCTCCACGTCGACATCCCACCATGCCACGATCGTTTCGAAATCGCGGATGATGGCCAGCGACAAAAAGTGCGTGTACTGCACCGCCTGCGTCGGTTCGGCATGGGAGATGCGCGCGATCCACGCGTCGATCTCTTTTTGCACCAGCCGGGCGTTGCGCAATCGAATCGCTTCGATCAGGTTGCGCTCGGTCGCGGAAGGATATCGGAACGGCTGCGTCTCCCGCGAGGCCGTTTTGGCGGCGTCCAGCACGGATCCGTGGCCCCAGAACAGGCGGTGGGCCATGTAAGTCTTGGCCGATTCGTAGGACTCTTTCAAACCGGAGACGGACGAACACAGATCCCCGACGCTGACCGACACCGAGACGTTGTAATAGCGCCGCATGGCGTCCTGAATTTCCGACAGCAGAACGTACAACACCTCGTCGAATTCGACTTTGTCCGTCTGCACGATGAAGGCCGTCTCCTCTTCTTCCGTCAGGACCGGTTCGCTGACGAATTCCCGGTCCAGCATTTCCTTGGCGATGTTCCCCAGCGCGTAACGGATCAACCCGCGATCAAAGGTGTTGTATTTTTCCCGGAACGCACGCAAGTTGTCAATGCGGAACAAAAGAACGGCGAAATAAGGCCCGGTCAGCCGGTTTTTCCACTGATGTTCAAAATCGGCCGCCAGTGGGAAATCCTCGTTTCTTCCCCGGAGAACGTTGTACATGTAACGGCTGCGCAGCATGTTCGCGGACCGGTGAAGTTTCATTTGCAGCGTCCGGGCCGACTCGAACGTGCGGGTGAAGGCGTCCGCCAACAGTTCGTATTCGTCCTGGCGCAACAGCGCACTTTGCTTCGCGGACGGATTCTCCATGTGTTCGGTCACTTTTTCCACCAATGCCCGGATCGGGTTGTACAAATTTCCGGTAAACAGCCACGCCAGAACGGCTCCGATGACAAAAAGCAGAACCGCCGCCAAAAGCGTCCACAGGCGGATTTCGTAAATGTTCGACAACAACTGGTTGTACGGTCTCACACTGACAAAGTACCAGTCGAGGCTGGCGGATTTGACGTATGTGACCAAATGCTTATGGCCGTCGATCTTGTGGACGAAACTGCCGCGTTCGCGATCGGCGGAGAGGATCTTTTGCACGTAATCCAAACGCGCGAAGTTTTCCCCGAAATGGCCCGAATCCGAATGGGACAACACGGTGCCGTCCGCGTCGATCACAAAGCTGTTGACGTGTTCCCCCGAGGCGTTGATGCTGCGCATGGTGCTCTGCACATGGGAGGCATTCACGTCCAGCACGATCGCCGTTCTGGGCGTCCCGGCGAACGCCCGGTCGGGCAAAAATTTGAAGGTGAGCAAATTCAGCGGCTCACGTCCCGGCAGGTGAACTTGCCGCGCATGGAAACTCATGTAAGGATCGGAGACGCGTTCCGACAAGTCCGCCTGGGGCGGCAGGCCGGCTACGTCGACATAGGCGCCGTTGACGAAATTGTACAAGGCGATGTCGGCGAGGAACGGATAGACATTTTGCACCTGCGTAATGAGCAGATTGGCGTGGTAATTGGTTTCCTTGTTGTCTTCTTTGGCGTACATGAAGGCGATGATGCGGTGGTCGCTCAGCAGTTGGTTGACCACTTCGTGCATTTGGGAATAGATGACGTTGGCCGTGTAGCTCACCTGCGCCAGCATTTCCCCGGAAGACCGTTCGATCTCCCGCATCGCCCGGGACGAAAACAGAGTGTACAGGGTAACGCAAAGCAGCAAGATCGTCATGACGATCAGCAGCAGATACGAAAGAACCAATTTCCGATAAACCCGATATTTTTGTATGCGCTTCCAAATCATCTTCCGGGGCCACCTCCCGAACGGCGATGGTTGACGCAACCTCATTGTCCACGAAAAGTCGAAAAATGTCGAGTGGCCGGACGCATATGGAGGAAATTACCTTCCGCGTCCGGCCGCTTAAGCAGACATGGGAGACAGTCGTCAGGCCGACTCGAGTTGCCGCAGGCCCTCCGGCTCGACGATGCGGCCATACCCTTCAAAGGGGTAATCAATGACGATCCGGCCCACTTCGCAGTCGCCGATCCCGCTGTACAGGTCGGCCTTGCCGTCTTCCCGCATCACGATCCCCGCCGTGAAGGCGCAATCCACCAGCTCGGGCATCTTGCTCGGACCTTGCGGATAACAGGAGCGCGTGCCGATGATTTTCACGTCGGCGACTTCGCGCGTTTCGGGATCGAAAACGAACGAGATGTTCACGTAAGAAAGCACTTCGCGGCCGTCCCGTTGCGACCGGTAACTTTTGTGGCCGATCACGCCGATATAGCCCGTGTCCAGCAGGTAGACCTGGTTGCAGCCTCCCCATTCGTTCGGGCCGAACAGCCCGTGAATGTAAGGCGCGTTCTCGATCGCTTCGGCCGTGAGATCGTCCAGGCTGTCCACCACCGTGAAGCCGATCATCGCCTCGCTGCCGTATTGCTTGCGGATCGCTTCGCTCCGCGGTCTGGAGAACACGCCCACTCTTCCGTCGGCAAGCTGGATCAGCCGGATGTCCTTCATGTTGTCGGGACCGGTCGTGAAATAATACATGTCGTGCAAGTCGGTCCCCCTGTAAAAATACGCGCAAAAGGATTTAATCTTGCCGCTCTCGTACTGGACGTGGGTGCCGCCGAACACCAAGGTGTCCCCGATAAAGCTGATATACGGGTCCTCCAGTTGGTAAATCATCGAATTCGGCACCAGCGTCCACTCGTCGTCGCCCGAACGTTCAAACAACCGCACCCAGGAGCGGGCCCATTCCTCGCGCCTTTCCACCCGTCCGAACATATACGTCTTTCCTTGCCAGCGAAAAGGAATGGACGGGTTGTAGACGTCGTAGCCGTCCACGCCCACAAATTTCAGTTTAGCGCTTTCGTAAATGCGTTTCTCCGCCTCGAAGCGTTCGCGTTCTGCCGCCAAATGCATGGTACGATGACAGTCCTTTCCTTGTGGTATGACATGTTTTTCAACGTTTAAAACGACAAAAAACGACAACTCCCCGCTCGCCAGCGGTGCGTGGATTCGGTTCCGATTCCAGCATACGCTGCGGCGGGGAGATTTGTAAATTTCAAGTATTGGCAATCGTTTGCGAAACGCGGACGACGGGTTTCAAAAATCGGCGCCGGCTTTCAGGAACGCGCAAAACGAACGGCCGGACCGTCGGTCACTTCCGGTCGGAAGGCAGCAGGAAAGCGAGCAGGCCAAGCAAGGGGAGAAATCCGGCGTACACCATGACGTCGGTCAGCCCGATCAGGTCGGCGGCCTTGCCGATCGCGACCGCGCCGATGGCCCCCATGCCGAACGCCAGACCCGTCGTGAGTCCGGACGCCATGCCGACGTTGGCGGGCATGATCTGCTGGGCGTATACGACGCTGACGGAAAAACCGGACAACAAGATGAACCCCATCACAAAGATGGCGGGATAGATCCAGACAAGCGGCAAGTGCGGCAGCGCCAGGGCGAACGGAATGGCGCCGCACATGGAAATGGCGATCATCCGCTTCATGCCGATCCGGTCGGCGGCCATGCCGCCGAACAAGGTGCCGAGCACCCCGGCGAGCAGGAACAGAAAAATCGGAATTTGCGCTTCCGCCTTGGTCAGGCCGTAATCTTCTTCCAGATAAAATTGAAAATAATTGGATATTGATGCATGATACCAGGAACGGGCGAAAATGATAAAAACAAGCAAGCCCATCGCCCATTTGACGCGGGGGTGGCTGGCCAGCCCGGACGATCGTGCCGCCGACTTATTCGCGGACGGCGCTGCGGTCGTCCCCTCCCCGGACGACGGCTTCGCCCGCAGTGAACGTTCCCGGTATTCCACCAAGCGTTGCTTGTACCACGGCGCCACGGCCAGGAGGACGACGATGGCCAACACCGCAAACGCCGTACCCCAAAGCGCGCCGATTTGGCCGAGCGGCACGAAGATGAACACCGTCATCAGCGGCGCGAGGGAACTGCCGGCATTGCCTCCGACCTGGTACACCGACTGAGCCAGCCCGCGCCGGTTGCCCGCCGCAAAGTACACCACGCGCGACCCTTCCGGATGGAAGACGGCGGATCCGAGACCGATGAACAGCACGGCCAAGAGCACCCACCAAAAGGACGGCGCCAGGGCGATGCCGACCATGCCCAACAGGCTGAGCGCCATTCCGGCGGGCAACATGTACGGCGACGACCGGTGGTCGGTGTACAAACCGACGACCGGCTGCATGACCGACGACGTCATGTTCAGCACGAAGGAAATCCAGCCGATTTGCATGTAGGACAGGCGCAATGTATCTTCGAGAATCGGAAACAGCGCCGGCACCACCGCTTGCATCGCGTCGTTCAGCAGGTGAACGAGACTGATCGCGAGCAACACCGGCATCACGGTTCCAGTCGCGGCTTTCACCGTGCCAAGGCGCGTTTCCGCCACAGTGGACATGAAGCTCCTCTCCTTCTCTCTCCCGTTTGAGCCCATCGATTTTTGGATCAACCGTCAATCCATCCGTTACCGGGAATCGTTACCGGGAATAGGGATTGGCGCTGGACAACTTGAACAACTGGCTGACCACAAAGGCTCCCATGAACTGCATCGACGTCTTGATGAGCGCCTGGCCCATGATCGCCTGACCGACCTCGTTCCACGCCAGGAAACCGGCGCCCAGCGGCGACAGGCCGATGACCACAAAGATGGCGCTGTCCAGCAGGCTGCCGACCGTACCGCTCAGCAAGACCCTTTTGCCGATGGACAGCCGCAGACGGGTGTACAGCTCGGTATCCGTCGCTTCCGAAAAGAGGAAGGTGACCGCAGAAGCAAACACGATCCACAACGTATCCCCGAGCGCCCAGGACGTGACGGCGGACAGCGCCATCGCCGTCGCGATCCAGCCGTAGGTCGCCTTGCGTCCGACGGCATGCTGGACCAGGTCGCGCAGCACAAAGGTGGCGCCGATAAAAAACGTCCCCGCCGGGACAATGAACGGGCCGACCGCCACCGGCATCAGCTTTGCCGTCAGGACGTTGGCGGTCGCAATCGCGCCCAGGTACAACAAAATCATCACGATTTTGAACCGCTTCATGGCGACAGGGTTCCTCCTCCGTTCCGGATGGTGCAGGATCTGGAGCGTACAGGTTCCGGGTGATGCAAGTATCGATTTTGGGTCCCGGATGTCAGGTTCCAAAGACAAAACAGGTTCGCATGAGGTACTCCGGCCTAGCGGTTGTCGACCTTTTCCGGATACAGGTCGTGGTTCATCAACCGGTACTCGGCCAGTTTCTCGTATTTGGTGCCGGGCCGCCCCCAGTTGCAGTACGGATCGATGGAGATGCCGCCGCGCGGCAAAAATTTGCCCCACACCTCAATGTACCGGGGCTCCATCACGTTGATCAGGTCGTTCATGATAATGTTGACGCAATCCTCGTGGAACCCGCCGTGATTCCGGAAGCTGAACAAATACAGTTTGAGCGACTTGCTCTCCACCATTTTGCGGTCCGGAATGTACGAAATGTAGAGGGTGGCGAAATCGGGCTGCCCGGTGATCGGACAAAGCGCGGTAAACTCCGGACAATTGAACTTGACGAAATAATCGCGATCCGGATGCCGGTTTTCGAAGGTCTCCAGCAAACCCGGATCATAGGAAAAGACATATTTGGTCTCCCTGGCGCCCAGATGCGACAAACCGGTCTCCCCGGTTCGCTCCGATGCGCCGGAAGGTGCCTTCGCAGACGGTTCGTGTTGCATGGCGGTGTCCTCCTTTTGGACCGGATCAATCCAGGCCATCGTTTTTCCGCATCCGTTTCTTTCGTACTATAGCACAAACGGAGGACGCTCAACAATACGCCCGGGCGGCGGCATGGCCGAAGCGGGAAGGCCAAAAGGAACAACGGCGGCTGTCAATGGAAACAACGGCGCCTATGGTATAATGAAGAAAATAAAATCAGGAACTTCCATGAAAGGCGGTTTCCACGTTGCAGTTGACCGAGATTGCGGAACGGATCCACCGGATCCGTGAGAACATCGGCCGCGTGTTCGTCGGCAAGCCCGAGGTGGTCGATCTGCTCCTGACCACCCTGGTTGCGGGCGGACATGCCCTGCTCGAGGACGTGCCCGGGATGGGCAAAACGCTGCTTGCGAAAGCGCTTTCCTGTTCCTTGGGCTGCACCTTCCGGCGCGTGCAATTCACGCCGGACTTGCTCCCCTCGGATTTGAGCGGCATTCATTTTTTCAATCAGGCAAAGGGAGCATTCGAGTTCCGTCCCGGTCCCCTGTTCACCCACATCCTGCTGGCGGACGAAATCAACCGCGCCACGCCCCGCACGCAATCGAGCCTGCTGGAAAGCATGGAAGAGCGGCAAATCACCATTGACGGCGAAACGCACCGGCTGGAGCAACCGTTCATGGTCGTCGCCACCCAGAACCCGATCGACAACCAGGGAACGTTCCCGTTGCCGGAAGCGCAACTGGACCGTTTTCTGATGCGCATCTCCTTCGGGTACCCGGCCTTCGAGGACGAGGTGGCCATCCTGGAACGGTTCCGGGAGCGGAACCCCCTTGAAGACTTGAAACCGGTACTCTCCGCCGGGGACGTGATCGAGCTTCAGCATCAGGCCGCCGCCGTGCGGGTGCATCCCGACCTGCTCCGTTACATTGTGCGCATCGCCGAAGCGTCGCGCCGCCATCCCGACGTGGCGCTCGGGGTCAGCCCGCGCGGGAGCCAGGCGCTGCTGCGCGCGTCCCAGGCCTGGGCGCTCGTGCAGGGCCGCGACTATGTCACCCCGGACGATATCAAGCGGCTGGCCGAACCGGTGCTGGCGCACCGCCTGTTGCTGCACCACGCAATGCCGGGCCGGGCCGCCCGGCCGGAGGAGGTCGTGCGCAGCCTGCTTGCGCAAACGGAAGTGCCGGCGGAACCGCTTCCGGCGGCGGACGCGGCCGCGACCCCGTTCGCTGCCGGCGGCGGTCCGGCGTCGAGGTAGATCCGCATGGCCTTTCATTGGATCGTGCTCTACGGCATCCTCCTGCTGATCGTCCTCATCCGGGTGTATCAGCGGCGGGCGCTTCGGCATGTCGCCTATGAACGTTATTTTTCGCAGCAGACGGCGTTTGAGGGGGACACCATCGAGATGGTGGAGCGGATCGCCAACCGGAAGCTGCTCCCCGTTCCTTGGCTGCGGCTGGAATCGATGCTGTCCCGTCACCTCGTGTTCGCCCGGCAGGAAAACCTGGGCGTGTCCAGCGGCGAACTGCTGCAAAACCACATCAGCCTGTTCAGCCTGCGGCCGTACCGCCAGATCGTGCGGCGCCACAAAGTGTATTTGGCCCGGCGCGGCTGGTACCGTCTCGACTCCGTCACGATGACCGCCGGCGAGCCGTTCGGCCTGGCGAACGCCGTCCGCTCGTTCCCGGTGTCGCTGACGCTCCTCGTGTATCCGCGCGGCGTTCCGCTGCACGAATTGCCGCTGCCGAACCACAGTTGGCTCGGGGAGCTGCCGGTGCGGCGGTGGATCGTGGAAGACCCGTTTCTCGCCGCCGGCGTGCGGGAATACCGGAACGGCGATCCGCTGAAAGCCGTCCACTGGAAGGCGACCGCCAGGACGGGACGGCTGCAGGTGCACAAGCGCGACCATACGGCAGATCACCGGCTTATCATTTGCCTCAACATGGAAGTGACGGAGACGATGTGGAAAACGGTGACGGAACCGGAGCGGATCGAGCTGGGCATCCGTTACGCCGCGTCGGTGGCGGAATACGCGTTGCGCCACGGCCTGGAAACCGGTTTTCTAAGCAACGGTTGGCTGGCGGGCGGCCATCGGCAGCCCGTCCGCATCCCGCCGGCGGGCGGCACCGCGCATCTGACCGATTTGCTGGAGGCGATGGCCAAGCTGGAACTGGAAACGGCAGGCAGCATGGCCTGGCTGCTCGAGCAGGAAGCGGCAACGGGCGCCTCCAACACCGATTACCTGATTATCACCTGCCACCGGGGAGATTCCCTGCGGCTTGCCGTCGATCGCCTGAAAGCGCTGGGCAACGGCGTCGAATTCATGATGATTCCCCCTGTGCCGAAGGCCAGGGAACAATCCGGCGAGCCGGACAGGCCGCCAAACCGGGAGGCCGCCCATGCGTAGCGCCCATCACGATTCGCCCAGGCACAATACGGACAAACTCGGCTCGACTGCGCCGGACGTTGCAGCCGGTCCGGGGGATGCGGGAAACGCCCATGCGGAAGATGTCCGTGCGGGAGAAGCGGGTATGGGATACGCCAGCGCGGGAGGCGCCGGTGCGGGAGACGCTGGTGCTGAAAACGCCAGACAGCCTGCTCCCATTGACTCAGGACGCGGTGAAGCGCAGCGGGCGGATGCGGAACGCGCCGGCCCCCGTCCTGCCGCCCGGCGGCGGTTCCGACAGCTCGCCGGTGCGGCCGCTGCGGCGCTGTATGAGCTGCTGATGCTCCTTCCGCTGCTCCGGATTTTGGACGTTCTGGCGGTGCCGGCCGGGCTCGACCGGCTGTGGCTGTATTTGGTGCCGGCTTTGTCCGCGGGCGGCGCGCTGGCCGGCGGTTGGCTGCAGCCGATGTGGCAACGGCTGGCCCTCGCCCTGGCGACGGGAACCGTCTGCCTGCTGGCGGACGACGGCGAATGGACGGCGGCGGGCACATTCGCCCTGACGGCGGTGGCCGTCCTGCTAGGCGCCACCGCCTCGTCGCGGGCGAGACATATTCAATGGTATTTCTCGGGGGTCATCCTGCATGCCGCCGCCAGCGTGCTGTTCGCCGTCTCGCCCGCGCTGCGTCCGCTGCAGGACGCCGGATGGCTCGCCAGCCTGGCCGTGCTTGCCGTCGCCGTGTTCACCCTGAACCATCGCCATCTGCTCTGGGCCGCCGTGGCCGGGGAACGCCCGAAAACCGTCCCCGCTTCCATCCGCCGCCATAACCGGCTGTATGTCGCCGGGCTCCTGATCGTCGCGGTGATGTTGGCGGGCGGCCTCGGCGGCTTCCTCGGGCAGTTGGTCCGCGACGCGCTGCGCACGGCGATTCGCTGGCTGAGCGGACGGGGTGGCGCCCCCGAACCTCCGCCGCTTACCGGCGAACCGCCTCCCGAGATGCCGCCGGATTGGCTTCCGCCTCCGAGGAAACCGCCCGCCTGGTTGCGGATCCTCGATCTGCTGGCCTGGGCGCTCGGATGGGTTGCGCTCGCCGCGGCCCTGATCGGCCTCGCGTTCCTGCTTTATCGCCACGGCGGCCCGACGCTCCGCAAATGGCTGAACGCCCTCCTCGCCTTCCTGAACCGCCGGCCGGATGCGCCGAAATCCGATGCGGGCTACGTCGACGAGGAAACCGGACTGTTTTCCTGGAAGGAAACGAGACAGCGGTGGCGGGACAGCCGGATCAGCCGGCTGCTGCGAGGCAAACGGGGCGAACGCTGGGAGGATCTGCCCGATAACCGGGCGCGGGTGCGTTTTCTGTATCGCCGCTGGCTTCACCGGCTTTCGGAGGCGGGATACCGGCCGCAGCGCCACCTCACCCCGCGCGAGACGGCCACGGACGCCGCGGCATGGATCGCGGCTCCTGCGGGACGTACCCCCGCGACGGCGAAACGGGCCGCGAAGACGCCCATCGGTCCCGACCGGCATCCCCCGGCGTCCATGCCGGGCAAACGAGGCATGGCCGCTTCCGGCTTCACGGCGGAAACGGGCTCCCGTTTGCTCATCGACCTTTACTATGAATCCCGCTATGCGGAGCGCGAACCGACGGAGGAAGAAATGGGGACCCTCCTGCAAGGCCTGGATCCCGGACTGGCGCCGCCAAAACGATAAACGCGGCCGGGTCAGCCGGGCATAACAATCCCCCTTGCCGACGCCGCAACACGCTTCCGGCGCGGACAAGGGGGATTGAACCGGCCTGGGGATTCAACCTGTCTGACGATCACGCAAAAACCTCCATAACGCAGAAAAACCTCCATAACGCGAAAACCTCAATAAATGGTCCGGTTATGCGCGTCGGGGATGCCCGACTTCCGGTAGAAATACGTATTGATGACGTCCCGCCACTCCTTGGCGTGCTCCGCCTGTTCCATCAGCCGCTCCAGCACCGAACGGTACCGCTCCTCGTCCATCTTCCCTTCCAGCGTGCGCCACGCCTCGACCAGGCCCGCGGCCCGCTCCGCCCCTTCAAAGTGGGTGTCGTAGATGTGCTGGATGACCGTCTTGCCGGATTTCAGCCGGTGCGTGTACGGCACATGGTGGAAAAAGAGCAGCAGCTCGTCCGGGCACGTGTCCAGCGACTCGTACATGTCGGACACGGGCGGATGGTATTGCGCCGTATACCCCGTGCCGGTGCGGACGGTGCGGTCCACGCCGATGCCGTGATGGTCGGCGAAATGGTACGTTCCCCATTTGGAGTATTCGTAGCCGTCCACGTTCGGACCGTAGTGGTGGCCGGGATTCACCATCCAGCCCACCCCGAGCGGAGCCGTGTAACTTTCGTAAATGTTCCACGACTCCAGCAGCATCCGCGAAACGGTGCGCAACACCTCTTCGTCTCCGCCAAACGTCAGCAAAATCCATTCACGGGCGATGTCCTCCGCGGTCAGCGCCGGATTCCAGGCGAGCCGGCCGAATCCGTACAGATTCGCCTGCGCAAGCAGGTGCCCGGTCCAGTTCTCGTCGTCACCGATGTTGGACACGCCGGCGAAACCTCCGAGCGGCCGGTTGAACAGGGAGCCGCTGGCGATCCGGGCCACGGTCGAACCCGGTCCCTTGGCGTGCGTGTCGAAGTCGAGCACCTCTTTCCATTGCGTCACCAGATAGCACAGGTGGCGCTGCTGGCCGGTGTATTCCTGCGTGATCTGCAGCTCCAGCAACTGGTTCGTTTTGCTCATGCCGCCGAACAGCGGAGAGACGGGTTCGCGCACCTGGAAGTCCATCGGCCCGTTTTTGATTTGCAGCAGCACGTTTTCCCTGAACTGTCCGTCGTGTGGCAAAAAATGGTCGTACGCCGCCCGGGCCCTGTCCGTCTTGCGGTCCCGCCAGTCCTGCAGACAGTTGTACACGAAACAGCGCCAGATGACGAGGCCGCCGTGCGGCGCCAAGGCGTCCGCCAGCATGTTCGCCCCGTCGGCGTGGTTTCGCCCGTACGTGAACGGCCCCGGCCGAAACTCCGAATCGGCCTTGACCAGAAACCCGCCGAAATCCGGGATCGCCCGGTAAAGGTTGTCCGCCACCTGCGCCCACCACCGGCGGACGTCCGGATCGAGCGGGTCGGCGGTCGGCAGGCCGCCGATTTGCACCGGGCTGGCGAAGTTGATGCTCAAAAACAGACGGATGCCGTAAGCGCGGAACACGTCGGCCACCCGCGCCACGTCCGGCAGATGATCGGTGATCAGCTTCGTTTCCTCGTCGTGCACGTTGACGTTGTTGATGGAAATCGCGTTAATTCCGACCGAAGCGAGCAGCCGCGCATAGTCGCGCACGCGCGACAAATCGTCGACGATGCGGTGGTTCCGGTAGAAAATCGAGCGGCCGGCGTATCCCCGTTCGATGGAACCGTCCATGTTGTCCCAATGGTTGATCATGCGCAGCCCGTTGACCGGCGCCTCCGCCACGTCCAGCCGATCGAGCCTCTCTGCCGACGAAATATCCGAAGATCCAACGGTCGAAGCGTTCAAAGATCCATCCGCCGAAGCCCCCGGCACTCCGCCTGCCAATGAAGCCGTACCCCCGGCCGCCAGCAAGGCCAAAAAGCGGTAGGCCGCATACAGCACGCCGCGCCCGGTCCGCCCCGCCAGCAGGATCAGCCGTTCGTCCCCCCGCGGCACCGTGCGAATCACGAACCCTTCGTCCCCGATCCGCTCCAGTTCCGGAGGCGGCGCGATTCCCGCTTCCCGCAGCTCTTCCGCCGTGGCGAGCACCAATGCGGAACCGGTCCCGATCCGGTCGCGCACCCGCGGGACCGTGCCAAGCATGCCGGAAAGCCCCGTTTTCAGCTCGTCCAGCGCCGACCGGCGCAGGACGTCCGCGCCGCTTCCGCCGCCGAGGGACACGATTTCGGCGCAACACCGCGCGGCCTCCTCCCGCCACGTCCGGTCTTCAATGGGCGCGTATTGCAACCAGCATTTGTAACTGCGACCTGACATGTCCATCCTCCCCGGGCGATGGTTGTTCCCCCGTCAGGCACGAGGGGCATCACGGGAAAATCGATGCCGGCAAAAGCCGGAAAAACAGGACAAGCCCGGCGGCCCGGGAACCGTCGTCCCCCGACACCGGCAACCGCCGGCTGCCGGTCGTCCCCGGGCAAGACCGCGCTCGCGCTCCGGTCACACTTTGTACGCCTTCATCGCCTTGATCAGCTCTTTGACGCTCGGCCGCTTGCCGTACAGAAGCACGCCCGTGCGGTAAATCTTGGCGGCCAGCCAGCCGAAAGCGACGATGGACGCCAGCAGGATGGCGGCGGACAGCGCGATTTCCCACGCGGCCGGATCGCCCAGCCCGATACGCTCAAACGCAATGAACGGCGAAAAGAACGGGATGAACGAGCAGACGACGACCACCGGACTGTCCGGATTTTGCAGGCCAAACATGGCGATGTAAAATCCGGCCAGGGACAGGAGGGTGACCGGTGTCAGCGCCTGACCCAGTTCCTCCGTGCGGCTGACGATGGAACCGATGGCGGCAAACAACGTCGCGTACAGGAAGTAGCCGGCCAGATAGAAGAACAGCGCGTACACGATCAGCATCGGGTCGATCACGTCCAGCCGGATGCCGAGCGACTCGATGGCCGACTTGTTTTGCGGCAACGTCAGGTTGACGAGGAAAGCGGTCACCAGAATGGCCATCTGGAGCAGCCCGGCCAGCAGCGTGCCGATGATTTTGCCGAACATCTGCTTCAACGGCGCCACGCTCGTGACCAGAATTTCCATGACGCGGGAACTTTTCTCCGCCGTAATTTCCGTGGCGATCAGTTGCCCGGTGATCATGACGGCCATGAACAGCAGAATGAGGATGGCGTACGTCAGTCCGATGGCTACGCCCTGTTCGGCCGCCGTTTTGCCGTCCGCGTCGTCGGTGATTTGCCGCACGTCGAGGGAAACCGGCGTCGACAGGAGCGCCCGGTCGGTCTCACTCAGTTGCACCCGCTGGAACACCATCTCGGTCTTGACGCTTTCCAGCGCGTAACGCAGCGCTTCGCCCGTGGAATGATCCATCAGCGCCTTCGACTGATAAATGACACTGGGAAATCCGACTTGCGGCCGGTCCACGAAGGTAAGGTACCCCTTGATCTCCCCCGCGTCCAGCGCCTGCCGAAGCGCGGCTTCGGCGGACGAACCTCCGGCGGAAACGGGCACAAGCCGCACGTCCGGCTCCTCCTGCTTCGCAAAAAACGCCTCCATCCCCTGCACGATGTCGGGATACACGCCCGCAACGTAACCAACCGGCGTCGGTTCGCCGGAACCGCGGTCGAGCCGCTCCAGAAAGTAAGGCAGGTTCGCCACCACAATGAGCAATATGGCCATAATCGCCGTCGACCAGATGTAGCTTTTGCTGCGAACCTTGTTGCGCAGCGTGAAGGCCATGACCGTCCACATGCTATTCAACCCGCTCACCTACCGCTTTAATGAAGATTTCGTTGAGCGTCGGTTCCATCAGCTCGAAGCGGCGAACCGCCGTCTGCGCCATCGCGTGCCGCAACACGTCCTGCGCCACGTCCTCGCCCTCGATGCGCAGCTCGTACCCCGCCTCCTGGCGCTGCACCGAACGGACACCCGGCAACCGGTCCAGCCCCTGCACCTCGCCTTCGGTCACGAGAACGACCCGCTCCTGCGGGAAACGGCGCTTGATGTCCCGGATCGACCCTTGCAGCACCGGATTGGAGCGGTGCATAATGGTAATGTTGCGGCACAACTCCTCGACGTGTTCCATCCGGTGGGTCGAGAACACGATGCTGGTGCCCTGGTCACGCAGTTCCTTGACCGTCGCCTTGAGCAGTTCGACGTTGACCGGGTCCAGTCCGCTGAACGCCTCGTCCAGAATGAGAATTTTCGGGCGATGGATGACGGCGGCGATGAACTGGATTTTTTGCTGGTTCCCTTTGGACAGCTCCTCCACTTTCATATTGTAGTACTCTTCGATCTGGAACCGCTTCAGCCAGTCGCGGAGATTCCGGTCGGCGTCGGCGCGGGACATGCCCCGCAACTGGCCCAGATAGATGATCTGGTCGGACACCCGGAGTTTGGGATACAGCCCCCGTTCTTCGGGCAAATAGCCCATCATCCGCAGTTGTTCGGAGCTGTAGGGCTTGCCTTCGTACAGAACGCGGCCGCTGTCGGGCATGATCAGTCCGAGAATCATGCGCATCGTGGTCGTCTTGCCCGCGCCGTTGGCGCCCAGGAGCCCGTAAATTTCTCCTGCGGCAACTTCGAAACTGAGGCCGTTGACGGCCGTTTTGTCGCCGAATCGCTTGACGACCTGGTCGACGACGAGTGGATTCATCGATCCGTTTCCCTCCCTGCTTGTTCGGCGTCCAGGCACCGTCTCCCTGCCGCCGCTCCCGGCAGCATTCGCCATCGGTGCGATGCCCGCCGGTTGAACGGCCCGATTGTTGTTCCTTGCAAGACCTTGCCTTGAAAAACCTTACATTGAAGATAATGAAATTTGTACGCTCCCTGCTCCATTTAACCGTAGCCGGCTGTATTCGTCAACGTTCGGATCCGGCCCGCGGGTGGGCGGCCTTGGCCGGCCTTCGGAGACGCCGGTGCGGCTCCGCATCCCGTCGCGACGGGCGTCCTGATCCGCAAAACCGTGCAGCTTGACCCCGGGACTCGCCCGGCACGGAACTCTCCGGCCCGGCATGCCATTCCTTCAATGATCTATACGAAAAAATGCGATTTTAGTCTCAAAAAAAAGGACGGCAGAACCGATGAACGCCAACGAAAAAAAAACACCTCGCGCCACTGCGCCCCATCGGACGTCTTCGGGGGCCGGGCCGCAAGCGGCCCGCCCGCGGGAACGGGTAGCCCGCGTCGATTCGGCCGAAGCGCTCCAGCCCGGCGACACGATCGTGGTCACCATCAAGCGCCTGGGCATCAACGGGGAAGGCATCGGTTATTTCAAGCGGAAAGCCGTATTTGTGAACGGCGCGCTGCCCGGGGAAGTCGTGCGGGTCCGGGTGAAGGCCAACGAGGGCAACCGGCTCGTCGCGGAGACCGTCCGGACGGAGAAACGGTCGGAGCGGCGCGTCTCCCCTCCCTGCCCGCTCTACGGGCCGTGCGGCGGATGCCAGTTGCAGCATGCGGAATATGCGGCCCAGCTCCTGTGGAAGGAGGAGCTGATCCGCGAAGCGTTCGCGCGTTACGCGGGGGTCGACGACCTGCCGCTGCGCCCGATGATCGGCATGGACCACCCGTGGGCGTACCGGAACAAGGCGCAGCTCATGGTCGGCGGGACGCCGGGCCGGGTCACGCTCGGGCTGTACCGATCCGGGACGCGCCGGCTCGTCGATCTTGCGTCCTGCCCCGTCCAGCATCCGGCGCTCAACGAGGCGGCAGAACGCATCCGCACCGTCGTCAACCGGCTCCGCATCCCGCCGTATGATCCCGTGCGGCGCACCGGCGTGCTGCGCGCCGTCGTCCTCCGCGTCGCCTTCGCCACCGGCCGCCTGCAGGTAACCTACGTGACGACGCAGGAACACTTCCCGGCGCGGGAACGGCTTGTCCGCGAGACGCGCCAGGCGCTGCCGAACGTCGCCGGAATCGCTCAAAGCGTGCACGACGGCCGTTCGCACGAAGTGTTCGGCGAGACGGTGCGGACGCTGTGGGGCGATCCCTTCCTGGAAGAGAAACTGGGCGAGGTGCCGTATGAACTTTCGCCGCGGGCGTTCTTCCAGCTCAATCCCGCGCAGGCGATTCGCCTGTACGACACGGTGAAGGAAGCGGCCGCGCTGACCGGGAAGGAGACGGTGCTGGATCTGTACTGTGGCGCGGGGACCATATCGCTCTGGCTGGCGCCGTACACCAGGGAAGTCATCGGCGTCGAATCCGTGCCGGAGGCGGTGGAAGATGCGCGGCGCAATGCGGCCCTGGCCGGGCGGAGCAACGTCCGCTTCGAATGCGCCCGCGCCGAGGAGGCGTTGCCGCGCTGGGCCCGCCAGGGGATGCGCCCGGACGTGATCGTCGCCGATCCGCCGCGAACGGGCCTCGGCAAACCGCTGATCGACGCCATCGCGAAAGTCCGCCCCGCCCGCTTTGTATATGTATCCTGCAACCCGGCGACGCTGGCCAAGGACACCCGCCTGCTCCTGGAAGCCGGCTACCGCCTGGAATGGGCGCAACCGGTGGACATGTTCCCGCAGACGAGCCATGTGGAGTCGGTAATATTGATGGTAAGAAAGGGAGCCTAACTTACGACTCCCTTTTTTGTATTGTTGTATTGTAATGATGGTAATTAGTCCATTTTTAAACATACTTTTACATTGTCGAACACTTGCAGAAAGATTTTCACGTTTATTTAACCTGAATTTCGAAAGTAAAA